>Ga0209563_100028_pt1 | contig 509539 bp, 414 predicted proteins | sample AraplaCvi_mMF_r2_FD_184271 | JGI IMG/M metagenome (GOLD analysis project Ga0209563, IMG submission 184271) | Arabidopsis root microbial communities from North Carolina, USA - plate scrape CL_Cvi_mMF_r2 (SPAdes) (version 2) | ecosystem: Host-associated > Plants > Roots > Endosphere | place: USA...
CCACACAAGTCACCTGCGCACACTGTCAAAGATCAATTACTTGCAACCTTCTTTTGAAGATCGCCCCGAAGCATTTCGTCCCGGGTGAGCCGCTTAATATACATCCCTTTTAACTTCCGTCAACACCCTTCAGCGACTGCTTTTTTTACTTCGGGGAGTTGCCGTTCGCGAGAGGGTGCGTCGGCGGGGTGGCGAATATTAGGGAGTGCCCGCCGATCTGGCAAGCGATTTCAGCAAAAAAATTTTCTGGCATTGTTGCGGCGCGCGTTTGTGCCACACGCGCCGGATCGAACTCATGCTTGCGTCAGCAGCACGCGCGCGAAATTGCGTTTGCCGATCTGCAGAACCCCTTCAAAACCTGGCGTGAAGATACGCTGCGCATCTTCAACGACTTCCGCATCAATGCGAACCGCGCGCTCCTTGAGCTTGCGGTTCGCTTCGGCATTACTTGGCGTAAGGCCGGCAGCAGTCAACAGCGCTGGCAAACGCAACCCTTCTGCAGGCACCGCAATTTCGGTGAGCGGCAGCAGACTCGTATCACCCTCCCCACGTACCACAGCATGCCAGCCAGCAATCGCCTGCTCGGCGGCCTCGGCATTGTGGAAGCGTGTCGCCAGTTCGAGCGCCAAGCGAAGCTTCGCATCACGCGGATTCAGCGCACCGCTCACCACATCACGCTTCATCTGCACCAGTTCATCCAGCGAGACATCGAAGCTCAACAACTCAAACCAGCGCCACATCAGCTCATCACCGATCTTCAATGTCTTGGTGACGATATCAATAGCGGGCTCGTTGATGCCGATGTAGTTGCCCAGCGACTTGGACATCTTGTTGACACCATCCAAGCCTTCGAGCAATGGCATGGTGAGCACGATCTGCGGCGGCTGGCCGTGATGCTCCTGCAGCGCCCGACCCATCAGTAGATTGAACTTCTGATCGGTGCCGCCAAGTTCGACGTCGCATTTCAACGCCACCGAGTCATAGCCCTGCACTAACGGATACAGGAATTCGTGGATCGCAATGGGCTGCTGCGAGGCGTAGCGCTTGGCGAAGTCGTCACGCTCAAGCATACGAGCAACCGTGTGTTGCGCAGCCAGCTTGATCATGTCGGCTGCGGTCATCTTGCCAAACCACTCCGAGTTAAAGCGCAACTCGGTCTTTTCGCGATCGAGAACCTTATAAACCTGCTCGGCGTAAGTCTCCGCATTCGCCAGCACATCTTCGCGGCTGAGCGGCTTACGCGTGACGTTCTTGCCGGTGGGATCGCCGATCATGCCGGTGAAGTCGCCGATCAGAAAGATCACCGTGTGCCCCAGGTCCTGGAACTGGCGCATCTTGTTGAGCAGCACGGTATGACCCAGATGCAGATCCGGCGCAGTGGGATCGAAGCCCGCCTTGATGCGCAGCGGCCGCCCGAGCCTGAGGCGTTCGGCCAGCTCTTCCCGCTTGATGATTTCGTCGGCGCCGCGCGCGATGGTGGCCAGCGCCTGCTCAAGCTCGTTCATTGATGTCCTCAATTGGTGTAGTTGCCTAGGCAGCCAAAAAAGTGATGGCCGCCGTCAATAGCGTTAATTGTGCGTTAACCGGAAACCGCGCGCAAACCCTTGATGTGAAAGGCATTGACGCACTTTGCACAAGCTCGTTATGGTACGCGTCGGTTGATACTTTGTAACCGCAGGGGGTGCGGTGGTGAAGATGCATAAGAAGAATAAGGTTATCTAGCGATGGCACAGAGCAAGCAAGATCCGCGCATCGCACGCAAACTGGCCATTCGCCGCAAGGCCCAACGCCGCCACTCTCACTTCTACCAACGCTGCGCGCACTGGTCGTTCAATCGGCAGCCAGGTGGCGAACAGCCACCTATTCATTGGCATCGCGAACGTTGGATGCTCGCCGCCACGGCACTGTTGATCACGGTGCTTTCCGGCTTTCTGATCCCTGCATGGGCTACCGCAATGAAACCGGCGACCGTGCAGCCGATGGAACGCACGTTGTTGCCGCTCGCCTTGCCGAAAGTTGTGGCGCCTACGCTCAAGGCGCCCGTCGTCGAAGATTGGCGTGTCGTGCAAGTGCGCCCCGGACAGTCCCTCGCCGATATCTTCCAGAGCCAAGGATTGAGTCTTTCCGACTTGCAGCGCGTCGTCGACAACGCGGGCGATGCAAAGTCAGCCCTGCACAACATTCGTCCCGGCCAGGAATTCGATTTCCTGATCGGCCGCAACAGCAATCTTGAAGGCATTCGTTTCGATAAGGACGAGTCCACTCGCACCATCATTCGTCTCGACGGCGCCACACCAAGCATGAACACCGTCGCTCGCACGGTGGATACGCGCGAGCAGATTGCCCATGGCGTGATTGACGATTCGCTGTTTGCCGCCGCCAACAAGGCGGGCCTGAGCAACGCGATGGTGATCAAGCTTGCCGATCTCTTCAAATACGACATCGATTTCGTGCAAGACCTGCGCGTGGGCGACAGCTTCACGGTCGTCTATGACACGGTGTATCGCGATGGTGCTTATCTGCGCGAAGGCGATATCGTCGCAGCCGAGTTCGTTAACCAAGGCGAACGTTACACGGCTTATCGCTTCAAACGAGCCGACGGCACCTATGGCTGGTTCAGCGAAGACGGCCGTCCGATACAGAAATCCTTCCTGCGTATTCCGGTGGATTTCACGCGCATTTCCTCGACCTTCAGCGCCGCCCGCATGCATCCCATCCTGGGCCTGATGCGGGCGCACAAAGGCGTCGACTACGCCGCACCGACTGGCACGCCGATTCATGCCGCCGGTGATGGCGTCATCAAGTTCCGGGGCTGGATGAACGGTTATGGCAACTTCGTGATCATCCAGCACAACAGCCAGATCAGCACGGCTTACGGCCATATGTCGCGTTTCGCCAACATGCGGGTGGGCCAGCATGTGCGGCAGGGCGACGTGATCGGATTTGTTGGCATGACCGGTCTCGCTACCGGCCCGCATTTGCACTACGAATTCCGCATTGATGGCGTGCAACGCAATCCACAGACTGTCACTCTACCTAAGCCCGAGCCGCTGCCCGGCGCTCAACTGGCGCAGTTCAAGAACGGTGTGGTGAAACCGCAGCTCGCGCGCCTGATGGAAATCGACAACAACTACAAGCTCGCACGCGCCAAATCCACTACGCGCAACGATGATTGAGCCCGTGGATGATTGCTGCGGAGCTCTACATCGGGCTGATCTCCGGCACCAGCGCAGATGGCATCGACGCTGCGCTGGTGCGGTTCGATCAAAACCAACCCAGGCTGGTGCATGCCCTCACGCATGCCTGGCCGGAAGCGCTACGTACGCAAATCCTGCGTGTGGCGCAGGGTGAAACCACACTTGATCTCGATGCATTCGGACGCCTGGATGTCGCCATCGGCAGCACTTTTGCCGACGCGGTCGACGCGCTCTTAGCCCAAAGCGGCACGCTTGCATCGTCCGTGCGCGCAGTGGGATCGCACGGTCAAACGATCCGGCATCGGCCCATCGGCGAACATCCTTTTACTCTGCAAATCGGCAATGCTGCAGTGATCGCAGAACGTTGCGGCATTGACGTGGTGGCGGATTTCCGAAGCGCCGATGTAGCCGCCGGCGGACAGGGCGCTCCGCTGCTTCCCGCCGTCCACGCCATGCTTCTCAATGCACCTGGTCGCACGCGCGTCGTGCTTAATCTGGGCGGCATCGCCAACATCACCGTGCTTGCGGCCAATGGCGATGTGTCCGGATTCGACACCGGGCCCGCCAACGGCCTGATGGACGCCTGGTGTCTGCGTCATTGTGGTGAGGCGTTCGATCGTGGCGGCGCGTTTGCTGCGAGCGGGCATGTCAACGAGGTGCTGCTCGTGGAGCTGCTGCGCGATCCCTATTTCGCGTTGCCGCCACCCAAGAGCACTGGGCGCGAACACTTCCATCTGGCGTGGCTGGATGCACGCTTGCACGCAGCATCGCTATCACCGGCGGATGTGCAAGCCACCTTGCTTGAACTCACTGCACGCAGCGTTGCCATGGCGATCAATGCCCATGCGAAAGATGCCGCTGACGTCCTACTTTGCGGCGGTGGCGCGCACAACCCGATACTGGCGCAGCGTCTGCGGAAGCTGCTGCAACCGCGCGAGCTTGCGAGCACCGCCGACTACGGCGTCGATCCGGATTACCTGGAAGCCACGGCGTTCGCATGGCTGGCACGGCAGCGGTTGCTTGGCTTGCCAGGCAACCTGCCAGCGGTGACCGGCGCGAAGGGCCTTCGCGTTCTAGGGGCGGTCTATTCAGCTCCACGCGAAGCGTGTTGAGCCGATTACTCCAACAATTCAGTCACTCGCGCGCTCGGTGCAAGCTGCTCCGAACGTGCTGTCGCCAACGCCTGCACAGCTTCCTGGAAGGCCGCGCGTTCGCTGGCATCCCAGTGCCCACCGGCGAAGGAGAGGTCGGACGGCTCAACCATGGTTTCGGCAAGCAGTCCGTTGTTTTCTGTTACACCCAAACCCTGCCGCAATGCTTGCAGCACTACATCGTTGATCGACCACTGGCGCGCCTTGGCCAGCAGCTTGATACGCTCTGCCATCAATCGATCAATGTGACGAATCATCAAATCCGGCATAGGAAGGTCGCTCCGTTGCCACACTGCCCTGTGTGCTGATCCTCGCCAACTGCATCGTCGCCCGCAATCGTCATCGTGGCGATTCGTGGATCAGTTCGCAGTCGAGGTGTGAGCGCTTTCAGCTCTCTTTTAGCTTGAGGGGACAGCGACCGGATCAAAACGCCGCCAAAGACAAATGAACAACACCATCGCCGGCAGCATGGACGTTACTGTAATAACGAAATAACCGCCGTAACCCGCCACGGCGACGATGCCGCCAGCGAAGAAACCAAGCATTTTGCCAGGCAAATTCACTAGTGAACTCAACAGCGCATATTGCGTCGCGGTGTGCTGGCGATTCACTAGCAGCGAAAGAAACGCGACGGTTGGCGGCCCCAGCATCCCTTCGAAGAAATTCTGCCCGGATATAGCCAAGGTCAGCATAGTCAACTTGCCCTGATGTCCGATCAACAAAATGTAAAGCAGATTGCTGATGGCACCCAGCACGATGCATACCCCAAGGGGTCGCCACGCACCCCAGCGCGCCACCGCGGCACCACCGGCAAAAGCACCCAGTATGCCGATCCAGACCCCGTAAAACTTAGTAATCGCGCCAATTTCCGTCTTGGAAAATCCCATGTCGCGATAAAACGGCCCCATCACGCCACCAATGATCCCCTGTTCCGGAATCTTGAACAGGAGGATGAACAACAACGTGAGCAGTGCAATCGCCCAACCGTAGCGTCGAAAGAAATCAGTGAACGGGTCAATCACGCTTTCGCGCATGGCTTCCCGCCATGACGACGGCAAGAGACGACGCACATCCGGTTCGCGCATTTTTAATGTGGTGATCACCGGTATCGCCATCGCCACGGCCATCAACACATAGATCACGCCCCAGCGAATGTGATCGGCCAGGATGAGCGCCAGCGCACCGGAGACAAGCAGGCCAAGCCGATAACCCAGCGAATAGGTCGCCACCAAGGCACCCTGGGCGGAAGGTGGCGCGATTTCTATGCGATATGCGTCAACAGCAATATCTTGCGTAGCGCCCATGAATGCGACGAACAGCGTCGCCGCCACGAACAGCCGCAGCTGATGCGGCGTCAGCACAGCCATCGCCAGCAGCCCGGCGATTACACCCAGCTGCGCAAGCAACAGCCATCCACGCCGCTGCCCCAAACGGGTGAACAACGGTAGCCGCCAGTGATCGAGCAAAGGCGCCCACACGAACTTGAAGGCGTACGTCATGCCGGCGCTGGCGATCATTGTGATGTCCTTCAACACGATGCCGTTTTCTTTCAGCCAAAACGACAAGGTGTAAGACACCAGCAAAAACGGCAGACCGGAGGAAAACCCCAGCAGGCACATGGTCCACGCAGCCGGCTGCGAGAACGCTTGCCAGATGGATGGCTTGCGCGCGGCCACCGCTCCCGCCTCAGTCGGCATAGTCGACGGTGTAGGGAGCATGGTCGGAGAAGCGTTCGTCGCGATAGATCGAGCAGTGCTTCAATCGTTTTTGCAGCGACGGCGTCACGATCTGATAGTCGATGCGCCATCCCACGTTGTTCTCGCGCGCACGGCCGCGATTGGACCACCAGGTGTATTCCACCGCTTCTGGCTTGATCGCGCGGAAACTGTCCACCCAGCCGCGCTTGTCGATGAGATCGTTGAGCCAGGCGCGCTCCTCTGGCAAGCAGCCAGAATTTTTCTGGTTCGAGCGCCAGTTCTTGATGTCCAGCTCACTGCGCACGATGTTCCAGTCGCCACAGAGCACGTAATCACGCTTGCTCTTCAGCCACTTATCGAAAATGGGCGTTAGCCGATCCATCGCCGTGAACTTGAACTGCTGGCGCTCCTCGCCGGACGAACCCGAGGGCACATAGAGCGACACCACGCTGAGGTTGCCAAAGCGCGCCTCGATATAGCGCCCTTCGTTGTCGAATTCATCCCAACCCAGTTCGGTGAGCACCTTGTCCGGCTCTCGCTTGGCATAGATCGCTACACCGCTGTAGCCCTTCTTGCTGCTGGCGTCGCGGTAAAAGCAATGATGCCCGTCAGGACGAAACATCGGATCGGTAAGCTGATCTTCCTGCGCTTTGGTTTCCTGCAAACAAACCACGTCAGCGCGTTGCTTGCGCAGCCAATCAAAAACTCCTTTGGTCGCGGCGGAACGGATGCCGTTGGCATTCAAACTGATGATGCGCATGGGTGTTCCTCGTGGGGACGGAGCATGATAGCAATCGAGCACCGTGCAAGGGACGCGCTACCATGGCACACCTTATCTATTTGCCCGACGCACCCATGCACGACTACCAGCGCGACTTCATCGAACTCACTCTGCAACGCGACGTGTTGCGCTTTGGCGAATTCACGCTCAAGTCCGGGCGCATCAGCCCTTACTTCTTCAATATGGGTCGTATCGATTCCGGCGCGGCGCTTGCCCGACTCGGCCGCGCCTATGCGGCAGCCGTGGCGAATTCAGGCCTGGAAGTGGACATGCTGTTCGGCCCTGCCTACAAGGGCATTCCGCTGGCTGCGGCCACCGCCATCGCGCTGGCCGACCAGCATGGCCGCGACCTGCCCTGGGCCTACAACCGCAAGGAAGCGAAAGATCACGGCGAAGGCGGCGTGCTGGTCGGTGCACCCCTTACCGGCCGTGTCTTGATCGTGGACGACGTGATGACCGCCGGTACGGCCGTGCGCGAATCGCTCGCCCTGATCCGCGCGCAAGGCGCCACGCCCGCCGGCGTCCTTATTGCGCTGGACCGCCAGGAACGTGGCCAAGGTGAGTTGTCCGCCGCGCAGGAAGTGCAACGCGACTACGGCATTCCAGTGGTCGCCATCACCAGCTTCAGCGATGTGCTGGCCTATGCCGGCGAACGGCCGGACCTGGCGGCGGAACATCAGCGCATGCTCGCCTACCGCGAGCGCTATGGCGTGCGCAGCTGAGCTGTCTTCTGCGGCTAGTGAACCCAGTCACGTTGGCGCATTCTTGACATCCTGCATGTCAAAAGCGGTCGCTATACTGCGGCGAGGAGGGGAATCATGCGTCGACTCGCACTTAGCGTATCCATCATCGTATCGCTCGGCCTGACGGGCCTGGCGATCGCTCAAACCACACCCGGCGGCGTTCGCTACCGCTGGGTGGATGCCAGCGGCTTGCCACACTACAGCGACAGCCTGACGGCTGACGCGCTGAAATATGGCTACGACATCATCAACAGCAACGGCATGGTGATGACACATATCCAGCGGGAACTCACCCCCGCCGAGCGTGCAGCCGCCCAGAAGCAGGCGGACGAAGAAGCGGCCCGTAAACGCGCGCTTGCGGAGCAGAAGGCCAGGGACATCCAGCTACTGAACACCTACGCCGACGAAGACGCCCTCAAGTCCGAGCAGCAGCAAGTGCTGCAGAACCTCGACGAGCAAATGAGCACCACACGCATGAACCTGCACAGCCAGGACACCGCGCTTACCGATCTGCTCAATCGCGCCGCCGACGAAGAACGCGCGAAAAAGCCCGTGCCAAAATTTCTTTCCGACCAGATCACCACGCAGCGCAATGTCGTAGCCAATGAGCGCGCTCTGCTGGAGCGGCAGAAGGCCAATCGCGACGTGACCGTGCAGCAGCAAGCGCAGGAGCTGCAGCATTATCGTGAGTTGAGAACGGCGGAGAAAGCCGACCGCGGTTACTGATCCCGCGCAGGTTGGGGTGCGAACCCCAACGCCGCGGTCTTGATCGACATCGCAAGGTTGGGGTTTGCACCCCAACCTGCCACATCATCAGAACGGCAACTTCAACGACGAATCCACCGCCAGCAGCTGCTTGCGGAACACATCCTGGATGCGCTTGAGCGCTTCTTCGTTGTCCGCATCGAAACGCAGCACCAGGATCGGCGTGGTGTTGGACGGACGCACCAGGCCCCACCCATCCGACCAGTCGGCGCGCACGCCATCAATGGTCACCAGCGTGGCTTCGCCGAAGTTCGCTTTTTCGCGGAATTTCTCGATGAAGCGATAGTGTTCGCCTTCGGCCATTTCCACCTTCAGTTCCGGCGTGGAAACGCCTTTCGGGCAGGTGGCGAAGATCTCTTCCGGCGTGCGGCCTTCGATGTCGCCGGCAAGGATTTCCAGCAGACGCGCGCCGGCGTAAATGCCGTCGTCGAAGCCATACCAACGCTCCTTGAAAAAGAAGTGGCCGCTCATTTCACCCGCCAGTTCCGAGCCGGTTTCGCGCATCTTGGCCTTGATCAACGAATGGCCGGTGCGCCACATCAGCGGACTGCCGCCGGCATCGAGAATCTGACCCTTGAGATGGCCGGTGCATTTGACGTCGTAGATGATCGTCGCACCCGGCTGGCGTGACAGCACGTCGCGCGCAAACAGCATCAGCGTGCGATCGGGGAAGATGATCTCGCCGCTGCGCGTAACCACGCCCAGACGATCACCGTCGCCATCGAAAGCCAGGCCGAGATCGGCGCCAGTCTGCTTCACGGAAAGAATCAGATCTTCCAGGTTATGCGGGTCGGAGGGATCGGGATGGTGATTGGGGAACGTGCCGTCCACATCGCAATACAAAGGAATCACTTCACAGCCGATGCCTTGCAACACCTGCGGCGCGACGGCGCCCGGAATGCCGTTGCCGCAATCGACCACGATCTTCAGCGGGCGCTCGGTTTGCACGTCCGCCGTAATGCGCTCGATGTAATCGGGCACCACGTCGACCAGGCGCAAGGTACCGCCGCCGTCGGATTCGAGCGCGCCGGTAGTAATGCGCTGATACAGATCCTGGATGGCGCCTTCCGACAAGGTCTCGCCGCCCACTACGATCTTGAAACCGTTGTAGTCCGGCGGATTGTGGCTGCCGGTGACTGCCACACCGCAACCGGTGTTGAAGCGATAGGTGGCGTAGTAGACCACAGGCGTCGGCACGGCACCGACGTCGATCACGTCAACGCCCGCCAGGCGCAGGCCATCGGCCAGCGCACCCGCCAGTTCCGGACCGGACAGACGGCCATCGCGGCCCACGACTATTTCGCGCAGGCCTTTCTCGCGCATCACGGTGCCGATCGATTGACCCAGCAGCTTCGCGACGGTAGGCGTAAGGCTCTTGCCCACCACGCCGCGCACGTCGTATGCACGGAAGATCGCCGGATCGACATTGGTCGACACGACCGCCGGCGGAGCCGTCTTGACGACTGGCGGCGCGGCCGGCTTGGCGGGCTCGGGTTTGGTTTGAGTTTCCACGATATCCGCCAACGTCTGCTCCTCAAGCGTAGGCGCGCGGGTCACTTTGCCTGCGCGCGTCAACAACCAAAACAAACCGGCACCACCACCCAGACCTGCCAACGTGAGCAGTGCAGCCAGCGGCAAAGATGGCGGCAGTACGATGTACGCGCCTGGCAAGACAGCCACCACGTTGAAGGTGCTGCCCGGTACCTGCTTGCCGACCGGCTCCATATCAACTGCGCTGGCATTGCCGCTTGCCAACAACTCGAGGTTGTCTCCGCGATCGGTGCTCTGATTCAGTCGCAACCGGCCGCTACTGACGGCAACCGTGTCGAAACGATCCGCGACGGGAGCGAAGGGCAATTCGATCCACGCCCAAGCCTGCGGCTTTTGTGCGCCCAATGGCGCGACAAGAGTGAGGCGTCGGTCGCCCAGGTTCTTGAGCGTTGCTTGCACCGGCGGCCCACCTTCGGCATCCGGTGCGGACATCAGCTGTGCGGCTTTGGCGTAACCGAACTCGCGATAGTTGGCATGCAGCACTTCGTCCAGGCTGCCGCTGTACAACTCGATGTTCAACGCTTCCGGCAAACGCTGCTTGAGCGTCGCGATCACTTGCGGCGCGCTACCCGGCAGGCCGCTCAGATCGACACTCACCACGGCGCGATTCACCATTTCGTGCTGCCGGGTAATTTCTTCGGTAAGCACCTGCACCGCTTTGTCCTGCGCCGCATGCACGCGCTCCACTGCGCTGCTCTGATCGGCAATCAGCCAAGTCTGCCAGGCGCCGAACAGCCCTAAGGCCAGCAGCAAAGTGCCACCCGCCAGCGTCAGCAATCGTGTCCACTGCAAATCCGGCAAACGCGCTCGTGCGCTGCTCACTGCCATGCCCCGTTTCCCCGCAACCTTTTAATGTTTGCCGGTGGATCCGAATCCGCCTTCGCCCCGTTCCGAAGGTACGAATTCTTCCACGATCTTCAGTCTTGCCTGCCCTACCGGCACCAACAGCAACTGGGCAACGCGCTCGCCCACCGCAATGGTGTAGGGCTGCGTGCCGCGATTCCAGCACGAGATCATCAGCGGCCCTTGGTAATCCGCATCGATCACGCCGACCAGATTGCCCATCACCAGCCCGTGCTTATGTCCCAGACCCGAGCGCGGCACGATCAGGGCGCACCAACCCGGATCGCCGATATGGATGGCCATACCGCTGGGCACCAGCGCACTTTCCCCTGGCTGCAGCGTGAGCGGCTCTGCCACCGCCGCGCGCAGATCCATGCCCGCACTGCCGACGGTAGCCGCCTGCGGCAGCGGAATGCTGTCGCCCAAGCGCGAGTCGAGAATCTTCACTTCGACATCGATCATCCGCGCACCGCCTTGTAGCGACTGGCAACGCAATCGATGAGCTGGCGTGCAAGCGCGCACTTGTCGGCGCGTGGCAGCTCTAGCGAACCATCGGCCCAGTACAGCGTGATGGCATTGTCGGCCGTTTCGAACCCGAGACCTTCGCCGACCTGGTTGGCGGCGATCATGTCCAGGCCTTTGCGTTGCAGTTTGTCGCGCGCATAGATTTCTACATTCTGCGTTTCGGCGGCGAAGCCCACCAGGAAGGGATGCGGCTGCCTGGCCGAGAGGCTGGCGAGAATGTCCGGGTTCTCCGCCAACTGCAGCGTGAGATCGGCACCATCATGTTTTTTCAGTTTGTGGGCGGCCACCGCGTTGGGACGGTAATCGCCCACCGCAGCGGAGCCGATGTAAATATCCGCGCCCTGAGCAGCTTCCGTTACAGCAGCATGCATCTGCGCTGCGCTGCGCACGTCCACGCGCTTGACAACGCCTGCAGGCGTTGCGAGACCGACCGGCCCAGCCACCAGCGTGACCTGCGCGCCCGCCTGCGCCGCCGCTTCGGCGACGGCAAAACCCATGCGTCCGGAACTGCGGTTGCCGATGAAGCGCACCGGATCGATGTCTTCGTAAGTAGGCCCCGCGCTTACTACCACCTTCTTGCCGCGCAGTAGTTGATCGCCGAACGAAGCGACGATGGCTGCGCGCAATTCGTGTGGTTCCAACATGCGGCCCGAGCCGATTTCGCCACAAGCCTGATCGCCGGAAGCCGGCCCCAGGACATGCACGCCGCGCGCACGAAGCGTGGCAACGTTCGCCTGCACAGCAGCATGCGCCCACATCTGTTGATTCATCGCCGGCGCGGCATACACCGGCGCCGCGGTAGCCAAACACAACGTGGTCAGCAGATCGTCGGCATGGCCGTGTGCGAGGCGCGCGATCAGATCCGCACTGGCCGGCGCGATGAGCACGCGTTCGGCCCAACGCGCCAGCTCGATGTGACCCATCGCCGCTTCGGCCGATTCATCCCACAGGCTCACCCGCACCGGCTCGCCGGACAGTGCCTGGAACGTGGTGGGGGTCACGAAGCGAGCGGCGTTTTCAGTCATCACCACACGCACGCGAGCGCCAAGGTCGCGCAAGCGACGGACCAGCTCGCAGGATTTGTAGGCGGCGATGCCACCCGACACTCCCAGCAAGATGCGACGTTCAGCAAGACTCATGGCGTAAGCGGGATCCGACGTACGAATAGACGGCTAGCTTACCGGATTCACATAAGCCAACTGCTGTCCGGAGAGCGCCTCGAACGGGATGCTGGTCACATGAGTATCCGACAGTGGCCCGAAAGCGAACGACCTCGCGAAAAACTATTGGCGCGGGGCAGCGCCGCCCTCTCCGATGCGGAATTGCTGGCCGTGCTGCTTGGCAGCGGCGTGCGCGGCAAGGACGCGATCACGCTGGGCCGTGAGCTATTGATGCAAGCCGGTGGCTTAAATGCCCTGCTCGCCCGGCAGGAAGGGGACATCCGCGCCGCCGGCCTGGGTCCAGCCAAGCGCGCACGCTTGGCCGCCGCGCTGGAACTGGCTCGCCGCAGCTTGGGTGAGCAACTCACCGAACAACCCTCGCTACGCAATCCACGCGATAGCGGCGATTACCTCAATGCCCGTCTGCGGCATCTGCCTTATGAGGTATTCGCCTGCCTTTATCTGGACAATCGCCATCGCGTGCTGGCTTTCGAGGAGCTGTTCCGCGGCACGGTGGATGGTGCCAGCGTGCATCCGCGCGAGGTCGTGCGCGCTTGCCTGAAACACAACGCCGCCGCGGTGATCTTTGCCCATAACCATCCAAGCGGCGTGGCCGAACCCAGTTCGGCCGACCAGGCGATCACCCGGGAATTGGGGCAGGCACTAAGGCTGATCGGCGTGCGCGTATTGGATCACCTAGTAATCGGTCATGGCGCCCCGGTATCCATGGCGTCACGCGGCTTGCTTTGAGAGCTTCCCAAAAAAAACGGCGCGACCGGGAGGGACGCGCCGTGAGCCGCATGAGGGGAGGGTATGAAGGGATGCGGCAGTCCCGTATCGAGCCGGACGGGGGAGGCGCCGGTGATACCCAGCCATTGTCGCGTTGCGTCATGACTACCGTGTGACATGACAGCCGGCATGTCGCAACGTTCGTCCGGAGTATCTGCCTGACAGGCCCTGGCAAGACTTATGCACACAGCGCCCCGAAAGCCACTTAGGGGCATATCACTGAAAAGAACATCAAGTTCACATTTTAATTAGTTGATTTATAAAAAATAATTGCATGACAACAAGGTTTCCGCAGGGTTTTCACGCGGCCCCACATACGCCGCCTTCACTTTCCCCACAGACTTATCCACAGCCTCTCCCGCCGCGGTGCAGCAGCGCCCCAGGCGTTTGCATGACGGGGCCTTCTGCTTAGAAGAAGGCTCAAGCGCAGCGGTCTGTTACGATGCGCGGTTCCATCCTGATTCGATCCCCTCCTGTGAAAGAAGCGCTGCGCGAACTGGTCCTCAAGGCTATTCGGACCCTTCAGGGCGATGGTGCCCTGCCCGCCGATATTGACCTGCCCAATTTTGTGATCGAACGTGCGCGCAGCCGCGAACATGGTGATTTCGCCACCAACGCGGCCATGTTGCTGGCCAAGCCGGCCCGCGCCAAGCCGCGGGACCTGGCCGAAAACCTGGTCGCCGCCCTGCCCGCGAACGCGTTAGTGGCCAAGGTTGAGATTGCCGGTCCCGGTTTCATCAACTTCTTTTTGGCGCCGACGGCTTATCACACCGAGGCGCGGCGCATTCTGTCCGAAGCCGATGCCTATGGCCGCAGCCAGAGCGGTGCCGGGCATACGGTCGGCGTTGAATTCGTGTCGGCCAATCCGACTGGACCGCTGCATGTGGGTCACGGCCGAGCTGCCGCCATTGGCGATTGCATCGCTCGTGTGCTCGAAGCCACCGGCTGGAACGTCAAGCGCGAGTTCTACTACAACGACGCTGGCGTACAGATTCAGAACTTGGCGATCTCCACGCAGGCGCGCGCACGCGGCATCGCGCCAGGCAATGCAGGTTGGCCGGAAGACGGCTATCGCGGCGACTATATTGCCGACGTAGCGCGCGCCTACCTGGCTGGCGACACGGTGTTTGCGGATGGCCACGCCGTCACCGGTGCGAAAAATCCGGACGATCTCGAAGCGATCCGCCATTTCGCAGTCGCCGCTCTGCGCCACGAGCAGGACCTAGATCTGCAAGCGTTCGGCGTCGGCTTCGACGTGTATTTCCTGGAATCTTCGCTCTATACCGACGGCAAGGTTGACGAAACCGTACGCGAGCTGATCGCCCACGGCCACACCTATGAAGAAGGTGGCGCACTCTGGCTGCGCACCACGGACTTCGGTGACGACAAGGACCGCGTCATGCGCAAGTCGGACGGCACCTACACCTACTTCCTGCCAGACGTGGCTTACCACCGCAGCAAATGGCTGCGCGGCTACGAGCGCGCGATCACCGAGCTGGGCTCCGATCATCACGGCAGCCTGGCTCGCGTAAAGGCGGGGCTGCAGGCATTGGATTGCGGCATCCCTGAGGGATGGCCCGAATACGTCCTGCACCAGATGGTCACCGTCATGCGTGGCGGTCAGGAAGTAAAACTAGGCAAGCGTGCCGGCGGTTATCTAACGCTGCGGGATTTGATTGAAGAGGTCGGCAGGGACGCGACGCGGTATTTCCTCATTTCGCGCAAAGCGGATTCGCAGCTCGTCTTCGACATCGACCTTGCCCGCTCGCAAAGTAACGACAATCCGGTCTACTACATTCAGTACGCCCACGCCCGCGTGTGCCGAGTATTGGAAGAGTTGGCCGAACGCGGCCTGCCGCCGGCGGATACCCAGGCGGGTGTCGTACAGATGACGCGACTGGATAGCGAACCAGAGCAAATTTTGCTCACGGAACTATCGCGCTATCCGGAAGTGGTCGAAGCCGCGGCCAACAATCTGGAACCGCACCTGATCGCGCAATATCTGCGCGAACTCGCCGGCGCGCTTCACAGCTACTATCACGAGCACAAATGGATCGTGGACGACGCCGAGCTGCGCAACGCGCGCATCACGCTCGCCGTCGCCACCCGCCAGGTGATACGCAACGGTTTGGATTTACTGGGTCTCAGCGCCCCGGAGAAGATGTAAATGGCACCACGCAAGGGCAAAGGCCGGCAGGCCGTTCGCAACAGTGGCGGCGGGTTTCCGGCATGGGCGGGCATTCTCGTCGGCATCCTGATCGGCGCCCTGGTCGTGGTGGTATTGATGCGCCACTCGTTGGTGCCGATGACACCCAAGGGTCCGCAACCCAATCCTGAAGCCACTGCGCAACCCGGCAGTGACGAGGGCCTGACTCCGGCGGCCAGCAACACCGCGCCGAAAAAGCCGCAATACGATTTCTATTCCGTGCTTTCGGAGAAGGAAGTGCGCATTCCGGATTCGGAAATCAGCGCACAGGCCAAGGCGGAACAGCAGCAGGCCCAGCAGAAACAGCAGCAGGCGCAACAAGCTGCCACACCGCCTCCGCCCAAGCTGCCGCCTAACGTACCGCCGGCCGTCACACAGAACATCACCGCTGCCCCACCTTCAGCGGTAGCATCGCCGCCCGCCTCCGGCCCCAGCGGTTATCTGCTGCAGGTGGGCGCGTTCCCCAGTGCTTCGGATGCAGAAACGCTGAAGGCCAAGCTGGCGCTGCAGGGTTTCGTTGCCAACGTGCAGTCGGTGAATGTGGGTGGGCAGACATACCACCGCGTGCGCCTGGGGCCGTTCCGCTCGGCGACCGATCTGGAATCGACCAAGCAGCGCTTGTCTGCGGCGGGGATTTCGGCGATTGCGTTGAAGGCCGGTGGCTAACAAGCGATAGCGCACGTTTCGAAACGAACAAGGGCGCCAAGAGGCGCCCTTGCTGTTTTATGCCACTTTCCGAAAAGGGCCAGCGTCACGAAGGCTGCCGCTTCAGCCGAATCAGCCCAGAAATATCGTCATCGCCATGTCCTTGCTGCATCAGTTTGGCGTAGTCGGCCAATGATTGCTCGATGACTACACGCGACGTACCAGCTTTCTCAGCAATACCTCGCACGATGCTCAGATCCTTGTGCAGCAAGGCAAGCTTGAAGCCTACGCTGAACTGATCTTTCAACATCGTCGCGCCCCGTTTTTCCAGGAACCAGCTGCCGGCAGCACCTGCGCCCAACGTGGAGATCAAGCGCTCCGGATCGAGCCCCAGGGCCTCGCCCAACGCAAGACCTTCGCAAACCGCCTGTGCGATACCCGCCACCAATACCTGATTCACCGCCTTGGTAGCTTGCCCCGCACCGACATCGCCCAGATGCGTAATGCGCAGTGCATACGCTTCCAGCACCGGCCGCGCACGTTCCAATACGGCGGCATCGCCGCCCACCATAATCGAGAGCTTGCCGTTCTTCGCACCCTCGACGCCACCGGAAACCGGCGCATCGAGAAAATGCGCGCCGACCGTGGCAAGACGCGCCGCGGCCTGTTTCGCCGTGTCTGGTGCAACGGTCGAGTGATCGATCACGATCGTGCCTGGCTTCACATGCGGCGCAAGCGCATCGACCGTGTTCAACACATCCGCATCGGCCGTTACGCACAATGCAATCACATCGCATTGCGCAGCAAGTTCTGCCAGCGTTGCAGGCGCGCCAACACCCAACGTACGCGCCAGCGTTTCCGCTTTTGCATGCGTGCGGTTGGCCACCGCATGCAGCAAGCCATGTTGCTTGAGATGTCCGGCCATGGGTTCGCCCATGGCACCGAGGCCGATGAAAGCTGCCTTCAAAGTCATGCGTGGTCCTGACTGAAATTAAGCACGCGGTGCACGTCGTGGGTGACAAATGGATTGTCCGCCGTCGGCGGTTCGAGCCAATGCGGATGGCTCAAAGTATGCCGCATGTCGGTCAGCCCGCTCTGCCAATGCTCGTGCATGGTCGCTGCGCTGAACTCGTAATCCTTGTAGTGCCCTTCGTATGGCTTGTCACGATAGATGAGGTGGATGAGGTTGGTCAGCGCACCGTTGGCATAGCGCTCGGCACGGCGATAAGCCGGCGTATCGCGCTTGCTCTCGGGGATCAGCTCCATCAACTCATGCAAGAAGCGCTGTTGTTCGCGCGTCTGATGCATGTATTCCGTGACCAGGCGCGTACGACTGGAATACTGGATGTCTTTCGAGCGCTCGGCCACGCTACCCATATCACGCGGCAACGCACCGACTGCGCTCCATAGATCCACCTGAAAGATCAGCGCGTCGCGGTGCGGCCTTTCCGTCAGCACTTTGTACAGCGGCGTGTTGGACACCATGCCGCCGTCCCAGTAGTACTCGCCGTCGATCTCTACCGCAGGAAACCCTGGCGGCAAGGCACCGGAAGCCATGAAATGCTCCGGCCGCAGTTTTTCGTTGCGATTATCGAAGTAGGCAAAATTGCCAGTGCGCACATTTACTGCACCCACCGATACACGCAGGCAGCTCGGATGGTTGATGCGATCGAAATCGGCCAGGCGTTCCAGTGTTTCACGCAACGGCGCCGTGTCGTACCAGCTTGTAGTAGCTGGCGTACCGTGCCATTGCAGTACCGGCGGCGGCATGCGCGGCTGGAAGAATCCCTGCTGCCCCTCGATAATTGCACGCCATGCGGCAAACATGTTGACGCTCTCGCGAAACACCGACGGCATGTTCATGCCTTCCATCCATGGGAACCCTGGCGCATGAGGCAGCAGCGCCGATTTGCAGATGGTTTCCCAGAATTCCGTCAGCCGCTCGACTCGATGCTCCGGCGCGTTGCCGGCGATGATGGCCGCGTTCAAGGCGCCGATCGAAATGCCGGCGATCCAGTTCGGATGCAGACCGGATTCTGCCAACGCCTGATACACGCCGGCCTGGTATGCACCGAGCGCGCCGCCACCCTGCAACACCAGCGCAGTGACCTTGTATGCATCCTGCGCCGGATGATGGGGAGCCGCCTCAGCCTTGGACGAGGTCTTTTTCGCGTCCATAAGTCTTTCCTGTGTGTTCGTCTTCAGCGAGATAGTCGTAGACCACCGTGCCCAGGTCGAGCGTGAGATCGGTGATGTAATGCACCGCCGATTCCACCTTGAGCACAGGCAGATCGGCCACCGGCGCCAGTGCATGCGGATGCAGCTCCAGCGACGCCGGACCGCTCCACGCACCTTTCAGTGTGACGTTGGTCGTGTAGTAGCGCACCAACTCGCAGATGCGCGGCGTGCCATCGACATGCGGGATGATCTTCAGCAGGAAATTGGGCGCGGCCAAACCTTTCAGAATCGCACTCTCATCCGCGGGGCGATGCTTGAATCCCATGGTGGCCTTCGCCACGCGCACCTTGCCGTAATCGAGCGTGCCGACCAGCGTGTCGATTTCCGTTTCCAGAATGGGCGTGGCCAGTTTTTTCGGGAAACCCCACAACTCGCGACCACCGGCAATCGGCGGATGATCGTTGAGATACATCGCATGCACGTAGCCGCCGCGCTCGCCGCGGAAGCTCACCGGAATCACCTGCCCCGACTCGGTGTAGTCACCGAAACCGGTGGAATCAGGCATGCGAATGAATTCGTATTTCACCACGGGCTCGGTGATTTCCAGTGGCTCGGGCACCACTGCGCGCAGCGCATCCAAATCGGTGCGGTAGGTGATAACCAGGAACTCGCGGTTGACGAAGCGATACGGCCCCTTGGGGAAGGCGGGGCTGGTGAGCGGCATGGCGAAGGCGTTGGCCTTGACGTCGGCGATTTTCATGGGCGCGTCCTGTGAAAATTCTGATGTACGTTGAACCTCAACTCGCCGCTATCCACTCCCTCCCCTACGTGCAGTAGGGGAGGGTTGGAGTGGGACGAAGCAACCTCGCGACAAATTCCAACTGCTCCGCAAGCACATGCAACCCCACCCCTGCCCTCCCTGCCAAGCAGAGGAGGGAGCGAAAGCGATTACTGCATGTACCAACCGTGGCTCACCACAACGCTCTGACCGGTCAGTGCGGCACTTGGGAAAGCCGCCAGGAACAGCGCCGTCTGCGCGATGTCCTCGACAGTCGTGAACACGCCGTCCACTGTGTCCTTGAGCATCACGTTCTTGATGACTTCGTCTTCGCTAATGCCCAGCTCTTTCGCCTGCTCGGGAATCTGTTTCTCCACCAGCGGCGTGCGTACGAAGCCGGGGCAGATCACGTGCGAGCGCACGTTATGTGCCGCACCTTCTTTCGCCAACGTGCGCGCAAGGCCCAGCAGGCCGTGCTTCGCCGTGACATAGGCGGATTTCAGCTTGGACGCTTCGTGCGAATGCACCGAGCCCATGTAAATGACCGTGCCGCCGCGGTTGTCCTTGTACATGTGCTTGAGTGCGGCCTTGGTGGTGAGGAAGCCGCCATCGAGATGGATCGCCAGCATCTTCTTCCAGTCGGCGAAAGCGAACTGGTCGATCGGATTGATGATCTGCACACCTGCGTTGGAAATAAGCACATCCAGACGGCCGAACGCTTCCACGGTCTTGTCCGTGCCTGCGTTGACCGCGTCTTCGTTAGTGACGTCCATGGCGATGCCGATGGCTTTTCCGCCGGCTGCCTTGATCTCCGCCGCCGCCGCATCCGCGGCCTGCTGATTGATGTCAGCGATCGCCACCGCAGCGCCGCTCTTCGCATAAAGCTCGGCGATAGCTTTGCCCAGGCCGCTGGCAGCGCCTGTGATCAATGCAACTTTGCCGTCGAGACTTGCCATGTGCCACTCCTTCGGATGGATAAAAAAAGCCGAGGCCGCACATCGGATCACCGCAGGATGTTTCGACAGCTTGCCGAAACATCCTTAAGGATGGGTCGCTAACGCACGCCTTCGGAGAGATAGGTATAGCCGGTGAGACCTTCATTCAATGTTACAAACAGGCCTTCCGCTTGCTCGCCATCGATACCCGCTGCAGCAATCCGTTCGCGATAGCTGCGGCGTAATGCCTCGAGGTCATAACCGACATAGTCCAACATCAAATCGGTGGTGTCGCCACGACGCTTATGCGCGAAGACGTAATTGCCACCATCCACGCGCACGTTCACGGCATCGGTGTCGCCGAACAGATTATGGATATCGCCCAAGGTTTCCTGATAGGCGCCGACCATGAAGATGCCCAGGCGATACGCCTCGCCCTCTTTCAATGCATGCAGCGGCAGGCTTACATCCACCCCCTCGGCATCGACATAGTTGTCGATACGGCCATCCGAATCGCAGGTGAGGTCAACCAGTACACCGCGACGCGTAGGTTGTTCGTGCAAACGGGCGATGGGCGCAATGGGGAAGATCTGATCGATCGCCCACACATCGGGAATCGATTCGAACACCGAGAAATTGACGAAGTATTTGTCGACCAGCTTTTCGTCCAGTTCGTCCAACGCCTGACGATGCGAACGCTCTGCCGGTGATAGGCGCGCGCGCACGGCATTGGCGATGGCATAAAAAAGTTCGTCCAATCGTGCGCGCGCCGCCAACGACAACTGGCCCAGCGCATATAACGCCTGGCCTTCCTGCAGGTGATGCTGCGCCTCGTGAAACAACTCCAGCGGCGGACGCGTATCCAATTCGTCGTGCACTTCGCGCAAATGACGCAGCACGGCTGGCTCGTCGCGATCGGCTGGCGGCAAGCTGCCGACCGGCACGGTTTCGACGTCGCTGACATTTACCACCATCACCGCGTGATGCGCTGTCATGGCGCGTCCGGCTTCGGTAATGATGTGCGGTGCCTGCAACCCTTCGGATTCCACGGCTTCGGCCAACGATTGCACGATCGTGGCAGCGTACTGCTCGATCGAATAATTGATGGAGTTGTGGCTGCGCGAACGCGAACCTTCGTAATCCACGCCCAAGCCGCCGCCTACGTCAACGATGTCCAACGGCACACCCAGGCGCGTGAGTTCCACGAAATAACGCGTGGCTTCGCGCATGCCGTTGGCAATGTCGCGCACGTTGGAAATCTGCGAGCCCATATGAAAATGCTGCAGCTTCAGCGTGTGCTTCAGACCGGCCTGGTCCAGGCGCGTGACCAAGTTCAACACCTGCGCAGGCGAGAGGCCAAACTTGCCTTTGTCGCCGCCGGTGTTCTGCCATTTGCCCGCGCCAATCGAAGCAAGGCGCACGCGCACGCCGAGCAGCGGCTCCACGTTCAACGCTTTTGCTTCGGTGATCACGTGATCAAGTTCGGACGGCTTTTCGATCACGATGTGGATGCGCAGGCCGAGCTTGCGCCCGATCAAGGCAAGGCGAATGTATTCGCGATCTTTGTAGCCATTGCAGATCACGATGGACCCGGGCCGTGCCATCGCCAGCACGGCCATCAACTCCGGCTTGGAACCGGCTTCCAGACCAAAGCCTTGCGCACCGGCGGCCACCAGTTCGGCCACCACGCCGCGCTGCTGATTCACCTTGATGGGATAGACGGCTGTATAGCCGCCCGCGTAGTGCCATTCGCCGATCGCTTTGGCGAACGCACCCTGCAGACGCGCAAGACGATCGGCCAGGATGTCCGGAAAACGCACCAGCAACGGCAAGCGCAAACCTTCGTCGCGCGCGCGCTCGACGATGTCAGGAAGTGAAAAGCCGGGGCCGCCCGAGCCATGCGGGCGGATCACGATGTGACCGGCTTCGTTGATATCGACGTAGCCGTCGCCCCAATAAGGCACGGCATAAGTGTGACGGGCGGCGTCGATGTTCCAGGCATTCGCCATGTGACGGTATCTCCTTTGAAGGGGGATGTCGTCGTCGCAGCGGCGGAGCCTTGACGAACACGAAGCCCACCGGCCGGAAGCCTCGCACGCCGCGGGGTCGGAAGGGCCTGACGGGCCGCCGGCCAGGGCCGCCCGAACGCGTATTGTAACGGCCGGCTGCGACAATTTGAGGTCAGCCCGCCGCAATAGGCGTGGACCGGCGACCGTACCGCCGGCACGGCGAAGACGGTTACCGCTACAATCACCCTCCTTTAACTACGCTCTCCAGGATTCCCTCGTCATGTCGCAGCCCAGCTGGTTCACCGAAGCACACCAGGCTTCTGGTTCCTCCATCGGTTATCGCGTTGAAAAGCTGCTGCATGCCGAGAAAACTCCCTTCCAGACCATTGAGATCTATCAGAGCACCGACTGGGGCAACCTGATGGTGATCGACGGCTGCCTGATGGTCACCAGCCGCGACAACTTCCTCTATCACGAGATGATGACCCACCCGGCGCTGTTCACACATGCGCGCGCCAAGCGCGTGGTGATCATCGGCGGCGGCGACTGCGGCACGCTGCGCGAAGTGCTCAAGCACGAAGAAGTGGAGCACGCGGCGCAAGTGGAAATCGATGAACGCGTTACGCGCCTGGCCGAGCAGTATTTCCCGGAATTGTGCGAATCGAACAACGATCCGCGCGCGGAGCTGCTCTTTATCGACGGCATCAAGTACATGGCTGATGCAGAGCCCGAATCGCTGGATCTGATCATCGTCGACTCCACCGATCCGGTCGGCCCGGCCGAAGGCCTGTTCAACGCGGCTTTCTACACCAGCTGCCACAAGGCGCTGCGTCACGGCGGCATCCTGGTGCAGCAGAGCGAATCGCCGCTGGCGCATCTGGAGCTGATCAAGTCGATGCGCGCCGCGATGCGCACGGCGGGCTTCAGCGCGGTGAAAACCCTGCCGTTCCCGCAGCCTTGCTATCCCACCGGCTGGTGGAGCTGCACGATGGCGCGCAAGGGTGGCGATCTGGCGGGTTTCCGTGAGCGCGGAGCGCTCAGCAAGAACTTCAGCACGCGCTACTACAACGCCGAAGTACACAAGGGTGCGCTGGCGTTGCCTGAATTCATGCGCGAAGCGCTGGGCGAGTGAATTCGTAAGTTGGGGTGCAAACCCCAACATCGCCATGTCTCTCGGAATCGTGGGTTGGGTTTGCGCACCAACCCACGCGCTAGAACAGCCGATCACGCACCTTCGGCAACAGCACGATCGCAAGCGTCGCGAACGGACCGAACAACAGCGAAAGCAGAAACCAGATCAGGCCGCTGCGGTTCTTGCCCTGTGCCAAGCCGGCATTGATCAAGGCCAGGGTGCCCCATCCCACGAACCATGGGGCATTCGCCTGGGTCAACATCGAAAACGACTCCACAGCTATCTCCTGGGTTACTCGCGGGGCGGCGGTCAAGCATGCTACAGGAGCTTGCGCAGCATGCCCAACGCGCGCGCTCAGCGAAGAAGCCGGACATTTGCCGTTCAGAACCCCCTCAATCCGCCACGGTTATGCTGGCGGCTTTTATGACTCCACGGAGCAAATCCCCATGCGCGGACGGCGTCTTATTGCCTTCACCCTGGCCGGTGCGTTGAGTGCGACGGCCGCAGCTGCTGCGTCTCAGACGACCCCGCAGAACGCTGGCAAGATCGCACCATCGCGTCAAAGCGCCCTGATCGCCTTTCAGAGCGACCTGATCCATGTGCTGGTGCCGAGCGGTGATCCGGATCGCCTGCTGGCCGCCTCCCTGCTGGCCCGTCCGCTGCCGAACCCGAGCAAACTGAACAGCTTTCACGCCCTGATCGAGCGCGCTGCGCAAACCGATGGCGCCGGCCCCGCCACAACGTGGGCACGTCTGGCCGACTGCAGTGCCGACACTCAGTCCTGCCCCAACAGCGATGCCGTCACCCAGCTCACCCAACAGGCCCCGGACAATGCCGCCGTTTGGCTGGTGAAGCTCAGCCAGGACGTGGGCACACTAAAAAAAGAGGATGCCCGCCAGGATTTGGCCAAGGCCGCGGTCGCCAAGCTTTACGACGACTACAGCGGCGTCGCGCTGAAAGCACTGGCTAACGCCGCCACCATGCTGCCGCCGCCAACCGCCACCCTCGATCCGAACTCCGATGCCGGGGCGAACGGGGTGCAGGTACTGATCGCGTTCGGTTCCGCGGCAGGCATGCCGCAGCCGGCGCTGCGCGATACCGCCACCTACTGTGAAACGCAGGCGCCGAAAGACAGCACCGTCAAGGATGACTGCCTGAAGCTGGGGCAATTGTTGGAGTGGGGTTCGAGCCCACTGGCTCGTTCGCTGGGTCTGCATCTGCGCGAAGTGCTTAACACCGATCCTTCCCAGCAGCAGGATGCGCAGAACTCCCGTCGCAACCTGGTCTGGCAAGTGCAGAACTTCGCGCAGCTGTCCTTGCGCGCTCAAAGCGATAAAGCCCAGGCGCAACATCTGCTCGCCCTTGCCCGCAGCGGCGGCACTCAGATGAGCCTGGTGCTGGCGGCGTTGCACGATGCCGGTATTGCTACGGATGCACCGGCGGATTGGCAGCCACAAAAGCCAGGAAACAAAGGTTAGGAAATCGGAAACGCACGGCATGCGGGGAGCCACCGCGTGCTTATCTTTATCGTCGAGAACGAAAGCGGCGCATAGCTGCCCAGCGCACAGGAACGCAACGCTCCCTGCTCCCCTTCCCCTATTCCCCGCTCCAACGCTACCCTTGGCCCACCTGAACCCAACAGGGGTAGCCGATGCTCACGGTATTGGTAGCAAGCAGCAAGGGTGGTTGCGGTAAAAGCACGCTGGTCACCCAGCTTGCCTCGCATTGGGCGCAGGACGGCAAGCGCACCGCCATCGTCGATAGCGATCCGCAAGGTTCCAGCTATCGCTGGGCAGGTCTGCGCCCGGACAACGTTCCTGGTGTGCTGGCCGTGGAAGGCGGGCGCCGTGCGCTGGAGAAACTGCCCGAAGACACCGACCGCGTGCTGGTCGACACCGCAGCGGGCTCCCACGAGAAAGAACTCGAGCCCTATGTCGAGCAAGCCAATGTAGTGCTGGTACCGGTGCTGCCCTCGTCTTTCGATCTGCATGCCACTTTGAATTTCCTCGACCACCTGCGCAGCATCGGCCGCATCAAGCGCGGCAAATTGCCGGTGGCGCTGGTGGGCAATCGCCTCAAACCCTGGACACACGCCAGCCAGGACGCCATCTCGCAACTGGCCGAGCAATCGCCATTCCCGGTGGTGGCCCAATTGCGCGACACTCAGGCCTACGTATTGCTGACCTCCCTGGGCAAAGGCATTTTTGATTACGGTTCCGAGCAGGTGCGCGGGCACCAGCAAGACTGGAACCCACTGCTGCGCTGGATCAAGCGACAGCATTAAGCGCATTTCTTCACGATGAACCAGAACCTCCACGGGGAGAATCTACAGTCATGCACGAACTGATCCTGCTGCGACACGCCGAAGCCCAACCCGCCCCGCCCGGCGGTGAAGATGTGGTGCGTCGTCTCAGTGGCCGCGGCGAACAAGAAGCCCGCGCCGCCGGCACATGGCTCAAGAAACACGGCAAGCGACCCGATCGCGTGCTTTGCTCTCCCTCCGAACGCACCTGCGCCACGGCCGACCTCGCGCTGTCCGAACTGGAACACGCGCCTGAAATGCAAACCGCGTCGGAGATCTACAACGCCACACCGGGCGAACTATTGGCTTTGCTCGACCAGCACGGCGATGCGAACACCGTGATGCTGGTTGGCCATAACCCCGGCATTGAGCGCTTGGTCGCCCTGCTGGTGGAAGGTCGCTCGGATGAATTTCGCGGCATGCCGCCGGCCGGACTGGCCGTGCTTCACTTTGATGATGGCCCGCTGGAACCGGGCAACGCACGACTGGATGCGTTCTGGTCTCCATGAAACAACGTTCGCCATGGTTGCAGCGTCACGCAACATGGCAGTTAGCTCTCTTATTGCTTCTGCCGTTGTCCCTGCTGGCGGCCACCAGCAAAATCGACTATCGCATCGACCCGGACACTTCTCTGGCCGTGTTCCGGGTCCGCCTGCTCTGGCTGGACAACATCTACGGCCAGTTCACACATGTGGATGGTGCTGTAGCGCCCGGTCCCAACCCCGGGAGCTGGGTGGTGAGCGCCACCATTCCGGTCGACAGCGTGTCGATGCCTTCATCGCGCATGCGCCAATGGGTGTTGGCGCCCTCGTTCTTCGATGCGCAACATCACCCCACCATTCATTTCATATCCAATCCCATCCCTCAGTCAGAGCTGGATCGCGGCGGAACGCTTACCGGCTACCTCACGCTGCGTGGCGTTACCGCCCCCATGCGTTTCGCATTGGAGCCCGCGCATTGCGCACAGCGTGCACCCACACCCTGCCGGATCCTGTTGCGCGGCAACCTGCAACGCAGCACCTTCGGCATGACCAGCCATCGTGCCGCGCTCTCCGATAGCGTCGACCTGAACCTGAGCATCACGCTTCAACACGAAACACGCTAAACGACAGTTATGATGGGCCTGCTCGATCACCTGCAGCCTGCAGGCTCCGTTTGCGTGTGGATCAGGAACGTGAAAGGTATGTGGATACATGAGCGTACGGCGCAAGGATGCACACACCTCTCTTGTCACGCGTTCGCGCGGATGGCGTATATGCATTGAGTGAGTTTCCCATGCGTGCGCGTTGCGGCCTTTTGCTGATCTTGCTGGCGGCATCCCTGCTGCAGGGATGCGCGCTGAGTCACGCAAAGATTCGCCAGGCCGACACGATCGTCGCGGCGAGCATCGACCGCCAGACGACCTGCGATCAGGCCGATCACTGCCCCACACCTTCGCCGCTGCTCGACGCCGCCGAAAAAGTGCTGGCCGATTCCACGCCGGATAAACCTGCCCACGTCGTCACCCTGCTCGACGACAGCGAGGCCTCGTTGGCCGCGCGCATCAGCCTGATTCGCGCCGCGAAAAAATCGATCGACGTGCAGAGTTACATCTGGGACGAAGACGACCTCGGCCAGCTCGCACTCAACGAACTGATTGCCGCGTCACGTCGGGGCGTGCACGTGCGCATTCTTGCCGACCAGCTGTTTTCGTTCGAAGACCCGGCCGTACTCGCCCAACTTGCGCGCGTCAGCCCCCATCTGGAAGTGCGGTTGTACAACCCCACCTTCCATGCCGCACGCACGCCGCCACTGGAATTCGCAGCAGGCATTCTCTGCTGCTTCATGAAATTCAACCAGCGCATGCACAACAAGGTGCTGGTGATCGACGACACCATCGGCATCACCGGCGGGCGCAACTATCAAGATCGCTATTTCAACTGGGACAACGATTTCGATTACGTTGATCGCGACATCATGGTCGGCGGCCCCGCCGCACGCGACATGGCCAAGGCGTTCAACCTGTTCTGGAACCACAAGCGCGCTGTGCCGCTCACGCACTTGCGCGACGTGAATCGCTTGATTTTGAGCAACCCCTCTCCGATCCCATGGCCGGCACCACGTTATGTGTATCCCGCGCGCGTAGCCGCTGCCCAGGAGGAAGCAGAAGATCAGGCATGGCTGGCCGAGCACGTTGCCGCCAACAGCCTCTACACCAGCAAGGTGGAATATTTCAGCGACTTCCCCGCCAAGACCGAGCAACCCACACGTCGCGGGGCGCGCGAATTCACCGCACACCTGATGCATCTAGTCAGCGACGCAAAAAAAGAAGTCGTGCTGCAAACACCGTATCTGGTGATGAGCCGGCGTGCGAAAAAAATCTTCAAACAGCTGCATCGTGAAGATCCTTCACCACAGATCATCATTTCCACCAATTCACTGGCGTCGACCGATGCCTTTGCGGTGTATGCCGTCTCCTACAAGCACCGCAAAACCTATCTCACCCACTATGGCTTCAATATCTATGAATTGAAGCCACGCGCCGAACTGGCCAATGCGGCGTACCTGCAAGCCAATGTCGAGGATGAAGATGGCGGCGCACCTTTCGTAGCAGGCGCATCGGGCACGCGGCGCAAACATTATCCCGGCACTGAGCGTCGCATCGGGTTCTTCGGCAGCCAAGGCAGCCGCAATCGCCCAGCACCGCTGACCAGCCCGGGCCGTCGCTTCGGTCTGCACGCCAAATCGCTGATCATCGACGACGACCTGGGCATGGTCGGTTCGCACAACTTCGACCCGCGCTCGGACCATTACAACACCGAATCGGGCGTGATCGTGTACGACCAGCGTTTTGCCGCCGAATTGCGCGATTCCGTGCTCGAAGCCACGGAACCGCAAAATGCCTGGGTGATCGCGCCACGCAAGCCGGTCATTCCCGTGCTTGGCCAGATCAGCCAGGCCATCGGCGATGTCTCCGCCAAGCTGCCCTTGTTCGACATCTGGCCGATCCGCTACGCCACCAGCTACGACATCAAACCCGGCACTGATTGCCCGCCGATGCAACCGAATAACCCCGACTTCAGCCGCTGCTACACGGCCGTGGGCGATTTCCCGGATGTGGCGATTTCACCCAAGTTGCTTTACACGCGGTTGATTACAGCGTTTGGCGCGGGCGTGAATGGCGTACTTTGAGTCACGCCAGCACCGCAAAAACAACAACACTCCAGGGATGCTCTGATCTATTCCACGAAAGCGGGCATGACGGCCACGAAAATGACCTGTCACTCAAAACATCTGCTCATACATAAAGTAATGGCACTGCTCCATGCCAAGCTCTCGATATGTCTGCTGCGCCCGCGCGTTCTCCGTCTCCACGTACAAGCGCAAACCCACCGCGCCCGCCTGCTTCGCACGCTGCGCCACATCGCCATACAACGCACGAAACACACCGCTTCGCCGCGCCTCCGGCGCCACATACACGCTCTGGATCCACCACAAATCGCCGTTGCGCCAATCGCTCCACTCATACGTCACCAGCAGGCAACCTGCAGCCTTTCCGTCCAGTTCGGCCACGAGATAAAACCCACGGCGCGGCTCATCGAGCACCGCCGTCACGCCACGCAGCAATACCTGCCGATCCAATCGTTTCTGCTCGGTTTCCCACGCCATCGCAGCGTTCCAATCCGCAACAACTGCGATGTCCCCGCGTTCAGCAGGACGAATAGTCAATGACGGCACTGCGTACTCCTATGGTTGTGACTTGCGCCGCGTGCGTGATGCACCCAGCTTGCGTGTGAGCGTATTGCGCCCCACGCCCAGCGCCGCAGCCGCATGTTGACGATGTCCTTCATTGGCGGCCAGCGCCGCTTCCATCAACACACGATCAAGCGCTTCGCGCGCCCGCGTGTGAATGTCCGCGTCGCCCCGCTCTAACGCACGATCGGCCCAATCGCGCAGCGCATCCGTCCAATCGCCACGTTGCGCATCGGTGGATTTGCCCAGATCAGCCGGCAGAATTTCCGTACCCGCTGCGATCACCGCCAGCCGTCGGCAGAGGTTTTCCAGTTCGCGCACATTGCCGGGGAAGTCACGTTGCGCAATGGCTTTCAAAGCCGCCTTGGAAAAACGCTTGGGCGGAAGCTTCAGCTCTTGCACGACGGTCGCGAGAAAATGCTGCGCCAGCAGCGGAATATCGCTGCGCCTTTGCCGCAGCGGCGGCAGTTCAATCCGCACCACGTCAAGTCGATGCTTGAGGTCCGCACGGAATTGCCCCGCCACCACAAGCGCATCCAGATCCTGATGTGTGGCCGCGACGACGCGTACGTTGCAACGAATCAACTCGCGCCCACCGACACGATAGAACTCGCCGCCCGCCAGCACGCGCAATAAACGCGTTTGCAAAATCAGCGGCATGTCGCCGATTTCGTCCAGAAACAGTGTGCCGCCTTCCGCCTGCTCAAAACGCCCTGCCACCCGGCGCGTGGCGCCCGTGAAGGCGCCCGCTTCGTGGCCGAACAATTCGCTTTCCAGCAACTCGCTGGGAATCGCCGCCGTATTCAACGCGACAAACGGCTTGCCGCGCCGCGCGCTTTCTTCGTGCAACGCGCGCGCCACCAATTCTTTACCTGTGCCTGTTTCGCCGGTGATGAGCACGTTGAGATCACTGGCGGCAACACGGCCGATCAACCGAAACACTTCGCGCATCGCCACGCTTTCGCCCAGCAAGGCGTGCGCTGGCGCTGGCGCAACAGCAAGCACAGCATCGGCGTGCGGCACTTCCGCCATAGCGCGCTGCACGGAAGCCAACGCCTGGTCCAGATCGAACGGCTTGGCGAGATAATCCACCGCACCTGCGCGATAAGCCGCCGCCGTCGTGGCCACATCCGTGTAAGCACTCATCACAATCACCGGTCCGATGCTTTGCGCGCGCAACTCATCCAGCAGCGCAAGCCCGCTCTCGCCAGGCATGCGCACATCCGTGATCACCAATGCGGGCGTCGCCTCCCGCAGCGCTTTGCGCACGCTGGCTGCATCTTCAAACTCGCGCACCTCCAAACCGGCATCGCGCAGCGCCTCCGCCAACACAAAACGCACACCGCGGTCGTCGTCGACGATCCAGATGCCGGAACGGTCATTCGATTTAGCCATGCGAACGCCCCGTGGCTGCAGCGCCTATCCGAGGCGGTAAAGGTAAATAGAGCGAAAACACCGTTTCGCCTGAACGGCTCACGTAACGCAGTTCACCACCGTGTTCGTAGGCGATCTCACGCGACAAAGCGAGGCCCAAACCGGTTCCATCCGCACGTCCGGACACCAAAGGTTCGAACAAGGTGTCGCGCAAAGCGGCAGGCACGCCCGGACCATCGTCCATCACATCCAAGCGCAACGCGCTGCGGAACATACGCTCGCCCAGGCGCACACTGTGCTCGACACGACTGCGCAAAGTGAGCGTTTTTGCGCCCGCTTCGATCGCATTGCGTGCAAGATTGAGCAATACCTGCTGCAGGCGATCCGCGTCGCCTTCCACATCCGGCAAGCTTGGGTCGTAGTCCTGGCGCAAACGCGGCGGCTTAGGTTCCGCGCGAATCAGTTCACCGACGCGCTCCATCAACTGATGCAAATTCACCGGTGCCAAACGCGGGGCACCATCGTGACGCAGCAACCGGTTCGCCAACTCGGTAAGCCGATCTGCTTCCTTGATCACCATGCCCGCCAACGATTGCATGTCGGCATCGTCCAGCCGGCGTTGCAGCAATTGCGCCGCACCGCGCAAACCCGCCAGCGGATTCTTCACCTCATGCGCAAACCCGCGCAGCGTGGCCGACAACGGCGAAACCGTGGACGGCGTCTCCGCCAACACATGCACTTCCACTAGCAGGTGGCCGCCTTCCAGGGGCTGCAACGCCACGTCCACCCGCTGCCCGCTCTGCACGCCCGGCAGCAACAGCCCGCGGCATTGCACCGACCGCTGCTCCGCCAGACTCCGCTCCGCCTGCTCGGCCACCCTTTCATCCTGCAACAAACCCTGCAGTGTCAGCCCCTGCGCGTGTCGCAATCCCAAGCCCAGCAATTCCGCCAGTGCCGCATTGATCCATTGCACGTGCAAGCCCTCATCGACCACCGCCAAACCGGTCGACATCTGTTCCACCCAGCTTCGGGACTGCTGCTCGCTCATTGCACCATCATGGACAATGCGCTCGGTTGGTGCAAATTCTATGATGGCAAAAGCCTGATATGGCCCGCTGTCGTGTTCATAGGCGCATAGTTTGTGACGCCTGCACACACTATGGCTTTTGTTCGCCGAACAAACTATGCCGTTTCAGATCCCCCTAAATCATCAATTCAATCAATGAATTGAATGGGTCTCACGAAATTCGGCAAACGAAGGATCGTGCCGGACTACTTCGAGATGGCGATAACGACGTTGACGCTTCCTTTGCGCCTGATCGGTTCGACCGGCGTTGTCAGACGCCCAAGGCGGATAAGACCGGAAGAGTAAGAGAATGGCTTGTGGAAGATCGCAAGGTTCCCCCACGGCGCGTAGTACGCCAGGTCTCCGGCGCTAGGCCTGTATCCCTCTGGCGCGTCAGCCGTGTCGAGGCGCCCTGGTAGATCGGCTATTTTTTCCGTCGCCGCGTAATCTCTTAGTTCAAGCCTCAAGGGAAGTAGCCTGACAAAATCGCGCGAGGTCCCAGTGTCATCAAGCTCAACCTTGGCAACCTCGCCGCTTTCAAATGTGAGCGTCACATTCATCGAATGATTTCCAAGTGGCAAGCTCTGCTCGGCAAGAATGTCAGTGACATACGCGGTGCCTATGGCCAGCAGAAGCACGGATCGAATCCATGGGAAAAGACCGATCATTGCAAAGCCTCCTTCGACCGGATGGGCTAACGCGCGGGTTCGCCTTGGTCCGAATCTTTACGTGGAAAGTTGAAGACCGAAAGCATCGGCCCATGCTGATGACTAAGCGACAAGTGCACGTCACTATGCGCTGAAAGCCACCCAGTCCATCGTACGAATGTGAAGCGGTTACATGCTGTACCCGGGCTTCTTATAAAGGGCATCCCACTGAGCCTTGATATCAGGCCCATACACTTGTTCTGCCCATTGATCGGGAGCCACCTCAACGAACGCCACGGACACTGCGTCTTCGTTATAGGCGAGAACGTCCATGACGTCTTGTATGATTCGCCGCGTCAATTCGCGCTTCTGTTCTTCCGTCTTTCCAGGCCAGGATTTGACGATGATGTGCGGCATGGTGTTCTCCGTAGTGATCCAAATTAGTAGGGCGTTAAGCCGCGCGTTCACGCCACCGTTGACTACCTGCTGCAGGCGTTCGCAGATACGACCGAATTGCATCTTCCCTTAAGTCGACTGGCTACCTATGCAGCAGTGCCCTGACGCCCTGGTAGACGCAGCGCCTCAAGTACCAATTTGAACGCAGGCGACGGCTGCCGACGGCTGGGGTAGTAGAGGTAGTAGCCCGGAAAGAAGGGACACCAATCCTCAAGCATGCGGACGAGACGACCCTCGTCCAAATAGGGTGCAAACTCTTCCTCTGGCAGAAACGCGACGCCCATGCCCTCCAACGCTGCTTGCACGATCAGCGGCGAGGTATTGAAGGTCAGTTGACCTTCAACATGCACGTTCACAGGGCGCCCCCGACGTTCGAACTCCCACGCATAGAGACCACCGTATGTGGGCAGGCGCATGTTGATACAGGTATGGGACAAGAGGTCCTGTGGCTTTTTCGGCAAAGCGCGGGAGGCCAAATATGACTGCGATGCCACGGCCGCCATTCTCAGCGGCGGTCCGATGGGCATGGCGATCATGTCCTTGTCGATGCTCTCGCCTAGTCGCACGCCTGCATCGAAGCGATCGGCCACGATGTCCCTGAAGCCATAGCTGACGTCAAACTCGACCCGCACCTCCGGATAGGCACGAAGCAACGGCATCACCTTGGGCAGAATGGTGGTTCGCAACACATGGTCACCGCAGGTGATGCGCACATTGCCGGCGGGTTTGTCGCGCAACTCGGTCAGCGCGTCGAGTTCGGCCTCGATTTCGTCGAAGCGCTGCCCCACTTTTTGCAGGAGCCGCTCACCAGCCTCCGTCGGGGACACGCTGCGTGTGGTGCGTGTCAGCAAGCGGATGTCTAGCCGCGCCTCCAGATTGCGTATCGACTGACTGAGCGCCGACTGGGTCAGGCCCAGCTGAGCTGCGGCCCGGGTAAAGCTGCCCTCGCGGGCCACCACCACGAAGGTCTGCAGGTCGTTGAGGTTGCGTTTGGCCATGACGAAGTGTGGCACGTCCATTAAGTAGTGAAACTTATAGACCATGTAAGCATTCATCAGCTAGTTCTGGGCCAATCCGGGGGTCAGACTGTGCGGTGTCACGCCATCCCGGAGCCACCCATGCAGATGCGCATTTTTCGAAACGGATCGCGTCCCTCGGTGAAGGGGCCCGCCAACTGGTTCACAGGCAATGCCCGCATCGACCCCCTGTTCGATCCCGCCGAGCCAGGCCGGGTGTCAGCCGCGCTCGTGACATTCGAGCCGGGCGCACGAACCAACTGGCACACGCACCCGCTCGGCCAACACCTGGTAGTGCTCTCCGGCGTGGGCTGGACCCAATGCTGGGGCGGGCCGAAGAAGGAGATCCGCGCGGGGGACGTGGTGTTCTGCAACTGCGGTCAGAAGCACTGGCACGGAGCGACCGGATCCACCGCCATGAGCCATATCGCCATCCAGGAGTGGATGAACGAGTCGCCCGTGGATTGGCTGGAGCCCGTGCCAGATGACGTCTATGGCGCGCCCGTGGAGCACGACGACTAACCACGCCGTACGCATCCGTTCCATGACCTCTATGAGCGAACGATGCTCATGAACGACTTTGGAGACCCACCATGCTTGCCACCGTTCTTCACGGCCCCGGCGATGTTCGCTTCGAGCACGTCGAGGAGCCCAAGATCCTGTTGCCCACCGACGCCATCATCAAACTCTCCGCCTCCTGTATCTGCGGATCGGACTTGTGGCCCTATCGAGGCCTGCAGTCCATGGATGGCCCGGCGCATATGGGACATGAGTATTGCGGCATCGTCGTCGAAGTCGGCAGCGACGTGACGACGGTAAAGCCTGGACAGTTCGTGGTCGGCTCGTTCTGCCTTTCCGACAACACGTGCCCGCATTGCCAGCATGGCTTCCAGTCGTCTTGCGTGCAGCGCGAGTTCATGAGCGGCGCACAAGCTCCCTATGCGCGCGTACCCCTGGCCGACGGCACGCTCGTTGCGACGCCCGAGGTACCGCCGGAAGATCTCATTCCCAGCCTGCTTGCCGTATCTGACGTACTCGGTACCGGCTGGTATGCCGCGGACGCCGCACGCGTGCAGTCCGGCTCGACGGTTGTGGTGGTCGGCGACGGCGCCGTGGGCCTGATGGGCGTGTTGTCGGCCAAGCAAATGGGGGCCGGGCGAATCATAGCCATGAGCCGCCACAAGCAGCGCCAGGACCTCGCTTTGGAATACGGCGCGACGGACATCGTGACGGAACGCGGCGAAGCAGGTGTAGCGCAGATCAAGGCACTTACCGGTGGCGTGGGTGCGGACTCGGTCCTCGAATGCGTGGGTACCCAGGAGTCGATGCGGCAGGCATTGCAGAGCGCACGCCCAGGCGCCATGGTCGGCTACGTCGGCGTCCCCCACGGCGTGGAATTCGACGGCCAGTCGCTGTTCTTCGCACAGGTTGGCATGCTCGGCGGTCCCGCTCCGGTACGCCGATTCCTGCCATACCTGATGGACCTCGTGCTCACGCGCAAGATCAATCCGGGCAAGGTGTTCGATCTGACACTCCCATTAGCCGACGTCGCCGAAGGCTATCGCGCCATGGACGAACGACGGGCTATCAAGACACTGCTTCGGGTGTAAAGCCCAGCAGAGGGCCCGGCGCGCGCCGCGTCGAGCCTAAGACGTCCACTACATCCGCTGTTCATCGCCTGCGCTCGCGACTCGACGTCCGGGCGTACGGCATCACTCGCCCAAAACGGAGCAAACATGCGACGGTTCCTGATGTTCATCACGCTTTTGGCCTCCGCTTTCACGGCTTTCGGTGCGGATCTCTCCAAGGGCGCCAACAACTTTTACACCAGTGACAAGGTGACCATGCAAAGGGTCACTTTCAAAAACCAGTACCAAATGCTTGTCGTGGGCAATCTCTTCCTGCCCAAACAGCTGGACCTGAGCAAGCCACACCCGGCCATCGTCGTGGGACATCCCATGGGGGCCGTCAAGGAACAAAGTGCCAATCTCTACGCCACGAAGATGGCGGAGCAAGGCTTTGTCACCCTATCGTTGGACCTGTCATTCTGGGGCGAAAGCGAGGGGCAACCCCGCAACGCAGTATCGCCTGACATCTATGCCGAAGATTTCAGCGCCGCCGTGGATTTTCTTGGCACGCGCCCATTCGTTGATAGGAACAACATCGGCGCCATTGGTGTTTGTGGTAGCGGAAGCTTTGTCATCAGTGCGGCCAAGATTGATCCGCGTCTGAAAGCCATCGCTACCGTCAGCATGTATGACATGGGGGCGGCGAACCGCAACGGTCTGAAGCATGGACTCTCGATCGAGGAACGCAAGAAGATCCTGCGGGAGGCGGCGGAACAGCGTTACGTCGAGTTCACGGGTGGACCCACCAAGTACACCAGTGGCACCGTGAGCACGCTGGACGAGCATTCCACACCGGTCGAGCGCGAGTTCTATGACTTCTACCGCACGCCGCGTGGCGAATACACACCGAAGGGAACGTCGCCGAAACTCACCACGCATCCGACGGTGACCAGCAATGTGAAGTTCATGAACTTCTATCCGTTCAACGACATCGAGACGATCTCGCCGCGGCCATTGCTTTTCATTACGGGCGAGAATGCCCATTCACGCGAGTTCAGCGAGGACGCGTACCGGCGCGCCGCTCAACCCAAGGAACTCGTCATCGTTCCTAACGCGGGTCACGTAGATCTCTATGACCGCGTCGACCTCATCCCCTTTGCCAAGCTGACCGCGTTCTTCCGCGCCCATCTGCAATGACGCCACCGCCCGCGCGCTGCCTGGATCGGTAACGCGCGCCGATACATGTCCTTGTGGAGTGCCGCGTGGCCGCGCTCGCCATGTCATCCGATCTAATATGAATACTGTCAATCAAACTATCGAGGCTCACCAGCCTAACCAGCCAGCTGCCTGGGGTGGCGTCTTTGCGATGTCGCTGGGCGCGTTTGCCCTGATCGCATCAGAATTCATGCCGGTGAGCCTCCTCACGCCCATTGCCAGCGACCTGCATTTGAGCGAGGGCCGCGCCGGGCAAGCCATTTCCATATCAGGCGCTTTCGCACTGCTGACCAGTCTTCTGATCACCTCGCTGGCGAGAGACCTCGACCGCAAGGTGCTGCTGATGGGGCTCACAGCGCTGATGATCGTTTCCGGAACAGTGGTCGCCTTTGCATCGAATGAATGGGTATTCATGGGCGGCCGCGCGTTGATCGGCATTGCCATTGGCGGCTTCTGGTCGATGTCCGCCGCGTCGACCATGCGATTGGTACCGAACCATCAGGTGCCCCGCGCGCTGGCCGTCGTCAATGGTGGCAATGCCTTAGCCACGGTAGCCGCCGCTCCGCTGGGTAGTTTTCTAGGTGCGCTGGTGGGTTGGCGCTGGGCGTTTTTTTGCGTCGTGCCCGTGGCGGCGCTGGCGTGGCTATGGAAGTGGTGCGCTCTTCCCGCTATGGAGGCACAACCAGTGGCACGCGTGGGTAGCGTATTCAAGCTGCTCCGACAGCCTGTTGTGGCCACGGGCATGGTGGCCGTCAGTCTATTCTTCATGGGCCAGTTCGCGCTGTTCACCTACCTTCGGCCATTTCTGGAAACCGTTACTCAGGTGAGTATCCGCGAGCTCTCTCTGGTGCTGCTAGTCGTCGGTGTGGCAGGGTTCGCGGGAACTATCGTGATAGGCGCATGCCTCAAGCATGGCGTTTATGCCAGCCTCCTTGGCATTCCTACACTCATGGCAATGCTGGCTTTGGTATTGATCACGCAGGGGCACTCTTTGAGGGCGGTTACTGTCCTGCTGGGCCTTTGGGGATTGCTAGGCACGGCAGCACCCGTCGCTTGGTGGACCTGGCTGGCAAGAAGCCTACCGCACGATGCAGAAACGGGAGGCGGACTGATGGTGGCCGTCATCCAGCTGGCTATTGCAGTGGGTGCCACGACGGGTGGTGTGCTCTTTGACCAGTACGGCTATCAGGCGACCTTCGGTTTGAGTGCCGTTCTGCTCTTGGCATCAACGGGCTCGGCCTGGCTGACCGCGCATCTTGGTAAAAGGCGCTCGGCGCGCCCTCTTGGTTTAGATTGAGTCGCGTCTCCCGGTGCTGACATTTGGTGGATGTACGACCGTGATATACCCGCCCCGGATCCGGGGCGCGGGTAGCTCTTCGGAAACACGCCAAGGCTGATGCCGTGCAGGGCTGCCTTGCCCACGCGCGATTCAGGTTGCGGTGGTTTCAAGCCACCGCCTATGGTTCTTGGCTGCAAAGGATCGCACTGAATGCTTCAGCGCACGCGCTAGAAGTTGCGAGTAAACAACGGCCGTTCTGCACACCACGACTGCCTCGTCCCGGGTCACGTGTGCTGCCTTCTCAACGTCATGAGGCAACATACTGAAATAGTGATAACCCTTCCGGGAAAATTCAAACCCTTCTAGAAATTGCCGGGCAACAGCGAATGCCCTCCCCCTTATATAGAGGGCGGTCGGGCCGCCTTGGTTTTCGTATGCATCCATGTAAGCACCGTAAATTTCTGGATCAAACTCCCTCAAACGAGATAGTGAAACGCGCACATCCTTTGCTAGAACCCGTATCGGCGGTAGATATAGAAGCCGTTTGTGGCCGAGAATTCGCCTAGCCATCCAACGCGCCTCTCTCACAGGGTCATCTTCCTTGGCGAAGGGATCTGAGATCCAAGAGAAACCGCTCCATAGATCCAAGAGAGGGATGTCCATAGCCTCTCTAGGTCTTGTCAGAAGATCGATAACAGACACCCCTTGGATCGCGCATATATTTAACAGCTCTTTGAGAGTAAAGAGACTTGTGCTCGGCTCCGACCCTGGCTCACGCTGCCTCCAGCTAAACCTGGAAATTCCCCGTCGCTCCTTCAGCTTCGATCTGAGATCCATGGCCAGCTGTGAAGCCACCTCGCGTGGCAGGGTCTCTTGCTCCGCTTTTGCACAAAGCTTTACAAGGCTAAGTATTTGTCTATCTACCCAGTCGAAGAGACTAGGCTGCGCGACGGGTCGGCCTTCATCGGCCAAAGAAGATTTGCAGCTTCTGCACGTTTGTCGAATGTCGAGGCGCGTGCTTCGCAATTGGCTAGCGCCACAAGCAGGACATTCACTTACTAAGGCGCACTGGTGCACAGGGCACCGACTGATATATGGAATCGACCAAATAAGCGGCTCCCAGTCCCTTTCGTTATCCCACCTCTTGTAGCAACAAGGGCACCATCGACGGCTGGACAAATTCCACCCAACTGGTGTCTTCGGACAAATGACGTTCCGGATAGTCCAAAAGGTTCCATGCCGTAGATGTCTTACGCCCGTCAATCGCTCCAGCTTCAGCATCATGGATGCGCCGCAGGGATCCATACAATGAAATCGTAAACTGCGGCCTGAGATACCTTGACCACGCCCCTCTGCAACGAGATTCATGAGCTGCGGAACCGACCAACCCGTAGTCCTCGACATGCGGAGCAGATAGTAATCGATAGATTCAACCAATTCTGAGTCAAGGCCACGTAGAGATAAGGGTGGCAATGCCGTCCAAGCGAACGCGCGCTCGTCCATGTCAGGTGACCGTTGTGACAGGGTTGAGCGCCTTATCACGGTTGGCACTTTGATTACCTAGCCCCCATGCCTTGGATACAACGACAGCTTTGGATTTCGTACTTGCAGATTTCATGACTTCTTCGAAGAATCTGACGTCTTCCCACATTTTTTCGTAGTCCCTCTCCCCGTAGTACGAATCGGCGATATCCGTCTTCGTGATAGCAACGCGGCCAGCACATCGCGCCCGTTCTTCCGCGTCAACGAGAATTTTTCTGACAACGCCAAATATTCCAGCAGACGCGGCCATTAGCTCGCTCGCCATCTCGAAAAGCAGGGTCCTCTTAGAGAAGGTGTACCGTTGGCCCAACGTTCGTAGAAGCGTAAGAAAAGGATCCCTATCTTGCTTTCGCTCATAGCTGTACGGTGGCATCCAAATCGGCGTTGTTCGCCGCCTCACTTCAGGTCGCTGCACCCAGAGATCAGCTGCACCGTGGACACCACTCAATAGAAAGTTCATCTCTCCCTTTTCGAGAATCGACATCAGATTGAGGATATGGTCCGCAGGATCCGTATTACGGTGATTGACGCAAAGCGCGTGTGCCTGATCGATTGCAGCTAACCATACGCCCCGTGCACTGGCGAGATCCTGAAAGTGTTGCCACATAGATCTCTCGGTTCCCTTAGGAAGAGGCATGCCATTTAACTCGCTATGCGCTCGCTCAACTTCCGCTTTTACGGCCAGATACATTGGATTCTTTACGTCGTCGCCATCCCGTATACATCCTTGCCGCCTTTCTGAACGCGGCCGATAAACGACTGATTCCACACAACTCTATCGACTCGACGTCCGGCTAACAATCCCGCGCAAAGACGGCGTGACAACGATTGCTTTCCAGCTAGTGTCTGGGTCTTTGACCCCACTGGAGCGACCGTCATGGGGACTAGTGTCCGAATCCACCAACGCCCCTCGCCTGATGGACCAGGTGTCCATAGTCTGTCGGCGGCGACACCTGAGTCGTCGTACCGAAGAGGCCTATCGGTTCTGGATACGTCGATACATTTACTTCCACGCGAAGAGACATCCTTCTGACGTCGGTCCGACGGGCATCATCGCTTTTGTCAATGACCTCGCGGCTCGTCAGCTCGTCGCTGCGTCGACCCAATCCCAAGCGTTTAATGCCCTGCTTTTTCTCTATCGGGACGTCCTCGACATACCGACCGGATCATTAGTCGGCTTGCGCCGCATTCAACGGTTGCGGCGGCTACCTGTCGTATTGAGCACAGATGAGGTGCGCGCCACCTTTGTGCACATGGTGGGAACGCCCCGCCTTATTGCGGAGCTACTTTACGGAACAGGCTTGCGGGTTACGGAAGCGATGACCCTGCGTATTAAGGACATTGATTTTGGAGCGCGCACGATCACCGTCCGCTCGGGCAAAGGCGGCAAAGATCGCACGACGTTACTGCCCTCCAAGCTTCGCGAGCCTCTGCAGAGGCACGTGATCCGGGTCTTGGCGCTCCACAAGCAAGACTGCTTACAGGGGCGTGGCTACACGCCCTTGCCAGGAGCGCTCCATCGCAAGTACCCGCGCGCCTCTCGTAGCCCGTCGTGGCAATTCGTCTTTCCCTCGAGGGCGATCCGTACCTGTCCCGAAACGGCGAGGCAACTTCGCTGGCATGCGTCCGAGACCATGGTTCAACGTGCCTTCCGAACCGCCTTGGACCTTGCTGGGGTCCGCAAGCACGCGAGCGTACATACCCTTCGCCATTCGTTTGCGACTCATCTGTTGGCCGACGGGACGGATATACGAACCATCCAGCTACTACTCGGTCATCGGAGCCTGAAGACCACCATGATCTATACGCATGTTGAGCAGTCCGTTCGTTATACGACCAGTCCATTAGACCGGCTTTAGTGTCGTTCCATTGCACACACTATGGGTTTATATCGGGTCACTTTTCCGAATTTGCGTGGTAGGTAACTCATTGGCCCAAAAGACTATGCACAGACTATGGGTCTCAATGGACGTCATAGTCTGTGTCGGCACGCGGTTAAACGCACAAACTATGGGGTGCTAAAACGCACAGACTATGGAGTTCTGTCCAGTCGGCGATGCTTAACCTTGTCGCGGCCACCCTAACCTTGTCGCAGCATCTAAACCTTGTCGCAGAGCGTCCCTCGCTTCATCCCGGGCAAGGCATTAAGACGGCTTATCCACCGGCGCTTCGCTTTTTCTTTCGAAAATACGGTGACCGGGTGCGGGTTCCGGGGTTGGCTGAACGGCATTCGGCACCGCCTGAACAACATGTTGGTGTTGGCACCGTTGCGGGTGTGGCCCAATTTGGAATTCCGGCAAAGTCCGCTATGGGTGGCGGATTCAGCTGGTCGATGCAAGGCAGCGTTAGCGCGAAAACGAATCCGTCCACACCGCTCACGCTCGGCCTCCGGCGTTGAATCATCACATGCGCACTGTGTAGCTAAGAGCCCTTAGCGAGAGCCTACGTACCAAAGGCTCTCCGGCCTGTAATCCCAGACATTTACGGACCTTTCGAAATACTCGAGCAGAGTCCCCAAGGCCTTTAGCAAACTGTGCAAGTGTTTCAGTAGGGGAAGCGAACGTAGCGAGCCTTGATGCTAGTTCTGCGTAATACCTTCAGCCTGATCCATCCGCATGATGAAACCCCACCCGTAACGTCCTCTCATGTCGGGCGTATTGCCATCGATGGCGACGACGATGTCGTTTGCACCTTTGTGCAAAGGAAGATCGAAGCCATCGTTCTCCAGTGACAGGCGACCATCGGGTGCTTTGCGACCACCTTTTACGTTGTAGAGGTTCTTGCCGGAAAATACCGGTTTGCCGTTTGCGTATAGCCAAATCTCACGCAGCCAGCCCACCGCCACGTGCCGAACCTGTTCGCGATCGGACTGCACCATGGTGCGAAGCCAGATCACTTGCGCAGGCGCCTGTTTGGGTATCGGCGCGTAAAATCGGCTCAAGTTGATAAGGCCACCGTAGTCGGCTGTGATCGGCGACCAACGCGAGCCGGATGAGGGCATGTTCGACAGGCTGAGATGGTCCGTGGCGTCCATTGATACAGGATCGGTGCGTTGCCACCGAACGAGGTAGCGACGATCGCTTGCGGCGGGGTCCCCTGGAGCTTTGGGGTCGAGGCCATCGGTCACGCCAGGCGCAAGCATAAGGTTGGCATAGTAAGCAGTGCCCTCGAACGCGATGGTTCCGGTGCTCGCATCGCCTTCCAGATGCGCGACACGTAGCGATGGTTCAGTTCGTCCATTGACGTATACGTTCATACGCCTGCCTGAAATGACGAGCCGGATGTGATTCCATTCGTTTTCGCGAAAGGGCGCAGACGCTTGATACTGTGGATAGACGTCCCACAACACGCGGCCTTTGATGATGGGAACGTACTGCAAGCAATCCTGGGATGCGGGGCAGTCAGGACTAACCCGGATATAAAGCATGTCGGCGGTGTCGCCATCTTTCTGGTGAAAACGAATGCCCGGCATTTCTTCGCCAACCGGCTTGATATCGAACTCAATGGTGCCGTTGTCGAAGTGCTTGTCTTTCAGCGCAACAAAGCCTTGCTCACTCTCGGACGTCACCTGAAGGATGCCCTGCGGGAAGGCCTCTCTGGCGATGAACGTTGCATTGCTACTTGCCTGCCAGTTGTCAGCTATCAAGGGAATCGGCAAGGGAGTGACCGTCGAAGCGAAGACCGACGCGGCGCCCAAAAGACTGAGAGAGCAGACCGAACGAATAAATTGCTTTTGCATTGGGTGTCTAAACGCATATTGAGTGCATGCACCCTAGCGACGCGCTCCGCCTGCGTCTTGCGAGATGATGCAAAGCGGATTGAGGGCGTGTTGAGACGGTAGATTCACGTGCCTCTTGGACTTTTGTAACCACCGAAACGGCCCCATCGCTTTCAAAGTGATGGCCGATACTCACCATACGCTTGATGTCGACCCTTGACCGCTTGAGGACGCCCTTAGACCAGTTCGTGACATTTATGTCCCCGCCTCCCTTAGGAAGGCCTATTTTTCGCCTCGTTGCCATGCGCATCTATCCAATGAGGCATTTATGAAAAAGATTATTTTTATCGGGGCCATCCTTCTGCTAATCGGCAGCAACGTCACTGCAATGGATCAACCCAGCACAGCCGCCGGCGCTGCATCGCAAGATGTGGCAGACATTCAGCATGTTATGGACACTTTTCACCATGCCGTCGCCACGCATGACGGCAAGAGCGTTTCCAACCTCTTTCTTGCTCAGGGAAGCACCTGGGTGACCGTGATGTCCGACAAGGCATTCGCCGCCGCCCGGGCGAAGGACGCTTCGAGGCAAAAAGTCCGCGTCAGCAGTTACCAGGATTTTGCCGCCTTCGTCTCCAGCACAAAATCGGATCTCGATCCTCGCCATACCGACGTTCGTATTATGAGCGACGGTGCGGTGGCCTCTGTCTATTTTCACTTCGACTTTGTCATCAACAGTAAAGTGGAGAATCGCGGCGACGAAACATGGCAACTGGTTAAAACGGTGGATGGCTGGCGCATCGTCGCCATCACTTATTCGTCGAATCCCGGGGGTGCGTGAATCGATCGAACGTTCGCCAAATGAGGTAGCGTGGGCTCGATCGATACGCTCGTGTAGGATTGTGCGAGCGCTCATGCGAAACGTGTGAGGACGATAGTGCGCCCGATTTGGAACCATGCTCGGCGTAAAGAAGACGACGCTTATTCCAGGCTGCGCCTGGCACTTATCTCACTACTGGCCTGGACCGCCGTCGGTGTTGTTTTCGCGGTGCCGCGTTTTGCGTCTGGCGCGGCATGGTGGTTGGTGCTGTGCAACTCGTTAGGGGAGTGGTGGGCATGGGGATTGCTGGTCCCGGTGATTGTTGCGCTGGATCAACACCTGCCCATCGCGGTGAACAAACTGGGAACGCGGCTCGCCGTCCATATCGTCTTCGGGCTGCCGATTACTTTGGTTCAAAGCTACGTTGCCGCGCTGCTTCAGGTGATCATGGGTGTGATGGCATGGCCAGCCGCGATCGGCCTTGGTCCTTTGCATGAGACATTGAAGGGCGGATGTCTGTGGAGCCTGCTGGTCTACCTGCTCGTTGTCGGCGGTTGGCAAGCGGTGCAGTACAGCCAGCACTATCTTGCTTCGCAGTTAAGGTTCGAACGACTGGAGCGCAATTTTTCCGAAGCGCGCTTGAATGCCCTGCGCATGCAGCTCGATCCGCACTTTCTGTTCAACGCGCTCAATACCATCTCCTCACTCGTTGTAAGTCAGCCTAAACTTGCGCGTGGCATGATCGAGCAGTTGGGCGATCTACTGCGTCTTTCGCTGGAGTCCGGGCGGCAGCAGCAGGTACGACTCAGCGAGGAGCTGGAATTCCTCGGCCATTACCTCGCCATCCAGAAAACGCGCTTTGGCGATAGTCTGCATGTCGTCGTCGATGTTCCCGATGCGGCGCGCGACATCATGGTGCCGAGCCTGATTCTGCAACCTCTGGTCGAGAACGCGGTTCGTCACGGATTGTCGCCGCGACCGGGCGGCGGCTCCGTCTGGGTACGGGCGACGATCGACGCTGCCATGTTGTACATCACTGTCGAAGACGATGGCGTAGGGCTTGGCGGAGACTGGATGGACGATCACGTCGGCCTAGGGCTCGGCGTCACGCGCGAACGAATCGCCATGCTCCATCCTATGCAGAATGCTGGTTTGCAGATCGGTCCGCGCGAAGGGGGCGGCACATATGTTCGTGTCTCCATACCCACGCGCGCGATAGAGGTATCGTGACGATGAATGAACGACAAACCTATCGGGTTCTGATCGTCGACGACGAGCAGCCCGCGCGCCAACGTCTGCGCGAATTGATGGACAACGATCCCGAAGTTGGCGAAATAACGGAAGCCGAGAACGGTCTCGATGCTGTGGAAGCCATCCTGCAAAAACAACCCGACATCGTGTTTCTGGACGTTCAGATGCCCGGACTCGACGGCCTTGGCGTCATAGATACGATCGGCATTGAACGCATGCCCGTGACGGTATTTGTAACGGCCTTCGACCAGCATGCCGTGCGTGCCTTCGAATCCGCCGCCATCGACTATGTGCTCAAGCCATACGGCGACGAGCGCATGGAAGCCGCTTTCTCCCGCGCGAAGGCGCGCCTGGATGATAAGCTCGCGCGCGAATTCGGCCAGAGCGTGCTGAAACTGCTCGATAACCACCGCGTGGACAAACCGTTTCTTGATCGCATCGTCATCCGCGAGCGCGACAAGACCGACCTGATCCGCGTCGAATCGATCGACTGCATCGAAAGTGCGGGGGTCTACGTGGCGTTGCACGTGGGGCCTGAACGCATCATCCATCGCGCCGCCCTCGGCGAATTCGTCGGGAAGATCGATCCGCGCCGCTTCGTGCGCGTGCACCGCTCGACCGTCGTCAACATCGACAGCATTCTGCATTTGGAGCCGACCACACACGGGGAATTCGATCTCGTCTTGCGCGGTGGTCACCGTGTCCATGTCAGCCGCACGTTTCGGCCGCTGCTTGAGGCGCGGCTCGGACAGCCGTTGTAACGTCGCCTCACTGTCGCGAGCGAGACTCCCGCTTCACATATGCAGTGCGTAACACCTGCTGCTACGGAATTTCGAGCTTATTGAATCTTTTTACTCGCAGCAAGGATTTGCTGAAACCAACGCGTGTATGACCATTTGCGAGGTGGCGGAGAGTGCAAGGAGTTACGTTCCGGGTCCCAATGAACCTCCATCGCCTCACGGTGGATGTATGGGAACGCCTGAGACGCCGGAACGACGTGCAGCTGACCTGCTGCGTCGATCTCGATTTCTGCAATTTCGTCTCGGCCCATTAGATGTCTAACGCTTGAGTTGGCACCACCTGCTCAGCAGGTTGCCGTCTTTCCTGACCGTCGCGCTTTGGCCTTCGCCACTCGACGTCGCAATGAATGGATTTCAGCATTCGACTTTGCACCAAAGGGGCTCAGCGCAAACGTACGCCTGGACGTTGTGCCGGGCACGATGAAGCAATGGGTCTTCCGCACTTGCACATATTTACGAGTGTTTCGCAGGATTTACCGTCAGACCTGCCAGGGCACTGCCAAGTGAAAATCCCTACCTTGGTGCTACTTTTTGCCATTTTTGGTGCATCAAAAGATGGCCTGTTTTTATGGATTTTCTACGCCCCATTCAATGCTGCATTACAGCAAATTTACAGCTCACCACTTTACTGTTCCCCCTAGATTGCACAAAGGGGAAAAGAGATGGGCAAGTGGGTTGTTGAGGAAAGCGGTTCGAACGCGATTGCAGCTAAGTCCCATCACTTCAAGCGCGTTCCAGCAAGCAATGGCAGAACCGCTTCTATTTCATCAGCTGCACAATGCAACAAGAAGCAGCCGTTCAAGCGTGCACTTTATGTGCAACCAGGTGCCAAACTTGCTGCCGCCACCTTGTTGTGTGTGACGGCAGCTCTTCCTTTGCAGGGGTACACCCAGTCGACGGGTGGTCCGACACTTGATAACGCGACTAACGCGAAGGTGCTGGATGAGGTGGTCGTCACCTCGCAGAAACGCACCTCCACACTTCAAGCCACACCGGTCAGCATTACCGCTGTCAGCGGCGATGATCTGCAAGATCGCGGCATGACTCGTTTCTCCACGTTGGCCCAATCGACACCCGGTGTGTCGCTAAAAAGCGAAGGCCCCGGCCAGACCGAGATTGAACTGCGCGGAATGACGTCGAGTGGCGGCAATTCTCCAACGGTTGGTTTTTATCTCGACGACATTCCATTGACTGCGCCGGCGGGCGCGCAAAACGGCAAGGTGGTCATCGATCCCACACTTTATGACTTGAGTCGTGTCGAAGTGCTGCGTGGACCGCAAGGTACGCTGTATGGCTCGGGGTCGATGGGCGGCACGGTGAGGTTGATCACCAACCAACCCGATACGACGGCGTTCGGAGGATCGATACAAAGCACCCTGTCGGGAACCGATGGTGGCGGGTTCAATCACAGCGACAACGTGATGCTCAATATCCCGCTGGTGCAGGACAAGATGGCTTTGCGCCTGGTGGCGACGGAAGCGCACACCAGCGGCTGGATTGATCGCGTCGTCGCTTATCCGTTTCCGTTGGTGAGCTCGAATGGCGCGATACGTGGCGATGTCGCTGCAACACCTGTTGAAAAGCAATATCCCGGCTCGAACGCCCAGCAACTGCATGGCTTTCGCGCGACCTTGCTCTGGAAACCTACTGATCGCCTGTCGATTACGCCATCGTTCTTTTTTGAAAGCAGCAAGCAGGATGGCATCAGCGCGTACGACAGTGTTCCGGGTACGCAGGCCCATTATCAGCCGTTCGACATCGCCGAGCCGTTGACGGATCAGATTGCCATTTTCAGTCTCACGACCAACTACAGCTTCGATGCTTTTGATGTGACGTCGAGCACCGCGTATTGGCATCGCCGATCGCGGCAGACCGAGGATGCCAGCGAGGATTTCAACAATCCGAATACCGGTGTAACGTATGCCGCCAACTATGGCCTGCCCAATCCCGGCTATTACGGTCCTGCGGGTAGCGGCGTTGTCTACGGGCACGAAAACGATCCATCCGCGCAATTCAGCGAGGAACTTCGTTTTGCCTCCAAGGGCGATGGCAAGCTCAATGAAGTGGGCGGCATCTTTTTCAGCAATTACTCCGCAACATGGAATTTCAACGGCACTACCGAGAACCCTTCCGCTTACATGGATCTCGGTACGTTTGCGCCGGCCACGACACCCAACTGGTTCGACGCAAAATCACCGACGCGCCTGGTCCAATACGCTGTCTTCGGCGATGTGACGTATGACATCACCAGTCAGCTCAAGGCCGACGTTGGCGTGCGCTTCTATCACTACGACTATCGGTTCTCCTCGGTCATCACCGGCTGGGGATCGGCGCTGGGTGCGGCGACGCCCTCCGCTTCGGGTCTCATTACGCAGACTGGAAATGGGGTCAATCCGAAGGTCAATCTGAGTTATGCATTCGATCCCAACCTGATGGTTTATGCGACCGCGGCGAAGGGCTCGCGGCCGGGTGGTGGCAACGCCCGGTATCCCACCACGGGACCGTATTGGAGTGCGGTATTCGCTCCGTACAACTTCTCTGGTGGCCAATGGCCATCCAGTTATCGGCCCGACTCCGTGTGGAGCTACGAACTGGGTGAAAAAGCCAAGCTGCTTGATCGCCGACTGACCGTGAACGCAAGCATTTATTACGAAGATTGGCGCAACATCCAGCTTGAAGCGTTGCCAGGCGACTGGGCGCTGAATATCAACGGTAACCGCGCCAAAGTCTACGGTGGCGAAATCGAGACACGCTCCGTGTTGGGAGGCGGTTTCGAACTCGCACTCTCCGGCAGCTATACGCATACCCGGGTGGATCCCGGCCCGCATTGGCAGCTCACCCCGCGCAACAAGCTGTCCGACGTGGCGCCCGTGGTCGGAAATGCCGTCCTCAGCTACTCGCGGGCACTCAGCAATGTCTATTCGCTCAAGCTGCAATGGGAGAACGCGTATGTCGGCAAGCGCTATTCGCTGGCCTTTCCTTATGGGTACTCATTGAACGGTACCTACATACCGTTGCCTGCCTATGACTTGACCAATATGCGAGTCATCCTGCAATCCAGCGATGGGTGGGATGCCGCACTGTTCGTCGACAACGCTTTCAACAAGCATGCCCAACTGGAAAGTCTGTTCCAGGAAAATCTTCCCAGCGCAGCATTCAACCGCATCGTCACCAATCAACCGCGTACGATCGGAGTCGATCTCACCTACCGCTTCTGATCTTCTTCAACAGCGCGCTCCAGCTTGGGCTGGGCTCGCTGTGGTAGAACGTCCACTGTCAACTGGCATGGCGCCGATACATGACGAAAGATAGTTCCCAACCCTTGAGCAACCCTGGAGGGATGGCGGCACTTGCGCTCGCTGCGCTGGGCATCGTGTTCGGGGATCTGGGAACGAGCCCGCTGTACGCCATGCAAGAAGCGTTTCACGGGGCGCACGGTGTGATGCCCACGCCGCAGAATGTGGTCGGTATTGTTTCACTCTTTCTTTGGTCGCTGATCCTGATGGTCAGCGTCAAATACGTATTGATGCTGATGCAGGCGGACAACCGCGGTGAAGGTGGCTTGCTGGCCTTGCTCGCGCTGTTGGTAGGCGGACGCACGGGACGCGTCACGCGACGTGGAGCGCTTCGCTGGGTACTGCTGGCGATGTTTGGCACCGCCATGCTTTACGGTGATGGCGTCATCACGCCGGCGATCTCGGTACTCAGCGCGATCGAAGGTATCGAGGTGGCCACGCCGGCGTTTTCTCACTATGTCGTACCGCTGACGGTAGTGATCCTGGTGGCGCTGTTCGCCATTCAGCCGCTGGGCTCGGGCAAGGTCGGCGTAGCATTCGGACCTGTCCTGGCGATCTGGTTCGTTGTCATTTTCATCCTCGGTGTGGCGTCGCTGGCGAAGACGCCGGCCATCCTTGCTGCGTTCAACCCTGTCAATGGCGTGATTTTTTTCATGCGGAACGGCTTTCATGGCTTCTTGGCTTTGGGCGCCGTGGTGCTGTGCCTGACCGGCGGCGAAGCGCTCTATGCCGACATGGGGCATTTTGGAGCACGTCCCATTCGGCTTGCCTGGTACGGGCTTGCACTACCGGCGCTGACCGCAAGCTATCTCGGGCAAGGGGCGCTGCTGCTGCGCGATCCCCACGCAGCGGCTCGTCCGTTCTATTCAGCCGTGCCTGCGTGGGCGCTGTATCCCATGGTGGTGCTGGCGACGCTGGCTACGATCGTTGCATCACAGGCGTTGATATCTGCCGTCTTCTCGCTCACACGGCAAGCAGCCCAACTCGGCTTGTCGCCGCGCATGACGGTCAAGCACACGTCGTCGAGCACGGTCGGGCAGATCTATCTTCCAGGCCTGAACTGGATTCTGATGCTCGGCACCATCGCCGTGGTGCTGCTGTTCCGCTCGTCCGATCGGTTGGCAGCTGCGTTCGGCATTGCCGTGTCGACCACCATGGCGATCACCACCATGCTGTTCGCCGCGCTTGCCCACGTACGGTGGAAGTGGCCGATGTGGCGCATCGTATTGGTGGCCGGCGTTTTCATGCTGGTGGACCTGGCGTTCGTCGCGGCCAACGCCATGAAATTCGCCGATGGCGGATGGCTGCCGTTGGCCGTCGGTGCGCTCACGTTTCTGGTGTCCTCCTCCTGGCTCGTGGGGCTGCGCGCGTTGCGCCACTCGCGCAAGGACTCGGGTTTGCAGCTGGACCTTTTCATTGCGAGCCTGGCGGTGTCGCCCCCGACGCGGGTCAACGGCAGCGCCGTGTTCTTGATGGCGCCTGGCAGTTCGGTGCCCACCACGCTGCTGCACCATCTCAAGCACAATCAGGTTCTCCACCAGCAGGTGGTTCTGTTGACGCTGGTGACGGAAGAGATTCCACGCACATCGCCCGCCGAGCGATGTCATGTGGAGCACCACGACCAGGGCTTTGTGCGCATCACAGCCCGTTACGGCTACCTGGAAACGCCCCACGTGCCGCAATTGCTTGAGCAAGCGTCGCGACAATTCGGCATTGCAGCGTGCAACCCCATGACTACATCGTTCTACCTCGGCCGCGAATCGCTGGTGGCCACTCCGCACGGCAGCCTGGGTCGACGCCTTCTTCTGAATCTATTTATATGGCTTCACCGGAATGAAACCGATGTCACCGTCCATTTGAGCTTGCCACCCAACCGCGTGGTGGAAATGGGCGCGCGACTGGATCTGAGCTGATACGTTATATAGCTTCCACAGGAGGGTTCGCGCCCGTCGACAACGTCCTCAACCGTTTCGGGGATGAATGGAGCGTTGAGTTAAGCCGCGCCGCGAAGCGGCTTCGGCTTGAGTGAATTATTGCGCGCCAATGCGTGCCGGAGCGCTACGAAGGACAATCTATCGATGTGGCATTTGCCGGAACGCTTCGCATCGACCCCGCTACTAACTTTGCGTCCTCGCTTTGGACTGGCCTTCCCTTGTTAGACACATTCAACGACAGGCCGCCGTTGGTGACAAACAAATAGTCTACGGAACCATTCTGAAAGTCCCATCCATCTACCCCGCATGCAGTATCCGGAGGATTTCTGTTGCACATCCTCACGGCAGTCTTTCCCTTAAGAAGGATTGACGCCCCGGTGCGCTTGTTGGTTCCGACATAAGTAGCGTCGCACTGTAGATCCCCAGGACGGCAGGTTTCAGTAATCGCGATCACATAGGTCTTCGTTTCATAGATATGCCAGCCGTATCCCACGCCATCTTCGGAGTTACTTACGCCTGGCAAGCACAAAAGAGCCGGGACCAAGATCAACGACATCCACGAAGTCGGATTCTTCATCTTCTGTTCTCTATAGGTTTGTCCGCTCAAACGCGATGTCCGCTATCGGTTGAAAGCGGAATTTAGCCCACCGGTGTCAAATCATCAGGAAACTTTGTGGCCCAATCCCACTCGGCATCGTCCAAATCCCGGACGCTTCGCCGCCACGCCCTGTTCAGATGCGCGAACACGTGCCCTAGGTCTATACGAAGCTCTGGCTCGCCATAGTCCGGACGTTTCTCGAGATCCTTGATAAGGTTTTCGAGATGCTCTCGAGCATCCGCCAATTCATACATGAACGCCGCCCACTCGACCGGCTGAAGCTTCTTATCGATCATCGGACACCAGTTCCATCTTGTAACTCAGTTTTTCGATGTCCGCACCAAGCGAACATAGAATCTTTAGAGCGCCCCACCTATAACGCCGTAAACAGCGCCCGGTGCTTTAGAAAGGCAAGCGACCAATGCAGACCGCCTGGGATCTCCTGCTGGGCCGAGCGACATATGTGAAACAACCAGGTTCGCTCCTTGCCAGTACATAGAAAATTCCCCTGTTCCCCCGTTGTCGTATGCGGCGCGAACCAGATAGAGCCTCCTTGGCGCTACACACTGAAACTCAGGATGCCCATAGTAGGACGCTTCATTGCTGATTAGCGAAACGAACGTTTTGTTTTTGAGACGATCCTCTGCCGTATCGAATTTTGAAACTGCAACTTCAAAGAAATCTGAGGTTGATACTTCTTGCACGGGAGTCTTTTGGTCAGCCGCAAGTGGAGGGCTCAGCCAATTCGTCGCGTGGGCGCCCGAAGCGAGCAGGAAACATAGCGGCCCAACAATCAATCGTTTCATTGGTTAGCGTCCATGTTTATCGGCCTCATGATCAAAGAACATGGTTTGTTGGCGATTTCCGCAGTCGAAATCGGATATAACTAAATTGGCAACTCAACTATGTGTGAAACCCTTTTAGTGCCCCATGGAAATACCGCATAACGATTGCGGACCATGGCTACGTGCATGCCCAACGGTACCCTGTAGTCGACGTCCACGACAAAGGGCCAAGCTACCTGGGATGCAATAGGAATGGCTACCGTCTCGACAGGCCCTTCCATGGTGAATCCTTTTACATGTCTGGCGAAGAGGTCTCGCCGCGTGTCTTTCGCGCAGTCGTCCTTAGCCGAAAAAGCCGAACCGTAACCGATGCCCCCCACTATCAAGACAACTATCAGCGCACACGCTAATACCTTCTTCCCCATCGTCACATGCGCTCCCCTGGCTTAAAAAATTTCACTTCGCTCATGCATCCTGCGTTCAATTTTGCATGTCCACTTTGGGTTGAAAGCGGACCTCTTATCTGCTGATTATGCCCGGGGAAACAGTTCATCGATCTTGGGGGGGCTGATCCCGTGCGCTGACACCTCAATTCCGGCTACCGCGACTTCATCCGAATGGTCAGCGATGTGGATGAAATCGCACTGTAGTTGTCCGCTGCCGCTCAGCCTGACACTTAGGTCAAGCTCACCTTGACTGACGCCCTTCAGGGCGATCACTGCACCTCGAATGCTGGCGTAGCCATCGGCAACCACGAAGGTTCCATATGCGGTCGCCATCGAACGATCAATTCCTTCCAGGTTCGACCAACCAACCAAAGTGTTACCGCTGTAGACCTCAAAGCGCTTCATCTTCAGTCTCTATCCTTGCTGGCCGGCTAAGGGCCGCTCTGGGTCGGAAGCGGGCATTCGCAGCCTGGCTACGGGCTCCGCATCAACCAACGTCTTGTTGCGGAGCTTTGACCGCCCCGCCTCGATACTGAAATACCGCCTCAATACGCCCTTCAGGAACGACACGGAGGTTCGCAGGGTCGATTTCGACCTGTGCCTCACTCCCGTCAGACCGAGCGAAAATGAGAAAGGCCCTGCCTTCGCGCTTGATGACCTCTCGAAGCTCGATCGAGAGGCCATTCTCGCGTTCGACAATAACGAGTGTTTCTGACCGTACTTCGCTCATGGGGTGAACTTGGTCTCCTATCCTAAAACATGGGCGCTACTAGTAGGCTCGCTTCGGGTTGGAAGCGGACCTTACCGAACGTATCTAACGGACTCGGTCGATACCTTCCAGCGTGATATACCGATTCAAGCCCTTTCCCGTGACAACAAGCGCAAGTAGCACTGCTGAGCCTTTGGCAACATGGGTGATGCATTCAACGGCTGCCACTAAACCAGTGCATTCAGTCGCATCGGCGTTGAAATATTTGACCACCATAGATGCGGCAATGTCGCTAGGAAATTCCCCTTCCTCGGATAGGCTCGCGATGAGATCTGCCTCAATTGCACTTGCTGGCTCTCGCCCATAGGCAAAGGCGTAGCCGAAACGCTCTGCCAAAGTCTGGAAGTTACCGTCTTGCAGGAGCGAGACGGCCTCCTGGCCAAACAGTTCCAGTGATTGCCGATCCATTTGCGATTCGAATATTTGCATGTGTCCCGCACGCTCTCTTTGATGTCCGCTCCGGGTTGAAAGCTGATTTGTAGGTTCAAGGCTCTAAACGCGCCGATATGAACCTGGCGAACGCTCGCCTGCAGACCCATTCACCTACCGCGAAGCCAATAGCGAAGCTCCCGAGTACGTAGGCCGCCATTAGGGATTGGCGGTTACTCCCGCCTTTTAACGCGAGTAGATTGCCGACGAATGATCCAAAGCAGAGCATGCTGCAAATTCTTACCCATTGAAGTGGATCGCGACGCCACCACCCGGAAACGCCTCTCTCAAATGAGGGAGCCGGGACCGGCGTCAGCTTGTTTGAATGTGCTTGCCACAGCATCAAAGACGGGAACATCAGGCTAATCAGCAGGCAGGCGCAGACGGCATACCAGTCGGTATTTGTTTTCGAGAGATCGGCTTTCCCAAATAGTCCATATCCGCCAAGCAAACTCGACGCAAATAAGACCCCATAGATCGATCGCCACATGCTCTTCACGGAAGCCTCCCCCTATCGCCGGCCCTCAGCGATGACAGATTTTCCAACTTCTACGCCCGCTTCGGGTCGGAACCAGACATTACTCTGCTTGCCAAGGGATGACCTTGGCAACCAGCACGAATGCGATGTATGCGGCAGGCGCGGTCAGCACGCCCAGCCCAAAACGGGCCCAATAATTCATGGGCTTTCGAAGAAAGGAGAGTGCCAGGCCGCCCAGTGCGACCGCCAGGTATGGCGCGAAAGTCATCACCCACATGGCGTAGAACGCAAAGATGTCTGACTTTCCCCTTGAAATGAGATAGCTGATCCCTATCGCGCCGTACAAACACAGTGCCGGAAAGAGCGCTCCAAGTATGACGATGGCCCTTGGTCGAACTCGGGGACTTAGCGCCATGAATATAAGCAACCCGACAGGAATGCCGAGTTCCAAGGCTATCGCACCAATGGTCAAGGTTGTCTCAGTCATGCTCCGTCCGCTTATAGGCCGACTATGTGCATTTCGTCCGCTTCGGGTTGAAAGCGGACCTTTCGCGCACTGTGCCGATAGTTACTGGACAGCACGGAGGTGCACCACCAAAGTGCGCCTGAAGCCCGGCGACGGAGCGGCACTCGAGGACCAGCGTATGAAACTCTGCACGTGGGGCACCGCTATCGGCATAGCACTTGTTACGACCTGCTCCCTTGTCCACGCACGCGACGTTGCACGTGATGCAAGCGATGACAGTCGGTTCTTGTCCGCCCGGATCGGGGCGGACCATCCAGGCATGGTAAACCCCGGCGATCCGGATTTCCGGCAAAGAGCAAATGAGGCGGCACGTGAAGCTCTCAGAAGGGCTGGCAAAGCGCGAACGGTTAGTGACTACCGTGACGTTCTAACGGCTTACGCCGGGAGTTTCGAAGATCCTCATCTAAGCGTGGAGCTAAACGTTACTCAGGACGCGGCGCCCCCGCTTCCTGATGCTGCACCGGCGCGACGGGGGAGCTTTGAACAACTTGGTTCTGGCATTTCGCTCCTGATCCTACCCACCTTTTACGCCGGCGAGCCCGGTTTTGATGACGTGATCCACGCCATTGACCAGGCAGAGAAGGAACTGGCCAAAAGCACACCGGACACGCTGGTGATCGACTTGCGCGGCAACGGTGGCGGTGCATCTGAGCCGGGTGATCGAGTGCTCACGGCCATTTGGGGAAACCACGCGCTTCCTGCACTAGCCGGTCGACGAGCGAAAAGTTCAGCATGGCGTGCATCACGCAACGTTCTGCACGACCTTGAGCAACGACGACCTCGGATTGCTCAGCGCTACCCGACCGAACTAGCCGGGTATGACCAGCTCCTTTCAGGCCTGCGTAACGCCGTGAACCACGACCAACCGCTTTACCAGGAACCGATCGTTCCAACGACGGATGCGGGCGCACTAAAGGCTGGCCCAAAGAAAGTCTTTGTCATTACCGACAGCGCCTGTATCAGCGCATGCCTTGATTTCATGGACCGGGTCATGGAGGCGCCACATGTCGTACAGGTAGGTCGGGCGACAGGGTGGGACACCATTTACACGGAGGTGGAATCCATCCCACTGCCGAGCGGCCGAGGTAACGCCACCATCCCGGTCCAGCTCCTTCAGGGGCGATACCGCGCGAGCCATCAGGCCTATAAGCCGTCCGTTCATTTGGACGACGATAGAGCGATAGATAGCTGGATTGCCTCGCTTAAGCCGTCAACCCCATAGGGGGAAACTGTCCGCTTCGGGTCGGAAGCGGGCCTTCCATCCGTACCGAATACAAGAGATAGACATGTCAGGTTCTACAGCTAAGCATTGCCACCAGTGGTGCCGGACGCTTTGGGCGGCGGATATGCAAAATTAATTAAGGTCGGCGCACCTCGTAGAAAATACAAACCAACGAGAAGTGCCACCGCCGATGCACCGACATAACTCACCAACGGATATGTATGCGGCATGCCATTAAGTAAGAGGATGGCAAAAGCGGAGTACAGGTACATCACACTCCCAAATAGCAGCAATATTCCAATCGTGCGTATGGCTATACCGAAGCATTCTTTAGGTGTCATAACAATCCTGTTTTAGGTGCCTAGTCTGTTGCATCAACCGGCTTAAACTCAGTCGAAAACGAACATTACGGATCCACGGATAGAAGCTTCAATAGCTGCTTCGCTCGCCCTGGATTGAGCTGTTGCGTCAACTCGGGATTCGCCAGCTCAAAGATAGTATCTCCTTCCAACGAGCTCGGCTCGTAGGCGATATCGTCTCGGCATTCGATGGCATTTGCCCACTCTTCAATCTGCGAAGCCGATAGCTCCGCACGGATATAGCGATGCAGTGCATAGCAGATGTGGGATGCCTTCAAGTCGGCAAGTGGCTCGCAATCCCAGCCATATACAGCCAGACCGGCTAGAACTTCCGGCATTGAACGCCCGTAGCACAGCAATTCTGCAATAAGCTCTGCACGATCCATCCGGTTACTCCAATTCGATCACTGTAGCGTCGGCTTCGGGTCGGTAGCGGACCTTACCTTGCAGCTAAAGCATGGGCCGCTCCATCATGCTTTCCTACGTTGGTTTCTAGTCCGCACGAGGTGAACCCTGCAGAGAATCGCTGTAAACAAAATCATGCCGCTTTTTGCTTTCAACAATAGCGGCGCGCCCAGAAAGCTATGGAGAACTGTGCGCCGTTACTGATTGCGAAGCGGCTTCACGCGCCATAGCTTTGAGATAGAAGGCTTCCTCAAATAGGGACTGCGCCTCCTTCTCCGAGGTATCTTTTTGCAGAAAGATGACCTCGCCATCACTAGAGACTTGGGCAGCTCCATCTGAGGGCTTAGCCAACATTACAATTTGAAGAGTCGTGGGATCGGAGTCTTCGTGGAACGTGCTAGGTGTGGTTCCCGAGCCGTCAACCGTCACCACCTTGGTATGGATAGCTATATCTTGCATTGCGGCCTGAAGTTTTTTCGTGATCGTTACTTCTTTGGCTGAAGCTGCGAAGGCACAGATCGCTACAGTAGCTACGAGCATTTTTGAAGGGTAACGCATGTTATTTCCCTTGTGTCTAACAAACTAATAGACGGACATGGCCACTCGGTTATATAAATTTTGGCCAAATGATGTGAGCTTTGGGCCGGTAGCAAACTCTCGCCTATGCATCATCGACTATCACATCTCCCGGCCCCCGCCATCGGATCCCGCGTACTCGCCCGGCAACCAAACCCTCAGATCGAAGAAATTCAAATACGTCAGATGGCGGATTTGGACCAGCAGACACGAATGGGATACCGAGCTCTTGAAGATTAGCCAACACCCTAGCCAACTCTGCCTTGTCCGCATACGGCAACACCACTGACGTCCCTGTATCGGCTGCCAACCCGAACTTGCCGCGAAGAGCACCGGACTCGCAATGGACGGCAACAAAGCTGGCAAGCACACTCTCTACGTAATCCATCCCGGCCCCCATATTGCCAAAGGTCCGCACACTTGTTGGGTCCGCTTCGGGTCGAAAGCAGACGGTTTCACTAACGATTACGGCAACGCATCAAAACCACCGTGATTGAGCCACCATGCTACGACAGCCATGATCGTCATCAAGGAAAAGCCAACGACCAAAATGAGACCAACTCGGCGATCATTCTTACGAAAGAGGTTTGGTCCATTGCCTAGTACCCAGTGTGTATCGCCAGCGACCCGCCATTCCCAAGACCCTAACGATCCACGCTTGAACACAGTGGCCTGATACGGACGTCCATGCTGTTCCAGATCGTCGAGCAGAGAGCCAAAGTCATTTAACGAACCGTCAAGCTTCGCAAGTATCTGGTCGTCCTTACTCAAGAGCCAAGAATCTGTACCACCACGCGGCGTGCTAGATGTCACGATCTGTGCAATCGACGGGTACGCTATGGTCCTCGCATGAAGCAGGCCTTTGATCGTCAACGCTTGATCTCCAACTAATACATAGTAGCCACGAAGATAGAAGTAGCCCAATAGCAAAAGAGTAAGCAGGAGTATCCACGCCGTGCCAAAAGCAATTTCGCTTCCTACGCTAGAACGTATTGACGGATTTTCTCCGAGAGCAAACAGACCTAGTCCTGCGACTACAATGAAAAACGCCAGTAGTGTGTTGGCCAGCCATTTCGGGTAACGGTATTCCATACCACTCCTTAATCTACGACCACCTTCTCTCGAACGTTGCTCATCTATACCATCCTACGATCGGGAAGGCCTGCTATGGGTCGGAAGCGGACAGTCGAAAATAGACATCTAATTGTGCATCACGTTACTTGTGCTGTTACAAATGCCAAAGATTTGTTGTCACTACAGCCATAGACCAACCAAGCGGAACCGCCGTATTGTCTGGTAACGGGGCCGATATCGCATTTTTGCGCGGGATTTTGAGGCGCTTGATCCGCGATTGCAGGCCACGAAATACAGGTCATTGCGAACAGCGGCAACCATTTGAACCCGACCATGTCGCCTCTCAACCTTCTCTCAGTGATTTCTGTTCTTTACCTACAAATACTCCGTAGGTGGCGAGACCCATCACAGCCAGAGGCAACCAGTAATGCAACATTATTGGCTGATGCCAGATCGCGACCGATGTGGGTTCATACAGGACCGTGAATATCACCACCGCAACAAACCCATAAATCGGGCGCAGACTCAATAGAACAACGCCGATGATGCCAAGTACGCCACAACCAAACCAAACCAAAGCGCGTGCACAAAAGCACTGCTTTCTTGCACGGTGGGCGAATGGTGAGGATGGATAGACATGCGTGGCGAGAACCAATGCCACAAGGAAAGGGCTCAGCGACAAATACGCGACGATCCATTGCGCCCATCGTTTGGCCTTTTCAGCACTCGTACTCACACGCCCCCTTTTTGTGTGGATAGCCAGGTAACGGCGCTATCGTGCCCGCCCATGATGACTGTAGTCCAGGCATTTTGCATGTAACGGATAAATCCTTCCTCTGCTAGCCGCTAGGCGTTACCGCAAAGGTCCGCTTTGGGTTGCGGATTCAGCCGATCGATGCAACACACTAAAGACTGCGCGAGCAGCGGGAGTGTTGCAAGATGTCCCAACGACCGCGGATTTATTACAACGAATCCCAGATAGCCTTGATGTGAGACCGCTGGTAACGTGGCGATGCCCCGTCGATGAAAAAGTGGAGCGAATGAAACCGAATTGAAGATTGGACATGAGGATTCACCAAAGCGGCGATCAAGGTGGCTCGAAGTACAGCGTAGGGCGGCCATAAAGAGGGAAGCAAGCGAAGAGCGCGATAGATCGCATAGCCAGCCCCAATTCCGGCGGCCGTTTGGCACATCGCCGATTGTGCATCCGGCTCAAAGCCATTTTTCCTGGTGCACGCTCCAGGCACGCCTACAGCAACTCAACGAGTGGATCGGTGACGAAGCAATTACCTTCAATCCCTATTCAATTGCTGACATCTCGACGTCCCCCGCTTTCAGTAGCGGGGGGACGTCGGCCCCAGCAAAAGAGGCAAACTTGATCATTGCGCACTCCCCTCCCACTTGATACGCAACCAAAGGAAGTAATGTCTTTTCACGAAGACGCGTCACCACATCCAGATAAGCAAGTGCAGGCTTTACCATGAGCATATCCGCATCTTCAGCCTCATCGAGTAACGACTCACGCAAAGCCTCGCGGATGTTCATATTATTTATTTGATAGTCCGACCTCTCCCCCTTCAATGAGCATCCGGTGGCGGCGCGAAATGGTCCATACAACGCCGAGTTAAATTTCGACGAATATGAAAGGATGGGCACTTGAGAATATCCGGCATCGTCTAACGCATTTCGAATGGCATAAACCTGCTCATCCATCATTGCCGATGGGGCCACCACATCAGCGCTGGCTTGAGCTGCAACGACGGCTTGTTTTGCGAGCAATGCAAGTGTTTTATCGTTATCTACACTTCCATTCGATAGCACACCACAGTGACCGTGGTCTGCTCAAGTTTTCTGCCTGCCTCGACGAGACAACGAAAAACTACTGTGTCGATATCATCAACACCACCGGTATTCCAACCCTTGTCGAGATTGTCAAAAAGTATCCAAACTGTTTGTTTGGAACCTAGGTGGTCCAAGAGCTTCTACCTGAGTAGACGGATGTCATGTGCATAAACAAGCGACGTAACATCATCATTGGTGAGCTTGGTGTCCGATAAGTCACCAAACTTCGCTCGATATTCCGATGCAATCCTATTGGACAGCATTAGTAAACGTTATGAAAAATCGCCCTCTGTCGAAAAATCTTCAACCTTATACGTCGACTCTAGATCGACATACATCTCATATATTTCATGGTTATGTTAAGGATAGTTGCAAGAACTATCCGTCAGTCGTTCAGGCGTAATGCGCATCATTTCAAACCGACTTGAAGCTTCATTTGCGTCATTGCATCGGTTCAATCAAAAAAGAAGCCTGCGCGAGCAACAAGCGCGCGCAGGCAAAAAGGATCTACCGACCCGCGCCACGTCATGTGAAGCGGAATGGGGTGGAAGGTTAAGCAGCGACTTGCTGCTCGATCTGCCGAACTTTCGCCTGCACCGCGTCGTCAGTGTTGATTTGGATACGGCGCGGCTTCATCGCCTCGGGAAGTTCGCGTTTGAGGCTGATGTTGAGCAGGCCATCAGCGAGGTGGGCATCGGTGACCTGCACGTGCTCGGCCAATTCGAAGCGGCGAACGAACGGTCGATAGGCGATGCCACGATGCAAGTATTCGCCCTCGTTATCATTTTTGCGTTCGCCTTTGATGACGAGCAAATTTTCCTGCACACAAATATCGATCTCGTCGCGCTTGAACCCGGCCACCGCCATGGTGATGCGGTAGCGGTCGTCGGAGAGTTTCATTGTGTCAAAGGGCGGCCAGTTGTCAGATGGCTGGGACTGGGCGGCTTCAAGCAAATCGAAGACGCGCTCAAAACCGATGCTTGAACGGTGGAGTGGTGAAAAATCAAGAACAGTGCGCATGGCCACATTCTCCTAAGAGCAACATGGAAAAGGACTATTCACCGCGCCGCGAACGGTCGCGGCAAGCTGGGCCCGAAGCGCCCAGCGGATGGAATTTTATGCACTGAAAAACCGTTTTCAAGCCCCACATTTCAGCTTTCGTTTAGCCATCCAAATGCCCGCTCAGGGCCTACCAATCGCCGTGGTATTAAGATCGAATACTTTGTTATCAGTCACGAATCCCTGCCGAATTTGCTGCCTTAATGAAGGGCCATGATCCTTGCGAGGAGCATTCGCGCATATCCAGCAGTAGAAGGTCGTCAATGCGGGCGCACGCCTGTAGGCATATGTACCCATCGGCATTCTATGCGACGCCATATGTCATTCAAGCCTCAAAGCAGCGAATACCACTCCGGCAGATAATGGCAATCCGCAGTTCATGCATTTCCTCGTAAATCTATTAATGAAGCGACTCTTGCTTATGAAGAAATTTTTGCTACATCTCGGACACCGGAAATACGTTATGACCAAATTGAGGTAAGCGAAAACCACGAACCAACACGGCACGACGTAGTTCACTGGTGCTTTTAAGTTAGAGAACGAAAGAAACAAAGAACCTACCGGAAAAAAGAGCAAGTACGCCCTACGACACGTAAGTCCATATCCGCAATTCGCGCCAATACTTCGCGTACATAAGCTTTTAGTTCCTTTAGCTTCGACAATCAGATTGCAACCGGCATGTCAGCTTTGGAAGCGGACATTGGATACGGTCCAAACTGGATCGGATTCCAGCGACAGTCGTCCTGGCAAATCGCCCTTTGGGCTCAGGTATTTGAATCTGGAATAGTTGCCGTCGCGAACGGCGAGATGACCATCCAGCCAAGCCGCTCATACAAACTCCGCCCGTCATCGGTCGCAACCAGCAACTGGCGGCTTCTGGATGATTTCTTCGAGGACTCAAGCGCTCTCATGACGGCGATACCCAATCCTTTTCGCCGGTAGTCCAGCGCCGTTTCGATACGATCGTAGACGAATGCGTCCATGGTCTCTGCCGCAGAGCCGTTGGCGGCGATATCTCCATTCGGAGCGACAATGCGCACCCGGGCCACCGGGCCTTCCTGATGAAGCTCGATCTTGTAGCCATATGGCAGGCACGGTGTTTCGTTGGCTAGCGCATTTGCTTCCATAAAGTAGTTTTGCGGCTGAACCTCCCAATGGGGCGGTAGCGCGCATCGCAAAGCTTCATTGGTATCGCACAGTTTCAGATAGTGCCGCGGGCTCGAAACATCGCGCGCGACGTCATACACGCCGCCGCACAGCATCGGAAATACCCAGCGCTTCACCTCCTTCTCTGAGTGGGTGTCCACTCGGAAACCTCCCCGATCGTGAATAGGAGGTGGCGACTTTCGAGCCAGCGAATGCGCTGCCTGCCATGCAAAAACGAGGTTGGCATCAACCTGGGAACTGACCATCATTTGATCCGTGAGTTGTATGGCCGAGGGAGCAATACCCCGTTCGAAGCTGCAATGGCCGCATTGGCAGTCCATTGGGCTGGCGATAGGGCAGTTTGATCAAAGTTGCGGCACGATCTCAACAACGTCTTAGTACCGCTCAGTTTAGACCACTACAAAAGGTCCGCCTCGGATCGGAAGCGGTCCTTCCTAGCATGCCAACGCCCCTTCTGCTGGCCCGGTGTCTGGGGTTGCGTTGACCGCCTGAGGCCGCAGTCGCAAGCGGACATCGGCATTGCTCAGATGCGAGCGTTTCAACAAGCTAGCAATGAGTGACTAACTCCACGACCCGCAGCGAGAGAAAGCGCCTCGTATAAAACGCCTCGCTTACTTGGCGTTTCGCTTCTTTTCTTGTTTTGCCGCCTTCTTTTCTTTCATCGTTTTGGCCGGCTTTTTCTTGTCACTCTTTTTTGAATCCATGCCCTTGCTCATGTCACTTCCTCAGTAATGGTTACAGTCTGTTGCCTCGCACTGGGAGAGCTTCATCTGGGCGTCTCCACTTCTTATGCTTGCAGGACATATTACCGGTCGAAGGCTACTCCAAGCTGGAAATCCGTAAAATGGCTGCGGCTTAAGTTCTGCGCACGCTTACGCATATCTAACGTCTGTCTCGGTTCCCGGCCAGAAGCGGGAGTTTGCAGGCACTAGACCAGGGCTACCGTACGCATGCAACCCATCATACGATGGCCACACCTGCCCAAAAATGCGAAAATTCGTGGCTAATGGTCGCCCTCGTTGCGCCAACTGCCCGAGAGACACCGTGAAGATCCCCCAAGGCTTGCAGGCGCTGATTGATGACGGCGTCATTGATGAGGTGCTGCGGCCACTCAAGAGCGGCAAGGAAGCGGCGGTATACGTTGTCCGCAGTGGTGAAGACGTACGGTGCGCGAAGGTTTACAAGGACATGGCTCAGCGCAGCTTCCAGCAACGCGTGCAGTATCAGGAAGGTCGCAAGGTACGAGGCAGTCGCGAGGCGCGTGCGATCGGCAAGGCAAGCAAGTACGGACGCAAGCAACAGGAAGTAGCCTGGAAGAACACCGAGGTTGATGCGCTCTACCAATTACGCGTCGCTGGCGTGCGTGTGCCTGAGCCGTATGGCTATTTCCACGGTGTACTAGTGATGGAACTGGTCACCGATGCAGAAGGGTTCTCTGCGCCACGCCTAGGTGAGATTGAACTCAGTGCCGACAAGGCGCGTGAATACCATCGCGTGCTGGTGCGGCAGGTGGTGCTGATGCTGTGTTGCGGGTTGATTCATGGCGATCTGTCCGCGTACAACGTACTGATCGGTCCGGATGGGCCGGTGGTGATCGATTTCCCACAAGTCGTCAGTGCCGGGGGCAACAATGCTGCGCGCACGATGCTACTGCGTGACATCAACAACCTCACTGCATATCTTGGACGCTGGGCACCCGAGCTGTTGGATACGTGGTACGGCGAGGAAATGTGGGCATTGTTTCAAGCCGGCGACCTGCGACCCGATACGGATCTGACCGGCGAGTTCGAGCCAGATGAAACCGAAGTCGATCTCGACAGCATTCGCCAGTCCATTAATGATGCACGTGAAGAAGCGCTGATCCGACAGCAGGGCCGCGAAGCGGCAGCAGAAAACTAGAACCTGATAGAAGCGCCGACGTGTCCTGGTCTCAGAATTTCCCTTACACCCGGAGATAGCGCCATTCGAGGCTACCCCAAAGACGTGCCTGTTCTTGGCCCTCTACGATGAATACGATCCGCTCACCATTATTTGTTTGGCGTAGGCTCGTGTACAAGGTGACAGGGCAGACTGGGGTTTAGCAGGCAAGCCGCTCGGCCAGCTGATTGATCAGCTCGTGACCGCTTGCGTTTGGATGCGTGATGCCAGCTTGAGCAATACTTTGACGAAGCTTGGGGACCCGCAAGTAGTGTGAAACGGGCAAAGCCATGTTTGAAGCCTAACTCTTGAGTTAAGCGGCGCCGGAGGCGGCCGCCTTGAACGATACGTTAGGCCGACCAAGCAACATCCCTGGCCGCCTCTTCAAAAAATAGTTGAAGCTCTCGCCGATCTGCGACCCAAGAATCGAAAGCAGCGTTGGCGTTGGGGCCATTTGAACCAATCCACCACTCGTAAATTCGCAAGCCTCCCGTGTTGTCGGCATCATCCGAGACCAACACTCGATGATCGGTCTCCGACGCTTCTCATCAAGAGTGTTCGATGAGCGGCGTCGAGAAGCCAGCAACGGTAGCGGACCACCATCGAACTCTACCTTGACGCTTAAAGAGGAAAAACGTGGGGAGGCCAAGCAAAACAATCCAAAGCAGTGCAAGGATGTAAGCCACAACAGCAACATTCGACTGTTAGGGTGTAAACGGACATATCCCTCTCTGCATCAGGGTTTCGAAACATATCGTTGAAATTCCCGCCAAAGACACTGCATGCGCATATTTGCAGCACTAGGCGAAACCTTCCCTTTTTTAGCATGATGTCAAAGCTGGATCTTCCGCCTCACCTGCTTGATCAAATGAAGGAAGGCAAAGCCATCTTTTTTTGGGCCGAAGCCTCTCATGCATGCAAGTCTGCTGATGGCACCAAGCTGGCTCTCACGGGGGCGCAGCTAAAGGAGTTAAGCCTGTGCCATGCACGCCGCGAGCAAGTGCAGGGTGGCAAAGCATTTGAGTGTGCGTGGGCCACGGCTTAATCGCATGTGGTTGAAAGAGACTCGGATGTCTTGCGCCCCTCTGGGATAAGAAGCCTCATTTCAGCTTGACGACGACCTTTCCCTTCGCGCGCCCGGCCTCGACGTAGGCGAGGGCCTCGTTGGTCGACGCAAACGGAAACACGCGATCGATGACGGGATGGATGACCCCGGCATCGATGAGCCGGGTGATCTCGCGCAATTGGCTTCCACTCGCCTTCATGAAAAGGAATGAGTAGCCCACGCCCAATTGCTTCGCCTTCCGCCTCACGCTCGAGCTCAGCAGCCGCATCACCAGTCTCACGAACCCGGGGGCCGCGACCTCACGTCCGAACTGGGGATCGGGCGGCCCGGAGATGGAGATGAGCTTGCCGCCACGCTTGAGGATGCGAAGCGACTTTTCGAGTGTCTTGCCATCCTGGCTGTTCAGCACCACGTCGTGGTCGCGAAGGACATCCTCGAAGTCCTGCGTCTTGTAGTCGATGACGACGTCTGCGCCCAGGCGCTTGACGAGCACGACATTAGTCGTGCCTGTCGTTGCAGCGACGGTGGCGCCCAGGTGCTTGGCCAATTGGATGGCGAAGGTGCCTACGCCGCCCGAGCCGGCCTGGATGAAGACCTTCTGGCCCTTCTTCAGGCCAGCCTTCTCGACGAGCGCCTGCCATGCCGTCAACCCCACCAGCGGAATGGAAGCGGCTTCTTCCATCGACAGGCCCTTGGGCTTGAGTGCGAGCGATGTCTCCTTGACCGGGATGAATTCAGCGAATGTGCCGATCCGAAAATCATCCGCCCGCGCATAGACCTCATCACCCAGCTTGAACTGTCGCACGCGCGTGCCGACCTTGACGACGACGCCTGCCACGTCGTGACCAAGGATGAGAGGCAGGCGATAGGGCAAGATGAGCTTGAACTCGCCGCTCCTGATCTTGGCGTCCAGCAGGTTCACTCCGGCGGCATGTACCTCGACCAGGACCTCGTCTTCATGCAGTTCCGGGGTTGGCATGTCCGCCAAACGCAGGGCGGCTTGCTTCTGATAGCGATCGACGACGAAGGCCTTCATGGCTTTACCCCCGGCACTGCATCGAGCCGCAAATCCTTTCGAATCCCTGCGTCCACCAGTCCGGTCGGCGCAAATCTCCGCAGCCATGCCAGGCGGCCGGCGAGCCCGCCGGCCGTGTAGCGAAGCCGCGGGCGAGCCGCACTGGCGGCCTTCAGTATGACCTCCGCCACGACGCGCGGTTGTTCTGCAGCAGTCATCACTTCCTTCACGCGCTGGCTGACGGCGGTGCGCGCCTCGCGATATGCATCAAGCTCGGCGTCGGGCTGCAGGAAGTTCGCGTCGAACGGCGTATTCGTGTAAGCGGGCTCTATGACCGAGACCCGGATGCCCCTTGTACGCAGCTCATGGTCGAGCGACTCGGAATAGCCCTCGATCGCGTGCTTCGTCGCGGCGTAGAGCGCACCGTATGGCATGGGCAACAGACCAAGCACCGAGCCGATATTGATGATCCGTCCGGCGCCCTGTTTGCGCATGTGCGGAAGGACGGCGCGAGTCATTCGTACGATCCCGAAGAAGTTGGTGTCGAAAATGGATTGGGCCTGCTCGATCGAACTTTCCTCTGCCCCGGCAGGAGCCACCCCGAAGCCGGCGTTGTTAATGAGGAGGTCGATACGCCCCTCCCGCTGCATCAACCGCGTGACAGCATCGGTGACGGATGCATCGCTGGTCACGTCCAGGGTCAGCATCTCGAATGATCGCTTGCTCGCACCGCCGCTGCGTCGACTCGTGCCGTAAACCGTGTAGCCCGCGCTTGTCAGCAGCTCCGCGGTGGCTTGCCCAATGCCCGATGAGGCACCTGTCACGAGGGTGATCTTGTTGCCCTGGCTGTTCGTGTTCATGGCGCTTCTCCGTCGGGTTGTTGCGATTGGGAAGGTCGCTGGTAGCAAGGGCCCAGCGACACACCGCGGTACTCAAGAGGCTCTTCCAACCAATTTCGCATGATGATCATAATATGTAATGCCGAACGACAGGGTCGTGGGTATCCAAGGCTCAGTCTCCGATCGAGGCCAGATGCTTGAGTGCCGCTTCACGCAGGCTGTCCGAAAGACCGGGTTCATCGACCGCGCGAGCCAGCACCACTGCCCCCACGAGGGTGGAAAGCGTTACGAGCGCCCTCTCGTGTGCGCTCTGGTGCCCCCAGTCTGGCGACTGGCGCGCGAGGAGATCGACTGTCGCCTTGATATGACGCGTCACTACGCGACGCACTTCGGGCGCCTGTCGAGATGTCTCGGAACCTAGGGCGGCCAAGGGGCAGCCCACTTCCAGTTGCTCGACATGCTCTTTGGAGAGGTACGCGGCAAGCATCGCTTCAAGCGCCATGTCGGGCGGCGTGCCTGCCGCAAGTTCGGCTGCGCCGGCAGCCGACTCCGCACATGCCGCGCCCGCCGCTTCGGCCAACATGGCCTCGCGCGACGCAAAGTGGGAATAGAAGGCACCGTGCGTCAAGCCGGCTTCCTTCATGATGTCCGCAACGCCCGTGCCGGCGTACCCGCTGCGACGGATGGCCCGCGCGGCTACGGACAAGATGCGCTCATGGGTGGCGTCCTTGGCGGCGGCGCGGGCATTGGTAGCTATGTTTCGCATGATGCACATCATACGATAAATTCGTCCATGCAGCTACTGTCTCGCGGCGAGCTGGATCACTGTGCCCGCTGGTCGTGCGCAACGGCGTTACAACGTCAAACCGCTGTGCTCGCACATACAGGCCGCGCAAGCCAGGCATAGCCCGCCTGCAGAGCAGTTGCGTAAACGTGTCGCCGACCACCAAGAGTTACCCAACCCTGTCGCGTACCACCGCTCTCCGGCGGTACGCGCGCAGCTTAAGCGCATGATTTATTTATGCTTGTCATCGTCGGCCGCGCGTAATGGCAGGGGGACGAATGCCCCATATATGCCCGGAACTCCGGTGCCGTGGGAACAACTCGAAATTTTTTACTTAGCTTGCAGTGGGCTTACACGGTAGAAGATAGACCAGAAAACGAGCGACGCATTCTGAACAAGAGGTTCTCTCGTCGTTTGCACTTTGGGCCCATGACCTCTATCGTATGCAAGCTGAGTTTCAAGGGTCACCATGAATTGTGGCCCGATGCTGTAGATCGCAGTTTCACTACACCGTTGTACCCCCTTCCTCCTTGCGACCAGCTTTTTCGCCGCTATGCGGCTTTATTCGTTTCAAGGAGAAATAAACATGTCCCAGTCAGAGACCGGTACTGTGAAGTGGTTCAACGATGCAAAGGGTTTCGGCTTCATCAGCCGAGACAAAGGCGGTGACGATTTGTTCGTGCACTTCCGCTCGATCCAATCTTCGGGCTTCAAGAGCCTGGTCGAGGGTCAAAAGGTGTCCTTCACCGTGACCCAGGGCCAGAAGGGCCTGCAAGCAGAGCAAGTGCAGGCGGTCTAAGGACCCTTGCCAATATGAAAAAAGCCCGGCCTTGCGCCGGGCTTTTTTTTGCCCGAACACTTTCGTCGCACACGTGGTCAGCGCATGTCTTACCTTGCGTTGTCTACTGGCGCTCAAGCTGCCTGTCACCGATCATTTTCTGGCCCGCGTTAGCCATCGCCGTTTGAGTCAATCCATGGCTCAGTACGAAAGAAAAATTTCTTGGGGCGCCTTGTCGAGTTGCAGTTTGGCCATCCGTCATCTTTAGTGAGTAAGGCGCTCGCACCGCCATCATCCTGAAGACTTTCGAGGGGAGATTTCCCATGGCAAAGCTTGTGTTCGGATTGATGCAGTCCCTGGATGGCTATGTCGACCACCAGGAATTGGGACCTCCTGCCCCGTCGGCCTTTCGTTATTTCTTAGGGCATGTGCAGGGCCTGGCGGGCATGCTGTACGGCCGCCGCATGTACGAGATCATGCGTTATTGGGACGATGACCTTCCGGATTGGGACGCGGACGATCGCGAGTTTGCGGCGGCATGGCGGAGCAAACCGAAGTGGGTTGTGTCGCGCTCGCTGACGTCAGTCGGCCCAAATGCCACCCTTGTCGCCGATGACATCGAGGCGGTAATACGGGAACTGAAGGCCAGGCTCGCCGGGGAGATCGACGTTGCCGGACCAGACCTGGCGCGAAGCCTGACGGACCTTGGCCTCATTGATGAGTATCAACTCTACTTTCGCCCCGTCGTGCTTGGCCGTGGCAAGCCATTCTTCATGGGCTCCCGGCCATCGCTCCGCTTCGTGGCCAGCGATTTAATCGGCGAGGACATGATCAGATTGACGTACGTTCCTGCTTAGCTAACAGCCCACACCAGCTCGATAATCGTGTTCGATCGCAAACCAAACTGCCCTGGCAATCGAGCTCCTAGCCGAGGCCGGTGGTACTCGCACCAAATTACACTTTATTAATATACCAATGAGTATAGTTATTTCATGTCGTGAGACATCAGTCCCACCGCTTAGCCGGCCTCCCCTCCTCGCTAAGCAACGTAAAGATGGATGACCCAAAGCCCGCAGGTTCCCCCTCGCGGGCTTTTTATTCGCCCATATCGAGGACGGCGATGTACAGACTATGGAGTTCCGTCCACGGGTGGTCAGAACCTCATAATTTGCTTCACGGGACGGACGCTCATGACCTTCGGCGTGACGCCAGGAGCATTCCGAAAATCACGTCCTTGAATTCAGTGAGCGCGGCTCCGGTCTTTTGGACGCGCATGCGCAAGAGTGCACCCTCCCAGCTGTTGAACATGAATCGAGCCAACAATGCCGCGGGCACGTGGTCGTCGATCTCTCCCTGCTGCTGCGCTTCGGCGATACAACTCTCGAAGACCCCGCTCCAGGCATCCCATTGCATCACCAAGTGTTCTCTTATCAGTGCACTGTGATCGGCGGCTTCGGCGCTGAAATTGCCTAGCAGGCACCCACGGGCATAGGCATTCGCTGCGAAGGCTTCGATACGGTCGTCGAAATAAGCTTCCAGCCGGGCTAGCGGCGGCATGTTCGGATTACAGAGGAAGGTGCGCAGACGTTCCTGGCCGAGGCTGGAGTAGATATCGATGACTTCCGCGCCGAACGCCTCCTTGCTGGCGAAGTGGTTGTAGAAGGAGCCTTTGGGTACATCGGCGATATCCACGATGTCCTGAATCCCGGTCGCCGCGAATCCACCGGCGTGGATCGTCTTCAGGCCCGCGCGAACGAGATTGTCGCGGGTATCCAGTTTGGGTTTTGGCCCTCGGCGGGCGGGCGATCCAGCTTTCATTTTTGTAATTGATTAATTCAAGACGACTGGTCATATTATTTTCCAGGCCGCGACACTCGTCAAGGCAAATACAGGATTGGTGGAGGTTTTTATGGTCAGCACGACGGATGTCCGCATTCCGGCAGACGGTGGGATTGAGCTCGGCGCGCGCCTCTTCTTGCCGGAAAGCGCAGGTCCCCGGCCGGCTATCACCATGGCGCACGGATTCGCCGGCACGAAGGAGCACGGCCTCGGGCGTTTCGCGGAGGCATTCGCCGCCGCGGGGTTCGTGGTGTTGGTCCACGACCACCGCCATTTCGGGACGAGCGGCGGCGAGCCACGCGGTGACATTGATCCCTGGCGGCAGATCGCGGATTGGCGCCGTGCGATCTCCTATCTGGAAACCCGTCCGGAGGTTGATCCGGCGCGCATCGGCCTATGGGGAACGAGCTATGCCGGCGGCCACGCGATCGTTCTCGGTGCCACCGACCGCCGCTTGCGCTGCGTGGTCGCCCAGGTTCCGACGATCAGCGGTTACGAACAGGGCAAGCGTCGTGTGTCGCCGGACGCACTGCCGGCGTTGGAAGGCGCCTTTGATGAGGACGAAAGAGCGCAACTGCGCGGCGTTCCCCCTCGCCGGCAAGCAGTAGTGAGTGCTGACCCATGCATTTCGGCCGCCTACCGTTCGCAGGACGCCATCGACTTCTACCTACAACCCATTCAAGCCGGACTGTGGGAAAACGAAATCACGCTTCGCTCAACCCGAGCCGCACGCATGTACGAACCTGGCGCGTGGATTTCCCGCGTGTCGCCGACTCCCCTGCTCCTTGTCGTTGCCCGCGATGACAAAGTGACGCTCACCGATCTCGCACTTGCCGCTTACGAGCGAGCGCTTGAACCCAAGCGGCTCGTGCTTGTACCCGGCGGCCACTTCGATCCGTATCTCAGCCAGTTTGCTCTGGCGCAAGCCGCGGCGACCGCATGGTTCCGTGAGCATCTCGGCAACTCGCCCGCTTAATCAGAACAGTTACAGCTTCAACCGGTTATCCCATCGACAGGAGCATCCATCGTGATCGACAAACACCACGCGAAAACAATCAGCGCTGCGGACATCGAAGAGATCCGCGATCTTTTTCTACGCCAAGCTGCGGGCGAAACCGCCCATGACATCGAGGCGATCGAGTCCGTTCTTGCCAACACTCCGCCAGGACAACCCGATCCGGTGAACTTCGTAGCCCGTGCCTATCGCTTTTGGGGACGCGAGGCGGTTGTCGACCACTTCCGCACCGTCTTCGCCGGCACATGGCGTTTCGAACCCGAGAAGGACGCGATCCGTATTCTGCCTCTCGGACCTGATGTCGCTCATATCTATGCACCCACGCGCATCACCGTCGGCGCCGCGGACCAGGAAGGGACCACCTATGCATTCCTGGTCAACGAATTCGCAATCCGTACCGCAGAAGGCTGGCGCATTTCGGCCATCGTCCCCGTGCCGGCGCAGTGATCGGCAACACCGACAACATCAGGATGCATGTCATGTCCCATCTAACTTGCACCATCGAGCAGCGCGTGGCGACCATCACGCTCAATAACGCTCCGCAGAATCGCATCGGCGACCAAATGGTCGAGGAGCTTTCCGCCGCCATCGCGCACATCGCAAACAGCGACAGCAGGGCCGTGCTTTTGTGTGCGTCCGGCGCCGACTTCAGCTTCGGCGGCGACATCTTGCCGTGGCCGGAGCGCAGTCGCTCCGAGCTTCGGGCGACCTTCGAGCGGTACATGGAGGTGTTCAACCGATTCGAACAACTGCCGCTGCCCGTCGTGGCGGCCGTGCAAGGTCTGTGTTTCGGAGGCGGCCTTGAGCTCGCTCTGCGCGCAGACATCATCTTCGCGTCGAATACGGCGCGATTCGGCCATCCCGAACAGACGCTGGGCATCGTGACGTTGCTTGGCGGCATCTACCGTGTTGCAGAACGGGCCGGACGAGCGCGCGCATCGGAATGGGCGCTCACCTCCGAACAAGTTCCTGCCGCAACCATGGAGCGCGCCGGCGTCGTAAACAGAGTCGTTGCAGACGACGACCTGCTTGCGCAGTCGCGCGCCTTCGTGGACAAGCTTGCAAAAGGGCCGACCCGTGCCTTTGCGGCGCATAAGCTTTTGCTTCGTGCATGGGCGAACGGTGGAATTGCGGCGGCCGACCAGATCATGTTCGACATCGCCATGCCGGTGTTTGATTCGCAGGACGCGATCGGCGGTGTTGCATCGGCGGTGGACGCGATCAAAAACGCCAAGCCACGACCAGCCTTTCCTTTCGAAGGTTTATAGAGAGCAGGAGCTATTCATAACGCCGCGCCCAGGTTGGGTTCAACTTTACTTCTGCAGCGCGGCGGCTGACGGCTACCCGACGAACCTGGCGTGGAGATTTTCCATGGCGAACGGCGCAGACCGGCGTATCCACGATTTTCCGCTGGCTGCGTGGAATAGATCAGAGCATCTAGGTCGTGAGGCACTTCCGCGCGCCCTCGCGTCTGCCCACACTGCCCCGGAGCATGCTTGCCGCTGTCACCGATGAGGATGGAGTGTCCACTCACGCCACGCCACGACGATTGTCCATGCCGGTTCTGATGTGGGGATTCTGGACCCTGATCGCGTTGTCGTACGCGCTCAGCTCGGGGCTGTCCTCGATCAGCGAAGGCCGCGAAGCGAACTGGTCGCGCACCCTGGTTTGGAACTTCGTCGATTTCTACTTGTGGATGGTGGCGGTGCCGCTGATCGCGTGGCTTGGCCGACGCACGGCCAACCAGAGCTGGCGCCGCTTTGCCGCGGTGCACGCACCAGCCAGCCTGGGATTGACTCTGGCGCAAATGACGGCGCATCTGTCGATCTACTGGACAATCTGCGGACCCGGGTTTGCGCCGGTTACGACGCTCGGCGCATTTCTGCGCATGCAGTTCGCCTACAGCTATCATTTCGCGTTGTTGATCTACTGGGTGATCTTGGTGGTGCTGCGCGGGCTGGATTCGCAGCGCCGTCTGCGCGACGAACAATTGCGCAACGCTCAACTGGCATCACAGTTGGCGCAATCACAACTGCGGACGCTGCGCGTGCAATTGCAACCGCACTTTTTGTTCAACACGCTCAATGCCATTTCCGCGCTTGCCTTGGCCGATCCCATGCAGGCGCGCCTGATGATCGCGCGCCTTGGTGATTTGCTGCGCTTGACCTTGGAAGAACGCCATGCGCTGGAAGTACCGCTATCGCGCGAAATGGAATTGCTGAGCTGCTACCTGGACATCCAACAGGTGCGCTTCCAAGATCGCTTGAGCACGCATATCGACGTGGCGACGGATACCGTGCACGCCGCCGTGCCCAGCATGATCCTGCAACCACTCGTGGAAAATGCCTTGCGCCACGGACTGCTGGACAAACCCGAACCGGGCCAGTTGCAGATTGTGAGTCGTCGCGAGGGCGGCGATCTGTATCTGCGCGTGGACGACGACGGACTGGGATTGCCGGACGGCGTTTCCGAAGGACTGGGGCTGGGCAATACACGCGCACGCCTGCAGGTACTGTTCGGCGAAGCCGCCAGCGTGGCGCTCGCGCGCAAGACCGAAGGCGGCACGCGTGTGGAACTACGTTTTCCCTTCCGTGAATATGTAACGGAGTCCACTCCATGAATCCGCCACCGATCCGCACGCTGCTGGTCGACGATGAAGTGCTGGCACGTCTGGCGCTGCGTCAAGCGCTGGCTACGCATCCGGATGTCGAGATCGTGGGCGAGTGCGGCAATGCTGCAGAAGCGCTGCAAGCCGTTGCCGCACTGAAGCCGGCGCTGCTGTTCCTGGATATCCGCATGCCCGGCATGGACGGCTTCAAACTGCTGCACCGCCTGAAGCCCGATACGCTGCCGATGGTGATATTCGCCACCGCCTACGGCCAGCATGCACTGCGTGCTTTTGACGCCAATGCGTTGGATTACGTACTCAAGCCGATCGACCAGGCACGTTTCGATCAAGCCATGGCGCGCGTACGGCAGCAATGGCTGGGAATCCATGCGCGTGCCACAGCTGCGCCCGCCGCACCGATGGCATCGCCCAGCGCAGCTTATGCGCAACGTATCAGCGTGCGCATCGGCGAAAGCATCCGCGTCATTGCCACCGAAGACATCGATTGGATACGCGCGGAAGGCAATTACCTGGAGATCCATGTCGGTGGTGCCAGTTATCTGCATCGCGAAACGCTGCGCCATCTGTTGGGCGCGCTAGATCCGGCGCGCTTTCTTCGCATTCACCGGAGCACGCTGGTCAATGTGGAGCGCATCCGCGAAATCCATCCCCTGTTCCAGGGCAATGCCGAAGTGCTACTGCACGATGGCACGCGCTTAAGTCTGAGCCGTCGCTTTCGCACGCCTGCATTGCGCGCACTAAGTACAGCCTGAGCCGTCTGCGCGCGCAGACGACCGCTCGTCGCACGAACGCCGCCGCTCATCACAAAACCGCATCGCGCACGCTTTGCTTCGCCGAGCATGGCATCGAGCCGCATTGATCGTCATTCACGGAGAGCACGCATGAAGTTGCAGACATTCGCATGGGCCATGATTTTCGCACTGGGAATCACCGGAACTGCCGAGGCCGCTGAATTGCTAGGCCCCGGCGTCATCTCCACTGGCTTGCAGGAAACCACCGCTGCGCTGTCGCCGGATGGGCAGACGTTGTACTTCCTGCGCTCCGACTTCGCGGAAACGGACGATACTATTCTGGTTTCGCATCGCCATGGCAAAGCTTGGTCCACGCCAGAAGTCGCATCGTTCTCCGGGCAATGGCATGACTCCGAACCGGCCTTTGCACCGGATGGCAAGCGCCTGTATTTCGTTTCCAATCGACCCGTGCATCCGGGCGATGCACCGCTGGTCGTCGAAATGAGTGGCCAACATTTTTCCGGCACCAATCTTTGGTACGTCGAGCGCCAGTCGAACGGACAATGGGGCGAACCCAAACATGTAGACGGTGCGCTCAACGACGGCGCCATGCTTTACAACCCATCCATCGCTGCCAATGGCGATATCTATTTTTCTGCGCACCGCCCGGATTCCGGCAAGCTCTATCAGATCTATGCGGTGCATCCCGCCGGCGACGGCTACTCCACTCCGCAGCGCGTAGAACTCGGCGATATCTCACACAACCGCATGGACCCGTGCATCGATCCACGCGGTCGCTTCCTGCTGTTCGCCGGCAACGAAGGCGATTCGCTCGGCAGTGCCGACATTTACATCGCTTTTCGCCAGGCCGATGGCAGTTGGAGCAAACCCGAACACCTGGGTGGCGACGTAAATACCAAAAGCCTGGAGAACGCGCCGACATTAGGACCGACGTTCGGCGAACTATACGTATCCAGCAATCGTCAGGAAGATGTGCACTTTCCCAAGACACGCGACACCATGACCACGTTGCAGCAGCGGCTCAGTGGTCCGCTCAACGGTTCGCGCAATATCTGGCGCGTGGATATCTCCGATAGGCTGCGTGCGCACGGCATCAACGAATAAAACTTGCCACAAGTTCCACCTTGCTGCGTCGTCATTCCGGCGAAGGCCGGAATGACGACTCGCACTGAAACAACCCTGGCCTGACATCCAAAGCCCGGAATTTGGTTTAGTTGTCAACGCGTCGCCTTCCCTCTGAACCGTCCATTCGCCAGGTAATCCATTTCATCATCAAAAATTTTTGGTTTCACCCGAAAACGACGACATCAGCCCTACGCTCGCGCAGCCATTTGGCATCTCTGGGGAGGGAACAGCGTTGTTTCCTCGATTCTTCATGTGTCACTGACTACTTGCGGGAGTAGCTTCCGATGACTACGGATTCGACCGGAACACGTACCAAGGGAATTTTCAGCGCGACGCGCGTGCATGGGCTTTCGATGGCCATTGCAATGGCTTTCGGAGCAAGTGCCGCAGCCAATGCTGCGCAGGTTTATACCCATCATGTGCGCGAAGCTGTACACAGCCGTGTTGCGCAGCAGATCAGCCGTTTGGCAACGGACAAACTGATGAGCTTGGACGTTGTGCTCCCTGTACGCGACGAAGCGGGCTTGGATACATTCGTGGCGGAAGTGACCGATCCCTCCAGTGCGAATTACCAGCATTACCTCACCCCGCAAGAATTCACCGCACGGTTTGGTCCAACGCAAAACGACTACGACACTGTGGTGCAATATCTCACTCGTTATGGATTCACCGTGACCGGCGGCAGCCGTGATGGCATGGACATTCAGGTAATCGGCCCGGTTTCCGCGGTGGAAGCGGCGTTCAATGTGAAGATGCGCACGTACAAGCATCCGACCGAGAACCGTTCGTTCTACAGTCCCGATCGCGAACCGACCACTTCGTTGGCGATTCCGCTCTGGCATGTGTCAGGCCTGGATAACTATTCGATTCCGAAACCTTTGTATGTGAAGAAGAGCGATTACGCCGCCGCACACGGCATCAGCCCTGATGCGGTCGTGTCGCATGCAACGACAGGTTCGGGGCCTTCCGCTTCGTTCCTCGGTAGCGATATGCGCGCGGCCTATTACGGTGGTACTGCGCTCACCGGCAAAGGCCAAAATCTCGGATTGCTTGAATTTGTCGGTACGGATCTCGCCGACTTGACCAAGTACTACAAGAACGTGGGCCAAACCAACAAAGTGCCGATCACCCTGCTTTCGACCGATGGCACGAGCACGTCCTGCTTCGCCTCTCAAGGTTGCGATGATACCGAGCAAACACTCGACATGACGCAGGCACTCGGCATGGCGCCGGGCCTTGCGAGTCTGGTGATGTACATCGGTTCCAGCGACACGGCCATGATCAGCAAGATGACTACGCACAGTCCTTTGCCGACGACGATCGGCTGCTCGTGGGGCTGGACGCCGGCCGATCCGGCAACGCTGGATCCGTACTTCAAGAAAATGGCGGCGCAAGGCCAGACTTTCTTCGCAGCGTCCGGTGACAGTTCGACATGGTCGGCCAGCAACGAGGCCTGGCCGGCAGATGATGCATATGTGATCTCAGTCGGCGGCACCGATCTCACCACCGCGCGCGCAGCCGGTCCGTGGAAATCGGAAACAGCCTGGGTGGATAGCGGCGGCGGTGTTTCGCCGGATGGCATCGCCATTCCCACATGGCAGAAAATCAGCGGTGTGATCAACTCCGCCAACAGAGGATCGACCACGCATCGCAATGGCCCCGACGTGTCGGCCAATGCGAACTTCACGTTCTATGTGTGTGCCGATCAAACCACCTGCACCGCCAATGCATACGGCGGCACCAGTTTCGCCGCCCCCATGTGGGCAGGCTTTGTGGCGTTGATCAACCAGCAACGCGTGGCCGTTGCCAAGAAGCGCATCGGCAACTTCAATGCGACGATTTATCCGGAGAACGAATCCGGCGGCAAGTTGACCAACACCTACACGACGGATTTCCATGACGTCATCAGCGGCAAGTCCGGGAGTTTTTCGGCAGTGACCGGTTATGACCTGGTGACGGGCTGGGGAAGTCCCAAGCCAGCCTTGATCACCACACTCGTTAACTCGCCATAACGTCGCGTACCAAGGCGATAAAAAAAACGGAGGCAATCCTGCCTCCGTTTTTTTATTCGCGTCCCGTAGCAGCATGGTGCCAATTAGCGTCGCAAGAATTTATGCGCATCGATATCACTTTCAGCGCTATGTGATTACCGGCACAAAATCGTGTGACGCAATGTAAAGCTGCGATATCCAGCGTGATTAACCTGCTTCTTTCACCGGGAAACCACAATTCGCGCTCTAGTCTCCGCCGGCCAATCGGCACCCCTGGGGAGGGGAGTACACGGAGCAGTACGGCTTCTAGTGTCCTCGATTCTTTTCTTTCACTGTCACGACTACTTGGGAGTAGCTCCATGACTAGACAAGATTCGATTGGAACGCGTAAGACATTTGGACTGTCCGGCCTCACGCGCAAAGCGTATGGCCTTTCGTTAGCCGTTGCGATGGCATTGGGCGCAAGCGCAGCCGCCAATGCTGCGCAGGTGTACACGCATCATGTGCGCGATGCAGTGAGCAGCAATGCCGTGCAGCAGGTCAACAGTTTGGCTTCCACCAAAATGATGAGCTTGGATGTCGTGTTGCCTTTGCGCGACAAGGCAGGTTTGGATGCCTTCGTGGCGGATGTCAACAATCCGTCCAGTGCGAACTATCGCCACTTTCTGACACCACAGGCATTCACTGCACGCTTCGGCCCTACGCAAAACGACTATGACACGGTGGTGCAGTATCTGAAGCGCTACGGATTCACCGTCACGGGCGGCAGCCGCGATGGCATGGACATTCAAGCAAGCGGCCCGGTTTCCGCTGTGGAAGCAGCGTTCAACGTGAAGATGCGCACGTACAAGCACCCGACCGAGAACCGTTCGTTCTACAGTCCCGATCGCGAACCGACCACTTCGTTGGCTATTCCGCTCTGGCATGTATCGGGCTTGGATAATTATTCAATTCCCAAGCCTCTGTACGAAAAGAAGAGCGACTACGCCGCGGCGCACGGCATCAGCGAGGAGGCTGTCGTCTCGCATGCAACGACGGGTTCTGGCCCTTCGGCATCGTTCCTTGGGAGCGACATGCGCGCCGCCTATTATGGCGGCACGGCATTGACCGGCGCGGGCGAAAACCTCGGCCTGCTTGAATACTACGGTACCGACCTGGCTGACTTGACCACGTATTTCACCAACGCCCATCAAACCAACAGCGTGCCGATCACGCTGCTTTCGACCGATGGCACCAGTACGTCGTGCTTGAATTCGAGTGGATGCGACGATACCGAGCAAACGTTGGATATGACGCAAGCGATCGGCATGGCACCCGGCCTTGCCAGCTTGACGATGTATGTCGGCTCTACCGACACCGCCATCATCAGCGCAATGACCACACACAGTCCGTTGCCGACGGAAATCGGTTGTTCATGGGGCTGGACGCCGGCCGATCCGTCGACGCTCGATCCTTACTTCGAAAAGATGGCCGCACAAGGCCAGACCTTCTTTGCTGCTTCTGGCGACAGCGGAACATGGTCGAGAAGGAATTACGCATGGCCTGCCGATGATGCCTATGTCATTTCTGTCGGTGGCACGGATCTCACCACCGGCAGCGCAGGCGGGCCGTGGGCGTCGGAGACAGCATGGTCAAGCTCCGGCGGCGGCATTTCGCCGGCCAAGATCGCCATTCCTTCATGGCAGAAGATCAGCGGCGTGATCAATTCCAGCAACAAGGGATCGACCACCTATCGCAATGGCCCGGATGTATCGGCCAATGCGAACTACACGTTCTACGTATGCGCCGATCAAACCACGTGCACAGCCAATACCTATGGCGGCACCAGCTTTGCAGCGCCGATGTGGGCGGGTTTTGTCGCGCTGATCAACCAGCAGCGCGTTGCCAGCGGTAAAGCACGCATCGGCAACTTCAACGCCACGGTGTATCCGGAGAACGAATCGGGCGGTGCGTTGACCAGCACCTACGCCACCGACTTCCACGACATCACCAGCGGGTCGAACGGCACGTATTCGTCCGTAACGGGCTTTGACTTGGTGACCGGCTGGGGCAGCCCGAAGGCAGGGCTGATTACGACGTTGGTGAATTCGCCGTAATCCTTCACACACCCTCTCCCTTTTGAGGGAGAGGGTTGAGGTGAAGGGACAACCTCGCGAAGATCGACATCAATACTTGTCATCATTCCGGCGAAGGCCGGAATGGCGTGAGATGTTGTTGAGTCTTTCGAAGAAATTCGTGCTCCGCTAAGTGAAACAGAGCTCAATCCTGCAAATCGCCCCCCATCTCATCCAGCTCGCCGGTCGATAGGCCATAAACCGTGTTGCGACCGGACAACTTCGCCGCATAGAGCGCCCGATCGGCGGTCTGCAGCATCGCATCGCACATGTCTTCGACACCTTGCACGTGCGGCATTTTCTCCAAGCTCGCCGCCCCGATGCTCAGCGTAACCCGGCCATAGCGGCTTTGCGTATGCTGCAAGTTGAGCGCATTGATCGCATGGATGATCGCGCCGGAGACTTTCAGCGCACCGATCGCATCGGTGCCGGGTAGCACGGCAATGAATTCCTCTCCGCCGTAACGACCCACCACGTCGCAGTAGCGATGCAGCGATTTCTTCAACTCCGCTGCCACTTTGCGCAGGCATTCGTCGCCACGCAGATGGCCGTAGTGATCGTTGTACTTTTTGAAGAAATCCACGTCGATCATCAGCACCGATAGCGGATGCTCGCTGCGCATCGCGCGTCGCACTTCGTCTGTCAGTACTTCGTCCAGGTTCCGGCGATTGGGCAAACCGGTGAGATGGTCGTTGTTGGCGTAGTACTCGAGTTGGCGATTGATATCGGCAAGTTTCTGTTCGGCCTGCTTGCGGTCGGTGATGTCGTTGAGCGCTGCGGTGATGCCGATCACCTGTCCCATCAGGTTGTGCACGGGATTGGCCAGCAGCTGGTAGAACTTGCCTTGGTGCTCGATTTCCTGCGCCGGCGCGTCCTGGCCGGCCTCAAGCAGCTTGAGGCTACGGCGGATGCCCTGGCCGGCGCCCGGCATCATCTCGGCCACTTTCCGGCCTACCAATGCATCCGCCGACATGCCATGAATGGCGGCATAGGAGGCGTTGGCTGCCAGGTAGCGGCCGTCGCGACCAATCAGGCACAACGCGCTGGGCGCGGTGTTGTAGATGGCCATCATGCGGTACACATTTTCGACGTGCGTAAGATCCATCACGCCATGCGCGACGCCACGGTAGCCGGAGAACTCGCCGTTTTCGTCTTCGAGTGCCACCGCATCGGATTCGAGCGCCACCGTGCTGCCATTCCCGTGCAGTTGGCGACTGATGGCACAGGAAAATGCCTTCGGCCTGGAGGCGAAGAAGCGCCTGACTCGCGCAGCTTCTGCCGCTGTCATGAAAGCGTTCACCGGCTCGCCGAGCACGCTTTCACGCTCGCGGCCCATCAGTTCGAGCAGACCTTCGGCTACTTTGGTGAAACGGCAGCGTTCATCGATTTCCCACTGCCACTGCGGATGCGCATGAATCACCGCGTGCAGCCGGTCGAGCACCTCGCCTTGCATGTCCATGTACATTGCCGACACCTCGCGCCCTGCCCTACGACGACGGGCCCCACAACGACGGGCCCTACGCCAACAAGAGATCCCGGCAGACATAACTCACAGGGGGTAATGCATGCCTGCCGCCGGCGTAAACTCGCCGACACCCGCTCATCCATGGGCGTGCGGGAAATCTCGAACGCCATATGGATGGCGTTGCCTTATGGGTCGAAAGGATGCGGTTTGGGGTGGGCTGGCTGTATCGGACGATTCCTAAAATGCAGCCGGGACGCTCTGCCTCATTCCATCGCTTGGCGGCTGATGGGTGCCAGGTCTCAGCGATACGAAGCGCAAGTCCCCCTCGCCTACTGCACGCAGGGGCGGGGCAGATGGCGGCGAGCTTGTGGGACCCGCTGTTAAAGCAATCCGTACGTCCGCGCGTACTCGAACAACTGCGTGTTGCTGGTAATGCCCAGCTTGCGCATCGCGTCGTTCTTTTGCTGGCTCACGGTCTTCACGCTGCGATGTAGCTGCTCGGCAATTTGGGTCACCGACAGGCCCTTGGCATACAGCCGCACCACTTCAACCTCGCGCTGCGACAGCGTGGCCGGATCGGTGTTGCCGTCCGGCTCGGCCGACGGCGACCAGTCGATGACATGCTCGCGCATCGCCTCGCATATATATGTCCGGCCGTTGAGTACGGCACCGATGGCGAATTGGAGTTCCTTGGTCATCGCGCCCTTGGCGACCAGGCCGTTAACCCCGGCCGCCAGCATGCCGCGGGTGAGTGCCGCGTTGTGCAGCATGGTGAGCACGATGATGGGCAGTCCGGGATGGTCGCGCCGCAGGCGACGCAATAGGGGCAAGCCGTCGCCGGAGCCGTCTTCATAAGGCATGGAAAAATCGGTGATCAGCAGATCGCACCGCTGGCCCGCCAGCAGGCTCAGCAGCTCACGGCCATGGCTCGCCTCGGCCACCACCTGCAGGCTGCTGTGTTCTTTCAGCAGGGCGCGGATGCCAAGCATCACGACGGGGTGGTCGTCAGCGATGACGATCCGGGTTATTTCACCACTCGGGGACATAGCCAGGGATGCTCTGATTCCCAAACTGGCGGCGTATGCCGCCGCTCTGTGTCCGATTCTAACCAAAGAACACGTAAGTCCCCGCTAGCCGGGTTTACGTCATGGGGGCATCATGGCGCCACAGCCGCCATCGAGGCCGGCTCCCAGGGACCGATTTTGCCCACTACGCCGCCGTGACCCTTGCCCTTTTCATCAACGACGCGGCTTCCGGCTGGTTCGACGCCAGCCCCATTTCCATCGCCGTGGTGGTGCTTGCCGCGTTGCTCAGCCTTACCGCCTTGCTCGCCCTGGCGGTGCTGCGCATGGTGTTCATGCAGCGGCAGAGAGTGGCGAAAGCGGAGCAGACGCTGAAGCAACAGGCGGCCTTGGCGCAGGCGCAACTCGATGCCGTGCCCTTTCCGATCCTGGTCAAGGACGCGTCCGGCATCTATCGGGCGCTCAATAACGCCAGCTTGCAGCGGCTAGGCATCGATCCTGCGCAAGCCGTGGGACATACCAGCCTCGAACTGACGGAACATCGCTGGCTGCCGCTCGCGGACGGCACCTCGCCCACGCAGCACTTGCATCACATCGGCATGGAAGCCGTGCGCGAAGACAAGGTGCAACGGAGCGAACTGGATTACATCAGCCACGACGGCCGCCAACGCACCGGCTTGTTCCTGGAAGCACCCACGCACGCATCGGACGGCAACGCGAATGGCAGCATCGGCGTGCTGCTGGACATCACCGAATACCGACAGGTCGAACTGAGCGCACGCGCCACCGAACAAAGTCTGCACGACATCACCCAGCGCATTCCGGTCGTGGTATTTGCCGTGCGCCGCGGGCGTGATCGCCAACCGCGGCTGGCTTTCATCGCCGGCAATCTGCACGCGCTGTTCGGCCTGGCGCAGGACGATCTGCTGGAACGCGATGACGTGCTGCGCGATTGGCCGTTCCACGATCGCATCCATCCGGAAGATGCACCGGCCTTGCGTCGTTTGTTGCAGCGTGCGACGCGGCACCGCGGCACGGTTACGCTGGATTTTCGCGCATATGGCGCCGAGGGCTTGCGCTGGATTCACCTGGTGATGGGCACGCGCCGCTTGCCCGATCGCAAGATGGAATGGATCGGTTATTTCATCGACACCACCAGCATCAACGCGCACAACCAGACCTTGCTCGCCGCACGCGACGCCGCCGAACGGGCCTCCAAGGCGAAGGCGGATTTCCTCGCCACCATGAGCCACGAGATCCGCACGCCCATGAACGGTGTGATCGGCATGCTCGAACTGCTCGGCCGTACACCGCTGGACCAGGAACAACGCGAACTGGTGCATGCGGTGGAGGATTCCGCCGGCGTGTTGTTGCAGGTGCTCAACGATGTACTGGATTTCTCCAAGCTCGAGGCCGGCAACGTGCGCCTGGATGACGCACCGTTCGACCTGCGCACGCTGATCGACAATGTCGTCGGCATGATGGCCAGCTCCGTGCACAAGAAAGGCTTGACCGTCGATGTGGGCGCGGATGCCACGCTCGCCGGCAGGCTGGTCGGCGACAGCGTGCGCATCCGGCAGATTCTGCTGAACCTGCTCAACAACGCCGCGAAATTCACCGAGCGCGGCAGCGTGTCCGTCGGTCTGCGCGTGGTCGGCGATGACGGCCATGCGCAGCGCGTGCGCATCAGCGTGACCGACACCGGCATCGGCATCGCCGCGGACAAACAGGCCACGCTGTTCACGCCCTTCTCGCAGGCGGAATCGTGGACCACGCGCCGCTACGGCGGCACCGGCCTGGGGTTGGCGATCTGCCGGCATCTGGTGCAACTGATGGGCGGCAGCATCGAATTGAGCAGCCGGCTGGGCGAAGGTACCAAGGTCACGCTCGAACTCCGTTTGCCAATTGCCGAGCGCGCAATCGATCGTCTGCCGGAGCTTGCCGGACGGCACGCGATCGTACGACTCGCATCAACCGGCATGGCCAATGCCTTGGCCGCACATCTTTCTGCGCTGGGTTTGACGGTGGAACAGATTCCGCCCACGGCACCGATGCGGCGCGGGGCGGCGGCCAATCTGTTGTTTATCGACGCGAGCGATCAGGAAAGTGCCGCTGCGATTGCCGCGCAAGCGATTCTGGTCGACACCAGCGCGAACGGCAGCAGCGGCTCGCGCGAGCGTGATGACCGAATCTGGCTGCATGCCAATCCGTTGAAATGGCAGGCGATCTCGCGCGTTTGCGTGCAGGCGTTGCAACCGCTGAAGCAGGCTTCGCGCGATGCTGTTTCGTCCGTGCCCAAATCCGTTGCCGCGCCCAGCGGCCACATTCTCGTCGCGGAAGATCACCCCATCAGTCAATCCTTGATCCGCCGCCAACTCGGTTTACTGGGTTGGGAGTGCGATGTCGTCGGCGATGGCCGCGCTGCATTCGACGCGCTGCGCGCAGGCGACTACGCCATCCTGCTCACCGATTGCCAGATGCCGCTGATGAACGGCTACGAATTGGCTGCTGCGTGGCGCCAGCACGAAGCACAAACCAAACGCACGCGCCTGCCGGTGATAGCGATGACCGCCAATGCGCTGGATGGCGAGATCGAACGCTGCCGCGAAGCAGGCATGGACGACTATCTGAGCAAGCCAGTGCAGTTGCGTCCGCTGGAAGACAAGCTGCGCGTGTGGGCGCCGCGTGCAGCAGTCGAGATCGCCCCTGCGGAACCGGTCTTTTTCGAAGACGTCTTCGCCGAACCGGGCATGGAAGACCTGCGTGCTGAGATGCTGCAGGCGATGTTGCGGACCAGCGAGGCAGATCTAAGCAAGCTCGAGCGGGCCATTGCGCAAGGTGATGGCGCGCTGGCGCAGCGCACTTTGCATCGCGTGCTGGGCGCGCTGCAGCTTTTTACGAACGGTCGCGTGATTGCGGACGGGCGTGCGCTGATGGCGGCTGATGCTGGGCGGGCGTTGCAGGAGTTGCCGGGGTATCTCGGAAATTTGCGTAGCGTCCTGAATGAACTTGCGCGGCAGATGCATCGGGAAGACAGCTCGCTTCTCCCGAAAGCCTAGGCATTTACATCCTCCCAAAGAACTCGTTACCCCTCACCGTCATTCCGGCAAAGGCCGGAATGACGGTGAGGCAGGTTTGCCATCCAGGAAGACGTGCCAACAAGGGAACTGGTGCACAGCACCCACATCCCTCACAATGCCCACCAACACTTGGCATCGTCACGCACCCCGGGACTCAAGGGCGCCTGCCGCTTGCTAGCCCGTGACGAAGGGGGGCGTCTTGTTGGTTCTCAGGGGGAACGATGTATCCCACCCGTAACAGGCTGCTGCCACGGTTGGCCGCACTGCTCTTGGCTTGCTCGATCGTACCGATGCTTTCCGCCGCCGACTGGACCTACCGCGTCCGGCCGCAGGACAACATCTGGGATCTGTCCGGCCGCTACCTCAAACCCGACGTACCCTGGCAGAAGCTGCAGGCGTACAACAAGGTGGCCGATCCTTATCACTTGCCGCCGGGCATGACATTGCGCATACCCATCGCATGGCTGCGCCTGGAGCCGGCGAACGCAACCGTGGTCGCGGTGATGGGCGGCGCGCACGTGCAACGGCCCAATACGGCGCAACTGGAAGACGTTGCGGCCGGCATGACGCTCGGCATCGGCGCGCACCTCACCACCGAAGCCAACGCCAGCCTCACCCTGCAATTCGCCGACGGTTCGCGCCTGCTGATGGAATCCAACAGCACGCTGGATCTGGACCAGATGAGCGCCTACGGCCGCACCGGCATGGTCGATACGCGCCTGCGCTTGCAGCATGGCCGCGTCACCAATGCGGTGACGCCGATGACCGGCGTCGGCGCGCACTTCAGCGTGGAAACGCCAGGGACGATTTCCAGCGTACGCGGCACGCATTTTCGTGTCGCCGCTGACGAAGGTCAGTCGCGCACCGAAGTGCTGACCGGTCGCGTGGATGTGGCCGGCGATCGCGCGCATGTGTTGGTGCCGAAGGAACATGGCGTTGCCGTCGCTGACGGTTCCAAACCCACGCAGGCACAACCGCTGTTGTCCGCACCGACTCTGCATTGTCCTGCGCAGCCCGTCAGCAAACTTCCCTACGCGTTGGCGTGGGCGCCGCTCGACGGGGCTACCGGCTATCGCGTGCAGATGGCAGCGAACGATCGCTTCGAAACCTTGCTGCTCGATCACGTTACCTCATCCACGCAACTCGCCCTGCCGGATGTGCCAGACGGCGATTACGCCGTGCGCGTGCACGGCATCGACGCGCAAAAGCTCGAAGGCGAGGACGGCGTATGCACGCTGCACATCAGCGGCCATCCACAACCTCCACTGGTGATGGAACCGCTGCCCGGCAGCAAAGTGCGCGATACGCACCCACGCTTCCATTGGACGGAAAGCCTGGAAGCCGGCTCGTACGTGTGGCAGCTCGCGGCCGACGAACAGTTTGCACAGCCGCTGGCGAACGAATCGCAGCTCAGCGGCGACAGCGTGCGTGCGCCAAATGCATTGCCTTATGGCCGCTATTACTGGCGCATCGCCAGCCGTGACAAGAATGGCAAGGTCGGCCCGTTCACCGATCCGCTGCCATTCGACCTGGTGCCACAACCGCCCGCGCCGGAAGTGGGCAAACCCACTTCGTCGAAGAACAACGTGAGCTTCGGCTGGCCGGCCGGCACCTCAGGACAGCGTTATCACATCCAGATGGATCGCCATCCGGATTTCGCGCATCCGCAGGTCGACCAGACGCTGGATCAACCGCTGCTGCAGGTCAAGAAGCCGGGTTCGGGCACGTGGTATGTGCGCGTGCAGACGATCGATACCGACGGTTATGCCGGGCCGTGGGGTGCGGTGCAGAAGATTCGCTTAGGGTGTTTGGCGTGTCGCATTGGTGCGGTGGCCGGCGGTGGGGGTTTGGTGTTGTGGTTGTTGCTTTGAGAACGACATCAATCCTCAGGCAGCTATCAAAGCGCTCATCATTCCGGCGCAGGCCGGAATGACGGAGGGGTGACCAGCCCCGCTGAGAATTCGTAGGCACTTGTGTCGAAGGGGACAGGAAACGTGCTAATGCCCACCACTGCCTTCACCTGGCTGGTCCGCGGCATGCTCTGGATGGCCGGTGTCGGTCTGCTGGTGTTGCTGATCGTCAGCGGCGTGACCGTGCCGCTGGACAACGCACTTTACGACCTGCACGCGCGCTATTGGCGCTACACGCCGGACGATCGCGTCGTCATCGTGGCGATCGACCCCAAAAGCTTGGATGAGATCGGCCGCTTTCCTTGGCCGCGTTCGATCCACGCGCAATTGATCGACCGTCTCACCGCCGATGGTGTGCGCGGCATTGGCATGGACGTCACCATGTCCACGCCATCCAACGATCCGAAGAACGACCTGCAAGTGGCCGCCGCCATGCACCGCAACGGCAAAGTGGTGCTGCCGGCATTCGCTGAAGCCGTCACCCTGGGCGGCCCGCTGCAGGAAGCGTTGCCGATGCAAACCATCGCGCAAAGCGTGGCCGCACTCGGCCAAGTGGATGTCGCCAAAGACAATGATGAACGCGTACGCGGTGCCTATCTCAAAGCCGGACTCGGCAGCGCGTACTGGCCGTCGCTGGCACTTGCCCTGTTACAGCTCAGTCACACCGCGCCGGATATGTTGCCGGGACTGCACGATCCCGCGCACAACGACGCATCGCCTTACTTATGGATGCGCGACAACTACGTACTGCTGCGTTACGCCGGCCCGGCCGGTACGTTCGGGCGGCTTTCGTATGTCGACGTGCTCAACGACCGGGTGCCGATGAACCTGCTCAAGGACCGCTGGGTGCTCGTCGGCGCTACCGCCGAAGGCCTGGGCGACATCCTGCAAACGCCCGAATCGCCCATGCCCGGCGTGGAGTACCAGGCGAACGTGCTTGAGTCGCTTGAACGCGGTTTGCTCGTGACGCCGCTGGATTTCTTGCGCCAATTTGGATTGTCCGCCGCATTGCTGGCGCTTCCGCTGCTGCTGTACGGCTTGCCGGGCATCGGCCGGAACTGGGCGTTGCTGTCGACTAGCATGATCTTGGTATTGGTTGCCTGCTTCGCGCTGCTGCGCGACGCCTATCTTTGGTGGCCGCCGGTGAGTTGCCTGGTGGTGATTGCCGCCGAGTTCGTCGCCTGGCAGTTGTTAATGCGCGATCGCAGCGCGGCGCACGAATAAAGACGCAACGCTGAGCTTGCTGAAGAAATTCTTCGCTTGCTAACGCTTTCGTATATTTGTCTGACGATTTCTAAACACTCTTTGAACTTCTTTCAGTCCACATTGAAGCCGTAAGGGGCAATGGGTTCTCCTTGAAGGCGATACGTTATGCGCGTTGCAGGTTTCTCCCGGTTCGTTCCCACCTCGCTGGTGCTGATGTGGCTGATGCTGGCGGCGGGACTGGCCCAAGCAGCTGATACCAACGCGCAGCCGCTAAGCCCCGACGAACAATCCTTCCTGGTACGCGCCATGACGGACAACGCCAATCAGATTGCCATGGCAAAAATGGCCTTGGCCAAATCCTCCAACCCACGCGTGATCGACTTAGCCAACACGATCATTCAGGAGCGCACGGCGCTCGATGCGCGGCTGGCGCAGTTCACCAGCAGCAAGCCCACGCAGCCGGCAGCCGACACCATCGACCGCATGCAGGCGTTGAACGGCCAAGCGTTCGACCGGACGTTTGCCAGCTCGGCTGTACGCAGTCATTGCCGGATGGTCTCGGCCTATGAGGCAATGAAAGCGACCTCCACCAACCCTGCGCTGAAAGATCTCGCGCACGAGACCATCACCACGCTACGCGGCAATCTGACCGTGGCGATGGCGGTGCTGCGCTCCTCCGGACCGGCGATGCATGCGCAAGAAGCCGTGGCTTCGGTCGATGCACGCGGATCGAAGGCACCGGTGTTCTGGGAACCGATTTCGTTGGTGGCGGCACCGTGGTAACCGCACGCTAATCGTTTCATGCAAACAGATCGCCGCGATGGTTCCATCGCGGCGATTTTTTTGGTTGTCCGTAACGTATGCATCGCGTGAAAGCGCGCAACGTTCTTTCAATGAATACGTATGCATCCCCTGGTTGCTGCACCGCGATGCTTCCTACCATCCAGCGCACCAGCTCTACGCATAGCCAACCATAGCGTTCATCACACGCAATCGATGGGGAGATCGATTCGGCGTGCGGCAAGTTGCGTCCATGCAGATCGTTACGCCTGCATGCACTTCAGGGAAAACACCAGAAGCCTGTTCAACCACGAAGCAGGAGGCATACCCGTATGAAGTGTTCGAAGATTCTTGCTGCCTTGTTGGCTTGCGCCAGCCTCGCAGCGATGCCCGCCATGCCGGTTCACGCCGCTATCAACGGCATGAGTCTTGGCGCAAGTTATAACGCGCAAAAAACGCAGGTCACCTTCCGTGTCTATTCTTCACAGGCCACGCGCATCGTGCTGTATCTGTATGCGAGCGGTTATGGCGCACAAGAAGCGGCCACGTATCAAATGTCCAATCAAGGCGGCGGCGTGTGGCAGGTCATCGTGCCGGTGTCGTCCATTCAAGGAGCCGGCATCACGGGCCCGGTGTATTACGGTTATCGCGCATGGGGCCCGAACTGGCCATACAACTCGAATTGGACCAAGGGTTCGTCGGCGGGCTTTATTTCCGATGTCGACAGCAGCGGCAATCGCTTCAATCCGAATAAATTGCTGCTTGATCCCTATGCACAGGAAATCAGCCAGGATCCGCTCAACGCGAACAACCAGAACAGCCATATCTTCGCGACCGGTGCGACGGTCGATTCGTCGTTTGGCGTGGCATATCGCCTGATCGATAGCGGCACCTATGCACCCAAAGGCATTGTGCTTGCACCCAGCTCGCAAAGCACCGGCACCAAACCTACGCGTGCGCAGAAAGACGATGTGATCTACGAAGTGAACCTGCGCGGCTTTACCAAGCAGGATTCCAGCATTGCCTCGCAATACCAGGGCACGTATTACGGCGCAGGACTCAAGGCCAGTTATCTCGCCAGCCTCGGCGTGACGGCGGTTGAATTTTTGCCGATGCAGGAAACGCAGAACGACGCGAACGATGTCGTGCCCAATTCGGATGCCAACCAGAACTACTGGGGCTACATGACCGAAGACTACTTCGCACCCGATCGCCATTACGCGTACAACAAATCGCCGGGCGGCCCGACCGCGGAATTCCAGGCGATGGTGCAGGCGTTCCACAACGCCGGCATCAAGGTCTATATGGACGTGGTCTACAACCACACCGCCGAAGGCGGCAGCTGGAGCAGCACCGATCCCACCACCGCCACGGTCTTTTCATGGCGCGGCCTGGATAACACCACCTATTACGAACTCACCTCGGACAACCAATACTTCTACGACAACACCGGCACCGGTGCGAACTACAACACTTACAACACCGTCGCACAGAACCTGATCATCGATTCGCTCGCCTATTGGAGCAACACCATGGGCGTCGATGGTTTCCGCTTCGACGAAGGTCCCATCCTCGGTAACGCCTGCCTCAATGGCGCTGCGAAATCAGGTGCACCGAACTGCCCCAACGGTGGCTTCTACTTCGATGCGGCGGATTCGAACGTTGCCGTCAATCGCATCCTCAGTGAGTTCACGGTGCGTCCGGCCGCCGGTGGCAGCGGATTGGATTTGTATGCCGAGCCGTGGGCAGCAAGCGGCAGCAACGAGTACCAGCTCGGCGGATTCCCGAAGGGCTGGTCGGAGTGGAACGGCGTGTTCCGCGACAGCTTGCGGGAAGCGCAGAACGAACTCGGCAATATGACGATCCACATCACGCAGGATGCGAATGATTTCTCCGGTTCGTCCAATCTGTTCCAGGCCAGCGGACGCTCGCCATGGAATTCCACCAACTTCATCGACATCCACGATGGCATGACGCTGAAGGACGTGTATTCCTGCAACGGCGCCAACAACAGCCAGGCCTGGCCCTATGGCCCGTCCGATGGCGGCATCTCCAACAACTACAGTTGGGATCAAGGCATGTCGGCAGGCACCGGCACCGCCGCTGACCAGCGTCGCGCTACACGCACAGGGCTAGCCTTCGTGATGTTGTCGGCCGGCACACCGATGATGCAAGGCGGCGACGAATACATGCGCTCGCTCCAATGCAACAACAACGCCTATAACCTCGACTCCACCGCCAACTGGCTCAACTACAGCTGGACGACCGATCAGTCGAACTTCTACAACTTCGCGCAACGACTCATCGCCTTCCGCAAAGCGCATCCGGCACTGCGTCCGTCCACGTGGTACACGTCGAGCCAGGTCGTCTGGTACGAACCCAGCGGCGCTGTCGCCGATAGCACGTACTGGAACAACACCAGCAACTACGCCATCGCATATACAGTCAACGGCTCGTCGTTCGGCGATAGCAACTCCATGTACATCGCCTACAACGGCTGGTCCGGCAGCGTCACCTTCACGCTTCCACCGCCGCCCACCGGCACCAACTGGTATCGCGTGACCGACACCTGCAACTGGAACGATGGCGCCAATACCTTTGTCACGCCGGGTAATGAAACGTTGCTTGGCGGTGGCGGCGCCACTTATGGTCAGTGTGGGCAATCGTTGCTGTTGCTAATCGCAAAATAATGGTCCGCAAGCACGGAAAAAAGAAGGGAGGGGCTGCATCCCCTCCCTTTCTGCTTCCTGCAGAACAAACCCGTTATTCAGACGCTCTCCCTGTCGCAATCCGATACCGCATCAAGCATGCGCTTGGGCCATGAAGGGCGTATGACCTTATAAAACGCGATTGGCCTTGATTTGCCACATCTCCGTCATCGCAACAGCTTGGAACAAGTGAAATGACTCGCCCACTCAGCGCAGGCTCCCGCGCGTCTACATGACTGTGAAATTTACAGTCTGCTGACAAAAGCCGCGTTTTAGGCACGGAATTCTTGATTTGGTTGTACCCGAAACAAGCGGGATCGAACGATATGCACTGCAATATGTGATTCGTCTCGTCTACACCACGCAGTGCAATGACAAACAGGTGACAAATCGCGTTTTCCCCGGTTTTTTTGGGTCACACGCTCTTCATGGCCCGAGCGCATGCTTGATGCGGTATCGAGTTGCGACAGGACGAAGCTCGCAAGCATCGGTACGTCACGTGTTTAAAGCATTACAAGTGGGACAGGTGAGCGCCGGCATGCGCGCCAATAGGATGTTCCGCGTTCCAGTCAACGTATGGGGAACGCACGGCAAGGTGGTTAGGGGCATCAAACCATCCGGTCCGGTGTACTGCGAAGCATCCTTCAAGAGTTCGAATGCCGACGCAACGAGATGGTTTCACGTCGGGCGCATCGTGGCGCCCATGATCTTCTACGCGAGGTATTCCATGACGACTTATCAATGCAAGACGCGCCCGACGGGACGCAAATGGTTCGTTGGCGCAGCCCGCTGCGTGCTTCCTCTACTGATGGCATCGGTGGCGCTTCCCGCCTTCGCCAATAACAACAATGCTTACGTGGCCAATCAAGTTGACAACACGGTCTCCGTGATCAACACGGCCACCAATGCCGTCAGCACCACGATCTCCGTGGGAACCAATCCGGCGGGCATCGCGGTCAGTCCTGATGGCAACAGTGTGTATGTGGCCAATTTCAGCTCCAACAACGTTTCCGTGATCAACGCGACGACCAACGCCGTGATCGCGACGGTGCCGGTAGGAAGCAGCCCCGTATCCGCCGTGGTCAGCCCCAATGGTGCCGATGTCTATGTAGCCAACTCCAATGCCAATACCGTTTCCGTGATTGCCACGGCCAACGACACAGTGATTGCCACGGTGCCGGTGGGAAGCGGCCCCAACAGCGTAGCCATCAGTCCCGATGGCGCGCATGTGTATGTCGCCAATACCAATGACGGCACCGTCTCGGTGATCAACACGTCCACCAGTGCTGTTACCGCCACGGTGCCGGTCGGAACCAATCCGTTTAGCGTAACGGTCGATCCCTTTGGTGCTTTTGTGTATGCGGCCAACTTTGGCTCCAACAACGTTTCCGTCATCGACGCGAAAACCAACGCGGTCATCAGGACGCTCGCTGCAGGCAACGGCGCCAATGCCGTAGCGACCAGCCCGATCGGCGATCCGGTCTATGTGGCCAACTTCACCGACAACACCGTTTCCGTGCTGGAGCCGTACAGCAAGACCTTGATTGCCACGGTGCCGGTGGGGACTGCTCCCGAAGGCATTTCGGTCAGCCATTGCGGTCGTGTGTATGTGGCCAATACCAACTCCAATACCGTTTCCGTAATCAATCCCCTCAACAATAAAGTGATCGCCACCGTAAACGTCGGCAACGTTCCTGCTGCTGTGGCAACTCAGCCGGAATGGTGAGTTAGTCATCTGCTTCGGTGGTGTTTCCATCGCGGAAGCAAAAGCGGACGGCCATCTCTAACGAGATGGCCGTTTTTTTTGTACGCAAGATCTACCTTTCCCGCATCATCCGGGCTCACGATATACGCACGCCGTAAAGCATGGAATGTTGCGCAAGCCGGGCGTATTTTCGCGCCTGGAGAAAACCACACGCCCGGCGTATGAAGTGAAGAAGGGCGTAAGCTATTGGAGGAATTGCGCAATCAGCCGCGGCTATTCGCGAGTGACGGCTCGCCTTGAAAAAGCATTAACGCAAACTTTGGTTTCGCCAGAAGGTCGAAAAAACGTAGGAATACTTCAGGGTGCAAACCCCGACATCGCCATCCACACATACATCGCAACGATGGGTTTGCATCCGACCTACCTCTAAAAAGGGGATGCATAAGCATCCCCTCTTTTTTCTGCCTACCGCGTGAAACGTGGAACTTAATGCAGGCAGGCGCCCGGCGCGGTGGCGCTGAAAGCACCGGTGCCCAGCGACAGGAACGCAAGACCGGTTGTACCGCCGATGGTGGTCACGCTGCCCGTGATGGTGGAGTTGTACGGAGCATTCACCAGGCCCTGTGTGCTGGCCAGATCCGCCGTCAAATTACCTTGCGCGTTACCGAGGAGGTACGAAACGCCGACGATCGGATAGCTCGTCGACGGCAAAATGCCGCCTCTGCTGCCCGGCACGGCATAGCTCGACGGCGGCACCAACGCGATGCATTGCGTGGCGGGCGGGCTCGAGATGGCGACGAGAGCTGCGGTACCGTTCGTGTTGTTGGTGCCGCTGATTACTTCGTTGTAGACCAGCGCGCTGCTGGTAATGGTGAGTGCGCTGCCAAAGTTGGCGGTCGGGCTCTTGCCATTGACATTGCCGAACTGCAGGCCGGGGTTTGTTGCCAAGGCATTGGCCGTTTCCACGTAGCCAACACTGTTGGCCGTATTGGCAACCGCGTTGGCCACAGAGGCATTGCCGCTGGAACCGGTCCAGTTGGAGGGAACCGGGCTCACGAAATTGGCAACCACGCTGGTGAAGGCTTGATTGGTTTCAAAGACGTGGCTGTTGATGGTGCCGCAGACATTGGCGAGATGGTTGGAGAGGCTGAAGGTGGTGCCGCTGCCATCTGAGCGGTACTGCACGTTGATCGGATTGGCAGGAATCGAATGGCCTGCCGGCAAGGTGAACGCGCTGGACACCTGATCCCAGGTGGTAACCGTATGGGAAAGGATCTGGCAGATCTGCGCGTCGGTGAAGTTCGCTTCCGAAGAAGTCACCTGGGCGCCCGTGTTGTCCTTCAGGTTGAAGGCGATTGCCACTGCGCCCACCACGGCCGGGAACTGTGTGGGCCATGCGGTGCTGCCATGACCCGCCTGGTAGTTGGTGAGATCAGAGGCGCTCAGCGGCGAATCCGAAGCCGCAAAGTTCGGCTGGGTGAGATCCGTGCGGTTCACGCCGGTGAGACCGGCACCGAAGCCGGTCACAGTACCGGAGCTGTTCTTCGTGCAGGCATTCTGCACGCTGAACGCAACACCGCCGATGGTGCCGCCAGCAAGAACGTTCTTACCCGCGCCGCTGCCGGTCAGGCAGTAGGAGACATTGGGGTTGCCCGACTGCGCCTGATACACACCGAACAGCGAACCCGTAGCGATGGGATCGGCGGGGTTGCTCGCGGAGGTTCCCCACACTTGCAGATTCGAGGCGGCATTGCTGCCGACGTAGCCGATCGACGGCATCGTTGCACCACCACCTGCTTGTGTACCCGCGTGCGACAGTCCGGCGATAGCCAGCGCGAGCGCACCGGCCATCAGCTTGGTGCGGGTGCTCAGCTTAAATCCGTTACTCATGAGTTTTCCCCATAGCGCGTATACCTCCGGAATTGGAGGCCATAGCTTTTTACGCTCGCGCAATGACTGGAAAATTAAGTATTGGTGTCGTTGAATATGCCAATAAAATTACAACATAGACGCATTGAAATAATATTTAATGTCATATTTTGCAACCATGAAATTACGCGTGAAGTGGCGCACATTGCATACGTCCATCCATATTTTACGCAACGATTTTCACGCCTTATGTGCATTTTATTTTCTATAGTGACGCGGGGATTCTGTACACGGCTCTTCTACCTTGAGTTTGCAGGCTTCATGGGCAAACATGCGGTCTTATCGGTACGTCAATGCCTGTTCGGTTGAAGCCATGCCATCAGGCTAAGACTCATTCCCCATGACGCTTAAGGATGCTCTGATCTGTTCCACGTACCCGGCATGACGTCCAGAAGGCCAGCAGGGTGTGTTGCGTGGAATAGATCAGAGCATCCTTAATGTCTCAAAAGCGCTAGCACGGCGATGATTCGTACGGCAGCCCATATTCGTGCAACATCGAATATACCTCCCTGTCCAGCTCTGACATGCGCGCAAGCGCGGTGACTTCGCCCGATGCCAGTTCCATCAGTACGCTCCGAATGGCACTGCGATGTCCTTCCATGCACCACGTGTTCAAAATCTTCATCAGCTCGGCAAGCATGACACCTTTGACTTTGTCCGCTGAATCGCCAATACGCTTGATCTGTTTCTCCAATGAATAGGTAAGCCGTTTACTGAAAGCGCGTTCCGACACCTCAAGCAGTGCCTGAAGTTGTTCGCGCGTGCAGGCCTTTAATAACGGTTCGGCCATGGCGTACTGACGAAAATTGGAAAGCTGGATCAGTGTTTCGACGAGCGCACCCTGATTCACTGTGATTCGCCTCAATCCCTTGTCACGAGCTGCATAAAGGAAAACCCCGGCAGGTCCCTGGGGCGGATTCCACAAGGAGGATGTTCGATTCATGTTGTGGGTCTCAAGCCGGCGCCTGTCCCGCCGGCCTTGTTGTTTTCCAGCCCTGCGCCGGTCATCGATACGTCATTACTCGCTAAGCTGCCTGCGCTCGGCTTCGGTCAATGATTTTTTGCGCGCATCGCTAAGAGCGCCGGCACCCAGGATTTGCACGGGGCTGTTCGGGTTGTAACCGCTGCCGCTGCGCTGGATGCTCGTACTGCCATCGCCGAAACCGAGCACCTGCACCGAGATGATCGACGGTTGCTTGCCGAGTGCATCGTTCTGTTGCTGCTTGGACATGTCCTGCGCCACTTTGCTTACGGCACCAGCCGCAGCAGCTGCGCTGGTAAGCGCACCGACGTTCACCGATTGCGCCACTGGCACGCCGATCTTCTGCCCCTGCACCTGGATGTTGTCGGCATTCAATACTTGCGCAGCGGCCACTACCAGATTGCCGGATACGCGGATGCCTGCATCGCCTGCGTCCACCGTGCCGCGCGGCGCAACCAGGTAGACGTTGCCCGGTGGTGCACCAGGTATCGTCTGCAACGTGGCGATACCGGCGCCGCTCACTTCACCCTTCGCATCGAGCAAGCAGAAAGCATCCAGATCGCATAGATACGTAGGCGGCGGTATCACGGCCACAGTTTTAGCGCCTTGGCCTGCGTTGATGTCGCCATTGGAACTCCAGATCACCATGCTGCCACCCTGCTCGGTGAAGATACGGCTTTGCGCGAGCAGCAGGCTGCGGTCGGTGAAGATATCCACATTGCCCTGCTCCAAGGTGAGCACGCCCATGCTGTTGGGGCCGGCGACGATTTGGCCTTGGTTGTTGGCGATAACCGGCGGCGCTTCGGCACTGCCGATCAGAGCCTGACCGCCCGGGCCCAGGATGTTGATGTTGCCGCCTTGCTGCGTCTGAATGGTAGAACTGCGAATATCCAGGTCGCCTGTATCGATCGTCTTCGCTTCGCCATTGATGCCGCCGGCCCCGCTGCCATTATTGGTATAGCCCAGCGAGGCGGGGAACAAGCTTTCGATCGCCGCATAGCCACGCGCGTATTGGTTGTAATACGGACTGTTTGGATTGTTGTAATCCGCACCGACCTGCGCCAGCAACTTGAACAACTCCTGCTGCGCGAACAGTGCTTGCTTGTAGAAAGGCAATTGCTGGAAGGCCGTTTCGGCCTGTTGCGGTGTCAGCGCCACATGGAGCTGATCCTGCGCGAAACCGGTGTCGACCACCTGGCCGTCCTGCTGCTGCTCCATGAAAGTGGCCAGATCCGGCAACAGGCTGCCGAAGCCGTTTGCAGCGCCAGGATTGCTCAAATATTGAGTAAGGAAGTTGCTGGTATCGATGCCCGGCGCTACGCCGAACAGCACATCGATGCTGGCGCCATCATGAGGCAAATACGGGTTGAGCGAATTGCCAATCGTTTCGATGCCCGTCGGGACATTTTCTCCAGTGGAGCCTGCATTGAGCAGATCGGCCTGGCTGGTAAGCGGACCGATATTGTGGCCCGCCTGAACCGCCAGCGTGCCTACCCCGCTCAGCGCAATCACAGGTATCAGCTGATCATGCAGCCCACTGGGCTGGATTAGATTCAATGCGGCGGGGTTGTACCGCGTGTCGTAGATGTCGTGACCGGCCGCAATCCGGGTGAGATCCGCATCATGGGTCTGTTGGCCGACAAACGAGAGGTTGACGACATCCTGACCCGCCTGGATCAGCGCAGGCTTGTCCGGCTGGATCAGCATCTCATCCATGTAGACCCCATTGGGCGCCACGGTACCGTTGACGATGCTTCCGTTAAACGCGTAGATCCGTACCGGCGTGGCGTCGGCATCATGCAGTCCAGCCTGATGCAGTACCTTGTCGATAAAGCCGCCAGTGATTCCGGTATCCAGATAGTGGCTTGGCGAAAGGCCGATACCGTAGTCAACTGGATCGGAACCTTGCGGTTGCAATGGCGACGGTAATACGGAGGCATTCGCATCAATCAGGCCGAAGCCACTTGCACCGTTTCCTCCGGTCCCAACAAGATCATAGTTCTGCTGCGCGAAATTGATCGAATCGCCAGCGAGCAGGCTCAGATTGCCTGTGGCCGATGGATACAGTCCGCCCGAGGTAAGGATGTTGATGTTGCCGTTTAGCGCGGTGAACCCGAGCGTCGATGGCAATACGCCCAGGTCGTAGCTGCCTCCCAGAGCGACTCCTGACACTTGGGTTTCCCAGGCAAGGCTGCCCAGCGTCAAATCACCCGATGCAGTGCTGGCGTTGACCGCAGAGCTGGCGCTGTAGCTCTGTTCATCGGCATTAAGTCCAATGGGAGCGGCATAGGATGGATCAAGGATGTCGGCGATATTTATTCCATCGCGGGCTTGAACGCTCCATTGCGCATCCTGCAAGGCAAGCAAAGTGGAAACAGGCGCGGAGAGACCGCCGATCGGATTGCCGTTTGCGGTATAGCTGCCATTCGGCAGTACGTAAGTGAAATCAGAGCCGATCAAACCACCGGCCGAAAGGTTGCCTGCTCCCTTCGCAACGAAATAGCTGCCGCTGAAAATGTCGCCGCCCGCACTTACAACTAGGTTGCCGCCACCGACAGTAGTGATGGCAGTACCCGCAGCATTGGCATACCAAGTAGTAGGCAGAGATACCGAGAGATCGCTGATATTGCCGCCTGCGGTGACGGTAACATTGCCACCTGCGCTCATCACGCCCTGATCGAAATTGGCGAAATTGATCGAGGAACGGGTAGCGCTGTTGCCCGTTTCCATCCACGGCCACCAGAACTGGCCAATAAACGCGCCTTGCGTGCCGGTGATGTTGCCAGTGGCGTCGTAGACCTGTTCGATGCCGCTGATATTGCCGCCAGCGCTGAGCAAGACGTTGCCCGCATTGGCAGGATTGACCAAACCAGTAACCAGCACATCGGGCACGGCACCCTCACCGGGTGCAGGGGTTGCTATCGTGACGCCGGTGCCTGCCGTAGTGCCCACCGCCGGCGCGCCTGCGGTATAGACCGTGGCAGGTGCAGTCCAATCCTGCCAATCGATATCGCCTGCCGCCACGATATCGATGGAGCCGGTGCCGGTGCGCACCACAGTGGGAAATTCCAGCGTTTTGCCATCGCCGCCGTTGGCGGTGTACTGCACGGCGAAATGACCGTTGAGATTGACATTGCCCGTGCTGCTGTTCGCCACGACGGCAAGCGGATTTGCGCTGGCGAAGTTGGCGCCGGCCACCAGTTGGTAGCTGCTGCTCGATCCGCCCAGCAAAGTGGCCGAAGCCAGCGAAACCGGATTGCCCAGGCTCGGCATGTTGGACGGCGAATTATTCGCCGCCTGCGGTATCACGGGCGCCCCGCTTACCGGTGCGAAAGGCGCATAGAAGAACTGCGAACCGTAACCACCGTTAACGTAATTGCCAGCGTTGCCCAGACTGAAGGCAACGTAGTTGTAGTAAGCGTTGAATCCCGTGAGGTAGGTGCTGTAATCCGTCGAATATTGCGTGTAATTGCTACCCGCCTCCGATTGCAAAGGCGACAACAAAGGCGATGGCGTCTGGACCTGCGAGATATCGGAGAGATTGAGGCCCTCGTCGTCGTTGCTGCTGTTGAAATTACCCGTCAACCATCGTTGATACGCCTGCGCATAAGCGGCGTAACTTGAATACGACGTGATCTGCGGCGCAGGTATATTCGTCAGGTTGTAGGGAAGGAAACCCGTCCAGTCGCCCTCGTTGAAGGCATACGACCAGGTATTAGGTTGACCTGCACCCACTGCCTGAATGTACGACTGATAGTTTTCGTAGTACGTCGTGGATTGTCCTGCCTGCGGGGCTATCACCGGCTGATAGAAATTGGGACTGCTGAGGCCGGTTATATCGGTAGGAGAACCTAAGCCGCCCAATAGCTGCCAGAAATAAGTCGTTCCACCGTTCCACAGGTTATAGGGACCGTATCCGTTCGAATCTTCCAGATTGCCGTTTTGCAGAAAATCGATCGCGGCAAGATACAAGTTGTAATCGGTGGTGTAGAGCGAACTGCCACCACCCGATGGCTGATAAACGGGCGCCGTAATCGATGCGCCATTGTTCTGTTGATAGAAACCATCGGTAATGCTCGCATCGACATTGACGTTGTGCAGGGCCAGTACGGTCAACGTAGGTGCGATGCCAGAAGCGGAGACCGACGGATTGGCGCCATAGCGATATGCCAACTGGATCGTGCCATTCGACGCAGTAACGCCGGCGCCGAGATTCCAGTGGGTAAGCCCCGAAATGTCGCCGCCGTTGATGCCGGCATCCGGATTGATCAGCTCGATGCCTGGGCTGATCTGCAGATTGGCCACACCCGCATAGCGACTCCCGAAGCTATAGCCCGGTTGCTCTACATAACTCATCAAAGTGCCCGGGTTGCCGGCATTGCCGCCGACATAGCCGTAGAAATCCTGATGTGCGGAGTTGGCCGCATCCGGCACGAAGTAGTCGTTGCTGAGATAGGTCTGCAGCGTGGCGTCCGTGGCGGGTGCAGCCAGTACGGCGCCCGCCTCGTTGTACCAAGTGCCCGCAACCAGTTGCGGCGCGCCATTGGCGCCGGAACCATACCAGCCGGCAGGATCGATCACGCCATCGAAATGTTGCGCGGGGTTGCTGCGGGAGTCATCCGTGCTCCACACCGCATACGGCACGATGGTGACTTTGTTGGCACCGTTGATCGAAGCGTTGCTGGCGAAGGTAATCGGCACATCGCCATTGGCCAGCAACGGCGCACGCAAGCTGACCATGCCACCCACGTTAGCGGAACCACCGGCGACATTGATCACGGCATTCGGCCCAATCACGATGCTGCCGGCACTGCCAGGTTGCACGTTCTCGTAACCATACGTGCTGTTGAGCGTGCCATTGGGCGTACCCACTGTGCCGATTTGCACGATGCCGCCAAATTGTCCCGGCACGCTGCTGGTCGCCAGCAAGCTGCCGTTGACAGTGACACCGTTGCGGCCGAAGAGCTCAATGGCGCCAGCGGCGCTGCCGGAAACGTTGACCATGCCCTCGATATCCACCACGCCTGCATTGGCGTTGGCGGTGAGATACACATCCTGTGCCACCAGGCTTTGTCCTGCTGAAAGCCGCAGGTTGCCGGTATTGCTGGTGATGGAGATACCGCCAGTCGTGCCCGCGTTGTGAGTCAGCTGTGCGAGTTGATCAAGATCCAGCGCACCGCCGCTGCTTACGCTGAAATAGCCGCCCTTGTAACCGCTAGCCGCGCCGCCTTCAAAGGTGCCATCCAACGTGGCGAGCTTGTCCGCGGCAATGGAGAGACTGCCTGCCGTGCCGCCTAACGGCGCGCCGGCAAAATTCACCACTGCGCCGGAATCTACGAGTACCGAGCCTTGATTCGACACAAGTGCGAGATTGCCTCCCGCCGCGTAGGCGGTGACGTCGTAGAAGGTTTTGTTGACACCGGCGGCATCGATATGGGCGCCGCTGATCAGAGTGAGATCACCGCTGGTGGCGGTGAGTTTGAGCTTGCCGGCCAATGCATCTACTTGCGTACCAACGGTGAGCGCGCCACCGCTGAGCATCAGCGTGCCGCCCAGATTGTTGTCGCTCAGCGCAGCGCCGCTGGCATGATCGATGGCAAAGCTTCCGGTGGTGGTCAGCGCAGTATTGCCGCCGCTTTCAGCTAGCAGGATCGGCGTAGTGAAGCTGATGTTGGCTGCACCGAAATCCACGCCACCGGTGCCCTGACCCGTGATGCGTTGGCTGGCGTTGGCGGTAACGCTGGCAAAGCCTTGGATGACGCTGCTGCCAGTAGTGAAATCCAGTTCATTCGCGCTTAGCGTCAACTGGCCCGTACCCGCTGCTGCCGTGGCGGTGCTGGTGCCGACTGCATTACCCAGACCTAAGGTGTTTGCCTTGATGCTGACTGTGCCGCCACCGCCAACATAGGCATTGGCATTGAGATCCAGAGTTTGCGGCAAATCGATGCTGAGATTACCCAGGAAGTCGATGGCGCCGCGGCTGCTCAACGTGACTTGGCGTGCATCGTTGAACAGACTCAAGGTGCCGGGGCCGATCACCAGCCCGCCGGTGCTGGCGCCGGGTGCCACACCGTTGCCTACGAAGCTGATTTGGTTGGCGATGGCCTGGATGTTCTGCGCGGTGAATACCGCGTTCGGATCGGCACTGGTTGCGCCGGTGGTATCGATCGTCAACGAACCACCGCCCTGCACCGTGGCGCCGGTATCGATGGTGAGATTTCCCAGGGTGGTGCCGGAAACATCGTAGCGGGTGACCGGGGCTACACCATCCTGCGAGACACGCAACAAGGCACCGTTGCCGCTGACGGCAGCGATGCTGCCGCCGCTGCCGCTGGTGCTCGCGTTGCTTCCAAACAGCAATGGCGTGGTATTGGATGCAGCCGTGCCGATGGCAGCGATATAGCTGCCCGGTTGCAACACAATGCCTTGCGCTCCTGGATTGCCGCTACCGTTGGCAACCAGCAAGATCTCCTGTCCTTGCAGCGGATCAGTGCTGTCGTTGGATAGCACCACGCTATCGGCAATGCTGGTGACTTGATAGCCGTTGCCGGTGAGCTGGCGGCTGCCACCCAGCAGCAAGCTGCCCGCATCCAAGGCTGTGAGCTGATCGGCGGAGATTTGCAGATAGCCAGCCAGCGGAGCGGAGTTTGCATCCACCACCTGGATCGCCTGCGCCGCGATATCCACCAGGCCGGGACGTCCTCGGTTAGCAGGTGCGTTATCCAACGTGGCGCCTAGTTGCAATTGCTGGGTCGCACTCAGCGTCAGATGCCCGCCATCGGCGGGCAGCAAAGGCGCCACCGTGCCGTTACTGCCGGCTTGGGCGGTGAAATAGCTGTCTGCGTTGGTGAACTTGTACTGCGAATACTGTTGCCACACCGATGCCGACTGCACCAGGAAGGTGGTGTTGGTGGATTGATGTGTGCCATCTAACGCATTGGCGAAATAACCCGTGACGCTGAGCGTGCCATCGGGCAGCACTGCGTTCTGTCCCAGCGCAACGTTCTGCGAGCTGGTGTTCTGCACCACGCGATAGGCACCGGGCAACGTCGCGTAGCCGGCGGGCAGCAAGGTGTAGTAACCGGCGGGCAAACCAGCCATGCCGGACAAATAAATCGATTGGCCCACAGCCGGGCCGGCGCCGGCATCCTGGGCGCTGGCCATCGCCGCATCTTGCGCGCTAATCGGTGCGGTATAGCCGGGCAGGATCGCGTAGATGGCACGCCCATCGGCATATTGCGGCACCTGCGCGCCGGTGGTGCTGTTGGCGTAACTGGTTTCGTATTGGGTGAGCACGTTGACGCTGCCACCTGTGCCAGGCACCCATTCCGACGCCTGCAAAGTGCCGCCGCCGCTGATATCGATGGTGGCACCGCTGTTCAAAGACACGTCGTTGCCGGCAATGGTGATGGACTTGGACGGCGGCGCGGCCAACGGAGAAACGGTGTAAGTACCGCCAGCACCAGCGTAGTTCCACTGCAGCCCATCGGTCGTACTGCCGTAGGGCACCGTTTCGCCATTGAGCGAAACCGAAGTGAGGCTGCCGGCACCGAGCGTGACGCTCTGCGTGGTGACAAGATTCAGGCCGAGATTGGCAAGGCCGAAGGTGGTCAACGCAGTGCTGGGGTTCTGCACGCCGATGACGAGATCGCCAGACGGCACCCACACGGTGCCGTCCTGCACGATGTTGTCGGCATCCAGCAACAACCCACCGCCCGCCGACAGCGGTGCAGCGGCAGTACCGTTGCCCAGAATGGTCAACGTGGTGCTGAGCGCTTGGCCTTGCGCGTTCTTCAGGGCCGAGGGATTGGCATCGATCGCGAAGTAATAGTTGGTGACCGGGTAAAGCTCGGTTGCCTGCAGAGTGATATTGCCAGTGCTGAACAGCATTCCCGGAAAGACGCTGCCGTTGACGTATGCAAGGTCCGCCGGTTCGTAGAAACGGATGGCGTTGCTGGAACTGAGATGGGTGTTCGCCCAGCCCTGCAAAGTGATCCAGCCGCCGAGGTCCAAGAAATCGGCATGGATATTCAACGTTCCGCTGCCCGCTACCGGTTGTGCCGCTGTCGTGCCGATACCACCGGTGATCTCGACATAGGGAGCGCTGATCTGCACCGTGCTGTCGCTTGAATTGAATGCGATGGTGCTGACGCCGGATAGATCCTTGCTGCCGGCCGGCAAGGCGGTGAAAGCAGGCGCATACGCCGCGAAGCTTTTACCCAGCGAAAGATTGATATTGCCGGCGAAGCCGATCGGCACAATGGTGTAATTGTTCCCATTGGTGCCACCACCACCGGCCAAAGCATCGGGACCAAGGACCAGATTGGCGATGCCCGAGTCATTCAAGCGATCCAGGGCGAAATGCAGCACGCCGTTGGCTGCGCTCGGCGCAACGGTGCTGCTCTGTTGCAAGCCCGAGCCTGGTAGCAGCAAGCCCGATTGTTGCAATACAAGGGCGTTGGATTTCGGAGCGAAGTAGTCGTTTGCACTCATGCTTACGATCTGCAGGCGGCCGCCTTCCGCCTGGGAACTGCCCGCATGTGCGAGCAGGCTGCCATCCGCGTACAAGCCCGCAGCAGTGCCAAGCACGATGGAACCGGCATCACTCCATACTGGGGCGGGCGCATAACCGGTTTCGGCACCGTTGAGGGCGTCATTGACTTTGGGTAGGTCGAACACATCGGAGCTACCCGATGCATCGATTACGCTGCCTTGCTCGGTAACCACATAGCCTTCAGAGGAGGTCAGACTAACGCTACCTCCGTTCAGTACCAGACCAGTGCGAGGTGTATACCGTGCGGCCAAACCCACGCCCTGGTTGTCTCCAGGCACAGCGACAGCCAACGGATTGATCAGGGACACCCCCGCGACGTCTAGCTCCGCCTGCGACCCTAGCCATACCTTCGATGTGGTCAAGATACCGGTGTTGCCGAGCACTGGCGGATTGGTGATGTTGATGGTGCCGCCGGGTGCATCGATGATGCCGTCCACAATGGTGGATCCGATGCCCGCCAGAGCGACAGTGCCTCCCGCATCAACGGAAATCGCCGCAGCGGCGCCCAGCGTTACCGAGCCCGTGACGCCCGCATAAGGCACTGGGAGATGCGAAAATGAGGTGGGATTTTGCTGCCACTGCAGATATTGGCCCGCGCTCAGCGAGAAGCCGAGACCGTTCGCATTACGGGAGATGTAGCGCAAATAGGGCGCCAATTGCCCAATGCCGACGTAAGCGCTATCGGCGAGCGAACTCTGGCTATAGATGTCAATGCCGGTGGGCGCCGCCAACAAGGCAGCTACATTGGGTATCAGATTATCCCGCCTGATCTGCACCATCGCGCCGGACGCGATATTGGCGTCGGTGACTGAAGCAAGCGCGTAGTTGTCGAAACCCCGGCCCGCAAAGAAAGAGGGGGAGAGGTACAACCCGTTGTTCACTGCGAGATCGCTGGCACTGCCGCCGATCTGGATATCAACCGCTTGCAAGGTGAGTGCACCGCCCCCGCTGAAGCCGTAGGCACGCAAGCTGCCATCCAGCACCAGCTTGCCTTGTCCGAGCGAGGAAGGTGGTGCCCAATTCCCGTTGTCGAATGTAGACAAGCCCTGATGCGCGTAGTCGATCAGACTGATGCTTCCGCCACTTCCAACCGGCACGCCATTAGTCAATTGCAACTGGCCATTGCGATTGACATAGCCGCCACTGGATACATCCAGCAGGCTGCCGGATTGCAGCACGATAGAGCCGGTTTCATCGGTGGGAGTGGCTCCACCGCCGCTAGCAACGGCAATATCCGCCTGATCGTTGATCAAGCTGATGGTGCCGCCGTTGATGTAGCGATCGCCGATGTAATGGTCAGCCGAAGCGCCCGCATCGTTGACCCACAGCCCGCGCGTGCTCAGCACGGCGCCGCTATCGATGGTGATGTCGCCGGGAACGATCACCCCCGCAAGGCTGGTCGGATCGGAGAAATAACCGCCGCCCGATCCCGTCAGGGTGATCGCGCCGGACGGCGCGTTGAGTTCACCGAGGATATGAATGGCGTTTGCCGTCAGCTGGATTGAACCGCCAGGCTGCACGCTGAGCACGGTGCCAGCCTGCTCCAGAATCTCGCCATTGGTCGGCACGATAGAACTCACGTTGACCGTGCCGAAACCGCCTCGCTGCACAAGATTCGCGGAGACGGGCACCCAGCGCGACAGATCATACGGATTGGTGCCGGTGGGATCGTTGGCACTTAGCGCGATTGACCAAGGCGTATCAGCCTGGAAGCTGGGATCGAGTTGCTCCAGTGGCGCTACCGATTGTTGCAACAGGATGCTGGGCGAAATTGATAAACCAGCTATGTTCTGCGCCCCGGCCACGCTGATATCCAGCGTTCCTCCATGGGGCTGGGTACCCTGCGTTACCTGGTTGCGGCCGGCAAACGCCTGCGCGCTGATCTGGCCGTCCAGCACCAGTGCCTGGCCCGTAGCGATGTTGAGCGTGCCGGCATTACCACCCACCGCAAAGCCGCTATCCCAGCGTGTGCTGCCGGCCAAGAGCGGATTACTGTAGTTGGTGGTAACACCCCAGCGGTTATCGACCACCTCGTAATCGCCGGCAAAGCCGACATAGGCGAGGTTGGGATCGGCATCGGCAATGTTGTAGATGCGTCCGTTGGAAGCCTGCAGATTGGGCGTAGTGATCCAACCGGGTTGGTAGGCGATATAGCCGCCGCCAAGGTTCAGTTGTGCACCGCTGCGCACGACAACCTGAGTGCCATTGATATGGATGCTGCCGCCATTGGTCATCATCTGATCGATGGTGCGCGGCACGTTATCGACATAACCGGAAACATTGAGAATGGGGCTACCTACCCAGGCGAGACCATCGGGCAAAACACCGCTTTGGGTGCTATCAACCGCAACATTCTTCTGCCGGTACAGGAAGCTGTTGCGCAACAACGGCGAATTCGCCAGTTCGTTCTGGCCGATGCGCGGGATCGTTACCAGCAGCGCCGACATGGGAAGCTCCACATCGGCCAAGCCAGAAACATCCATCACCGCGCCGCTATCGACATAGATGCGGCCAGCCACCGGATTGGTGTAATCGCCAACCTTATCCAACACAGCATTGATGGTGAGTTTGGCGTTGGGCGCTTCCAACAGGGAACCGGATTGGAACGTGACCGTTTCACCGCTGAGGGTGAGACTGCTGCTGGTGAATGCAGTGGTAGCCGCGGCGGTGGACGTAGTTGTTGCGCCATCTTCTTCAGGCAGCACAGTGGTGACGGAGTTGGGGCCGAGTACCAGCGTGCCGTCCCGCAGATAAGTGTTGCCGCCGGTCCCCTGATCCTGGGCATTCAACACGATGCTGCCCGGATAACTGATGCTGGTGGAGGCCAGCGCGACGCCGTCCTGGTTGACGTTATAGCCATCCATTTCCACATGGCCGCGACGCGATTGCAGCACGCCGGTGTTGGTGGCGGTGCCATCTCCCCCCGCATTCAGCACGGACAGTGGCTGTGTGGTCGTGCCCGAACTTTCATTATTGAATTGCGTGCCTGCCGCCACGATCACCTGCCCCTGATCGTCAACGATGCTGCCGGCATTGGAGACATTGGGCGCAGCCAGCAGCACGAAGCCTTGCGTGCCACCGTTGATGGAGGCGCCGCTCTGCACCACCACATCGTGATTCTTGCCGTCGGTAAACACACCGTTGACCAAGAACGGCAAATTGGCGTTGCCCGAAGCAATGCCGCCGCTGAGGAAGGCAGTGTTGCTCGCATTCACATCGCTGCTGAGCAGATCCAGCGAACTCGCCATCAACGACTGCGTATTCACCTGGCTGCCGGCACCAAACAGAATGCCGTTGTGATTGAGCAGATACACCGTGCCTTCGGCCTTGATCTGCCCGAAGACCTGACTCGGCACGCCGCTGGGATCGACCACGCGATTGAGCGCAATCCAGTTGTTGTTGCTGCCGTTGGTCTGGTTGCCGCCGCTTTGATTGAAATACAGCGTGGTATTACGGCCGACGTTGAAACTGCTCCACGTGAGAATCGCTTTTTGCGCCGTCTGCCTTACTTGAACGGTGGCCTGTCCGTTCGACGTGGTTTGCGTCGGCAGATTTGCGTTCTGCCATAGCGTTGGATTGCTGGAAATACCTGGCGCGACGACCAGACCACCCGGTGCAAGGCCATTCGCTACCGGCGATGTCTGTTGCTGTGCGGCTTGCTGCGCCGATTTTTGCGCAGACATTTGCGCGGCGACGGCTTGTGCTGCGCGACTGAGATGGGCGAGCGATTGTTGCACTTGTTGCTGTTGCAGCAACTGCTGCGGTGTTTGTGCAGCGATGCCGGAGAGAGCCGATGAACTTCCCCCGGCGGCCTGCGTAGCAGGACGATTGGCTGCCTGCTGCGTCAGCCACGCCGAACTCAGCGCTTGCGGACCGCCGGCGTGTGCCGGCAAAGCAACCATCGCCAGCACAGACGCAATGGCATAGGCCAAGGGATGTCGGGCCACCCATGTACGCATGGAACGGGAACGTTTGCCTGAACCGACCGGTGTGATCACGAAGCGCTTCCCCTGAACATTTTTTCGCTAGGCCTACGCTGAGTAGACCGCTGCGTCGATGACGGACTGAACCGTGTCATCAAAATTTCATGGGGCATGTCGCGGAGTCTTCACGCGACCCAAACGTTCCGAAGGTCGGGTTACGCTGCGCTGACTCGACCTACGAACTATGGGTGGATGGGCACACCGAACAGCGGTGGCGGTAGCGCGGGCGGCGGACGCTGCGGCGTTACGGACTTGCCCAGGTTGTTGCCCATTTGATGGCTGAACGCCGAGAAATTGAATTGCCCGACTTGCCGATTCCCGGGTGCGTGCGCTACCGCGTCGAGATGAACTTGCGGTTCCTGCGCCGGATGGGCGGCCGACGCCAGGCGCTGATTCAAGCAGGCATACGACAATGCCGGCCGATCATTCACACTGACGTCGACACACGAGGATGAAGTGGTTTGCGCGCATGCAATCCCCTGCACCATCAAGGCTGCAGATGCCAGGCAACCTATGCCTAGCAAGCGTACTGATGATTGCAATGCGCGCATGACTTCATGACTCGTTACTGCTGTGCACCGCTCGACGCGCCAGTGTTAGCAGGCGCGGGCTCCAGGTTGAATGAAATCGTGGTGATCTTCGCGTCCAACCCTTGCACCACCAGCGGCGTGAGATCGTTGCCCATGTTGCCGCCCAACACTGCGTTGCGATCCAGCAGCAAGCCGCAGCTCTTGGTGCGATAGGTGTCAGCAATCACCGACTGTGCATACTGCGCGATCTGTCCCATCGCCTTGATGCGCGTGGCCTCCAGTTGGCGAGCGCGCTGTGCTTGATCCGTCTGCACCTTCTGCACGCGTTGCGACAACGCCTGTTCGCGTGTCTGGCGCTGATCTGCCGAAAGCGAAGCCGCTTGCGAGCGGTAAGCCTGCACATCGGCATCGACCGGCTTGCGCTCCGCATCGATCTCGCTTTGTGCCTGATCGGCCAGTTGTTTCAGGCGCGCGGAAGCGGCCTTGCCGACCTTGGCATTGGCGAAGATCGCTTCGCGCGACAGCAGGCACACGCCGGACACCACCGGGCCGCCAAGCGGCGGGCTGGTATCGCTCGACTGGGCCAGTGCAGCGGTGCCTGGAACGATGGCCAGAATGAGGGCGGCTAGAGCTAACGGCGTGCGATCAATGCGCATGATGAGGTCCTTGGGCTGGGTGGAAAGGGCTTCAAGCTACGCCAATTGCAGCTCAATTGCAGCAAGTAACCCGATGCAGGATATGGCGCCCTCCCCTGCTTGCGGGGGAGGGCGCGACAGCGCCGCCATTTACGGCTTCTTGGCCGGCGTGGCGCGCGAGTCGTACCGTTGCTCATACAGGCGATCGCCATAAGCCTGAGCCGCATTCTCCAATTTCACCCGCTCCGAGGCCGCGAACGGCTGACGGCTGGCGATCACGCTGCCGATGCCCATATGGCTGTACGCATCCAGGATCTCGCTGCCGATCTGATAGAGCTGCTGGTTCTTCGCGGTACAGGTGGTGACCTGCGCTTGCGCTTCATGCAACTGTCCTGCGAGATCGTTGCCGTGTTGTTCCTGCGCATGTTCGTTGGCATTGGCATCGGCCACCGTTTTTTGCAGGCGCTGCACTTCTGATTCGGCTTGCTCCCGCGCGGCCCGTTCGGAGGCAAGGGCCGCCGTGTCCTGCGTTGAAACGGAATGATGCTTGCCCAATTCCGCCTTGGCCGCGTCCGCCTCCTTGCGCGCCGTATCGCGCTCCTGTTCAAGCTTGGTTTTTTCTGCTTGCCATTGCGCCTGCTGGCCTTGCAGATCCTGCAATTGGCTGCGCGCATCGGCAAGTTGCGAGCGCAGCTGCTGCTCCAGCGTCTGCGCATGCAGGCCGGTGATGAGCGCGAGGTAGAGCAAAATAGCGGTCGCTGCGCGTTTCATCGGTCACCTCAGAATTTCGTGCTGACTTCGAACTGCACTACGTCGATGGTGAACGGCGGTCCGTACACCTGCTTAGCGCCGAAGTAACGCGCGGACAGCCACGTGCGCGGCGCAATACCGTAATCGGCGGTGAGGATGAAGCCCTTGGCGTTGGTGCCGCCGAGGTGGAAGTTCTGGTCGGTGAGACCGTCGAGCATGGCATCGGGCTGCAGGTACTTGTAGCCCAGCGCGATGTTCCATTCGTTCAATGCCATCGGCTGCGGCGTACCGATGATGCCGCGTAGCAGCCAACCCACCGGGCCGCTCTTGTACGGGCCGTTGTTGCCGTTGCTGCCGCCCTGGTAGTTATTTACTGGCACGCCTAAGCCATTCGGATAACGGTCGAAAGCCGGACGCATGTGATAAGCCATATTGCGCTCGTATTCGGCTTGAAGCTCGATCGGCGTTTCTCCCACTTTGAAGTCGAGCTTATTGACCAGGTCGGCGATGTGATAGTTGTAGGCCAAGCCTACGAACTGCGGTTGCGCGTAATTGGTGGGTGAGGATGTGTCGGGAAGAATGTCGCGTAACAGGAATACTGTATTGCCCCACTGCATATAGTCGGGCGCAGTGTTATCCGTGCTGCAGTAGTTGATCCCGGTGTAGAGCTGACACGGCGCGGAAAGCTGGCCCTGCATGCGATTGAAAAAATAGTAAGCCAATCCCGCTTTCCATTGCATATCTTCAGCCAGCTTCCATGTGAAGCCCAGCTGCGTGGCCCACATCCACTTATCGCCAGCGGCGTATTTAGCATCTCCGAACGCCTGCGTGGGCGCGTTGTTGCTGGTGTACTGGATCGGAATCGCGCCTGCGGTGACAAAGCCCTTCACGTCATCGGTGAACGGAAATTCGCCATGACCTACTACGCCATCGAAGTTGAGTTCGGGCGAGAAAATAAGATCGGTCTGCAGGAACGGCGACGGCATGCGGCCGGCGGTGAGCGAATAATATTGGTTCGGCTGCCAGCGCACCCATGCCTGATCCAGCCAAAGGTTCTTTTTGACCAGGCCACCACCAAGTGTCTGCGTGGTCGACACCGGATTGTTGTCGTTACCCGAACCGATTCGCACGCCCGCGGTAACGGTATCTCCCAGTTTCACCTTGATACCGATGTGCGCTTGCAGGCGCAGCATGTTCAGGCGGTTTTGGGTGGAATTGAGAATGGGCGGCAAATTGTGCTGGGTAATGCTGTTGATGTCGTACGGGCCGGTCTGATTGAGCGCGGCGTAATTGATGAAGTCCGGCGCGTTCTCGCGGCTGTAGTACCAAGATTCATCACGCACACGCACATCGCCATACCAGCTGATGCGGTCCAGCCATTCCGGCAACGCATTCGGTTCGGCCCAATGTTCGGACTTGGCCTGTGCGATCACTTCCTGCTTCACCTGCTCGCGAATCTCGTTGCGCACGTTTTGCGGCACGTAGACGGCGCGCACGTCGCCCGGTTGTGCGCCATCTGCTGGTGGGTTGGTGGCGGCCGTTGCTTGGCGTGCTTGCACGGCTTCGTCGTTGGCTTGCTTGATCAGGCCATCGGCTTCACCTTGGGTGATCAGTCCTTTTTTCACCATCAGGCGAATCAGGTTGATGGTGGCGTTGGTCGAAGGCGTTGCGTCTTGCGCGTATGCAGCCATGGCTTGACTGCCGAGCAGTAGACCCACGGCAAGACACAGCATGCTTTTACGAGGACGCCAATTGGAAAGTCCCAGGCGAGTGCTTGACCCCACCCCAACCCTCCTCTGCACGCAGGGGAGGGAGCCAAGCGCTGCGGCGATTCGCGACTTCATTACATTCTCCATAAGTTCTTAAAACTTCAACCAGGTCGATAACCGCGCATGGCCACGCGCACCGGCATGCTCAAGCTCGGCGGCGGTGGCGTATCGATGCGCACGCCTCGCAATACTTCGAGCAGTGCGCTGTCGGTCTTCTCGACCCCACTGGGTTTGATCAGCTGCACACGCGTCACGCCGCCATCGGGCGACAGCCACAAATTCACACGCACTTCGAACACCAGCCGGCGCGTACGGTCATCGCGCTGAACAGCTTCTTGCAGCGCGTAGCTCAGGTATTGCTCGTAAGAGGAGCCGCCCGCACCGGTGCCGCCGCCGCTGCCCACCATGCCGCCGCCTTCGCCGGCGCCGATGTTGAACGCATCGTTGCCGGCCTGCGCAGGACCATTGATGGTAATTTGCTTGGCGAGATCGGGGGCCTTCGGCGCCTGCACAGGTTTCACCGGTTCCGCGGGTTTCGGTACTTCCTGTTTCACTTCCTCCACCTTCTTCGGCTCCGGCGGCTTTTCCTTCGGCGGCGGAGGCGGCGGCGGCAAGGGTGTGATGGTGGCGATGCGCGGCGCCGAGCGGCGCACGCCTACTTCGTGGCCCGCCAGCATCCACACCAGCCATGCCGCGGCAAGCAGCAGCGCGAACGCGATGATGCGACCGCGCCATCGCTGCCATCTTGTCTGCTCTGGGTAAGCGGGCTCGAACATCGCCAGGTTCTCAGCTCGCTTGCTTGCCGGTCACCAGACCGACTTGCGTAAGTTCAAGACGGCGCAGCAAGTCCAGTACGTCGACCACCTTGGCGTACTGCACATTGGAATCGCCCTTCACGATCACCGGGAAGTCGGGCGTAAGCGCCTTCTGCTCGCGCAGCCGCTGCTCCAGTTCACCCATCGTTACCGGAAAAGCGTCGAGAAAAACCTGCCCCGAATCGGAAACCGTGATCGCCTTGGTCTGCGGTTTGGCCAGGCTTACCGATGCACTCGCCTTGGGCAGGTTCACCTTGATGCCCTGCACCGCCGCGGTGGTCATGATGATGAAGATCACCAGCAGCACGTACGCCAGATCGAGCATCGGCGTGATGTTGATGTCGTCGTACGGTTTGTCTTCGTCTTGGGCTTGCATGGCGTTCTCCTCAGCTTTCCACCGTGGAGAGATCGGTCGCGCGATGCAGTTCGGCCAGACGCGTCACGAACTCGTCGACGAACACCTGCATGTTCGCGGTGACCGCCTTGTTGCGCGTCAACAGGTAGTTGTAGCCAAACAATGCGGGAATCGCGACGCCCAAGCCGGCAACGGTCGCGAGCAGCGCAGCGGAAATGCCCGGCGCAATGGCGTTGATGTTCACGTCGCCTGCAGCGGCAATCGCAGCGAAGGTGATCATCACGCCGACCACGGTGCCGAGCAGACCGAGGAACGGGCCGCCTGAAATGGCGATCGTCAGCATCACCATCGACCGCGATAGCGCCTGGTTTTCGCGCACCAGGGTGGAATCCATCACGGCGCGAATCGCCTCGATGGATTCGGAAGCGATGACCAGGCGGCCATCTTCATCGCGGCGGCGCCACACTTCCTTGGCGCCCGTTTCGTACAACCGATAGAGCGACGAACCGGCCAGCTCCTGCCTTGTCGCCGGCGAAACATGCGCATTGGCAAGGCCCAGCAGATTGCTGCCGAGTTCGCGGTACCGATGCAGGAAGCGTTCATTCGCATTCGTCACTTGCGACACGTAGCTGCCGCGCTGCCACATCACCAGCCACGAGATGATCGCCATGATCCCCAGCAGCGCGATCACTACCCATGCGTCCACCGTGACCGATTTGACGATGATGCCGAAATAGCCGAAGCCGAAGCCCGATTTCTTTTCGTCTTCGCCGTAGGTGGTGAGCTTGGATTCCGCGCCTTGCGTCAGCATGTCGGCCACGATCGCAGTGACGGGACGCGCGACGCGCGATAAGCGCAGTTCGTCCATCTGTCCCACGAACGCGGCGAACGGCACCGGCGTGGCGCCTGCACTCGCTGCGTCGCCACCCACCGTCGCGGTGCCGCTCAAGGCAGGCAAGGTAGCTGCGAGATTTGCATACGGCTGGCCATTCACATACAGCACGAGCTGACCATTGCCAGCCGTCACCGCCAGGTGCGTCCACTGGCCCGCTTTCAGCGGGGTACCCGCACTCGTGCGTTGCGGTGCGCTGGCATCCACTTCCACGAACGGCGCGCCGTTGTCGATACCGATAAGCAGTGCTTTGCCGTCCTGGCGATGACCATAAAGCAACGTGGCCGTGGTCGGCAGTGCATCCAGTTTGATCCACGCGCTGAAGCTGAAGCTGCCGCCTTCCTTGATGTCGAGCGAGGAACTGGCCGGCAGCGTGATGACGGTGGAACCGTCGAAGCGTCCCGCATTGCCGGCAACGCCACCCTCCACGGTGCGCAGCGCGCCACTCGCTGCATTGTTACCGTAAGCCGTCGCATCCTTCGGCGGCTGGCCGCTTTGCTCATCGAAGTGATACACGAGCGTGTAATCCGCATCGAACGTGGCGGCACCGCTGCTCAGCGCAGGCGCCTTGCTATTGCCGTAATACATCCAGATGGTCTGTTGACCATTACTGGGCAGATCTGTCACATCGAGCCAGACCTGAGCCACGCCCATCACCGGATCGAAGTTTTCGATCTGGTAGTTCAACGGCGTTTTGCCATCGGGACCGACGAAGCGAAGATCCGCGCCGTTCTTGGCGATGCCATCGAACTGGAAGTTGCCCGGATGCAGGCGAATCAGCAGCGGCATGCGCCCGACCGGCTGCGTGAGGTTGCCGCCCTTGGGCGTGGTGTCCAGCGTGATCGGCTTGCGGTACGACCAGTCGTCGTTCCACCAGGAGGCCTGGCCGGCCATGCTCAATCTAGGCGCCAGCAGCAAACACAATGTGCATAGAAGAATGAAGTACCGCATGGTGGTTGAGCCTCTATCCGAAGTGATCTGGAGCCTGTTTAGGGTCTTGGCGTAGCCCGCGTTGTCACGGTGCGTTCGCCAGGTGGTAGTGCGCGGCGCAGCGCGTGCCTGGCTGGCAAGCCAAGCCGCGCGCTGCCGCATGGCGGACGCACCGTGGCAACCCTTTGGGCCGGCGCTGTTTGCCCGCCGGACTGCGTCCTCTCTCAGTTGTGTATCGACATACACGCCTTCGTTCCTCCTTGCCCGTCTGGCAAACAGTCCCGGCGCGGGCCACGCCAAGACCCTAAACAGGCTCCTAAAGTCCCGCTTTCACGCTGAAAAGCAGATGTCCGTCGCGCGCCTTGGTCTGCACGCCATCCCGTAATGGGTAGGCGTATTCGAGATCGCCGTTCAAGTAGTGAAAAACGGTGAATGACGTGCCGACGCCGGTGCTGAGCAAGGTGAAGCGCCCGCGCTGTTCGGGCAGTGGATCGATCAGCATCAGACGTGCGCTATCGACGAAAATGTGGAAGCGCCAGTCGTTGGCGAATGAGCCCAGCCACGAGTGAATGGAAGGCGTACGCAACTCCACCGAGGCGATCGCGCCGTTATCCGCCGTGTCTTCCGCCGACAAGTAGCCGCGTACGCTGCTCATGCCGCCGGCTGCGAACTGCTCGCTGGAAATCAACGGTTGGGTGCTGGCCTGTGCGCTGGCGCGCGTTGCGACGGCAAAGTCGCCAGCAAAACTGCGGGCGTAATTGAGGTCCAGACGCAGATCCGCAAAATTGTCGCGCGCGTTGTAGCGTTGGTTGTCGAACGCCTGGTTGCTGCTGCCGACACCGCGCCAACCGAAGTTGCCGGTAACCGTAAAGCCGAGCGTAGATTTTTCGCCGCTACGCTGTCCGGTGTACGACGCCGAAAGCGGGTAATACGTGAGTGGTGCTTGCAGCGTCTGCCCGGCGAGCTGGATATTCTGCTCGAAATGTTTGCGGCTGATGCCGAACGACACCATCTGCGTGTAGTCGCCGCCCAGCACGGGTAGTTGTTTGGTTGCCTGCAGGCTTACCGCATTGCCCTTGCCCAGCACCGTCGTGCCGCCGAGCGTGTTGGCATTGCTGTTGGATTTGTAGGCCGAGCCAAGCAGGCTCCATTCCGTGTTCAATGGCGCGAGGTACGACAGCGCATAAACTTCGGTCGCGTGTCGATCCTGCGGTGCCACGATATAAGTGGCCGAAATCGTGTGCCCCAATTGCCACAGGTTGTCGTAACGAACCGATGCAATGGCGCGCAGATCCGGCGTGTACGCGCTATGGTCGTTATTGACTTCCACACTGCCGTGCAACGGATAGGTGTCGTCGACTTTGAGCGTGACATCCATCGTCTGCGGCATGCTGCCCGGGCTCAGCAGCGGAACAACCTGCCGGCCCGATTGTTTATTGAGGTCGGTGAGTTCCTTCTGCACCTGATCGAAGTTTGGCACCGTACCTTGTGCCAACGATGGCACCGCATCGCGGATTTCCTGCGGCGAGTGATACTTCGCGCCTTCCACGCGCAGGCGCCCGATGCTGTTTTCCGTCACCTGCAGCAGGATCACGCCGTTCTTCACTTGTTGCGGCGGGATCTCCACCACCACGGATTGATAGCCCTTGGACTGATACAGCTTTTGCAGCGCATCGCGCGCAGCGTGCACGTCGTTCATGCTGCGCCCGGGACCCAGGTAAGGGTCGACCGAGCTTTCAATGTCGTCGGGCTGCAACTTCGTATTGCCGCGGACGAGATATTCGTTGATCTGGAAACTGGCAGGCGTGGACGAAGGTGCCTGGGCAGGTGGATCTTGCGTTTGTGCCGCAAGCGGAAACGCTATCGCCAAGCCGATCAGTGCCGTCAACGGACGCGCCAGGTGCACTGGAACGCCCCCTCCCTGTCGCATGTTCATTCGCCGCCTCGTGCCTGCGCCGATGGATCGGGATACGGCTGTCGATACCTATCCCATCGATGCCACGAAGCTAACGCGTTGCAGATAACCGAATCACGACAGCAGCGTGTCGGCTCCGCAACACGCGACGGACGCACGCTTTCCGCCTCCCTGCCACGTCCATGTGGCACTCGCGTTCCCTGCAGACGATGTCTCTTTAGCGTGATCACGCAATGCGCATCCCGGTCGCGACGGCTTTTGGCCGTCCATGTGCAAGTCGAAAAGTCCCCGCACGCGAACGCCAGGCGTTACGCGTGAAGAAAAATCTGAAAGGCGTCCGTGCCTGTCCACGACATCCCTGCTCGGATAGACCGGGTTCTCAGTTCGGGACTGAACCTTGTCACGAAAAATTCATGGATCGGGCGTAGACAGGGACTTTCGACATGCAGGTGTCATGTGTCTGGACACACGACAGCGATGTGCTGCGCTTCCTTCACGTTATGAAAGAAGCGGTTAGGAAGCTTGTGCAGGTCGAGCAAGCAGCGAGGAGCTTTATTCATGCGCGTGAAGAACGAGTGGATAAAAACGTTTTCGCGCGATTCACTGTCACATTGCGGGCATAGTCTTCATGACTTGTCCAAGGAGGCCGTACAACGTGCAGCGCTTTCGTAACAACGAATCTTGATCGCGTATTCCCACGGTTTGCATGCGTGGTTTTGTGTTTGACGCTGCCTTTGGCATCTCCCGCGGTATCGGCTTCCGCTCCGTCCCAGGCGACTTCGCCCACGACGGGCAGGCCCGGCCCCCTCCGCATCGATGACAGCATTGCGTTCGACATATCGCCGCAATCGCTGCTGACGGCATTACGAACCTATAGCGAGATCACCGGGCAGGCGGTGCTCGTGGACAACACGCTTGCTGAAGGAAAGCATTCCCCCGGCGTGCATGGGAGTTTCGACAAGACCGACGCGTTACAGAAGCTGCTCGCAGGGACCGGCCTGATCGCCAGTTATTCCAGCGACCAGGCGTTCACGTTGAAGCTCGCGGAGCCGGGTGCAACCGTCGCCAGAACGGTGGGTGAAAGACCGGAAAGCCTTGGGGTGGAGGAAAGCCAAGCCGTGATCGAACAGTACGCAGGAAAAATCCAGAAACCCATTGAGAGCACACTGTGCCAATTCGACGATACGCGCCCGGGTACATATCGGCTTGCCATGCAGATATGGATTGCCGCATCCGGCCGCATCGAAAGAATCAGGCCGCTAACCCCGATCGACAGCCAGCGCGATTATGAAATAAGGCATGCCCTGAACGGGCTTGTGCTTGCTTCGCCGCCTTCGGGCATGCCGCAGCCCATCACCTTGCTGTTGCTGCCCAGGCATGCAAACGACGCTTCGGCATGCGCCACCGCTTCGCCGTACGTGCACTGAGGCCCCGGCGATGGAAACTACGTCATTGCCGTTGCTTCGCCTGTTTATGGAACGCCGCCACGAACTGCGGCGACGCCTGAAGAGCCGCCTCGGCTCCGATGAACTGGCCAACGACGCCTTGCAGGAAACTTACTTGCGCATCGAACGCATGGGCGACGGCGCTTGCGTATCGAGCAATCCGGCAGGTTACCTGTTTCGCATGGCGATCAATGTCGCCTCCGATCAACGCCACGCCGAAGCCCGCTATCTCACCGGCAGCGAGGTGGAGGATTTGCTCAACGTCGGTGCCGATACGCTGGATCCGGCCAGGGTGACGCATGCGCAGCAGGAAATGCACGTATTGGAACAGGCGCTTGGCGAGCTGACCGAACGGCAGCGCGCGATTGTGATCGCAGCTCGCATCGACGATGTGTCACAAGAGGACATTGCGCGCCGCTTCGGCATCTCCGTGCGCATGGTGGGCAAGGAACTCAAGAAGGCGCTGGAACATTGTGGCAAGCGTCTCGATCGCAAAGTGATTCAGCGGTTCGGTCCTGGCGCCGGAAAAGAGTCTTAAGAGGTATGCCGATACTCGATCACATGGCCCAACGCCGTGCCGCGCTGCACAAGGAGGCGCAGCATTGGTTGCTGCACCTGATGTCGGGCTCCGCCACGGCGCAGGATGCGCGCGCCTTCGAGCATTGGTGCGGACAAAGCGCCGCGCACGTGGAAGCGTTTGCGGAAACACGCCGCCTGTGGGAGAACCTGGGTCCCGCCGCGCATGCGTGGATGGCGAACGAACGGGTGCGCGCCGCGGCCAAATCGCGCCGTAATGCCGATACCTTACGCATGAGCCGCCGCGCATTTCTCGGCGCAGCCGTTGCTGCATCCGCCGCGCTCGTCGTTGTGCATCCGCCATTGCAACTGTGGCCGTTGCTATCGGACATGGTGGCCGATTACCGCACCGCGACGGGTGAACAGCGCGAGGTGGATCTGGGTCAAGGCATCGTGGTGCAGATGAATACGCAAACCACGATCAACCTGCGCAAATCCGATGGCCAGATCACCGGCATCGATTTGCACAATGGCGAAATCCAAGTGAAAGCCACTGCGGCAACATCGAAATCAATAAGTGTGTTTGCGGGCGGCGGCCGCATCGATGTCGGCATGATGGGCAAATGCAACGTGCGCTGCTATGACGCCGACGTGCAAGTCACAGGCTTGGATGGCGCGATCACCTTGCGTTATCAAGGGCAAACCGCCGTACTCAAGACGGCACAACGCGCCGATTACGGTGACGGAAGGTTCGGCCGCGTCATGCCGGCAAATATCGAAGCCACGATGGCCTGGCGGCGGCGCGAGCTGATTTTCGACGGCCAGCCATTGGCTGAAGTCGTGCACGAGATCAATCGCTATCGTCCAGGCAAACTCATTCTCGCCAACGACGCCTTGGCGACACGCAAAGTGCAGGCGCGGTTTTCGCTCAACCAGCTCGCCGAGGCGGCGGCGCTGATCCAGGACGCATACGGCGCGAAGGTCACAGCGCTACCCGGCGGTATCGTGATATTGAGTTGAGTGGCTTTTACTGATCACTGGAGCGGATCAAGGACAAACCTTTGGCCGTGAGTTGCAGCGTCCGGCGCCCTTCTTCATCCCGCTTCTGAATCAATCCCATGGCGAGCAGGCGCGATGCAACCGTTTCGGGCACGACCGACGCGCGCCCTTCGGCCACGCTTTCCAGGCCGAATACTTCGTGGTTTTCAAGCTCTGTCGTCGCGGTCACGGACGCCTCGCACGTTTGGAATGAACTCAGCTTGCATCGATCTGTGTGACAAAATCCAGCCTGGTGCGTGAATCCGGCGTGTGCGTGAGGCACGTTCACAGCTGCGCAGGGTGGGATGCAAACCCCAACCTGCGGCGGGCGTCCCCGCCTGCCGCCCCATTTGCATGCCACCCAGTTTTGCGTCACATTCGGCCACGCTCTTGGGGTTGGGTGTGAAGCCGGGGATGAAAGACAAGCGGGAGAGTGCATCGATGGGGCCTTTGCCGGAAATGCCGGCCATCGACGTACGCGCCAATGCGCATCGTTTCGAGGCGTTTCTGAGCGGCCAGTTTCGCGGCTTGCTGCAGTTCTTGCGCGCGCGCACGGCCTCGGAACAGGACGCGGAAGATGCCGCGCAAGAGAGCATGACCAAGCTGCTCAGGTACCGCGAATCGGAGCCGCCGTCAGCCTGGAAACAGCTGCTATACAGAATCGCGGTGAACGTGGCGCACGATCAGTACCGCGTCGCGCTCAGCCATCACAGCAAGGATCATGTGGCGCTGGACGGCCTGGACATTGCTGCCGGCGAACACAACCCGGAACAGCGCGCGCTCTACGATCAGCAAGTGGCCCGCCTGACCCGGGCCATCCTGGAACTGCCGCCCAAATGCCAACGGGTTTACCTGCTCAAGCGCGTGCATGGCCTAAGCCATGCGCAGATCGCCGAGCGCTGTGGCATCTCGGTGAAGATGGTCGAGAAACACCTGGCCACGGCGCTCGCGCAATTGCGCCGCAAGGTAGGCGATTCATCCTCGGAAACGTTGTAATGGGCATGGACAGGGAAAACGTGAACAGGGGGGCGAACGCCGGCTCGCAGGACGAGGCCGCGCAATGGTTTGCGCGCCTGCTCGATGCCGACTGCCCGCCCGAGGAACACGCCGCGTTCGAGCGCTGGCGCAATGCCGACCCGCAGCATGCTGCGGCTTATCGCGAATTGGAAATGCTCTGGAAGCGCAGCGCGGAGGCGGTGAAAGATCCGGCCCTCCTCGCCGCAGCGAACCGCGCCTTGCGTCGGGAACCTGACGTGCACGCAACGCGACGCTGGATGTTTCCCGCACTGGCAACGGGACTTGCGATTCTCGTCGCCGCCATGGCCCTGCCCCGCTGGTTTTCGGCGCCTGCCGATCCTGTCGGTACCGCCTACGTGACAACGGCCGGTCAGCAACGCACCGCACAACTCGCGGATGGTTCGTTGGTGTTGCTCGATACGGATACTGAAGTGGTGGTTCGCTACAGCTCGCGCACACGCCGTGTGGATCTTCTGCACGGTCGCGCGCAGTTTTCGGTACAGGGCAATCATGCGTGGCCGTTCGTGGTGCACGCCGGCAGCGGCACGGTTACGGCAGTCGGCACGGAGTTTCAGGTAAGCCTCGACCATGGCGCCACCGATGTGGCGTTGCTGAAGGGCAAACTAGCCATCGCTACGCAATCGGCGAACGGCAGCGAACAGGATGCGTCGTTGATCGGTGGGGAGGGTTTGAGTTTCGACCAAAGCGGCAACATCACGCCGTTGCATGCCATCGACCTTCAGCAAGCGCAAGGCTGGACGGAAGGAAAGTTGTTCGTGCACGACTGGAGCCTGCCGCAGCTGCTGACCGAGATGAATCGCTATAGCGTCACCAAGGTCGAAATCGGCGACCCGTCCCTGCAGAACATCCGCGTCAGCGGCGTCTTCCGTACCAGCGATCAACAAACTTTCCTGCAGATGCTGCAGCAAGGCTGGTCGATCCGCGCCAAGCGTGTTGGCGACAAGCAGATCGTGCTGTCGCGCTGATACCGCGCTTCATTGCGCGCAATATCTCGACGGCCTTCATTTCCGCGAAAGCGCACGGCTGTCCGGGAAAATTTTCAGCTTGCCGGATCAGCCCTCTTCCCTGCACGCAGGGGAGAGGGCTGTTTCCGGCTCATGCGCGCATACCACCTTGAACATATTTTTCCCCGCACAGCCATGCGCGAAAGCAAGAATGACGACTGTGAAGATGCGGCTTGCATCAACGTGACGAGACAACATTTATCTCGTTCCAATTCACTTATGACGTTTCATGCGTTGCAATCGACAACGTTTCCTAATGTCTATCAGGTAGGGATGTCCTCAACAACAGCGTCTTATTGATCGGCGACGCTGCAATGCGGACTGCGTGAGGGAATCGAGGGGACGCAGCCGCAAGGAATTTTTTCAGCGCGCCGGCATCGCTGTGAATCGACGTGCCGCACGCGCGGCCATCACTGACGCATGGGGCTTGCGAGCCGCATCGGCTTCGTTTGCCCTGAAAAAATCGAGGGAGTACATACATGTCGAAGCATTACGGGCTTTTGGGGATTCGTCCATTGTTGTTGCCGGCGGCTTTGTCGCTGGCGTTGTTGTCGGTTTCGGGGCACGCAGCCGAAACGCGCGTGGGGACGCGCACGCATGCAGGTATTCAAAACACAAGCGCCAAGGTATCCACGCTGGTAATGACCGGGCATCCGTCGATCGATGCCACGCAGATCGCGCCGCTGGAACAAAGCAAGCCGCTGCACGTCGAGGTGAGCCTCAATCTGCGCAACGTCGATCAGTTGCAGAGTTTTCTCGCTTCCGTGAATCAGCCCGGCAGCGCGAATTACCATCACTTCATGACGCCAGCACAGTTCAAGGCGCAGTACGCGCCGACCGATGCGCAGGTGCAGGCGGTGGTCACGCATCTGCAGGCGTCCGGCTTCCGCAACATCAAGGTGGCGCCGAACAATCTGTTGGTGTCAGCGGACGGTAGCGCGGCGAATGCGAACGCTGCTTTCAACGCCAACATGAAGACCTTCAGCTTCAAGGGCAAGGCGCATTACGCCAATGCCACTGACGTGACGGTGCCGCAATCGCTCGGCAACATCGTGGACGGCGTGCTGGGCCTGCAGGATTACGCCAAGCCGCACGTCATGTCGCATCGCATCTCCGGCGACGCGATCAAGACGCAAGCGACTGCAGGCGTCACTGGCCACAACCCCACTGATTTCCCGCAGATCTACGACGTGGGCAGCACGCCCAGCGCATCCAACACCGTGGTCGGCATCATCACCTGGGGCGACATGACCCAGACGGTCAAGGACCTCAACACTTTCACCGGCAGCGCCGGCATGGCAACGGTGAACACCAAGACGGTTGCCGCAGGCACCGGCACGCTCGCCAACGACGGTGATCCGTCGGAATGGGATCTGGACAGCCAGGACATCGTGGCGATGTCGGGCGGCGTGAAGCAGCTGATCTTCTACGCGGCGATCAACGGCGACGCGCAGGACAGCCAGCTGACCGATGCAGGCATTACCGCGGCGTACAACAAAGCCGTGACGGATAACCTTGCCAAGGTGATCAACGTTTCACTGGGCGAAGACGAAACGGCCGCGAACAATTCCGGTACACAGGCAGCGGACGACAAAGTGTTCGCGCAGGCCGTCGCGCAAGGCCAGACGTTCTCCGTGTCCTCGGGCGATGCTGGCGTGTATCAGTGGTCGAGCGATCCCACCGCGGGTGCACCGGGCTATGTCGCCAACTCCAACGGCACCGTGCAGATTGATCTGACCCACTACAGCGTGAGCGAACCGGCCTCGTCGCCGAACGTCGTCGCGGTAGGCGGCACCACGCTCAGCACCAACGGCAACACCACCTGGGCGGGCGAGACGGTGTGGAACGAAGGACTTGCCCACATCAACAATGACGCCAGCCAGGACGAACGCCTCTGGGCTACCGGCGGCGGCGTCAGCTTGTTCGAAAACGCGCCTGCATGGCAGACGTCTGCGCTGGGTTCCTCGGTGACGAAACGCCAAGTGCCCGACGTGGCCTTCGACGCGGCTTCCGGTTCCGGCGCCTTGATCGTGATCAACGGTCAGGCCAATCAGCAGGTGGGCGGCACCAGTCTCGCATCGCCGCTGTTCGTCGGCATGTGGGCGCGCATTCAATCGGCCAACAACAACTCGCTCGGCCTGCCGAGCCAGAACATGTATACCTACTTCCCGAAGGACACCACGCCGCTGCATGACGTGACCTCGGGCAACAACGGTTACAGCGGCCATGGCTATACCGCGGCTGTGGGTTACGACAACACCACCGGCTGGGGCAGTCTTGACGTCGCCAAGTTCAATGCTTACGTCACCAAGTACTGGGGCAGTGCCGGCAGCGGCGGTGGCACCACCGGCAATCCGGTCGCCAACTTCAGTGATACGGTGAATGGCCTCGCTGTGAGCTTTACCAATAGCTCCACCGATACTGGCGGCACGATCAGTTCGTATGCCTGGAACTTCGGCGACAACAGCACTTCGACCTCTGCCAGCCCCAGCCACACCTATGCGGCGGCCGGCACTTATACCGTCACACTGAAGGTGACGGACAGCACCGGTGCCACCAACACCAAGTCCGCTTCGGTGACGGTAAGCAGCAGTGGCGGCGGCACGGGTGGCGTGTTCAGCAGCAGCAAGCAAGTGGTGATCAACGACAACGCCACCATCACCAGCAGCATTGCGGTGAGCGGCCTGTCGGGCAATGCGCCCGCCACGCTGAAAATCAGCGCCAACATCACGCACAACTGGTCGGGCGACCTGACCATCGAACTGATTGCCCCGAACGGCGCGTACGCCATCCTGCGGAACCCGGATTACGGCGATGACGGCAACATCAACACCACCTGGACGGTGAACGCCTCGTCAGTGCCGGCCAATGGCACATGGAAGCTGAAGGTGATCGACAACGATCCGTATTACTACGGCGATTACGGCACGCTCAACAGTTGGAGTTTGTCGTTCTGATGTGGTTTTTCGGTGCGCAGGGACGCGCGCCAACCTACCTATTCCAGCCCGTTGCCGCATGGCGGCGGGCTGGTTGTTGTCATATGACTATTCGACCGCACGAGCGGTCTGCCTTGTCCTATTATCGAACCATCCGCCGCAGAGCGGGCTGGGGTCAGATCCCCTTGCGGGGATGGGATGGGGAGGCAGAAGACGGGGATGCGCCGAAGCTGTGGGGGACGGACACCGCGGATGTACATCCCGCGCATCCTGAGTCATGCCCGAAGGCCGAGCTCCCTGCTTCGCTTCATCCTGGCGTGCGCGCAGCCGTGGGTGCTGTGCAGTACCGGCGCAACGCTCGTGTCGCCGGCCGCGATGGCGGACGAAACGGCGAGCAAGACGCGCAGCTATTCGGTGGCTGCCGGTGAACTGCGTAACGCGCTGGATGCACTGGCCGCGCAGGGCGACATCCAGATCATCTACGACCCCACGCTTGTACAGGGCAAGAGCACTCGCGGTGTGGCGGGACGCTTCACCCCCATCGAAGCCTTGCAACGGCTGCTTGCCGGTACCGGCGTAAGTTGGAAAACCATCAACGCCTTCACGTTCGTGTTGGAGCCGGCGACGGTTTTTCACCCGCCAACGAACACGATCGCCGCGCCGGCCATCGAAGCAAAGCCGCGGACGCTCAATACCGTAACCGTCAGCGGTTCGCTGATCAGTAACGCGGACATCCAGACCGCGACGCCGACCTACACCATCACCGCCGCAGAGATTCGCGCACGCGGTTTCAACAGCGTGGCCGAAGTGTTGCAGAACTCCGTGCTGGCGACGGGTTCGGTGCAAGGGCCGCAAGCCGCCGGCTCGTTCACGCAAGGCGCGCAGCAAGTGAGTCTGTTTGGGCTGGGACCGCAATTCACGCTGATCCTGCTCGACGGCAAGCCGGTCGCCAATTTTGGACGGCTCTATAACGGCAGCATCAATTTCACCAGCATTTCCAACCTGCCGATTGCCATGATCGATCACATCGACCTGATGCCCGGTGGTGCTTCATCGATCTACGGGTCGCAGGCGATCGGCGGCGTGATCAATATTGTTACGCGATCCCATATGGAAGGCGGTGAAATCACCGTGCAGGCAGGCGGCTATTCGGATGGCGGGGGCGCCAGCCAGCGCCTCAGCGGCGCGTATGGTCACGACTTCGGAAAATGGCATGTATTGGCGGCGATCGAGTTCGATAATCAATCGCCGATCTGGGGTTATCAACGTCCGTTGACGGCCAGCACGACGGGCAGACACAACATCCAGGCGGCTGTTCTCGACTACGGCACGGCTGGCAGCCGTCTGCAGGGCTTTGTGCCGCCGCCGAACGGTTGCGCGCAACAGCTCTTCGGTGGAAGCAACGTGCTGGTGGCAAGCAAAGCGTCCATTATTTCCGGTGCATATTGTGGTTCGCGCAAGCTCGAAAGCTACGCCACCTACAGCAATCAGCTGCGCAACGCGGACGGCCTGCTGAAACTTGCCTATCAACTCAACGACCACGTGCGGTTCTACGTCGATGCGATGGCGAACTCGCAGCAGCAACGCTGGTACCCCGGCGTGCCCGCTTGGTTTTCCGACGATTTCCCGCAAGGCTGGATCGAGGATGCGCGCACCCGGCATTACCTTTATTTCGAACGCTACTTTGCACCCGAAGAAATGCCCGGCGGCGCAGCGGGCCAGATGTATCGCCAGAACGATCTGCTTTACCAGGGCGACATCGGCGCTAACGGTCGCTTGGGTGATTCGGGCTGGGATTGGGACATCTATTACCTGCGCAGCGGCGATCACACGGAAGTCGTCGAACCGCTGACGATCAAGGCGAAGGTCGATGCGTTGTTCGGTAGCATGCTGGGCCCGCTGCTTGGCATGGATCCTCACACCGGCCTCAATCTGTACAACCCGGATTACCGCGCTTTTTTTCAGGCACTTGCACCGGCGCAATATGCGAGTTTCACGCAAGGCGTAGGCGAATCCAGCCGCACCTGGAACAACAACACGCGCGCTACGCTCAGCAATGCCTCGCTGTTTACGCTACCCGGCGGCGATGCCGGATTTGCCGCCCTGCTCGAAGGCGGCAGCGAAGCCTGGTACGAGCCGGTGAATCCGTTGTTTACGCAAGGCGACGTTTTCGAACACGCAGCAACTGGCGGCGGCGGCAAGCGCTTTCATGCCGCCACCGCGTTCGAGTGGAATCTTCCGCTGCTGAAAGCGCTGACCGCGGATCTGTCAGGCCGCTACGACCATTACGCACTGGATCGCGGCGGCGACAATCACAAGTTCACCTACAAGGCGGGCCTGGAATATCGGCCGCTGGCTAGCTTGTTGATTCGCGGCAACTACACCACGTCGTTCAAGGCGCCGGATCTCTCGTCGATCTTCCTGGGACCCACCGATTTCTACTCCACCATCACGGACTACTACCAATGCGCGCAGGCGCACAGCACTGCATGCGGCACGGCGTATCAATACGGCATACAGGGCACGACGCGAGCGAATCCAAAACTGCAACCCACCTCTGCGCAAAGCTGGACGCTGGGTGCCGTGTGGTCGCCCGCTGAAGGTCTGGATCTCAGCCTGGATTATCTGCACATCGCCATTCGGAACGAAGTGGTGCAGCAGTACGTGGATCTCTTGATACGCACGGATGCGCAATGCTTGCTTGGTCAACTCGATCTTCACTCCGCCGCATGTCAGGCGGCCATCAGCCAGGTACAACGCGCCGGAAGTTACGGCGGCATTACCGGCGTAACGACGTATTACGCCAACCTCGCCAATGAGGTGACCAAGTCGATCATGGGCAGCGCGCGGTATCGCCTCCCGTTCTTCCATTTCGGCATGCTCGACCTGCAGATCGATGCCAACGACATGCTCAAGCACGATTTTCAGAATGCATCCGGCCAGGGGCCGATCGATCAGCTCGCCAACGCGCAATACAGTACCGAGTTCAAGAGCATTCTCAACGGCAGCATCAGCTGGACCAGCCCAGGCGGGCGCTGGACGGGCACGTTGTACGGACATCGCTACGGTCCATCACCCAATTACGCCGCCGTCAACAACAACGCCGGCGCGGGTCACTTGTCGCCCTGGATCACCTTCAATGCCAGCGCCAGCTATCGGCCCACGCGCAATCTTGGTTTTTCGCTGGCAATTAACAACCTTGCCAACAAGTCGCCGCCGCGCGACGTGGGGTATGTGCAATACCCGTATTTCAATAACGAGAACTACAACATCTATGGGCGGGAAATTCTGCTGCTGATGGATCTGCGCCTGAATGGCGCGGGGCACTAACGGACGTTACGGGTCACTTTCACGCGCAAGGGCGTGAAGAAAACCTGTAAGCCTTGGGCAAGCCGGGCCATCCGGCTTGAATGACCTGGCCCTCAAGCGAACGCGATCACACTCTTCCTGGCTCAACGATCCCATCTTGACCACGAGTTGGCCCGTTTGGGACAGCACCGTTGCCCCTGGCATGACCCGTGCTTTGGGTCCGGTGTCAATGACGTAAGAGAACAAGCTTGAAGCCCAGTAGGGATTTCCAGGGCTCTTGCGTCTTATCCCTCGGATGCGGAGTGATCTCCGGCCTTTTAATGAGCAAGCACCCATGCTGCTGTACGTCTACCGCCGCTATATAGCCACCTTCGGAATACTGCTGACGTTCTTCCTCTACGCCATGCTGTTGACCGGGCGTGGGATGGCGCAGCCGCATTTCGTGCTCGACCGGGCGAACAGCAACGTGAAGCAGGCCAGCGGCTTGAGCATGCGCAAGGTGAGCGACGTGCTGGCGGGGCGCAAGTATGTCGTGCTGACATTCGACGACGGCCCGTATGGCTACGGCGTGGATGAGCAGATCATGGCGACGCTGCGCAAGCACCATGCCCGCGCCATGTTCTTTCTTGTCTGCAGCCACATCAACGAAGCGAATCAGGACGTGCTCGGCAAGCTTGAAGGCGCGGGTCACCTGATCGGCAATCACAGCTACGATCACCTCAAGCTGGATACCATTTCTTCGCAGTCCGTACTCCAACATCAGATCGACGGTTGCAGCCAGCGGCTGGCTGAATTGACCGGACGGCGTCCTTACTATTTTCGCCCGCCATTCGGCGCGACCTCGCCGCTTGTCGCCCAAGTTGCGCAATCGGCCGGTATGAAACAGATGCTATGGAATGCGAATAGCCAGGACAGCTGGATGACCCAGCCTGAGCAGATCCTTCATTGGAGTCTGGAGCAAACGGAAGACCAGTCCATCCTGTTGATGCACGAAAAGCCGGCCACGGCTGCTGTGCTCGATGAGATGCTCACGCAGTTGGAACAGCGCGGCTTCCAGTTCGTGCTGCCGGATCAGCTTTCCGACAACACCGCCATCAACTGATTAACGCGGCACCCGTAGCGAGGCATTGCGCAGTGCGTCCTCGTGCTGCACTTCGTCGTGTGCAGCGATTTCTTCCATGTCCAGCGCACTATGATGAGGACCGTGCATGGCACCCGGCGGCAAGCCGGCGTCGGTGCTGCCATCCTTGCTGATGTTTGCGTCTGTGCTGGGCTTGGTCATGCCGTGCTTTTTCCCATGGCTTGATGGTTCATTGCGCCGCACTTCTCCCCTCCTCCGAAGAGGGGTCAGCGGTGAGGGTCCGGCCAAGGCGTGATGATGACTGCTTGTGCAAGTCTTTGCCACCGCACCACTTGCCGGAGTGAACTGTAGATCGCGTAGTCGCAGGTTGGGGTGCGAACCCCAACCTGCGCGCCGTGCAGCTGCCTGGGGGCTTACTGCTGCGCCAACTGTTCCACCGACCAGCCGCCGCCCAGCGCCCGAATCAACTGCACGCTCGCACGCAGACGTTGTGTATCGAGCTGCAGCAACCCGCGCTTTTCCTGCAACGCCGTGGTCTGCGCCTGCACAACATCCAGATAGCTGACAGCACCGTGCTTGTATTGGCTCATCGACAGGTCCAGCGCATGCTGCGCGGCATCGGCGGCGTCCTTCTGATTCGCACTCGCCGTACCGAGGTGATCGAGCAAGGCCAGGTTGTCCTGCACTTGTTGGAATGCGGTCAACACGACACCGCGATAAGTGGCGCCTGCTTCATCGGTCTTGGCTTTCGCTGCAGCGACAGTCGCCTTGCGATAGCCGCCGTCGAACAGATCAAAGGCAAGCGTCGGGCCGAGCGCCCAAATGCGATTGCCCGCTGTCAGCAGATTCGCCCAGCCGGTGCTCTGGAAACCGGCCTGCGCGTTGAGCGTGAGCGAAGGAAACCATGCCGCACGCGCAACGCCGATGCCGGCGTTCGCCGCAGCAACGCGTCTTTCCGCCGCCGCCACATCCGGACGGCGCTGCAATAAAGTGGATGGCACATCGAGCGGAACCACCGGCACGCCCATCGCCTGGGTATGTGCAGGCAGACTGAAGTTCGCCGCGTTCTCCCCGACCAGCACGGCGATGGCGTCCTGCGTCAAGGCACGTTGCGCGAGTGCTTGCGACCATTGCGAGCGCGCATCGGAAAGCTGCGTCTGTGCACGCGAAACGTCGAGGCCGGAAACGATGCCGCCGGCGTGCAAGGTTTGCGTGAGCTTCAATGCTTTTTCGTAAGCCTGGATGGTTTGTTGAAGCAGTTCGATCTGCTGATCCAGCCCGCGCAGCTGCATGTAGTTGTCGGCCAGCTGCGCCTGCAAACTCAATTGCGCGGAAGCAAGATCCGCCGTCGCAGCCAGCGCATTGTCGCGACCGGCTTCGACCGTATTGCGCACACGGCCCCACAGGTCGACCTCGTAACTGGCCTGTGCACCGGCGGTGTAGACGTTGTAATCGGCCGGCGCATTCGGATTGCGCAGCGGCGGTGCGTGATCGGATTGGCGTTCACGAACGCCTGTCGCACCCAGGCCAATCTGCGGAAACAGCTCCGAACGCGCCTGCATCGCATACGCCTGCGCTTGCTGGTAATGCGCGAACGCTGCCGCAAGGTCGGCATTGTTGGTGAGCAGTTTGGTCTGCAGTGCATCCAGGTCGGCATCGCTATACAGATGCCACCAGTTATCGCGCGGCGTTTGATCGGACGGCTGCGCAGCGACCCACGGGCCGACATCGCGATATGCCTGCGCTTGCGGCGTAGCCGGTGGCTGATACGCAGGTGCCAGCGAACAACCGCTCAGCGCCAGCATGATGGCGAATGAAAGCAGTAACTCACGCTTTTTCATGAGGCTTCGCCGCTGCGTCGTCGGTGGCGATCTTCACGGCATCGCCGTCCTTGACGCCGTCGGGTGGGCTGTCGATCACGCGATCACCGGCATCCAGGCCGGAGCCGATCTCGACGGTCTTGCCGTAATCGAAAAGAATGCTGACCTTCTTGAAGGCGACCTTGTCGCCCTCGCCCACCGTGGCTACGCGCAAGCCGGCATTGTCGAAGATCAACGAGCTGGCCGGCACACGCAACGCCGTGGCATCCACCGGGAGATTGAAGCGCACGTGGGCGAATGCGCCGGGCATCAGTGGATTGCCGGTATTGTCGACTTGCAGCTGCACCAGCGTCGTGCCGGAAGTGGCGTTGATCGCGTTGGACGTGGCCACCACCTGGGCGTGGAAATCGCGACCCGGATATTCCGGCACCATCAGCACGGCATTGCTGCCCGGACGGATCGACGGCCCATAACGCTGCGGCACCTGCACATAGACGCGCAGCTTGTGGATATCCGAGACCACGAACAATTCAGGACCGGTGCCGCCGCCGGCATTGATCAATGCGCCAACGTCCGTGTCGCGTGCCGTCACGACACCGTCGAACGGCGCCACGATGCGCGCGAACGCCTTGGCGGCCTCCAGTCGATCGACGTTCGCTTGCGCCGCCTTCATCTGCGCCAGCTTGGCGGTGTAATCGGCAGTACGTTGATCGACGTCCTGCTGCGCGACCGAATCGCTGCCAAGCATGGCTTGCCAACGCTTGGCCGTGACACCTGCGAGATCGGCATTCGCCTTGGTGCTGGCCAGATCCGCACGCGCCTGCTGCAGTTGCTGATCGAGTTCGGGCGTGGAGATTTCGCCGAGCAGCTGACCGGCCTTCACCGGCGTGCCGATATCGGTCTTCCACTCTTTCAGATAACCGCTGACCTGCGCGTAGATCGGCGCGCGCGTATAGGCTTGCAGTTGGCCTGGAAGGTCCAGCACGGGCCCGGCTTTGCCGGGCTCCGGCGCGACGACGTTCACCGTAGGCACGGCCTGTTCCTGCGTCCAGGTTTTCAGGCTTTTGGCTTGTGTGGCGCGCGTGATCAAGCCGATCACTACAATGACTGCGAGGGCGGCAGCGACCACGATGCCGGCGAGGCGCAAGCCGCGTTTGGATAGCTTCTGCGAGGGATGGATGGTTGCTTCAGACGACATAGCTGGGTTCTCCGGAAGCGTCCGCGTGCTTGGCAGCATGACGTGCATGGACAATGCTGAAGACCACCGGCACGAACAGCAGCGTCGCGCAGGTAGCGAAGATGAGGCCGCCGATCACCGCGCGGCCGAGCGGTGCGTTCTGTTCGCCGCCCTCACCCAGGCCCAGCGCCATCGGCGCCATGCCGATGATCATCGCCAGTGCGGTCATGCAGACAGGGCGGAAGCGCGTGAAACCTGCTTCGAGTGCAGCCACGGCGGCATTGCCGTGCTCAGCGAGGCGCTCGCGGCAGAAGCTCACCACCAGAATGGAGTTGGCCGTCGCCACGCCCATGCACATGATCGCGCCGGTCAATGCAGGCACCGACAGCGGCGTGTGCGTCGCAAACAGCATCCACACGATGCCGGCCAGCGCAGCGGGCAATGCGGTGATGATCACGAATGGATCGCTCCACGACTGGAAGTTCACCACGATCAACAGATAGATCAACACCACCGCGCCGAGCAAACCAAACAGCAAGCCTGAGAATGCGCTGTTCATCGTCTGCACCTGACCAAGCAGCACGACGTGCGAGCCCTTGGGCTGCTGGTCGGCCATGGTGTCGATCAACTTCTGCACATCGGCGGCCACCGCACCCAGATCGCGCCCTTGCGTGGCAGCATAGATCTGCACGACCGATTGAATGTCGTACTGATCCACCACCGCGTTGGTGTCGTTGCGCTTGAGCGCCACCAAGCCACCCAACACTTGTGCCTGGCCGTTGCTGCCGTTGATCGGCAGGTTGCGCAATTGCGCGAGACTGTCGAGCGCGTATTGCGGTGTTTGCATCACGATCGGATACGACACGCCGTTCGCCGGATTCAACCAGAACGTCGGCGCCACCTGGCTCGACCCTGCAAGATTGACCACCAGGCTGTTGGTAACGTCGCGCTCGGTGATGCCGAGCAATTGCGCCTGTGTGCGATCCACGTTGATGTCGAAGCCGGGATTGGCTTGCGATTCCTGGATGCGCGCATCCACGACGCCGGGAATGCGCTTGATCTGACCGAGCAGATTATTGGCGTAGGCGAAATTGGCGGCGAGCTTCGGTCCGCGGATCTGCAGGTTGATCGGTGCAGGCGCCCCGAAGTTGAGAATCTGGCTCACGATATCCGCTGGCGGAAACGAGAACGTCACGCCCGGATACTTGCGCGGTAGCAGTTCGCGCAGCTTGCGCACATATTCGGCGGTGGGTCGATGCCCTTCGTTGAGTGCGATCTGGATGTCGCCGTCCTGCTCACCGACCAGCCCGGTGTTGTTGTAGGTGGTGTTGATACCGCTATTGGACAGGCCGATGTTGTCCACCACCGTGCCCAGTTCTTCTGCCGGAATCACCGTGCGGATGGTGTTCTCGACCTGGTTGAACTGATTGGCGGTTTCTTCCACGCGTGTGCCGACTTGTGCACGCACATGCATCAGGATCTGACCGCCATCCACGTCCGGGAAGAAGTTGCGGCCAAGGAACGGCACCAGCAGAAACGACACCAGCACGAACGCCAGGAAGCCGACGACGAACGGTCGGCGATGGGCCAACGCCAGCTCCAGCATGCCGTGATAAACGCTGCGGATACGCTCGAAGCGTGCCTCGAACGCGCGCTGGAAACGCACCAGCGGATTGCGCGACGGAGGCGAGGTCATGTGCACGCCCTGCTCGTCGACATGCGGCGCGTGCGGCTTCAGCAAGTACTTCGCCATCGTCGGCACCAGCGTGCGCGAAAGGATGAACGAGCACACCATCGCGAAGATCACCGCTTCGGCCATCGGCACGAACAGGAACCGCGCCACACCGTCGAGAAAGAACATCGGCACGAACACGATGCAGATGCATAGCAGCGATACGAATGCCGGCGTCACGATCTGCTTGGCGCCGTCGATGATCGCCGTTTCCACATCCTTGCCGTGCTCAAGATGCCAGTTGATGTTTTCGATGGTCACGGTGGCGTCGTCCACCAGGATGCCCACCGCCAGCGCCAGGCCGCCCAAGGTCATGATGTTGAGCGTTTCGCCAAACACGGAGAGCAAGGCGATCGCACCGAGAATGGCCAGTGGGATCGACACCGCAATGATGACGGTGGAACGCCAGCTGCCTAGAAACAGCAGAATCATCAGGCTGGTGAGCGCAGCGGCGATCACGCCTTCGCGCGCTACGCCGGTGATGGCTGCGCGCACGAACAAGGATTGGTCGCCGATCGGTGCCACCTTGAGGTTGTCTGGCAGCAAGCCCTTGCTATCGGCTAGTCGCTGTTTGATGCCGGCCACGATCGCCAGGGTGGAGGCAGAACCGTTTTTAAGCACGGTAAGCAGCACGGAACGATTGCCATCGACGTGCACGATGTTGGTCTGCGGCGGCGAGCCGTCTCGCACATGCGCCACATCGCGGATATAGATAGTGGTTCCATTTACCTGCTTGATCGGCAGGTTGCCCAGTTCGTTGATATCGGACGGTGCGTTGTTGAGGTTCAGCGTGTACTCGAACTTGCCGATCTTCTGCGTGCCGACCGGAATGATCAGGTTTTGCGCTGCAAGCGCATTGGCCACGTCTTGGGCGGAAAGTCCGCGCGCCTGCAGCGCCGCGGAATCCACGTCGATCTGCACCTGGCGCGTCTTGCCGCCATAGGGATAGGGGATCGCCGCGCCGGGGACCGACACCAACTGCGGGCGCAGGATGTTCAAGCCTAAGTCGCCGAGGTTCTGCTCACTCAAGCCTTTGCCCGACAAGGCGAGCTGTATGATCGGCACGGTCGAGGCGTTGTAATTGAGAATCAGCGGTGGCGTGATGCCGGGCGGCAGCTGCTTGAGCATCGTCTGCGACACTGCCGCCACCTGCGCGTTGGCCGTGGCAATGTTCACACCGGGCTGGAAGAAGATCTTGATGATGCCGAAGCCGGCAATCGACTTGGCCTCGATGTGCTCCACGTCATTCACCGTGGTGGTGAGCACGCGCTCGAACGGCGAGGCAATGCGGCCGGCCATCTGATCCGGCGGCAGACCGGTGTACTGCCACACCACTGCAATCACCGGAATTTTTATATCTGGAAAAATATCCGTGGGCGTGCGCAAAGCTGCCAGCGGGCCGACAATCAGGATCAGCAGCGCGAGAACGACAAAGGTATAAGGCCGCTCCAGCGCAAGCCGTACGATCCTCAGCATGTGGGTGGGCTCCAGGGATTAACTGATAGGCCCCCACGCTCTCTGCCTGTCATTCCGGCGCAGGCCGGAATCCAGTCAAAAGTGACGTGCGCAGCACACAACATAAAAGCGTTTGATGTGCTTCGCACGGAATATTGAAACTGGATTGTCCAGCTTTGCTGTTGCAAAGCTGGTCAATGACGGCAAGGAACTGATGATGCCTCGACGGCATGCGGCACACCTTGGGGGGAAGTTGCCGTTGGCCGTGAAGATTAGTTGTACGACTTGCTAAGATCGATACAGCACTGCGAATGGCTTGATATGCATGACGAATGATTACCTCGAGCTGCGGCATCTGAAGTACTTCGTCACTGTGGCCGACGAACTGCATTTCGGTCGTGCCGCCGAACGATTAGGCATTTCGCAGCCGCCGCTCAGCCAGCAGATTCATGCGCTGGAACAACGCCTGGGCGCAAAACTATTCGAACGAAAAGGCCGCGGCATCGTGCTGAGCGGCGCTGGTAGCGCCCTGCTCCCGCGTGCACGCGCCATCCTCATCCATGCCGAGCGCGCGGCAGAATCGGTGGCCCGTTCGCAACGCGGAGAATTGGGCGAATTGCATCTGGGCCTGATGTCGTCCGGTCCCTTTACTTTCGTCGTGCCACGCGTGCTGGCCCGCTTTCGCGAACGCCTGCCCGACGTACGGCTGCTGATCCATGAAATGGCCACCGTGCATCAGATCGACGCACTCGAACAAGGCCTGATCGACGTCGGCGTGATTCGTCCGGAAGCGCTGCCGGACGGTATCAAGGCCATCGAGCTGTTCAAGGATTCGCTCACCGTCGTGATGCATGCAAGCAATCCACTCGCGGCCAAGCAAGGCCCGATCGACGTCGCCGAATTAGCCCGTGAGGATTTCATCTTCTATCAGCGCCCTCTCGCCATACGCCTGTATGACGAAGTGATCGCGCTATGCACACGAGCGGGTTTCAGCCCGCGCATCCTTTATGAGGTACGCGAGCTGCCTACCATCATCGGGCTGATCTCCGGCGGCTTCGGCGTCGCCGTGCTGCCTGGTTCGGTGCAGCGGATGATGGTGGAGAATGTGGTCTATAGGCCGGTGAAAGACATGGAAGCGGCCACGGCGGTTTGGGCGATCTATCGTGAGGACACGGACGATCCAATGGTTCACGCGTTCCTGGACATCGCGCAGTGTCTAGCCTCCAAAAGCTTGAAGTCAGGCATATAGCCTCCATCATCGCCACGCTGCAGCCGTAGGCGCCATAGGAATCGGCATTACCGGCGCACCCATGGCGCAGCCGGGCAGGATCGTCCAAGAACGAAACGTGCGGGCGTGGTATCCATGCCGCATATGCCGGTAGCCAGCAATCGCTTACGCGTTGCTGACGTTTGTACGTACTGGCTGTTTGGTCAACACTGCGTTGCCGGAAACGACACAAATATGGCTGGCACGCGATCTTGATCATTTGTAAACTATTAAGTACACAAATGCATTCCTATCCCACATAGGTAACTTTCATGCGCATGCATCCCCTCACACGCGGCCTCGCAGCCGCGCTGATGTTTGCTTTACCGGCCCTCCCCGCCATGGCCGCCCGTTTCGAACTGCAAGGCGGCGTCAGCTACATGGACAGCTATAGTGCGCCCGCCGCATTCGGCCAAGTGATCTTCGACGAACATCGGTTCGGCAGCAGCAATTTCAGCTGGGCCCCCGAAGTGACCGCCGGCTGGATCGGTGGTCGCAACCTCCAGCGCTTCGACAACCAGCGCTACACCAGCCGCGATGACATCGGGCTGGTCGGCGCTGGCGTGCGCCTCCATTACGGACCCGCGGATGCGTGGTATCAGCGGCTTTTCATCAGCGAGCAGCCGACCGTGCACACAGGTCGCACGCTGGCGCTGAGCAGCGCTTTCGAATTCATGACCACGGTCGGTTACCAGGGCGATCATTGGATGGTGGGTATTCGCCATATCTCCAATGCGGGCATCCATGAGCCCAATCGCGGGGAAACGGTTGCGGTGGTGGGTGTTGCGTTCTGATGTGACGTGCTATGTACCGCAACGAAAAAGGCCTCACTTGCGTGAGGCCTTTTTGTTTTTGCTGCCCCCTACTGTACGCAGGGGAGGCAGCAGCGTATGGCAAGCGTGGAACTTAGTGCCCGCTGCTCGCTCCGCCGGCCTTCGCCGCAAACGGCGGCTTGGCCATCCAGATCACCAAGATCAGCGACATGAACACCCAGCCCAGCACGTGGAAGATTTCGTTGAAGGAAATCTGCAAGCCTTGCAACGTGATCGACTGGTTCAACACCGCAACCGCTGTTTGCGTATCGCCCGTCTGACCTAGCGCCTGCTGCACGGCCGGGTTATACGGCGTGATCTGTTCGGTGAGCTGTGCGTGATGCAACACGCCGCGGCGTTGCCACATGAAACTGGTGAGCGAAGCAGAGAAGCTGGCACCCATCGTGCGCAGGAAGGTGGCCACGCCGCCGCCCGACGCGATTTCGTTGGGCTGCAGGTCGGATAGCAGAATGGTGGTGACCGGCATGAAGAACAGCGCCACACCCAGGCCCTGCAGCAACTGCACCAGTGCCACGTGTTCAAAATCGACGCCGATGTAGAAATCCGAGCGCAGGAAACACGTGGCTCCCATCACGACGAAGGCACCACTGGTGAGCAAGCGCAGATCGAAACGCGTGGCGTATTTGCCCACGATGAAGGTGAGCAACACCGGCAACACGCCCAACGGCGCAGTGGCAAAACCCGCCCACGTTGCGGTGTAGCCCAGGTTGATCTGCAACCATTGCGGCACCAGCAAGCCAATCGCGAAGAACGCCGCATAAGCCAGCACCAGCGAGATCGTGCCCATGCGGAAGTTGCGGTGGCGGAACAATTTCAAATCAACAATCGGTTCCTTATCGGTGAGTTCCCAGATCAGGAAGACCACGATGGCGATGGCCGAAATGATCGAAGTGATGACGATGAAGCTGGAGTTGAACCAGTCTTCGTCATTGCCCTTGTCGAGCACCACCTGCAGCGCGCCTACGCCGATCACCAGCGTGATCAAGCCCACGTAGTCGATCTTCGGCCGCTGCGTGACCACTTCGCGCAGACGCAGCTGATTGGCCACCACCATGCTGGCGAAGATGCCGATCGGCACGTTGATGAAGAAGATCCACGGCCACGAATAATTGTCGGTGATCCAGCCGCCGAGAATCGGGCCTGCGATCGGCGCCACCACCGTCACCATCGCAAGCAGCGCCAACGCCATCGGTCGTTTGGCGGGTGGATAGATCGAAAGCAGCAAGGCCTGCGTGATCGGATACATCGGCCCGGCGACCGCGCCCTGCAATGTGCGAAACAGGATCAGCATGCCCATGCTCTGCGCGATGCCGCACAGGAACGAAGCGAGCGAGAACAGCAGCGTCGCCCATACGAACAGCTTCACCTCGCCAACGCGGCGGGTGAGAAAGCCGGTTAGCGGCAGCGCGATGGCATTGCTCACCGCGAAGGATGTGATCACCCAGGTGCTCTGGTCCGAACTTACACCCAGGTTGCCGGCAATGGTCGGCAGCGACACGTTGGCAATGGTGGTGTCCAGCACCTGCATGAACGTGGCGAGCGACAAGCCGATTGTCGCTAGGACCAGATTGGGTGGACGGAAATGGCTGCTCATAGATGTTCCGGGCGATGGTGTTTCAGTCTTTGCTCCCTCCCCTGCTACACGTAGAGGAAGGAGCAGGTCACCGCACTTTCACTTACCCATATTCGCGTGAATGATCTGCTCGATCTGCGCATTCGCATCCGCGAGCTGGTTTTTGTACACATCCGTGCTGAAGCGCGGTTCGCTGCGCACGCTCTGCGCCAGCGTCGCTCCGTTCTGATCATGCAGGTTCACATCCGTGGTGAGCGACATGCCGATGCGCAGTGGATGCTGATCAAGCTGCGACGCATCGGTGAACACCACGCGCACCGGAATGCGTTGCACGATCTTGATCCAGTTGCCGGTGGCGTTCTGCGCCGGCAGCAGTGAGAACGCACTGCCCGTGCCGACGCCGAGGCTTTCCACCCTACCCTTGTACTTCACCGAGCTGCCGTACACGTCGGAGCTGATTTCGACCGGCTGGCCAATGCGCATGTGGGTGAGCTGCGTTTCCTTGAAGTTGGCGTCCACCCAAACTTCGTGCAGCGGCACCACCGCCATCAGCGCGGCACCCGGCTGCACGCGCTGGCCGACCTGCACGGTGCGCTTGGCGATGTAACCGGTCACCGGCGCCACCATCACCGTGCGCGCGTCGTCGAGGTACGCAGAGCGATATTGGGCAGCCGCCGCTTTCACATCCGGGTGCGAAGCAACAGCGGTGTCATCCACCAGCACCTTGTTGGTCTGCAACTGCTGTTCGGAAGTGGTCAACGCGTTCTGTGCAGCCGTCAATGCGTCTTGTGCGTGCGCCAATTCTTCAGCGGAAATCGCGCCGCTCTTGGCGAGATCGCGGCGGCGGTTGTAGTCGGCCTGCGCTTTCTGCAACGCAACCTTTTCCACTGCAACCTGCGCTTGCGCACCCGAAACGGTGCTGTATAAGCCGCGCACACGACGCACGGTGTTGGCGAGATTCGCAGCAGCGCGCTGCAAGCCGACATCTGCGTCGGACTTGTCGAGCTCCACCATCACCTGGCCTTGCTTGACGAAATCGCCATCATCGCCGGCGATGCTGGTCACGGTGCCCGCGATGCGCGGCGTAATCTGCACGATGTTGCCGTTGATGTAGGCATCGTCAGTGCTTTCGTACCAGCGACCTTCAAGGAAATACCACGCCGTCCACGCAATGGCGGCGAGTACGATCACCGCCAACAGCAGCCGCAGCAGGATGCCGCGCCGGTTGCTGGCCGGCGGGACCTGCACGACGGGTGTGTCGGCGGTATTGGGATTGGGACTGGACATTGGAGGCTGCCTCAGAAAGGAATTACTTGGAGGAAAGTTCGGCGTCGGCCTGCGGGCGGAAACCGCCGCCGAGCGCCTGGATCAATTGCACGTTGAGATCGGACTGCTGCGCCTGCAACGCGGCCATGCGCTGTTCGGCGGCGAGCAGTTCCTGGCGCACGCTGAGTGCTTCCAGATAGCTGCCGATGCCGGCCTTGTAACGCTGCTGAGCTAACTTCCACGCATCGTTCGCCGCATCGAGTGCGCGTTGTTGCGCGGCGATCTGTTGTTGCATCGAGGCGATGGCGTCGTAGTTGTCGGCCACTTCGTTGACGGCCGAAACCAGTGTTTTGTTGTACTGCGCGACAGCGAGGTCGTACTGCGCATCTTTACTGTTCAAGTTGGCGCGGCGACGGCCGCCGTCAAAGATCGGCAAGCTGATCGCCGGCGCGGCTTCGTAGAAGCGGTTCTGCAACGAGAACAGATTGGAGCCGCCCAGATTGATCAAACCCACCATTGCGCCGATGTTTACGTTCGGCAGAAACTCAGTCTTGGCCGATTTGATGTCTTTGCCGGCTGCTTCCACACGCCAACGCGCTGCGACCAGATCAGCGCGATGACCGACCAATTCCACCGGCAGATTCGCCGGCACGTTCAATGCTGCGGCCGGCAGTAATTGCGGACGCGCGATGTCGAGACCACGATCGGGACCTTTACCGAGCAATACCGATAACGACGTGCGCGCGGCATCCACGGCACGATCGGCTTGCGCCTTCTGCCCTTCCGCGCTGGCGACTTCGGAGTCGCTCTGCTTGAGCTGCATCTGGTTGTCGATGCCTGCGGCCACGCGTTGACGCGTGAGCGTGCGTACATCGCCGGCGCGTTTCAGCTCGGCAGTGGCGACGTCTTGTTGTGTGTACGCATAACCCAATTGCACGTAAGCGCGCGCAACGTTGGTCGACAATTCGATACGCGCAGCTTGCGCATCGATTTGCGCAGCACGCTGTTGGCCCAACGCCGCTTCCCATGCCGCACGTTGGCCGCCCCACAGATCAAGATCCCATTTGAAGCTTCCATACACGTACTTGGCCGCTCCGGTATGGCCGGTGCCAAGCGCGGGGATGGAGGTGGGAATGCGTGCCTCGGCGAAACTGCCACCCACACCGGCAGTCGGCTGGCGCGCAGCATCGGCGGCACCGGCTGCCGCTTGCGCTTGACGCGCGCGTGCATCGGCTACGGCCAGGCTGGGGTTATCGCGCAGCGCTTCCGCGATCAACGCGGTGAGTTGCGGGTCGCCCAGGCCGCTCCACCAGTCATCCTTTGGCCAAGCCGCATCGGAGACCTGCACGTTTGAAAGGCTGCGCTCGGCCTTCAGCGAGGAAGGATCGGTGAGCGCGCCGTTCGGATGCAGGCCGCCGCTGGTTACGCAGCCGGCAAGTGCGAACGTCAATCCGACAGCAGCCGCAAGAGTTTGCAGACGCATGGCTTTCAATCTCGAAGTTTGAGGTAAATGAAGCACTGCACCGGGAAGCCTCTCCTGACGTTTCCCGGCTAGCCGAAACCAGCACGCGCCGGCTGGCGTCAGCGCGCAGTGGGTTTTCGTGCCCGCTGCGCGCCGGGTCGTCCTTGACCCGATAGTTCTTGTTCATCGCTGTTGTTTTTGTCGCGCAGCGCTTGCAGCAGGCGACTGAGGTAGTCGAGCAGACGCTCTCGCTCTTCTTCACTCAGCGAACGCTGCGCTGCTTCCAGCACGCGTTCCTTGCAACCGGTGAGTTGCTGCCACACCGCATGGCCTTCTTCGGTCAGTTCGATGCGTAGAGCGCGCCGATCCTGCTCGTGCGGGGTACGGCGCAGATAGCCCCTGCCCTCGAGCTGATCGAGTTGGCGCGTCATGGCACCACCGTCCAATTCCACCGAGCGGGCCAGTTCAGTGGCCGTCATCGTTCCCAAATCGGCCAGGCGCTTGAGGATCAGGAACTGAGTGAACTTCAGACCCAAGCCCTTGGTGGCGATCTCCGCCTCGATGCTGCGCACCAGCTCGGTGCGGACGAGGCCGATCAACACGCCAAGGCTCTCCTGGCTAGTAGGGGTAATGAGGGGACCGGGGTTCATGGGAGCGGCATTTTATTGCTCCCGAAATATTTGTCAAGGCAAATATGTGTTGAGCACCTATTGTTCCAGCAAATGAATACAAATGAACTATTGCCGGCTCGTGGCCAGCCCAGCCAGTTCGTCGTCGATCCAAGCCTTGAGGGCCGGATCGCGCAGCTCGAACAGCTCGAACACGCCCAGCGCCCGCAGCGCCGGCAGTTGTGCCAGCAGGCGCGGCTCCATCGCCCGCCGCACTGTTTCTGGGGTGGCGGGATCGAGCATCTGATGGGCACAGGCGACAAACGTCTCCAGTGGAGACTTGGATATTTCGGGTTTTGCGGAAACCAGTTGGATCAGGGACATGGCCTTTCCTTTCTTGGTGTAAACGACTTCGCTCATAGAGACGGACGAACGAGATCTGCCGTGACCGACATCGGCGCGACCAGCAAATGGGCCTGCGCGTTTGCGCAAGTCTCAGCAGCCCCTGGGTTTGATCGAAAAGCCGCGAGCGGCGGCAGCGGGTGGGGAAATCCGGCGCATCCCACCGGATAGCCGAGACAGCTTAGGCAAAGCTCGTGACAAGCTGATAACGTTATTTGGCCAAAAAATGTCGAGATTCGGCCATGCAGCGAACCAAACTGGAGCTTTATGAACTGATCGAGCGCCTGGATGGCCCCGCCCTGATCGCCTATTGGGACGACGGCGAGGCCTTCAGCGAGTACACGCAGGAGACCAAGCAATACGACTGGCACAGCCACATGCGCGGGCAGTTTTTCTGCGTGGAAAGCGGCCTGGTGCATATGCATACCGCGCACGGATCGTGGTTGCTGCCGCCGCACCGCGCCGGCTGGATGCCGCCCGGCGAGCTGCATAAGGTGAGCATCAATGGTCCGCTCACCGGTTGGGGCGTGTTTCTGCATCCGGACATCTGCCCGTGCCTGCCCGACCGGCCTGGCGTGATCGGCGTGAATGCGCTGATGCGCGAGCTGGTCCATCGCGCCAGCTCCTGGACATGGAACTCCGAACTCAACGAACGGCAGCAGCGCGTGATGACGGTGCTGCTGGACGAAATCCGCCACGCTCCGCATGAACCGCTACACCTGCCCATGCCCCTGGATCGCCGCCTGCTGCGTATAGCGCAAGCTGTGCTGGAACAGCCGCAAGACAACCGCAGTCTGGAGGAATGGGCCGCCTGGGCCGGGCTTTCCACGCGCACGCTCAGCCGCTTGTTCCGCGCCGAAACCGCGTTGAGTTTTGCGCAGTGGCGTCAACAGGCGCGTCTTACCAAGGGGTTGGAACAACTAGCCGAGGGCTTGCCGGTCGCTTCCGTAGCGGACGGACTCGGCTATGCGAGCCCCAGCGCATTCATCGCCATGTTCCGCCGTTGTTTCGGGCATCCGCCAGCACGGTATTTCGGGCAGCGGGCGGTGGCGTAAAGGGCGAGGCCCTGTCTCATGCTTTGCGACAGCAAGCGACAAGGATTTTCCGGCGCGCCCGCGGAGCAGGGGAGTTTTACGCGACGGAATCACCCCTATGTCATGATCCACGGCCACCTGCTCGCCGTGCGACCGCGGGTTATCCACCATGCCTTTGCAACACTTCCATCCCGCTGTTTCCGCGTGGTTCGAAGCCACGTTCCCCGCACCGACCTCGGCGCAGGCCGCGGCTTGGCCGGCGATCAGGGCAGGGCAGCACACGCTGGTCGCTGCGCCCACCGGTTCGGGTAAAACGCTCACCGCTTTTCTCGCCGCCATCGATCAGCTGGTGCAAGAAAGCGTCGCGCGTGGCGGCACGCTACCGGACGAAACGCGCGTGGTGTATGTGTCGCCGCTGAAGGCGCTGTCGAACGACATTCACATCAATCTGGAAGCGCCGCTGGAAGGCATCGGCATCGAGCTGGAAAAACTCGGCCTGCCCGGCGCACCGATCCGCACCGCTGTGCGCACCGGTGATACGCCGCAAGCCGAACGCAGCCTGATGCGCAAAGCGCCTCCGCACATTCTGGTGACGACGCCGGAATCGTTGTACGTGTTGATGGGTTCGCTATCCGGACGCGAGATGCTCAAGAGCGTGCGCAGCGTGATCGTGGATGAAATCCATGCCGTCGCGACCAGCAAGCGTGGCGCGCATCTCGCGTTGACGTTGGAGCGATTGGAGGCGCTGTGTCAGCGGCCGTTGCAGCGGATTGGTTTGTCGGCGACGCAGAAACCGATTGAAGACGTTGCAAAGTTCTTGGTAGGGGAGGGCATGGGCCTTGCTCCCTCTCCCCTTCGAGTAGCGGGTCAAGATGATGGGCCAACCTTGACGGAAACGTCGGATCTTTTCGCAGGCACGCCCTCGTCGCTCTACCCTTTCTCCAACACGGACAGAGCTACCGCTTGCACCATCATCGACGTCGGCCACACCCGCGCACGCGACCTCGCCATTGAGGTGCCGCCCGTGCCGCTGGAAGCGGTGATGTCCAACGACACCTGGGATCTGGTCTACAACCAGCTCGCGCAACTGGTCGAACAACATCGCACCACCCTGGTATTCGTCAACACACGGCGCATGGCCGAGCGTGTGGCGAGGCACTTATCCGAACGCATCGGACACGACGTCGTCGCCGCGCATCACGGCAGCCTCGCCAAGGAACATCGCCTCGATGCCGAGCAGCGCCTGAAGCGCGGCGATTTGAAAGTGTTGGTGGCCACCGCATCATTGGAACTGGGTATCGACATCGGCGATGTCGATCTGGTGTGCCAACTCTCTTCGCCACGCTCCATCGCTGCATTTTTGCAGCGTGCCGGCCGGTCCGGCCACGCTGTGAACGGCACGCCGAAAGCGCGCCTGTTCCCGAGCAGCCGCGACGATCTGATCGAATGCGCCGCCTTGCTCGACTGCGTGCGTCGCGGCGAACTCGACACATTGGTGCAGCCGCCACAACCCATCGATGTGCTGGCCCAGCAGATCGTGGCGGAAATTGCTTGCGCGGAATGGAATGAAGACGCGCTGTTCGATCTGGTGCGTCGTGCGTATCCGTACCGCACGCTGCCGCGCGACGCCTTCAACGCTGTCGTGCGCATGCTGGCCGAAGGTTTCAGTACACGGCGCGGTGCACGCGCTGCATATATTCATCGCGACGCCGTGCATCACGAATTGCGCGCGCGGCGCGGCGCGCGGCTCACCGCCGTCACCTCCGGCGGAACGATTCCAGATACGGCCGATTATCTGGTCGTGTTGGAGCCGCAAGCCACCATCGTCGGCACCATCAACGAAGATTTCGCCATCGAAAGCATGGCCGGCGACATCTTCCAACTCGGCAATACCAGCTATCGCATCCTGCGCGTGGAGCGCGATCGCGTGCGCGTGGAAGATGCGCAAGGCGCGCCGCCAAGCCTTCCGTTCTGGCTGGGCGAGGCGCCGGGTCGCAGCAATGAGTTGTCGCTTGGCGTATCGCGTTTGCGCGAAGAATTGTCCACGCGCATCGACGACGAAGGCGTGCAGGCTGCCTTCGACTGGCTGCGCCAAACGCTGGGCATGAATGAATCCGCTGCACAACAGATTGTCGAGTATCTGGCCAAGGCCAAGGCAGCACTCGGCGTGATGCCCACGCAGTCCACGCTGGTGTTCGAGCGTTTCTTCGATGAATCCGGCGGCACGCAATTGGTGATCCACACACCCTGGGGCAGCCGCATCAACAAGGCTTGGGGCTTGGCACTGCGCAAGCGCTTCTGCCGCCAGTTCAATTTCGAACTGCAGGCCGCCGCCACGGAAAACGCGATCGTGCTGTCACTGTCCACCAGCCACAGTTTTCCGTTGATCGAAGTGGCGCGTTACCTGCACAGCAACACCGCCGAGCATGTGCTGGTGCAGGCGCTGCTGGATGCGCCGCTGTTTCCGGTGCGTTGGCGTTGGAACGCTGTGACGGCGCTGGCCTTGCCGCGTTACGCCGGCGGCAAGAAAGTGCCTGCTCCGCTGCAGCGCATGAAAAGCGAAGACCTGCTCGCCGCCGTCTTTCCGGATCAAGTGGCGTGCCTGGAAAACATCGTGGGCGAACGGCAGGTTCCGGATCACCCGCTGGTCGACCAGACCATGCACGATTGCCTGCGCGAGGCGATGGACGTGGATGGTCTGTTGGACATCCTCAAGAAACTGGAGGCCGGCGCGATCACTGTTGTCGCCCGCGATCTCACTGCGCCCAGCCCGCTGGCCAGCGAAGTACTCAATGCCGCGCCTTATGCTTTCCTTGACGATGCGCCATTGGAAGAACGCCGTACGCGCGCAGTGCAAACACGTCACTGGAATGGCATCGAAGATACCGACGATCTGGCCAAGCTCGATCCGGATGCGATCGCCGCCGTGCGCAGCGAAGCATGGCCGGAAGTGCGCAGTGCCGATGAGATGCACGAGGCGCTCAATGTGTTGGGTTTCGTGACCGGCGAAGACACGCGCGCAAACGACGGATGGCTCGATTGGCTGCACAAACTCGCCAACGTTCATCGCGCCACGCTTTTGACTCCTGCAGAACGTCCAGATGAGGCGCCAACTTCGCGCGGCCTGTGGATCTGCGCTGAAAAACTGCCTTTGTGGCAAGCCGTACACGAACGTGCTGCACGGAATCCACCGCTCACGGCTCCCGCTGAATATGCCGCACAAACCTGGACCCGCGAAGATGCGCTGCTCGAACTGGTGCGCGGTCGTCTTACCGGCCTCGGCCCCTGCACCGTCGCCGCACTCGCCGACGCAATGCACGTCGATCCAGTCGACATCGACCTCGCCCTGATCCGCCTGCAATCCGAAGGTTACGTCATGCAGGGCCACTTCACGCCCGATGCAAGCGAAACCGAATGGTGCGAACGCCATCTGCTCGCACGCATTCACCGCTACACCATCGGCCGCCTGCGACGTGAGATCGAACCCGTCAGTCGACGCGATCTGATGCGTTTCCTGCTCGAATGGCAACATACCACCACCGGCACAAAGCTCAGCGGCCCCGATGCACTCAGCGCCGTGCTTCATCAACTGGAAGGTTATGAGGCCGCTGCCGGTGCGTGGGAAAGCGAACTGCTTGCCTCGCGTATCGAGGATTACTCCAGCCGCTGGCTGGACGAATTGTGCCGCGCCGGCCGTATCGGCTGGAACCGCTTGCGCAGCGGTGGCGGCAGCAGCGGGCCGGTGCGCGCCACGCCGATCGTGTTGTTGCCGCGTCGGCAATTGCCGATCTGGACGTCCCTGGCCGATCGCAACCAAGAGCAGGAAGCGCTGCTTTCCTCCCGTGCCCAAGCTGTCGCCGATGCATTGGCGGAGCATGGCGCGTTGTTCTTCGACGAACTGATCGACGCCGCGCACTTGCTGCGCACCGAATTGGAAAATGCACTGGGTGAACTGGTTTCCGCCGGCCGCGTCACGTCCGACAGCTTCGCAGGCTTGCGCGCGCTGCTGACACCTGCTGCAAAGCGCGAATCGCCACGTCACCGGCGCGTGCGCCGACATAGCTTGAGCGACATCGAAGATGCGGGCCGTTGGTCGCTGGTACGTCGTCCATCACCCTCGCGCGAAACCAACACCGCCGACGAAACAACCGAACATATCGCCCGCGTACTGCTGCGCCGCTACGGCGTTGTGTTCTGGAAGCTGCTCGAACGCGAAGCCGCATGGCTCCCGTCCTGGCGCGAACTGCTGCGCGTCTATCACCGCCTGGAAGCCCGCGGCGAAATCCGCGGTGGCCGCTTCGTGGAAGGCTTGGTCGGCGAACAATTCGCGCTGCCCGAAGCCATCGCCCATCTCCGCAGCATCCGCCTGCGCCCACCGGAACAACAACGCGTCACATTAAGTGGCAGCGACCCCCTAAACTTGGTCGGCACCGTCCTCGCTGGCGATCGTTTGCCCGCGCTGGCTGGTACGCGCGTGTTGTACGAAGACGGCGTACCGGTGGCCGCCCTGGTTGCCAACAAACCGCAATGGCTGATCGAAGGCGATCTCACGCAACAGCGGCGTTGGTACAACGCTTTATTGCGGCGACCGGAGCCGGACGGGACAAGCGATGTGACATATGTGCATCGCTAGTCCATTTGCGCCCGGCGCGCTTGCCTGATCGCCTGGATGGAATCAAATTGGACGCTGGTCGACAGGGGACGTTGCGCAAGGTCAATGACGAAAAACTCGCCACACTGCTATTGCGAATTATCGCCAGCTGCTGGGTTGTCTTTATTGCGTTTGCCTGGACCATTTACGGAATAGAGTTGGCGCTTGGCATTAGCGTTCAGCGTTATCCCGCGCACACCATCATCGGCAGTGTCGGCTACGTCTTCACCGGTCTATTCGTCCTTGCGATGTCGAAATTCCTCGGCAGGCTGCTTGCTCGTGGCTTGAGCGAACCGGCGCAACAGTCGTCGCTGGGCTGACCACTCATTCAGAACAAGACGTGGTGGCTCGGGTTAATTCGGGCCCCTACGTCGGACAGACTCCGATCGGCATCAACGTCTACGATCAGTACGTGACACCGCCCAGTCCCAAGGCGATCGGACCAAGAACCCTGCGCTGAGGTGCACATGGCAATTCCAATAACGGAGATAAGTTCTATGTCGTGGAGTAGAAATTCTGGTGTGTTGCTGCTCACAGCGATGTTGGGTTGCTCAGTTCAGCAACCGACCATGGCGGCGGCGGTGTGTCCTGCCCGGGCCGATCACCCTTTGCGGTTCGTGGACGTGTTTGATGGCGCTCCCAGTGACATGGCCACACTGGTTCCCGATCAGGCCGGAGAATCATCTGGCTATTGGCAACTCGGGTATGTCTACGACGCCGGCAGATTTGTCACTGTTCGATGCAAATACGCCGATGGGAGTACGCCGGACGTGAAGCTCACCAGCAAAATCAAGCGATGTGATTATTCGATCGACTCGAAGAAAACACTGAAGCTCGATTGCAAGTAAGCAGAATGGCCTCGACGCTACCCACACCTCGCGGGGTGCAAGATCTGTTCTTTTCAGCTGATGACACGCGGCAGACCTTGTCTTTCGGGTCATTGAGGAGGTATCCGTGCATTACTCGCGACTCTGCGCGCTGCTAATCGACTGCAATGTGGATGACATTGATCAGGCCGCCAAATTTTGGGCCGAAGCGTTAGGCCGCCCGGTAGATCCTGATCATCCGGGCACCCGCGGGAACTACCGGATGCTGGAGACGCCGCCCGATGAACCCATCGTGGAAATCCAACGCGTCAGCCACGAAAGCAGGGTGCACATCGACATTGAGACGGATGACATTCCCGCAGAGGTGCAACGGCTGGAGAAATTAGGCGCCAGCGTGGTCAGCCGCCTGGAGCGTTGGGTAGTCATGCAGGCGCCATCGGGGCAACGGTTCTGTGTCGTACGCGTGCAGCGGCCCGGATTTCCCAAGAACGCGAATCGTTGGGATTGATGGGCAGGCCGTATCTCTGGCCATTGAGGTATGTAACAACCTTTACCCGGTACAGGGTTATATTTGCCCTGCCAATCCGGGCTTGGGGCTACCGGTCTTTTAGGGGAACAAAAATCCACGTTGTACGGCGAAGCAATTTCCACGTTGCTGCAGGGTAACGCGCATCTACATGTAACCAAGGAGGATTCATGAATACCGAGTACAACCCTTATTCACCACCCACCAGCGCTGTCGGAGATGGCGCCGACGTAGCGGGCGAGTTGGCAGGCAAGGGCCGCCGCTTCGGCACGCTGCTGATCGATTATTTCTTTTTCTATCTCGTTATTTTCATCATCGGCGTCTTCGTTGGTATAACGAGCGGAGCCGAAGGCGCAAGGACTATGCCGTGGCAGCTAATCGCCTTCGCTGTGCTTATCGGTTATTACCTTGTTTTCGAGGGGGTTTGGCAGCGCACGCCGGGCAAGTTCATCCTCGGCACCATGGTCGTCAACGCCAATGGGGAAAAGCCGAGCTTCGGGCAGATCGTGGGGCGTACGCTTTGCCGCTTTATTCCCTTCGAGCCCTTCTCGTTCTTTGGGCGCGAGGGTTGGCATGACTCCATTCCCAAGACGAAAGTGGTGATGGTGCGGAAGGGTTGACCGAATGCGGCGGGCGCCGAGGCGCTCGCCGCCTTTTAAAGGAACCAGTCATGAGTGCCGCGGCATTAGCCGGCTTTTCGCTGCTGGCGGCGGCTGGGTGCCTTTGGCTTCCCATCGATCGGAATGGATGCATGATTTCTGACCAATACATCAGCCGCATCAGCCTGAAGCGCGACAAGGTGGAAACGTTTGGGCAGTACCCCTTTTCGCTGCCCGCGGTGCATTGGCTGGAACATATCGAGCTGCATCCTAAAGTTACGTTTTTCGTCGGCGAAAATGGTTCCGGAAAATCGACGCTGCTTGAAGCGATTGCCGTATCCATGGGTTTCAATGCGGAGGGCGGCTCGAAGAATTTCCGCTTCGGCACGCGCATGTCTCATTCCGTATTGCATGAGTATCTGCGTATCGCCAAAGGCATCAAGCGTCCCAAGGACGGCTTTTTTCTGCGCGCGGAAAGCTTCTTCAACGTAGCGACGGAAATCGAGCACTTGGATGCCGAGCCGAGCTTCGGCCCTCCTGTCATCAGCTATTACGGCGATCGCTCGTTGCACGAGCAATCGCACGGCGAATCGTTCATGGCGCTGCTGGTGAACCGCTTCGGCGGCAACGGCCTCTATATCCTGGACGAACCGGAAGCCGCACTATCCCCACAACGGCAGCTGGCCACGTTGAAGCGCATGCACGAGCTGGCGTGCGATAGTTCGCAGTTCATCATCGCCACGCATTCGCCCATCCTCATGGCCTATCCCAACGCGTGGATCTATCAGTTCACCGAGCAAGGCATCGCGCGCGTCGCGTATGAAGAAACCGAGCACTACCAGGTCACACGCGCTTTCATGACGAACCCGGAGCGGATGCTCAATGCCTTGCTGGCCGACGAGTCATAAAGACGGCATGCGCTTTTTTTGCACCTGTCGTCAGCTTTTGCACGCAAATTTGCGCACTCATCAATCGCTGTAATCGGCGATGTAGATCAGCAGCCCGTCGCGCTCGCGGTATTCGCTGCGCCCATCCAGCGCGATGCTTTGACCTGCCCGTATGCCGTTGGGCAGATCCACTGCAAAAGTGCCCTGGAAATGGATCTGCGCGTGTGCAACGCCCTCGGCTTCGCTGTAGCGGATGACGGTTTGGCGGCGCGCGGAAAACAAGCCGCGGGAGCTTTCCGCAAGATGGCGCAGCTCATGCGCACCCACGGTACGTACGCTGAGCACACCGGCCGTGTAATTCTCGAAGATCACTTCGGTGTGCATGGTTTTGATCATGGCATCGACGTCCATGCGGTTGTAGGCGTCGATGTAACGATCAATGAGCGCGCGCATGGCATTTCTCCCTGGGGTCGAGGTGAGCATACCGGACTTGCATGGTGTACGGCCAAGCCAGGGCGTATAAGGAATCGTCGTCACCCGGGGAGGGAATGCGATGAAGGCCTCTGTCTTTGTTGGCGTCAGCGTCGACGGTTTTATGGCCAGGACCGATGGCGAACTCGACTTTCTGCCGGAAGGCGGCGGAGAGCCGCACGGCTACGAAGAATTCATGAGCACCGTGGACGCACTGGTCATTGGGCGGAAAACGTATGAGACGGTGCTGGGTTTCGGTTCGTGGGTCTACGGCAACAAGCCTGTCTTCGTGTTGAGCACGCGCGAACTTGCACCTTCACCGGCGGGCGCGCTCGTGCAACGGATGGCCGGCGAACCCGAGGAGATCGTCGCTCGACTCGGCAAACTCGGCATCCATCATATCTATGTAGATGGCGGCCTGACGATTCAGGGATTTCTACGGGTCGGGCTTATTCAACGGCTGATCATTACGCGTGTGCCGGTGTTGATCGGCAATGGCATTCCGTTGTTTGGAGCGGTTGCGGGGGATATTCGGCTTAAGCATGTTGCGACGCGTTCGTACGCGAGCGGATTGGTGCAGAGCGAATATGAAGTTCTTACGTGATCGTCTGCGCTGCGCTCCCTCCCCTGCGTAAGCAGGGGAGGGCTGGGGCGGGGTTGTACGAGCTTGCGGCGTCGCGTGCATTCAACGCGAGATTGCTTCCCCCCACCCTAACCCTCCCTGCTGCACGTAGGGGAGGGGAGAATATGCGGCTAGCTCAATATCAGTGCTTCTTGACGTTATTCGTCTGCGCAATGAACTGCGCCACGTTGTCATGCAGCAGCTTCAATGATTCCTCATGCGCATAGACCATGTGCCCGGACGGATACCACGCATAGCGGATGTTGTTCATCAGCCCAGGCTGGATCGGCATGTGCTGCATTTCGTAATCGGCCGCATAGAACGGCGTGGCCAGATCGTAGTAGCCGCCATTGAGGAAAACCTTCAGATCGGGATTGGTCTTCATGGCCTTGGCCAGGTCCGGCATGACATTGACGGTGCCGTCGTGACCGTTGTGTTTGAAGTTCCAGTCATTGACGTCCGCGAATTCGTGATAGACCTGGTCCCCGCCGAACTTGAGATCTTTGCGCGCGTAATCGTTGAAAGCGGCGATATAGGCCGAGCTGATCGCGGAAGACTGCGGATCGTATTCGGCCTCCTTGCTTAGCGGATCGAGCGAAGGCCCTGCAAAGCGCGAATCCAGGCGACCGGTGGTATCGCCGCTATCGCCCAGCAGTTCGTGCTCGAACATGCCGCCGGTGACGCGCAGATTGGCCTTGATCAGATACGGCACGGAGAGGCCAGTGTACTGGTGCAGTTTTTCAGCAACGGCCTGCTTGCGCGCGTCGTCCAGGCGTGAACCCTGCATCAACGCCTGGGCATAGTCGCCAAGCGCAAACTGTTCTGCTTCCTGCAGGAACGGTTCCAACGCTGACGGCTGTTGAGGAAGCCGGTGATGGTAGTACGCAGTCGCGGCGAACGTAGGCAATGCCAACTCGTAAGGCAGATCGACGCCGGGATTCTGGTCGGCACCATCGATGCTGGTGTCGAAGTTGAGAATCTGCGACAGCAGGATCACACCGTTGAGATCGACGCTTTCTTCATTTTCCAGATCGTTGGCGAGCACGGCCGAGCGGGTGGTGCCGTAGCTTTCGCCGAACAGATATTTGGGTGAATTCCAGCGGCCATAACGCGTCAGGAACTGCGTAACGAATTGCGCAAAGGCATGCCCGTCGCCATCGACGCTGTAAATTTCCTTACGCCGATCCTTCATCTGCTCCTCTCGCTTGGAAGCATCTTGATCGTTGGCAATCAGGCGGCTGAAGCCGGCGCCGGGCGCATCGATAAAGACCAGATCGGAAGCATCGAGCAGGCTGTAATCGTTGTTCACCAGCTGATACGGCGCGGCCGGCGTGTGGCTATCGTCCTTGGTCACGACGCGACGCGGACCGAATGCGCCCATGTGCAGCCACACCGTCGCAGAACCGGGCCCGCCGTTGTAGATAAAGGTGACCGGCCGCTTGGATGACTCTTCGCCTTTCTTAAGGTAGGCCACATAGAACATGCTTACCGTCGGGTCGTTCTCCTTGTCGCCCTTACCGTGCAGCACGATGGTGCCGGCCACCGCCTTGTAGGCAATAGACTTGCCTTCCACGGTCACCGAGCCCTCGGTGGCCGACGCTTGCGGATGCAGCAGGGCAGCTTCGGGCTTCGCTTCGTCTGACGGTGTCTTGTCTTTTTTATCGGCGGCATGAGCGCTGCCGAGCAAAAGCGCGGTCAGGGCGAGAGCGAGCGGAAGCTTGCGCATAAGAAATCCTTGGACGTGGGCGCCGATGGCGCGCCGGGATTCCCAGCTTAGGCATCAGGCGCGTGTGGTTTCATACGCCAGAAGTCACTATGCCGCATGCGCGAAGCGTTCGCGGTAGCGCGCGGGACTTACCTTCAACGTTCGCCGAAAGTGGTGGCGCAACGTATCGGCGCTGCCGAAACCGCAGGCATCCGCGATTCGCTCCACCGGCCACTGGCTGCCTTCAAGCAACTCGCGCGCACGACCCAGACGTTCCTGGATCAGCCATTGCTTGGGCGAACACCCGGTGGCTGCTTCGAAACGCCGCAAAAACGTGCGCTCGCTCATGCGTGCACGTTCGGCCAATTCGTTCAATGGCAGCGGTTGGTCCAGATGACCGCGCATCCATTCCAGCAACTTGCCCAACGCAACGCCTTGTTCGGGTAATGGTGCCGGAATGAATTGCGCCTGGCCGCCATCGCGATGCGTGGGCACCACCGCACGACGCGCCACCTGGTTGGCAATGCGCGGGCCGTAGTCGCGGCGGATCAGATGCAAGGAAAGATCGATTGCGGCAGCACTGCCCGCCGAAGTCAGTACGTTGCCTTCGTCCACGTACAGCACATCCGGCTCAATGCAGATACGCCGGTAACGCTCCGCCAAAGCCTGTGCATACCGCCAGTGCGTGGTGGCGGCGCGACCATCCAGTACGCCGGCAGCCGCCAACACAAATACGCCGGAACAGAACGAAAGCAGTCGCGCGCCACGCTTGTGTGCGGCACGCAATGCATCGAGCAGGGCCGCTGGCGGCATGGCATCGGCGCCGCGCCAGCCGGGCACGATCACGGTGCCGGCCTTCGCCAGCAGTTCCAGTCCGCCGTCCGCTTGCACACGCAAGCCACCCGCTGCGCGCAGCGGCGCGCGTTCGATGGCACACGACGCGAAGCTGTACCAGTTTTCGAATTCCGGCCTTGGCAAGCCGAACATTTCCACTGCAATGCCATATTCGAAGGTGCACAAACCGTCGTACACCAGAGCGACGACACGGTGATTAGCTGGGCCTTGCCCGGCACGAAAACGTTTTGGCGGTTTCTTCATGGTGACTGGCATTCTTGCCAATGTCGAAACCGTGCGCCAGTGCCCAGACTGTCGCCATCGTCACCACGGAGCACACCCCATGAGTACCGTTGTCACCCGCATCTCCGCCGCATCGAGTCCGCAAGCCGTGGCGCATTTCGAAGCGCGCCTGACGTTCGAAACAGACTGCGCCGATGTGTGGTACGCCACGCAGCATGAAGTCAAGGATTTCGTGCTGCTCGACGTACGCACGCCAACGCTCTACGCAGCAGGCCATGTGCCCGGCGCCCTCAACATGCCGACACGCACGATCAGCGAACAGCGCCTGGCGGACTATTCGCCGGACACGGTGTTCGTGGTGTATTGCGCCGGACCGCATTGCAACGGGGCCAACAAGGCAGCGGTAAAGTTGGCTCAGCTTGGCCGGCCGGTGAAGGAAATGATCGGCGGTCTTACCGGCTGGATCGATGAAGGCTTTGGTTTGGAGCGTTGACGTGCGGACACCCGTGCAAGTTCGCCGGGCCGATGCCGGCGATATCGACCTGTTGCTGCCCTTATGCGCCGAGCATGCCGCCTATGAGCAATTGGCATATTCGACAGACGCTGGCATAGACGATCTTGCGCGGGCGCTTGCGACCGGACGATTGCATGCATGGATGGCGATGGATGGTGAGACAGCCGTGGGTTATGCCAGCGCTACGCTGGATTTCTCCACGCTCGATCGCACCATCTATCTGCACATGGATTGTCTTTTTGTGCGCGATGGTTGGCGTGGCAGTGGCATCGGGCAGCTGTTATGGGACGCGTTGCGCGCGTTCGCATGCACGCAGGGGTGCCGAAACATGCAATGGCAAACGCCGGACTGGAATGCGGATGCGGCGCGGTTTTATCAGCGTCTTGGTGCTACGGAGAATAGGAAACGACGCTATGTCTTGTCGCTTGAGTGATCGATGGATCACATAGGTTCCGTGAAAGTATGCGTTCCCTTACGGCCGTCATTCCCGCTTTCACGGGAATGACGGCCTCTGATGCGTAGGTTAGGGGTGCCCTCAACATTGCCATCCACACGGCCCTGACGATGTTGGTGCTCGCACCCCAACCGTCATCAGGCACGCAGCGCAGCGGCTTCACGCGCAAGTTGCTCAATGCCGGCCCAATCTCCGGCCTTCAGCTTGTCGGCGGGCGTGAGCCACGAACCACCCACACACAACACATTCGGCAGCGAGAGAAAATCCTTCGCCGTGGCCAGCGAAATACCACCCGTCGGGCAGAAGCGGATCTGCGGCAACGGGCTTGCCCATGCGCCAAGCAGTTTCGCGCCGCCGGCAGGAACGGCCGGGAAGAATTTCACATGACGATAGCCGCGTTCGAGCAGCGCCATCGCTTCGCTGGCAGTGGCGATGCCGGGCAGCAAGGGCAGGGCGCTATCGTCCGCGGCGGCAAGCAACTTGGGTGACATACCAGGCGAAACGGCGAAGCGTGCGCCCGCTTTTTCCGCTGCAGCCAGATCGTTCGCCGTGAGCACGGTGCCCACGCCGATCACCGCGCCTTCCACTTCCGCAGCAATGGCGCGGATGGCTTCGAGTGCGGCCGGCGTACGCAACGTCACCTCGATGGCCGGAATGCCGCCGGCAACCAATGCGCGCGCCATCGGTACAGCGTGCTTGGCGTCTTCGATGATCACCACCGGAATAACCGGCGCCAGGCGCATGGTGGCTTCGACGTGTTGTTGCTTGGTTTGGATATTCATGATTGTTCGCGTTGTAGGTTGTTACAGCACACCAGCGCCAAGATCAGCAGCCACCGCATTGCGCCGGAAAATGCCGAACAATTCGCGCCCCATACCGTGCTGGTGCCTGGAAAGATCTTCCACGGCCGGCGTGCGCGCATCGAATTCGGCGGCATCGACAAGCGCATTGAGCGTGCCCTTCACCGCATCCAGGCGGATGATGTCGCCATCGCGCACCTTGGAAATAGGGCCGCCATCGTCCGCTTCCGGCGTTACGTGGATCGCCGCCGGCACGCGTCCGCTCGCACCTGACATGCGGCCATCCGTCACCAGTGCAATGCGATGCCCGCGATCCTGCAATACGGCCAGCGTCGGCGTGAGCTTGTGCAGTTCCGGCATGCCGATCGCGCGTGGGCCTTGGAAACGCACCACGGCGATAAAATCGCGGTTGAGCTCGCCCCGATCGAACGCGCGCTTGATGTCGTCCTGATCGTGGAACACCACGGCGGGCGCTTCGATCACCAGACGGTCGTCCGGCACGGACGACACCTTGATCACCGAACGACCAAGATTGCCATTGAGCATGCGCAAGCCGCCGTCGGCTCGGAACGGCTCGCTTATCGCGCGCAACACGCCGCGATTGCCGCTGTCCTTCGAGACCGGCTTCCAGACGAGCTGGCCTGCTTCGTCCAGCTCTGGCACTTTGGCGTACCCGGAAAGATCGGTGCCTGCGATGGTGCGCGCATCGCCATGCAGCAGACCTGCGCTCAGCAATTGATCGATCAGGAAACTCATGCCGCCGGCTTCATGGAAATGATTCACGTCGGCATAACCGTTCGGATACACGCGCGCCAGCAGCGGAGCGACCGATGACAACGCGTCGAAATCTTCCCAGCGCAGCGCAATGCCGGCCGCCTGCGCGATCGCCACCAGATGCAGCAGATGATTGGTGGAGCCGCCCGTCGCGTGCAGGCCGACCACGCCGTTGACGATGGCGCGTTCGTCGACAATGTGGCCGATCGGCAGATGCTCGCCCGCCTTGCCCAACGCCGCGCAGCGACGCACAGCCTCGGCAGTGAGCGCATCGCGCAGCAACGTATCCGGTGCAACGAAGCTGGCGCCCGGCAGATGCAGGCCCATGATCTCCATCAACATCTGGTTGGAGTTCGCGGTGCCGTAAAAGGTGCAGGTGCCGGGCGAGTGATAGGAGGCCGCTTCGGCTTCCAGCAATTCGTCGCGACTGGCTTTGCCTTCCGTATAAGCCTGGCGCACTTTCGATTTCTGTTCGTTGCTGATGCCGCTGGGCATCGGCCCGCTGGGCACGAACACACCGGGCAGATGCCCGAAGCTCAACGCACCGATCAGAAGGCCCGGCACGATCTTGTCGCAGATGCCCAAATACAGCGCACTGTCGAACATGTCGTGCGACAGGGCGATGGCCGTGGTCATGGCAATCAGATCGCGCGAGAACAACGACAATTCCATGCCGGCGCGGCCTTGCGTGACACCATCGCACATCGCCGGCACACCGCCCGCCACCTGCGCGGTGAAACCTGCTTGCCGTGCTACTTCGCGAATGAAATCCGGATAACGTTCATATGGCTGATGCGCCGAAAGCATGTCGTTGTAAGCGGTGACGATGGCGACGTTCGGTGTGTGGCCTTCGCGCAGCGCCGCCTTGTCGTGTGTGTTGCATGCGGCAAAGCCGTGCGCGAGGTTGCCACAGGAGAGTCGCGCACGATGCGGACCGTCGATGATGGCGTTGTTGATGCGTTCCAGATAGGCGGCGCGCGTGGCGCGGCTGCGTTCGCGCAAACGTTCGGTGACTTCGGCAACGACGGGGTGCAAACTCATTTCATGCTCCGGCCGAGCGGACTCGGCGTTAACTCATTTTCTTGCTGAAAAACCACGTACTTGCGGCGGTGCTTCATCTTGCCTTGCCGTCATTCCCGCGAAAGCGGGAATCCATGTTGCTCTGATGCAAAAGGCGAAGATGGATTGACCAGCATCCGCTGTTGAAAAGCACCCGCTTTCGCGGGAATGACGGCCGTGTGGGGCGCACTGCGAACCTGCTGCATCACGGACACCAATAGATATCCACTGACCGCTTCGCCTGCAGCACCCTGGCGACAGGGAGCGTGCTGCCAGGTTGTTCGGCCTGCGCCAATACATCGCGCTTATCGTTGCCCTGGATGTGCAGATACAGCGAGCGTGCCTGCAGCAATACCGGCAGAGTAAGCGTGATGCGCGGCTCGCCCGCTCCCGGCGCACGCATCGGCAGCACCAGCGAGGTGTTCGAGACATCCAACGCTTCACTCAAGCGATCGCCGCCGGGAAAGAACGAAGCGGTGTGTCCGTCCGGCCCCATCCCGAGGACTATTACATCGAACGGCAGCCTCAACGCCGCCACGCGCGCGCGCGCCTCGGCGATGCCAGCTTCAGGCGTAGGCGTTTCCACATACAACGGCACGAATTCCGCGTCGGCTGCTTTATGTTGCAATAGCTGCGATTCCACCAGTCGCGCGTTGGACCGTTCGTCGGTGTCAGGCACCCAGCGTTCGTCCACCAAAGTGACGGTAACGCGCGACCAATCCAGAGCTTCATTCGACAACGCTTCAAACAGACGCTTGGGCGTGCTGCCGCCGGAGACGGCGATAAAAGCTTCACCGCTCGCCTCGATCGCTTCGCGCAGCTTGCCTGCGATGCTGGCGGACAAGGCCTTGGCCAAGCCCTCGCCGTTATCGAAAGCATGCAGTGCGTGTTGCTCGCTCATTGTTCGAAATCCTCGTCCCAGGTGCGGCCGTCGCGTTCGATCAGCGCTACCGCAGCGCTCGGGCCCCAGGTGCCGGAGGTATACGGGCGCGGCGACTCGCCGCTTGCCGACCATGCAGCCAGAATCGGGTCAGCCCAGCGCCATGCCGCTTCGACCTCATCGCGGCGCATGAACAACGTGGGATTGCCGCGCACCACATCGAGCAACAAGCGCTCGTACGCATCGGGCTGCTGTACGCCGAACGCTTCGGCAAAGCTCATATCCAACGGCACATGGCGCAAGCGCAAACCGCCCGGGCCCGGGTGTTTGATGGTGAGCCACAGCTTCACGCCCTCATCCGGCTGCAGACGCAGCACCAGGCGGTTCTGCGCCAGCGGGCCGGCGGATGAAGTGAAGATGGAGTGCGGCACCGGCTTGAACGCCACCACGATTTCCGACACGCGCTCAGCCAGGCGCTTGCCCGTGCGCAGGTAGAACGGCACCCCGGACCAACGCCAGTTGGCAATTTCCGCCTTGAGCGCGACGAAGGTTTCGGTGTTGGAGTGGTCGACCTTCGATTTGCTGCTGCTGTTCAAATCTTCGATATAACCGGGCACGCTCTTCCCCTCACCCACCCCGGCGCGGTACTGGCCGCGCACGGTGAGCTGGGAGGCATTGGTGTCATTGATCGGCTTGAGCGCGTGCAGCACTTTCAGTTTTTCGTCGCGCACCGCGTCCGGCGACAACGAGGACGGCGGTTCCATCGCCACCATGCACAACAGCTGCAGCATGTGGTTCTGCACCATGTCGCGCAGCGCGCCGGCGGTATCGTAATAGGGACCACGACGTTCCACGCCGAGCGTTTCGGCCACGGTGATCTGTACGTGATCGATGTGGCCGGCGTTCCACAACGGCTCGAACAGCGCATTGCCGAAGCGCAGCGCCAACAGATTCTGCACCGTTTCCTTGCCGAGGTAGTGGTCGATGCGGAAGGTCTGCGATTCGTCGAACACGCGGCCGACGTCGTCGTTGATGCGGTTGGCGCTGGCCAGGTCTTTGCCGATCGGCTTTTCCAGCACCACCCGCGACTTGCCCTGATTGAGGCCGTAGCCGCCCAGGCGCTGGCAGATGTCCACAAACAGGTCGGGCGAAGTGGACAGATAGAACACGCGCACGTGATCGGGGCATTCACCCATCAGCCTGGCGAAATCGTCCCAGCCTGCGTCTTTGCGCGCGTCGAGTGGACGGTAATGCACCAGCTTGAGGAAGGCGTCGAGCTGATCGCCCTGCTTGGCGGCACCGTTGAGCGCGCTGCGTATCTGCGTGCGGTAGCCATCGTCATCCAGGCCTTCGCGGGCCACGCCAACGATGCGGCTGCCCGGCTGGATCTGGCCGTCGACAAAGCGGTGGAAGAGGGCAGGGAGCAATTTGCGTACGGCCAGATCGCCAGTGCCGCCGAAAATCACCAGGTCGAACAGATCAACCGGTAGCGCGGGTGCAGTCACAACTCACCTCTATGGAATGCGGGCAACCGCGACAGTGCGGCCGCCGGGGAACCTCGATGGTACCAATGCCGTACCAGGCAATACCAGTCCTACGTGCAGTGCAAACGTATGCATTGTTTTCATAAGACTGGAAATCGTAAGCCGGCAGGCGAAAATCGTAAAAAGCGCCGTACGGGCGCGTACTTACGGAATCCAAGGGCGGCCACCCTTTCCGTTTGACGAACCAGTTGTCGCAGTGGTTACGCATTGGTATGGTTTGCAACTATGCAGAACGCCCTGGCCGAGGAATACCGGCGACTGAGTCGCGATACCGCCACCCACCAGCCGCTGGCTTACCTGCGGCTGCGGCGGGCTATTCGCAACGTGATCCAGCATCGTGACATCGAGCCGGGCCAAACCCTGCCGAGCGAACGTGATTTATCGCAGGCTTTGGGTCTGTCCCGCGTGACCGTGCGCAAGGCCATTTCAGGCCTGGTTGAAGAAGGCCTGCTCACACAGCGCCACGGCGCCGGCACCTTCGTGGCCGAGCGCATCATCAAGCCGATGTCACGCCTGACCAGCTTCACCGAAGACCTGCGCGCGCGCGGCCTGCATCCGCGTTCCGAATTCTTTGAGCGCAGCGTGGGCGAGGTAACGCCGGAAGAATCGATGGCGCTCAACCTTTCGCCCGGCGTGCTGGTCGCACGCCTGCATCGTGTACGTTATGCGGAAGATGAACCTTTGGCGATCGAACGCAGCGTAGTGCCGGCAAGCGTGTTGCCGGATCCGCATGAAGTGCACGATTCGCTGTACGAGGCGCTGGAGAAATACAACTGCCGTCCGGTGCGCGCATTGCAACGTTTGCGTGCGGTGTTGCTCGGTGCGCGACAAGCTCGGTTGCTGCACGTGAGCGCCGGCAGCGCGGGCCTGCATATCGAACGTCGTGGTTTTCTCGACGACGGCCGCGTGGTGGAGTTCACCACGTCGTGGTATCGCGGCGATATTTACGATTTCGTGGCTGAATTGCAGACGGATTGATCGACGCCGCCTTCGCGTCAGGGCAGCGTCATATGCCTCCCGCCGGGATGCTTGTTCACGATGCTATAGGGAATCAGCGACCAATCGTCATTGGCCTCGCACACGCGGGCGACCCGTGCAAACGACGGCGTCAATGAAATGCCCTTCGGCGTGAGATACCACGAAGGGAAGTTCCAGATCGAAGGATCGCTGTAATCGCAATCGCCATCTTTGATGTTCGTGGGATACAAGGCCTGCATCTGCTGAGCCAGCCACGGCGACAAATAGGTGTCGCGATATTTCGAATACTCGTCGAAGCTCACCACGTTGGCTTGGCCTTCAGACGCCGAACCACCGTTGCCGGTCTCTTCGATGTAGTGAAACGGTTTCCCTTCGCCTACCCAAAGCACGTCCTCCAAGGTGAGCGCTTGTGCGGTATGCGCATCCAGATTGACCGGCGCATCGCCAAAATCGGGATGCGCGCCGCCGCAGTAGTAGCTCGTGAATATGCTGATGCTGATCGCGTTGGGTGATAAGAGCTGAGGCGTGACGGTTTGGTCGTAACTGCCGCCGCCGAATCGGCTGTTGCCTAGCATGCACTGGTGGAAGGAACTCACCTCCTCCCACAGGCGTGCACGGAGCACATCGTTGATTTGCTGGCGCTGCGCATCCGGATAGCCGTCCAGAATTTCGAATAAGGCGATCTTCGATTTTGGTTCGACCCACCATTGCAAGGTGTGGCCCATAAAGGTTTCTTTGTGATCCTTTTGCAGGGCGAGACCGTTTAAACGCATATATTCGTAGAGATCGCTGCCGTAGAGTTTTTGCAAGTAGCGATTCGAATCCGCCGCTGGCGCCAGCACCTTGGCCGGCTGCAACGCCAATGCCAATGTTTTGCCTTTGGCACTGCGCCACGTTCCCGACCAGTTGCCGCTCGCTGCGCGCGTGAGGTCGATTTGCGGAAGTTTCGATGCATCGTCATCGGCGTCCTGCCCCTCGGACATATGCATGCGATCGGGCTTCTGCATGCTGCCGCTCAGCGGAAGGTCGAGATGGTATTTCACGTAGAAGTAGCGGCCATCGATATGGCCGTCCTTATCCGCATCGATCTCCATCACGATCGGCTGGCTGCCCAGCGTGCCGGTATAGACGGCAGCGCCTTCTTTGGCGCTCGCGGCGGCCGACCATGCATACAAAGCGCATAGCGCAACGGCCATCTGTATAAAGGGGCGTTTCATGGGCTGTCCACTCCGTGGATGTCACGGCAGGCATTCAAGCACATTGCTGTTTGCAACAATAAGGCGCGAACGAGGCGGATTTCCGGCAAAACGTGCCATCCAAACGTCAGGCCGTTTGCCTCGCTGACCACCAACGGCTACAGTTCGCCGGTTCCAGGTGTCCCCACGGCCTAGCTCAAGGGGATGAAACGGGAAGCCGGTGCGCTGTTCGAACAGCAAGGCCGGCACTGCCCCCGCAACGGTAAGCGACGTTTCCGAACGAACCCACGCCACTGTGCTCCGCACGGGAAGGCATCGTTCGACGGCATGCAGATGTGCATGCCACTCGCCAGTCCGGAGACCGGCCCGGAACAGGTTCTGGCACTCGCGGCGGGCGGGATACGGATAAAAGCGTCGCCGCGCCCAGCGTCTGTCGCCTTTCCGTTCCCACCATCCGTCCAGTGCCGGCTCGCTCCAATGCTTGAGCCGCGCGGGGACGTGCGGCAGGGGAACATCCATGTCGTTGAAGAAGCATTCTCTCGCAGCCGCCGTGCTGCTTTCGCTGGCTGCGCAGGCAGCCTACGCCGACTCTGCGCCTGATCAGAACGGCACGCTGGAAACGGTGATCGTCACCGCCACGCGTACCGCCATCACGGAAAACGAAGCGCTTTCATCGGTGACCGTGATCACGCGCGAAGACATCGACCGGCTGCAGCCGGTGTCCGTCGCCGACCTGCTCACCGGCCTGCCTGGCGTGTCGATCGGTCAGACCGGCGGTATCGGGCAGCAAACGTCGCTGTATCTGCGCGGCACCAATGCCACGCATGTGTTGGTATTGATCGATGGCGTGCGCATCGGCTCCGTCAGCATCGGCTTGCCGGCGATCGACCAGGTTCCGGTACAGGCGATCGATCGCATCGAGATCGTGCGCGGTCCGCGTGCCAGTCTTTACGGTTCCGACGCGCTCGGCGGCGTCATTCAGATTTTCACCAAGCACGGACAACCCAATGGCGGCATCGCGCCATCGGTCAGTGTGACCGGCGGCAGCCATGGTTTCGTCAACGGGCAGGCCGGCATGTCCGGCGGCGATGCGCATCTTTGGTACAACGCCAGCCTCGGTGGCGAATACACCGGCGGCATTCCGGCCTGCCGCATGGGTGCGGCGGAACTGGGCGTAGCGTGTTTCACCGACGATCCGCGCAACGACGCCTATCGCAACTGGAATGGCTTCGCCAACCTCGGCTATCGCTGGGACAACGGCACGGAGCTGGCTTTCGATTGGCTGCGCAGCAAGAGCAACGCGGAATATGCCGGCAGCCCCTACAGCGGCAACGATGGCATCGAACAACAATACGTGGCCGGCGCGCGCCTGAGTTTCACGCCGCTGTCGATCTGGAAAGTCACGCTCAACGCGGCTCAAAGCCGTGATGACAACGCCACGTTCTATCAAGGCAGCTATTACGGCACCTACTACTCGCGCATGGCGACGGGCTATTTCAATTCGCGCCGCAACCAGGCGTCGTGGCAGAACGACATCACGCTGGCGACCAATCAGTTGCTCACCGTCGGTGTCGACTACCAGCAGGAACACATCGCCAGCGATACCGCTTTCCAGCAGACCACGCGCGGCGACACCGGCACCTTTGCGCAATACCAGGGCGCGTTCGGCCAGAACGAAGTGCAGCTTTCGGCGCGTCACGATCACAACGACCAGTTCGGCAATCACAACACCGGTGCGGCCGCGTGGGGGTATCACTTCCAGAATGGCCCGGTGCTGTCGGTGAGTTACGGCACCGCGTTCCACGCGCCGACGTTCGACGATCTGTATTTCCCCGCGTTCGGTGGTGTGCCCACCGCCAACCCGAATCTGCGGCCGGAGACTTCGCGCAGCGCCGAAATCGGCCTCACCCAGCAGCTTGAGCACTGGAACTGGGGCGTGAATGCGTACCAGACCAACATCAACAATCTGATCGTCTTCGACAGCAACTTCGTACCGCAAAACCTTAGCCGCGCACGCATCCGCGGCCTGGAAGGCCAATTCGGCTTCAACCTGGACGACTGGCGCGTGCAGAGCTATCTCACGCTGATGCAGCCGAAGAACGACGACGGCGGCGTGAACAACGGCAAGCTGCTGGCACGCCGTGCACAGCGCACCGGGCGTGTGGATGTCGATCGCAAGCTTGGCCTTTTCAACCTCGGCGCCACCTTCTTCGCCGCCAGCCAGCGCTACGACGACACGGCCAACACTCGCCGCATGGGCGGCTACGCCACCACCGACCTGCGCGCCAGCTATGCCTTTTTGCCGGGCTGGCAGGTAGAGGCCAAGCTGGCGAACGTGTTCGACCACAACTATGAGACGGCGTACTACTACAACCAGCTGGGTCGCACCTGGTACCTGACGGTGCGCTACGGCCTGTAGGTTATTGCGCCCTCCCCTGCCTGGCAGGGGAGGGCGCTTGTTTCGGGCGAGCATGAGATTTCACGCCATTGGCCCCGCCATGCCTTCCGGCACGGCCCGACTTCAGGCACATTTGCAGGGCTGGCCCCCCACGGCATAAAGGTGCCCATGAATGTGCCCTTCTTCTTGCTTGCGCCACGACCCGCGCGGGATTTGCGCGTCCGTGGCTTGCGTTTCGCTAACGCGGCAGCGCGGATGACATCGTGAATATCTTCGCGCCCATCATCCGCCGTCCCATCGGCACGTCATTGCTGGCGATAGGACTGACTATTGCCGGCTTCTGCGCCTATCTCATGTTGGGCGTGTCGGCGTTGCCTTCGCTGGATTTCCCTGGCGTGTTCGTGACCGTCGCCGAACCGGGCGCCAGTGCGCAGACCATTGCCAACACGGTGCTGGCGCCGCTGGAGCGCCATCTGGGCCGCATCCCTGGCGTACAGGAGATGTACGGCAACGCCAACCAGGGCAGCGCCACGGTGATGGTGCGTTTCGACTTCGGCCGCAACATCGACAAGATCGCCGAGGACGTGCAAACCGCAATCAACGCTGCGCAGCCCGATCTGCCTGCGCTCCCGAGCCCGCCGCAGTATTTCAAGTTCGATACGTCGCAGATTCCGATCCTGCATATTGCGCTGACCTCCAGCAGCATGCCGCCGGACAAGCTCTACGATCTCACCGACACCTTGCTCAGCCCTGCGTTTGCGCAGATTCCCGGCGTGGCGCGGGTGGAACTGTTCGGTGGCACGCCGCACGCCGTGCGCGTGGATGTGAATACCGCCGCGCTGTCGGCAAAGGGCCTGACCGCCAACGACATTCGCAATGCGCTGCGTGCTGCCAACGTCACGTCGCCTCAGGGCATCCTGAGCGATGGCCGCACGCAGATGACAGTGACTGCCAACGATGCGCTGCATACGCCCAGCGATTTCGCCAGCCTGGTGATCGCCAACCACAAGGGCGTGCCGGTGTATCTGTCCGACGTGGCCATTGTCAGCGGCGGCGAACAAGACAAATACCAGGGGGCCTGGTTCAACGACAAACGGACGGTGGGTCTGCAGATCAACAAGCGGCCTGAAGCCAACGCGGTCGCCACCGCGGAAGCCGTGCGCGCGAAATTGCCCGAGCTACGCCTGCTGCTGCCGGCCGACGTGCAGATGACGCCGATCTTCGACTTCACCGAAAGCACCAAAGGTGCATTGCATGAAGTCGAGGTAGCACTGCTGATCAGTATCGTGTTGGTAGCCCTGGTGATGCTGGTGTTCCTGCGTCGGCTGCGCCCCACTTTGATCGCCGCACTCAGTGTGCCGCTGTCGCTGGCCGGCGCGTTCGTAGTGATGTGGTCGCTGGGTTACACGCTCAACACGCTGTCGCTGGTGGCGCTGGTGTTGTGCATTGGCTTCGTGGTGGACGATGCCATCGTGGTGATCGAGAACATCTTCCGCCACATGGAACGCGGCGAAGCACCGCTGGATGCCTCACTGCGCGGCGTGGGCGAAATCGGCTTCACAGTGATCTCGATCACCTTGTCGTTGATCGCCGTATTTGCTCCGCTCCTGTTCGGCAACAACATGCTGATCATGCTGCTGCGCGAATTCTCGGTAACGCTGACGGCGGCCGTAGTGATCTCGGCGATCGTTTCGCTGACGCTTACGCCCGCGCTTTGCGGCCGCTACCTGAAGCCCGAAGACACGTCCGACAAACCGCCTTCGCGCATTGAACAATCGCTGCAGCGTTTCGACCGCTGGCTGCACCGTCATTACGAGAGTGCATTGAACTGGGCCATGCGCCATCGCCGCCTGATGCGCTGGCAGCCGTTCACACTGCTGTTACTCACCGCTGTACTGGGCTGGGCCACAGTGAAGACCGCGGGCGGCACTTTCATGCCGGATCAGGATACCGGGCAGCTCGCTGTTCGCCTTCGTGCGGATGCCAACATCTCGCCTACCCTGCTGACCTCGCGCGTGGAGCAAGCCAACAAGATCCTGCAAAGCGATCCGGCCACGCTCGACACACTGACCATACTCGGCGGCGAAAACAACGGTGGCGGCGCGGTCGGCAATAACGCTTCGATGTACGCCGACCTCAAGCCGCGCGGCAGCGGCGCTGGAGAGCGCAAGGAAGACATCAAGAAGGTGATCGAGCGGCTGCAGAAGAAGTTCGATCCCATTCCAGGCATCAAGGCGTATTTCAATCCGATCCAGTTCTTCGGTGGCGGCGGTGCCGGCGATAACGCCGGACAGTACGAATTCCAGATTCTCGACACCAGCGGCGGCCAGGACCTGCAGCCCATCACCCTGCAGATGGTGCAGAAGCTGCGCGCCATTCCGGAGCTATCCGATGTAAGCAGCAATTTCGATTTGGTCGGCAAGCAGCAACAGATCAAGATCGACCGCGAGAAAGCCGGCGCCTTGTTGGTGAACGTCGGCGATATCGATGCGGTGCTGCTCAATTCGTTCGGGCAAAACCAGATCTCGGTGATCTACTCCGATATCAACCAGTACCGCGTGGTGCTGACCTCGTCCAGCTCCGAGACCATGAGCGCCGAAGCGTTGCTCAATCTGTATGTGCGCAACAGCAAGGGCCAGATGATTCCGCTGTCCTCCTTCGCAAGCGTGGTGCCGGACATGAGTCCGCTCGGCATTCGCCACCACGATCAGCAGCAGGTGTCGACCATCAATTACAACCTCAAGCCGAAGGTGCAACAAAGCCGCGGCATCGAGCTGGTGCAGCAGGCGGCGTACGGCGTGCATATGCCGGCCGGCGTGCGGCTGGATTTCACCGGCACCAACCAGCAATTCCAGCAGGCGCAATCGAACGGCGGCATTTTGCTGCTCGCTTCCATCATCGCCATGTACATCGTGCTCGGCATTCTCTACGAAAGCCTCGGCCATCCCTTGACGATTCTCTCCACGCTGCCCGCAGCAGGCATGGGCGCGTTCCTGGCGATGCTGGTGACGCATACACCGTTGTCGCTGATGGTGATCATCGCGATCCTGATGCTGATCGGCATCGTGAAGAAGAACGCGATTCTGATGGTGGACTTCGCCTTGGTTGCACAACGCGAGCACGGCATGTCACCCCCGGATGCGATTCGCGAAGCAGCCTTGGTGCGCTTCCGTCCGATCACCATGACGACCTTGGTGGCGATGGGTGCGGCGCTGCCGCTGGCGATCGGCTTCGGCATCGGCTCGGAGATGCGCCAGCCGCTGGGCATCGCGATTGTCGGTGGCTTGCTGGTGTCGCAGATGCTCACGTTGTTGAGCACGCCGGCGATCTATCTGTGGTCGTACGACCATGGTGTACGCAAAGCAGCGCGCAAGGCGCGACGGGAAGAGAAGCGTCGTTTGCGGCATTTTGGGCAGCAGACGCCAGCTATCGAACCCGTAGCCAAAAAGGCGACGTAATTCGCGTGGCCGTCATTCCCGCGTAAGCGAATGACGGCCATCCCATGCCTTCCGGCATGGCCCGACTTCAAGCACATTTGCGCGTCTAAACATCGGCGTATGAAGTGTGCATGGAAATCTTTCACGCGCACCAAGGCTGTTCACCCAGCCTGAATTTTGCGGCCGTACGGATGCCGGCATGAATATTTTCGAGCCTATCATCCGCCGACCTACCGGCACTTCGCTGCTTGCGATCGGCCTGGTGCTGGCGGGTTTTTGCGCCTACTTGGTGCTGGGTATCGCTGCGTTTCCCTCCGTGCAGTTTCCTGCCGTGGCAGTGACTGCTTTGTTACCTGGTGCGAGCGCACAGACGATTGCATCAACGGTTACCGCACCGCTGGAACGGCAGCTTGCGCGTATTCCGGGCATTCAAGAGATGCGATCGGATTCGAACAGCGGTGGCTCACTGATCCAGATCCGGTTCGAAATGTCGCGCAATGCGGACCAGGCTGCACGCGACGTGCAGGCGGCGCTCAACGCAGCAGCGCCGGATCTACCCCAGGAAATGACGCTGTTCCCGCCGCAATATTTCAAGGCGGACACCTCGACGATCCCGGTGCTGCTGATTGCGATGACGTCCACCAGCATGCCGCCGGACAAGCTCTACGATCTGGCCGATACCTTGATGCGTCCCGCGGTGGCGCAAATCACCGGCGTGGCGCAGGCACAATTGATCGGCGGCTCACCGCATGCCGTACGCGTATCCTTGAATGGCGCAGCGTTGACCGCCAAAGGCCTGACCGCCAACGACGTAGCGAACGTTTTGCGCGCCGCCAACGTCGCCTCACCGCAAGGCATCATCAGCGACGGCATGACGCAGATGACGGTGGCGGCCAACGATGGCCTTCAAACGCCGGCCGATTTCGCTGCATTGGTCGTCGCGAATCGAAAAGGCGCGCCTGTCCATCTGTCCGACGTCGCCACCGTCAGCAACGGACAAGCGGATTCCACCCAGGCGGCCTGGTTCAACAATCAGCACGCCGCCATCATGCAAGTGATGAAGCGCCCTGAGGCCAACTCGGTGGAAGTGGTGGGAGCGATCCGCGCCACGCTGCCCAAACTGCAGAAGCTGGTTCCGGCCGACGTGCAGATCACACCGATCTTCGATCTGACGCAATCGACCAAGTCCGCCTTGCATGAAGTGGAGGTGGCATTGCTGCTCAGCATCGTGATGGTGGCAGCCGTGATGTTGGTGTTCCTGCGGCGCATGCGCCCCACCATCATCGCCATGTTCAGCGTGCCGCTGTCGCTGGCGGGCGCGTTCGTGATGATGTACGCGCTGGGCTTCACGCTGAACATGCTGTCGCTGATTGCGCTGGTGCTGTGCATCGGCTTCGTGGTCGACGATGCGATCGTGGTGATCGAGAACATCTTCAGGCACATGGAGAAGGGCGCCAAACCCTTGGATGCCGCGCTCATCGGCGTTCGCGAAATCGGCTTCACAGTCATATCGATCACACTCTCGCTGGTGGCCGTGTTTGCACCGATGGTGTTCGGCAACAACGGCATGGTGCTGTTGATGCGCGAATTCTCGGTCACCTTGATGGCCACCATCGTGATCTCCGCCGTGGTATCGCTCACGCTGACGCCTGCGCTCTGCGGCCGCTTTCTCACTGAGGAAAACCGCGAAGAGTCCGCGCCGGGCAAGCTTGAGCTGGCGGTGGAACGACTGGACCGCTGGCTGCTGCATATTTACGAACGCGGCCTGGACTGGGCGATGCATCATCGGCGCATCATGCGCTGGCAACCGTTGATCTTGCTTGTGCTGACCATCGGCCTGGCGATGGCGGTTGCGAAGACTGCAGGCGGCACACTGATGCCCGAAGGCGACACCGGCATGCTGCAAGCGGATCTGGTGGCGGACGCGAACATCTCGCCAGACCTGCTCGGCAAGCGCACCAAGGACGTGGAAGCCGTCATGCTGGCCGATCCCGCCGTGCTCGATGTGGCGTCGTTTCTCGGCGGCAACAACACCAACGGTGCAGTCGGCAACGAAGCGACGTTCTTCATCGACCTCAAGCCGCGCGGCGATGGTCCTGGCCAGCGGCGTGATTCGGCCGACAAGGTGATCAAGCGACTCAATGAGCGATACAAAAAGCTGACTGACGTGAACGTCGCCGTCACCAGCCTGGGCTTTTTCAGCGGCGGCAGCGATTCCAAGGCGAAAGGCCAGTACGCCTTCGCACTCACCAGCACTACCAGCCAATCTTTGCAGCAGCCCACGCTACGGCTGGCGCAAACCATGCGCAAGATGAAGCAGTTCAAGGACGTGAGCACCACGTTCGACAGTATCGGCAAGCAGCAACTGCTGGAGATCGATCGCAACGCGGCATCACGCCTGCAAGTCAACATTGGCCAGATCGATCAGGCCCTGTCCGATGCCTTCGGGCAAACGCCAGCTTCGGTGATCTACTCCGACATCGACCAGTACCAGGTGGTGTTGATAGCGGACAACGCCAATTCGCTGAGCCCTTCCACGCTGCTGAACATCTATGTGCGCAACAACCTCAACAAAATGGTGCCGCTGTCCGCCGTGGCACATATTCGTCCACGCATTGAGCCGATCGATATCCAGCACTACAACCAGCTCGAATCGGCCACGATCAATTACAACCTGCAAGACGGCATCAGCCAGACCGATGGCCTCAAATACGTCGACCAGGCCATGTTCGCCGCGCAGTTACCGCCCGGCGTAATTCGCAAATACACCGGCGACAATCAGAAGTTGGTGGAAGCGGCCACCGACATGCTGATCATGTTCATGGCCGTGATCCTCGCCATGTACATCGTGCTGGGCATTCTGTACGAAAGCCTCATCCATCCACTGACGATTCTCTCCACGCTGCCCGCCGCCGGCATGGGCGCCTTCCTCGCCATGCTCATCACCCATACGCAGCTGAGCACCATGTCGGTGATCGCCGTGCTGATGCTGATCGGCATCGTGAAGAAAAACGCGATTCTGATGGTGGATTTCGCCCTGGTCGCCGAACGCGAAGGCGGCCTCTCGCCACCGGAAGCGATCCGCGAAGCAGCACTCGTACGTTTCCGCCCGATCACCATGACCACCCTGGTGGCTATGGGCGCAGCGCTGCCGCTGGCGATCGGCTTCGGCATCGGCTCGGAAATGCGCCAGCCGCTGGGTATCGCGATACTCGGTGGCTTGTTCGTATCACAGTTGCTGACCTTGCTCAGCACGCCGGCGATTTATCTGTGGCAGCACGATCGGCGTGTGCGCAAGGCGGCACGCAGGGCGCGGCGTGAGGAGAAACGCCGGTCGCGGCAACTCGGCAAACCAATGGTGGTGCCTGAGGTACGAGAGGCGCATTGAGTAACAATCTCGCCCTATGCTCGCTTAGTAAGAAAAGAACTACGCAACCCCAAGCTACACTAACTACGCGTTACATCTGCACACATACTAGGGATGCGCTGACCTATTCCACGTACCCGTCACCGCACTGTATGCGCGTATCGCTGCGCCGCGTGGCTTGAACAGACGGCCATCTGCCCTGTGCCACGCAACACACCCTGCGGGCCTTCTGGACGTCATGCCGGGTACGTGGAATAGATCAGAGCATCCCTGGCCCATTTATTCGGCTTTGATGAAACTAAAAGTCACTGGATCCCGGCGTTCGCCGGGATGACAGGCCCGAGGCACTTACACACGTGTTCCTTAAAGCGGCTTGCTCACGACATCTTCTCGCCGTAATAGAGCCGATAGAACCATGCCCATACCGTTTCTATCTGTTTCTGGATCCGCGGCGGTACCACATGCGGTGTGGGCGTCACGATGCGCGTAGATTGCCGGTGCGGATATTTCATTCGATAGTGACTGTCGCTTTCCTGTTTTCCCGCCATGAGACGATCTGGATCAATCTCAAACGGCGACAGTCCTAACCACGCGTACAGATGCGACATGCATTTCACTGGCTGCGCGACCAGATCCTCGAAGCGTACGAAGTACAGCCGCTGTTTCACGGCATCAGGCAAATCCAGCACCGCCTGCAGTGCGATAAGCGGTGCGCCGATCACCCGGTCTTTCGCAAACAGCGCATCCGCGCGACCGAAGCGGTCGAAGTCCGCCAGATGATCGATAAAGTCCACCAGGATCGTACGCTGGTGCTGCGCCTCGATCGATCCGTAAATCTGCCCCAGCTCGCGCAGGCACACGATCAATTTAGCTTCCGGCTCGATGTGCAGAAGCAATTCAACCGCATGCAACCAGGCGCGGTTCTTGTCGATCACCACTCGGTATGCACTGCTGTCGTGATGCCAGCCGTGCAGAAATCCTCGCATGGCTGAGGCCAGATGCGCGTAACTCGTCTCGAACGATGAATCCAACTGCGACAGAAAGAACTGATCGTCACTGATCATCCGCCGGATGCCGAGAAGCGTATTGCACAACGGTGAGCTATGCCCTTCGCATTGAACCTCAGGATGTTGCGCGAGTAGTTGACACAATAGTGTCGAACCCGCACGCGGCAAGCCGGTGACGCCAACAAAAGTGCTTACTGCCACATCAGAACCCCTTGCTGAGCTGCACCCATGCCCGCGTGGACGGGCGCCTGCCCGCCAATTCTGGCGTACTGCCCACCGGTTGTCCCACTTGCACCTGCGCGATCCATTGATCGGGCCCGGCCCAGTTCAATCCAAAACCCACGCTACTCAGCGTGGCATGGTTACTGCCGGTGTTGCCCGCCCACGGCTGTGGATTGATCCACATGCCGCCATGGTCGAGAAACACGCTACCTTGCCATGCGCCGTGCGGCAGACTCAGGTCATGGCGCAGTTCTGTCGTCGCCAGGTAACCGGAAGCGCCGGCCAGTGTACTCACTTCATAGCCACGTACACTTTGCATGCCGCCGAGCAGGAATTGCTCGGAAGAATCCAGGTTGTGATGGCTGTATTGGCCACTGAGCGCCACGTACAAGCGCGTGGTCGCCGTGATCATCTGCAGGCGACTCACAGTGCCATCCCAGTGCAGCTCGTGTCCCTGCGTGTGAGCTGTCACGGCATCACTCGCCCTTGCTGCGGCGTTGTCAAAGCCGAGTTGTCCACGTGTCAGTGACAGTTGCGCCTGCGTCACGCCGCCTCCGCCCCAGCCATCGCGGTGATCGAACGTGCTGCCGGCCGTCCAATCCCACGAGTGACGATCATCGTGCACACCCGTGCTGCCGGTGTCGTCCGCCAAATGATGATTGTCCACTTCCAGGCGGGCGCTGACGTTCGTATTGGGACTGCGCACGATGGCTTGCGACAACCACGCGCTGGCTTCGGTGGCATGCCCGCGGGCATGCAGATCCGACAGGCCATCACCCAATTGATAGGACAGCGCCGAGTACGCCAGTCCAAACCGGGTACCTGCACCATTGAGCGCAAAGTCATAGGCGAGGTGGCCGTAATGCATGTGTCCGTCGGAAGCCAAAAGCCCCGCGCTAAGCTGATCGCCGAGGCCGATCAGATTGTTCACGGCCACGTTGCCGCCCAAACGGATGCGGCCGGTGTAACGATCGCCCCCATCATCCAGTGTGAGGTTGCCGGTCACGCGCGGTAGCGCTTGCGCATCGACGCTAAGGTCGCTGGTTCCCGGCGCACTGCCAGGCCCCAATACTGCATGCGCCTGCACCCCTGGCAGGTCGTTCAACAGCAGCAACTGACGATTAAGAGATGCCTGCGTTACAGGCTGGCCGCTTTGCAGCAGGCTAACGGTGGCCTTGAGCAGACTCGTCTGGACACGGCTGTGGTTGCTCACTTGCACGTGGTCGTAGCGCGCCTCGATGACTTTGAACTGCACCATACCGTCACTCAAAGCCTGTGCTGGTACCACGGCGCGAGACAACGGATAACCGTGCGCGCGGTAGTAGTCCGTAATCCGTTGCGCGAGGGCGTTGAGCGTGGCGAGCGTCTGCGTGTGACTTTCGCCGTCGGCGATCAGTGCATGCAGCGTCCCGCTATCGAAAGTAGTGTTGCCAACGACAGCAATCTGCTTCACCTCGAAAGGTGTGTTGTCGGCGACGTTGGCTGTCACGGGCTTCTGGATCTCTACTTCCGGCTCGCGCTTGGGCAGCGGCTGCTGCGGAGGCTGCGCCTGCTGCAGTAGCTGGCCGCTGGTAGGCGGCGTTTGCTGCGCGAACGCGGAAGCAGCCCAAAAGGCCATGGCGAGGGGCGATAGACGCAACGCGATAGATCGAGTCACTGGCAGGTATCCGAAAAGCGAGAAAGAGAGGTGCTGCGAGTCGTTATGGCAGGCGCACACCGCCGCCCACTATGCGTACATCCGGCGTGTAGAGATCCGATGCGGGGACCGGGGTAGCGGATCGTAGCGGCGCTGTGGCCGGCGACGATTCGTCTGTTGCGGCCACTGTCGACGCCAGCAACCCACCTGGCGATAGCACGGTGCCAGTGGGCGCGGAGTGACCCAGCTGCTGTTGCAGATAGGCCACGCTTGACGAGGCCACTCCACCGCCAGCTGCCACATTGAACGCCAGCGCATTGCCTGTGTCTTGCACGAAGACGTAATCGCCATTGTTCGCAGCCAGGCCGCTGCCGGTAATGGCGTAATGTCCGGCAGGGCTCTGCACGGTGGCCGAGGTGGTAAAGGCCAGCGCACCAGTGGTGGCATTGGCCAAGGTGTCGCTGCCCTGAAAACCAGTGACGGCGCCGGTCAGCGCCGGAATTGCCTGGCCGACATAGATCTGCACCGGTGTCGCCACGTAGGTCAGCGTGGCCGGCGTGAGCGTGAGCGTGCCGCCTTGGTAGGTGATGGCGTAGTTGTTCGAGGTCAGGCCACCCGGCGCAAGCGTGTAGCTGCCCACGTTCAAGGCACCTTGTGAATTGCCGCCATAAGTCAGCGCACCGCCCAACACGGCAGCGGCCTGCCCATCGACGAAACCGCTATAGGTAACACCGTTGCCGCCGCTGTACGCATGCGCGCTATAGATGGTGCTGGCGTTGTTGGCCGTAACGGTGAGTGGCGCCGGGGTGATCGTGCCGATGGCAGCCGTAGCGGTGTTGTTGCTCAATATGTAATTGCCCGCGCTACTGCCACTGATCGCCAACCCGCTCACTTGTACGTTGATGCCGCTGCCGACATTGGCAGTGGCATAAACGCCGCCCGTGGGGTCATTGAGGTTCACCACATCGCTGCCGATCACGCCGGTCAGCGTGTAGTTGCCCGACATCAGTGTCGCCGCGGTGGTGCCGTCGTACACCTTGCTCACCGTGCCGATGAGGCTCGCCGTCAATCTGGCCGGGCTCACCGTCAACAGACCATTGTCGTAATTGATCGTGTAATTGCTTGAGCTCAATCCCATTGGCGTGATGGCGTAGAACCCTGCGTTGACAGCGCCTTGTGAACTTCCGCCATAGGCCAATGTGCCACCGAGCACCGATGCACTTTCACCATGCACGAAACCACTGTAGACCACGCCATTGCCGCCGCCGTACGCGATGCCATCATAGGTCTTGCTGGCGTTGTTCGCCGTCACCACCAGCAACGCAGGCGTGATGCTCGCTGCGCCGCTCGCACTGATCGGCAACGTGTAGTTGGACAGGTTCGTGCCGCTGTTGGCGACGAAGTCACCGCTGCCCAGCGCTGCCGCGACCGAGGTGGCATTGGCCACGTTGCTGCTGTTGTAGATACCGTTGGTCTGCGTGACTGTCGCGCCCTGGCCGCTGACAAAACCGCTCAGCAAGTAATTGTTCGACGTGAGCGTCGCTGCGATGGTGCCGTCGTACACCTTGCTGATCGAGCCGGCAAGGCTGGCCGTCAGCGTGGCCGGCGTAATGGTGGCTGCAACCCTGGCGCTGCTGGATGCCAATGTGTAATCGCTGGTCAGCGAACCGTTGCTGCCGGCAATGCCGCTGATGCTCAGACCCGATACCGTGACATCCGTGGCGTTGAGTACCTGCGAGCTGTTGTATGCCACGCTGGTGCTGGTCAGGCTGGCACCGGTATCGCCCGAGACAAACCCGCTGTAGCTATATGTTGGCGCAAAACCGATTGGCGCGTTGGTCGTGCCGTCATAGATCTTGGTCACGCCGCTATTGATGAGAGTCGCCGTGAGCGTCGCCGGCGTGATGGCCGCGGCCACATTCGCGCTGGTAGTTGTCAAGGCGTAATCCGTAACCAGCGAACCGTTGCTGCCGGCAATGCTGCTGATGCTAAGACCCGACACGGTAATGCCGGTGGCACCGGTCACGTGCGCGTTGTTGTAAACCGCGCCGGTGTCGGTCAGGCTGCCGGTATCGCCGGGAACCAGTCCCAACAAGCTATACGTCGGCGTAAAGCCGGCCGGTGCACTGGTCGTGCCGTCATAGCTCTTGGTCACGCCGACGTTGGTCAGGGTGGCTGTCAGCGGCGCCGGTGTGATGGTTCCGAATACCGGGGTAATGGTTGGTAGCGACACGCTGTAGTCCGTGCTCTGGCTACCGTTCGTGCTGGTGGCGATATCCACCGCAAGACTGCCGCTGGCGCTGATGCTGTTGGCACTGACTGCGTGACTGCTGTTGTAGTTCAGCACGATGCCGCTGGTATCGAGCACCAGGCTATCGCCGCTGAGCGCACCGCTGACGCTGCCGCCGCTCAAACCGGCTCCGGACGCCCCCGTGGTGCCATCGTAGACCTTGGTCGTTATCCCGCTGATGGTCGGTGCCGTGGCCGTCAACACGATCGGCGAGATGCTTGCCACGCCGATACCTGTGGAAGCGGTGGTGCTCGACAAGCTGTAATCGCCGAGCACTGAATTGTCGCTGCCGTTACCGGTGATCGACGACAACGACAAACCGCTTTGCGTGATCGCCGTGGCCGAAGCGACGTGCGCTGAATTGAAGACTGGCGTCGACGAACTACTCACCGTAGCACTGTCGCCAGACACCAGGCCCGTGATGCTGAACGTCGGACTGAAGCCACCCGGTGCCGCTACGGTGCCGTCGTAGGTCTTGGTGACGTTGGTGATGTTCGAGAGCGATACCGTCAACGGTGCTGGCGTGATGGTTGCCGCTGCGTTCGCACTGCTGGATGCCAAGGTGTAATCGTTGGCCTGAGAGCCGTTGCTGCCAGTAATACCGCTGATGCTCAGGCCCGAGACGGTGATGTCGGTGGCGCTGGCCACATGTGCACTGTTGTACGCCACGCCCGTGTCGGTCAGGGTGGCGCTGGTGTCACCGGAAATCAGTCCGCTGAAACTATATGCGGGGGTAAAGCCGACCGGCGCATTGGCGGTACCGTCATAGACCTTGGTCACGCCGCTGTTGGTCAGCGTTGGTGTCAACGTCGCTGGGGTGATGCTTGCCACGCCGATACCCGTGGAAGCGGTGGTGCTCGACAAGCTGTAATCGCCGAGCACTGAATTGTCGCTGCCGTTACCGGTGATCGACGACAGCGACAGACCGCCTTGCGTGATCGCCGTGGCCGAAACGACATGCGCCGAGTTGAAGACTGGTGTCGCTGAACTACTTACCGTGGCGCTATCGCCCGATACCAGGCCAGTGATGCTGTATGTCGAGCTGAAGCCGATCGGCGCCGCCGTAGTGCCATCGTAGGGCTTGGTGACATTGGTGATGTTGGAGAGCGATACCGTCAACGATGCTGCCGTGATGGTTGCTGCCACGTTCGCGCTGCTGGATGTCAAGCTGTAGTCGGTGGCCTGCGAACCATTGCTGCCGGTAATGCCGCTGATGCTCAACCCCGATACCGTAACGTCGGTGGCGCTGACCACATGCGCACTGTTGTAAGCCACACCGGTGTCGCTCAGGCTGGCGCTGGTATCGCCGGAAATCAGTCCGCTGTAGCTATATATCGGCGTAAAGCCGGCCGGCGCATTGGTCGTACCGTCATAGGTCTTGGTCACACCGCTGTTGGTCAGCGTCGGCGTCAATGCCGCCGGTGTGATAGTTCCCGCTACCGAAGCGATCGTCGGCGGCGCCACGCTGTAGTCAGTGCTCTGGCTGCCGTTCGTGCTGCTGACGATATTCACGCCGAGACTGCCGCTGGCGCCGATGCTGCTGGCGTTTGCTACGTGACTGCTGTTGTAGGCCAAGGTGATGCCGCTGGCATTGAGCGACAGGCTGTCGCCACTCAACGCACCAGTGACACTACCGCCGCTCAAGCTGGCGCCGATCGCTGCGGTGGTGCCGTCGTAGATTTTGGTCAGCGTGCCGCCGATGGTCGGCGCCGTGGCCGTCAGCACCAGCGGCGTGATGGTCGCCGCGACGCTCACGCTGCTCGATGCCAAGGTGTAATCGCTAACCAATGAGCCGTTGCTGCCCGCAATGCTGTTGATGCTAAGGCCCGATACCGTGACATCGGTGGCGCTCGCCACATGCGCGCTGTTGTAAGCCACGCCAGTGTCGCTCAGGCTGGCGCTGGTATCGCCGGAAATCAGTCCGCTGTAGCTATACGTTGGCGTAAACCCGGCCGGCGCAGCAGTGGTGCCGTTATAGGTCTTGGTGACGCCGGTATTAGTCAAAGCCAGCGTCAGCGTCGCCGGATCGATGGTCAGCGTCGCGCTCGACGTGCCAATAGTCAGGTCGTAACTGGTGGAATATGCCGACGCAATATTCTCGCTATAGCTGCCATGGTGCTGCGCGTTAGTCAGGCCCAGTGTGATGGCTGAAAGATCGGGCGATGCAAGCGAATAGCTCAACACTGCATTGGCCTGATTGGTCCCGTTATACGTGACCGTCCGATTGCTCGCGTTGATTGTCAGCGGAGTTAGCAGGCTTTCGATCAAGGGCGTAGTGTTGCCCGTGTAAATTCGCCACGTGTCACTGCTGCCGGCGCTGGTTGCGATGGTCCAGGAAAAATTGCTGGACTGCATCATCTGAGCGTTGGTCAGTCCGGTCATCCCGGTGGTGACGGTGCTCGTGCTGCTGGTTCCGCTGGATTGTCCGCTGGTCGTCGTATCCCAATAGGTGGCCGTAATCGTGCCGCCGGAAGCGTACCCAACCAGACCGCCAAGTTGATCGCTCGAATCCCCACCCGAGACATGGCCCGTGGCATAGGCATCGGTAATCGAACCTGCATCGGAACCTGCCAGTCCACCAATGAAATTGTCGTTGCTAGTGCCGCCACCGCCCCAAGACACATTGCCCGTTGCGTAAGCGTTCTGGATGACGCCAGGGTTATAACCCACCAATCCGCCGATATTGTCCCCAGCTGATGTAGCACCACCATAAGAACCGCTCACCGAACCTGTGGCATAGGCATTGCGAATCGAGCCATAGTTGGTGCCAACGAGGCCACCGAGACTGGCGCTGTATGACGACCCGCTAACTGCCCCTTTGGCAAAAGCATTGCTGATGGTGCCGCTGGCTTCGTTATCACCCACCAACCCACCAACCCATTCGCCACCTGAAGTAGCGGTTCCGGCACCGCCAACCGTTCCTGTCGTGAAAACGTTGCTGATCGCACCCTTGTTATCGCCCACCAGTTCACCGATGGAAGCCCCTATACCTGTGCCTGAAACGCTTCCTCCGAGCAAACCAACGTTACGGATCGTTCCCGAGGACACCCCAAACAGCCCCACGTCGGGGGCGGAAGAATTCGTGATGGTGAGGCCGCTGATGGTATGACCAAGGCCTTCGAATACACCTGAGAATGCCGTAGTGCTGTTTCCGATCGGCGTGAAGCCGCTTGATAGAGTCAGATTGCTCGCGAGCGCATAATTTCCGCTCGTCCCCATAGTCTGGAGCGCTCCGGCACTACCGATCAGCGTATAGCTGTTCCCATTGATGCTTAACGTATTGCTGCCCGCCAAGTTCACCTGACCGGCGAACCCGCTGCCGCCCAACCCCATGACCAGCGTACCGCCAGCCACCGCCGCATCAGAGCCGTTGGCTGTCGCCGTATTGATGACGAGCCCCGCCGTGCCGCTCGCCGTCATCGTCGCATTGACGTTGACGTTTTTGGCCGCCGTCAGCGTCAGCGTGTGCGCGCTCCAACTGACATTGTCGTTTACGTTGATGTTGCCGCTGCCGCCCGTTGTTCCAGAACTCGACAGGATCGTGACGGAAGCGCTGGCTAGCTCGCTCGTTAGCGTCGTGCCGGTGATGTTGCCGCCGCTCGGTGCAATCGTGAAATCACTCGGATCGATCAACCATGTTCCGGCCAAACCCATATCGGCGGCCGCGGTGATCCGCGTGTTATTAGCAATGTTGACCTTCGCCGCGCTCGTTTCGATTTGGCCACCGTTTCCGCCATTCGGCGCGCTGGCATCGAGCGTGCCGCCCACTGCGGCCGTGCCCGCATCCATGCCGCCGAGCAGCACGATGCGACCATTCTTGTTCTGTACGGTCTGCGCCTCGATGGTGCCGGTGTTGTTCACCGCGCTCGCAAGCAAACTGTCGCGCGCACCGGCGGTCATCCACACATTGCCGCCATTCGCTTCGATCAGCTGACCGTTCTCAGCTAGCGCATTGAGCGTGCTCTGGTCCACGCGCACGCTCACCAACTTATCGCCACTGAAGTTGAGCGTGACGGCGCTGCCGCCGGCCAACGCAACGCTGCCCAATTGGGCGTGAATCGCACCCTGGTTGCTGACGTGATTGCCGAGCAGGGCCGCGTAGCCGCCGCCAGTGACATTGATCGTGCCCAGATTGGTGACACTGCCCTTGCCGGTGCCACTGAAACTCAGCGCACCGGTGCCTAATGCACTGTCGTTGACATCCAGCGCCGAGGCGACGAGGCCGCCCACGTTCACCTGTGCGCCCTGACCAAACAGCACGCCGTTGGGATTGATCAGGAACACCTGACCGTTGGCGTTGAGATGGCCGAAGATCTGGCTGCCGTTGGTGTCGGCAATGCGATTGACCGCAATCGCGCTGGCATCCGGCTGCACAAAGTCCACGGTGGACTGGCGGCCGACATTGAAAGTCTGCCAGTTGAGCGAGAGGTTCTGGCTCTGCTGCGTGATGGTGAGTGTGTCACCGTGTTGCGCAAGTTGACCGGCGCCGCTAGTGACCTTGCCGCCGGTGGGTAGCGCATTGGCCGCTACGGCAGAAGTACTAATGAGCGCGGCGCTTGTCGTGATAGTGCTTTGAGAGGGTGTCGCCGCGAACGCCAGAAGCGGCAAGCTCAGGGGTACACCAGCCAACCATGCGGCACGACGCTTGCCGCCTTCAGCGCTACGCCCGCCCTTGGTATGGCCTCGGGCGAATTCCGACGCCACTTGAAGCACGCCCAGCTTGCGGTTCCAGACCAGCCGAAAGATATGGTTCACTTGATTGTCCCCTGTGAGGCGCCCACAGCCGAGCACCCGTTTTCATGCGGTACTGACGCAACTCACATCACGCATGATTCGCACAATCCATGCGGCCCCTTGGGCGGTGATCCCTCAAAAACTTCAAGCAGCGTCTATGCCAGCCTTTGCGTATTGCTTTGGGCAATAGCGTGACGTTTCAACTTGATCGACGGCTACTGACGTTACTCAAAAATCGAGCAGTTCAAACCCCGAGTCAGTCCGCCCGCCATGCTGCCCTATTTGTGATGCACGTCACAAGAGTCTAAAGATGTAACTTCAGCGAAACGAAAGCGGCCGGGAGTAGAACCCCGGTCGCTCCAGGCCTGCCTTCGCGAAAACGGGACGGCAGGCACAACGATTGAATAGCTCAGCCACGGCTCGGGAAGATGCCCTGCAGCGCGATGATGCACGTGATCCCAAGATAGGGATTGCGTATCGGAAGCGGCACACTACCGCCCGTGGCACCCGTGTTGCCGGCGGCAACCGAGCCGGTCGATTGCACATTGAAAGGTAGAAGGTTGGTGTTGGCTGCCGTGGTCGTATATAGCTCACCAGGTCGACCACCGGCGACATTCGTACTCAATACCGTAGTTGGCCCGGGCGTTCCCGATAAGGTCCCGCTCGTCGGTGACGAGCAGGCCGGAACAGACACACTGCCGGTTACCGTCACGCTGCCGCCGCCTGTCGTATGCGTGTGATTGGGCAACTGATTGATCGTGAGCGTGGCGTTCTCGGTACCGGCCTTCTCACCGAGCACGATCGGACTGAGCCCCAGGCCGTTGCCTACGCCGACCGGCGAGCGCCCCTGCAGATCAGGCAAGGCAAACGTGCTCGTCCCATTGCCGCCATAAGTCGTGCCGAGCAAGGCAAACAACGCTTGGTTCTGGCTGATCGCCATCAGGCTGCCAGCACACAAGGCCCAGCCGGTCGGTGCAAAGTTGAAGCCAACCATACGGATTTCGCCAATAAACGGATCACTCATGATGTTCCCCTGTTGGACTGTGAAGGATCGAATAGTTACGTCGCCGCCCCGCACGACAATTCTGTGTCGAGCTAGGCAGTGTCTTTGGAACGCTGGTAATGCATGACTGCAGTAAGGTTGGCCCGGCCATCGGCACTGGGCTGGGTCGGCGTGGCAAGCAAATCCCAGCACATGCCATCGGGCGCCGTGATGCGATAGGTATCCTGAGGAAGCCAAATGCCAACGGGCAGTTCGAAGGTCGCGGAATAGCTGACATACGTTGCGTCCATCGCGATGCCGGCCGGTGCAGCAGCCAGGCGCACCTCAACACGGTGGCCATCGGCTGTTTCCAGCACAAAAAATCGATGTAGCGATGCGATGAGCGCTTCATGAGTTGGAACAGCCTGCATTCAGCCCCCTACTGCGTTTGCGGCCATGCCGCAAACGTCATGTAAACGTCGACTACTGAAAGTGGTTGCTTAAGCCTTTTATGGACGCCAGCGCCCCTTCCTCGTCAAAAGGCATGACGTCTCGATGCATCAGTTCATAGATACCGTTTTCGCCGGTCGGCACGAATCCTAGCGAGCGATACAGCGCGCGGACCGGATTGTTGAATTCCACATACAGTTGCATCGGCATGTGCTTCCTGGCCGCCTCGGCCACGATCGCCCGCATCAAGCACGTGCCGATGCCTGCGCCGCGATAGGCCGGCAAGAGTGCGATATCGATCACCTGCGCTACGTCACCGCTCCAATCGTGGTAAAGCCGGCCGACGTTCCGCTCACCCTGCATGATGATGTCGAAGCGACCATGCGGGTAATGCCGACGGTAGTAGTCGTGCTGAATCAAAAACTGGCTGGCAAGCAGCGATTCGGCTTGTTCGACCGGTATGCCCGCGCTCATGAACTCCTGCAGTCGCGTGGACGAAAACACATCGCGGAGAAAATCCATGTCCGCATCTGTGGCTGCGTGTAACGCAATGTCATCCTGCGACACGCAAACTCCACCGTCCGCCGAAGTGTTTTCTGCGGATTGATTCAACCGCGCATCTCGGCCATCCATCCCCATGGAACCCGCTTACCCCCTGTCCCTTGCGGTCGGGAATCTACTCGGCCGATTGTTAAGGCGAGATCAAGGAGCTGCCCGCTTGCCTAATTGGAAAGGCGCTCGAAAACGAGAAGCTGTCGATGCGTCATTGCACAACGCAATACCAAGCGAAAAAGCAGTCCATCCTGCGCGCAATGGTTGCAGCGCATCACGAACCGGGCTGCTTGCTTGATTGAGCAACCCGGTTCGCGCATACGTCACACGATGGCTCAATGTATGTCGTTGAGCGCCGGATCGCGTTCCACCTTGAAGATCTTGGCCGGTGGCGTAGCCGACTTCATCAGCTTGAGGCGCAAATTCTTTGCCTGTTGGCAGGCATTGCCGCCGTCCACGAAGACGCCGCCCTGGTCGCACTTCCATTCGTAGAAATTGGCGATGCCGCCAGCAAGTTGCAGGCTGTAGTCAGTACTTAGCGCTGCCGCATCGAACGGCACACCGGCTCCTTCGTTCTGGAACCAGCGCATCCATTCCTTGGAGCCCACCGGTGGAACCTTGTCGGGTGCCTGGAAGGTGGGATTCATCGGCGAAAGTTGCGGACTTTCCGCCGTCATATGGCAACTCATGCAGGCGCTGACGGGGTTGTCCACCGGCCCATTCAGACGTCCATTCCATCCAAGATGCGTGGGTGGCAATTCGGGCTTGGCGTTGATCGCCGACTCCATGATCTTTGGATTGATCTTGGTGACGGTGGGTTGCTTATTGGTGTAGTCGTTGCCGTTGTTCTCCGGATCGTTGCCCCACATCACGCCCACCGGCACAAGATTGTCCCAACCCGGCTTGCCAGTGATCGCGCCGTTGTACTGAAACGTGCCGAAGATCCAGCCCGTTCCCGGCACACGCGTGTCGCGAACAGCGAAATCCATCTGTATCAAGGCGACGTTTTTGATTTCCCGATTCGACGACGTGAAGGTATCGGTGACATAGGCCTGCCACAGCACCGGATTGACCAGGAACGGCACTTGTTTCAGGTCGATGTCGGCAAACAATGCTTTGCACACCACCGTGCCGTCATGAAAGCTGTTCGGTTGGGATGTCAGCTTGGGATCAGGGTCCTGCGGATTCTTCCACACCTGACCAAAAGTGTAGCCGCCGATATCGTTGTAGATGCCTACGGCAAACGTCTGGCCCGTGGTGATCTGTGTTGATGCCAGTTGCTTGGACTGGATCTGTGCTTCTTTGGTGAGGCCGTGAATGCCTTCGCGCCCCAGCGGACCGTAGTGCTGCCACGGCGCGTGGTACCAGTGCCTTAGCGGGTTTTTCTGCACGACCCAGTCGTTTTCAACATTGCCTTCCAGGCAGTATTGCTTGACCGCTTCTACGTACGGACGCCACTGTTCGAAGTCGTTGGACAACTTGGTCGGCAGCAGTTTGAAAAATGCGGGCGGCGGTCCGCTCGGCAGCGTCGCAGGATAGTTCTGGCTCAGGTGAAACAGCGGGCCTGTGTAAGTGGCCGGTGGTTGGTAGCCGAAATCCGGAAAGGTTCCAGCATTAGCCACAGCACTGATCATCACCAGTGCCGACGCGGCACCGGCTTTCACGCCTTTGGCGAAAAGCATCTGTTGTTCCCCCTCTACTGATCGTCCTCGCACAGGCATTGCGCCTGCGCACCCTGTGTCCGGTTTGCAGCTGGCCCGGACGGCCTTCCACGATCCGTCGGCAGGTAACTTGATACCGGTTATGTGGTGGGAATGTGAAAGGCGGGCGGGCGAGACAGGGAACGGAATTTCGAAACGATCAGTCAGCCGGGCCGGTACATGCGGCGTAGCGCTTGCCGTCGATATCCAGCACCTGCTTTCCATCCAGCATTACTTTGCCGGCGTAATGCTGCGCTGAATCCAGCTCGATGCGCGCTGTACCATTGCGCGCTTCGCAACTTACTTGCCAAGCCAGTGCGGTACTCGTGCGATGTTCGCCGCTGCGCTGGCAATTCGCCTCCGGCTGCATGGCGTCGGCGAACGTGGTCCATGGATCGGCTCCATCGTAAAAGCATTTCCACTTCACCTGATCCTTTCCATCCTTGAGCGTGTGCAAGGTGATCTTCCACAGGCCGGGCATGGCCTGGAAGTCCGCGGGATCAGCGTGTGCGCCGCTGCTGATAGCGCCGGACGCGCCGATCAGCACCATGGCGGCGATCGGGTTGGACCAACGGCTGAACTGGGCAGTGGAACGTGCGAACAAGGTCATGGTGAAGATCGGTAGCTGTTGATGGAAAAAACATGCCCTGCCTGCGCAAGCAGGCAAGGCATGCATCAGAGCTTACTCAGTTTTTTGTTACAGCTACGCTGCCGTCGTCATGCCAATGACGGTGGAACTCGAACATGTCCATCAAGTCGCCGAGGGCCGGTGCATTGAGCGGCACGTATGGGTTGTTGGGCAGCGAGATCGGGTTCGGCAGATTGTCGCGGCTGCGGCGGGAGATGGTTTCATCCAGGTCCCAGTTCGCTTCCACGAATTTGTCGAAGGAGACGTGATCGCCATAGGTATGCACCACGCGGCCGCCCTGCGAGTATTTCGACACTACGATCAACGGAATGCGCGTGCCGTCGCCGAAGAAGTCGACCGGCTGGATGTAACCGGAGTCGTAGTAGCCGCCGCCTTCATCAAAGGTGATCATGACCGCGGTGTTGTCCCAGAGCTTGGGATTGGCTTTCACCATGTCGACGATTTTCTTCGCGTAGCCTTCGAACAGCTGCAGCTTGCTCGAAGCCGGATGGCCGTCCAGCAGCGCATCCGGCTTGGCGATGGATACCGCCGGCAGCGTGCCGTTCTGGATGTCGCTGTAGAGGTTGTTGAGATCCTGGTTGTGCGCACGCAGGGTCGGGTTGGTCATGATCTGCGTGGAGTACAGGAACGGATCGCAGATATTGCAGAAGGTGCCGGCTTCGCCGTCTTCCTTGCCGCCGTCCCAGCCTTCACCGTAGTACTTCCAGCTCACGTGATGACGCGAGAGCAGCAGTCCGAGGTTTTGTTGCTTGGTGGGTGGAATAGTGAATTGATCCGCGCCCAGCGGTGCAGGCGTGCCGTCACCCAGGTAGCCGGGGTTGTAGTTGTTCACCAGGTAGTACGCGCCCTTCTTGCAATCGCCATGGCGGAAAGCGTGATAGGGCAGACTCTTGAGGTACTTGCGCACTTGAGCCACGCCCGGCTGGCTTTCGTCCTCGCAGTTCACGTAGGAACCGCCGCCGTAACCATCCTGCACCCACCAGTTGTTGGTGCCCGGCTGCGAGTTCGGATTTTCGATCTGATTCGACGGCGGTACGGCTGGCTCGCCGTTTGCGTCGGCGTAATAAACCAGGTCGCCGAAGCCCAGCATGATGTGGTTGGCACCGGTGCCGCCCATCACTGACTGGTGGAAGTTGTCGCTGAGCGCATATTCCTCGGCCAGCTGCTTGAAGTACGGCGCATCGCCCTTCGCCATGTTGAGGAAGGTCATGGCGGTGGAACCCTCATGCGTGCTCTGATCGCTGAAGTTCGCCGGCTGCGCTTTGCCGTTATTGCCGGCGCCCAAGGTCACTTCCACCCATGGGAACAAATCGGCACGGCAGCCGCTGGGGTTCTTCCAGGTCGCATGGCTCACATCGCAATCGAGTTGCTGCCACATCTCGAAGAAGCGATGCACGGGGCTGTTGGCGTAGTCGTTGTAGCTGATCGAAGCATGCATATCGACCGGCGCATTCGGCAACGTGGCCGGGAAGCGCGTGTCGACCACGTCGTTCGGCAATCCTGTGCCGCCTTCGGCGAGATAAGGGTAATAGTCTGTCGGCAAACCCGGTTCGATGGCTTCGGCTTGCGCGGCCGAAGAAAGATACGGCTGCGTGGGCGCGCCACCCGTGTTGATCGAAGGCAGATTGCTGTACGCACTGGTGCGCGTCGGCGCCAGCTGGAAGTCGCCCGTCTGGCTGGCCTGCCATTGCTGGGCCAAGCCCACATGGGGGCCGGGTGTGCCATCGGCATTCACGATGCCTTTGGACAGCAGGTTGTCGACGGTCTGCCCCTTCGGCGGCGTGTAGGTGCCGTACACATGATCGAAAGTGCGGTTTTCACCGATCAGCAGAATCACGTGCTTGATCGGCGTGCGGGTGCGATTGCTCGCATCCTGCGCGGAATCCGGGCTGTACAACGTAACAGCACCGCCGGGTTGGCCGCTTACGGGCTTGATCGCCGTAGTGGGTACATTCGTGCGAAATTTTGCGTCATTGGATGCATGGGTATCCTGCGCATTCGCCAAACCGACGAGGCTGGTGATGAGCGCGCAGAGTACAAAAGGTTTCAACCGGGTACGGCCAAACTGAGTGGGCATAACGGGTGTCTCCTGCTGGCACATGGCAAATGCCTGCGAGTAATCCCCCTGATTACTGCTTGCGGTCACGTAAACGCGCCCCGCAAGCGGACGAAAGTCTGCGCCGCTTAGATGACGCAACGTTGGCAGCAGCGCGACATGACGTCACGGCACGATGACAGTGCTGCGACAAACGTGACAACTTGCACACCGCAATGACGCGATGTTTACGAATGCGCCGGCAACACCTCGAACGGACGCATCATCTCGTTGTCTTCGTGCTCGAGCAGATGGCAATGCCACACATAGCGGCCCGGCTCGCCTTCGAAGCGCATGGCGATGCGCGTGACCATGCCCGGATCGGCGCGCACGGTATCTTTCCAACCAAGTTCTTGCGATTCCGGCAACACCGGTGGACCGGTGAACACGAGCTTGCGCTGTGCATTCCATGCAAACAGATCGAACGGCCGGCGATCGATGATCTGGAAGCGCACCAAGTGCAAGTGAATGGGATGCGCGTCGCCGGTGAGATTGACAAAGCTCCAGGTTTCCAGCGTGTTTTGCCGCGGCTTTTCCGTGACCGGATCGGACCAGCGCTTGCCGTCCAGCAACATCGTCATGGCATTGCCGTTGGCATCGTCGGTTTCGTTGAGCGTGAGGATGCGGTTTTGCACCGCTGTTGCCGGATCGATACGCGGGACGGCGCGCAAGCTTGCCGGCAAGCTTGATGGATCACGACGACCATGATCGCGCACGCGAAATTCCAGGATGCCTTCGGCCTGATGCCGCAATTGCACGTTCTTTCCGGCGAATTCCGAAAAGTCGATCACTACGTCGGCGCGTTCGGCGGGATACAACTCGATGCGGGTACGTTGCAACGGCGCGGGCAACAAGCCCTGATCGCTGGCGATTTGCTGCAAGGGTCGGTCGTGCGATAGCGAAAGATCGAAGAAGCGCGTATTGGCTGTATTGATCAGGCGGAATCGGTAGCGTCGCGGTTCTACCTCGAGATACGGAAAGATCTTGCCGTTACACAAGACCAGATTGCCGTTGCATTGCATGACCCACGGCGCTGCAGGATCTTCCGACACGGGGTAATAGAGCTGTCCATCCTGCGCCACCAAGCGATCGCATAGCAGCAGCGGGATATCGCATTCGCTGGAAGGCAGGTCGAGCGCCTGCTCTTCGTCATCACGCACGATGTATGCACCCAATAGACCGGCATAGATGTTGAGCCGCGTAATGCCCATGGCGTGGTCGTGATACCACAGCGTGGCGGCGTCCTGGCTGTTGGGATAGTGGTACAGCGTGGATTGGCCGGGTGTGTACCAGTCTTCCGGGAAGCCGTCGTTTTTTGCATCGACGCGCGCGCCATGTACGTGCGTTACGGCGCGTACTTCCGGTTTGTCGTGTTCTGCGCCGTGCAAGGTGCGGTCGATGGGCAGGAAATGCTTCGACGGAAGCGCGTTGATCCATTCCACCAGCAAAGGTTCGCCGCGTCGCGCTTCAATCGTCGGTCCGGGGAATTGGCCGTTGTAGCCCCAGAGTTTTGTAGGCAGGATGTCGCGATGCAGCGACACCTTGCACTCGCGCATTTCCATGCGGTAGCAAGACAACGTGCGGTTCGGATACGAGGGGTGCTTACGCTGGCTTGTAGCGCGCGCGATGGAAGGAACCGGCAGCGGATCGACGAAACGCACCAGCGATGTTGGGTTGATCAGCGGCACCTTCGGTGCGGCCAGCATGGCAGCGCTGGTTCGCGCGGGCATCGCCATGGGCGTCGATGCGTGCGCCATGCGCCACGCATCGGCGAATGTGCAGGCGCCGACAAGTGCTCCGGTCCCGCGGAGAAAGTCACGCCTGGTGATGGTCATGCGTAGCCCGCCTGACCGTGGAACAGTCTGCTTGGTAAGTCATCCAGCCACCCTAAGCGGCCGAAATGACAGATATGTGGCAGTTCCGTAGGTTGGGGTGCAAATCCCGACGTCGCCATGCGTGCAGATCACGATGTTGGGGTTCGCACCCCAACCTACGGATGGTTGGTGCCTCCTTCGACACGCTTCCACACCGAAACAGGCACATCGCCATTCGGACGTGGCGGCACGCGATAGCTCAGCACGCCGTCCTTCAATTCATAGTGCCGATGCTGGTCTTGCCCTTCCCAATTGGGAAACGACGCGCCATCGATATGGAAGATCAACTCTCCGCTCGCTGCATCCGCACGCACCGTACCGAAGTGCGTGCTTGAGCCCATCACCGCGGCCTTGTATTCGGCATCGCTTCCCTTCGCCTTGTCGCCCGCGCTGAAGTGCGGACGATCCATGCGAAAGATTTGCAGCGAATAGCGGCCTTGATTGTCGATAAGCAATACGCCCTTTGGATTCATGCCGAAGTCGGAGGTGCGCGAGCCATCTGCGTGCAGCACGTCGGCGGCCACCAAGGTCCACGTACCTGCCAAGGGGGAACTGTTCATGGGCGTGGCGGCAAAGGTCGAGAACGACCACATCAGACAAGCAACCAGCGATACGGCAACCAAGCGATTGATGCGTGCAACTAGCGTGTTCATGGCGACATGCTCAGGGTGGGGAACACGAAGCTTAGTTCGCTACCCCGCCCTGATTACAGCGGCTGATATATATTTCAGCGATTCGAAAATCCCATGATGGCCACCATGAAAGCGCTAGACCTTGATGCTGTGAAAGCTTTCGTCCTGATCGCCGACATGCAGAGCTTTACGCGCGCTGCGCAGGCATTGGATACCACGCAATCGGCCATCAGCCTGAAGCTGCGGCGGCTGGAAGATCAGCTTGGCCGCCGGTTGCTGGAGCGCACGCCGCGACAGGTGCGCCTGTCGGCGGAAGGGGCGGTGTTTCTCGACGCGGCACGTTCGTTGGTCGGCGCGCACGAACGCGCCGTCACCTCTTTCCACGTCGAGCAGCGCCGCCTCACCATCGGCATCAGCCACCAGATCGTCGGCAGCGAATTGCCGGCGCTGCTGCGGCGCATGAACGAGCATGATCCGAATCTATTGATCGAAATGCGCGTAGCGGGCTCGCGCGAAGTGATGCAAGCCTATGAAGACGGGGGGTTGGATGCCGCACTGGTATTGCAACCAGAAAATCGCCGCGACCAGGGCGAAACGCTCTTCAGCGAGAGCTTCGCCTGGATCGCCGCGGCAAACTGGAAACTGCAACCCGGCCAGCCGTTGCCGTTATCGACGCAAGGCGAATCGTGCAGCATTCGCGCCGGCGCCGTGCGCGCACTCGATCAGGCCGGCATTCCCTGGACCGAGGTGTTTATCGGCAAAGGCGCCGCGGTCGTGGGTGCCGCGGCAGCCGCCGGGTTGGCGGTGGCCGTGATTGCGCGACGCACGGCACCCGGCGGCACCGTCGATGTAGGCCCGGCGTTGTCGCTGCCGAAGCTGCCGAAGCAGGACGTCGTGCTCTACACCGCGCTCAACGATCGTCGCTCGCGCCATGCGATGCGCTCGCTGGGCGCGGCATTCGAAAGCCTTGCTACGGCGTGAGCGCACACCGCTTCAATTGATCCATTCGTTGCCCCTCCACTTCGCCGCGGGATCGATATGATTGGCATTCGCCAACCACGTTTTTGCCTGGAAGATCGATGATCGATGCAACGCAAGGGTTCGACGTTCAATGGGTGTTCGGTGGCATTACGCCCGCGCTGCGCCGTCAGATCGTTGCGTTTTGGCTGCAGGAACGTGCGCTGGGCAATCCCGACGAAGCGTGGCGCCGATCGTTTGAAGTGGCATGCGTGCTTCATGATGAAACGGAAAGCCTTGCAGGCGTGTGTACCGTCGCCATCAGTATGGACGATCACGCGCGATCGTATGGCTTTGTGCGCATCTTCGTCAGGCCAAGCAGCCGGCGCGTGGGCCTGAATGTGCGGCTGATGGAGCGGATGATCGAAGGTTTTACGGCGCTTGCAACCGAACCGGGTGCACCGCAGCGGCTGGTTGCGACGATCGAGAACCGCAAGCTGGAACGCCGCGCGGCACAGAGAATTCTTGCGCGACTTGGGTTCGCGCATGTCGGCGTTGCAACAAATGGCGAGTTGATCATGCAGCGAATGCTTGCCACATAAACTCCCTCCCCTGCGCGCAGGGGAGGGAGCAGCTTCGCTTAGAACTGCTTCGTGAAACCCACACTCAACGCATTGTCGTTGAGATGGCCGGCAAACTGCCCCTGGTAATCCAGATACAAGCTCCACGACGCACCGGCTTGCGCGGTGATGCGTGCGCCTACCGTCGCCATGCCACGACCAAACGTTTCACCCGGCATGGCGAACGCCGTGCCATCCTGGCTGGTGGCTTGCACCGCTGCGTTGCCGCCATGCGTGTTGTAGCGATAACCCACGTCGAACTGCGGTACGTAGCTGACGCCTTGCGCCACGAACGGCCGCGAGAACATCACGCGCGCATACGGCTGCAGTGTGTTGTAGGTGCTATGCGCGCCTTGCAATGCGAAGTCGTTGGCGAACGGGTTGGAACTGGATAAGGACTCGCTGAAGCCGCTCAAGCTCTGATGCTGATACAGCGCACCGATCGCCGGCGTCACTTGCCACTTCGCCGCCGGCATCGGCCACGCGGCTTGCAGCGCTGCGCCGGTGGTGTCGCCATCCGGACGGGCCACGCTGTGGCCGATGCCCGTCTGGCGATACACGCTGTAGCTGCTGTGCGTTTCGTCGAGCATGCCCGACAACACCACCGGCCCCACGTTGGCGTAGGCATACACGCCTCCGTGCACGCTATCCACGTTGGCGTTGCTGTTCTGGCGATCGCTGCTGTTGATGCGGCTGAAGCCGGCTTCCACGCCCACGTGCAGCGCATCGGCTACCGCATGATCGAACCCGCCCTGCAAGCCGAACAGCGAGCTGTTCAAGCCGTTATTGCCGCTGAGCGACTGGTTGCCGCCGCTGTACTGCACCCACAGATCGCTGTTGCAGGACGATGCCACCGTGTTGGCATGCGCAGCGTGCGTGTCGTTGCACGCCATGTCACCGGAACGCAGCGTCGCGCCGAGTACGGTGTTCAGCGATTGCTGGCCGATCAGGTTCGTGCTTTGCAGCAGGTTGGCGTAGAGCGCGCCGTCGGCCGGTGCGACGATTCGCTGCATCACCGCCAGATCGGCTTGCGTGGGCGTGTAGACCACTCCCGTATCGAGGCCGGCTGGCAGTCCGGTGGCGGTGGTCGTGGTGAACGTCCCGGTCAACGATGTCGCCTGCACCAAGGTGTAGCTGGTGGTGGTGTACGTGCCTGGTGCATAGATCAGGTGCAGCGTGCCCGCGAGGCTTGCATTGCCGTTGACTACCAATTCCGACGCCTGCGTCGGCGTGACGTCGACTTGCAACGTCGCATCCGCGTTCTGCGTGTAATTACCGTTGATGGTCAGCACGCCAACCGAGCCGCCCGGCCATACCGTGCCATCACTGATCACATTGCCGTTGATGCTGCCATGGCCACGCAGCGTGCCGCCCGCGTCCACCGTCACGTTGTTCTGGATGGATGCACTGGTGTGCGAGCTGTCGCCCACTTCCAGGGTGCCCGACTGCACCGTGGTGCCGCCGGTATAGGTATTGACGCCATCGAGGATCAGCGTGCCGCCGCCGATCTGCGCCACGCTGCCGGTGCCGCTGATCACCGCGCCGTAGGTAACGGAGTCAGAGCGGTCGAACGCCATCGCCCCGTTGTTCTCCACGTTGCCGCTCACCATGCCGCTGGTGTCGTGGTTGGCCACCTGCAACATGCCGCCGGTGACGATGGTGGTGCCGGTATAGGTGCTGTCGGCCGTGAGGGTCAGCAAGCCGCTGCCGGTCTTGGTCAGCGAACCGTTACCGCTGATCAAACCGTTGTACACGCCATTGGTCGATTGATCGAACGTCAGGTTCGCGCTGCCGCCGCTCACCGGCGAGAACGTGACGTTGCCGACGATGCTGGTGCTGTTGCCAACCAGCGTACCGTTGGTGATCGTCCACGTCTGGCTGGCGTTGCCGGCGCCGGTCAGCGCCAAGCTGCCATTGCCGGCCTTGGTCAGCGAGCCGCTGCCACTGATCACGCCGTTGTATACACCGTTGGTCGATTGATCGAACGTCAGGTTGGTGTTGCCGCCGCTCACCGGCGCGAACCTCACGTTGCCGACGATGCTGGCGCTGTTGCCGATCAGCGTACCGTTGGTGATCGTCCACGCCTGGCTGGCGTTGCCGGCGCCGGTCAACGTCAAGCTGCCATTGCCCGCCTTGGTCAGCGAGCCGCTGCCACTGATCACGCCGTTGTATACACCGTTGGTCGATTGATCGAACGTCAGGTTCGCGCTGCCGCCACTCACCGGCGCGAACGTCACATTGCCCACAATGCTGGCGCTGTTGCCGATCAGCGTACCGTTGGCGATCGTCCACGCCTGGTTGGCAGTGCCGGTGCCAGTCAGCGTCAAGCTGCCACTGCCGGCCTTGGTCAGCGACCCGCTGCCACTGATTGCGCCGTTGTATACGCCGTTGGTCGACTGATCGAACGTCATGCTTGCGCCGCCGCCACTCACCGGCGCGAACGTCACATTGCCGACGACGCTGCTGCTGTTGCCGATCAGCGTGCCGTTGGTGATCGTCCACGCCTGGGTCGCATTGCCGGTACCGGTCAGCGTCCAGGTACTGGCGCCGGATTTGCCGAGATGGGCGAAACCTTGCACCGTCGCACTGCTGCCGACCGAACCCAATGCATTTACGTTGAAGCTTGCGTTGCTGCCGCCGCCGAGCGTGAGGGTATCGCCGCCATGCGTGCTGCCGCTGGTGCTGACGACGTTGCCGGTGAAGGCATAACCCGCCTCCAGCACCAAGTTGTTGCCGCCGCCGCCGAGATCCACCGCATCCGCCTGCACACCACCCGCGCTCTTGCCGCCGCTGATCTGGCCGGCGTTGATGATGGCGGAGCCGCCGGTCGAGACCACACCGGCACCACCCGCGCCACCGATGCCATCTACACCAGCGGTACCGCCGATGGATGTATCGCCCTGTGTGCCACCTGCGCCGCCATTGCCGCCCGTGATGGCGCCGGTATTGGTGAACGTGAAGTTGGCGCCGCTGACGCCAGCACCGCCTGCACCACCATTACCGCCATTGCCTGCGGTACCCGATGCTGCATAGGACTGGCCGCCGCTACCGCCTGTGCCACCCGCGCCGCCGGTCACCGTGCCGGTATTGGTGACGGTGAAGCCGGTGCCACTCACGCCAGCGCCACCGTTGCCGCCATTGCCGCCTGAACCAGACAGGCCCGTGGCGCCGTTCGTGCTATTCGTGCCATTGCCTCCCGTCTCGCCGCCAGCTCCGTTGCCGCCGTTGCCGCCCAAGCCGCCGGCGATGGCCTGGTTATTGGTAAGGGTGAAGCTGGTGCCGGTGACACCCGCACCGCCGATACCACCTTGGCCACCCACGCCGCCGTTGCCGCCGTTGCCGCCACTGGCCGTGGACGACGACGAATTGGCGCCGATCCCGCCGAAACCGCCACCGCCCCCAACGCCGCCAGCGCCGCCGTTGCCGCCCTGACCACCCGTGATCGATGCGGTATTGGTGAGACTGAAGCTGGTCCCGCTTACGCCCGCTCCACCTGCACCGCCATTGCCACCGATGCCGCCATTGCCGCCCGTACCGGCCGCTGCGGTGATGCCGCCAGCGAGGAAATTGGTTGAGCCACCCGCACCGCCATTGCCACCCTGGCCGCCATTGCCACCGTAGCCACCGGTGATCGAGCCGCTGTTGACCAAGGCGCTTAAGCCTATCGCGTAGACACCCGCGCCGCCCTGGCCGCCGACCCCGCCAACACCACCGACCGCGCCATTCCCGGCCGCGACCGTGCTGCTATTCGTGCCGCCCGTACCCGTCGGGGCACTGGCGGACACCAGGAGTACCGGCGCGCCGCCCCAGTACTTGCCACCGGCACCCGCGTTACCGCCCCGGCCACCTTGTCCACCCTGGCCACCGACGATGGCGCCGGTGTTGGCAAGCGTAAGTCCCGAGCCGGTCACACCCGCGCCGCCCACAGCGCCAGCACCGCCCGCGCCGCCGTTCGCGCCGGCAGCCGCCATGGCTTTGTATTTCCCGCCAGCACCACCGGAACCGCCAGCACCACCCGCACCACCATTGCCGCCGCTGATCTGGCTCTGGTTGTTCAAATTGAAGCCGGCACCCGCCACGGCGGCGGCACCTGCATAGCCAGCGCTACCCGCACCACCCACCGTGGGCGCCGTACCGGACATGCCGGCGGAACCGCTGTTGCCATTGAGACCGTTCGTCCCAGTCACCTGCACACTGGCGCCGTTCCCGCCCACCACCAACGTGGTGCCCGACGCCATGCTGATGCCGCCCCCGACGCTGCTGCCGTTGCCGGTCAGATCGAGCTCACCACCATCGACCGAGACACCGCCCGTGATCTGCGTGTTGCCGCCAGCGAGCACCAGGGTGCCCGCCTGGGTCTTGCTGAGCCCTGCATTCGAAACCAGCGTGTTGTCGAGCGTGGCGACCCAGCTTGCGCTGGCGCTGCTGCCGTCGCCGACGCTGATCACGGGCACGCTGCCGTTACCGCTCACCAGCGTCAGCGTGTCGCCGGTCAGAACGTAGCCGTCGCTGGCGAATTGCAGACCGGTGGCCTGCACCGCGCCCGCGCTGTTGTCCACGGTGACGGTACCGGCTGCGCCGCCGAAAATGCCAAACCCCGGTTGCGGCTGCATCGGCGCCGTCGTGTCGGCATTGGCATCGGTCCAGGTCGGCGAGGTCACCGACCATGTGCCGCTGCCGCCACCAAGCTGGCTCGCGGTGGCCAGGCCGTTGGCGTTCCAGAAGCTCAGCGTGAGGCCGGCCGTGTCGAGCAGATTGATCTGCTTGTCGGCACTCAGGTATTGGATGGTGAAAACGCTACCCGCCGGCGTGGAACCCAGCGTAAGGCCGCCATTGTTCGCGGTCAGGCTGCCGCCGTAGGTAAACAGGTTGTACAAGCCGGGCCCCATGTTGCCGGCGTTGGCGACATTCACCGTTGCGCCGTCCAGTTCCAGGTTCCCGTTGACCGCCACGCTGGTACTGCTGCCGAAACTCTGGAAGTCGGCGCCCGGCGTGCCGAGCGAGATGTTGACCTGGCTGCCTTGCTCCGCGACCACGCTGCCGACGGTGAGCACGCCGGTCGACGCGAGGGTTGCGCCTGAAGCGAGGTCGACCTTGCCTGCGACGGTGCCCGCACCACTCAGCGACGCGCCATTGCCCACATTCACGTCGCCGGCGATGGCTGCGTCGGTGGCCACCTGCAGCGTGCCGCCCGCGACGGTGGTAGCGCCGGTATACGTGTTGTCGCCGGTGAGTGTCAGCGTGCCGGTGCCTTGCTTGACCAGCGAACCGCCTATGCCGTTCGGGCCGTCCGCAATGACACCGTTGAACGTGGTGCTGTTGCCTGTGCCAAGCGTGAGTCGGTTGGCGGCAAGATTTATCGTGCCCGTGCCAGTGAGATCGCCGATGGTCGTGCCGCCGGTGATCACACCGGAAATATCCAGCACGCCGTTGTCGATGACGCCGCTCGATGAAGCAATGCTGCCCAGTCCCGTCAGCGCCAGCGTGCCACTGTCGATGGTGGTAGTGCCGGTATAGGTATTGTTGCCGGTGAGCGTGAGCGTGCCGGTGCCTTGCTTGACCAGCGAACCGCCGGTGCCGCCCGCATTGCCGCCATCGGCGATCACGCCATCGAACTGGGTGCTGTTGGCCGTACCGAGCGTGAGCGCATTGGCGCCGAGATTGACCGTGCCCGCACCGGCAAGGTCACTGATGGTCGTGCCGCCATTACTAAGACCGGAAATGTCGAACGCGCCGCTGGTGACGGTCACGCCGTTCGATGCGGCAACACCGCTTGTGCCCGACAACTGCAAGGTGCCGCCGTTGATCGTCGTACTACCGGTGTAGCTGTTGTCGGCCGTAAAGATCGTGGTGCCGGCCAGCACACCGACGGTGCCTGCGCCGCTTATTGTCGGCGCAAACACGTAGCCGGTGTCGGTGTGATTGAACACCAGCGAACCCGATCCATCACCGAAGGCCACGCTGCCGGTGTTCAACGTGCCGGAACCGGCGGGTGCATCACCGGCGGCGGCGCCGATATTCAACGTACCGACGGAACCGCTGTCAGCGGCGATCACCACATCGTTCGCGCTGACGGAACCGCCATTGGCGATCGTCAAAGTGCCCGTGCCGCCGTGATTGCCCACGGCGACTTCCTGCGTCGCAGTGACGCTCGATGCACTATCGGTCACGATCACGTTGCCAGTGGCGCTGGCCTGGTCGGCGATGGAGAAGAAACCGTTCGCGCTTACCGTGCCGCCGTTGGACACGGTGAGCGTGCCGTTGCCCCATTTGCCGATATTGATGCTGGCATCCGCGTTCATCGATGCACCGCTGGTGACGGTTGCCGCGCCGATGTCGCCGATGGATTGGCCGATATTGATCTCGCCGTTGCTTTGAACGGTTGCGCCATTGCTGGCCGTCAGCGTGCCGGAGCCGTTGCTGCCGATCAGGAAAGGCGTGCCGCCGCCTGCCGCCGTGATGCTTGAACCCGCGCCATCAACATTCAATGTGGCGTTGTCGACAACCTCTGCCGTGTTGCTGACGCTACCGCCGCCCGTGATGGCCAGCGTGCCTGCATTGATCGAGGTGGTACCGGTGTAGTTATTGGCGCCGGTGAGCGTCAGGGTGCCGGTGCCTTGCTTGACCAGCGAACCGCCGCTGCCGCCTGCGATGCCGCCATCGGTGATGACGCCATCGAATTCGGTGTTGTTGGCGGTACCGAGGGTGAGCGTGTTGCCACCAAGATGGACCATGCCCGCACCAGCCAGATCGCTGATGGTCGTGCCGCCATTGTTGGCACCGGAAATGTCGAAGCTGCCGTTGTCGGTGACGCCGCTCGACGATGCAATGCTGCCCGTGCCCGACAGCGCCAGCGTGCCGCCCTCGATGGTCGTGCTGCCGGTGTAGCTGTTGTCGGCGGTGAAGAGGGTGGTGCCCGCCAGCACCTGCACCGTGCCGTTGCCGCTGATCGTCGGCGCAAAGACATAACCGGTATCGGTGTGGTTGAACACCAGCGTTCCCACGCCGTTGCCAAAGGAAACGGTAGCGGTGTCCAACGTTCCTGCCGCCGCCGGGGCGTCGCCCGCTGCAGCGCCGATGTTCACCGTGCCGACGGAGCCGCTGTCCGCGGCGATCGCAAAGTTGCTGGTGGCAATCGCCGTGCCGCCGTCAGCGACGGTAAGGCTGCCCGTGCCGTCGTGATTGCCCACCTCGATGTTCTGCGAGCTCACGCTTGAACCGCTGCCGGTGACCAGAACGGTACCGTTGGATCCGACATCGTCGGCGATGGACAAGAAACTGCTGGCGTTGACCGTGCCCCCCGCAGACACAGTGAGCGTACCGGTGCCAAGTTGACCGACATTGATGAAGGTGGTGCTGCTCAGCTGCGCGCCGCTGGTGACGGTCACCGTACCGTGGTCGCCTGCGTTCTGGCCAATGTTCAATTGACCATTGCTGTTGACGGTCGCACCGTTTCTGACGATCAGCGTGCCGGTCCCGTTGTCGCCGATCATCATCGGCGTCCCGTTCGGGGGGAGGGTGGCGGTGATGTTCGAGCCCGCGCCATCGGCCACCACGGTGCCGTTGTCGATCAACGTGGAAATGTTGGACAGGGTGCCGCCGGCTCTCACCGACAGCGTGCCGGCGTTGACGACCGTGTCGCCGCTGTAGGTATTGGCGCCGGTAAGCGCCAACTCGCCATCGCCGCTCTTGGTCAGCGAAACCGCGCCGCTGATGACGCCGGTCTCCGTCAAGGTCGTGCCAGCGTCCGTAGACACCGTGCCGCCATTGGCGCCCAGTACCACGGCGCGGCTGGATGCCGTGGATGACGTCGTTTCCAGCGTGCCGCCGTCGAGAGTCAGCGTGCCTGAACTGGAACCCAGGCTGGCGTCATTGGAAATGGCCAGCGTGCCGGCATTGACCACAGTGCCGCCGCTGTAGGTATTGACGCCGGCAAGCACCAACTGGCCATCGCCGCTCTTGGTCAGCGAACCCGCGCCGCTGATGACGCCGGCTTCCGTCAACGTCGTGCCGGCGTCCGTGGACACCGTGCCGCCATTGGCGCCCAGTACCACAGCGCGGCTGGATGCCGTGGATGACGTCGTTTCCAGCGTGCCGCCGTTGAAAGTCAGCATGCCCGCACTGGAACCCAGACTGGCGTCATCGGCGATGGCCAGCGTGCCGGCGACTAGCGTCCAGGGTGTCGTCGATGGGGTCGTGCCCGTCAGTGTCCAGGTGCTGGTGCCGAGCTTTTCGTATTGCGCAAGGCCGAGATATTGGGAGCCGATGCGCGATGCATCAAAACTGCCATTGGCGGTACCGCCCAGCGCAAGCGTATCGCCACCATTCGTGCTGCCGCTGCTGCTGACCACGTTGCCCGTGATGGTCGATCCGGCCTGCAGCACCAGCGTATTGCCGCCACCGCTCAGGTCGATCGCGTCGGCCTGTGCGCCAGCGCCACTGAGGCCGCCGCTGATCGAGCCGCTGTTGATGATCGTCGAGTTGCCGGTCACCACGACGCCGACGCCGCCCGCCCCGGCAACACCGCTACTGCCACCGGTGCCACCCGCGCCACCGACGATCGCGCCCGTATTGGTGAGCGAGGAATTGTTGAGCGATACGCCCGCGGCGCCAGCGCCGCCGTTACTTGCGGCAGAGGTAGTGGCGCCGTTGCCGCCGGAGCCGCCCATGATCAGTCCGGTATTGGCGATGGTCAGTCCAACCCCGGAAACGCCCACGCCGCCGTTGCCGCCGTTGCCGCCAAAGTTGCCGGCCATGACCGGGCCGCCGCCGTTGCCGCCGTTGCCACCGGCGATCGTTCCGGCCGTGGTGAGCACGAAACCAGAGCCGGTTACGCCAGCACCGCCGCCGCCGCCATTCCCGGCAAACCAGGCATAACCGCCAGCGCCGCCGGTGCCGCCCGTTATCGACGTGCCGGTGCCGCTGGTCAGGGCGCTTCCCGACGTTGCGTAGACGCCAGCGCCGCCGCCGCCGCCGCCACCACCGCCGGCGTAGCCCCAGCCGGCCCCGCCAGCATCACCGTTGCCGCCGTGGCCACCGCTGCCACCGGAAATGCTTCCGGGATTGACGAACGTCGTGCCAGCGATGGACTGGCCCACACCGCCACCACCGCCACCGCCGCCGCCACTGTAGTTCCCGAAGCCGCCACCGGAAGTGCTGTAGCCACCAGCGCCACCACCGCCGCCGCCATAGCCATGCGTGGCGGCCGCACCGCCCGCTCCGGCGCCGCCCGGTCTGTTGTAAGGACCGGCAACGCCGCCGCTCCCAAGCGCACCTTGTCCCGCCGTGCCTACGGTGATGGTGCCGGCACCGCCGGCGTTCGCGTAGGTTCCCGACGCGACGGCACCCGTGCCGCCTTGACCTCCCTGGCCGTTGGTCGTGCCATTGACCCCGTTGCCACCCGCTACACCGCAGATCACCGTTGCGCTCGGTATGCACGTCTGCGACCACGCCGGCGACGCGACGGCCGCCAATGCCATGGTTACTGCAATCGCCAAAAGACGCGATTTCGGCTCCGGCTTCGATGACGCATCCGCGCCATGGGTGGCACCACCTTGCGGCGCGCTTGCCAGCTCCGACGCTACCTGTAGCACTCCCAACGTGCGGTTGAAAACGATGCGATAAATACGGTTCAAGGCGATGGCTCCCTGTTAAGCCTGCGAGTTGTCGGTCGGCGTTCGCCATGCGCACGTGCGCAGTAGGCGTGCCGGTTTTTTCGATCCAAAAAATGCGAAGACGCAGCGCGAATGCACTGCGCTCAAACCACCCGCACGCGCCGTGGATTCAGCGCCGGGTCCAGCCAGAACATGTCGTTCTCGAAGCGGCGGAATACGTCGGGCGGCAACACGCTGCTGCGTTCGCGCGCCTCGACTTTTTTGTGCACGGCATGTAGCCCCGGCGTGCCCGCACGCAGGTCGAATTCATCGGCCTGATAACGGATGTTGTCGAAGTCGTGGGTGTACGCAGGCTCGCCGATGAAGTCGTAGACAGCGGCGATCGCCTGCGCCGGATGGCTGACCAGTGTTTCGTAGCTCAGCAACATCAAGTTGGACGTGGCATCGCCGTAGAACGCTTCTTTCAGCGCGTTGTAGGCAAAGCCGACCATGCCTTCGCCGTTGGCCAGGCCTTCGGCGCGCGAATACACCGTGCCGCCGGTCTGGTAATTGAATATGGAGGAGGGCTGGAACGCGTTCTTGCGGACGAGTTGCTCGATGCTGTCGATGACCCACGACACATGCCGCACACAGGCGATCACTTTGCCTTGCGGAAACAGCTCCTTCAGATGCTGCATGCGGGTGCACCACACGCGGTTGGTGTCGAACACCACCTCGGCGTCGTATTCGGGGCCGTAATAGGTATCGAACAAACCCTTGAGCATCCGGCGGCGCTGTTCGTCGGTAACGAACACCGAGTACTCGTTGCGGCCGCTCAGCTCGCCCAGCAAAGTGCTGAAGGCACCGCCCATCGGGCCGCTCATGCCCGCGTGGAATCGGGGGTTCTGGCTCAAAATGGCCGCAAGCAAGGTCGACCCGGACCTTGGCAGGCCCGAGATAAAGTGAAACCGGCGTTCCATCGGTTGTCCCCTGTTTCGCGTGCGGTCGCTCCGGACTGCCTCGCGTGTCAGTTACGTGATGTATTTCTCAACTTTGTATCCCCAACGATGCTAGGGGAACGAACTGCGAAGGGACATGTCTGTGCGTCTCATGATTGCGACGCACGTGCAGGATGCGCCCCGCCGAATGGGATCAGCGAAGCTCGGTGAGGTTGCTGTTCCAGCGGCGGGCCATCAGGTCGACGGTGGGATTTTGTTCGCCCCGGATGCTGGCCGCGCGATAGGCGCCGGGCGCGATGCCGAAAGCCTGCTTGAACAGGCGGCCGGCGTGGCTTTCGCTGGCAAACCCGAGCGCGGGCGCCAGTTCGGCCAGGGAAAGATGATCGAACGCCCGGTTGTCCAGCCGATCGCGCAACCGCTGCAACCGGGAGAGTTGGATGAAACGCGCCACGCCGCCGCGGTCTTCGAACAGGCGATACAGGCCAGCGCGCGAGATGCCGGTGGCGGTGACGATGTGCTGCACGGAAAAGTCGGGCATGTCGAGGTTCGATTCGATCAGCCGCCGCACCGTTTCGCGGCGCACATGTTCGAGCCGGTAGAACTCCGAGCGGGCACCCATGCCGGCGGGATTCAGCGCCACCGACAACAGGTCGATCAGCGTGCGGGTGATCGCCGCATGCGCGCCCGACGGCAGATGCGGAACCTGCTCCACCAGCGCGCGCAACAGGGCACCCAACAGGGCGCCTTCCTTCGCATGGATACGACGCCCGTGCAGATTGTCCAAATCGCCAGCCGCCGCACGCACGGAATCACGCGCCACGCTCACGGTGATCAGCTTGACGCTGCGCGAGCCGCTTTCCATCGGCTCGCGGGTATCCAGCAGCAAGGTTTCGCCAGGCTTGACCGGCACGGCTTGCCCATAAGGGCCACCGATCAACTCGCCACTGACGACATGATGCATGACGAAATGATCAAAGCCATCGTCGGCCACGCGTTCCCGGCGGCGATGACGAACGCCGCCGTATTCGCGCGCGAACAGCAACGTGCGCTCCAATCGCCAGCTGCGCGAGCGCGCGAAGAATGGCGCGCTTGTGCGCTCCACGTCGGTACCGCGCGCATACAGATCGCGATAACGCGCGAAAGCCTCATGCGCTTCTTCGTAGGCTGCGCTGTCGAACGCAAAGATTTCGCTCACCTGGCCACCTCAAGCGCCGCGCGCCGGTAGCCGGTACTGGCCAGCAATGCCATGGCAACGCCCACGACCGAGGCCATCATGCACACCCGGCTCAACGCCAGGGAAAGTCCGTGGCCGCCAAGGCCAAGGCCATCGCTCACCACACCTGCCATCCACGGACCAAACGCCTCGCCCGCCACGGCGGTGACGATGAGAAACACGCGCAAGCCCACGTCACGCAAAGACGGACTCAGCATGGATGGCCAGCCTGCCAAGGCGGCGACCACGGCGCTGCTGCTGACCAATGAAGCCAGCGCCAGCCCAGCGCAAGCCGAAACGGGAGACGTGCTCCACAGCATCGCCCCCAGTATCGGAATGGCAAGCAGCAAGGCACCCGTCACGATGACCATGGGCGAGCGCCCTTCTCCGCGTTTGTTGACCAGGGTGTTGTCGATCAGGGTGCCGGCGATGAAATGTCCCAGCGGCTGCGCAACCAATGTCATCGCACCGAACACCAGCGCTGCCGTCGCGGGCGCCAGCCCCTGCTCCCGGTGCAATACCGATGGCGCCCACGCTCCAATGGTCCGCACCACCAGCACGCTGGCAGAGGCGCCGCAAAGATAAGCACCCATCACCCACGGCTGGTCGCGGAACGCGGAAAGAAACATACGGAAGACGTGTCTTGGCCGGGGCAATGACACCTGCGGTTGCTCCGCATGGCGCAACAGCAAGGCCATCAGCAGCACATTCGGCACCGCCATCGCCACAAACAGCAAACGCCATTGCTCGGGCATTCGTCCTGGCAGCCATTTTGCGAACAAGGCCAGCGTTGCACCACCCAGCAGCAGCGAGAGACTGCGGCCGATCACCGAGGACGCCGTAAGCATGGCCACCGAACGAGCACGCCACTGCAACGCTGCGCGCTCCACCACCAAGCCCAGCGCCAGCGGCATGAAAATCGACTGCCCCAGGCCGACCAGAGCCCGACCGGTGATAAGCAGGACAAACGAATGGCCGAGCGCAACGATCAACATGCCCAGCATCCACGTCGCCACGCACGCCGCCAGCAAGCGAACGCGATGAGACGAATACGCCAGCGGCCAGCTGGCCAGCATGCCGCAGATATATAGCAACGCGAAGGCGGGACCATCGAGCAGACCCAGTTGCGCATCCGACAGACCGAGGTCCGCCTTCCACAGCGGTGCCGCGACCGCGGGCAGATTGCGATCGATAAAGGCCAAGCAATGGCCACAGGCGAGCAGGCCGATCAGCGACGCCGGCATGCCTCCCGCATTGGAACGAGAATCGGACAGCCGCATGTCTCCCCTGGACCACTGTTCGTTTAAACGAATGACGCGATGCAGCCGTCCGTTTTGTGAGTTATGTCACAGCATCCAGCTAGCAATGTATATGCCAGATGGTTTCACCTGAAGCGCCCGGACGCCCATGGTCGGGCGACGGCAGCCGCCGGACGCGACAGGTCACCTTGTGACCTGGTGAGGTCCTTCACCGGGTTGGCGACAGTTCCACCGATTGCACCGTCACCGGCAACGCGGAGCCCTGCTCGAACGGTGCCGAGGGCGTCAATTCGACGTGCATGGCGTACGGGTGGGTGGCGCGATCGTGGCGAATGGAAACCTGCTGATTGCCGGCGCCCGGCTTGTTCCCGTCAGCGCTGCCCAACGCCAACGGATAGCGTCGTCCGTCGATCCATAGATCCATCTTTGCGCGAGTGGATACCGGCTGATAGTGCACGATAAGCAGGTAATCCGTGGCTTTCGCATCGAGCTGCCAGCTCAGCTTGTAGAGCGTGGCGGGTGCTTCGTAGCCTTCGCCGTTGTAGTTGAGGTAATGCTCCGAGTGCTCCGGTTGCAGGTGGAAACTGCCGTCGGCGGCAGCGACGAGGGCGCGCGGGCGAACATGCAGTTCTCCCTTCAGCGGCAGCACGATGACGGGCATGAAGTCGTCGCTGTCGTTGGTCGACGCATGGGCAAGATGCGCCAGCGAAACGGCTATGCCATCGCCGTCGTGCTGCACCTCGCTGGTGGTGTCAGGCGATCCAAGCCGATAGGCAGAGCCGAACGCGGTGTCGACCACGCCCGGTATATGCAACGTATTGTCCGCCGGCCATTTCGCGACGAACAGATACACCGCATGCGGCCCTATCGTGGCGTAGCCGAAGTCCAGCGATGCAAACGGTTGCCTGCGCGTGCCGTAGATCGCCTCACCGTTGCGCTTGAGCCACGCGCCGATGCCCTGCAGCACCTGCGCTTCGTAGGGCACGACGGAACCATCGCCTTCAGGACCGATGTTGAGGATGTAGTTGCCGCCCTGGCTCACCACGCGCACCAACCGCGTGATGTTTTCGCGGATCTTGCCTTGCGGATCCTTTCTTTCCTGCCACGAGCGATAACCCCAGGTTTCCGGAAACATGGAAGCCGGCGCCTGCCAGGGCAGTTCCATCGCCACATCGGGCTCCGCGTTGTCGCCCATCACCGCGAAATCGCCGTAATGGTTCCACACGCGGCCGGAGATCATGGTCTGCGGTTGCAGCGCATGCACGGTGCGTGCGAAGTGCGCGCTTTGCGCGGGCGTGGGCTTGCCCATGTCGAACCAGATTTCCGAGATCGGTCCATAGTGGCCCAGCAGTTCCTTGAGCTGCGCGACGTTGAAGGCTTCCTGCGCGGGCGTGATCGGATTGCTGTTGCCTTCGATGTACGCGTTGCCGCCGGGGTGATGCCAATCGATCGTGGAGTAATACACGCCGAACTTCAGGCCGCCGCGCGCGCAAGCATCAGCGAGTTGCTTGACGATGTCCTTGTGATACGGCGTGCCGTCCACCGTGTTGTAGGACGTCTGCATGGTCTGGAACAGATTGAAACCATCGTGATGCTTGGCGGTGATCACGATGAACTTCATCCCCGCCGCCTTCGCCAGCGCCACGATCGCATCGGGATCGAATTTCTCCGGATCGAATTGCTTGGCGAGCGCTTCGTAGTCCTTCGGCGGAATCGGCCCGTTGGCGAAAATCTGCTCGCTGTAACCGTTGTCCACGCGCTTGCCGTTCCACATGCCGCCGGCGATGGAGTACAGGCCGAAGTGGATGAACATGCCGAACTTGCGGTCTTGCCAGGTGTTGATGGTTTCGGTGCTGGGACCTGGGCCGGGTGGCGGCTGCGGTTGGTCGAGCTGTCGGTGTGTCGTCTGGGAAATATCGGCCGGTTCGGCAAAAAGAGGCTGTCCGCAGCATGCTATGAGCGTGAGAAGCAAACGAGCGATTCGCTTGAGTCCGACAGCATTTGTCATGGCGTACACATCCTCAAGGTGGAGTGGAGCTACTGGCTGACAAGCCTCAAGTCGACTTTCCCGAACGGGGAAGCGCCGCGGCAACTTCCCGGAATGAGGTCAATGCGGCCTCAAGGTGCTCAACGATTTCCTGCGCCAGTACGTCGGGGGGCGGCAGGTCGTCGAGGTTGTCGAGGCTGTTGTCCTTCAGCCAGAAAATATCCAGGCTGGCCTTGTCGCGTGAGACGAGTGTTTCATAGTCAAAATATTTGAAGCGCTCGCTTTCAACGCGGTCATGGCGGTTGCCGGGACGATAGCAGTCGATGAAGTCCTGCAGGTCTTCGCGCTTCAGCGTCTTGGTTTTCAAGGTGAAGTGCTTGTTGGTGCGCAGGTCGTAGATCCACACGCCCTTGGTGTGGACCTTGCCATCCTTGGGCTTGTTGTCGAAGAACAACACGTTTGCCTTCACGCCCTGTGCGTAGAAGATGCCGGTGGGCAGGCGCAACAGCGTATGCACGTCGCAGGTTTCCAGCAATTTTCGGCGAATCTTTTCGCCTGCGCCTCCCTCGAACAGCACGTTGTCCGGCAACACCACGGCAGCCTGCCCGTTGACCTTCAGCATGGAAACGATGTGCTGCAGAAAGTTGAGCTGCTTGTTCGAGGTGGTCTGCCAGAAGTCCTGGCGCTCATAGGTCAAGGCGTCGCGGTCTTCCTCGCCATCCTCATTGGTGATGGTCATGCTGCTCTTCTTGCCGAAGGGCGGATTGGCCAGTACGTAGTCGAACGTCTGCTTAGGCTCGGAGATCAGTGCGTCCGCGCGTTCCACACTCGGCTCGCCGTCAAGATCGCCGATGTTGTGCAGAAACAGATTCATCAGGCACAGACGTCGCGTACTTGGCACGATTTCGTTGCCGTAGAAGGTTTGATGGCGAAGAAAGTGCGCCTGCGCCTTGTTCAACTTCTGACGGTTCAGCCATTCGTGCACGCCCAGGAAGAAACCGCCCGTCCCGCATGCAGGGTCGGCAACGGTCTTTCTGGGTTCCGGTTGCACGCATTCCACCATCGCCTGGATCAACGCACGCGGGGTGAAGTATTGACCGGCGCCGCTCTTGGTGTCTTCTGCGTTCTTCTGCAGCAGGCCCTCGTAGAGATCACCCTTGACGTCGGTTTCCATCCCCAGCCAGTTCTCGGCATCGATCATTTGTACCAGGCGAGCGAGCTTGGCAGGGTCCTGAATCTTGTTTTGCGCCTTGAAGAAGATGGCGCCCAGCATGCCCGGCTCTTCACCGAGTTTGTGCAGCACGCTCAAGTAATGGGATTCCAGCGGTTCGCCGGTCTTTTTGCGCAGGCTGGTCCAATCGCAACTGCGTGGAATATGCGTGTCACGGCTGTGCGGCGGTTGCGCGTATTCATGCGCCAACTTGAGAAACAGCAGATAGGTTAGCTGCTCCAGATAGTCGCCATAACCCACGCCGTCATCGCGCAGGGTGTGGCAGAAATTCCAGATCTTCTGAACGAGGGTGTTGCTGTTCATGACTTACGGTGTGTCCTGAGTTTTCTTGCGCTGGGTGAAGCGGGCCGCCTCCGCCTCGAGCTGTTGAAGTTCTTCGGCGGCTTCCTGCTCCGCGGCTTGCGCTTCATCCGCGCGGCGGCGCGCATCGAAGGCGGCGTAACGCTCATCGATGATCGTTTCCATCTGTTCGTGCGAAATGCGGCCGGCGTGCTCCAGCACCGCTCGTTCGTTGAAATTCAAAAAGCGATCGGTTTGCGTGATCCAATCCGCCATGCGTGTCTCGACCCGGCGCATGGCGCGGTCTTCGGCAAAATCGAGGAACATGGTCACCAACCGGTTGAGCTGATCCAGTTCGTGAGCATCCAGATAATTCTTGGACACCACGGCATCCGCTTTGCGGACGCGCTCGCCGAGCCAGTTGGTCAGCGCCATATTGCTGGCTGCGGGATCGGCCCGCGCCACGATCAGCTCGGCGGCGGTCCGGCCGGTAACGGCAAACACCAGTTTGTTCTGAATAGTGGCGAAGAAGGCCTTGGCGGTCTGTGCGGTGCCGTCATAGTCGCTGCTGCTGGCTTTGAACAGATCGCGCAGCTTCTGATAGAAGCGCTTCTCGGAGCTGCGTATATCGCGGATGCGATGCAGCAGTTCGTCGAAGTAATCAGCACGCTCGGCATCCTTCAGCCGCTGGTCGTTCAGCACGAAGCCCTTGACCAGGTATTCGGCAAGGGTGCTGCCGGCCCAGCGGCGGAATTGTGCTCCACGCGGGGAGCGGACGCGGAAACCCACGGCCAGGATCAGCTCCAACCGGTAGAGCTGAACGGATCGGCTTACCTGCCGCCGGCCCTCGGTTTGAACTGTCAAGGATTCCTTGACAGTTGCCTCCGCACTCAGCTCGCCCTCGCTCAGGATGTTGCGAATATGCAGGCTTACGTTCTGCTTGGTGGTGTCAAAAAGCCGGGCCATTTCGACTTGATTGAGCCACACCGTGCCATCGATCGCCCGCAGATGGATTTCGGCCCGCCCATCCTCGGTGCGGTAGAGGATCAGTTCGCCTGTGTTGTCGTTCACACCGCCTCCTTGGCTTTGCGCGTGCGCTTCTTGCCGATATCGCCGCGTGCTGCGCGATCCGTGCGAATGCGTTGCAGCAGGATGCTGGCGGGTTCGTCGTGGGGGTCTTGGGGAACGAGCTTGCCAGAGAAGGCGGCTTTGAGGATGTTTTTGCGTTGGGCGGCGGCCTGCTGGAGCCCACGCTCAATCATAGACTCCTGGACGAATGACTCTCGTCGCTGCTCCAGAAGAAGTGTGGTGATTTCAGTCTGCTCGTTCATCGGCGGAAGCGGCACGACAAGAGCAGCGAGCTTCGAACCGTTGACATTGGCCTGTCCGACCTGTTGAGTCACGACTGATTTCACCCATTGCCTTCCATATATTGAGTTGATGTATGCAGAAATAAACTCAGGAGAACAACTCTGTGAAGGCGTTACGCTAATCAAATAAGAGGCATACGAACATGGTGTGACTTGAGAGCGATACACGGCGGTTTTTCCCACCAGCTCTGGACTGTTCGTGCGATTAAATAGAATGTCGCCATTAGCTAGAAATAATTCAGGGAACTCAGGGTGATCTTGGGGAAGATATTTCAGTACGCCGAGGTCCAGTTCACCATCTTGAATGTTGCCCATCCTCAGCACCGGTACTCCCTTACGATCTTCGCTAGTTTTAGAAGACGTTCCGTATTTCTGAGTCAACGACAATTGATCAACAGTTGCATATGTCCATCCTGCCGGCAGTATGGGTAGTGCAGTGACATCGGGAGAAGTAGGCTCAGGATATTTAGACTTCCAGCCTTTAGGGGGAACCTTGCCTTGCTCAGCGAACTTGGCAAGTTGCTTGGCTTCCCAGCGAGCGCGCCGTTCGGTAAGGATGCGTTGCAGCAGTTCGGCGCCGGTTTCCTGTGGCTCACCGCGTCGCGCTTGAGCAGCGCGCCAGTCGGCGGTCAGCGAGCCTTCCACGGCGGCTTTGAGCAGCGATTGACGGTACTGCGCCAACTTGCGCTGCGCTGCCTTCAGTTCGGCTACGCCGGCATCAAGCTCGGAGAGAAGTTCTTCAAGCTTTTCGACGATGCGTGTCTGTTCGGGAAGAGGTGCCAGAGGAAACGGGAGCTCCCCAACATCCGACTTTCGAATGGATGGCACCACGGATGCACGGGCGCCCGCATCAAATCTCGTAACCGACGAATACCAATACAGATATTTTGAGTCAACCAGACCTTCATGACCCAGTATCCCCATGACATTGTTATCCACCAAAGCTGGAGAAGCGAGCATTGCTCGACGATTTAGCCGCAAAGCTTCGCCAATTTTTGGAAAGACAATGGTGTCAACTGGAAGCGGGGTTGCTTTAATCGATTTAGCTTCAGCGAGCGACAGGGTGTTATCGGTCGCCAACAGCGTTTTTGAGCCTGATTGCCATGCAACAGAGATATCTCTGACTTTATAGAATGGAATGTCTTTGCCAGTGCGTCCTTGCATGTCTTTAGGAAATCCAAATCCAGCGAAGAATTCGCAGACGTCATCAAAGGAAACGATCTCCCAACTTTTAGGAAGTTGTTGAGCCACATCTTGCTTCAAGCCACCAACTCCTCATTCATCTCCGCCAGCAGCCCATCAAGCTGCTCGCCAAACACTTGCCACGCCTTCTGCAATCCACCCTTAGCTGCCAACTGCGCATAATCGAAATCCTCGCGACCGATCGAACAACTCGACGCGATATGTTCCTTGATCATGCGCAACCACTCGGTCTGTTCTGGGGTGAAGGCGGTGGTGCGCTGCGCATTGTGCCGGAAAATCCAGGCCTGGAAGCGCTTGTCGACGATGTCGGCGAAGGGGCGCAGCTCATCGTCCATGCCCAGCGAAAAGCGGACGAGGGCGACGAGATCGGTGAGCTGTCGGCGCATTCCGGCACCGTCCACCTTGGAAGCTTGCACGCGGGAGTAGGCCGACCAAAGCCGTTCGGTGGTGAGCATCAACGGCGGACGTGATAAGGCGTCGTGTAGTTCCTGGATCATGTCGAAGGTGAGCTGCCGACGCTGATACGGCTGCTGGTAGAAGAACGCGAGGGCGGCGATTTCGTCCTTGTTGGCGCGCAGGTAGTCGGCAAATGCCTGTACCACGGCTTGCGCCTGCGTTTCGGCCTGGGCGCTGTAGCCTTGGAAGGTGATCTGGTCCAGATTGATATGATCGATCAGTTGCTCGCGCTCGCGGCGGATGGATTCGATCAGGTCGCGCAGCCGGGGATCGTCGAAAGGCTGACAGGCGGCGTTGATGCGGCGTTGTCGGGCCGCATCGAGTTGTTCCGCGCTGAGCGTATTCTCGCCTGCAGTGATGCCGGCGGCTTTGGCGGCATCCAGTGCATCGGCGACTACGCGATCCGGATCGACCGCCTCGATCAGGCGGCGCGCGAGATCGTTGAGTGCGATGCCACCCGCCGCCTGCTTGATACGTGCCTGAGCCTTGTCGTCCAACTGCTTGACCATGCGCACCAGGCGGTTTCCCAGGCTGAGCACGGTGTCCTCGTCGCGTCCACCGACGGCCACGGTTTTAAGCAGGGTGTCCAGCGAAAGCTGGGGCTTTTTCTCCAGCGAGCGGCTTTCGGTCTTCAGGGTTTTTTCCACGCCGACTGCATCGATCAGCACGAAATGCGTTTTGGCGCTATCGACGCTGTTGCTGACCTTTTTCAGCGATTCGGCGTCCAGGCTGCGCACGCCACGGCCTTTCATCTGTTCGTAGTAGCTGCGGCTGCGCACATCGCGCATGAACAGCAACACCTCCAGCGGCTTCACATCCGTACCGGTTGCGATCATGTCCACCGTGACGGCGATGCGCGGATGGTAATCGTTGCGGAAGCTGGCCAGGATGCTGTCGGCATCCTCTTCGGCCTTGTAAGTAACTTTCTTGCAGAAGGCGTTGCCCTGGCCGTAGATCTCGCGCACGTTGCGGATGATGTCATCGGCATGGCTGTCGGTCTTGGCGAAGATCAGGGTTTTGGGCACTTCCCGGCGGTGAGGAAAAAGCGTCGTTTCCACCGCGTCTTTCATGGCCTGGATCACCTGACGGATCTGGCTGGGATTGACGACCGATTTATCCAGCTCGGTGGGCGAATAAGCGGTGTCTTCTTCGATTTCCGCCCAACGCTTTTTGCGGGTCTGCCGATCCCGGTGATCGACCCATTCCCTGGCTTTCAGTTCGGCGCCGGCGCGAGTGATCTCGGTCTCGATTTCATACACGTTGTAGCCGACGTTGACGCCATCGAGCACGGATTGCTCGTAGCTGTATTCGGCCACGACGTTTTCGTTGAAGAAGCCGTAGGTGCGATTGTCTGGCGTGGCGGTGAGGCCGATCAGGAAAGCATCGAAGTAATCCAGCACCTGCTTCCAGAGGTTGTAGATGCTGCGATGGCATTCGTCGATGACGATGAAGTCGAAGGTTTCGATCGGCACCGCCGGGTTGTAGCGCACCAGCTTGGGTTGTTTGCCCGCTTGTGGAATTTCGGCGAGCGAAATGTCCTCGGCCGAATCGTCGATGGCGTCACCCGAGAGAATGGAATACATCCGCTGGATGGTGCTGATGCAGACTTGCGCATGCGGATCGATGCGACTGCTGGCCAGGCGCTGCACGTTGTACAGCTCGGTGAACTTGCGGCCGTCGTCTGGCGGCGTATAGGCCATGAACTCCTGATGGGCCTGTTTGCCGAGGTTGCGCGTATCGACCAGAAATAGCACGCGACGCGCGCCCGCGAACTTCAGCAGGCGGTAGACCGAGGTGATGGCGGTAAAGGTTTTGCCCGCACCGGTGGCCATGTGCACCAATGCGCGCGGTCGATTTTTGGCGAGCGACTTTTCCAGGCCGGTGATGGCGCTGATCTGGCAGTCGCGCAGATTGCGCTCGGGCAATGGCGGTATCTCGCACGCAAGCCGGTGCCGCAGGGTATGGGGCTCGCCCGCCCAGTTGGCCAGGGTCTGTGGACGGAAGAAATGAAAGATTTCACGCGCACGCGGGTGCGGATCGCGGCTGTCCGTGAACTGGATGATTTGTCCGGTGCTCTCGTAGAGAAAACGCAGCGGCTCCTTGTTCTTGCGCCATTTCAGCTTGGCGGCGGCGTAGCCTTCGGTTTGCGTCTCGTGAACGGTGAGGTTTTGGCCTTCTTCGTCGCGCTTGGCCTCAATCACTCCAACCGGTTCACGATCTACAAACAGTACGTAGTCGGCCTGCGGTCGGCCGGCGTCCTTCGTGCCGGCATCCTTGTCGAACGGGTATTCGCGCACCGCCACGCCGGCATTGGCGCCCAGGTTGATGGCTTTGAAATCCTGAACCACCCAACCGGCCGATTCCAGCTTCTGGTCGATGATATGGCGCGCCTGGTCTTCCGGCTTCATGCTGATCCCCTCGGTCCATGATGCAGGGTGGAATTAGTCCCGCAAGTGCTGCTGATATGCAACATGCTGAATGGTTTGGGAGAGGGGTGCATTCGTCTTGCACTGGGACTGGCAAGTGTCCGCAAACAACAACGGGCGCCGAGGCGCCCGTTGCGTGATACCAAAAGCAACCGCGATCAGATCGCGTAATACATCTGGAATTCCAGCGGATGCGTGCTGGCGCGGTAGCGCGTCACTTCCTGCATCTTCAGTTCGATATAGGCATCGATGAAGTCGTCGGTGAATACGCCGCCGGCCTTGAGGAAGTCGCGGTCCTTGTCCAGCGCTTCCAGCGCGCCGTCAAGGCTGGAGCACACCTGCGGGATGTTCTTCTCTTCTTCCGGCGGCAGGTCGTAGAGATCCTTGTCGGCCGGCGCACCCGGATCGATCTTGTTCAGGATGCCGTCCAGGCCCGCCATCATCAGCGCGGTGAAGGTGAGATAGCCGGACTGGATCGGGTCGGGGAAGCGCACTTCGATGCGGCGGCCCTTCGGATTCGACACGAACGGAATACGGCAGCTCGCCGAGCGGTTGCGCGCGGAGTAGGCCAACATCACCGGCGCTTCGAAGCCCGGCACCAGGCGCTTGTAGCTGTTGGTGGTGGAGTTGGCGAATGCGTTGATCGCCTTGGCGTGCTTGAAGATGCCGCCGATGTACCACAGCGCGAGCTGCGACAGGCCACCGTACAGATCGCCGGAGAACAGATTCTTGCCGTCCTTGCTCAGCGACTGGTGCACGTGCATGCCGCTGCCGTTGTCGCCGACGATCGGCTTGGGCATGAAGGTGACGGTCTTGCCGTTCTGGTGCGCCACGTTCTTGATCACGTACTTGAGCGTGATCAGCTCATCGGCTTTCTGCACCAGCGTGTTGAACTTGACGCCGATTTCGCACTGGCCGGCGTTAGCCACCTCGTGGTGGTGCACTTCCACTTCCTGGCCGAGGGATTCCAGCACTTTGCACATGTCGGCGCGCAGATCGCCCAGCGAGTCGACCGGGCTGACCGGAAAGTAGCCGCCCTTCACGCCCGGACGATGGCCGCTGTTGCCTTCGTCGTACTTGAAGCGCGAGCTCCACGCGGCTTCCTGCGATTCGATTTCGTAGAACACACGGCCCATGTCGTTCTGCCAGCGCACGGAATCGAAGATGAAGAATTCCGGCTCCGGACCGAAGAAAGCGGTGTCGGCCACGCCGGTGGACTTGAGATAAGCCTCGGCGCGCTTTGCAATGGAGCGCGGATCGCGGCCGTAGGCCTGCATGGTGCTCGGTTCCAGCACGTCGCAATGCAGGACGAGCTGCGTGTGGGCGCTGAACGGATCGAGGTAGGCGGTGGCCGGATCAGGCAGCAGCACCATGTCCGATTCGTTGATGCCCTTCCAGCCGGAGATCGACGAACCGTCGAACATCTTGCCGTCTTCGAAAGTGGACTCGTCGATGGCATGAGCCGGGAAGGTGACATGGTGGTGCTTGCCGAGCATGTCGGCGAAACGCAGGTCGACGAACTCGACCTCTTTTTCCTGGATCAGGTCGAGCACTTTCTTGGCGGACATGTAGAACCTCGATGGAATACGTGAATTGGGGGTCGCGCGTGCTCTAGAGCAAGCACCGTACCAACTTTAAAACACTTTTTACTTCAATGAATTGCAGCAGCAAGCACATTTTTGCGGGGAGCCGTTGCACAATCCTGGGGCAATTTTGCACTTTATTGGTGCTAATCCATTTACCCATTTAACCGGCTGGCAAGGAAGAACTAAGTCTTAAGCTATATCGTTTTTCGCGCCAGCCAAGCGGTTCCCTCGCTTTGTCCCCAAGGAGCTCCTGCGTGCACGACCTTGTTCATGTGATCCTGCTCGGCCTCATCGAGGGTATTACCGAATTCCTGCCGATCTCCAGTACCGGACATCTACTCATTGCTGAGCGCTTTGGCCTCGGCGCCCGTTCCGATCTGTTCAACGTGGGTATTCAGGCAGGTGCGATCCTCGCCATCACGCTGATTTATTGGAAGCGGATCTGGGTACTGCTCACGCAATGGCAGAACCCGACCAATCGCGCTTACCTGCTCAAGCTGTTCGTAGCATTCCTGATTACTTGCGTGCTGGGTTTCGTCGCGACGCATTACGGCTTCAAGCTGCCGGAAACGTTGACGCCGATTGCTTGGGCACTGCTGATCGGCGGATTCTGGATTCTGGGGGCGGAGGCGCTTGCCGCGCGGCAGGTGGATCGCAGCGAGGTGACCTGGCGGGTGGCGATCCTGGTTGGCTTTGCGCAGATTGTGGCAGGGGTATTTCCGGGAACCTCGCGTTCGGGCGCAACGATTTTCACGGCCATGTTGGCCGGTACCAGCAATCGTCCGGCGGCGACGGAGTTTTCATTTCTGGTCGGCATTCCGACCATGTATGCGGCGACCGGCTACGAACTCTTGAAAGTACTCAAGAGCGGCGGCGCCGAGCACGAAGATTGGGGTGCGCTGATCATCGGCTTCGTGGTGTCGCTGGTAGTGGCGTTCGTCGCGGTGAAATGGCTGCTGGGTTACATCCGCACACATCGTTACACGTGGTTTGCGTGGTATCGCATCGTGCTGGGGGCGGCGCTGTTGCTGTTGATTCCGGCAGGTGCGTGACACCTTGCCTTTCTCCTCCCCTGCCTGCTGGGGGAGGTCGGGAGGGAGTGGATTTTTGTGAGGAAGTTTGTGGCACGTACTCACCCCACCCCCTGAAAGCGGGGAAGGGAGCGAGGCATTCACTGCGCACGCACCGGCTTTTCCTTCCTCATCATCGGCAACGGCGGCCTGAAGGCCTCCACCACCGGCGCAATCGGGCATACCGATTCGAAGGGACGCTCAAACAATTCGCGTGCCCATTCGATGAAAGCCTGTACGCGTGCCGATAGATGTTTCTTCTGCGGGTAGACGATCCACACATTCTTGCCGGTGGACACCGTGTCGGTGAGGATCGGCTCGAGCTTGCCTACCTCCAGCGCACAGGTGGCCATCACATGCGGCGCCTGGATGATCCCCAAGCCCGCCATGGCCGCCTGAATCACCGATTCGCCGTCGTTGATCAGCAAATGCGCGTTGACGTCCACTTCGATGCGGCCGTCGGCCGTATCGAACGACCACTGCCGCGGCTTGCCGTTCTGATAGACGTAATTGATGCAGCGATGGTTCTTCAGCTCCTCGATGTTGGCTGGCATGCCATAGCGTTCCAGATATTCCGGCGAGGCCAGCAATACGTTCCGCAGGTAGCCGATCTTGCGCGCAATCAGACTGGAATCTTCCAGCTCGCCCATGCGGATGGCGCAATCCACCCCTTCCTCGTTCAGGTCGTAGGGGTAGTCGCACATCATCAATTCCAGACGAATTTCCGGATACCGATGCTGGAATTCATCAAGCTTGGGCACGATCGTGGAGCGGCCGATCGAAGCCGACATGCCCACCCGCAGCTTGCCTTGCGGTTTGCGGTGGGCGTAGCCCAGCGATTCGGTCGCTTCGGCGAGATCAGCGAGGATCTCCTTGCAACGTGCATAGAATGAGGCGCCATCGTCCGTAAGGCGCAAGGCACGGGTGGAGCGGAAGAGCAGCCGGACGCCCAGATGTTCCTCCAGCCGGGAGACGGCGCGGCTGACGCCGGAGGGGGTCATGCTGAGCTGGGCTGCCGCGGAGGCAAAACTCTTCGCTTCCACGACACGGACAAAAGCGGAAATAGCAGAAAAGTCTTCCATAGCACGTTCCAAAACACATTCTGTTGACGATTATGCACCCATTCGTGACTGCTGGTCACGAGTGGCTTGCGCAAGGAGCGGATTTTCTAAACTGTACGGTGTACCCATTATTCGTTTCCTAAAAATCTTGCTGCGTTGCGGCACGAGCGATCCAAGGGAGCGAACGATGTTTAAGAAAGCAATCCTGGCCAGCCTGGTCATAGCAGCCGTTGCCGGCAGTTGGGCACTGCTCGGCAGCCACGGTGGGAGCGCACATGCGCAAGCCGCCAATGGACAGAGTGGCCCGCCCGAGGTGAGCGTCGCAACGGTCGTGGTGCGTCCAATCAGTGACAGTGCGGACTTCACCGGCCAGTTACAAGCGGTCGATTCGGTCGACGTGCGGCCGCGCGTGAGCGGTTATGTGGAATCCGTGCAGTTCAAGGAAGGCACCGAAGTGCACAAGGGCGACGTGTTGTTCCGCATTGATGCGCGCCCGTTCCAGACCGAAGTCGATCGGCTGACCGCCAACGTAGCGCAGGCGCAGGCGCAACTCGGCCTGGCGCAAGCCAATGCCGCACGTGCACGAAAGCTGTTGGCTCAGCATGCGATTTCGCAGGAAGAAGCCGACAGCCAGAACACCACCGAGCAAAGCGCCAAGGCAACCGTCGCGGCATCCACTGCCGCACTGGCCACGGCCAAGCTCGATCTGGATTGGACGCAGGTGCGTGCGCCGATCGATGGCCGCGTAAGCAATGCGCACATCCAGCCGGGCAACCTTGTTTCCAGCGCAGATGTGCTCACCACGGTGGTGTCGGTGAATCCGGTCTACGTGTATTTCGATGTGGACGAACAGACCTGGCTGAAGCTCGATAGGCTGCGTCGCGAGACCATCAAGAACGGCCACGCGCCGCGCATCGAAGCCACCATGGGCTTGGCCGACGAACAAGGCTATCCGCATGAGGGTCGCATCGACTTCGTCGACAACCAGGTACGCGTGGGCTCGGGCACGATGCGTTTGCGCGCCGTGTTCGATGAAGAAAACGGCCTGCTTACACCCGGCTTGTATGCACGCGTACATCTGCAGGCAGGTCAACCGCGTCCGCGCGTGTTGATCGACGATCGCGCCCTCGGCACGGATCTCAGCAACCAGTTCGTCTATGTGGTGGACGGCCAGCACAAGGTGCAGTACCGCAAGGTGGCGCCGGGTCCGCTGTTCCACGGTTTGCGCGTGATTGACGACGGTCTCAATGCCGGTGACGTGGTGGTGGTGAATGGCTTGCAGCATGTGCGTCCTGGCGCGGAAGTGAATCCGCAACAGGTGGCGATGGAGTCCCGGCTGAGTGCGCAGGACAAGGCGCTGGTGGATGCGGCAGCGACGAATCCGGATGGCAACGATTCGCGTACCGCACAGGCTGATAACAGGAATCCGCAGAAGCGTTCGCAGGGCTGATGTTGCTCCCTCCCCTGCGACGGCAGGGAAGGGCTGGGTTTGGGTTGTGCGAGCTTGCCGCACTGCTTGAGTTCGCCGCGAGGCTGCTTCACCCCATCCCTCCCCTACTACACGTAGGGGAGGGAGCTGAGAGATTGCGCAATAGCCAGCTTTTTTGGCCGATGCGTCATTCAAATGAATTCGAGAACTGACATGAAAAACATCGCACAGTTTTTCGTCGATCGGCCAATCATGGCCGCCGTGCTTTCGCTGATCTTCGTGATCGCGGGCAGCATCGCGGTATTCAAGTTGCCGATCAGCGAATACCCCGAAGTGGTGCCGCCCACCGTGGTGGTGCGCGCCAATTATCCCGGCGCAAGCCCCGAGGTGATCGGCCAAACCGTCGCCACGCCGCTGGAAACGCAGATCAATGGCGTGGAAGGCATGTTGTATTCGTCCTCGCAGGCGACCAGCGACGGGCAGATGACGCTCACCGTCACCTTTGCGTTGGGCACCGATCTCAACAACGCGCAGGTGGAAGTGCAGAACCGCGTGTCGCAAGCCTTGCCGCGTCTGCCGGAAGAAGTACAGCGCCTGGGCGTGACCACGCAGAAAAGTTCGCCCGATCTCACCATGGTGGTGCACTTAACTTCGCCGGATAAACGCTACGACATGCTTTATCTGTCGAACTACGCGCGCCTGCACATCAAGGACATCCTCGCCCGCCTCGACGGCGTGGGTGACGTGCAGTTGTTCGGCGCCGGTGAATACAGCATGCGTGTGTGGCTGGATCCCAACAAGCTGGCCCAGCGCAGCATGACTACCGGCGACGTCGTTCGCGCGATTCAAGAGCAGAACGTTGCGGTAGCCGCCGGTGCACTGAATGCGCCGCCGGTACCGGGCAATACCGACTTCCAGCTCAACATCCACACGCAAGGCCGCCTCAGCACCACCGAGGAATTCGGCAACATCATCGTGCGCACGGATAGCAATGGCAGCGTGGTGCATCTGCGTGATGTGGCCCGCATCGAACTGGGTTCGAATCAGTATGCCTTGCGCAGCTTGCTGGATAACCAGCCGGCGGTGGCGATTCCGATCTTCGCGCGCCCCGGCTCCAATGCCATCCAGATCTCCAACGAAGTGCGCGCCGCGATGGAGGAGCTGAAGAAGGACTTCCCGCAAGGGGTGGAATATCACATCGTTTACGATCCCACGGTGTTCGTGCGCGGATCGATCGAAGCGGTGGCGCACACGTTGATCGAAGCGATTTTCCTGGTCGTGCTGGTGGTGATCCTGTTCCTGCAGACCTGGCGCGCATCGGTGATCCCGCTGGTTGCCGTGCCGGTCTCGCTGGTCGGCACGTTCGCGGTGATGTATCTGGCGGGGTTCTCGCTCAATGCGTTGTCGTTGTTCGGCTTGGTGCTGGCCATCGGCATCGTGGTGGACGACGCGATCGTGGTCGTGGAGAACGTCGAACGCAATATCGAGCTGGGTTACACACCGCGCGATGCCACACGTCGTGCGATGAATGAGGTAACCGGACCGATCATCGCCACGGCGCTGGTGTTGTGCGCGGTGTTCATCCCGACCGCATTCATCAGCGGCCTGACCGGCCAGTTCTATCGCCAGTTCGCGCTGACCATCGCGATCTCCACGGTGATCTCCGCGTTCAATTCGTTGAGTCTGAGTCCGGCGCTCGCCGCCGTGCTGTTGCGCGGTCATGATGCGCCGAAGGATCGCGTGTCGATCCTGATGGACAAGGCGTTCGGCTGGCTGTTCCGTCCGTTCAACCGCTTCTTCCATCGCAGCGCGGACAGCTATGTCGGCGGCGTGCGTCGCATCGTGGGCAAAGGGCCGGCAGCGTTGGTGATCTACGTCGGCCTGATCGCGCTCGCCGGCTTCGGTTTCTCTCACGTGCCAACTGGCTTCGTGCCGCAGCAGGACAAGCAATACCTGGTGTCGTTTGCGCAATTGCCGGATGCGGCCTCGCTGGATCGCACGGAAGACGTGATTCATCGCATGTCGGAAATTGCGTTGAAGCAGCCTGGCGTACAGAGCGCGGTGGCGTTCCCGGGCTTGTCGATCAACGGTTTCACCAATGCGACCAACGCAGGCATCGTGTTCGAAACGCTGAAGCCGTTCGAGGAACGTCGCGATCCTTCGCTATCTGCGGGTGCGATTGCCGCCGCGTTGAATCAGAAGTTCGCAACGATCCAGGATGCGTATATCGCCACGTTCCCGCCGCCGCCTGTGCAAGGCCTCGGCACCATTGGCGGCTTCCGCATTCAGATCGAAGATCGCGGTCAGCTCGGTTTCGATGAGTTGTTCAAGCAGACGCAGAATCTGGTTATGCAGAGCCGCAAGGTGCCTGCGCTGGCCGGATTGTTCTCCAGCTATCAGGTAAGCGTGCCGCAGGTCGATGCGGACGTGAATCGCGAGAAGGCAAAGCAGGAAGGTATCGACCTCAACGATGCCAACGAAACACTGCAAGCTTATCTGGGTTCGCTGTACGTCAACGACTTCAACCGGTTCGGTCGCGTGTATCAGGTGAATGTGTCGGCCGAGCCTTCGTTCCGTCATGAGCCGGAGGACATCCTGCAGCTCAAGACGCGCAACGCACGAGGCGACATGGTGCCGCTGGGTTCGTTCGTCACTGTGCGCCGCACGGCTGGCCTGGAGCGCGTGCAGCACTACAACGGCTACATCACTGCGGAAATCAACGGTGGTCCGGCCCCGGGCTTCAGCTCGGGCCAGGCGCAAGCGGCGATGGAAAAGCTGGCGCAGGAAAATCTGCCCAATGGCATGAGCTACGAGTGGACCGAGCTCACCTATCAGCAGATCCTGGCCGGCAACACCGCCATCCTCGTATTCCCACTGTGCGTGCTGCTGGTGTTCCTGGTGTTGTCCTCGCTGTACGAAAGCTGGTCGCTGCCGCTGGCGGTGATCCTGATCGTGCCGATGGTGCTGCTCTCGGCGATTGCCGGCGTGTGGTTATCGGGTGGCGACAACAACATCTTCACGCAGATTGGTTTGATCGTGCTGGTCGGCCTGGCGTGCAAGAACGCGATTCTGATCGTGGAGTTCGCACGCGAACGCCAGCATGAAGGTATGACGCGTTACGACGCGGTGTTGGAAGCAGCTCGTCTGCGTCTTCGCCCCATCCTGATGACGTCGATCGCCTTCATCATGGGCGTGGTGCCGCTGGTCACCTCGCACGGTGCTGGCGCGGAAATGCGTCATGCGATGGGCGTGGCGGTGTTCTCCGGCATGCTGGGCGTGACCATCTTCGGCTTGATCTATACCCCGCTGTTCTACGTGCTGATCCGTGCCGTGGTGGAACGCCGCGAAGCGCGCAAGAAACAGCACGCATCCAACACGCCCGCTTTGGAGGGCCATTGAGATGATTAGTTTTCTCCGCAATACCGCATTGTTCGCTGCACTCGCGTTGGCCGGTTGCGCCAGCGTGGGGCCGAACTACAAGACGCCGAACACAGCGCCGGCGAACGTGCAGAACGTCGATGCCGCGCGTGAAAGCGCAGCTCAGTTCCAGGCCGATTGGTGGAAGCAGTTCAACGATCCGGTATTGGATGCGTTGATCCAGCGTGCGGCCAAGGGCAGCCTTGATCTGCGTATCGCGAGCGCTCGGCTTTCCGAGTCGCGTGCGCTGCTGGGTACGGTAAAGTCCAATCAGATTCCCACCATCGACACCACCATCTCCGGCAGTCGGTCGCTCGAACAGCAACCTGGCTTTGGTTCGACGCAGCGTGTGGGGATCGATACCTATCAGGCCGGCTTCGATGCTTCGTGGGAACTCGATCTGTTCGGCGGCATACGTCGTTCGGTGGAAGCCGCGCGTGCCGACCTGGGCGCGAGCGAAGCATCTGTGCATGACGCGCAAGTGAGTCTGTTCGCGGAAGTGGCGCGCAATTATTTTGAATTGCGCGGTACGCAGGATCGCCTGGCAATTGCTCAGCGCAACATAGCCAACCAGGCCGATTCCTTGAAGCTGATCAGCGCGCGTGCGCAAATCGGTACGGCATCGGAGCAGGACGTGGCTAGCGCCAGCGCACAGCTCAGTGCCGCCAAGGCACAGCTACCCGTGCTCGATGCCGCCGCACGTGGTTACGAGTACCGTTTGGCGGTGTTGCTGGGCGAGCGTCCCGGTGAACTGGACGTCGACGTTTCGCCCATTACGTTCAAGCCGATAGCCACGGTATTGCCGATCGGCGATACGGGCGAGGTGCTGTCGCGTCGGCCTGACGTGCGTATCGCAGAACGGCAATACGCTGCGGCTACGGCGCGCATCGGCGTGGCGAAGGCGGATTTCTTCCCGCATATCTCGCTCGGCGGTTTCGTCGGGTTCCTGGCTGGACGTCCGAATGATTTCGGCGGCCTTGCATCGCGTGCCTTTTCGTTCACGCCAAGCATCACCTGGAACGGCTTGAACGTGGAACGCGTGCGTTCGAACCTGCATGCGAGTGAAGCACGCGCCGATGCCGCGGAAGCGAATTATCAGCGCACGGTGCTGCAGGCGATCGAAGACGTCGACAACGCCGTCACCAACTACAACGCCGAGCATGCGCGTGTGGAGCAGTTGATTGCGCAGGCGGAACAAAGCCGTCGTGCGGCCGAGCTTGCGCGCATTCGCTACCAGGAAGGTGCGACCGGTTATCTGGAATTGCTGGATGCCGAGCGTGTGCAGCTGGCGGCGGAAGATGCGTTGGCGCAGTCGGAAAGTTCGATCGATACGCGTGCGGTGGCGTTGTACAAAGCGCTGGGCGGTGGCTGGCAGGCGTGTGGTGATGCGAGTTGCTCGAAGGTCGCGGAAGCACCGTGATGCAGCGCCCTCCCCTGCTTGGCAGGGGAGGGCTGGGCGGGGTTGCATGAGCTTGCGGCACAGTTTGAATTCACCGCGGGCTTGCTTCACCCCACCCTGGCCCTCTCTTGCTACACGTAAGGGAGGGAACAGTCCACGCAAGATTGAGAAATCAACGCTCCACCATCCGCGCAAACCACTCCCATCCGCGCACGCGCTCGGCAATCAACTTCGCGCTGGTCAGCATCGGCACTGCCAATAACGCGCCGGGCACGCCCCACAGCCAACCCCAGATCAACAACCAGATCAGAATCGCGATGGGACTGACGCGCATGCGTCGCCCCAGGATCATCGGTGTAATCAGATTGCCTTCCACCGCCGTGATACAGGCGAAGCACACCGCCGGCAGCAAGGCGTTGGTAAGTACTTCGAAATGGATCAATCCCACGAACAATAAAGTGGTCGTGGTCACGATCGCCCCGACGTAAGGAATGAAGTTGGCGAACATCGCCACCGTTCCCCACAGCAGCGGATCGGGCATGTGCAGCAGATAGAGCATGGCGGCCGTGGTAAAGCCGAGCGATGCATTGATCACGATCGTGGTGAGAATGTAACGCGACACTTCCGTCTGAATACCGCGCACGATGCTTACGGCGTGGCGTTTGTAGCCGAAGCTGGGCGCGATCTCTACCAAGCGGCGCAGAATGAGGTCGCCATAGATCAGGAAGAAAAATACCAGTAGCAGCACGGTGAGCACGGCCGCCAGCACCTTCGGCGTATTCGCCAGCACATCCCACACGTTGATGGCCACATCGCTGGGATTCTGTGCCGACAATGTCGGATGGCCGTTGACCAGCGTCTGCGTGGCGCGCCCGGCGGCTTCCAGCGGGCGGGTGAAGTGTTGGAGCTTGGGAATGAAGCTGCGGATCTGCGTCGGTGCGCTATGCAGCCATCCCATGGCCGGTTCCGCAAGCATGCTGATGCCGGTCGCGATGCCCGCGATCAAGCTCGCCATCAACACACTGGCGCCTAGCCAGCGCGGTATGTGATGGCGCGTGCCACGCGCCACGATCGGGTTCAAGGCAAGACCGATGAAGGCCGCCAGCACCAGCGGAATGATCAATGCTTTGACGAGGGTGACGGTGTAGAGCAGGGCCAGCGTCAGCATCGCCGTGAGCGTCATGCGTATGGCGCGCAGATGGCCACGCAGGCGATTGACGCCACGTGGCGCCTCTTTCATCTCCGCGGCTACTACGGAGGTCTTGGTAACGGATGACGTGTCGTGCGGTGCTTCATCCACGGCTGTCGTGCTCGGCAACACCGTGGGTTCGATGGCGGTCATGGCGCTTCGCCGGTATCGCCATCCTCCATGATGCCCATTTCGGCGATGATGCGCGTGCCATACGCCACCGCTTCCGCTAATCCGGCGCTCACTGTTGAGATCAGCCCCGGCACGCGCAGGGGACCGACACCGAGACTGCCAAGTACGAAGCCCGCACCGGCGGCTACGCCCACGGTTGTCAGCGGATGGTGGTAACCGCGTTCCAGCAGCGCGGCGGCGGGTGTGGCCACTTCGTTTCGATGGTAGGCCACGCGCTCGCGCGCGATACGCACTTTCTCAAATTGCTTGAACAGACTCATCTCAGACTTCCCCCTCGTCGGCGTCGATGTCCTGCTCGGCGCGCTGCAGCGTGTCCTGCATGATCGCGCGCCACTCCTGGCGCGTGGCTGGCAAACTCATCCAATGCATGCAGCGGCGGAATAATACGATGGCACCGAACAAAGCCAGCACTTCCAGCACGGCAAGCACTGCGAAAGCCCAGATCCAGGAATCGAACCATTTGGCAAGCACCAGGCCGATCAGGCCCAGCAGGGTCAACCCCAGACCCACGCCAGCAACGGTGGCGCCCAGTCCGGCGGCTAGCAGCCAGGAGACTGCGCTGCGCGCCAGCCCGAGTTCGGCGGCCAACAACGTGAGTTGAGCGCCGAACAGACTGCGCACGCCGCGGGCGAGTCGGCTAATGTCGTCGAGCAAGTTGCTCGAAGCGGGTTCGCCGGAAGACTCCGGTCGGTCCGCTGGTTCGTTATCGTGCACGGAATCGTGCATCACCCGCCTCCGTGCCTAGCTCAGGTTTCAGCGACGCAGGATACGGCCAAGCAACCAGCCAGCGCCGAGTGCGATGGCTACCGCCTGCACGGGTTTTTCGCGCACATATTCGCGCACTTCTTCCAACCACTCGTCGGCGCGATCCCTGGCCTGGTCGTAGGCAGCGCGCCCACGTTCGGCTGCTTCGGTCGCCTTGTCGGTGGCGCGATTTGCAGCATCGGCGGCGCGATCGGTGGCGTGGTGCACGCGCTCTTCGACGCGGTCGGCAACGCGGTCGAATTTTTCCTTGCTGCTGGCCACGGCGTCGGAAGTGGCCTGTTTGACGCGCTCGGCACCGTGATCGATGCGTTCGTGGAGGGTGTTTTCGTTCGTCTGGACTTCTTTGTTCATGACGTTCTCCGAGTGCTCAAGGATGTTCACTCTAACGGTTTGCCGTGCGGTTGGCTGAGTCTATCTCCTCACCGTTCAGCTGGCCCGCCGAAAAAATGCGATCACGGCCAGGATCAGAAACAGCGCGAACAGCAGCTTGGCGATCCATGCGGCCGTACCGGCAATGCCGGTAAAACCGAGTAGGGCAGCGATGACAGCGATAACCAAGAAGACCAAGGCGTAATGCAGCATGGCGGCATTGCTCCGACTTCAAGGGCACCCCCGTCGTGGCCCTTTGTCCCATGTGCCACAGTGCGTGCTGTCCCAGCGTGAAGAGCTGCTCCAGATTGCTCTGATCAAAGCGCGGTCACATTGACTCTCGTCAAGCTGGCACGCTGGGATTGAGGCTGTAAGTGCCGGTCAACACGGCCTCCGAGAGCACATGGCCCGCCATCGCCGCGCGCAGTTCTTCCAGCGAAAACCCCTGCTGCAACGGCAACCTCGGCGTGTTCAGCGCGTAGATGCGGAAGTGATAGTGATGCACCAGCGAATCGTTCCACGGCGGACATGGACCGTCGTAGCCGAGATAGGTGCCTTCCATCTGTACGTCACCCGCGAACCAGTCGGTGTAGTGGTTGACGCCCTGCACACTGCCGGGTGGCCCGAAAGGCTGTTGTTTACCGCGAGGCGTGATGTCGTCGCTGCACGCCCCTTCGGCGAGTTCAACGCATTCCACGGGAATATTCGCCATCAGCCAATGGACGAACTCCACGCGCGGCAGGTCGGCCGGCACCATGCGGCCTTCTTTGTTGACGTCATCGGGTTTGCTCGGCACATCGGGGTCAATGCAGGTAAGCACGAACGACTGCGTGCCTGCCGGCGCCTCCTTCCAGGCCAAATGCGGGCTGCGGTTGTCCGATAGCGCGACCGGCTTGGCCGGCTTGGCAAACGCGAGGGTTGAAGGAATGGGTTTGCCGTGCTGGAAGTTATCGCTGCGTAGCTGCATGGGGATCTCCGTAACGCCATGGAAAACCGTCAGTTTGGGGCTGGGTGATGGTGGCGCAAGTCAGCGGCCGGCTGTCTCCGGCTAGCATAATGATCCCGTCGTGACAGCTCTGCTAACGTAGCCCTCCTCGCGGGAGGATGCATGAGCGAACTGGAAGACCTGAGCACGCTGGTGCGTGCCGCAACGCCCTTGCTGGTGATTGAAACGATCGACGAACAGCGTGTGATCGATTGCTTTCAGCACGTCATCGCTCAGGCGCTGCATCCGCTCTGGCGTTGGACGCTCACCAACGGCCTGGAACGGCTCGATTTCAACGGACCAAGGAATGTCGAGATCGCCGCCGACGCCACCTCCACGCTCCATGCCATCCGTGGTGCGGAACAGCGCGGCATCTATCTGCTGTTCGATTTTCAGCCCTGCCTGCAATACGCCGTCACCTTGCGGCAGATGCGCGAGATCGTGCAACGACAGCGTTGCGCTTCGCACACACTGGTGCTGGTCGGCGCGAAGGTGGAATTGCCGCAAGAACTGGACGCGCTCGCGACACGGGTGCCGCTGGCCTTGCCGGACATCAAGGAACTCGCAGGCATCCTGCGCGGCGAGGCGGCCGCGTGGCAGCGCGAACACAATCGCGCGCTGGAAGTGGACAACGAAGCCGCACGCACCATCGTGCGCAACCTGGTCGGCCTGTCTGGGCCGGATGCACGGCGCATTGTGCGCAAGTTGATCTACAACGATGGCGCGCTCACTGCGAGCGACTTGCCCGAATTGATGAAGGCCAAGTTCGAGCTGCTCAACCGCTCCGGCTTGTTGCACTACGAGTACGCCACGGCCAGCTTCGCCGACGTGGCCGGCGTCAGTCAGGTGCGCGACTGGGTGCAGCGACGGCGAACGGTGTTTCTCGATCCCAGCCCGAAACCTGCGCTCGATCCGCCGAAAGGCGTGCTGCTGCTGGGTGTGCAGGGCTGCGGCAAGAGCCTGGTTTCCAAAGCGATTGCCGGCGGTTTCGGCGTGCCGCTCGTGCGCATGGATTTCGGATCGCTCTACGATAAATACCAAGGCGAAACGGAAAAGAATCTGCGTGAAGCCTTGTCGAGCTGCGAAACGCTGGCGCCATGCGTGCTGTGGATCGATGAAATCGAAAAAGGTCTGGCCAGTGGCGGCGAGGATGGCGGCGTATCGCGCCGCGTGCTCGGCTATCTGCTCACCTGGATGGCGGAGCGCAAAGCCAAGGTGTTCGTGGTCGCGACGGCGAACGCGGTGCATGAGCTGCCGGCGGAATTGTTGCGTAAAGGGCGCTTCGATGAAATCTTCTTTGTCGACCTGCCGAAGCCTGAAGTGCGCGCGGCGATCTTCGCGATGCATTTGAAGCGGCGCAAGCTGGATACGAACGAGTTCGACTTGAACACGTTGGCGCAAGCAAGCGAAGGTTTTTCAGGCGCGGAGATCGAGCAGGCCATCGTCAGTGCGCTTTACGACGCCGGCAGCAACAGTGGTGCGCTCGATCAGCCGACGCTTATGCATGCCTTGCAGACGACCCGACCATTATCGGTGCTGATGCACGAACAGGTCGATGCGTTGCGGGCGTGGGCGCGGGAACGTTGCGTGCCGGCAGATTGAAGTTCGCACACTTCTTAAGGCCGTCATTCCCGCGAAAGCGGGAATAAGACCGTGAGGTCAAGACAGCATTCGACGTTAATCAGGCTTCGGCAATCGCGTTGAAGCGTGCGGCGATGTACTCGTCGCAGAAGCTCGTCATATCCCAGCCACGGATGAAACCGCAGTGACCGCCGTAGGTGGCAATGTCCAGCTCCACATTGCTGGGCAGTTCCAGTTTTTCAAACGCCGCTACCGGAATCACCGGATCGTCGCGTGCGGTAAGAATGGTGGCGGGAATTTGCATCTCCATCAGCGCACGGCCAGCCACCGAATAGCCGTCCAGATAAGCTTCAAGCGACCCGAAATCGGTATGGCGCAATACCAGCGATTCGGTCAGACCGCGCAGGTCCTGCTTCAACTCTTGCAGCTCGAAATATTGGACGTGCGGAAACGCCTTTTGCTTGGCACGCAGCGAACGTCGCCACTTGTTCATGAAATACGCCCGGTAGAACCATGGCGCAGATTCTTCCAGCGAGAACAGACCTTCGCTGGGATCGATGATGGGACATACCGCCAGCGCGTAGTGCAGCGGAATGCCTTTGGCCGGGGCCTGCATCGCAGCACGCAGCGCGAAATTGCCGCCAAGGGAAAAACCGGCCAGCGCCATGACCCGTGCGGGCCAGCGCCTTGCGATATCGCCCAACGCATGCACGACTTCGTCGATCCGGCAGGAATGGAACAGCGCTTCGTTGAGGCCATGGCTTTCGCCATGGTCGCGGAAGTTGAGGCGGAAGATGTCCCATCCGTCTTCGAGCAACCGGCTGCCGGTTTGCAGCACGTACGTGGAATCGACGCTGCCTTCCCAGCCGTGGAACAACACGGCCAGACCGCGTGACTGGGCTTGCGCTTTTTGGGCAGTGATCGAACCTGTTAGGCGGATGCCGTCACCGCCGTCCACCATCACTTCTTGCGCGCCGTCCAGCACGCGATAGGCGTGGCGCGGCAGCAGCGTGCGCCGCACTCCGCTGGACGAAAGCATGGTTTGCATATGTCCGCTGGTCAGCGGCCAGGGCGGCTGGAAGTCGCGTCCTTGCGGGAAGGTCATGCAACACGATCCTCGAGTGCCGCGGCAATGCGTTCGCGCGCCAGTTCGGCCATACGACGCCGTCCGTCCGGATTCATCGGCACCGGCTCAAGGAAATGCACTTCGGCGTCCATTGGCGCGCCGCCAAGCATGCGCAGGAAGTTCTGCAGGAAATTTTCATGGACACGGAAGCCCGCATCGATCTGCCGCCTGCCATCGCGCACGAAACGCAACGCGACCGGCTGCACCGGCACTTCGGCATCGAGCGCGGCCTGGAGGATGCGTGCATGGAACACTTTCAGTACACCATTGTGGCCAGTGCCGCCTTCCGGAAACACCGCCACGGAACGCCCGGCGCGCAGCCGATCCACCATCACCTGCATCACCGCCGTCAGCGAATGGTTGCTGCCGCGGCGATGAAAAATGGTGCCTCCACTCGCGGCCAGCCAGCCAACCAGCGGCCAACCTGCGATCTCCGCCTTGGCGACGAAGCAGGCTGCGCGCTGGCTATGCAGCAGTTCGATGTCGATCCAAGAAGTGTGATTGGCGACAAACAGCACCGCGTCTTGCAGCGGCTGACCCACGCGCACGGAGCGCAGGCCAAAGATGCGCATCAGCCCGGTGGACCATGCGCGAATCATGCGATGGGTGAACGGTTCACGGCCGTTCTTCATCACCCGGTGACGGTTCCAGGTAAGGATGAACCCGCACAGCATGATGCCAAGCATGACGTGCAGCAGCAGCAACGGCACGCGCCACAGGTAACGCAGCGGGCGCAGTAGGTCTCGGTCCGGGGCGGATACGGCTTCGATATTCATCAGTGCAGTTAGTTTAGCGTTAATCGACCGCACATCGTCACTGCGATGCCACTTCAAGCGACGCTGAGATGTTGAGCGAGCTCTCAGGTTGACGCGTCGATCAAACGCCGCACCATCGCGCCGAGCACGCGCGCGGGGCCGCCTTCGCCGAAGGTTTGTCCGGAAACGTAACTGCCTTCGAGCAGCAGCAAGATGCCATCCGCCAGTTCGTCGGGTTCGTGTGCGCCCATGGCGCGGCATATCTCGCGCAAGCGTTCGCGCAGTTGCTGTTTGCTCTCGACGGCGACCTGGTGCGCCGGATGCTTGCCGTCTGGATATTCGATCACCGCATTGGTGAGACCGCAGCCGCGATAACCATCGCGGCTGGCACGCGTGGCAAGCCGGTCGGTATAGGCGAGCAGCTGCGCTTTGGGATCATCCGGGTGATCGGCCGCCGGTGCTTCGAAGCGCTGGAAGAAACGCTGGTTATAGTCGCGCAGGTAGGCGGCGATCAGCTCGTCTTTCGACTCGAAGGCGCGATAGAGGCTGGGCTTGGTAACGCCGGCCTGGGAGACGATTTCCTCCACACCCACGGCGCGGATGCCTTCGCGATAGAAGAGGTCGAACGCCGTTTCGCGAATGCGGTCCGCGGCGCGGCGCGGCGCTTCATTGGCGGGCAAGGGGGTGGATTTGGAACGCGTGGACATAGGTGAACAGTTGGGGTTGACAATGTTACCGATCGGTACGTACTCTGCGATTCCGTCTCGTACCGATCGGTAACATGACTATACAGCGCCGCCGGCCGTTCGGCCAAAACTATGCTTTCGTCGTGGTCGCCGTGGTGTTCCTGGCGCTGTTGGCTTCGGCCGGCATGCGCGCCACCCCAGGCGTATTGATGCTGCCGCTGGGGCGTGCCTTCGGCTGGAGCCGGGACGACATTTCCTCGGCGGCAGCGGTCGGTATTCTGCTGTATGGCCTGATGGGCCCGTTCGCTGCCGCATTGATGCAGCGCTTCGGGATCAAGCGCGTGCTGCTTATCGCGCTGACGATCATGTCGGCGGCAGCGGCTTCCAGCGCACTGATGACCCGTCCCTGGCATTTGTTGCTGACCTGGGGTGTGCTTTCGGGCGCCGGCACCGGCTGCGTAGCGGTGGTATTGGGTGCGACGGTGGTCGGCCGCTGGTTCAGCTCGCACCGCGGCTTGATGATGGGCTTGCTCACCGCCAGCACCGCGACCGGCACGCTGATCTTTCTGCCGGGCCTGGCGGCTATCGCTCAGTATTTTGGCTGGCGCCCTGTCGTGCTGACTATTGCCGCGGTGTGCGCGGTGTTGCTGCCGCTGGTGCTGTGGCTGATGCCGGAGCGTCCCTCGGACGTCGGTTTGACACGCTACGGCGCTACTTCGAATGAACCGGCCGATGCGGGCGCACCGGCAGGCAATCTGTTTGCGTTGACGTTGGGCACTTTGCATCGCGCCAGCAAGAGCGGGGTGTTCTGGTTGCTGTTTGCCACGTTCTTTGTGTGCGGCTTCACCACCAATGGCTTGATCGGCACGCACTTCATTGCGTTGTGCGGCGATCACGGTATTCCCGAAGTGCGCGCGGCCGGATTGCTGGCAATGATGGGCGTGTGCGATTTGATCGGCACCACGTTGTCGGGCTGGCTGACGGATCGCTTCGACCCGCGCAAGTTGCTGTTCGTCTATTACGGGCTGCGCGGCTTGTCGCTGATGTATCTGCCCTATTCCGATTTTTCGCTCTATAGCTTGTCGCTGTTCGGCGTGTTCTATGGATTGGATTGGATCGCCACGGTGCCGCCGACGCTGCGCCTTACCACTGACGCTTTCGGCGAACGCGATGCGCCGGTGGTGTTCGGCTGGGTGGTGGCCGGTCATCAGGTGGGTGCGGCGACGGCGGCCTTCATGGCTGGCGTGTTGCGCGTGCAATTGGGCAGCTATCTCACGCCGTTCGTGATTGCTGGCGCTACCGGTGTAGTCGCGGCATTCCTGGCTCTGCGTATTCGTCGTCGTGACGATCGCATGCAACTGGCTGCGGCGGGCGAAAGCGCCTAGCGTTCGAGCTGGCTGAGCGGCAGGGCGGGCGAACGCTTCACCGTGCGCAACACGAAACTGGAATTCACATCCGCCACGCCGGATGCGTTGAGCAGGCGATCCAGCAAAAAGCGCGAAAAGTGCTGCAGATCGGCGACATAGATGTGCATGAGATAGTCCATATCGCCGGTGAGCGCGTAGCAGGCCACTACCTCATCCCAACCGTTCACCCGTTCTACGAAGCGCTCGATGACGTCGCCTTCGTGCCGAGTGAGTTGCACGCGCACAAACGCCTGCAGGCCCAGCCCGACCGCTTCCGGATCCACCTGGGCGCTGTAGCCGGTCAATACGCCTTCGCCTTCCAGTCGCTGCAAGCGACGCAAGCAGGCGGAGGGAGACAGATTCACGCGTTCCGCCAATTCGGTATTGGTGATCCGTCCCTCGGCTTGTAGGACAGCGAGGATGCGGAGATCGGTGCGATCGAGCTGGGTCATTGCAATATTGGTTGGCCAAGTTGGGATATGGCGATGGAATATTGCACCCGATCCCATGGAATGGACAACAAAACAATCATCTTGCGCCGTGGCAGACCTATGATTTTGCTTAGGCCCAGTCCTATCGCCCGGAGCTCCCATGGAAAACACACCCCGCCGCGTCGAACACCAGCAGACCGATCGCGGCTATGTGCCGGTCTACGCCACCGGCGTGGTGGAGCAACCATGGGCGAACTACAGCCGCACCGATCACGAGGTGTGGGACACGCTATACAAGCGTCAACGCGAACTGCTGCCCAGCCGGGCGTGCCGGGAATTCCTGGAAGGTGTGGAACGCTTTGGTCTGGGCGACGGAGGCATTCCGAAGTTCGCCGATCTCAACAAGGTGCTGGGCAAGACCACGGGTTGGGAGCTCGTCGCCGTGGAAGGCTTGCTGCCCGATGAAGTGTTCTTCGATCACTTGGCCAACCGCCGCTTTCCGGTCAGTTGGTGGATCCGCAAGCCCGAACAGCTCGACTACCTCAGCGAGCCCGATCTGTTTCACGACCTGTTTGGCCACGTGCCGCTGCTGCTCAATCCGGTTTTCGCGGACTATATGCAGGCCTACGGCCGTGGCGGCATGAAAGCGTTCGGCATCGGTCCCGAAGCGCTGATGAATCTCACGCGCCTGTACTGGTACACAGTGGAATTCGGCCTGATCAACACCGATGAAGGCATGCGCATTTATGGTGCCGGCATCGTCAGCTCCAAGGGCGAATCGATCTATTGTCTGGATTCACCCGCGCCAAACCGCATCGGCTTCGACCTGGAGCGCGTGATGAACACGCGCTACCGCATCGACACGTATCAGCAGACCTACTTCGTAGTCGACAGCTTCGAGCAGTTGTTCGAAGCCACGCGGCCGGACTTCACACCTATCTATGCAAAGTTGAAGCAACAGACGGCGCATGCGGCCGCCGATGTGCTGGATAGTGATCGCGTGTTTAATCGTGGCACGCGCGAAGGGTTTGCGAATAACGCGGATACGTAATACGCGTCCCCTCAACGACCGTGAACATCCACCCACGGCTTGAGGATACCGATCCACAACTCATAACCTGTGCGATTCATGTGCAGCCCATCCTCGATAAACCACTTGGGCTGCGGTTGACCATCCGCGCCTAGCATGGGCGTAAATACATCGATGTAGGCTAGGTTCTTCTGTGTGGTCGCGTATTGCCGCACTAATTCGTTTGCCTGCGTGATCTTCGGCAACAACGCCTTGCGCGCGATGCTCGGCTTGATTGAAACGAAAGCGATCGCCACGCCAGGATCGAACGCACGCACCTTGCTGACGAACGCTGAAAAATCATCCCGCACCTGTTGCGGCGTGTGGCCGTCATACAGATCGTTGTCGCCGGCGTACAACACGATCGCGCGCGGGTGATAGGGCTTCACTATGCGATCGGCGAAATAGGTGGAATCGCCCAGCTCCGAACCACCGAAGCCGCGATTGATCACCTTCACTTCCGGAAAATCTGCCACGACGGATTTCCAGTGCTCGATCGACGAACTGCCGATAAACAGCACCGCATTTTGCGGTGGCGGATTGGCGCGATCGGATGATTCAAAGGCTTCAATCGCCGCATTCCATTGCATGTGATTGGTTTGCGCCATGCACGCGAGGCACGGTGCCAGGGCAAGCAACAGCGGAAGCAGAATTTTCATGGCGAGTAATTGTGTTGTCGAAAAGGGACTGGGGAGGTCCGCTCAGATCATAGTCCCAAGCGCCTGCAACGCGACGGCCAGCGCGCTCACGAAGCTTTGAATTCAGGAGCGCTTGAGTTCGTTCACTTCAAGCACCTGGGCGATATGCCGCCCATCCCAGCGATAGATCAGGTGTTGCGCCTGCACGCAGGGCGCCACCACATCGGGATAGAACGCGGCCAGGCATTCGCCGCCGGCGTGGCGCACGCTGTCATACACGATGCCATTGGATTCGTCTTGACGCAGCTTGCGAGCGAGCTTGACGCTGTCGGCGTAGCTGTCGGCGTCATGCGCCTCCGACCAGCCGCCGCGAATATCGTGCATTTTGCAATCGACACTGGAGCGATAGCAGCGCATTTCTAGGTCACAAGCAGGTTCGGAGGTGGCGGCTAGAAATCGCTCGCGGTGATATACCGTTTCTTCCACCGCCGTGATCACATTACGCGCTGCGTAGAACACGCCCCACGTACCATCGGAAAAACGGCTGCCTTCCGGATTGAGATGCGTGAACGCGGCCATCACCGGCGTGGAGCCCGGCCCACTGATACGGTGTTCTCTCGGCACCAGGTGCAAATTGTCCGCTTCCTCGCGCAAGCGCGGATTGGTCAGCGCTTCAATCGCAAAGATCGCGTCGAGATCGGCCGGATTGGCAATGCGATCGAACAAGCCGGTAGGTGGAAAGCGGCTCGGGATGATGCGGTAAATGTGAGTCCAACGGATGCGTCGAAGGGGAGGCATGTCGATAGGCATGGCGTTATCCGCGGCACATCACTCCGATTCTTCCCTGTCCGACGCCAAATAGTGCCGAAGCGGGTTCTCGCCGACTGCGACTCGTGTTTCAGTTCCAGCCGCGCTGCGCGTCCAGATATTGCCGCACGACATACAGATCGCTCACGTTGCCCGACAACATGCGATCCAGCGCCGACACTCCGCCGAACAAGGGTGAGCGATTGGGCTTGTGCAGCCAGGCATCGGCCTGCTCGGTGCTCGGGAAAAGAATCTGCAATGCCTTGTAGATGCCGAGCAGATAGCTGATGCGTTCCAGCGTATCGCGCCCCAGCGCGCCGTCCTGATGACGCTTCCATTTGTAGAAGGTGGATTCGGGCGGGTCGCCGAGCAGGGTGCGTTGTTCGGCAATGCGCAGGTGCCAGCGTTCGGCCATGTTGAAGAAGGCGCGCAAGGCGGGACCGCTCAACTCGTCGGCAGGGGCCGGCCGGTGCAAGGCGTGGGCTGTCATGGACCTGACTCTCCCGGTGAAGTTTGAGGTCATACTACTTTATTGGTGAAGTTTTTGCCAATGGCCAACCTTCCCCTTTGAGAGGCTGTCGCTCCCCTGCCTACGGCGCGTAATCAGGCTCCCGCCCGCCCTGGGCGATAAACCGGTCGACCCGCTGCTCCAGCACCGGCAACGGCACGGATCCCACCGAAAGCACCGCGTCGTGGAAGGCACGCAGGTCGAACTTCGGTCCTAGCGCCTTTTCGGCCTTGGCGCGCAGCTCGAGCATCTTCAAATACCCCAGCTCGTATGACAGCGCCTGGCCGGGCCAACTGATGTAGCGGTCGACCTCGTTGGCGATTTCGCGGTCGGAGAGCGCGGTGTTCTCGGTCATGAAATCGATCGCCTGTTGGCGTGTCCAGCCAAGGTGGTGGATGCCGGTGTCGACCACCAGGCGGCAGGCGCGCCACATCTGGTAGGTGAGGTAGCCGAAGCGCTGGTAGGGCGTTTTGTAGAGGTCCATTTCGTTGCCGAGATATTCCGAATACAGCGCCCAGCCTTCGCCGTAGGCAGAGATGTAGCTGTTGCGGCGGAACGGCGGTTGATCGCGCTGTTCTTCGGCCAGCTCCAACTGCAAAGCATGGCCTGGATACGACTCATGCAATGTCAGCGCCGGCATGTTGTACAGCGGGCGCGAGGGCAGGTCGTAGGTATTGACCAGATAGACGTCCGGGCCACCACGACCGGAGGTGTAGTACGGCGCGATCGCATCGGGCACCGGTTCGATGGTGAAGCGTTTGCGCGGCAGGTGGCCGAAGAACTTGCCGAGCTGGCCATCCACTTCCTTGGTTACCCAGGCGGTTTTATCGAGCAGCTCCTGTGGCGTTTTGGCGTAAAACTGCGGATCGGTGCGCAGGAAATGCAGGAAGTCGGCGAAGCTGCCTTTGAACCCGGTTCCCTGCATGACTTGCAGCATGGCCACGTGGATCTTGGCGACTTGCTCCAGGCCGATGCGGTGAATGGCATCGGGATCGAGATCGAGCGTGGTGTATTCGCGGATCTGCTGCCGGTAGTAATCCTTCCCGTCCGGCAGCGCTTCGGCCGCCAGCGTGGTGCGCGCCTGCGGCACGTATTCGTTGCGAAAGAAGGCCAGAAGTTTCGCGAATGCGGGGATCACGTCCTTGCTGATCTTCGCGCGCGCGTCGGCCTGAATCGCTGCTGCGGTGACCAGCGGAATGTTCGAAGGCATGTGTTGCAGCGGTTCGTAGAACGATGTCCGTGTGGGGTCCTTCACGTCCGCAACCGCCGCGATGGAAACATCACGTCCGGCCAGCACCGCACGAGGCACGCTGAAACCGCGCTTCAGGCCGTCACGCATGTTGGCGATCTGTTGATCGAAATATGCGGGCACCTGGCCGAGCCGATCCACGTAACGGCGATAGTCGGTTTCGTTGTGCAGCGAATCGGCACCGAGATCGTTGTCGAGTTCGCTCCAGAACGCCGAGTCGCTGTTGAATGGCATCTGCCACAGCTTGAACTGCTGATCGGCGATGAAGTTGCGAATCTGTTCGCGATAAATCGCGTAGTTCACCTGCTCGGAGGACGAGAGTTGCCTGGCATCGATCGTGTCGAGCTGGTTCATCACCTTCTGCCAGTACTCAAGACGCTGCTGCTGGCGACTGGCATCGACCTGGTCGAGACGGCCGTTGTTTGGCTGGGCCTCGCCCGAGGCGCTGACACCGGCTTGCCCCGTGCGCCAAGCCCATTCCTTTTCGTAGATCTGCTTGAAGTGCGCATCGGCGTTTTGTTGCGCAAAGACGGGCATGGTCAGCAGCAAGCCGATAGCCATGCTTGTAATACGTTTTGTCTGACTCACTGCGTGTGATTCCCCGTTGCGGACATGGCGTCCATCGACGCCAGCACGGCATCTTCCACACTCCAGCTATCGAGTGCCTGTGACGAAAGCTGGGGCAGGGCGGCGCGATGCAGCAAGGTGCGCGTTTCATCCTTCAGGCGTGCCACGCGCAGACCGATGCCGCGCGCCTGGAGCCACCCGGAGAAGTCGCCAAGCGACTCCAGCGCCGTGCCATCCAGATTCGGTGAAGCTTCCAGGCTGAGAATTACCTGTTTGACGTCGCTGCGCTGTTCGATCAGCTTGCGCGCCAGCGCCATCATGGATTCTGCATTAGCGAAGAACAGCGGTTCTTCCGGGCGGAGGATCAACATGCCCACCGGCGATATGGCATTCGAATGCTGGGCGAGATCGACGAAATCATGACTGTTGGCCAGACGCCCGAGCACGCTCACGCGCGCCGATGCCAATTGCCGCAGTAACAGAATCAAGCTGAAAGCGATGGCGAACAGCAAGCCATCAAGAATGCCCAGCGAAAGCACGGCAACCACTGCTGCGAGCGCCAGCAGGCGATCGCGCTTCCATTGCAGATAAGGCCGGAACACAGACAGGCGCCAGGATTTGCTCACCGCATGAATCACGATGGCGGCCAACACCGCGAGCGGAATCCGTTCGATCCAGCGCAGCAACAACCAAACCATCAACAACACGGTGCAAGCCGCTACCAAGCCGGCCAGGCGCGATTGCGCGCCTGCTGCTTCATTCGCCGATGTAGCAGAATAGCCGGCACCTACCGGCATGCCCTGGAACAAACCGCTCAAGACGTTCGCGATGCCGAGTACCAGCAGATCACGGTTCGGTTCGACTTTGTCGTTGTGCTTGAGCGCGAAGCCGCGGATGGAGCTGTACGACTCGGCATACAGAATCAGCAACAATGCCGCCGCAAGTTCCACGCTCGGCAGCCACTGGCCACTGGCCGGCCACGCCGGCATGCCGAGATTCAATTGCAGTTGAATCGCGCCGGTAAGCGGCACGCCGCGCGCCGCCAGCCAGTTTGAAGCCGCCACGCCTAGCGCGATCACCACCAGGCTCCCGGGGAGGCGACACATACGCTCGCACGCGTACAGCAACAGCAGCGCCAGCAAGCCGGCAGTCAGCGTCACTGCATGAACTTGCCCGGATGTTCGCACCAGCATCGTGATCAGCAGCGGCACGAAATCACCGTGCAGCTCCGGCCAGCCGCCGAGATGCGGTAGCTGCTTGAGCGCGATCACGATCGCCAGCCCAAAGGTATAACCGCGCAGCACCGGGCGCGCGATGAGATGCGAAAGACCCCCTAACCGCGCCGCGCCGGCTACCAAGAAACAGATGCCGCCCAGCAAGACGAGTGTGGCGGCCACCGCTGCACGATTCACCCCACCGCCTGCCAGCAGCAAGGTTCCTGCTGCAAGCACCGCCGCGGATGACGATGTGGACGACACAATCGCAAAGCGACTGGTGCCAAGCAGCCCGTAGCAAAGCAGGCCGATGAACAACGCCACCACACCCGCTTCCGGCGGCATGCCCGCAATGCCCGAATACGCCACGGCTTCGGGCACCAGCAGGCCTGCGATGGCCAGGCCGGCAGTCACATCGGTGATGCGCGCCGACGAAAGCGCGGGATGGGTCATTCGATCTGTCCACTCCAGCCCGGCAGATAGGCCGTTTCATGGGAGTGGGCGAACAACAGCGCTTCTTGCAGCTGCTTCGAGCTCACGCGACTGCCCTTGAGCTTGATGTTGCGCCGATAGAATTCCGCCCACAGAAATTCCGAGTACGGCGTTGCGTCCTTGGAATAGCCGCCCGCGGTGCGTACGCGTGCGGATAAAGTGCGATAGGGATCGTCGACCATGTCCGTGAGGCTGCGCGGAATCGCATCGTATTCGCGCCGCTGGCCGTGTTCATCGTAAGGATGCGCCCAGCGATTGAACTCCATGGTGCGCCAGAACAGCTCCATTTCCAGCCACGAGAAATCGCGCTGAATCATCACCGGTACTTCCTTCACGCGCTCCTCGCACAAGGCGAGACCAAGGTGATGGTGATCGACGATAAAGACTTGGCGTTTCGGCCCCAGTACGCCGGGAAACCAGTGCGCGGCCAGCAGCTCCTTGCGCTTCTTTTTACCCAGCTTTTCCCATTGGGCACGCTTCTCGCTCACTTCCGCCTTGCCCACCGTCATCTGAGTAGGACGCAGCTTGGCCGGGGCAATCGACAACAACGGATGACGTACGCCTGACGACATGAGGTGGCTCCCGCGGTGGCCCTGGTTGGCGCAGGGTAGCCCAAAAAGCAGGCGCTTGTAGGCCGGGTTAGCGCAGCGCAACCCAACAACGATCCACGAAAATCGTTGGGTTACGCCGCGCTAACCCGGCCTACGCATTACTCCAAGCCAGAGTAATAGCCGCGCATGGCCTGCAAGTAGGAGTTCAGATCGCGATCCGGCGCGCTCTGGAATATCTCGCCGGTGTTTTCCATCCGTTCGATACGGTCCGGCCGGAAGTTGCGGAAATCCTTGCGCAGCCTGCACCAGGTGCCGAGCGTCCACTTGCCGCCCCAGAACGCCAGGCATAGCGGCTCTATTTCGCGCTGGCTTTCGCGACCCACTTCATCGCGATAGAACAAGCGCAGTACATGCTGTGCCTCGATCGCCGCATGCAGCTGATCGATCCGCTCGGCAAAAGCAGTGGAATGTTCGTCACGCCAGATTGGCGCATAAATGCGCGTGCGTGAAGAGCGTTCGCGCAGCTCCGGCGGCAGCACCGCTTCGATCTTCATCAATGCGGCTTGCGCCCCCGCTGCCAGCTTCTCGCCGGCAAATGCGCGGACGAAACGCGTGCCGACCACCAGCGATTCGAGTTCGTCGGCGGTAAACATCAGCGGCGGGATGTCCGAGCCCTTGCGCAGTACGTAACCCACGCCGGCTTCGCCTTCGATAGGTACACCGGAAAGCTGGAGGTCCGCCACGTCGCGGTAAACCGTGCGCAGCGATACGGATAGCATTTCGGCAAGCTGACGCGCCTGCAGCGCGGTGCGGCGACCGCGCAGGGCGTTGATGATGAGAAAGAGGCGATCGGCGCGACGCATCCGCACATGATCGCCCAGGTTGCAGCGATGGACCAGCGTCCGAAGTCACATGGGCCGGTCCCGGATGGTGGGATAGCCCTGTGCGAGTTCGGCAAAAGCGCGGCCATGCTGCTATCGGCCTTACGCAGCTTGCTGCGAGAGGTATTGGGCATCCTTGGCCGCCGCACGCTGCATCGCCGGGCGCGCGATCACGCGTTCGACATAGGCGCGGATTTCCGGCGTTTCCGGCACCAGCTTGAACAGTGTCGTCCAGTGCAGCGCGCCGCCCCACAGCACATCGGCTGCAGTGAATCGCTCGCCCAGCATGTATGGCCCCTTGGCCAATTGGGCCTGCAGCGTGTGCATGACGTCCTCCCAGGTGCCGTAAGGCGATGTGGAAGGCGGCGCCGGATCACGGTTGAGCGAACGGTCGACCAACGCAGGCTCGAAGCACGAACCATAGAAGATCAGCCAGCGCAGATAGGCACCGCGCAGCGGATCGCCGATCGGTGGAGCAAGACCTGCTTCCGGGTACAGGTCTGCCAGATACATGAATACGGCCGGCTGCTCGGTCACAAGCACACCGTCATGCACGATCGCCGGCACCTTGGACATCGAGTTGATGGCCCGATAAGCACTCTGGCGTTGTTCGCCGGTTTTGAAGTTGAGCAAATGCAATGCGTAGTCCGCATTCAGTTCTTCAAGCAACGCCAACGTGCCGCCGGAGCGGCTGTTCGGCGCATGGTAGAAGTCGATCTTGCGAGTCATGACGTCACCTCTGTGATCAAGGCATTACAGATGCCGCGTTTCGGCGGGCGTGGACGGCCAGTTGTTGTTGCGTCCATCAGAAAAGCGCAGCGGCGCATCGATCAATTCGATGGGCTCCACGTCGTCCAGGCAGAACACGTTGACGAAGTAGAAATCACCACCGAGCACGTCGAGATGGCCCTTGCCGAACGGACGTACGCCGCAATGCCGACAGAACAGGTGATGCATGCTTTGCGTGCCGAATTGGTAATCGGAGAGCTCGCTTTCGCCACGGATGAGGCGAAACGCATCCGGCTTCACGATGACGCCCCACTGCCTTGCCTTGGTGCAGATCGAACAATTGCAGCGTCCGGTGCCCTGGCTCAGATCGATATCGGCTTCGAACGCCACCGCGCCGCAATGGCAACTGCCGTGATAGGTCTTTTGCATGATGGTTTTCCCGTAGTAGGCCAGTAGTGAGTGTTATGCGTGGCTCAAACCATCCGACGCATCGTCAGCGGACGACGTGCAGAAATTTGCGGAAACTGTGGCAGGCGCGATCAGCACACGCTTGCGTCCCGGATCGAACGCCGGCGTGACCTGCACCACGCGGTTGCCCTTCTCTGGTTTCTTTTCTTGTGCAGTGGGCAGCCGATATTGGCCGTCCATCAGCAGGCCTCGCAGGTACATCGGCCGATAGGCCATTAGCATGCGATCGAACCAATTGCTCATGATGGGGATGCTCCGATTCATGCAGCGCGCACGATTTCGACGGATTCGCCAACCAGCCACGGCGGCGGAACCGCATGTTTGAACAAGCGATACCAATGTTCGCGGTCGCTGGCGCTGTACAGATCCAGCGTGTGAATAATTTCGCGCGCGAACTCGATCGTTCCCAAATGGCTCGCCGTAATGACGCCACCGTCGCTTACTGCGAGCACATTGGCGTCGTATTGGTCATGCCCTGCATAGGCGGTTACTTCCCGGCCGATCTGGCCCGGCCAGTTGCCGGTGTGGCGGGAGCCATCAAGCAAGCCGGCACGCGCGACATGCAATACACCTTGATCGATGGCAGCCACCGGCGCACCCCCATCATGTACGCGATGCGCCAACGCCGCTGCTTGCTCGATCTGCTTGGACAACCACAGGTGGCCACCGGGCAATATCAGTAACGCTACAGCACTTAGATCGAGCTCATCCGTGTCGATATCGGGAAGTACCTGCAAACCGCTCATCGACGTGACCGGCTCGCGCGTGAAACCTACGCTACGCACGTCCCAGTCACCCGGCCGGCGTATTTCAGCCAGGGCCAAGGCCACCTGCCAGTCCGCAAACCCCTCGAATACCAGCACATAAACCGTGTCGCGCATGATCGTCCCTCCTTCTCGATAGTGAGAGCTTGCGCCCCTGCTACTGCCAGCGTGTTGTCAGCAGGAAGGCGGATGCCGATTCAGGCCTGTGACTGGTTTCCGCAAGGCTGAGCCGGGACAATGGCGGCCTCTTTTGCCGTCAGGTCCGCCATGAAGCCCATCTCGCTGATCCAGTTTCTGATCGAAGAACGCCGCGCTGGCCACATCAACGCCGAGCTCACCTTGCTGATCGAAGTGGTCGCACGTGCGTGCAAGCGCATCGCCGTCGCCACTAATAAAGGCGCCATCGGCGGCGTGCTGGGCGAAGCGGGCACCGGCAACATCCAGGGCGAGGCGCAGAAGAAACTGGACGTGATCTCCAACGAGATCCTGTTGGAAGCGAATGCATGGGGCGGTCAGCTGGCCGCGTGCGCGTCAGAGGAAATGGAAGATCCGCAGCCGATTCCCGATATGTATCCGAAGGGCAATCACCTGCTGTTGTTCGATCCGCTGGATGGCAGCTCGAACATCGACGTGAACATTTCTGTGGGCACCATCTTTTCCGTACTGCGTTGCCCGGATGGCATTAGCGAACCGAAGGCCGAACATTTTCTGCAGCCCGGCACCACGCAGCTCGCTGCGGGCTACGTGGTGTATGGCCCGGCCACCGTGCTGGTGCTCACCTTCGGCCATGGCACGCACGAGTTCACGCTCGATCGCGAAGTCGGCAGCTTTACCCTTAGTCGTCGCGACATCCGCATTCCGGAAGAAACCGCCGAATTCGCTATCAACATGTCCAACCAGCGCCACTGGGAGCCGCCGATGCAGCGCTACATCGGTGAATTGCTCGCCGGCAAGGACGGCCCACGCAACAAGGATTTCAACATGCGCTGGGTCGCCTCGATGGTGGCCGACGTGCATCGCATCATCACCCGCGGTGGCGTGTTCTTCTATCCGCTGGATGCGAAGATTAGAGCCAAGGGCGGCAAGCTGCGCCTGATGTATGAGGCCAACCCGATGGCGCTCATCGTCGAGCAGGCGGGCGGTGCAGCGACGACTGGGCGCGAACGCATTCTTGAATTGCAACCCACAGGTTTGCATCAGCGTGTGCCAGTGTTTCTTGGCTCGAAGAACGAAGTGGAAGTGGCCACGCACTATCACATCGAGGCGGATGGCGCGCGAGGCTGAATCGTTCTGAGATAGGAAATCGAGGCCGTTCGCAACAACGAACGGCCATCGCCATAAGCGAGGAGTCGGTGATTCCGTTACGCAGGATTGTCAGGCAAGAACTGGCCCACAACGATCAACGCGATTGCCAACCCGCCGAGTACAAGGGCGATCCAATTCGCACCCCGGATTTTATCGTTGGCATCCTGTTCGGGCGCTTCGATCCGGTTGATGTCGTTGACGACTTTTTGCACCGGAATCAGAAAAACTACCGAAGCCATGCTGATCGCCCAAAAGGGATCCGGCAATCTGTACATCAACGTGGTGATGATCCATCCAGCGGCTAGCCAGCCCGCGGGCATTTCTCCCCTGCCGTGCTCCTTCTGCCATTCTCGTATTTCATCGAATAGGGAATAGCAAAAGAAGATGCCGAAAATGGCGCGCCAGATGGGATAAATATTCTCCTTTTCACGGAGCTTGATGCATTGCCAGTTCTTGTAGAACCAATAAACGTCATACAGGCCGAACGTGAAAACCGACATCACCACCAGCTTCAAAGGTGAGACGGCGAAAAACGGGGCTTCCGAGTTGGAACGGCTATTTGCCGACAAAACCAGTTCGGCGGTCGGAGGTGAATACGGATTTTCCTGCATAAAGAAGTAGCTTCCTGTTTGAGTGTCCGGTGAATTGCCCAAATGCTGTTTATGTCGGGATCGCGCTTTCCCCATATCTGCGCTGCCGCATCCACTTCGTCACAATCCACTTCTCGCCACGCGTCACCGGCGAACCACCGTGCAAAGTGAATTTGTCGAGCTGGTTCTGGCTGTTGGTGTATTCGAAATAGACGGCTGAACCTTTTTTCGGTACGACCTCCACCCCTATTTCGGGGAAGATGGTGGTGCCGCCTTCTTCCACTTCGTTCAAATACACCACCATGGTGGAGACGCGCTGCCCGCCGATGGTCATTTGCACCTGGCTGCCGGGATCTTCAGGCGGGAAGTAGTCGAAGTGCGGTTTGTATTCGCCGCCGACGCCGTAATGCAGGATCTGCAGGCCTTCGCCGTGATCGACCGGCCAGTTCATCACTTCGGAAATACGGCGGTCGAGGCGAGCAATAAAGGGATCGGCATTGAGTGCGAAGAAAGTGCCTTCGCTGCTGCGGTCAGCGATGACTTCGTGCTTGCCGGTGATCGGGTCCACGGTGGTGGAGCGGCGCATCTTGTCGACGGAACGGCGGATCAGTTCGTCGCATTCTTCTTCGCTCAGCACACCATCGAGTACGGCGATCAACGGGCGATTGACGCGCGTGACGACGCGGACGTCGCGATCGAAAGTGCGGATCAGGTTGCCGGCATGCAAACGCGGCTTTTCGTAGACGTAACCCGTCGTTTGATTCGCGGGTTTGGCGTGTGTCTGCGTGGCCGTGGTGAATGGGCCGCTCATGACGCCGTTCACCGCAGCGCGTGCGAACACCGGATCGAAATGATTGCGCACCATGTCGTCGATCAACGATTGCGGCGCGCAACCTCGTGCGAGGTTCTCCTGGATCCAGTTGTGCCATTCGGGCGGCAGTTGCGTCATCGCATTCATCGCAGACTCCCTAGGTCCACAGCGCTGTCGGTTCGATTGCCTTATGTGCCGCCGGTGGTGGCAGGGCGGCGTGAGGGTGATTGTGAACCGGTTGGCCGGGGGAGTGCGAGGGTTTCTCCCTCCGCTGCGCGCAGGGGAGGGTTGGGGTGGGGTTGCATGAGCTTGCGGCGTTGCTTGAACTCATCGCGAGGTTGCTTCACCCCACCCTAGCCCTCCCCTACTACACGTAGGGGAGGGAACTGCGCGCGGCGAGACTTAATCAAGCCAGCCCGTGACTACGCAGCAGCGCCTCCGGCTCCGGCTTGCGGCCGCGGAAGGCGATGAAGCTTTCCAGCGCCGGCCGGCTCGCGCCTACGGCCAGGATCTCGCGACGGAAGCGGTCGCCGGTGGCGGCATCGATCGCGCTTTGGCCGGCATGCGCGCGTTCTTCGAAGGCGCCGAACGCATCCGCACTCAGCAACTCCGCCCACAGGTAGCTGTAGTAACCCGCGGCGTAGCCACCTGCAAAGATGTGCGTGAACGCATGCGGGAAACGCTGCCAAGCTGGCGGGTGCAGCACGGCTACTTCATGGCGCGCCTGTTCCAGTACTTCGAGCGTGCGCGCACCCTTGGCGTGGTCGTATTCCAGATGCAGCAGGAAGTCGAACAAGGCAAATTCAAGCTGACGCACCAGGAACAGGCCAGCGTGGAAATGTCGCGCCGCCAGCATGCGCTCGAACAATTCGTCAGGCAGGCGCTCACCGGTTTCCCAATGCTTGGCGAACAGATCCAATGCCTCGCGATTCCAGCCGAAGTTCTCCATGAACTGACTGGGCAATTCCACCGCATCCCATTCCACGCCTTCGATACCGCCCACAGACGGCAGCGGCACTTCGGTCAGCAGATGATGGAAACCGTGCCCGAATTCGTGGAATAGCGTAAGCACGTCGTCGTGCGTGAGCAGCGCCGGACGGCCTTCCGTGGGGGGCGCGAAGTTACAGGTTAGGAATGCCACCGGCAATTGCATCTGCGTGCCATCGTCGAAACGCGCGCGGCATACATCCATCCAGGCGCCACCGCGTTTGCCACTGCGCGCGTACAAGTCGATGTAGGCCCCGGCGAAGATATGGCCGTCGGCATCGACCGCGTCGTAGTAACGCACATCGGGATGCCACACATCGATGCCGTCGCGCGGTTTAAGGGTGATGCCATAGAGCCTGCTCACCAAGCCGAACAAGCCGTCGATAACGGCGGGCAGCGGGAAGTACGGCTTGAGCTGCTCTTCATCCAGCGCGTACTGCTTTTGGCGCAGTTTTTCCGAAGCGTAGGCCACATCCCAGGCTTCAAGGTTGTCGAGTTTGAGTTCGGTTGCGGCAAAGTCGCGCAAAGTGGCCAATTCTTTTTGCGCAACCGGTTTGGCGCGCGCAGCAAGGTCGCGCAAAAAGCTCAGCACTTCATCCGGCGTGCCTGCCATCTTGGTAGCAAGCGATTCTTCCGCTGCATTGGCAAAATCAAGCAACTTGGCGGCTTCATGCCGCAGGGCCATGATTTTTTCGATACGTGCCGTGTTGTCGTACTTGCCGGCATGTGGACCTTGATCGGATGCGCGCGTCTGGTAAGACCAATACACACGTTCGCGCAGCCCGCGATTATCGGCATAGGTCATGACGGCTTGCACGCTGGGTTGCTTGAGCGTGACCAGGTAGCCGTCCAAACCTTTTTCTTTCGCGTACTGCCGCAACACGGCGCGGCCAGAGTCGGGCACGCCGGCCAGATCGCGCTCGTCGGTGATGTGTTCCTGCCAAGCGTCGGTGGCGTCCAACACCGCGTTTGAGAATTCCGTGGAGAGCTTGCTCAGTTCCACACCGATATCGCGAAAACGCGAGCGCGCAGGTTCTTCGAGCGCCACACCCGAAAGCTTGAAATCGCGCAGCGCATGTTCGACCAAAGCACGCTGTGCGCGCGACAGCTCGGCGAATTCCGGCGCGTCCGCCACCGCTTGCACGGCGGCGTAGAGATCACGGTTCTGTCCCACCTCGATCGAGTAATCGGTGAGCTTTTCCTCGGCCGGGCCATAGACTTCGCGCAACGCCTCGCTGTCCGCCACCGAATGCAGATGCGAAACAGGCGACCACGCATGGGAAATGCGCTGCTCCAGACGTTCCTGCGGCAACATCACCGCATTGAAGTCGTGCGGGGCGCCGGGTGCGGTCAACGTAGCGATAGCGGCGCGGCTTTCCGCCAGCAAGCTATCCACAGCCGGCAGCACGTGCTCGGGTTTGATCTGGGAAAAGGCGGGCAGCGCAGTGTCGGCCAGCAGGGGGTTGTCTTGGCTCATGGGGTTCACTCCTTCAGGTCTCGAAGCGTGCTGGCGCGGTGCGTCGAAATCAAGCGGAGCATGGTGACGAGCGACATCGTGCTCGTCGTACCATCGCGCGCATGTTGCCTGCCGACGCCTCCGACCTGATCGGTCGTATCCCACTGTTCGCGCATCTGAGCGATGCGCAGCGGGCTGCGCTGGCTGATCATCTGCGTTGGATCTGCCTGCAAGGCGGGCAGTATCTGTTCAAAGCAGGAGAAGCCGCCGATGCGCTATACCTCCTGCGCAGCGGCAGCCTGGGCGTGTTCGACGGGCCGACGACGCTGATACGGCAGGTTTCGGCGGACGACTGCCTGGGCGAAATCAGCCTGTTGAGCGGCGAGGCGATGCGCTACGCCGTACGCGCTTTGCGTGATTGCGAACTGCTACGGTTGGACCGCCAGCATTTCGAGCAGCTGATCGAGCACCATCCCCGCGCCATGCTGGGGATGGCACGGCAGGCGGTCGACCGGCTGATCCGCCGTGAACGCCATGTGGAACCGCCGGATAAACCGCGCACCTTCGCCATTCTTCCGGTGGACCAAGGCGTGCCGGTGCGCGGCTTGGCGATGCAGTTGGCGCAGGCGCTGGAAACCTATGGCGGTTGCCTGGTGGTGGACGCCGAGCACGGTGCGAACCGCGGCAGCGACTGGTTTGCCGAGCGCGAGGCGCAGGCACGGTTCGTGATCTACCTGGATAGCACGGGCGATATCTCCTGGCGCCTGCGCTGCCTACGCCAGGCCGACGTACTGTTGCTGCCTGCGCTGGCAGCGCAACCCGCAAAGCCATGGCCGGAAGCAGCGCCAGGGCATCCGGCGCGTGTGCGGCATCGTCCTCGCCATTTGCTGCTGATCCATCCGGCGCACCGCGTGCTGCCGGGTGCGGCACAGCGCTGGCGGGCGCAATTCAGCGGTGAGCTGGAGCATCACCATATTTGCGGCGAAGGCGATATCCCGCGCATCGCGCGCCTGATCAGCGGCCACGCACGCGGGTTGGTGCTGGCAGGTGGCGGTGCACGCGGCCTCGCCCATTTGGGCGCGCTGCGCGCTTTGCACGAAAGCGGCCATCACTTCGATGCGATCGGCGGCACCAGCATCGGCGCCATCATTGGTGCCGGCGTTGCCAATCGGTGGAGCATCGGGGACATGACGCGCGTGTATTACGAAGCCTTCGTGCGCGGCAAGCCGCTATCCGATTGGACCGTGCCGCTGGTGGCGCTTACACGTGGACGACGCGCGGCAATCATGTTGCGGCGTGCATTCGGGGCCATCGACATCGAGGACCTGGAGCTGCCGTTCTTCTGCGTCTCGACCAATCTTTCCGGGCGGGGCAAGGTCGTGCATCGCCATGGTCCGTTGTGGTTGTGGCTGCGCGCGAGCAGCTCCATTCCCGGCATTCTTCCACCGGTACTGCATCACGGGCAGGTGTATGTCGACGGAGCCCTGGTGGATAACCTGCCCGCGGATGTGATGGCGGACGACGGCATCGCCCACATTACGGCGGTGAGCATTCGCGCCGATATCGAATTGCGTGCGGAAACCGAGGAGTTTGCGACGCCACCCTGGTGGCGACTGTGGTTTCGCCAGCGTCGCGGCACCGGCTGGCCGCGACTGGTTTCCACCTTGACCCGCGCAGCTATGGTGAACGGCGAAGAGACCAGCGAGCACTGTCGCGCCCGGGCGGATGTGCTGATCACACCGCCACTGGAGCACGTGGGCATGCTCGATTGGCGCGACTGGCAACTTGCCGTGGATTCGGGGTATGAGGAGACGATGCGCGTGCTCCAGGCGCAGGAACGTGCGCCTTCTTCTTCCAGCGATACGGCACATCTTTCGCTCGAAGGCTAAAATACCGGCATGCGCTCCATACGTCCCTTCAAGGGCATCCTGCCCACCCTCGGCGCCCGCGCCTATGTCGACCCGGCAGCTACTGTCATCGGCGACGTGGTGTTGGGCGATGATGTTTCCATCTGGCCCGGTGCGGTGTTGCGCGGTGACGTGCACTACATTCGCGTCGGTGCGCGCAGCAATGTTCAAGACGGCGCCGTCGTGCATGTGACACACGATGGCCCGTATTCACCGGGCGGCTTTCCTACCTTGATTGGCGAGGGCGTCACCATCGGCCACGCCGCAGTGATACACGCGTGTTCGATTGAGGACTATTGCCTGATCGGCATGCACGCCACGGTGCTGGATGGCGCCGTGATCAAGAAATACGGGTTCGTCGGCGCGGGCAGTTTGGTGCCGCCGGGCAAGGTGGTCGGTGAACGCGAGCTATGGCTCGGTAATCCGGCGCAATGCGTACGCTTGTTGACCGACAAGCAGATCGAGCAGCTGCATTATTCGGCAGATCATTACGTGCGCTTGAAGGACACGTATCTTGCCGGTTGATCTCGGTCGGGGTGTAAACCCCAACCTGCGATTGGCATCTCGGTCCAGTTAATTACCGCCCGTCTGCTGCGCCTGGATGCGCGCAGCTTCCGCTTCATGCTGACGCCGTTCGATCACGCGCTGCGCATCGAGCACGCTACCGAGCAGTGCGAGTTTGTAATTGTGCGGATCGTATTGGCGCAGCAGGGAAAGCTCCCGCTGCGCTTCATCCAGATCGCCATTGTTGAGCGTGCTTTCGATCACATCGCAAGCCGGCTTGAAGGCGTCGCGCATGCGGCGCTGAGCGGTGGCATTGTTGGGATCGAGCTGCAGCACACTGAAGTAGAACTCGTAGACATTGCTGCCTACCGGCGCTACCAGATGCTTGTCCTGATAGGCCTTGTCGGCCAGATCCATCATCACGCCGACTTCGCTGCCGTCGTTTGCCGTATGTCCTTCCGCGGCCTTGTTATGGATAGCGGCACGCGCGTACCAGAATCCACCGCCGACGATGACCAGCACTGCGGCAAGCACGACAAAAAGCAAACCGCGCCGGTTCGCTGCAGTGGAAGGGGATGAAGACATGGTGACTCGCACACTGAACCTGGAACCATCGCCGTCCGCTTGCGAGAACGGCGCCCTGTCCGTGTGAGACTAGCGTCACAACATGTCAGCCAAATGACTTTGGCTGTCTAAAATGACAGTTTAAATACGAAGCGCGACGGGTTCTCGTCGTGTCAGTGGAAATCGCCACCGGTGATGCGGCCGCTTTGATCCATCAGCGGGAAGAAGCGCGAGTTGTCGTAGCGCATCTCCATCGTGCTGATCATGCCCGGCAGCATCAGCTGCACACCTGGATACGTCTTCTTGAATTCATCGGCCGTTGGATGGGTGGCGATGAAGCTTTCGAACGAAGCCATGTCGACGACGCCCTTCTTGTCCACTGACGAACCATCCGGACGTGTGCCGTGGTGGCAACCAGCCAAGGCAACAGCCACGCCAAGAACGGATAGAGCAAGCAGACGGGTACGCATCGGTAAGAACTCCATGGCGCTTCATTTTCAGTGCCGGCAAACCTAGCATGCCGGTGCCCCTTCAGACCATCTGAAGAGGCACCGCGTTCACTTGCGTCTTACCAAGGCAGCAACGAACTGCCCTGATACGGCGAACCATCCGGATGCGTGAACCAGTACACGCGGTTGCGACCACCCGGGCAACTCTGGCCGGCGCTGTAGGCCGTCACAACGTTGTCCGCCGAACTCACGCTACCGCTGAAGCAACCACCCAGCGAATCGCTGAACGCAAAGTTTTGCGTGGCCTGTTGGCCGCTGTGGCTGATGATGTGGAAGCCGCTGTCCAGTACCAAGGTGTCAGACCCTGATATGTGGTTGTGCACGTCGGCCGAATACTGCGGAAAGCCGCTGAGGCTCAGTCCGTTGTGCTGGTCATAGCCCTGTGTGATGGACGTGAGGATGGAGTAATCCCCATTCGACTCGGCGGTCTGGTTGTAATCCACGTGCAGCGGATAGCTGAAGCTTGCCTTGAACTCGTCGCTCAGGAATCTGCCGACTTGGCTGCGGCTGACGCCTTGCACCGTGGTGAGCTGATCGCTGATCTGGTGATAGTCGGTGGCGGTGATGTCGAAGGTCTGCGTGTCCGCAAAGCCCACCGTCTGGTCCACCGTGGTTGTCACGCGGCCGTGCGAGGTATTGACGTAACCCTGGATCACGAAGTGACGGCTCAGGTTGGTGGTGACAGCGCCCGTCACGTTGCCCGATGAATCCTGCGTCAGCGTGCTGCCGATGGTCGGCGTCGGTGACTGACTGGTCAGCGTGTTGCTCACCAAGGCGCCCGTTACCTGCTTGATGTGCGGATCCTGGTACACCAGCAGCGTGGCGGCGCCCGAGAAGTAGTTGTTCGCACCTTGCACGTTCACCGCCACGGTATGTGGCGAGCCATTGCTCAAAATGCTGGCGAACGGCGTGAGATCCACGCGATAAGGTATGAAGTTCAGCGTCTGCACGCCCGGCGTCGGTTTCCAGATGAAGAGGTCGATGCCGCCGGTATAGATCCATGGATACACCGGCGCTACGCCGGCTGCCTGGCCATCGATGCTCACCTCCGCCTCGCGGAAATTGCCGCCGCCACATTCCTGCGTTTCCGCGGCGTATTGATCCGGCACGCAGGTATACCAGAACTCGTCGTTGTGCTGGCTTTGCGTGAACACATCGAGGTAAGCACGCTCGACGTTGCTAGGCAAAGTGAGCGTCGCGACCATCTGGTCGCTGGACGTGTTCAAGGTGACGGTATTGCCGACCGGATCGCTGCCCAACGGATAGATCGCATCCGGCACATGTGCAGCGGGCGCTATCACCGAAGCGGGATAGAACAGCAGCCGGGCACTGCCATGAATCACACCCGTATAAGTGCTGTCGACGATGTTGTAGAGAACGGCCTGACCCTGGCCAGCGTTGCGGAACAAGGCGCTGTAATCGGTCAGATCACGCTCGACGTGCCAGTTCGGCGCCAAGTTGGATCTCGGCTCCTGAGTGGTACCGAAGTAAAGATTTACACCGCCCAGCCAGATCGATGCCGTGCGATCGAACTGCACGCCGGCAGTGACCGAGAAATCCGCTTCCAGCACGACCTTGGACCAGTGTGTGCCGCATCCGGCGGGCGGCGCGTAGCTGTAAGGACGTGTGCCGAAATCGTTGAACGTGTCATCGGTGAAAAGCTGCACGACGCACGGTTGGCCCGGGGGGCGCGGTACGGTGGGATCGGCCACCGTGACATTGGCCGAGCCGATTGGACTGCTATCCGGCGCCGCTTGCGCGACACCACCCAACACCAACGAAAGCCCAGCTACCGCCAAGCAACGACTGATACACCCCATCGGCAACAACATGGTGCAACTCTCCCCACAGTGATGCCCCCTGTCCGCCCAAACTAGCATGACCTTGCGTTTAGAAAAGCCAAATTTTGGACGGCTAAGCTGCGTTGCAACACATGTCACGCAGCGTGGGTGGAAGCTTCCAGTTCGCTCAGCCAGCGCAGTGCATGTTGGCGATCATTACCGCACATGACAGGTTCTGGTTTGAGACTTCCGCATACCGCCGGACGACGCGAATCGTCGAAGATCATGCAGCGATTGTCATCCGTGAGTTGCACGCAACGCACACCTGCCGGCTTGCCATGCGGCAAGCCTGGTATCGGCGAACTGATCGAGGGTGCGATGCAACACGCTCCGCAGCCGGCGCGGCAAGAGAGGCTCATCTCACGCAACCTGCCGGTGCAGCGACTCGTAGACCAACTCGGTAGCAGGACGCTTGCCGTGCCACAGTTCGAACGCATCGGCAGCCTGTTCCACCAGCATGCCCAGGCCGTCGTACGCATAACGCGCGCCAGCAGCGCGTGCCCAGGCAAGGAAGGCGAATGCGGATTTTCCGTAAGCGAGGTCGTAACAAGCGGCGCGCGATCCGGCCAAAGACATCGGCAATGTCAGCGAGTGGCCCAGCGTGCCCGCCGACGTGGCATTGACGATCAAATCGAAACTGCCGATGTTGGCGAGGTCTTCCCAATAGCGCGTGTGCACGCGCGCGGGCTCACCGATGGCATCGGCCAATGCGTCGGCCGCTTCGGGCGAACGGTTGACGATAGTGAGCGTTTGCACGCCTGCTTCGAACAATGACCAGGCCACGGCGCGTGCGGCGCCACCGGCACCTAATAGCAGTGTGTCGTGACCGCGCAGGTCCAGATCATGGCGTTCGGTAAGATCGCGCACCAGCGCGGCACCGTCGGTGTTATGGGCGGATAGACGTCCATCCGGAAGGCGCGTGAGTACGTTGGCGATGCCAGCGCGCGTAGCGGCTTGTGTGCGTTCATCGGCCAGCGCGAAAGCAGCGGACTTGTGCGGCAGGGTGACATTCGCTCCGCACCCCTGCTCTTCGTTGAAGAAATGCTTCACTGCGCCTGCAAAGGATTCCGGTGCGGCGTCGATCGCGCGGTATTGGAGCGCAATGCCGAACTGCCGCGCAAAAGCCTGGTGGATCTGCGGCGACAGGCTATGTGCGATCGGATGGCCGAAGACGGCGAAGTACAAAGGTTGAGGCATGCGGTGCTCCTGCGGGGAGCACCATTGTAAGCGCTTTGGCGCTGTCCCAATTCTCCGACGTAACTAAAAACAGAAACCCTCCCCTGCAAGCAGGGGAGGGCGTTGTGTTGCGGAACGTTGTGCATGCTTACCAGCGGTAAGTCACCTTGCCATACCAATAGCGGCCATCGAAGCCGAACGGCGACAGTGCTGAATACTGCAGGCCGTTTCCACGATCTTCATAGCCGCCATTGTTCGTCAGCGCCACCTTGGTCGGGTATTGATTGGTGACGTTGTCGACGCCGGCAGCGAAGGTCCAGTTCTGCAGGGTGTAGTTGGCCGACAGATTGAGCAGCCAGCGTGCGGAGAACTTCTGGCCAACCAGGCCGATATCGGGATCAGACACATCGGTTACCGAGCCGTAGCGCGTAAGGTCTGCATGCACGTCCAAGCCACCATGCACCCAGTCGGTGTACAGCACATACTTGGTGCGTGGCGTGCCCTTGGTCAGCAAGCCCTGGTTGTACGGGCCCAGCAATGCAGGGTTGTTGATCTCTTCGATGTGCACCTGATTGTAATTGGCGCTGACGCCGCTGTTGAGGCGTCCAAAGTCACCCATGTCCTGGATGTAGTTCACCACCAGGTCTGCGCCGCGGGTGCGCGTGTTGCCGCCGTTGACGAAGAACTGCAGCTGCGCGATCTGCGGAAAGTTCGGGTTGGTGTTGGTAAGCGGATCGCTGTACAGAATCTGATGCCAGATGCGGATCTGATAGATATCCAACGTGGCATTGAGCCGATCGTACGGCGTGAACACGAAGCCGATCGAATAGTTCGAGGATTTTTCCGGGGTCAGCGGCTTGGCGCCATAAGCGATAGCCAACGGATCATTCGGCCGCAGCGTGCCGACCTGCACGAGCTGTCCGTTTGATACCAGCGTCACGGTAGAGCTGTAGTTCACCTGCGCCATCGACGGTGCGCGGAAGCCGTTGGACGCCGTGGCGCGCAGGGCAAAGGTGTCCGTGAGCTGGTAGCGTCCGGAAAGCTTGCCCGAAACGACCGAGCCGACGCCGCCGGAGTAGTTCTCATACCGTGCGGCTACGCCCGCGGAGAACTTGTCGGTGATGTCGTTTTCCAGATCGAAATAAGCCGCGTAGTTGTGGCGGCTGAAATTGCCGGCAAGATTCGGCGTGATACCCGGCCATACCTGCGAGCCGCCCGGATAGACATTTCCGCTGGGATCGAGCGTGTTGGGATTGAAATACCACGATGCCGGCTCGCCCGCGCCCACGTTGTATTCGTCTTTTTTGTATTCCACGCCCCAGGCGATGGTCAGAGGATTTTTGAGAAAACCCAGACTGAATTCTTTCGACGCGTCGAAATCCACCACCGTCAGTTTGGTGGCGTATCGGCCGGAGAAGAAGGAGGTCGGCGAAGAACCGGTGGAATGATAGAGATTGGTGTTGATGGAGTTGGTGATGTCGAAGATCAGGTCGTTTTCACCGTAGGTGCCCGACAGATCCCAGTTCCAGCCGAGGGCTTGACCCTTGATGCCCAACGTGCCCTGGTAATCGCGCGTGGGATTGACGATGTGCGGCAGGAAACCATCGGGATAGACCGCCGTCACGTTACGGTCGGGATTGTTCCACATGCGCCAGTAACCGTTGGAGGTCACGTCGCGCTTGCCCATGATCAAGTTGCCGTAGAGATCGATGGTGCCGCCAAGCTTGTAATCCAGGTTGAGCACGCCCTGCAGGACTTTCTCGGCAGGCTCGCCGTAGCGCTGGTAGGGCGTGGGCGGCGGATAAGGGTTGTTGATGAAGTCGCGCGGTGGATAGTTGAAAGTGGGATCGGTGGTCTCGGCGCGATTGGTTTTCATCACGCTCTGGTAATTCCACGAGAAGCGCGCCCAGCCTGGCGCCTTGCCTTGCTCACCACCTAATGGAATGGCTACCGAACCTTCCACGCCGTTGTTTTCGCCGTCGCCGACATCCATCACGCCGCCATAGACGTCGATGCTGTTTTTGCCGGGCCCGGGTGCACCTTTCAGGATGATGTTGACGACGCCTGCAATGGCATCGGAGCCATATTGTGCGGAAGCGCCGTCGCGCAACACTTCGATGTGATCGATCGCGGCAATCGGAATGGAGTTGAGATCCACGGGAGCCGAACCGCGCCCCACGCTTTCGTTGTAGTTGACCAGGGCAGACGTGTGATAGCGCTTGCCATTGACCAACACCAGCACGTCATCCGGTGAAAGGCCGCGCAGCGTGGCCGGCCTTAGCGCATCGTTACCGTCGTTGATGGCCGGTCTTGGAAAATCCAGCGATGGCAGCAGACGATTGAGCGCAGTAGCCAGATCACCGGCACCGGTAGAAGCCAGATCTTTGGGCGTCAACACGTCGATCGGTGCGAGCGATTCATCCACTGTGCGGCTGGTGGCGCGCGTACCCGTTACGACGACTTGCTGCAATTGTTTGACGTTCTTGTTGTCTTGCGTGGCCGTGGTGGTGCTGGTGTCTTGCGCGTGAAGCGAAGCAACGCAAACCAGTGCAGATACCATCGACAGCCACAGCGCATGTCGTCGAAACGACGGCGTATGCAAACTCCTAGGCATGAGTGACCCTCCCCTCATCGCAGAGATGAAATGAATTGGAATGAACGCGTGCCTCCCCGACACGCCGGCAAACCCTCCCCGTTGGGTGCTGCCGAATCGCAAAGTAGGTCGAAAGTCATACGCGGGTCAAGACAACTGGATGTGAAGACGGGTCTTTTGCGATTGATCGCACACACCGCGTACCACTCGCGAATGAAGAAGCATGTCAGTTAGGCGTAAGTTCGCTGCAATGCGGCGTTGCGCAGCGTAAGGCGCGTAACAACTGCGTTTCTAACGATCCAAACAACCAGCAAACCGCCGTATACCTAGGTACCGCCCTGGTGCGTTGAGGTCGGACGCTTTATGTATTGCTGCGTCTGTCATTGCCGGTCGCAGCACTCTTATATAGAGACACCAATAAAAGGCATCGCAACCTTTGAGACGGGCGCCGGGCAAGCTGCACTCATCGTGCAGCTCCGGAGTTCGCCATGCGTAGCCAGTCCTTTGATCCCAGCCGCCATCCGCGTCTTCTTGCCACAGCGTTGCTGTGGTTGTTCGTCGGCAGCCTGCTGTTGATCACGACCCTCGTTCCCGCCCATACCGCGTTGTTGGGTTGGACGCCGTTTTTCTGGCTGTTCGTTGCACCGCTCGCCGTAGCACTTACGTTGGAACCGCGCCTGCCGCGCCTGATGTTGAGCCTGCGCAAGACGCGCCGCCGTACTTCTTCGCAATTGATCTGGAACTGATTCGAATTCCGCTTGGCAGTGGAGCTAGGTGCGGACGGAGTGCCGCATCAGGGATGACCGATGGCTGGAAGGGAGTGGTCGCGGCTCAAGGTCAGCGCGAGGGAACGCGCATGCGATTCCGGTTCGCCCAGGGAAGGGGAACCGGAAGAGCCCTATGTGAGGATGCCCATGCGCTTGCGCTCCATGCGACGCATTAACTCCTGCATGATGCGGCGATAGAGATCTTCACCGAGATATTGGTCTTCCACGCCGGCATCGATCGAAGGGTTGTCGTTGACTTCGATCACCACGACCTTGTCGCCGACCTGTTTCAGATCGACGCCATACAGGCTATCACCCACCGCACCTGTCGCTTTCAGCGCGAGCTTGACCACTTCGGCCGGCGCGTCGCGCACGGGTATGGTTTCGAAACCGCCTGATTTTGCTGTGCCTTTTGCGCCGTGGTTGTAAATCTGCCAGTGGCCGCGCGACATGTAGTACTTGCAAGCATAGAGCGGCTCGCGATTGAGCACACCGACGCGCCAATCGAATTCGGTGTAGACGAATTCCTGCGCCAACAACAAGGCGCTGTGCTGGAACAGCTCGCTCACCGCTTTTTCCAGGTGATTTTCACTCTCCACCTTGACGACACCACGCGAGAACGAGCCGTCGGGAATTTTCAGCACCAGCGGAAAGCCAAGTTTTTCGGCGACTTCCTTCAAGCCCTTGGTGTCGTCGCGATAGAGAATTTCCGTACGCGGCACAGCGAGCTTGCGCGAGATCATCAAGTCATTGAGAAAGATCTTGTTCGTGCAACGCAGGATGGAGCTGGGATCGTCGATCACCACCATGCCTTCGCGTTCGGCACGATGCGCAAAGCTGTAGGTGTGATTGTCGCTGGCGGTGGTTTCGCGAATGAACAAGCCGTCGTATTCGGCCAGGCGTTGATAGTCGTTCTTGCCGATCGGATCGACTTCGATGCCAAGCTCCTTGCCGGCAGCGATGAATGACTTCAGCGCCTTCTTGTTCGACGGCGGCATGGCTTCGTTCGGATCGACCAGCATGGCCAGGTCGTAGCGATACAACCGCCGCGCACGAGGCTTGCGCCATAGCTTTTTGGAGAAGCGATCAAGCTCGGCGGCGAAGGCGTCTTCTTGCGCATCGTCCAAGGTGTGCAGCCCGACTGGCTTTACCGATGAAATCTGCCACATGCGTTCGCGCTCGAATTCGATGCGCAGCAATGGGCAGGGAAACATTTCAAATACCTGTCGCGCCATATCCTGCAACGCGGGGTAGGCGGTCTCGCCAAAGTAAACCAGGATGCCGAAATCGGTGGTGTCGCGCCCGCCTGCCGGCAAAAAGTGCGCGAGCTTGGCGTTGAGGTCGTCGATGGCCAAGCCATACAGCGAGCGGCGGCGCAGATCGTTCACCGTGCGCACCGAAGGCATCACGCGATGTCCACGCGCTTCGGCCAGCAGCGATACGTAATAGCCGGTGCCGAGGTATTTGTAGCTGCGGCACAGGTTGATCACATGCGTGCGTTCCTCATCACCACCTACCGGCTCGCGCAGGTAGTCCATGGCGGTAACGACGTCGACGGAGGGGTAGTAGGAGCTCCAGTCGGAAGCTTTCTCGACGACGATGACGAGTCGGGTCATGACACCTCAAAACAGACCAGCGGGATGGACGTCGTCGCGTGGGGAAACGAGGCGGCGCGGCGCAAGGCGGCAGTGTCTTGCACCTCGGCGAAGCGCACAAGGGTGGCCGATGAAGCGGGCCTAAATGCGGCCCGCATCGTGGATGACTTCGGCATGATGATTTCCAGCGCCGGGTGCACTAGAGTGCCGCGCTTGCTCGCAGCCTAGCCAAGCTAAAGAACCCTTCGGTCCCATCGCGCTATCGCAAGCGCACTGTATTGACGAGAAGAACCGCCGATGACCGCATCGCCAGCCACCGCCGCCGTGCGGGTGCGCCGCGCCGAACTCTCCGATCTCGACGATCTGGTTGCACTGGAACAGGCTACGTTCGACAGCGACCGGATCAGCCGCGCGCAATTTCGTCGTCACCTGGATAGCGATACCGCGCGCGTGCTGGTGGCCAGCGCGAATCGTCGGCGCTTCCTGGGCACGGCGATGGTGTTCTTTCGCAAGGGCAGCCGCGTGGCTCGGCTTTACTCGATCGCCAGCCTGCCGGAAGCGCGTGGCAAGGGCGTAGGCACGGCCCTGATCGAAGGTGCCGAGACGGCGGCGCGCCAGCGTCGTTGCCTGGCATTGCGATTGGAAGTGCGCACGGACAACGACAGTGCGATTCGCCTGTACGAGCGGCTGGGCTATCACCGCGTTGGCGGAGTGAAAGAAGGGTTCTACGAGGATGGCTCGGACGCCTTCGTCTACGAAAAGACCCTGGATTGAAAAAAGCCTCCCGATCGGGAGGCTTTTTTTGCTGATGTAACGATCAGTGGTGATGCTCGTTGGACACTTCCGCCGCCTGCTTGAGCTCGGCATTGGCTTGTTCCAGCAGCTCCTTGGCCTTCGCGGCGTGGCCGCCGAGATCGAACTCGTTAGCCTGTTGCGCATCGGTCACGCGCTTATAGGCCTGGTCGACCAGCCGCTGCGCGGCGGCCAGATTCGGATGGCGCTTGCCGCTGACATCGCGCACCGGCTGCTCAGCGGCAGCGGAGGCGGCGGCAAGGACGAGACCGGCGATCATGACAATCCATGCAAGACGCTTCATGGTGTTGCTCCCCTTTGTTTTGATGGTGGGCGGAATCTAGCAAGGCTTCGTGACAGCGGCCACGAGGAAGTTCTTGCGACGGAATCTTCCGAATCATCAACCGCCAAAGGGCTGACCCATGCGTTGCGCCGTTGCGTCATCCGGACGTGCCACCAATGCACCCGTGCGCATGAGGTTCACGTTGTAATGCCCGCCGTCGACCAGCGGCAGGAAGGCGGCGCTGCCGAACACCGTGTCCACTTCGGGAAACCAGCGCGGCACCTCTTTCTTCAAGTCGATCAGGTCGCCCGCGCCGGCCTGGCCGAAATCGATCACGGTGCGGGGCGCGCTCGTCTCCTGGTTGACGTCGTCATAACGCCCGGAAATACGATCGAGCCGGTACAGCGGCGGCAGCCCGGCGAGCATCGCCGGCAGTTGCCACTTCAGCACGATCGCGTCGACCTGGAAGTCATCGCCGGCCAGCATCACTTTACGCGTGTTGCCGTCCGGCCACGTCACGGTGAGCGCCCAGCGCTGCGGCGACAGAATGTGGGCGTCGATCTGCACGATCTGCGCCTCTTCGCTGAGGAAGCGATAGCCGCGCAACGACATGGCCATGCCACCAAAAAACGCGCCAAGCAGCAGGAACACCACCAGCAACAGCGAATGTACGGCTGCGGCGACATGGCGGCGCTGGCGCACGTGCTGGCGCGCCGCCAACAACTGCACCAAGGCAAGCAGCAAGACCACGCCGGTCGCAATGACGAGCAGGGTGGCAGGCAGGCGCAATAATTCGTTCCAGTTCATCGGGTACTCCAGACGTTCTGCACGTTCCTTGTAAGGCACACATGATAAACGCGCCGCCTTGGCTATACTGCGGGCGTTTTCCGAGGATTCCCTTCCCATGCGCCGATCCATTCTGCTGCTGCCTGCCTGCCTCGCCTTCGCTGCGATCGCCGGCTGCGGCAACAAAGGCCCGCTGTACTATCCGCCGCCGACTGCGGCACCCGCCGCGCCGGTTCCCGCTCCGTCGCCGGCACATGTAAGTAGCGCGTCGACGCCGGCCAGCACCAGCAGCGTGCAGACCAAGCCGTTGGGCGGAAACTGACAGCCCGATCGACAACATGGCTCTGCGTTTTTCCAAGATGCACGGCAGCGGCAACGACTTTGCCGTGATCGATAGCCGCAACGGCGCGCTCGCGCTGAACCCTGCCACCATCCGTGCGATGGCCGATCGCCACACCGGCATCGGCTTCGACCAGTTGTTGAGCGTGGAACCGGCGCGCGACGGCGCCAGCGCGTTTTATTACGGCATCTGGAATGCTGATGGTTCGCCTTCGGGTCAATGCGGCAATGGCGTGCGTTGCGTGGCAGCCTGGTTGCAGCGGGCTGGTGCGCTAACGATCGGCGAGACGGTGCAGGTGCAAAGCCCTTCGGGACCGGTCGCGGTGCGCGTCGTCGACGCGAATCGTGTCACAGTGGACATGGGCGAGCCGATTTTCGAACCGGCACGCATTCCGTTCGATGCCGCGCAGATGGCGGATCGCTATTCGATTGAAGTGGATGGTCAAACATTGAGCATCGGCGCGGTGTCCATGGGCAATCCGCATGCGGTGGTGGTGGTGGACGATCTGCAGGCGCCCGCTTTGGCAGGCCTCGGCCCGGCTTTGACCGGCCATGCGCAGTTTCCTGAAGGGGTAAATACCGGTTTCGTGCAGAAACTGAGTCCGCAGCACGTGCGACTGCGCGTGCACGAACGCGGTTCCGGATGGACGCAGGCTTGTGGCACCGGCGCCTGCGCGGCGATGGCGGTGCTGCGACAGCGTGGCGAAGTGGATGCGCAAGTGCGGGTAGATCTTCCCGGCGGTACGCTGCAAATCAATTGGGCTGGTCCCGGCGAACGGCTGTGGATGACCGGACCGGCTACCTTCGTTTATGAGGGAGAGTGGCTGGGTGATTGATGCGCGCGCGCGTCCATCGCACACTGCATCCCAGGGTTTAGAGAGGCTCCGCGCATGACCAACGCCCTGCTCAACGAAACCATCCAGGCCAGCGATGTAGCCGCATATTTGCGGCGGCATCCGGGTTTCCTCAGTGAATATCCGGAATTGGCTACGCTGCTGACGTTGCCACGCGAGCAGGGGACTGTCGCATCGCTGGCTGCCTATCAGCTGCAGGCCTTGCGTGACAAGAACACCGAGCTGGAACACAAGCTGGTCGAGCTCACCACCATCGCCGCAGAGAATGAACGGCTGATGCAGCGCGTGCACGAACTCAACGTCGCCGTGCTGCGCGCCAATACACCGGAAGTAGCCGCGCGCAGTGTGGTGGCTCATCTCTCGGAAGATTTCGGTACCGATCAAACCCGCCTGGTGGTGTTCGGCAGAACGGTGTTGCCGCCGGCGGATTGGCTGGTGCAAGAGCCGGGCGGTCGCGCCGCCATGCCAGAGTTCGCGGACTTCCTCGCCCATCACGAGCCGGTTTCTGGGCGGCTTTCCGCCGAGCGCCTGTACCGGTTGTTCGGCGAGCAGGCGCCGCTCATCAAATCCGCCGCACTGATGCCGTTGGGCGAACTGGGTTTGCTGGCGCTGGGCAGCCAGGATCCGGATCACTTCCAACCGGGCATGGGCACGGTGTTCCTGAAGATGATCGCCGCCACCGTCGCCGCTGCACTGGCGCGCATACAGGATGGCGTTTGAACGCAGCGATGGACGCGCAGCCGCAAGTGGAAGCATGGCTCGCGCGACTCGGTAGCGAACGCAAAGCTTCGCCGCACACGATCGATGGGTATCGCCGCGATCTGGACAAACTGCTGCGCCACATGCAGAAGCAGCAGATCGCTTCGTTCGAACAGTTGAAGCCGCATCACATGCGCGGCTTCATCGCCTCCGAACATCGCACCGGTTTGTCGCCCAAGAGTCTGCAGCGGTTGCTTTCCTCCTGTCGCAGTTTATTTCGTCAGCTCACACGCGAAGGCCTGCTTGCGCATGACCCGGTAGCCGGCGTGCGCGGGCCGAAGGTGCACCGCAAACTGCCGCAGGTGTTGGATGTTGACGAAGCGACTGCGCTAGTGGAAGGCAACGGCAACGATGACGCGCTGAGGGTGCGTGATCGCGCCATGCTGGAGCTGTTTTATTCTTCCGGCTTGCGTCTTTCCGAATTGACGGGTTTACGCTGGCTCGATCTGGATCTCGATGCCGGCGAAGTGCGTGTGCTCGGCAAAGGACAGAAAACACGCATCGTTCCGGTAGGCCGTCATGCGGTCGCCGCGCTACGTGCGCTGGGTGAGGCGGAAGGCCGAGCGCCGGATTCACCGATATTCCGCGGACGCAACGGTGCACCGATCAGTCCGCGCACCGTGCAGGCACGCATGAAACAACTAGCGTTGCGCCAGGGTTTTGCCAAGCGTGTGCATCCGCATTTGCTGCGTCACACGTTTGCCAGCCATATGCTGGAATCGTCGGGCGATTTGCGCGCGGTGCAAGAGCTGCTCGGCCACGCTGACATCGCCACCACGCAGATCTACACGCATCTGGATTTTCAGCACCTGGCCAAGGTGTACGACGCCGCGCATCCGCGCGCACGCAGAAAATAGTCTCGGTCCTGCCACGTCATGAATCTGCTTGCGAAAGCCCTGGTCGGTGCGTTGATGGTGCTGCTGATCGGATTGCTGTCGCGCACGCGCAACTATTACATCGCCGGTTTGCTGCCGTTGTTCCCGACCTTCGCCCTGATGGCGCACTACATTGTGGGTAGCGAACGCGGCACCTCCGGTTTGAAGGCAACCATTGTGTTCGGCATGTGGGCCGTGGTGCCTTATCTGGCGTATCTGACGAGCCTGTATGGGTTGGTCGATCGGCTGCGGTTGATACCGGCTCTGCTGGTTGCGCTATGCGTTTGGAGTGTCATCGCCGCTGGTGCGGTATGGCTCTGGCAGCGGCACTGATCCAGCTACCCGCCATCCCAAGCTTGGATTTCCATCGGCACGGCCCCACGTGTGGGGCTTGGCTTAATTCGGAGAGCTTCATGGAATCCTTCCACGCCACCACCATCGTATCCGTGCGCCGGAACGGCCGTGTCGTGATCGGCGGCGATGGCCAAGTCACGCTGGGCAACACGGTGATGAAGGCCAATGCACGCAAGATCCGCCGACTCGGCAAGGGCGACGTACTGGCCGGATTCGCCGGCGCCACCGCTGATGCATTCACCCTGTTCGAACTGTTCGAGCAGAAGCTGGACAAGCACAGCGGCAACCTTACTCGCGCAGCTGTCGAAATGGCCAAAGAGTGGCGCACCGATCGGCGCCTGGGCCGGCTCGAAGCGATGTTGGCCGTGGCGGACAAAGAAGCGTCGCTGTTGATCTCCGGCAACGGTGACGTGCTGGAGCCCGAACATGGGCTGATCGCGATCGGCTCCGGCGGCCCATATGCGCAATCGGCCGCACTCGCACTGATGGAGAACACCGACCTGGATGCGCGCGCCATCGTCGAACGCGCATTGAAGATCGCCGGTGACATCTGCATCTATACGAATCACAACACCACGATCGAAGAGCTTTGATGAGAAGCCGGGAACGGAAATAGGTAAGGGGAAAGCTCACCTTTCCTGCTGTTTCCAGGTTCCCCGTTCCCCTATCCCTGTTCCCCGGATTTAAAAACCATGTCCGAACTGACTCCCCGCGAAATCGTCAACGAACTCGACCGCTACATCATCGGCCAGCACGACGCCAAGCGTGCCGTGTCCATCGCGCTGCGCAACCGTTGGCGCCGCATGCAGCTGGAGCCGGCGCTGCGCGAGGAAGTGACGCCGAAGAATATTCTGATGATCGGCCCGACCGGCGTGGGCAAAACAGAAATTGCGCGCCGCCTGGCGACACTTGCCAATGCACCCTTCGTGAAAGTGGAAGCGACCAAATTCACCGAAGTGGGTTACGTGGGCAAAGACGTGGAGTCGATCGTGCGCGACCTCGCCGACGTGTCTTACAAACTAACTCGCGAGCTGGCGATGAAGCGCGTGCGTTCGCAAGCGGAAGATCGCGCCGAAGATCGCATCTTGGACGCATTGCTGCCGCGCCGAGTGACGCCGACCGACTGGACCCATGATCCCGCGCCGGCTGCCTCGCTCGAAAACGACACGCGCCAGAAGCTGCGCAAACAGCTGCGTGAAGGCGCGCTGGATGATCGCGAGATCGAACTCGATGTCGCCATGAATGTCGGCGTGGAGATCATGTCGCCGCCCGGGATGGAGGAGATGGGTCAGCAGCTGCGCCAGATGTTTCAGAACCTGGGCGGCGCACGCACACAGAAGCGCAAGCTGCCGATCAAGGCCGCGCGTCCCGTGCTGATCGACGAAGAAGCAGCCAAGCTGCTCAACGATGATGAAATTCGCGCGCAAGCGGTGGACGCGGCAGAACAGAACGGCATCGTCTTCATCGATGAGATCGACAAGATCGCGCAGCGCTCGGAATGGGGCGGCGCAGGCGTAAGCCGCGAGGGCGTGCAGCGCGATTTGCTACCGCTGGTGGAAGGTTCGACCGTGTCCACCAAGTACGGCCCGATCAAGACCGACCATATGCTGTTCATCGCGTCCGGCGCGTTCTCGCTGGCCAAGCCGTCGGATCTGATTCCGGAGCTGCAAGGCCGCCTGCCGATTCGCGTGGAACTGTCGGCACTCTCGGTGGACGACTTCAAGCGCATCCTGCGCGAGCCGCACAATGCACTGACCAAACAATACGTCGCCTTGTTGGGCACCGAAGGCGTCAGTCTGACCTTTACCGAGACCGGCATCGACCGGCTGGCCGAAGTGGCTTATCAAGTGAACGAGCGCACCGAGAACATCGGCGCCCGCCGCCTGCATACGGTGATGGAGCGGCTTTTGGAGAAGATCTCCTATGAAGCTGCTGACAAATCCGGCGAAAACTACCTGATCGACGCCGAATATGTCGACATCAACCTAGGCAGCCTAGTCCGGGACGAAGACTTGAGCCGGTATATCCTCTGATTCGAAAGCCTTTCAGTAACTAATTGTGCAGAAAGGGTATTTTTGCAAAGCGAGGGGAGTTAGCGGGCTGTAAACAAGCCGCCAGACCCCCTCTGATAAAATGGTGGTTATGGGTACGATCATTGAACTTAAAGCCACCGGTCCGCGTGCGCAGCTCCGCGAAGCGCAACAGAAACAGCAGATGGTGCGTCTATGGCGCGGCGAATTGGAACACGGCAGCTTCTGCGGTTATGTCGGCAGCGTGGGCCGTGAATTTTTCTTGTTATGGGTGGTAGGCGACGGCATCACTTACGACGGCATGTATGTGATGCGTCATCGCGACATCACCGAGCTGGAAACACCGGATAAGCACAGCATCTTCATGGAAAAGGCGCTGGTACTGAAAAATTTGGTGCCGCGCCTCCCACGCAGCTTCCCGCTGGACAACATCCGTGACGTGGTGCAAGCCGCCAGCGCGATGGCGCCTGTGATCGGCGTACACGTGGATAGTGAGGACGAGTCGGAGGTCTGTTACATCGGCCGCCTGATCAGCGTCGAAGAAGACGGCTTCAACATGCAGGAAATCACTCCCGATGCGGAGTGGCTGCACGAACCGTCATTCTTCGCCTGGGACGAGGTCTCCACAGTAACCATGGAAGATGGCTATGCGCAGTCCTTGCTCGCCGTGGCCGGCGCACCGCCGCCGCTGCTGCAGGGCGACTCGGGTGTGGGACGAGCGCATTGATGCAAGCATAAAAAAGCCCGCCACATGGCGGGCTTTTTTCGTTTCGAGCGCTCAGCGGCCAAACAAATGCCGCCGTGCTTCCTCATCCGTGCGCAAATCCGTTCTACCCTCAATGGTGTCCGCGATAGCGTAGGCTCGACGCGTCGCCTCGCGATCGCGAATGTGTTCGAACCAGCGCTTCAGATGCGGAAAATCTTCCAGCTTCATGCCCTGGTTTTCATGCGGCACGATCCACGGATACGCTGCCATGTCGGCGATGGTGTACTCGCCGCCGGCGATGAAATCGCGCCCCTCCAATCGCTTGTCCAGCACGGTGTACAAGCGACGCGTTTCGCGCACGTAACGATCGATCGCGTAGGGAATCTTCTCCGGTGCGTAGCGATTGAAGTGATGGTTTTGCCCCAACATCGGGCCGAGACCGCCGACCTGCCAGAACAACCATTCCATCACGGTCGCGCGACCGCGCAGATCCTTTGGCAAAAAGCGCCCTGTCTTCTCCGCGAGATACTGCAGGATCGCGCCCGATTCGAACACGCTCACGGGCTCCCCACCGTCTGTCGGGTTCGTATCGACCATCGCCGGCATGCGGTTGTTGGGTGAGATCTTTAGGAACGCCGGTTCGAATTGCTCGCCCTTGCCGATGTTCACCGGCTTGATGGTGTAGGGCAGGCCGCTTTCTTCCAGAAGCAGGGTGATCTTGTGGCCGTTCGGTGTAGGCCAGTAGTAGAGCTCGATCATGGGCGACTCCAGCGCGGAAAGTCTTCAGCGTCGGGGTCGCGGTATCTCCTTTCAAGGTTGCGAAGGGTTGATGTGACGGACAGAGGTAAACGGCGCGCAAGCTTCGCCGTTCCTTTTCGTGCCGGCCGTTGATCGATGGCCTCTACCTCAGGAATCCCGGAGAAACCTATGAAACCATTTGCCTTGCGTTTTGCGCTGCTCGGTCTGGCGTTTAGTATCGGGGGCTATGTTCCGGTCGCATTCGCCCAAGACAATGGGGCGCCTGCTGGCTCCAACAGTGCGTCGATTACGCAGCATCGCGCTCCCGATCCGCAGAAACAGGCCGCACGGCTGGCGAAGCGATTGGAACTGAACGACGACCAGACTTCAAAGATTACGGCGATTTTGCAGAGTCGCCAGCAACAACTTGCTGCCGTGCGCAGTGACGGTGCGCTTGCTCCGCAGGATCGTCGTGCCAAACTGCGCGCCATCCAGCACGACACGGACACGCAGATCAACGCCCTGCTCACGCCAGATCAACAAACCCAGTACGCGACGCTGAAGCAGAACATGAAGGAACGTCGACAGAATACTCATGCTGCGCCGAATGCCCCAGGCACTACGGACGACGGCTCCGATAGCAACAGCCGCTAAGCCAACTACCCTCGCCCCGCTTCTGCGTTTACGCTCTCGCATGTCATTCACAGATGCGAGTGCTTCATGACCCGCCTTGTCGTTGTCGGCAGCATCAATATGGACTTGGTCACCGTGGCGAAGCGCTTTCCGGCGCCGGGTGAAACCTTGCTCGGCGAGCGGTTTCTCTCCGTGCACGGCGGCAAGGGCGGCAACCAGGCCGTCGCCGCTGCACGGTTGGGTGCCGAGGTGCACATGGTCGGTGCGGTGGGTGACGACGCGTTTGCTCAATCGCTCTGCGATGGATTGGCGGCGGAAGGCATCGGATTGGAACATGTCACACGCATCGCAAACTGCAACAGCGGTACCGCGTCGATCACCGTCGCTGGCGGCGAGAATCAAATAGTCGTTGTTCCCGGGGCGAACGCACGTCTGGAACCTTCGCATATTGCTAAGGCGCAGTACCTGATTGGAACGGCGAACGCAATATTGGTGCAAATGGAAATTCCACTCCAAACCGTGGAGGCCACGCTGCGCCTTGCACATGCGCAAGGCGTGCCGGTGATTCTCAACCCTGCTCCTGCGCAACCTTTGCCGGTGGAGTGGTTGCATCTCGCCCGATACATCACGCCAAACCAGCACGAACTGGCCATCTTGCTTGGTGCCGATCCCGCCGAAGATTTTCGCAGCCTGATGTGCCGCGCACCTTCCCCAGTGGTGCTGACACGCGGTGCTGAGGGTGCATGGTTCCGTGAAGAAGGCGAACCTCGGCATCAGCCAGGCTTCGACGTAGAAGTCGTGGACAGCACCGGCGCAGGCGACACGTTCAATGCCGCGTTTGCTGTGTTTCTACACGAAGGCTTGCCTACTGCCGTACGCAAAGCTTGCGCAGCCGCCGCGTTGTCGGTCACCCGCCTTGGCGCTCGCGGCGGCATGCCGCATCCTGCGGAAGTTGAAGCGCTCTTAGCGCGTCAACGTGTATGACTACTTGCCGATGCAGAAGGAACTGAAGATCGCGCCGAGCAAATCGTCGCTGGTATAGGTGCCGGTGATTTCGCCAAGCGTGTGCTGTGCTTGGCGCAGTTCTTCGGCGGCAAGCTCGCCGGCATGTACATCAGCCAGCACCTGCGCCGCACGATTGAGGTGATCGGCCGTCTGTTCAAGTGCGAGCACGTGCCTTCGACGTGCGCTGAACGCGCCTTCGCCGCTTCCCGCGCCAGCCAACTGTTTGAGGTGTTCACGCAGCACTTCGAGACCTGCGCCGGTTTTTACGGAAACCCACAGCCACGTTGCGCCATCGCGCATTTGTGCGCGCGCAACCAAGTCGGCGAGATCGATTTTGTTGACGACGATGATGCGCTCGACGCTGGCGGGAAGATCTTGCAGCCAAGGGAGGTCGGTGTCTGCATGCTGCGTATCGGTGACGAGCAGCACAACGTCGGCACGCGCCAGCTCGCTGTGCGCGCGGCGCACGCCTTCGCGTTCCACAGGATCATGTGTGTCACGCAGGCCTGCCGTATCTGCCAGTTCCAAGGCGATGCCGTCGAGCGAAATGCTTTCGCGCAATACGTCGCGCGTGGTGCCGGCGATGTCGGTGACGATGGCGCGGTCACTTCCGGCCAGGGCGTTAAGCAAGCTGGATTTGCCGGCGTTCGGCCGGCCAACGATGGCGACGCGCAAACCGTCGTTGAGTCGCACGCCGCGTTGCGCTTCGCGCAAAAGATCAGCCAGTTGTTTGCGTAGCGATTCCAACTTCTGCGTGATCGCAGGATCAGCGAGAAAGTCGATTTCTTCTTCCGGAAAATCGATGGCCGCTTCGATATGTACGCGTAGCGCAATCAGCGCCTGCAGTAATGCGTCCACCTTGCCCGAAAACACGCCTTCCATGGATTGCAATGCTGCGCGTGCTCCGGCTTGCGAACGCGCGGCAATCAAATCCGCGACGGCTTCTGCTTGCGCAAGATCGAGCTTGCCGTTGAGGAAGGCGCGCTCGGTGAATTCACCTGGACGCGCCAAGCGTGCACCGAGTTCGCATACCCGTCGCAGCAACGCATCGAGCAACACCACGCTGCCATGGCCTTGCAACTCGAGCACATGTTCGCCGGTGTAAGAAGCGGGGGCGGGAAAGTACAGCAGCAGACCGCGATCGATCAGTTCGCCGTTTGCACTGCGAAATGCCGCGAAGTGCGCATGGCGCGATATTGGTGTTTGGCCAAGCAGGGTTTGCGCAATGGAGGGGACGTGCTGGCCGGATACACGCACCACACCGATACCTGCCGCGCCGGGCGCGCTGGCGATTGCGGCGATAGTGTCGTTGTCGGAAGCGTGTGCGGTCATGGCGTATCAGCATAACCGCAGCGGGCGGCCCATGGCCGCCCGCGCGTAGTCATGTCATCTTTAAGCGGCTGCCTTGGCTGGCGCCGCGTCGGCGCGACGCATCATCCACCACTGCTGGAGCAAACGGCATATGCCGTTGACGGCGTAATAGAGCACCAGGCCAGAGGGGAAGAACAGAAAGATCACCGCGAACATCAGCGGCATGAACTTCATCATCTTCTGCTGAGCCGGGTCCATACCGGGCTGCACCGGCATCAGCCACTGCTGCGCGAGCATCACGATGGTGTAGAGCACCGGCAGCACGAAATACGGATCGGCGGCGGACAAGTCGTGGATCCAGCCGAAGAACGGCGCCTGGCGCAATTCCACGCTGTCACGCAGTACGTAATACAAGCCGTAGAAGATCGGGATGGTGATCAGCAGCGGGAAACAGCCAGCGGCGGGATTCACCTTCTCTTTCTTGTACAGCTCCATCATCGCCTGCTGCATCTTCTGGCGATCGTCGCCGTAGCGCTCCTTCAAGGCGTCGATGCGCGGCTTGAGCTTGCGCATCTTATTGGCCGATTCGAACTGCGCATTGGTGAGTTTGAAGGTGGCAAGGTTGATCAACAGCACCAGCAGAACGATGGCTACGCCCCAGTTGCCGGTGAGCTTGTGGAGTTGTGCAAGGGTCCAGTGCAGCGGCTCAGCGAAGATCTTCAGCATGCCGTAGTCTGTGGTCAGGTCCAGGCCCGGAGCGATGGCACCAAGCTGATCCGAAAGCTTCGGCCCGACGTAGAGCTGCGCCGTGCTGCTTGCATGCTGGCCGGCCGCTACACTGAATTGCGAACTGACGCTGCGGATCACATAGTGAGGCTTGCCAGTTTCTTCGTTGATGACCGTGGTGGAATAGCTGTCGGTTTCCTTCGCCGGCGGAATCCACGCGCTGAGGAAGTAGTTCTGCATCATGCCGAGCCAGCCGCCCGTCGCCTGATGTTGTTCCAGCGATTTTTTCTTGTTGTTGAATTCGCTGAATTCCAGCTTGTTGAACTTCTCTTCAGGGCTGTACCACACGGCACCAAAGAAGCCGTAACGTGATTGGTCAGAGATACGCTGCAGGAAATTGCTGTAAACCGGCGCGGGGCGATCCGCGCGCTGCAGCTGACGATAAGCCTGACCATCCCAGGTCTTACCGCTGCCGTTGTCGATCTGCTGATCGAGATCGACTACGTAGCTGCCGCGGTGCACGGTGTAACGCTTGGTGACTTTGATGCCGGACGCATCCGTCCAGGTCAAATCGACATTCAAAGCATCCTGACCCGAAGCGAGTTCATAGCTGGTCTGCGTTGTCTGGAAGATCGCAAGATGATCGGGTGCTGCGCCGTCGGCGCTGACCAGGCCACTCTGTGCAGCAAAGTAATCGGTGGCGCCATCGTCGAGCAGACGAATCGGCGCGGGATTAGGATCTTTCTTCGTGCGAGGCGTCACCGGGTATTGCAGCAGCTCGGAACGCACGATGCTGCCGCCGCGTGTATCGATCGTCAGACGCAGCACGTCGGTAGTGATCGTGACGAGTTGGGCAGCGCCCGTTCCGCCATTATCGTTTGCGATCGTCGGCGTGGCGCCGGGGGCGGCCTTGCCATTTGTGGTTGTTTCAGCGGTCTGCGCAGGGGGATGCGGGCCGTAATCTTGTTCCCACTGCTGAAACAGCAGATAGGCCACGGCCAACAGGGCGAAGAGCAGGAAGGTGCGCGTTTGATTCATCGCGTAGCGATCCGGGATAAGGTCCTGCCATGGCAGGCCAGGCGAAGGAATGGGAAAAGGTCAACACACCATTGTGGAGGTGTCGCCTTCGCGCTTCAACGGCGGCAATTTACGCCAGAGGGCGTCAAGCTCGGCCAACAATACAGTACCCGGTTGGGTACATGCTTCGGCGCGAGCCATCACCATAAGATCCACGGGCGGAAGTTGCTGGCGGGCGCGTCGAAAGGATTCGCGCACCAAGCGCTTGATGCGATTGCGATCCACTGCACGCTTGGAGACCCGCTTGGAGATGGCGAGCCCGAGCCGGGCGCAGCCAACGTCGTTCTTCCGATAGCGCACAGAAAAACAGCGGCCGCCGAGGCGACCGCTGGCTTGACGCAAAACCGCAAAGTCACCGGCTCGGCGAATCCGCGCCTCGCGCGGCAGGCCGGCGGTGACCATGGACACGATCGCTTACGGGATCAGGCGCTTACGGCCCTTGGCGCGGCGTGCATTGAGCACCTTGCGACCATCGGCCGTGGCCATGCGAGCACGAAAGCCGTGCGTGCGGGCGCGCTTGAGCTTGCTGGGCTGGAAGGTCCGCTTCATGGCTTCCTCCTAATAAGTGTATGGGTGAAAAAGATCGCGGATTATGCGGAATCGGGCGGCTCGGTGTCAAATGCATCGGCAGCGGGAAGTTGTGGATATCCGTGTGGATAGTTGCCCCGTTCCTGCTGGTAGACTTCCCGGTCCACCCTGCGCGAAAGCGCCCCTGCTGTGGTTGAAAGTATCCATGAGTGACTTGTGGCGGCGCTGTCTCGAGCGTCTTGAAGGTGAATTGAGCGCCGAGGACCTGCATACCTGGCTTATGCCGCTGCAGGCGCGCGATGATGCGGAAGGTTTGCAACTTTACGCGCCCAATTCCTACACATTGGATGCTGTTCGCGACCGTTACCTATCTCGCATCGAGGCTGTGCTGACCCTGCTTAGCGGACATAGCCTGCCAGTGAGACTGGAAGTCGGCTCCAGTAGCGGCGCAGCCGCCGTTGGTAGTCGCCCCGCGCAGGTACCGGTCGCCAAATCGGCGGGTGTTGCCGAAGCCGCGCCGGTGAATTTCCACCACAACCTGGATCCGCACTATACCTTCGAGACGTTCGTTGAAGGCAAATCCAATCAGCTTGGCAAGGCTGCGGCAATGCAGGTGGCCCAGAATCCGGGCCGGGCATACAACCCTTTGTTGTTGTATGGAGGCACGGGGCTAGGTAAGACGCATTTGATGCATGCCGCCGGCAACCTGATGCGCGAGCACAACCCGAACTTCAAAGTGATGTATCTGCGCTCGGAGCAGTTCGTGGGCTCCATGATCGAGGCGCTGCGCACCAAGAGCATGGATGGATTCAAGCGCCGCTTCCGTTCGGTGGATGCGCTGCTGATTGACGACATCCAGTTTTTCGCTGGCAAGGACACCACGCAGGAAGAGTTTTTCCATACTTTCAATGCGCTGTTCGAATCCAAGCAGCAAATCATTCTTACCTGCGATCGCTACCCGAAAGAAGTAGACAAGCTTGAGCCGCGCCTGAAATCTCGGCTTGGTTGGGGTTTGTCAGTGGCGATCGAGCCGCCGGATTTCGAAACACGCGCGGCGATTCTGCTATCCAAGGCGCATGACAAGGGCGTGCGCGTTAGTGAGGACGTAGCGATGCTGCTGGCCAAGCGCATTCGCTCCAATGTGCGCGATCTTGAAGGTGCGCTCAACACGCTTGCGGCGCGCGCCAACTTTTACGGCCGTCCGATCACAACAGATTTCGCGGAAGAAACCCTGCGCGATCTGCTCGCCACGCACGCGCAGGCGGTGACGGTGCCGAATATTCAGAAGATCGTCGCCGAATATTTCGGCGTGCGCCTGCAGGATCTCTTGTCCAAGCGCCGCGTGCGTTCGCTGGCACGCCCACGCCAGATTGCGATGGCCTTGTCCAAGGAGCTGACGGAACACAGTTTGCCGGAGATCGGCGAGGCCTTTGGGGGCCGTGACCACACTACCGTGCTGCATGCCTGTCGCACTATTCGCAAGCTTTGCGAGACCGACACGCGCATGCGGCAGGACTGGGAGCAGTTGATCCGCAGCTTGACGGGCTGATCGCGCAGCCGGTTTGTGGTTTTCCCGCGTGAAAGTTGAACAAGCGCTTGAAAAGTATGCGGGTATCCTGTGGATAATATGAAGTCGCCTTGACGTGCCAAAGTTATCCACCGGCGATGCACAAGTCGCGAAGCGTTTAAGGCACAGGGGAGATTTCATTAACCCTTTGTTTTTTTAGGATAATTTGGAGTTTTCAAGTTATCCACGCCACCTGCTGCAACCACTATCTTTCTTTTAAAAACAGAACTGCAGAATAGGGAAAGCACAAACATGCAATTCAGCATCCAACGAGAAGCTCTGCTTAAACCCTTGCAGCAGGTCGTCGGTGTAGTGGAACGTCGTCAGACGTTACCGGTGCTTGCCAATCTTCTAGTCAAAGTGGGAGGCGGCAAGCTGTCTTTCACGGGTACTGATCTAGAAGTGGAAATGGTTGCTGCTACCGTGGCAGAGAAGCTTGTAGACGGTGAAACGACAATTCCTGCGCGCAAGTTGTTCGATATCGTTCGCGCGCTACCGGATGGTGCAAAGATCGAGCTGAAGCAAAACGGCGACCGTGTTGCCCTTAATGCTGGGCGTAGCCGGTTCACGCTCGCCACGCTGCCTTCTACCGAATTCCCCACCATCGATGAAATTGAATTGGTCGAGCGCGTGACCTTGCCGGAAGAAGTGTTGCGAGATCTGATGGAACGCACTGCTTTTGCGATGGCGAACCAGGATGTTCGCTACTACCTCAACGGCATGTTGCTGGATCTACAAGAGCACGCTTTGCGTTGCGTTGCGACAGATGGCCACCGTTTGGCGCTTAAAGAAACCCATCTCGAAAGCAAAGTATCTGCGCGCCGACAGATCATCATTCCGCGCAAAGGCGTGAATGAGTTGATCGGTTTGCTCGAATCCGGCGATGGCTCTGTGGAACTGGAATTTGGACGAAACCATCTGCGCGTACGGCGTGGCGAAGTGGTGTTTACTTCAAAGTTGATTGACGGTCGTTTCCCAGACTACGAAGCAGTGATTCCGCTGGGTGCCGATAAGCGCGCCACGCTCGATCGGGAAGTGCTGCGAGGCGCTTTGCAGCGTGCCGCGATTCTCTCGAACGAAAAGTACCGTGGCGTGAAGTTGGAGTTTTCGCCGAGCAAGCTGCGTATTGTTGCGCATAACCCTGAGCAGGAAGAAGCGGTGGAAGAGGTCGAGGCCGATACAGGGGTTTCGGATCTCACCGTGGGTTTCAATGTTGGTTATTTGCTCGATGCGTTGGCCGCGCTGCGTGGTGATAAGGCACGATTGAGCCTACGCGATGCTCAATCGAGCTGTCTGGTGCAGGAAGATGATAGCGAGCAGTCTTGCCACGTGATCATGCCGTTGCGGCTCTGATTTTCGCTTCCATGTTCGGTTGCAGGCAGTTTTTGCCGTCGCGACGCCGGAGCCTCAAGCTCCGGCGTTGTTGTTTGGGGGCTTGTTGCTCATGAGATTGGAACGTTTGCATCTCCAGGGACTGCGTTGTATCAGCGATCTCACTTTGGAGCTGGCGCCTGGGTTTAATGTGTTGTCTGGTGCGAACGGGGCAGGGAAAACCTCGGTGCTGGAGGCGGCTTTTCTGCTTTCTCATGGCCGCTCTTTCCGCGGCGGCGCCAGAGATGCATTGACGCAGCGTGGCGCTTCCGGCTTGAATATTTTTTCGCACGTCAGGCATGCGGATGGGACTGCCCATCGCCTTGGCTTGGGCCGAGAAGGCGGTAGATGGGAAGCTCGTCTGGATGGCGAGGACGTTCCTATCGGACAACTCATCCGAGAATGCGCAGTTGTTTGCTTCGAGCCGGGTTCACACGCTTTGATCGCAGGTGCAGCGGAGGAACGCCGGCGATTTCTAGACTGGGGTGTGTTCCACGTGGAACATGATTTCCTGGTTACATGGAGGCGCTATCAACGGGCGCTTAAACAGCGAAATAGCTTGCTGCGGTCGGGCCCTGCACCTGAAGAGCAGCTGGGACCCTGGGAGTATGAGCTTGCGCGGCATGGAGCGCTTATCGATCAATGGCGCCGCGCCTATCTTGGTGAGTTATCCCCGTTTTTAAAGGAGCAAGCCGCACTACTGCTGCCTGAGTTGGGGGATATTGAGCTTCGATATCGCCCTGGCTGGCCTGAGGAACAGGACCTTGCTGACGTTCTGGCTTCTCAGCGACTACGGGACCAGGGCAGGGGGCACACCACCTCTGGTGTCCATCGGGGGGATTGGTCACTCTCTTTTCGGCTCGCGCCTCAGCGAGAGCATCTTTCACGAGGCCAAGAGAAGCTTGCTGCCCTTATCTGCGTGTTGGCGCAAGCGAGGCTGGATGCCACGCATCGCGGTGAGTGGCCAATTGTTTGTTTGGATGATCTGGCTTCGGAGCTCGACCAACTGCATCAGGCGGCGTTGGTGGAGAGCCTGCAGAACACTCATGCCCAGATCCTTATCTCAGGCACCGAGGTACCCAGGGTGCTGGAAAGTACCCCAGTGAAATTGTTCCACGTGGAACAGGGTCGATTGACGCCCCTGTTATAATTATTTGGATATATCCAGCCCGGCCCCTCCAAGCGCCGCGCCGGGCGGATTACTGGCGCGAGACATGGTTACTGCATGAACGCATCTTACGATTCGAACAGCATCAAGGTACTTAAAGGCCTCGAAGCGGTGCGCAAGCGCCCAGGCATGTACATCGGCGACACTGATGACGGCACTGGCCTCCACCACATGGTGTTCGAAGTCGTCGACAACTCCATTGATGAAGCCTTGGCGGGCTATTGCGACCACGTCATCGTGACCATCCATGACGATGGCTCTGTAAGCGTGCAGGACAATGGGCGCGGCATTCCTGTCGACATGCATCCTGAAGAAGGCCGTTCTACCGCCGAAGTGGTGATGACCGTGCTGCACGCCGGCGGCAAATTCGATGCGAATTCGTACAAGGTGTCTGGCGGTCTGCACGGCGTGGGCGTGTCCGTGGTGAACGCCCTCAGCGAACATCTCTGGTTGACGATCTATCGCGATGACCATGAGTACCACCAGGAATATCAGCTCGGCGAGCCGCTCTATCCGGTGAAGCAGGTAGGATCGTCCGAAAAGCGCGGCACCACAGTGCGCTTCCTGCCCAGCCTTCAGACCTTCTCCAATATCGAGTTTCACTACGAGATCCTGGCCAAGCGTCTGCGCGAGCTAGCCTTCCTCAACTCCGGTGTCACCATTGATTTGCGTGACGAACGTGGGGAAGGGCGCAGCGACACCTTTGCATACGAAGGCGGTATCAAATCCTTCGTGCAGCACCTTGCACAGTTGAAAACCGCGTTGCACCCCAACGTGATAAGCCTCACCGCTCAGCAGGACGCCATCACGGTCGACTTGGCGATGCAGTGGACTGACTCCTACCAGGAGACGATGTTCTGCTTCACCAATAACATTCCTCAGCGTGACGGTGGCACTCACCTAACTGGATTCCGCGCTGCGCTGACGCGTGCGATCCAGGCCTACATCGAGAAAGAAGGCCTTGCCAAAAACGCCAAGGTCACGTTGTCGGGCGACGATATGCGCGAGGGCCTGATCGCGGTGCTGTCGGTGAAGGTGCCGGATCCGAAATTCTCCTCTCAGACCAAGGACAAGCTGGTCTCGTCCGAGGTGAAAACGGTAGTAGAGCAGGTGGTCTACGAGAAACTCGGTGAGTTTTTACTGGAACACCCCAACGAAGCCAAAGCCATCGCCGTTAAAGTGGTGGACGCTGCGCGTGCGCGTGAAGCCGCTCGCAAGGCACGCGAAATGACGCGCCGTAAGGGTGCGCTAGATATCGCAGGTCTCCCGGGCAAACTAGCCGATTGTCAGGAAAAAGACCCCGCCCTGTGCGAACTCTTCCTGGTGGAGGGTGACTCCGCCGGCGGCTCAGCCAAGCAAGGTCGCAACCGCAAGACACAAGCTGTGCTGCCTTTGAAAGGCAAGATCCTCAATGTGGAGAAAGCGCGTTTCGACAAGATGCTTTCGTCCGCCGAAGTGGGCACGCTGATTACCGCGCTAGGCACCGGCATCGGCAAAGAGGATTACAACCCCGACAAGCTGCGCTATCACCGCATCATCATCATGACCGACGCGGACGTGGACGGCTCACACATTCGCACGTTGCTGCTGACCTTCTTCTATCGCCAAATGCCCGACTTGATCGAGCGCGGCCACGTCTATATTGGCCTGCCGCCGTTGTACAAACTCAAGCAAGGTAAACAAGAGTTGTATCTGAAGGATGACGCGGCACTCAACGCCTATCTGATTTCCAGCGCGGTCGACAATGCCGAACTAACATATAGCTCGGAGGCACCGCCCGTCAGCGGAGAGGCGCTGGAAAAGCTGCTACGTGATTATCAGGCAGCTTTGGATCAGATCGAACGTCTCGGCCATCGCTTCGACGCAAACGTGCTCACCGCCATGCTTGAGCACGCACCGATCGAACCCCGGCATTGGGAAGATGCGGCCACCATGCAGAATTGGCTGGATGGCGTTGCACGAAATCTCGCGTCGAGCGGCTTGGGTAAGCCACGCTATCGACTTCTGTTCCGCGCCGCGCACGGCGAACAACCTGCGGCTATCGAAGTGGTGCGCGATCAACATGGTCTCAGCCATACCTGGCTATTGCCGCAACCATTCTTCAACGGTTCGGAGTTCCGCCCCATTTTGAATATCAGCCAGCAGTTGGTAGGACTCATTCAATCCGAGGCTGTCATTCGTCGTGGCAACGCTTCGCGTGGCGTTCTTCGCTTTGCGGATGTACGCACCTGGTTGCTGGACGAGGCAAAGAAAGGGCGCACCATCCAGCGATTCAAGGGTCTCGGCGAAATGAATCCGGAGCAGTTGTGGGAAACCACCGTGAATCCGGAAACGCGCCGCATGCTGCAGGTCGGCATTGAGGATGCCATCGCTGCCGACCAGATGTTCTCGATGTTGATGGGCGAAGCGGTCGAGCCGCGTCGAGACTTCATCGAAGCCAACGCGTTAAAGGTTGCAAACCTCGACATCTAATCGAGCTGCAAAGCGTGGCGTCGCGAATGCGCGACGCCACGAAGCGCGAGCTATTGCACTAGCGCACTAATACAAAGGAACAGACATATACGCGTCCGTCACGACGGGGGCTGGATGCTCACCTGCGTATTTCGGGCAATTTCCGGCCCGCAATGCGGCAGCGTATGGCGTTGACGTCATAACTGGCTGATTTTAAAGAAAGTTTAATGTGGCAATGCAGCTTGTTATCGATAGCACGGTCAGGTTAATCTCAGCGATCCCCCGCACGGCTTGTGCGCCAAAAATCGAATCCTTCCACTTGAGGAACGCTATGAAACACGCTTCCCTGAAGATGCTGGCTGGCGCTGCATTTGCGCTGATGTTGGCGAGCACTCCGGCGCTAGCGAGCGACAACTCGTCGGGCGATCAGCAAAAAGCGGCTCCGCTATACCCCAACGCTACCCGCAAAGAGCCCAAGCTGGATCTGACCGACAAGAAGGAACAGGAAGCACTCAACAAAGGACTCGACGCCTCGCAGCAGAACAACAAGGATCAAGCCACGCAACTGCTGCAGCCGCTTATCGACAACAGCAAAAGCAAGTATGTGCAAGCGATGGCGTTGCAAGGTTTAGCTCGCGTCCATGCGGTGAACCAGGACATCCCGGGCGGCATCGATCTGCTGAAGCGTTCGCTCGACAATGGTGTGATGCCGAACGACGCGTACTTCCAGCTTGAATACGAACTGGCGACGTTCTATCTGCTCAACCAGCAATATCAGCAAGCCGTCGATCAAGTCGAAAAATGGCGCGCTGAAGGCAAGAAGGAAACACCGGAATCCTATGCCCTGGAAGGCGAAGCGTATTACCGCATACAGAAATATCCCGAATCGATTGCGGCGATCAAAAAAGCGCAATCAATAGCAGGAGACAAAGCGGATCCGCGCTGGAACCAACTGCTGATGCTTGCCTACAACGATTCAGGCCAGAAAGATAAGGCCGCGGAAATCGCCAAGCAGCAAGTTTCCGCTGCGCCGACCGATCCCACCAACTTCCACAACGCGTTGAGTCTGGACATCCAGATGCAGAAATACGACGACGCGTTGAAGTTGATGGAAGAGGGTAAAACCAAAGGCCTGCTGAGCACGGAAAGCGATTACGTGACGATGGCCAAGCTTTACATGAATAAAGCACAAGACCAGGCCACTCAGGATCCGGGTCCCGATTCCGAAAAAGCGGTGCAAGTGCTGCAAGAAGGCATCACCAAGGGCGTCGTAAAGTCCAGCGCGCAGAACTACGAATTGATGGGCGATGCGCACATGATTGGTGGTGATGCCACCGCCGCAGCAGAGCAGTACAAGAAAGCGATTCCCCTCGCGAGCGATGGCGAACCCGCATACAAAGCCGGTGTTGCGCTAGTTACGCAGAACGAATACAGCGCCGCCAAGCCGCTGCTCCAGCAGGCCATCAGCAAAGGTGTGAAGCATAAGGGCAAAGCCTATATGGCATTGGCCCAAGCGAACATCGGTCTAAAGGACAAGGCGGCTGCAGCCGAAGCAGTCATGGAAGCTCAAAAGGACCCGGAAACCGCCGCGCAAGCGAAGAAATGGTTGAAGGATGCAAACATCGGCGGTTGATTGAAAAGCACGTGGCGAGTAAGTTTTTTTTCGGCCAGATGGACGTCCAAAAGATTGTCATCATAGGCCTACACAAAAGCTATACAAACGCCATGTGCTGTTGTACCGTTGGACTTTTCCCGCGTTGTCCAGTGGCAAATGTCACCCTATATGGGAACGGACTTTTGCCGATGGATGCTGCGACTACGATTCCGATTAGCTCCTGATTGAAAGCGACAGATGGCCTCAAGTAACCAAGATACCGGCGATAAGCCGTTCAGTTGGGGGCGCACATGGGCGCTGGCGGTAGCCATCGCGCTGCATGCGTTTGCGTTCCTGATACTGATCGCGCCTGCGGCGCCGCCCAAAACGGCGGAAGTTCAGAAAGAAAAGATCGTGCAGGTGAACTTCATCGAGCCGCCGCCCCCCCCACCCCCACCCCCTCCGCCGCCGCCGGAACCCCCGAAGCAGCCGCCGCCGAAGATCATCAAGCAGGTGGTCCCGCCGCCGACACCGCCGCCGCCGGCACCGCCGCCGGCCGTGACTGAGGCTTCGAGCAATCCTGCGCCGTCGCCGCCGCCGGCACCGCCCGCGCCGCCGGCACCGCCTGCGGACATCACGGCGAGCCAGGACATCAGCTACAACAGCCGCATGCAGCCGAAGTATCCGCCGCAGGCAATTCGCCAACGGCATGAAGGCACGGTAACGCTGTTGATTCTGGTGTCGGTGGATGGCACGCCGAAGGACATCAAGGTTGAACAGTCCAGTGGTTTCCGCGAGCTGGATCGCGCAGCCATTGAGGCCGCTCAGAAATGGCGCTTCAATGCTGAAATGAAAAACGGTAAGAAGGTTGAAGGTTACGTACGCGTACCCGTCAACTTCAATCTCAATCAGCTGTAATACGTAGTTACAGTTAAAGTTAACGCCTGACTTTCCTAAGGGTAGCGCTTATGTTCCAACAGACTCCTGCTCCGACCGATGCCGCTCCGGCTCTGGGTGGCAATGCCAATGCCCAAGCCATGCAACAAATGGGCTTCGGCGACCTTATCCATCACTTTGATCCACTTGGCTGGATCGTGTTCGTTGTGCTGGTGGTGATGTCGTTCTCCTCGTGGTACTTCATCGTCGCCAACGCGATCCGTAACTCGATGGTCCGCAGCCGCGCCGATGGCGTGATCAATGGCTTCTGGTCCAACAATTCCACGCAAGACGCCATTCGTGAATTGGAAGCCCAGCCCAAGGGCGAACCCTTCTCCAAGATCGCTCTTGACGCCGCCTCGGCGGTCGCTCACCACCAGCAAGCTTCTGCAGGTGGCGGTCGCCTGGCCGAGTCGCTGAGCCGTTCGGAATTCATCGATCGTGCCCTGCGCCAGGCGGTTGCTCGCGAAAGCCTGCGTCTGGAAGGTGGCATGACTCTGCTTGCTACGGTCGGTTCTTCCGCGCCGTTCATCGGTCTGCTTGGTACGGTGTGGGGTATTTACCACGCGCTGATCCGTATCGCCGCTTCCGGCAATGCTTCGATGGAAGCGGTGGCTGGTCCGGTGGGTGAAGCTCTGATCATGACCGCGTTCGGTCTGTTCGTAGCTATTCCGGCCGTGCTTGCTTTCAACTTCTTCACCCGTTCCAATCGCCTGACCTACGCCCGTTTCGACGAATTCGCGCACGACCTGCACGACTTCTTCGCCACCGGTGCGCGCGTCGAAGGCGTTGCTCCTACTCAGAAGTGAGGTACTGACTCATGGCGATGAGCACCGGAGGAAGCGAGTCCGGCGCGCCGATGTCGGAAATCAACGTCACGCCGCTGGTCGACGTGATGCTGGTGCTCTTGATCATCTTCATGATCACGGCACCGCTGATGTCGCACCGGATTACGGTAAAACTGCCGACTGCGAATCCTCATCAGGAGGAGAAAACTCCTCCTCCTGAAGTTATGGATCTCGCCATAAAGGCAGATGGCAGCATGTACTTCCAAGACAACCAGAATGCGATCACGGACGCCGAACTGAAAGCTCAGTTCGTAACGTTGGCGAGCCATACACCGCAGCCTGAACTCCAGATTCGTGCGGCGCACGACACCGAGTTTAAGGTTGTTCGTAAAGTGCTCGGCGAAGCAAAGGATTCCGGTCTGGTCCACGTCGGTTTCATGACGACTGGAAAGGAGTGATGTGCCATGGCATTTAGTACAGGTGGTGGCAAAGGCCCCATGGCCGACATCAACGTGACCCCGTTGGTCGACGTGATGCTGGTACTTCTGATCATCTTCATGATCACGGCGCCGATCCTGACCCACAAGGTCAAGATCGACCTGCCGCAACCGAACCCGAACGTGATTCCCCCATCGAATCCGCCGGAGCCCATTCGTTTGAAGATCGATCAGTCGGGCGCGTTCTATTGGAACGATACCCCGGTGGACGAGGCGCAGCTGAAGACGCAGATCGCGGTGATCTCGACTAAGGCTGAAGCTGATCAACCGGAAGTGCAGATCGACGCGGCTGACCAGGTGCCTTACCAGGTAGTTGCGCGCGTTCTGGCCGACGCGAAGAGCTATGGATTGAACAAGATCGGCTTTACCGAAAGCAGCGGACAGTAATAAAAGCGGCGATTGAATCGGAACAGTTCAATCGCGCAGCCAAGCGTTACCCACAGAAACCCCCGCTTATGCGGGGGTTTCTGTTTCTGCGGGGACCATCAATAGGCCAGGGCTCAATTGTGCTTGTGCCGAATTTACCGCCCCCTGACAACAACAAATAGACGTCTATACGGCCAAAGGCTCAGCGAAGAATTTGCAAGTAATTGCGTACAGTCGTACCAAGACCTTCATACAGCGCTTCGCCGATCAAGGCATGTCCAATGGACACCTCGGCAAGTCCAGGAATGGCCGCACGCAAGGTTCCGAGATTCGCCTGGCTAAGGTCATGGCCGGCGTTGACGGCCAATCCGGCTTGCTGCGCGCGACGAGCTGTGTCGACGCATAAAGCCAGTGGCTCCTTGGCGTCGCCTTCTGCAAAGGCATGCGCATAAGGTCCGGTATAGATTTCAACCCGCTGCACGCCGATCGCCACAGCGTGCTCGAATCCCGTCGCGCCCGGATCAACGAACAAACTCACCCGGCAGCCCAACCCACGCATCTCGGCAACAAGCGGACGTAACCGCTCCGCATCTTGAGCCAAATCGAAGCCATGATCCGAAGTGATCTGGCCGTCGCTGTCCGGCACCAGGGTCACCTGGGTGGGACGAACTTCGCGTGCGAGCGCAATCAAACCGGGATAGGCCCCGCGCTGGGCGGCAAATGGATTGCCTTCGATATTGTATTCCACACGTCCGCGCAGGATGGAGGCGAGCATACGCACATCATCGGGACGTACGTGCCGCATGTCCGGACGAGGATGCACCGTGATGCCACCGCAGCCAGCTTCAATGCAGGTGACGGCGGCGCGGGCCATGTCGGGCTCGTTGCCGCCGCGCGAATTGCGCAGCACGGCGATCTTGTTGAGGTTGACGCTGAGCAGGGTCATGGAGGCCAGAAACAAAATCGTGGGCCGAACACAGTGCTCCGTTCAGACGCTGTCGGCAAGTGTCCAGTTGGCGATGGTTAGGTCAGGTCCGCGCCATGCCACGCTGGCGAGATGATCGACGCCGGCCGGCAGGGCATGGAGCTGCCATTGAGCTGGGTCGTCCCCATCTAGCCAGATTAGACGTGGTTCGGCAGGCGTCACCGCCAAGCGCAGGCGATCTAGGCCGAACGCGATGCCTCGCCCCATGGCCTTGAGTACGGCTTCCTTGCCTGTCCAGAGTCGAAGAAAAGCGGATGCTTGCTCAGATGCATCCAACGCCGCCAATGCTGCGGTTTCTTCTGGATGAAAGAACCGTTCGGCAAGCGGCATGGCATGTGCACGGGGACGAAGACGCTCGATGTCGATACCAGGAGCGACGTTCCGCGCCAAGGCAATCAACGCCGCATCGCCGCTATGCGACCAATTGAATTGCAAAGCATGACGCAACGGCTGCGCGAGTTCCGGCCGTCCATGCGCTCCATCAACCAACGCAACGGCCGTCGCCGGCAAGCCAAGATAGATGCTGAGCAGTGCGCACAATGGTTCACGCCGCCGCGCTTTTTCATAGCGAAGCCGCCATACATGAATCTGATCGTCGCCCAATCTGGCGGCGATATCGGCGACGTGCTGGCCTTGCGTGGTACGCATAGAACGCATGCTGCCGGAACGTAAGCCGGCCTTACAAGCGGTAACGAAGCGGCGTCATCGCAGCGGCCAGTATGAGATGACGCGCCGTCACCTTTGCTCTCCTGAAGATGACGGCGCAGAAGATCCAAGCCTCAGCGAATCAACCGCTCTTCCACCAAATTCTTCACCACAGCCGGATCGGCCAGCGTCGAAATATCCCCGAGCTGATCAGGCTGGTTCTCGCCAATCTTGCGCAGAATACGGCGCATGATCTTGCCTGAGCGCGTCTTCGGCAAACCCGGCGCCCATTGAATGTAGTCCGGCGTGGCGATCGGCCCGATTTCCTTGCGTACCCAGGCCACCAGTTCCTTGCGCAAATCGTCGTTGCCCTGCTCGCCAGCCACCAACGTTACATAGGCGTAGATGCCTTGGCCCTTGATCTCGTGCGGACAACCCACTACGGCAGCCTCTGCCACCTTCGGGTGCGCGACCAAGGCGCTTTCCACTTCCGCCGTGCCGATGCGATGGCCGGAAACATTGATCACGTCGTCGACGCGACCGGTGATCCAGTAATAGCCATCTTCATCGCGACGCACGCCGTCGCCGGTAAAGTAATTGCCGGGATAGGCCTTAAAGTAAGTATCGATGAAGCGCTGATGATCGCCATATACCGTGCGCATCTGGCCAGGCCAGGAATCGGTGATCAGCAGATTGCCCTCAGCCGCGCCTTCCAGTACCGCGCCGCCGGCGTCCACTACGGCAGGCTTGATGCCGAAGAAGGGTAAAGTGGCCGAGCCGGGTTTTGTATCGATCGCTCCGGCCAGCGGCGTGATCAAAATGCCGCCGGTTTCGGTCTGCCACCAGGTATCGACAATCGGGCAACGGTCGTCGCCCACTACGCGGTGATACCACTCCCACGCTTCCGGGTTGATCGGTTCGCCTACCGAGCCCAGCAAGCGCAAGCTGGCGCGAGAGCATTTCTTCACCGGATTCTCGCCCTCGCGCATCAGTGCTCGAATAGCTGTCGGAGCGGTGTAGAACAGCGAAACCCTGTGCTTGTCCACCACCTGCCAAAAGCGGCTGAAGTCCGGGTAATTCGGCACCCCGTCGAACATCACCGTGGTCGCACCATTGGCGAGTGGCCCGTACACCACATAGCTGTGCCCGGTGACCCAACCTACATCGGCCGTGCACCAGTACACATCGTCTTCGCGCACATCAAACACCAGTTCATGCGTGAAACTGGCATAGACCAAATAACCGCCCGAGGTATGCAAGACGCCCTTTGGTTTACCGGTGGAACCAGAGGTATACAAAATGAACAACGGATGTTCCGCTTCCACCGGTTCGGCCGGACAATCGGCCGACTGGCCTTCCATCAATACGTGGTAGTACCGATCACGCGGCGATTGCATCGGCACCGCGGTGCCCGTGCGGCGCACCACGATCACCGTCTCTACGCTATTGGTGCCGGGGCGCTGGAGCGCAGCATCCACATTCGCCTTCAGTGGAATCTTTTTGCCGCCGCGTAAACCTTCATCCGCGGTCACCACTACTTTTGCGGTGGAGTCGGCGATGCGGCCCGCGAGCGAATCCGGTGAGAAGCCGCCGAACACCACCGAGTGAACCGCCCCAATGCGCGCGCAGGCCAGCATCGCCACCGCAGCTTCGGGAATCATCGGCATATAGATCGCCACGCGATCGCCCTTGCTGACACCAAGGTGCTTCAGGGTATTGGCGAACTTGCACACTTCCGTGTGCAGTTCGCGATAGCTGATACGCCGGGACTCGGAAGGATCGTCGCCTTCAAAGATGATCGCGGTCTTGTCGCCGCGCGTGGCCAGGTGACGATCCAGGCAGTTGGCCGACACATTGAGCTCACCATCCTCGTACCAGCGGATATGCAGATTGTTCGGGTCGAAGGAGACGTCGCGAATGCGCGTGGGCCTCTTTGCCCAGTCCAAGCGCTCAGCAACGCGGCCCCAAAAACCTTCCGGATTTTTCACCGATTCGGCATACAGTTGCTCATAGTCCGCCTTGCTAATACGCGCCTTGGCGGCAAAAGCGGGATCGACCGGATAAACCTTTGACATGTTTGCCTCCTGCTCACCGGTCTGCCGGGAGCGCACTCGGTGAATAATCGCGCGCGGCACCTTGGCGCCGTGTCAACCGCCCGAGTGTAGCGTTTGGATGGCTAAACCACCAAAGCTGCAGTGCAACATTTATGCCTGTGGAGGCGGGTCCTGTTGCGGCTTGCGCTTAGGCAAATCAAGCATGATCTCCGGTTGCGCGTTCGCCGCAATGCGTGCCTGCGCAAAACCCAAAGCAGTGGCAATGGCCCCCGCGATTCCCGCCAGCAGCCAGAACCCAAAGGCCCCAGCGCCGTGACGCGTAAAGCAGAGGACCCACGACAGCAACGTCGCGAATAGCAGTAACCAGCGCATGACAGGCCTCGACCTCAGACTCCCCCCGAAACGAAACCATCATACCTCCGCCGCGCTCGACGGAATTGCGATCCCATCCACCCGCCCGATACATGTCATATCCGTAATATGCGTATTCATCCGGCATGGACGGAGTTCAAGGAACGATGGCCGAGCAGCAACCATCCACATCCCCGACGCAAAGAGCGCGGCGGGCGTGGCTGAATATCGTCGACTGGCTGATCATCGGCCTGGACCACGGCAAACCGATCCGTGTCTCCCTGCTGGTGCTCGCTTTCGCCGGCATCGTCATCACCAATGTGGACCAGGCTGCCGAACTGTTTTTGATCGCGATGTGGGCCGATCCCAGCAACACTCGCTACCTGTTCCTGCTGGCAAGCAGCGCCCTGGCCGGCCTTGCGATCTGGTACACCGCACATCAAGCCTATCGACTGATCTACCCACGCTGGCCTGCCCTGCAGAACCCACGCGCTGCCAAGCTGCGTCAGTGGATACCGCGGATACTGGGCATTCTGGTGCCGCTGCTGGTGTTGTTCGGTTACGTGATGGCGCTGCGAACCACGCCGAACGCCGTGTGCTCCACCCAAGCGGAGTGTCTGCGTCGCAATGGGCGCACGGCCGGTTTGCTGATCGTGGCGGCCGCCATGATCGTGTTCTTCATCGGGCGACAACGCGTACTGCAAGCCGCCGCCGAGCGCTCGGACAAAACCGTGGAGCCGCGCGCATCATCCATTACGAGATTGGGCACGGGACCATTGAGTGTCTTCCTGGCCGTGTTGATCTTGAACGTTTTGATTACCGTGCTGGTGGCCTTCCAGCCACGCCAGTTCGACGGCATGGGTTCTCTGGCTGTGCTGTTGATCACCGTCAGCTTCTTTTGCATGAGCGGCGGATTCCTCTGCATGCTCGCCGATCGCCGCGGCATTCCCCTCTTAAGCTTGTTGGCGCTGTTGGTCGTGAGCTTGCACGCGCTGCATCTCAACGACAACCATCGCGTGCGCCAGTATCCCGCCATGAGCACGCATCAGCGGCCCGAACCGGCACCTGCTGATCAACGACCCGACTTCGACGCTTACGCCAAAGCTTGGCTGCAAAGCCGTTGCACACCGCAACGCTCTTGCCCCGTGATCATGATATCCACGGAAGGTGGCGGTTTGCGCAGCGCCGCGTGGACCGCCGTTGTATTGACACAATTCACCGCACTCGTCGATCAAGCACTGCCACCTAACGGCACCGAACCCATGTTCGAGCGCCACTTGTTCGCGGGCAGCGGCATATCGGGCGGCAGCCTCGGTCTGGCGGCTTACGTCACAGCACTGCAGGTACCCCCACAGACCGGTTTGTCGGCGCAAGCGCGCACCGAAAACATGCTCGATCATGATTTCCTCGCGCCCGTGATGGCGAATGCCTGGTTCATCGACTTCACACAGCGCTTGCTACCGGGCGCTTTGTTTGATGATCGCGGCCGTACACTCACGCGTGCGTGGGAGCAGGCGGCACAGGAACAGAACGTCGACGCATTCGCGCAGCCGTTTGCCGGGTTGTATGAAAACGGCCACGGCGAGGTAAACACCAACGTGCCTGCCTTGTTCTTCACCAGCACCACGGTGAGTCAGGGATGGCGTTTCGTACAGCATCCTTTCCGCGCATTCGGATCCGCTCCATGGACCGCGGCATACGACGGTTCACGATGGCTGGATCCTCGTGTGCCGCTTAGCGAAGTCGTGCTCAACAGCGCGCGCTTCACCTATCTGAGCCCCGCCGGCACGCTGCAAACCGCAAGTGACTCTTCATCTTCACCGGCTTCTTTCCAATTGGCGGACGGCGGCTACTTTGAAAACTCGGCGGCGACCACGCTGCTGGAAATCATGCAGCGCTTGCGCGCGGTCGCGTCTGCGCAAGGCCAGCCATTGCATTTCATCGTGATCCATATCAGCAATGATCCCAGCCTGCATGATTTCGTTGATGCCCATGATCCGAAGCAACCTCTACCGCTCTACTCCGCGGCATGTCCGCGCACGCCCAGTCCGACCGAGCAACGCAGTTACGGTGAAGCCACTGCGCCGTTAGTGGCATTGTTGGAAACGCGCAAGGCACGCGGTGAATATGCCAGATCACAACTGCTGGCTTCGCTACAGCTCGATACCATGGATCCCAACCGTGGCGATGTCCTTTGGCACATGCGGTTGTGCCCAGGCAATTATCCGCTTCCGCTAGGCTGGGCTGTTTCTCCTCCCGTGTTCGCGGAAATGCGCCGGCAGCTTGAATTGAATTACCCCATGGCCGCCATGAGCGGCTGGCTGGCTCAGCAGCTCAAGCAATCCAGATAACAAGGGTGTCGCGCCGTTTGAGATAGCGACGGCCCATCATGTAGCGATGGCTGGCTTCCCTCTAGCATTCAAAGGCCGCGGCGCCGCGTCCAACCCGGAAGGGCGCTTCGAGACCGTCCGTCATCACGTTGAAGACGATGGCTGGCAGCACGCGTTGCTGGATGAAGAACACCCGCGGCCACGCACCGAAGTGATCGAAGAGCGCGCACGCAGCGTCATCACGCGTAACGATTCGCCGGATCTCGAATTCACACTTGCGATGAATCCATATCGCGGTTGTGAACATGGGTGCGTGTACTGTTATGCACGACCCAGTCACAGCTATTTGAACCTTTCGCCTGGTCTCGATTTCGAAACCAAGCTTCGCGCCAAGACCAACTTGGCCGACGTACTGCGTTCGGAATTGGCGAAGCCAAGTTACGTTGCAAGTCCCATCAATATTGGCAGCAATACCGATCCGTATCAGCCCATTGAAAAACGCTGGCGCATCACACGTGCGGCGTTGGAAGTGTTGGTCGAATGTCGTCATCCGTGCACGCTGGTCACCAAGAACGCATTGGTCGAGCGCGATCTTGATATTCTCGTTCCGATGGCGCGCGAACGTCTCGTACAGGTTTTTGTCTCGGTAAATTCCCTGGACAATCATCTGGCCGCGAAGCTCGAACCGCGAGCGAGCGCCCCGCATAGGCGATTGAAAGCCATTCGTACATTGGCCGAAGCAGGCGTGCCCGTGGGTGTGTTAGTGGCACCGATCATCCCTGCATTGAATGATCGCGACATGGAAGCGGTACTTGAGCAAGCGGCTGATGCGGGCGCCACTTGCGCGGGTTACACCGTCGTTCGATTGCCGTATGAACTTAAAGCGTTGTTTCGCGAATGGCTCAGCATGCATGCGCCGCAGCGAGCGGCGCATGTGATGAGCCTGGTGCAACAGGTTAATGGCGGCAAGGATTACGACAGCAACTTCGCTACGCGCATGCATGGGCAAGGCGTATTTGCCGAATTATTGCGGCGTCGATTTGAAGTGGCTTGTCGTCGCCATGGGTTTGGCCGTGCGCGTGAGCTGCGGCTGGATACGTCGCGGTTTGTACCGCCGCGCAGGTTATCGCCACAAGGCGAATTGTTCTGAGTCATGGAGCTTACGTCGGCTGGGATTTCATCCCAGCCGACGTAACGCAGATTTACGATTGCGGCGGCAAATATTTCTCAAACCAGTTCAATGCCCGTTGCAGCAAGTCGCGTTGATGCGTGGGATCGACGAAGTGATGTCCTTCATTCGGGTACACCACCAACGACGTCGGCACGCCCAGTGTGCGCAATGCATGCCAGTATTCGAACGATTGTGGGGCCGGGCATTCCGCATCGCGTTCACCCACCACGATCAACGTAGGTGTCTTCACGTTCTTGATGAAGTTGATCGCAGAGCTTTTTGCATACACCGCAGGGTCGTCGTATACGGACGCGCCGAAAAACGGAATCATCCATTGGTCGATCAGGTTCTGCCCGTAGTAGCTCTGCCAGTTGGCGATGCCTGCGCCCGCCACCACGGCACTGAAGCGCTGCGTCTGCGTAGGTGCGAACATGCTCATGAAGCCGCCGTAGCTCCAACCGGCAAGGCCCAGGCGGTGATCGTCGACGGGCACTTTCTTTTCCACCGCATCCACCCCGGCGAGCGTGTCGCGCAGGTCGCCGTAGCCGAAATCCTTACGGTTGGCCTGCACGAAGGCCTCGCCCTGACCATAGCTGCCGCGCGGGTTGGGCATGAACACGAAATAGCCGAGCCCCGAGAACGGCGCAAAGCTGGCACCGAGCGAGGGCCAGCGCGGCAACACGGCGCCGGAAGGGCCGCCGTGCACGTTGACGATCATCGGGTAGTGCTTAGTGGGATCGTAGTTGACGGGATAAATCAGCCAACCTTGCACGTGGAAACCTTCGTGATCCCATTCGACCGATTCGGCCTTGCCCCAGCTCGGCTTCAACGCTGTGTTGATCGTGGTGACGGCGTGCGGTGCCCCACTATCTACCGCACCTGCGTAGACCTCCGATGCCACGTCGAAGGACGATTGCTCGAACGCCACGTAGCGATGATCCGCGGAGAACGAAAGCCCCATGATCGCGCTCCCGTCCCATACCGCGCCCTGTGTCGTGAACAACACGCGCTGTTGCTGGGCATGCTGTGCGTCGACGGTGTATTCCGCCAGCTGCGCGTGACCGTCGCTGAATTGATTCACCAGCAGCGATTGCGGCGAACTCCAGGTAAGCCATGACGGCGAGACATGGATGCCTGACGTGAGATTGACCGGCGCGCCACCGCCAGCGGCAACACTGTAAATGTCGCCGCCAGTAAAACCCTGATCGCTCATCAGGCCACCGATGAACGCAATGCGCGAACCATCCGGCGACCAAACCGGCAGCGCAATCTGCAGACCGTGCAATGGACCGCTGACCGTGTTCGGATTCACCACCGCCGTGCGCGTGGTGCCTGCTTGCGCAGGCTGCACATAAAGTTGCGCAATCCACCAATTGTTGTCACCCGGTGCCGGCGCCGCGACATACGCCACGCGTGCGCTATCCGGTGCCCATGCGAATTCGTAGACATAACTGTCGCTCGGCGACACCTGCTGCACCGTGCCACCCTGCGCCGGCAACGTCGCAACGCGTTGCACTTCGATGCCTTCCACGCCGATCTCGCCAAGGGAAGGCTTCGCCGCTGCCAGCGCGCTGGCGCGGCGCGTGGCGCCTTCCACATATAAGAAACCCAAGGTTTTGCCATCCGGCGACCAGCTCAGCGCGTGTGCATAGCCGTTGAGGCTGGCCAAATGCTCCGGCTTGCCTTGCGACTGTGTATCGAGCACGTAGAGATCCGGCTGCTTGCTGCCACCCATGCCGCTGCGGCTGCTGGCGCAATTGGAGAAAAAGGCCAGATGCCGCGAATCCGGCGCCCACGCGATGCCCTCCTCGCTGCATGTGCCGGGTTTGGCAGCCAGACCGACGCTGTGCGCGTTCTTGCCATCCGGATTCGCCACCATGATGCCGGGCTTGCCCTGGGTTTCCACCACCCAGGCTAGCTGGTGTCCATCCGGCGACAGCGCCACTTCGTTGATGTCGCGCACTTTGGCCAACTGGGTCAGCAAGTTGTCGATACGCGGATCGGTGGTGCCGTGCGTATCGGCCATCGCGACCGGGGCAAGCAAGGCGGCCAAGACCGGCAACAGCAAGCGGGAGGTTTTCAGCATGACAAGGCGTTCCACGGACACAAGAAAGCCTCACGCTAGCAGCTAACCGCAGGGTACCCATGTGCATGAAGGCACGCTGCGGCGTGAGGTCCGTACGCGTCATCGTCATCCCGTACAATCCCGCGCATGAAAATCGCCTCATGGAACGTGAACTCGCTGAAGGTGCGCATTCCGCACCTTACCCAGTGGCTGACCGATGCGCGCCCGGACGTGGTGGCGTTGCAGGAAACCAAGCTGGAAGACGCCAAGTTTCCCGTCGACGAGCTGGCTGCCGCGGGCTATCAGGCTGTTTACGCCGGTCAGAAAACCTACAACGGCGTGGCGATCCTGGCTCGCAATGACATCGGCCTGTCTTTTGAGGACGTGCTTACCGACATTCCCGGCCTGGAAGATCCGCAGCGGCGCATGCTTGCCGCCACGGTTGGCGGCGTGCGTGTCGTCGATCTTTACGTGGTAAACGGCAAGGCCGTCGGTGATGAGAAATACACCTACAAACTCCACTGGCTGGAGAAGGTGCACGCATTCCTGGCGGAAGAGATTCGGCGCCATCCAAAACTAGTGGTGCTGGGTGATTTCAACATCGCCCCGGACGATCGCGACGTCTACGACCCGATGGCCTGGGGTGAGGAAGTACTGTGCTCCCCACCCGAGCGCGCCGCCCTGAAAGCCATCACCGATTTGGGCCTGCACGACAGCTTTCGCCTGTTTGAACAGGAGGCCGGCCACTACAGCTGGTGGGACTACCGGCAGGGTGCGTTCCGGCGCAACATGGGCTTGCGCATTGACTTGATCCTGTTGGGCGATGCCCTGAAATCGTCGGTCAAGAGTGCCACCATTGACCGTGAGCCGCGGCGATGGGAGCGGCCCTCCGACCACACTCCGGTCACGGTAGACCTGGATATTGAATGACCATGAGCGATAGCAAGACTGAATGGCCCAGTTCCCTGGACGATAGCGAGCTCGACGAGCTGGACACCTACCTGCGTACGCATGCCCAAGACGGGGAAGGTCACCTGCTGCTCGACGGCGTGCACGGTTTGCTTAGCGCCTTGGCCGTAGGCCCCAGCTCGGTGCTGCCGGAAGAGTGGCTACCCGAAATACTGCATGAGCCGTTCGCAGACGAAGATGAAGGCAACCGCGTGCTTGCCTTGCTCGCCAAGCTCAACGATTCGATCAGCGCCGAGCTGGACGTAGATGCCTACGAACCGATCCTTGGCGAAGTCGACACCGAAGCCGGCCCGGCACTGTCGGCGGCCGGCTGGTGCGAGGGCTTCAGCCGAGGCATCGACCTGCGCGCCTCGCTATGGGAAAAACGTCTGGCAGACGATCCGTCATTGATGGAAATGCTCGGTCCCGTGATGGCGCTGGCCGTGGACGAAGGGATCCTCAGCGCCGAGGCCGAATTCGAAAAACTCTCCGACGATGAATACGACGACTGCCTGGCACAGCTGCCCGCCGTGCTGGCCGCCGTGAACCAGTATTGGGACGAGCATCCCGCCACCGAAGCGGAACTCGAAGCGTTGAATAGTGCGAGCGATACGAAGAGCGAACAGCAGGCACCGCCGCGGCAGCGTAGCGGGCACTGGGTGCACTGATTTTCTCCCTCTCTCTTTTGGGGGAGAGGGTTTGTACCAGCAAGCCGTTCCTGCTCCGGAACAGTCCGTTCGCATCGCCCTACTTGGGCCCACGCTCCTGCACAACCATCATGTGCGTCAGATCCTTCTTCTGGGAGCAAACCATGACTGAGCGCCGCATTCTCCGCCGCATTCGCGGCACCGATACGTCCGATGGCGCAGGCGTGAATCTCAAGCGCATCATTGGCCAACCGAGTCTGGACATGCTCGATCCGTTCCTGCTGCTGGACGAATTTCGCTCCGATCAGGCGGACGACTACATTGCCGGATTTCCGGAGCATCCGCATCGCGGTTTTGAAACCGTCACTTACATGCTGGCTGGGCACATGCAGCATGGCGACAATCATGGCAACCGCGGTGATCTGAAGCCGGGCAGCGTGCAATGGATGACGGCTGGCCGAGGCATCCTGCATTCGGAAATGCCGCAGCAGGAAAACGGCCTGATGTGGGGCTTTCAGCTTTGGGTGAATCTGCCGGCCAAGGACAAGATGATGGAGCCGCGCTACCAGGACATTGATCCAGAACACATTCCTGTTGTGCGCCCGGTCGCTGGAGTGACGCTCAAGGTCATTGCTGGCCAATTCGGTGACGCAACCGGTCCAGTGTCGGGAATTGTCACTGAGCCGGTGTACCTGGACATCGCTCTGGAAGCCGGCGCGAGCATCGAGATTCCCGTGCCGGAAGGCCACCATGCGTTCGCCTACGTTTTCGATGGCAACGACGCCGAAGTGGCCGGCGAGAAGCTTTCTCGCAGCGAATTGGCGGTGTTGTCGGAAGGTACGCGCGTGCGCATCGCTGGCCGCGAAGCCCCATCCCGTGTGCTTTTGGTGGCCGGTCAGCCACTACAGGAGCCAGTAGCGCGCTATGGTCCGTTCGTGATGAACACGCCTGAGCAGATCCACCAGGCCATCGCCGACTTTCGCGCCGGCAAGTTCTAACCGCTCGCAGCACTTCAGCCACGCCATCGCCCTGCCGATAAACCTATCGGCGGGGCGATGTGCGTTGGGTCACAGCATGGATCGGTGAGGTCACGCGTGCTGGCCCACGGCACGAACGATGCAAACGTTTCAGTGCCGGCAGCCGTTAAGGATTTGCTGACAAAACGGGTTGCGAAGTAGACATTTCGGGCGTTAAATAGAAATTAATCCTGGTAGCGACAAACGCCTGTAGAATGATGCTCCGTAAAGATTTTAGAAAACGCTGCTAACTCGTTGTTCTTAATAAGACCATGACCGTCCTAACTCTCGCCATCATCACCGTTTTCTCCCTGGCTGCAGTAGCCGTGAAGCGTGTACCGGCAGGTCAGGTCTACAGTCTCTATCGCAACGGCAAGCAAGTTCGCCTGTTGCAGCCGGGCACCCACGTCGTCATGCCGCTGGTGGATCGCGTCGGTCATCGCATCGATCTGGGCGGCCGCACGCTGCGCTTCGACGCTTCCACGGTGGAAGCCAAGCCGGTACAGGGCACGGTCTATTGGCAGGTGCTGGAACCGGAACGGGCGGACGCGGTGATCGAACAGGCCGACCAGCTCATCCGCCACAGCGTGCTGGATGCGCTGCAAGCGGAGACGGAAGCCAGTCAGCAGGAAAACCGCCAGGTGGCGGCCCAGCTCAAGTCCAGCCTCAACCAGCAGCTGCGCGAGCGCGGCGTCATGGTGACGCGCGTCGAACTGGACGCCGCCGCCTAAGCAAAAAGAATCTGGCCAGGTCGCCCAAGAAGCACCGGCGCAGGGGAATCTGAGAAGTTTGACCCGCTACGGCGGGTCTTCTTTTATCTGCATGCCGTGGAGATACTGCACGGCTGCACGCCCGAGGAACATCAATGACCGACCGCACCGCCCTGCAAACCCAACTCGAACAGGGCATTGCTGCACTCGGCCTGACCTTGCCGGCCGAGGCCGTATCGCGCCTGCTCGACTACCTCGCGCTGTTGGAGCGCTGGAACGCGGCCTATAACCTCACCGCCATTCGCGATCCTGCGGAGATGGTGAGCCGTCATCTGCTCGATTCGTTGGCAATCCTGCCTTACATACAAGGCGAAACACTGGCCGACCTTGGCACCGGCCCCGGCTTACCGGGCATTCCGCTGGCCATCGCCGCACCGGGGCGACAGATTATGCTGGTGGATTCCAACGGCAAGAAGGTGCGCTTCCTGCGCGAGGCAATTCGCGCCCTGAAATTGGAAGGTGTTCGCGCCCTTCAATCGCGTGTCGAAGAGGTGGAAGGTTCGTTCGACTGCGTTACCGCGCGCGCTTTCGCCAGCCTGGCGGACATGCTGGCCTGGGGCGGTCATCTGTTGGCGCCCGGCGGCGTATGGCTCGCGATGAAGGGCAAGGTGCCGGAAGAAGAACTCGCAGGCGTGCCGTCCGACTTCGCCGTTCGTGGGATCCACGCGCTAGCGGTGCCGGGCCTGGGGTCGGCGGAGCGCCACCTGGTCGTGCTGGAGCGCGCAAACCCCTGAATACCGCGGGCCGTAGCGCCCCCTTCCTGCTAATCTAGCCGTCCTTTCGAATACACCCTCGGTACCGGACAAGACATGGCCCGTATCATCGCTGTCGCCAACCAGAAAGGTGGCGTCGGCAAAACCACTACCGCTGTCAATCTCGCCGCAGCACTCGCTGCGGCGAAGCGCAAAGTGCTGCTGATCGACCTTGATCCGCAGGGCAACGCGACCATGGCATCCGGCGTGGACAAGCGCGAAGTCTCGCCCAGCGGTTGCGAAGTGCTGCTGGGCGAATCGCCGATCGAGCAGGCCATCGTCACCACCGAGGCACATTACGATCTGCTCCCGGGCAATGGCGATCTCACCGCTGCCGAATTGAAGCTGATGGACGCGCTGGCGCGCGAAAACCGGCTCAAGGAACAGTTGGCGAAAGTCGCCAGCAAATACGACATCATCCTGGTCGACTGCCCGCCCACGTTGCATCTGCTCACCGTCAACGCACTCACCGCCGCAACCAGTCTGTTGATTCCGGTGCAATGCGAATACTTCGCGCTGGAAGGCCTTTCCAGTTTGCTCGATACCGTGAAGGCCGTGCGCCAGCACTTGAATCCGCAACTGGAAATCGAAGGCCTGCTGCGCACCATGTACGACGTGCGCAACAACCTCGGCAACGAAGTCTCCGCGCAGCTCACGCAACATTTCGGCGACAAAGTGCTGCGCTCGATCATCCCGCGCAACGTGCGTCTGGCCGAAGCGCCCAGCCACGGCCAGCCGATTCACCTGTACGACCGCAGCTCGCGCGGCGCGATCGCCTACATCGGGCTGGCTGGCGAAATTATCCGCCGCGAACGCGGTTCGCAGGCGGCGATTGCAGCGCTGCACGCCATGCACGGCGATTCACCCGAGGAATCGGTGGAAGCCTCGGCACATCTGGATCAGGAGTAGTAATGTCTGCCGCGAAGAAACGTGGATTGGGACGCGGGCTCGATGCCCTGCTTGGCGGCGGCGACACCGGCGCACCCTCGGTGATCGAGCAGGAAGGCGAACTGCGCACCCTGCCGATCCAATACATCCAGCCCGGCAAATACCAACCGCGCCGCCACTGGAATGACGAAGCGCTGGACGAACTGGCCGCATCGATTCGCGCGCAGGGTTTGATTCAACCCGTTGTGGTGCGGGCGCTCGCAAAGAACAGCTACGAGCTGATCGCCGGCGAACGCCGCTGGCGTGCAGCGCAGCGCGCGCAGCTCAGCGAGATCCCCGCGCTGGTGAAGGACGTGCCGGAAGTGGCTGTGCCGGCCATGGCGTTGATTGAAAACATCCAGCGACAGGACCTCACCCCGCTGGAGGAAGCCGACGCCATCAAGCGCCTGATCGACGATTTCGATCTCACCCACCAGCAGGCTGCCGATGCAGTGGGCCGCTCGCGCGCCGCCGTATCGAACATGCTGCGCCTGATCGATCTGCCGGCATCCATCAAGCGTTTGCTCGACGACGGTAAGTTGGAAATGGGTCACGCGCGTTGCCTGCTTACGCTGCCCGAATATCAAGCTGAGTCGCTGGCGCTGGAAGCCGCGCGCCACCAATGGAGCGTGCGCGAACTGGAAGACGCTGCCCGCAAGGCGCAGACCGCGCCCAAGGGCAAGGCCAAGAGCGCACCGACGCGCGATCCGAACATCGACGCGTTGGAACGCGAGCTGGCCGAGCGCTTTGCCACCAAGGTAGAAGTGGCGCATGGCCGCGGCGGACGCGGCAAGCTGGTGATTCATTACCACAGCAATGACGAGCTGGACGGGATTCTGGGCAAGCTGCGCTGACCGTTCGCTCACCTCTCCCGAAAAGGAGAGGGGCTTAAAAACAAATTCGCATCACAAGGCTACTTTTCCATGCCGCAACTCTCCGTCGTCGTGCCCGTCTTCAACGAACGCGACAACATTCCTTCGCTGCTCGCTGAAATCGCCGCCACCTTGCGCGGCAAGCTGGACTTCGAAATCGTCTATGTCGATGACGATTCCAGCGACGACAGCCGCGCGGTGCTACAAGCCCAGAAGGCCAGCTATCCGGAGTTGCGTGTGCTGCATCACGTGACACGCAGCGGACAAAGCACGGCCGTGTGGAATGGCGTATACGCCGCACGCGCGCCATGGATCGCCACGCTCGACGGTGACGGCCAGAACAATCCGGCCGATATTCCCAATTTGCTGGCCGCGCGCGATGCGGCCGAACCAGAGGTCAAGCTGTTTGCGGGCTGGCGCACCACGCGGCGCGACAGCTTTAACAAGCGCATCTCTTCCAAGATCGCCAACGCGGTTCGCTCGCGCATGCTGCGCGATGCCACGCCGGATACCGGCTGCGGCCTCAAACTGTTTGAGCGCGAGATGTTCTTGCGCCTGCCTTACTTCGACCACATGCATCGTTACCTTCCCGCATTGGCGAAGCGCGCCGGCTTCCGCAGTCAGAGCGTGCCGGTGGGACATCGTCCGCGCACGGCCGGCAAATCCAAGTACGGCATGCTCGACCGTCTGTGGGTAGGTATCGCCGATCTGCGCGGTGTCGCCTGGCTGATGCGTCGTGCCAAGGTGACGCGCGTGGAAGAAGTTTAGATAGAGTCTGTTCAATGTCTCCCTGCAGTCCGCCTAGCCCATGGGTAGCGGCCGTGCGTGGCGCAGCGCCAGACTGGCCGTCTGGTCAAGCCACGCACGGCCGCATGGCGGCTACCCATGGGCTAGGCGGACTGCGGGGGAGATATTGAGCAGGCTCTTTAATCACATCGCCTGAATGATGCAGGCGTATGCTTGAGGGACGTAGTTTTGCAGGAGGCTGTCTGTGAGCATCGCTGTCAAGCGCGTCTACGAACCTGCCGCCAAATCGGATGGCTATCGCGTACTGGTCGACCGGGTCTGGCCCCGTGGTTTGAAGAAAGAAGATGCAGAACTCGATCTATGGGCCAAGGAAATGGCGCCCAGCACGTCACTGCGTAAATGGTTCGGCCATGACCCCGCGCGCTGGGAATCGTTCCGCCATCGCTATGCAAGCGAACTGGACGCACACAAGTCGTTCTGGCAACCGCTGATAACCAAGGCAGAACGTCACCGCGTGACGCTGCTGTTTGGTGCGAAAGACGAAGAGCACAACCAGGCGGTTGCTTTGAAGATATATCTGGATAACTGGATGAAGGCCAACGGCCTGCGGTGAAATTGCACGCTCGCTTGTTATCTGCGCCCTCTCCTGCGTGTAGTAGGGGAGGGGCACATCTCTACCGTCACCGCGGCGGCGGCGGATTCCATGATTCCAACGCCACCCGCATCTTTTCCCGCCCCAATTCGATCAATTCCCGCGCGCGATAAAACTCGTACGCGCTCGACACATTGCGCGCCAGCTGCACCAGTAGATCCGGCTGATAGGCCGCCAGGCGCAGACGAGAAAGGTTCGCTTGCATAAGGTCCATGGATTGCCCGAGCAGCGCCAACGCACCCGGGTCATGTGGCTTGCCGGCTTCCATAGCTTTCAACTCGGCCCCCGGCAGAAACCTTCCCAGCAAACGACCGATACCGCCCTTGGATTTCGTATCGCTTGCGGAAATCTCCACCGGCAGATTCGTTTCGGCAGGTCCATCAATGCTCACTGCAATCACGTAATCAGCCGGCTCGCGAATCAGCGGCGTCACCGGCACGGGATTGAGCAGCGCGCCGTCGACCAGCAATCGTCCGTTGATGAGATGCGGCCGAAACAGCGTAGGAATGGCAATCGACGCACGCACCGCATCGAACAGCGAACCGCGCGTAAGCCATACCTCGCGCTCGCGTTCGAGATCGGTGGCCACTGCCGTGAAGGTAATCGGCAAATCTTCGATGCGCACGTCGCCGACCAGGTCCAGCATCGCACCGATGATTTTCTCGCCCTTGATCAAGCCGCCGCCGGCGAAGGAAAACGACCAATCCACCAGTTTCAATACATCGAACTTATCCAGCGAGCAGACCCAGTCGCGATAGATATCCAGCTTGCCGGCGGCATGAATGCCACCGATCAGAGCACCCATTGAACAGCCGGCGATAGCGACAATTTCAAAACCCTGCGCTTCCAGCTCCTCGATTGCGCCGACATGCGCCAAGCCTTTCGCGCCGCCGGCGCCGAGCGCCAACGCTACCGTGGGTTTGCGTGTTGGAGTTTTGTCATCGCCAACGTGCGAACGAAGTTCGGTGGACGGGATAGCGGGCATGGGCGATGCGTGTTCGACCTTTCTACTGATAGCCGGTAAGCGCGAGCTGCAGCATGATCTTCATTTCTTCGCGCAGCGGTAGCGGCGCGACGATTTCCGCGTCAGGCCCATATTTCAGCACGTCCATCAACAGCTCGCGCGAGTTCGAATACGGCAACTGCAATTCGTAGCGTCCGTCCGGCAACCACGTGCCTTTTTGTTGCGAGTGCCAGTGTTCATCAGCCACCCAACGCGCTGCGTGCGCAGAGAAGCGAATGGTGGCCCAGGCCTTCGGCTTGCCGGCGAAGATCCCGTAGCTGGAAGCGAGCAGGTCGTTGAGCTCTGCTTCCGCCACGTCGCGCGCGGCTTCCTCTAACACGTGCGGACCGGCGATGCGATCCACTGCAAAGCTGCGCAAGGCTTCGCGATCGTGGTCCCACGCATCCAAGTACCAATTGTCGCGATAGTGCGTCAGCCGCTGCGGCGACACCATGCGCTTGCTTTCATTGTTGGTGGTGCGTGCGCGATACAGAAAACGCAGCTGCTTGCGATCCAGCACGGCACCCGCCGTAATGCGGAACACTTGCTGATCGAGCTTGCGTTCGCCCCAAGGAATCACGCGGATGCGTTCCACCGGCAACGCCTTGCCGCTGGCCCGATCGGAAAGCAGGTGCTCAATGCGCGCCTTGAACGGCGCCAATGCACCCGCGAGCACGCCCGGACCGCTGCGCCCGATGAGCTCGTTGAGCGCCAGCAGCGCGGCCAACTCGTCCGAAGTGAGCCACAGGCCGGGCAATTCGAAGCGTTGACCTTCGGTAGCTTCGTAGCGGAATGCGGCATGTTCCCCGCCCGCGCTCTCGATCGGCGCGCCCAGCGCGTCACGCAGGAAGGCGATATCCCGATATAGCGTGGCTCGCGAGCATTCGAGCTCGTCCATCAGCCGGGGCAGCGGCACCGGGTAATGCGCCGATTTCAGCAAGCGGTGCAGGGTGAGAATGCGCTCGTACCGATCCATGTCGACGTTCAGCTGGGGAGTCTGCGTAGCATGGCCATGCCGCGTGATGCCCGCAAGCGTGTCAAGCGCCCTATTTGGGTGATTCCGCCTTCGGCACGCCTCAACCCCGGCTTGTCACGAACAGGCCATTAAGATCGCTCTAAATATTCACAATGCATTCAAGCCGCTCCGTTAGAGTGGCCTGTTCCAACAGCTTTTTAACATTGGACGATTCCAGCAATGAAAAACCTGCTGATGACCGGCCTGGCGCTCGCCGCTCTGGTCACCTTCACCGCCCACGCCCAAGACACGTCCTCCGGTACCCAGACCAGCACCGGCACCTGGACCGGCTCGGGTGAACTGGGCTTCGCCTCCACCACCGGCAATTCCCGCTCGCAAAACGTCAATGCGAAGCTCAATCTGAGCCAGGAAACCGACCAGTGGAAGAACAACTTCTTCGCCGACTGGCTGCGCTCCAGGGGCCAGGTCACGATAACGGACTCGCAAGGCCATACCGTCAAGCAATTCGACACCACGGCTGATCGCTATGACTTCGGCGCTTCCGCCGGCTACAAGCTCGATCCGCGCAGTTACATCGTGGGCGCCGGCCGCTACGAGCACGACGACTTCGCCGCCTATCGCTGGCAAGGCACCGTTTCGATTGGCTACGGCTACATGGCGTTGAAGACCGACCGTACCCAGTTGTCCTTCGAAATCGGCCCCGGTTACACCGAATACCAGCCGGCCACCGGCACGCAGACCATCAATGGCGTCAGTGTGCCGCTCAAGGAGCCGCGCCAGAGCCAGGTCGTTGCGCGCGGACTGGTGAACTACAAGTACCGCATCACCGACAACACCGCATTCGACGATACGTTCCTGACCGAAGCGGGTACCAAGAACGCCTACCTGCAAAACGATGCCGGGCTCGCAGTGAGCATGACCAAGAAGCTCTCGATCAAGGTGGGTTTCCAGGTGCGCCACAACACCGACGTGCTGCCGGGCATTCGCCACACCGATACGCTGACGACGACCAACATCGTTTACAACCTCTGATCGCGCGTCGCGATTTAGCCGTCTATTCAACCCCTCCGCGCCCAAGCGCGGGGGGGTTATTGTTTTTGTGCATCGGCTATTGCTTCACACATTGAAGTCATTCCTGCTCACGGTTGTCGGCAGCGACATACACATTCGATTGCCCGCATCTGCTACTCCCTCGGCACCGCTACGCGAAAACTCGCCGGACGTCTTTTTTTTCGTAAAGCCGGTTGCGCACTTCGCGCTCGCCGCAGGCAAGTATTACCAGAGGGAGCGGTGCACAGATGAGCCACAAGAACCGCATGGCGTCCGCGATTGCGGCGGCGCTGGGGCACCAATACGGACGGCTATACCGATCTGGACACCATTCCGTCATCGATCATCGAGCGTGTTGAAGTGCTGGAGGATGGCGCATCGGCCATCTATGGTTCGGACGCAATCGCTGGCGTAGTCAACATCATTACGCGTTCGTATATAACCCTTCTTACGACTACGGACGATTCATTTATCTGCGCTACAACCAGAAATTCGATTTCTGAGCTGCAAGAAAAACGGGCCTTCGGGCCCGTTTCTTTTACTTCCCAAGAAACGCCGCCGCCCCTTGTGCAAACAACGCTTGAGCCACCTCGTTACCAAGTTTGGCTGCGTCATCGGTGCTACCACTCGCCTCTGCCTGCAGCAGACGACCGCTCGACACATCGCCCACCATGCCGCGCAAGTGCAACCCATGTTCCGTGACCATGCACCACGCACCCACCGGAACGGTGCAGCTGCCGCCGAGTGCTTGATTCATCGCACGCTCGGCAGTCACGGCCAAGCGCGTTTCAGCATCGTCGAGTACAGCGATAGCTTCGAGTACGTCAGCGTGATCGGAACGCGCTTCGATGGCGATTGCAGCTTGGCCAGGCGCGGGTAGCCAGTTCGGTGCGCTCATGCGACTGCGGATGCGTTGATGTAGACCAAGTCGTTCGAGGCCTGCACAGGCAAGAATGATCGCTTCGTAATGACCCGCATCGAGTTTCTGCAAACGCGTGCCGACGTTGCCGCGCAGGTCGAGCAACTCCAGATCGGGGCGCACCGCGCGCAATTGCGCCTGGCGACGCAGCGATGAAGTACCGACGCGCGCACCCAGCGGCAGTGCTGCTACATCGGCGTAGTCGTTGCTGACGAATGCATCCGCTGCATCGGCGCGCGGCAGGATGGCGGGCAGGGTGAAGCCGGGTTCCAGCTCCGCGGGAACATCTTTCAACGAATGCACCGCCAGATCCGCGCGGCCTTCCAGCATCGCCACTTCCAGTTCCTTTAGGAACAAACCTTTGCCGCCGATCGTCGCCAGCGGTTTATCGAGGATCTCGTCGCCGCGCGTGGTCAGTGGCACCAGCTCCACGCGCAGGCCCGGATGTGCTGCGCGTAACAAGCCAGCCACGTGTTCGGCTTGCCATAAGGCGAGCGCGCTCTTGCGGGTAGCGATACGTAGCAGGGAAAGAGGCATGACAACTCCGGGAAACGACGGCTCCGCCATTGTCGCGCACTCGTCAACCCATGCGCAGCAGCTTGCGCAAAGCGGGCAGGTTGCGGCGGCTGACTTCCGGACTGAAATCGGTACCCGCCAGGCGCGCCAATACGCGACCATCGGCCAGCGTCTTCAGGCCGATCAGGCGGTGCGCCGGCACCAGGCAGTTGCGATGCAGGCGGATCAGGTCGGGATAGGTTTCTTCGAGCTGGCGCAGCGAATCGTCCAGCAAGAGCTGATCGTTCGCGCGATGAGCGACCACGTATTTCTCTTCTGCCAGCAGGCAGACCACTTCGTCCAGTGCGATGCGGACAGGCTCGCCGCGCACGCGTGCATGCAGCCAACCGGCAGGTTCGCGCGGTTGTGCATCCAGCCGCTGGCGCACGCGCTTGAGTGCATCGCGCAGCCGCTCCACGCGTACGGGTTTCAGCAAGTAATCCGCCGCGCCGAGATCGAACGCATGCACAGCGTGTGCTTCATAGGCCGTGCAGAACACGATCTGCGGGCGTGTACGATTCGCCAGGCGGGCCGCCAGGGTCTTGCCATCCATCCCCGGCATATTGATATCGAGCAGCAGCAGATCAGGCTGCACTTCCGAAAGCGCCGCCAAGGCCGCTTCGCCGTCGCCCACGCTGCCGACCACGTCTACGTCCGGACATTCCTTGAGCAGGGCATCGAGCCGCGCTCGCGCCAGCGGTTCGTCGTCAACGATCAGTACGCGCATGGCGTGCCTCGACTGGCAGATGCAGCTTCACCACAAAACGATGATCTTGTGGGCCCGCCTCGACGCTAGCCCGTGGCCCGAAATGATACGTCACGCGCTGGCGCACATTGTTGAGGCCATGTCCGCTGCCGCCTATTGCAGGCTGATCGGCGAGCGGATTGTCGATTTCGATCCGCAGCATCGATCCTTCAAGCACGCCGCGCAGAACGATCTCACCACCTTCACGCAAGGGTTGAACGCCGTGACGCACAGCGTTTTCCACCAGCGGTTGCAGCAACAGCACCGGCATTGGCGCATCCAGTGGCAGATCGTCCAGCTCACGTCGCACACGCAGACGTGAGCCCAGTCGCAATTGCTCGATGGCTAGATAACGGTCCACTAATTGCAGCTCCCGGCCCAGCGTGCCGCTATGCGTATCGTCCTGTCCCAACGCAGCGCGGAACAACTCGGAGAGATCTTCCACCGTGCGCTCAGCCGCCTCAGGATCCACCCGTACCAGCGCCGCCACGGTGTTCATGCTGTTGAACAAGAAATGAGGACGAATGCGCGCCTGCAAGGCTTCCACCTTCGCATGGGCCACCGCCGCCAATCGCGCTTGCCACTCGGCCAATACGTAGAAATAGCGCAACATCGCTGCGCTCAGCAGGGCGGCAATCAGTCCGTTATCGCGCACGAAGGTGGGGGAGTCGTTGGGAATCAGCTGCATCTCAAGCGCAACGTCCATCCACCGGGCCAGCGCACTGCCGATCACCACGATCAGCACCATCACCAGCCAAACCCCCGCATACGGCAGCAGGCCCGGCAGGCGCAGCAACCATGGACGCAGCTTGCACAGTGCCACACCGATCACCATCGCTAGCCACTCCACGAACAGCATGCCGACGCTGTAGCCGCGCCAACCACGGGTGCTTTGCGGCGCGAGCCATGCCAGGGTGACGCACAGCGCACCGACAATCAGCAGCGCGGAAATCACCGGCAGGCTGCAGAAGTCCGGCAGCGGGCCGTGTGACTGGCGGGATGGTTTGATGGCGGCCCCTGGCATGCGCGCAGTATGCCCGCAGACCGCGTGGTTTTTCAGCGCAGGCGCTCGCCGATCCAGCGGCGCAGATCCGCAATTTCGTCCGGGCATACGGCGTGCGCCATCGGGTAGGTATGCCAGTCCACCTTGTAACCGAGCGCCTCCAGCGCGGCGCGCGATTCCACGCCGCGCTGCAACGCTACCACCGGATCGTACGTGCCGTGCCCCCAGAAAATCGGCACTCCGGCGTTCGCAGCGCTGCGTTCTGCGGCAAATGCATGAGCGATCGGCAGATAGGTGGACAGCGCGATAATGCCGGCGAGCTTGTGCGGGTGCCGCAAGCCCGCGGCCAGCGCGATGGCGCCACCCTGCGAGAAGCCAGCCAGCAGAATACGTTCGCTCGGCACGCCGCGTTCGTGCTCGCGGGCAATCAACGCTTCTACTTGCGCAATGGATTGGCGCGTACCTGTTTCATCCTGCCTCGAAAGCAGGTCGAAGCCGTAGATGTCGTACCACGCGCGCATCGCCATGCCGTTGTTGATCGTCACGGGACGCACCGGCGCATGCGGAAACACAAAGCGGATCGCCGGCCATTCGGATGACACCAGCTCCGGCACGATCGGCGCGAAATCGTGGCCATCGGCGCCCAGGCCATGCAGCCAGATGATGCTGTAGACCGGGTTGGCGGCGGTTTCGTTTTCGACGGCGGGGAGCAGGGCCATGACGTGCTAAGTGAAGTGAGTCGTAGCGACATCGTAACAGCACGATGCATTATTCCCTCTCCCCCTTGGGGAGAGGGAATCTGCAGCGCGCTTACGCCGCCGCGCCTTGTGCCAACAGCGCCAGCGCCCGCTGGTGCGAAGCATGAATCGTATCCCGTTCCGGCACGCGTCCCGTGGCAATGCATTCCAGCCACTCATCCGTGCTCAACACCGCCGCAAAGCGCGACTGCTGTACCACGCTGTACACACGATGGATCTCCTCCGCGCTGGCGAAGCCGGCACGATTCGCATACGGCACCGTGCCGGATGCGTCATGCAGAAATTCCACGTGTAAACCGCGATCGAAAGCATGCTTGACGGTGGTGTCGTCACAGTTGTGTGTCATGTAGCCGACGATGGTCAGGGTGTCGATCTGATGCCCGGCCAGCCAGTCGGCCAAATCGGTGCCGGCAAACGCGCTGGGCAGCAGTTTGCGCTGATAGTGATCGTGCGGCCGCTGGGCGACGGTTTCGTGCAATGCCCAGCCGGGCGTGCCGAGCGCGAACAGCGGCGCATCGGCCGGCGAGGTCTGTTGGATCACGATCACCGGAATACCGGTGGCGCGCGCGCCATCCATAGCGCGGCCGATATGGCGCAGCGAAGTGCTCACCGGCGGGTATTGAATCTGCAGGCCACCGGTTACGTATTCGTTCTGCACATCGATCACGACCAGCGCACGGCGGGGAGTGGTGTTGCTCATGATGGCGAATCCTTGTGAATGAGCGCGCAAGTGCGCCCGGTGAGCACATCTTCCGCTTCCGCTCCGTGGCCGAGCAGTGGCCCGATTGCCAATTAGCGATAGAATCGGGCCAAGCCGCCGGAGGGCTTCCGCATGCAGCCGGTCAAAGTCGCCGTTGTCGCTTTCGATCAGATCCGCCCGTTCCACCTTTCCGTGCCATGCGCCGTTTTTGGCGAAACCGAATCGCAGTCATTGTTCCGGTTACGCGTATGTGCGGCCGAACCGGGTGAATTGCGCACGACTGCCGGCTTCGGCATTGCCACACAGCATGGCCTGCGCGAGCTGTCGCAAGCGGATGTGATCGTGGTGCCGTCCTGGCGCAATCCCTACGAATCGGCGCCGGAACCTTTGCTTGCCGCACTGCGCCGCGCACACAAGCGCAGCGCCATGCTCGTCGGGCTTTGTCTGGGCGCTTATGTGCTCGCTGAAGCGGGCGTGCTCGATGGCAAGCTCGCCACTACGCATTGGCGCTGGACGGCGTTGTTCCGGCAGCGCTTTCCCCAAGTACGTCTCGATCCGGACGTGTTGTACATCGATCAGGGCAACGTGGTGACCTCCGCCGGTACCGCCGCGGGCATCGACTGCTGCTTGCATGTGGTTCGGCGGCAGTACGGCGCCGAAGTCGCCAATCGGGTCGCACGCAATCTGGTCGTGCCGCCGCATCGCCAAGGCAGCCAAGCGCAATACATCGAACAACCCGTGCTGGCGCGCGCAACCGATACGCCGCTCACCAAAACCTTGCATTGGGCGGCGCAACACCTCGATCAGTCGCACACACTCGATTCACTTGCCGGCCGCGCGTTGATGAGCCGACGCAGCTTCACGCGACATTTTCGCCAGCACACCGGCACCACGGTAGGCCAATGGCTGTTGTCGCAGCGATTAAGCCTGGCGCAGCGCATGTTGGAAACCACCGATCAGCCGATCGAGCGCATTGCCGAACGCGTCGGATTTGGCACGGCGCTATCGATGCGACAGCACTTTGGCGTTGCGTTCGACACGACGCCGTCGATGTATCGGCGGGAGTTTCGTGGTACGTGACGTTGTTTGTCGCCGAGGTATGCTCCCTCCCCTGCAAAGCAGGGGAGGGAACTGCATCTCGTAGGGTGTCACTGGCCCGAAGACGGTTGCCCTGCCAACCCCAACTCCTGGGCAAAGAACGTCAACATGATCGCCATGTCCCCAACCCGCTGACTAAACGGCGCACCCACCCCATGGCCCGCATTCAAGCGCGTCAACAACAGAATCGGCCGATCCGATGTGTTGACGTTCTGCAGCGCCGCCGTGAACTTGCGCGATTGCCACGGCGCAACGCGTGGATCGTTCGCACCGGTCGTCATCAGTACCGCGGGATAATCCGTGTGCGCTTTCACATTCTGCAGCGGCGAATACGCCAGCGTCGCCTTGAACTGCGCCGGATCGCTTACCGTACCGAACTCGCTGACGTTGTACGGACCGTTGGCAAAATTCGTTTCATGGCGAAGCACATCGTAGATGCCGACCATGGCCACCACGGCGCGGTAGTCGCCGGGATGTTGTACCAGCGATGCGCCCATCAGCAGGCCGCCGTTGCTGGCGCCGAGAATGCCCAGATGCTTGCGATCGGTCCAATGCGTATCGATCAACGCCAGCGCAGCGGCATGGAAATCGTCGAACACATTCTGCTTGTGCAGCATTTGGCCCTGCGCATGCCAATCCTGACCGTATTCGTTGCCGCCGCGGATATTGGCGAAAGCAAACGCGCCGCCGCGTTCCAGCCACGCAAGCCGTGCGCCAATGAAATGCGGTGAAACCGGCAGGTCGTAACCACCGTAGCTGTAGAGAATGGTCGGACGCTGACCGTTTGGTGTAACACCACGCATCGCAAGCACAGTGACGGGAATCTTGGTGCCGTCCTTCGACGTGCCGTCGATGCGATGCATATCGACCTTGCTGTAATCGCCAGCAGGTTTCACCTCGAACACATTGTGCAGGTTGCCGGACTTCGCGTCGTAGTCCGCCCAGCGCGAAGGCAACGTCCAGCCGTCGTATGTGATCAGCGCATGATCCTGGCCCGGTTCGGAAGCGATGCCATCGATGCTTATGCCGTGCTCAGGCAGCGGCAGGCGACGCAGCAACTTGCCCTGCGCGTCGTACTGCTCCACCCACCAATCCGGTCCCCAACTGCGGGTGACGAGAAAGCCATCCGCGATCGGCGCAACGCTTTGCAGCGCGCCTTCGCGTTGCGACACCACTGTGCTGAGTTTGCCTTGAGTATCCACGCTGAGTACTTCGCCATGTGGCGAGTGCGCAAAGCTGGTTACAAACAAACGTTGGCCCACCCAGGCGGCATCGCGCACGTTCGCATCATGGCCCAGTATTTTTTTGAACTCCCCGCCTTCGCGCAGATACACCTCGGCCGGACCGCCGTCGCCGATATTGGCGAGCACGGCCAGCTGTTTTGCGCCCGGTGACGTGAGCAAGCGATATTCGGCGACTTTCGAATAGTCTTTGCCGAAGACGGTGTCATCCGCAGTGGCAGGTTGACCCAATACGTGATGCATCAACGCAGCGTCGAACTGCTGCACTTCCGTCCCGCTCGCCGGTAGCGGAAAGCGCGCGTAGACAAAACCTCGTTCGTTCGCATCCCACGCCACGGCTTCGGGCGTGGTGCCGCCGCCCGCGTAGGGCAGGGCGTCGGGCAAGGTCTTGCCGGTCTGCACATCAAGCACGTGCACGGTAGTCAATTCACTGCCGCCTTCCGCCGTGCCGTAGGCCAGATAGCGCCCGCTCGGCGAAGGCCAATAGCCGGTGACCGCAGTATTGCCGCCGCTGTTATTTACATCGACCAGCACGCGTGCTGGTCCATTCGGCCAAGCCTGCGCCATCAACTGCGGTTGCGGTTGTGGTGGCGTCTCCTGCATGTAGAACAGCGTGCCGCCGGCGAGCAGCGGCGAGGAACGCGTAGTGGAAGTAATCGCGAGCTGCTTTACGCGCTCCGTCATCGCCTTGCCGTCCGGCATCGCCGCCAGCACGGCTTCCGTGTGTTCGTTCTGCGCTGTGATCCAGGCTTGTACGGCAGGATCTTGCGGGTCTTCCAGCCAGCGATACGGATCATTCACCGTCACGCCATGCAAGTTGCTGGAGGCGGTTCGCGTAGGCGATGCAGGGGGCTTCGATGCGTCGTTCGCGTACGCGACCATGGTCGCGGTCAAGGCGAGGGCAGGCAGGCAACGCAGGAAAGCAGACATGCCGTAATCCTTAGGAGATGGCTGACCGCTCAGACTATAGGCCAGGCATCCTCCATGAAACGGGACCCTTGGCGCTTGTCACCCGCGCACGCTTGGCTATGCTGGCCGATTTTCGACCTCTGGAGCTTTCTCATGCGCCGACTGCTGCTTGCCGGCCTCATCGCGTTCACCGTACTGCCCGTGGCAGCAGAAAATCTGCCCAGCGCGCAAAAGCTGGATCTGGAAACGGTCATGGCGAATCCGGATTGGATGGGGCAGGCGGTGGAAACGCCGTATTGGAGCGCGGATGGCCGCAGCGTGTATTACCGGCTCAAGCGCGACGGCAGTCCGGTGCGCGATCTGTATCGCGTCGATCCCGCCAGCGGAGCAAGCACCAGGTTGAACGCGGCCGCCACGGCGCATGCGGAAGGTCCCGCTGTCTACGACCGCGCACATCGTTACGCGGCTTATATCTTCCACGGCGATGTATTTCTGGTGGAGTTGAGCAGCGGGCGACGCACGCAGATTACGCGTAGCGCCTTGCCGGAATCGTCGCCTCGTTTTTCCGCCGACGGCCGTGCGCTGCAATTTCGCGAAAGCAACAGCTGGTATGTCTATGACATCGCCAGCGGCATTACGTCACCGGCTGCCGTATTGAAATTCGCCGACGATCCGTATGCCAAGAAACCGGATGCGCTCGGCCAGCAACAGCTCGATCTGTTCAAATCCTTGCGCGAAGACAAGGCGGACAAGGACGCACTGCACGCGAACGATCAGGAGCTCGCCACCGCCGACGCCAGTCGCGCACCGCAGCCGTTCTATCTCGGCGACAAGCAGCAGCTCGCCGATACCGAGTTGTCGCCCGATGGCCATTGGATGTTGGTGGTAACGCAGCCTGCGCATCACGACGATGGCAAAGCACCCGATGTCATCCATTTCGTCTCCAACTCCGGCTACACCGAAACCGAGGCGGCGCGCACCTATGTCGGCCGCAATGATCCTTCGCCGCAATCGGTACTGTTGCTTGACCTCGTCGCGCACAAGTCTTACCCGCTGTCGACCGACAGCTTGCCAGGCATCAAAGACGATCCGCTGAAAGCGATTCGCGCCAAAACCATCGCCGAACTGCAGAAAGCCGGCAAAGACGACGAAGCCAAGGCGTTGAAAGCACCCGACGTACGGCCAGTCACCCTGTACAGCATGGACAGCGGCAGCGCCGGCATCGTGTGGAGCGACGACGGCCGCAATGCCGCACTGGAATTCCTTGCCATCGACAACAAGGATCGCTGGATCGCCACCGTCGACCTCACGCATCACACGCTGGTGCCGCAGCACCGCCTGCACAACGATGCGTGGATCAACTGGATCTTCAACGATGTCGGCTGGCTCAAGGACAGCCGCACGCTGTGGTACCTCAGCGAAGAAAGCGGTTATTCGCAGCTCTACGTGAAGCCTGTGGACGGCGCGGCGAAGGCGCTGACCTCGGGCAAATTCGAGACGAGCGAGCCGCAGTTGTCCAATGACGGCAAATGGTTCTATGTGAGTGCGAACAAGACCGCACCTTACAGCTACGACGTCTATCGCGTACCGGCGAGTGGCGGCGAACTCAGCCGTGTAACCCAATACGGCGGCATGGAGCAGTTCGTACTATCGCCAGATGACAAGCAACTGGCCGTGTTGCATTCGTCGGCCTACGTGTTGCCGCAACTTGCCGTGCAGAACGCGGAAGGCGGCGCGCCGCGAGAACTCACCAACACGATGAAGCCAGGTTTCACCGCGCATACGTGGGTCGAGCCGAAGATCGTGGAAGTACCGTCCTCGCACGGTGCCGGCGTGATCTACGCGAAGTATTACGGGCCGGCGGATGAAGCCGATGCGCCAGTTTCGCGTCCGGCTGTGTTGTTCGTGCACGGCGCCGGCTATCTGCAGGATGTAAAACAGAGCACCACGTACTACCAGCACGAACAGCTGTTCAATAATTTGCTGGTGCAGGAAGGCTACGTCGTGCTGGACATGGATTACCGCGCTTCGGAAGGTTACGGCAGCGCGTGGCGCACGGCGATCTATCGCCAGATGGGTCACCCGGAGCTGGAAGATCTGCTCGACGGCAAGGCATGGCTGGTGAAAAACCACGGGGTTGACCCCAGGCGCGTGGGTATCTACGGCGGCAGCTATGGTGGCTTTATGACCGAGATGGCGCTATTGCGCGCACCCGGTGAATTCGCTGCCGGCGCAGCGCAACGTCCGCCGTCCGACTGGGTGACGTACAACGCGTCGTACACCTCGGACATCCTCAACAATCCGCAAGTCGATCCGGAAGCGTACAAAATCAGCTCGCCGATGACGTACGCGGAAAACCTGCGCGATCCGCTGTTGATCAACCATGGCTTGATCGACGACAACGTGCTGGCCAGCGATTCCATCCGGCTCTATCAGCGCTTCGTCGAATTGCACAAAAAGAACTTCTGGATCTCGCTGTATCCGCTGGAGCGGCACGAATTCGAGCATGCCGATGCGTGGTATGACGAGTACCGGCGGATTGATGAGTTGTTCGAGAGGTGGGTGAAGCCGCAGGCGGCACGTTGATGCTATGCAGCTCCCTCCCCTGCACGCAAGGGAGGGGAGTGCAGAGGAATCACTCTACCTCCTCCTCACTGCCATCCGCCTGCCAATACCCCGTCGCGCGAATCCATTCCTTAGGCACACCGCGCTCTTCCGCCAGATAACGTCGCATTGCGCGTACACGCCGCGATTCCGCCGCAATCCAATAAAACGTATCGCCCGGCAGCTCCGGCAATTCACGCAGTGCGTTTTCCAACAACTCACTGCTAGGGATGCTCTGATCTATTCCACGTACCCGTCACCGCACTGTATGCGCGTATCGCTGCGCCGCAGTGGCGAAGGCAGACTGGCCGTCTGTCTAGACGCTGGGGCGCAGCGATACGCGCATACCGTGCGGCCCCAACCTCTTGAATTTAAATGACGGGGTGACGTCCAGAAGGCCCGCAGCCTGCGCCGCGTGGCTTGAACAGACGGCCAGTCTGCCCTGTGCCACGCAACACACCCTGCGGGCCTTCTGGACGTCATGCCGGGTGCGTGGAATAGATCAGAGCATCCCTAGCGGCATCGGCGCCATGGCGCTCCAGCCACGTCACCTCAAATTCCGCCTGAGAACCCAGCGGCTGCCGATCGGCTTTCTCGGGAATTTCCACCAGCACCACCACGCGCGCGTCAGCCGGCATGTCATCCAGACGGCGGCCGGTCGCGGGCAGGGCGGTTTCGTCGCCGATCAGCACGTAGTGATCGAAATCCTCGGCCACGAGAAACGAGCCGCGTGGTCCACCCACGCCGATGCGTTGACCGGGCTTGGCTTGTTCCGCCCAGGTCGACGCGGGACCATCGCCATGCAACACGAAGTCGATGATCAGCTCATTGCGCGTGAGGTCATGTTCGCGTGGCGTGTAGTCGCGCATCGGCGAAGGTTCGGTGCCGGCCGGAAATTCGGGTCCGTTAGGTTCCAGCGTCGGAAACACCAACTCGCCATCAGCGTTGGGGAAAAACAACTTCCCGTGGTCGTCGGGCGAAGCGCTGACGAAGCCATGCAGCTGCTCGCCTTTCAAGGTGATGCGCTGCATGTGTGGCGTCATGCGCTTCGTATTCAGTACTTCCAGCGTGCGCATCGCAAGCTGGTGGCGCATCATGCGATGTTCGTGGCGTGTCACTTGTCATCGTCCTTGTCTTTGTCTTTGCGGCCCGAAGCAATCTCGTTCGCCGCGCGTTCAAGAATCGCCGCCACGCGCTGCGCTTCAGCCTTCCAGTCACCGCCGCGCATCAGCACTGCATGCTTGAGTGCATGCATCGCTTTGCGCACCGTCATCGGTACTGACAGCTTGGCGAACATGCGCGCGCTTTCCTTGGTACGCTCGATGATCGCCTCGACCGTCACGCGGTTGGCGTCCAGATAGGCACGGCCCTCATCGGTGATCGCATACAGCTTGCGCCCGCCTTGCTCGTTCTCCACCGAAGCGTGGCCAAGCTCTTCCAGCATGGTCAGCGTGGGATAGATCGCCCCGGGACTGGGCGAGTACTGGCCGAGGAACATCTCCTCGATGGTGCGTATCAGTTCGTAGCCGTGGCGCGGCTGTTGCTCGATCAGCGCCAGCAGCAGCAGCTTCAGATCGCCGTGGCCCAGCAGACGCCCGCCGCCACGCCGGCCACCGCCCTGCATGTCGCCCCAGTCGCCCAAATCGCCGTGATGCCCGAACCCGCCATGCCGGCCGCGCCGGCCGTGAAAGGCGTACTCCTCATAGTCGTACTCGCCGCCTTCACGCCAGCCACCACAGCCGCCGTCATGATGGCGATGCATGAAGCGATGGAACAGGAAATGCCGGTGCATGAGATAACTCCGATATATCGAAATGACGGTCGAAACGATATATCGAAATTGTATCGAAGTGCAAGTAGCCCTCGGCGGAACCTGGCTCCCTCCCCTGCTTGCAGGCATTCCGCCCAGCCGCGACACGCCGTTAATCAGGTGCAAGCGAGGGGAGGGGTTGGCATTCTCGTGTGATCTCGTTCTGTCGAATTCCTTGGATCCCATTCGTCATCCGTATAGGGCAACCCGTCCAGAGGAACGCACCATGACCCAGAACCCCACTCTCGTCTCCGCCGCCGAGCTGGTGAAGCGCAACGCCGCAACCCAACCGAATGAAAGCGCCGAATATCGCCACGCCCGCGACGAACTGCTACGCGAGGAAATCGAACTGCGTCGCCATATCGAGCGCGTCGCCGCCATGCGGCGTGCGCTGCCGCCCGGTGGCGAAGTCATTGGCGACTATCGCTTCGAAGGCGAAAACGGTCCAATCGATTTCGCCGGCCTGTTTGGCGACAAACAGACGCTGGTCGTCTACAGCTTTATGTACGGTCCACAGCGCGAGCGTCCGTGTCCCATGTGCACGTCGATGATCAGCGCATGGGCAGGCGAAGCACGCGACATGGACCAACGCATTGCATTGGCCGTGGTCGCGCGCTCACCGATTGATCGCCTGCTTGCCTTCAAACGCGAACGCGGTTGGCGCGACCTGAAGCTGTATTCCGATCTCAATGGCAACTTCAGCCGCGACTATCACGCCATCGCGCCGGATGGCAGCGACATCCCGGAAATAAACGTATTCACCCGCCGCGACGGCACTATCCGTCTGTTCTGGGCCGGCGAGATGGGCTTTGAAACCGCCGATCCCGGCCAGGATCCACGCGGTGCACCCGATCCGATGCCGATCTGGACGGTATTGGACATGACGCCGGAAGGACGCGGCACGGATTGGTATCCAAAGCTCGACTATCCGGCCTGACGCGCGGTGATGCCACGGAAGGCCAATATTGCCGCCATGACCAACAGCGCCACCGCGATCCAAGCGGAGCGATGCAGGCCGTGCACGATCTGCTCGTTGGTTTCGCCGGCCAGCGCGCCGAACAGCGCAACGCCGATCGCGCCTGCGGCTTGCCGCGCTGCGTTGAGCACCCCCGAGGCTGTGCCCGAAGCATGCTTGTCGACCGCGGAAAGTACCGTGGTCGTCATGGCGGGTACACCAAGACCCATGCCGCACGGCAGGAGGGCGAAGGCGGGCAGCATCAGCAGATAGGCGCTGTTTGCGCCCAACAGAAGAAACAGCGAGAAACCCAGGCCGTCGATCAATGCACCCAACACCATCGGCCAGCGTGCGCCGATGCGTCCCACCAGCCATCCGCTGAATACGTTCACCCCGAAGAACGTTGCCGTCAAAGGCAGGTAAGCCAGACCCGTACGCAGCGCACTGTATCCATGTACGCGCTGCAAATAAAGGCTGAGCAGAAAAACGATGCCGTAGTAAGTGAAATTGACGATCACGCCATACATCACCGCCACGCTGAACCCCGGCGCGCGGAAAAATTTCAATGGCAACATCGGTGCCGCATTGCGCGACTCGGCTCGCACGAACAGCGGAACCGTTATCAGCGCCACCACCACACAGGCGAGTACCAGCGGATGGGTCCAGCCCAGCGGCTTCGCTTCAATCACCGCCATGGTCAAGCCGGTCAACGCGAGAATGGCCAGGAGTTGACCAAATACATCGAAGCGGCCGTCATGGGCCTTCCGTTCCGTTTCCGGCACGCGCAGTGTCAACCACGCACCCAGCGCGCAGATCGGCACATTGACGAAGAAAATGCTGCGCCAGCTGGCCATGCTCATCAACAGTCCGCCAATGATCGGGCCGGCTGCAATCGAAATGGCCCCCGCGGCAGTCCACCACCCTACGGCTGGTGCGCGTAATACATGCTCATGCGCGGTGGCATGGCTGAGCAGCGCGAGCGAACACGGCAGCATCGCCGCGGCGCCCATGCCTTGCAGTGTGCGTCCGACAATCAACATGGCCGCATTGACCGAACATCCGCAAAACACCGAAGCAAGCGCAAACAGCAGCATGCCGCCCAGATACACGTGACGCGAACCCAGACGATCACCGAGATACCCCATGCTCAACAGCAGCACCGCAAACGCCAGCGCATATGCATCCACCACCCATTGCAAGCCAGCAACGCCCGCATGCAGATCGGTGGCAATGCGCGGCAACGCCACGTTGACAATGGTGACGTCCAACTGCACCAGCGCGAAGCCGAAGCTGGCTGCTGTGGTGACGCGTGCAATGCTGTAATGAAAAGTGCGCTGCTCCATGCCAGCACGTTATGGCATGAAGGGAATGGACGTTTCGTGCAAGAGCGAAGCGTTGAACAAGCCCTCCCCTGCATGCAAGCAGGGGAGGGCGCCGCTTTCGGCAGATGTGCAACGTCAACTACGGCGAATTCACAAACGCCTTCCACGCGCTGACCAGATTCCCGGCGTTCACCGAACCCAATCCATTGGCAAAACTCCAACCGGGACGAGCCGCATAAGCCGCCGTGGTGCTGTTGTACGTGGTTGCGCTGGTGGACGTCAGCCCGATCAACGTCGGACCATAGAACTGCAGGAAGTTCTGACTGGTGCCATAGAAGTAGCAATCCGGCGTCACCTGCCCTGACAACTGCACACACTGCGTGGAATTGCCGCCCGTGGTGATGTTGTAGAACACGCACTTGCTGGTGCCGGTCGTGCCGTTATTGGAATTGCAGCGTGCAAGCGAAGCGGGTGCTGCACCGGCCGGGCCGCCGTATTCGCTCCTGGCCAGCTCATACAAAGTAGGTGCTGCGTTGCCTTGGTTCTTCGACAAACCCGCGTTGGACAAAGCCTGATCGACCAACGCCTGGATGCCGGCAAACATCGGCGACGACAACGACGTACCGCCCACCAATTCCACCGGCGAGGTGAAGTTGGCCGTGCATGGATAAGCTCCGGTGCACAGAATCACCCACGAATAACCGCCATACGAACCGCCAAACAACGTCCAGTGCCTTGCTGCAAATTAGGTGTTACATCCCGGTTACATGTTTGACATGTCATAAGCGGATTCACGTTGGTGTAGCCCGCCTTTCGAAAAACGCGAATATGGCCGTGAATATGACCATTTCTTGGCGCATCATCTTGCGAACGGTCGTCACTCCCGCAAAAGCAGAAATGACGATAAAAGGTTTTTGTCAAACCGGTACGATTTGACTGGTCTTGTCGCGCGCCATCACCACACTGGTCGTGAAGCGCCGGATATTGGGATTGTCGAACAGCAGGCGGCGCGTGAACGCTTGGAAGTCATCCATGTCGCGAGCCGTCACGATCAGAATGAAATCGGCCACGCCGGTGACGTAATAGCAATGTTGCACGTTTGGATCGGCGCAAGCCGCGCGCCGAAACGCATCAAGCATGTCGGCGCGCTCGCGTTCCATCTCCACGCCGACGATGAAGCTCATGGTTTGACCCACCGCGCGGGGATCGACGACCGCGACTTCGGCCACGATCACGCCTATCTCGCGCATGCGCTTCAGCCGGCGCTGTACCGCTGCTGCGGAAAGCCCGATGGAAGCACCGATATCCTCGCCGGTCATTCGGGCATCGCGTTGCACGTGGCGAAGAATTTCGCGGTCGAAAGTATCGAGGATCATGTCATCGGTCATGCCGCAGAATTACCCCAAAGAATGCGGTGATGCAACGTCAAGGCGATTCATAACGCGGCCGAGCCGCGCACAAAGCGGGGAAACTGCTGCGACGCCACAGCGATTCATTCCCTCATGAAACTCTTCTATCAGACCCATTCGCCCTATGCCCGCAAAGTACTGGTCATGGCGCATGAGGCAGGACTCACCGACCGCCTCGACGTTATCCACCACGAAACCAGCCCCACCGTGCGCAATGACACGGTGTTCGAGCAAAACCCGCTCGGAAAAGTGCCCGTGCTGATCCTCGGCAACGGGTTTGCGATGTTCGATTCCACCGTGATCTGCGACTACCTCGACAGCTTGCATGACCGCGAACGCTTCATTCCTCCCCACGGACCTGCAAGACTCGTCAGCCTCCGCTGGCAGGCACTCGCGCAAGGCATGTGCGATGCAGGCGTTGCTGCGCGTTACGAAGCCGTGCGCCGCCCCGAAGCACTTCGTTATCCCGCCTTCCGCGACGGTCAACTCTACAAGCTGATCGGTGCCTACGACTTTCTTGAGCATGAAGCAGGCATTGAGTCACGCGATGCCGAAGCCGAACACGTCGACCTTGGACAGATCGCACTTGCCACGGCGCTGGATTGGCTGGCCTTCCGGCAACTACCGGATTTTGAGCGTGGACGACCGCGCTTGTCGGCGTGGTACCGCGCATTCCTGCAACGGCCATCCATGCGGTCGACGGCATTCGTGGGCGAAACCGTCGATTGACGTCGCGTGCAACGATGAGCATGAATCTTCCAAAATCCTCACTCTGGTTCGATCTGCTGTGCCTGCATGGCTACATCATCGATCGGCGATGGTTGCGAGAACCTGTGTGTACCACGCACGAGCCGGGCGACAGCAAATGCGACCGTGACGCGCAGAGCTATCCGCGTCGATGTCTCGGCATCGGCGATGGCGTGATTCGAACGCAATGATGGCTACCACGCGCCATGCATTAATCGATGCCACGCAACCGTGCCACCATGCCAACGGAAGCAATCAGTGCACGCGACAGCAAGCGCATATCCGCCGGCATATGAAGACGCCGTACATCCAACAGCAAAGCGATGCGCGGCTCGTCGCTGTGATTCCACACCTCGTGCGGATACGTGTCGTCCCATAACAGGCTTTCGCCGTTGCCAATGCGATGTTCCTGATCATTGAGCGAAAGCACCGCTGCCGGCTGCTCATTGGTATCCACCGGCACCGACAATCCCAGCTGAAAACGCAAGATGCCGCGGAACGGACCGCGATGCTGCGGAATATGTTTGCGTGGCGCCAAAAACGACAACGTAGCCGACAGCACATCCGGCGATGACGCAATGAGGTTCGCCAGCGTCGGGCAGATGGCCAGGTTCTTGTCGATATCCGTGCCATACACCTTCAGCACGAACACGCGCCAATCTTTTCCATCGTTGGCGGAGATAGGCGTCTGTGCCGGCATGATGTCGTGAAAGCGCGGAATCGCGGCCGGGCGTGCAGCTATCGCCAATGCTTCCTCGCGCAGCGTCGGCCACGCGGCGACGAACTTGCTGGCATGGGGAAAATAAACGCCGGCATCCAGTACCGGCGGCGTGTCGATGCGCGCATCGTAAAGCCGGCGCACCGCATTGGCTGACAGGTCGTACAGCAGGCTCATGCTTTGCTATGCCTTGTCGTGGGTCGTGCCATGGCGTCCATGCAGCGTATGCTCCGGCGTTCGGGAGCGGTGCGGCGTGAAGGCGGTCACCGCAAGACAACGGGCAACCCCGCTGGCTGTTGACCTACCCGATGTGCGTAAAAGCTTGCGCCGGCCCATGGCTAAGTCGCAGGCAGTGCTATCTTGCGCCGCTGCTCCTCCAACCTCATTCAGGAGTGTCGCTTGCACCGCGCGTTTCCATTATTTCAGGCATCAGTCGCGCCGTCCCAGCTAGGGCGTGCACTGATCGAAGCGATCGCCACGCTGACAGCGGCAGTTGCCACCCTGTTTTGTGTGTTGGCGATCAGTCGGGAGCCAGGCGCCGGCATATTGGCCGTGGTGCTTTGCCTTTCGCTGTCGCGCAGTCAGCTCGATCGGAATCGCCGCGGCCGTATCGAAGCGGTCTTCGTGCTTCCGGCCATAGCACTTGCCGCGACGGGCGTAGGCCTCCTGCTGCATCGTTTTCCAATCGTAGGCGCGCTCGTATTTACCGCCGGCATGTTCATGTCGATCTGGCTGCGGCGATATGGTCCCACGGTGCGGCGAATCGGCTCCTTGATTGCGCTGCCGTTCGTGACGCTGTTGACGGTGCCGTACCTGCCGTTCAAACAGTCCGGTGCCATTCCCGCGATGTTCTTGCCGGTTGTCGTCGGGCTGCTGGCCCTATTCTGGGTGAACCTCGTACATGCGCTGGCGCAAGCGTTCCGGTTGTTGCCACGCGTCGATCACGCGGCCTTCGTCGCTGCGCCAACGCTGCAAGCAAGCTTGATGCGTCCCATTGCTTCCACGCGCATGGCCATCCAGATGTCGGTGGCATTGCTGCTGTCGTTTGCCGTGGGCTATGTCGTGTTTCCGCAACACTGGTCGTGGGTGGTGCTGACGGCCTTCATCGTCAACAGCGGCAATCGCGGGCGGTTGGATGTAGTCCACAAAAGCGTGCTGCGCGTGCTCGGCGCAGCGGGAGGCACATCAGTAGCGTTGCTGCTCGGCGTTCATCTCGGTCTGAGTGGACGCACGATCGTCGTCCTGATTCTTGCTTGCGTGTTTCTCGGCACATGGCTGCGACCGCTCGGCTATGGCTGGTGGGCCTTGTTCATCACCGTAGCGTTGGCCCTGTTGCAGGATTTCGCGGGTGTGCCCACAGCGCGGATGCTATGGCCGCGCCTGGAGGAAATCGCAGTTGGCGCCATCATCGGTGTCGCGGCGGCATGGTTCGTCTTGCCGGTCCGCTCGACTGACGCGCTTCGTCGACGCATTGCCGATGCACTGGCTGCGCTTTCCAATGGGTTGAACGGTGAACCATCGACAGGCAAGCCGGATGCTTTCTTCGCCGCGCTTCACGCTGTGGAGCAGGTTGCACCGGCGTTTCGCGCTACGCGCCTCATCGCCGGATATGTTCGACCGGAACGTCCTGCCGAGTGGATCGACGTGCTTCTCCACTGCCGGGAATCCGGCGGCAAGCTGATTGAGCAAGGCCACGCATCGGCGAATGTGCATCGTGCTCTTGGCCATGCACGTCGTTCCATGCGTGAGCCGGCACAGATTCTCCCGGCCTTGCAGCAGCTGCACGCATGCCTGCGCGAAGCAGCACTTTGATGAGCAGGTTGGCTTATTCCTAAGCTGCCCGGCTTCACGTAACTAATCCTCGCGGACAACACGGGGCGCCATTGCCGCTGCCCTAAAAGCCATGAAGCTGATCGACGCAAGCAACCAGACGCCGATGCCGCCATACAGCATTATCAGGCTGAACCCGCTCATCAGCGCCTGGCGCACGACAACATCGGCGTGCGTGTTGGGCAGTGAGCGCAATACTTCGTCGAGATTTCCCGAGGCAATCTTTTCGGCGAAAACGTGCTGTGTCGGTGCGTCGATTGACGTGCCAAGCGCACGTTTTAGATAAACAGCGATCCCCTCCAGCAAGATAAAACCCATCATGGCGATATTGATCGCCAGCGTGATCAGTCGCGCGCTCATGTCGATGCCTGACGCCATACCTGCGCGTGCAGCGGGCACGGCGCCGGTCGTGGTATTGGTGACGGGTGTATTGGTCAAACCCAGCCCGATGCCGGCGAGCAGGCAACCGGGCAGCATCGTCAACCAGCTTGCATGCTCGATCCGGCAACCGTATTGCATCGACAGAAAGCCCACTCCAATAACGAACAGGCCGGCAGGAATCACCGCACGCGGCCGATAGCGCAACGCAAGGCGTTCCGCCAGCGGAGGAACCACCAGCGTGGGCAACGTATATGCGAGCAGTGCCACACTGGCCGTTACCACGTCATAGCCCAGCGCACCCTGGAAATATATCGGGAGATAGATCACGAGAGGCCAGAAGCTGAAGTTCATGCCGATCGAACCGCAGATGGCACCGGCGAAGTCGCGGATGCGGAACACCGAGAAATCGAACATTGGATGGCTGTGCCGTTTCTCCACCCACACGAACAGCACCAGGCACACGAGCGAAGCCGTCACCGCGGCTATCGCCACGGCGCCATCGAAACCGACCACCGGCCCTTGAATGATGAAGTAGGTAAGGCAGAACACCGCCGCCGACAAAGTGACGATGCCGAGCACGTCCAGCCGCTCGGCTTGTGGATCGCGCGACTCCTGCACGCTGAGCAAAGCGAGTGCGAGCGTCGCAACGGTCAACGGCACGTGCACCAGAAACACCCAGCGCCAGGTCGCCAATGAGGCAATGGCGCCGCCGATGATGGGGCCGAACCCAAGGCCAATGCCGAACACCACCCCCCACACGCCGAACGCCATGCTGCGTTCCCGGCCTTCGCGGAATTGATGCGAAAGAACGGCGATCAGGCCGATCAGCATCGCACCGCCGCCCAGTCCCTGCAGAAAGCGGCTGGCAATGAGCACCGATGCATCGGTTGCCAATCCGCACGTGAGCGAGGTCATGCCGAACACGAGCAGGCTGATCACGAACATGCGCTTGCGGCCGTACCGATCCGCCAGCGTGCCGGCCGCCATCAGCACGGTGGTACAGGCGAGGGTATAGGCGTTCTCGATCCATTCCAAATCGCGAAAATGCCCATGCAGGATCTTCTGCAAAGTAGGCAGGATCACCGGCACGCTCGAAATTTCCAGGCCAAACATCAACGCCGCCAAGCAGACGGCGGCAAGGGCGATGAGGTTCTTGCCGGACAGCGTCGCACCGGCACGCGAAACAGTGGCATCCATGAGAAACCAGCGATGAAGAAGGGAATGGCCATTCTGGACATGCCCTTCTCATGATAGAAATGAATTGATTTTGTACTATTCATCAAATTCCATCATGAGTACGGCGCCATGCATTTCGATCCGGTACTCCTTCGCGCCTTCGTCGCCGTCAAAGAAGCGGGCGGCTTCACGCGTGCCGCCGAGCGGCTGCATTTGACCCAGTCTGCGGTCAGCCACCAAATCCGGCGACTGGAAGAACAGGTGGGACGACCGCTGCTTCATCGCACCACGCGTCGTTTGACGCTCACCGAAGACGGCGAAGACTTCATGCGCTATGCGCAGCAGATCCTGCAAGGTTTTGAAGCCTTGTCGCGACGCTTTTTGCCAGCGCCCGTCTCAGGCGTGGTGCGTTTCGGTGTGCCCGAGACCTTCATGGGCGAACGCCTGCCGTCATTGCTGTGCCAATTTGCGCGCAGCTATCCAGCGGTGCGGCTCGATGTAAGCGTCACCAGCATTCTTGATCTGCGCGCGATGATCGATGCCGATGAACTCGATCTTGCCGTAGTGATCTGCGAGCAGAAAAACGACGATGAGGCATTGCTGCGTCGTACTCGGCTGGTGTGGGCGGCGGCCGATACGTTCCGCACGCCCGGCACGTCGCTGCCGCTGGCCTTCATGCCACCCACATGTATTTACCGTGATGTTGCGGTCAGGGCACTGAGCGATACGGCCATCGACTGGCACATCATCTTCAGTTCGCCCGGATGGTTGGGGATTCGGGCGGCGGTGCTGGCAGGGCTCGCTGCCACCGTATTGACGCGCGACGAACTGGAGCCCGGCATGAAGGTCATCGACGATGAATACAGCTTGCCTTCGCTGCCGGCCGTCGGGTTCTCCTTGCTTTGCGGTGCAGGCGGGAACACGCCTGCGGCACGGGAATTCGGTCGGCTTGTGCTCGATATGGCTGAGCTTCCGCCGCACAACTGTGCGAAGAAGGTCGTTGCGGTTCGTCGCGCTTCAAGCCGCTGAAATCCTCACGCAGTTACGTCCCCCACGCTTTGCTTCGTAAAGCGCAGCGTCTGCGCGGCGTCGCGCCGCCATCATGTCCGGCTCGGTGCCAACGGCAATGGCGGCCCCGATGGAAACGGTAAGCGCATACGATTGCCCATCGACGCGGAAGGGCGTGCGCTCCACTGCCGCGCGAATACGCTCGGCCAGCGCCAGCAAGTCGCCCTCCTTCACCGAGGGGGACAGCACGAGGAATTCTTCCCCGCCTACACGTCCTACCAGATCGTTTACACGCAGCATGCGTCGTATGTTGGTGACCAGTTCCAACAACACGCGGTCGCCGTCGTCGTGGCCGAAACGGTCGTTGATGCTTTTGAAGTGATCGGCGTCGATCAGCAGCACGCCGATCGACTCATTCTTGGCGCGTGCTTGGGTGAGCAGAACTTCCGAAGCTTCCACCAAGCCCAGGCGGTTGATAACGCCGGTGAGTGGATCAATGCGTGCAAGATCATACAGATCACGCTGCAGAATCTCGTTGTAAAGCAGCAGGAAACCCACGCTGGCCAGCAGCGGCTGCAGGCCCATCAACAAGACATAAATGATGTTCACCGGCGTCGGCACACCGATGCCTTGCGGTGGCGTATCGAGCATCCACAGCGATAGGTTGCGCCATACCAGCAGCGCAATCGCCAGCACATAGGTCCAGAACAGCAGGCACTGCGCACGCGTGTCCTGCTTGCGGCAGCCACCCCACAAAGCGGAGAGATTGAGCAGGGCATTGCAAGCAAGAATGACCGAACCCCACAACACGCGCAGCAGATAATCCGGATGCACAGTGCTGAAGTACGTCACGCCGAGCCAACCGGCGACGCCAAGCGCGATCGCTTCACGCCAGCGCAGCGAACGGCTGAGCACCATGCGCAGTGCCACGATGGTGAGCGCCTGCGCCGAGAGATTAAGCGTATTGCCCAGCAGCAGTACGGATAGCTGCGAAAGCTTGAAATCGAACGCCAGTATGAAATCGCCACCGGCTTCCAGCAGCAGCGCCGCTGCGCGCAGGCGCAATCCTTCGACCGCACGATTGCTGCCGTCGCGTGTGCCGAACCAGAGCATCAACGCCAGTACCAACGCCTGGCCACCGTTGATGAGCGCGAGTGTCTCGATGTTCAGATGCATCAGAAAATTCCAACACCGACCGGCTTCGACAACGCGCTGCGCATGCACGCGGCAGCGACGCGAGGGACGACATCGCCAAAGCGATCGTCGCTATCGAACATCAAGACTCGTTATCGTCAACATCGCTGTACCCCTCCTTTCTGCTGGCGCTCATTAGCGTCGCCGCTGTGCATGTGTGAATACTGAAAAGCCACACATGCCATGCCGGTTAATGGCAATGAGCAAAGAACATGCCAGATAAAAACAAGGGAAAAGCGGCAGCAAGCGCCTGTGTGTTCAGGCGCTGCATGGAGTCATGTGAAGAAAAAAGCCGGCTTAAATCATTTAAATCGAAATTTGCCGGCCGATATCCACGACTTGATAAGCGGGAATGCGCAGGTAATCGGTTACCCGGGTTGAGTTGCGCAGCAACACGGCGAACACCGCGCGGATCCAACGCGGCACGCCGTGACCGTCTTCGCGCGGAACAATTTTCTCCATGCCGACGAAATAGGTCAGTTCGTTGGGATGAATGGGGCAGCCATGAGTGGCAATTTGCGCCATCAGGGCAGGCATGTCCGGACGTTCCATAAAGCCGTAGTTGGCGGTGATGGACCAGAAATTCGGGCCAATCTCGGACATGGCGAGTCGATGCTTGGCCGATACCCACGGTGTGGAAGCAATGTCCAATGTCACCGCCAGCACACGCTGGTGCAGCGACTTGCTGTGCTTGACGTACCACTGCATCACCGGTGGCGTCGTGGCCTTGGCACGGGTCAGGAATACCGCCGTGCCGGGCACGCGGGCGATACCGTTTCGTGCAAGCTCATCCAGAAACACGTCGACCGGAACCGGATCTTCACCGATCCGCGCGGCCACCGCCACGATGCCTTGGCGCCAGATATACATCACCAGATATACCAGCGCGGCCAGCAGCAGCGGTACGTAGCCGCCTTCCAGCAGCTTCATCATGTTGGACGCAAAGAAGGAGCTGTCCACGATAAGGAACACGCCCGCCACGATCGCGCTGGCGGCCAGGTTCCATTTCCAGATCTCCCGCATGGCGATGAACAGCAGCACCGTGGTCATCAGCATGGTTGCCGATACCGCGATGCCATAAGCGCCGGCCAGGTTGTCCGATTTGCGAAAGCCCAATGCCAGCCCGATCGTCACCAGCATCAACAGCCAGTTCACTGCGCCGACGTAGATCTGCCCGTAACCTTCCTCGGAAGTTTGCGACACGCGCAGGCGTGGCATCCAACCGAGTTGAATCGCTTGGCGAGTCATCGAAAACGCGCCGGTGATGATCGACTGGCTGGCAATGATGGTGGCGATCGTCGACAGCACGATCAACGGCAAGGTGAGCGGGGCAGGGCACAAGCGATAGAAAATATTGCCCTGCATCGACTCGCCGGCCAGCACGATCGCCCCCTGTCCCGCGTAATTGAGCACCAGGCTCGGAAACACCAGCGCGGACCATGCCAGCTTGATCGGTCCCGCGCCGAAATGCCCCATGTCGGCATACAACGCTTCCGCGCCGGTCACGCACAGAAACACGCCGCCCAGCACCATAAACGCGCCGCTGCCGCCGTACAGCAGGTAATGCAACGCGTAATAGGGATTGAGCGCCCACAGAATGCCCGGATGCTTGGCGATGCCCCAGAGCCCGAGCGCCGCCATGGTGACGAACCACAACGCCATGATCGGTCCGAATGCACGGCCGATGCGCGCCGTGCCCATCGGTTGAACCGCGAACAACGCCAGCAGAATGACCACGGTCAAAGGCAATACATAGTGTTGCAACGAAGGCGTGGCGATGTTCAAACCTTCCAGCGCCGACAGTACCGAAATGGCTGGCGTGATGGTGCCGTCGCCGTAAATCAGCGCTGCGCCGAAAAGACCGGCCGCAACGATCGCAGGCCGCTTGCGGTGTTTCACGCCCAATAAGGCCATCAAGGCCAGGATGCCGCCTTCGCCGTCGTTGTCGATGCGCATGGCAAAGCCGGCATATTTGATCGACGTGACCATGATCAGCGTCCAGATCAACAGCGAAATCACGCCGAAGATCGTCTGCGGCGTGTCGCCGCCGGTCATGTCCAACACCGTCTTGAAGGTATACAGCGGACTGGTGCCGATATCGCCGAACACCACACCCAGGGCTCCGACGCCAGCGGCGAGCAAAGCGGGCTTTTTCAAAGGGTTCGCTGAAACTTCCGTCATGACGGGCGACGATCTCTCCCCAAGACTGTCCAGCAGTCTAGCCATGAAAGGTGACAGCGAGGTATGCCGCTACCCCGTTTGAGCGGTTGCCTGGACAAGCCCGCTGGCCTATGGTCACAAACCTGCTACTGCCAGCTGATCTCTCGAACAACCACCCCACCTGCAAGGAGAGAAACCGCCATGCCCAAAGCAAGCAAGGCCGACAAGGCCGACAAAGCCAAGCAACTACGCAAAAGCCCGCTGAAAACCCCCAGTGCATTGGGTGAAAACGCCCGCCGCGACATCTCGGCCGAACTCAATACGCTGTTGGCCGACGTATTTGCTTTGTATCTCAAAACCAAGAACTTCCACTGGCACATGAGCGGCCCGCACTTCCGCGATTACCACTTGCTGCTGGATGAACACTCCGACGAGATCTACGCCATCACCGATCCGATTGCCGAACGCGTGCGCAAGCTCGGCGGCACCACGCTGCGTTCGATCGGCGACATCGCCCGCCACCAGCGGTTGTCCGACAACGATGCGGATTTCGTGACGCCTCAGGACATGCTGGCCGAATTGCGCGAAGACAATGCGCGTGTAGCGGATTACATGCGCAAGACGCATGATCTTTGCGATGAGTACAAGGATGTCGCAACGGCCAGTTTGCTTGAGAACTGGATCGACGAGGCGGAGCGGCGCGTATGGTTCTTGTTTGAGGCGGCGCGAACGGTCTGAGGAACAATCGCTTCCTGAGTGAATCCCTCTCCCTTCGGGAGAGGGGCTTGTTTCGGACGAATTATCGAGTTGCCAGTTTGGTCATTCGATTCTGCGACCGGCTGAAAGAAAACCACGGCACCTCCCGATACGACTCCGCAATAACCCACCCCGCCGCGGTAATCACCGAAGAAATCATCAACCCCGTCCACGCAAACCGTTGCGATGGCGTGGCCATCACCATGGGAATCCATACGAATACGGTGAACGCCCCCATCATCCACGCTTCAAGCGTGGCAGCGAGTCGCGGTAACGCGTTCAGCGCGATCGCCAAGCCTGCCGCGATATGCGCGACGCCGGTGAAACACGCCCAGCCCATGCGGTAAGGCAACCAGCCAGGGACCATGTCGGCGGTTTCTTTGGCGTAGACGAGATGTTCCAACCCGATCAGCGGTAGCGCCATCGCAAACGCAACACGCGCCACCCGTATGGCATGCGCGCCGCTGAGCGGAGCAACGTAAGGCTTGTCGTCGGATGTTGCCGCGGATGCATAGAGCACCCAGCTCGCTGCCACCAGCATGACGATCTCAGCGCAACCGCCCCAAGTGACCTCATGCAACGGCGCCATGACCACGCGGGGCACATGCAGAGCCAATAACCACAGCAGGGTATACACCATCATCGCGAACGAAGCGGGCACCCGCATGCGCTGCATCAGCAGACCTGCACCGCCTATCACCATCACGGCGCCTGAAAGCAGCGCAAGAAACGCGCGCCCAGGCATGCCATCGGGCACCGGCTGCCACACCGAGGCAAAGTCTTGCGAGACCAAACTGAGCAAGCCCAACGCCACAAAGGCCAGGGCGAATACCACACGACCGGCATCGGCAATGCGCATGCAAATCTCCCGCTGCAATGAATGCACCCATTCAAACCGTCGGCGGCGACAGTGCAAGAGCCAATCGTGCGGTGCCACGACAGGCCAATACGCTGCCCCGATTTCGCCCGAACTTAGACCGTCGGACCGCCGGGTCCGCCGCTAGCATCAGCGACCCCACATCGAGGAGAACGCATCATGGATCGTCGCAGTGTGCTCAAAGGCATCGCAGTGGGCGCAGTCGCGCTCGGACTCCGTCCGTCGCTGTCGCTGGCAAAGCCGAAAGACATCGACGCACAGCTGGCAGCCTTGGAACAGCAATACGGTGGAAAGCTCGGCATAGCGATCCTGGATACCGGCAATGGACGTCGCGCGGGCCATCGCGCCGACGAACGTTTTCTTATGTGCAGCACTTTCAAGATGCTGCTTGCGGCGGCGGTGTTGTCGCGTGTCGATCAGGGCAGGGAGCAGCTGGATCGTCGCCTTGTTTTCGGCAAGGACGCGCTGCTTGAATACGCGCCCATTGCAAGCCAGCACGTCGGTCCACCTGGCATGACGATAGCCGAGCTGTGCGGCGCGGCCGTTTCGTTGAGCGACAACACTGCCGCGAACGTGCTGCTGGCACACCTGGGCGGCCCTTCGGTGGTGACGAACTTCGCACGGCAGTTGGGCGACACCCTCACGCGTTTGGACCATATCGAACCTGAACTCAATCGACCCAGCCCCGATCACGTCAGCGATACCACCACGCCCAACGCGATGTTGGCGAATCTGCACAAGCTGATGCTGGAGGATGTCTTGTCCGAAACGTCGCGCAAGCAACTGACGACATGGATGCTCGCCACCAGCACGGGCAAAAACCTCGTGCGCGCAGGCTTGCCGGCCGACTGGCGCTTCGGCGAAAAGACCGGCCGCAGCGATATACAAACCAACGACGTCGCCATCATCTGGCCGTCCATCCGCAAACCGCTGCTGGTAACGGCGTACTACGAAAACGCAGCCAAGGATGCCGACGCACGAGCCGCAGTGCTGGCCGCAGCAGGACGCATCGTTGCGGCGGTGTAACCGCCGTCAAGTCGTATGCAGATTCGCCTGCTGCCACGCGTGGCCGATGTGCAGCCGCTGAACTTTGCACACGTTCACCGCGCTGATCAGCAAGGCTCTCTGATGCGCAAACTCGACCAGCACGTCATACATGCAGCCCTGTCCATCCGGCAGGGCCACCATGGCGTCACCGATGTATCCGCCTTCGAGATATCGGCCATTGAAAGTGCCGTCGAGGCGCAGCCGTTTCCAGTCGGTATTGCCCGGCCTCGCCACGCTTAGCGAAACGACGGAATCCGGACTGTCATTGACGAAATCCACATAGTGCCGCGGTGAAACATGGGCAGAGCAGGACGCAGCAAGCCCCGCCACGACGCATAGTGCGTAGCGCATGATGATCTCTCCGTTGGGCAAATCGAGCTCCAGCCGCAAGCGAAAAGGCAGCCGGTGCATGTGCAACAGGAGAAGAGATGCGGCGATGCGCGAAATGGTTGCAAGGATGCAGTGAAAAAAACCGCGATCCGCGCTTGCCGATTAAATTGTGCAGGCCGGGACGACCATCCCAGCTATCGATGCGCTGGTTATGCTGGGATGGTCATCCCAGCCTACGCACTCAAGACTTCACATCCGCCTTCGGCTTACCCATCCGGTAATACAACCTGCCCATGTAAAACAACGCCAGCACGCGCCAGACCATATGCACCAGCAAGGTCTTGTTGGCAGCGCTGCCAAAGTCCATTTGCGAAAACTGCATCAGGTCGTAGGGCAAGGCGAGCAACTGATATACCGCCAACACGCACAAAGCCAGCTTGCCCGGCTTCAGCCACAGCCACGTCAATCCGATCGTCAGCCAGGCGATATCGATCAGGTTCGGATTGACCACGTCGCGGCTCATCGCCGTCAACACCACGAACCACACCAGGTGTCCTGCCTGCACGCAGAACGGGGCGACCACGCCTTGCCTCGGTTTGCCGAAGAGCTTGCGAACCACCAGCCAGATGATGGCCGTGGCGACCAGCGGCACCAGCAGATTGAAGCCGGTGTACATGCCGAGCGCCCAGCCGGCGACCGCGGCGACGATGCCTGCAGCCTTGGTATACGCGCCCACGGCCTCGTCGTGGGCCGATGCGGACCCTTTGGTGCGCATGGATTCTTCAGGATTCATGGAGTTCCCCTGACCGCCGCGCTATCGAAATGGGCGGAAGGCATCGCGCGCGACACAGGGAGCTTAATGCCTCGGGAGGTCAAATAGATGTCTAGGGCCTCGGGTTTTCCCGAGGCATCCGCCAAGGCGACATACGTATCCGGACGGATCAGGTAAAGCGCATGGCGCGCAAAACCCGCGGCGTCGTGCTGCGGTTGCCAGTCGAACACGTGCAGCGGCATGGCGTGACACGCACACCACTCGCACAAGGCGCCGCTTGCATTGCCGTACACGTGCACCTGCCAGTCCATGGCGGCGAGACTGGCGAAATTGTCGTTGCCGTTCACAGCCACCCAGGGCAGGCGATCTCCGCCGCGCACTTCGCCGGCAGTGCCTTCGCTCAACGGGCCATCGCGATAATTCAAGGTGATCTGCGAGACGGTGCGGAACAGAAACTCGCGCGCACCTTCGAAATGCAGAATCGCCGGCAGCAACGTCGGCACCAGCCGCGTACGTACGATATCGGCCACACGGCCTTCCGCAGTCGCTAGCGTAAAGACGCGATCGGTGGTGGCGACCAGGCGATGCGCAAAACCGATGCGCTCCGCTTCGTAACTGTCGAGCAAGCTGTCGGGTGCCTGGCCGTTCAATACGGTTGCGAGTTTCCACGCCAGGTTGATGGCATCGCCAATGCCGGTGTTCATGCCCTGTCCGCCGGCGGGACTATGGATATGCGCCGCATCGCCCGCCAAAAACACGCGGCCCTTGCGGAAGTGTTCGGTCACGCGGTGATGCACGCGATAGGTGGAGAACCAATGCACCTGTTTTACATCGACTTTCAAATGCGTGATGGCGCGTGCGCTCACGTCCTCGAAGCGTAGTGTCTCGGCGTGTTCCGCCCGTTCGTCGCGAACGGTGCCGATCAGGCGCGCGTTGCCTTCGCCGGCCAGCGGAAACACCGCCAGAAAATCCGCCTCATCCAGATCGACATGCAATTGCCCATCCAGCGATGCACCGGCGGCTTCCACGTCCGCCACATAGAACACCTGCTTGTACGTGCCGCCCGGAAAACCGGTGCCGCAGGTTTCGCGTACCTTCGAACGCGCGCCATCGCAGCCGACGAGATAAGGCGCTTCCCATTCCTGCTCAACACCATCGGGACCGCGCAGGCGCGCGGCCACCCGTTCACCATCGTCGACGAAGCCCAGCAACTCGGTTTGCCGTTGTACCGAAACGTTCAACTGTTCGAGTCGTTCGATCAGCAAGCGCTCGTGCTGATCCTGCGGAAAGATATGCAGAAACGGAAACGGCGTGAGATCCGAGCCAAGCGATCCGAACTGCACCTGTGCTTTCTTTTCACCCCTCACCCACAGATTCACCGCGGGCACTTTATGGCCTTTTGTTACAACGGCATCGGCCAGATCGAGTTGGCGATAAAGCTCCAGCGTGCGCGCCTGCACGGCCAGTGCGCGAGACGTAGTGCCCGGCGTGGAGGTTTTGTCGATGATGTGGACGTCGACACCCAGCTTGGTCAGCCACAACGCCAGCACCAAACCGGTTGGACCTGCTCCAACAATCAGAACATCACTGCGCATGATGTACACCTCGTGAGGATCTTCCGTGCAAACGGCGCTGTCGTCACTCGATTTCCAGCTTGTAGCCTACTCCATAAATCGAACGGATCGGATCTTGCCCGGGTGCAGCCTGTTCCATTTTGCGACGCAGGTTCTTGATGTGACTGTCGACCGTGCGGTCGGTGACCACGCGATGATCGAGGTAGAGGTTATCCAGCAAATGGTCGCGTGAAAAGACGCGGCCGGGATTGGCGGCCAATGTTTTCAGCAGACGAAATTCCACCGGCGTCAGTTCCAGCAGTACGCCACGGAAAACCGCACTGTGCGTGGCCTCGTCGATACGCAGCGCAACGCTGCTGATTTGCTCGCTGTTGCCGCGCGCACGTCGAAGAATCGCTTTCACGCGTGCCACCACTTCGCGCGGGCTGAACGGCTTGCAGATGTAATCGTCCGCGCCGAGTTCCAACCCGAGCAGGCGGTCGATCTCTTCCACGCGTGCAGTGAGCATGATGATCGGCACGTCGCTGAAACTGCGCAATTCGCGGCAGATATCCAGGCCGTCGCGCCCCGGCAGCATCAGGTCGAGCAACACCAGATCCGGCTGGCTGGCCTTGACCGCGGGAACCGCTTCGCGACCATCCGCCACCCAGCTCGACTCATAACCGCCCGCGCGCAAGTAATCGCCCACCAACGCGGCCAGCTTCGGTTCGTCTTCCACGATCAGGATGCGCGCGAGCGCCTGCGATGTGCTCTCCATGTCATGCATTCTCCAGCGGCAGGCGTAGGGTGAGCCATAAACCGCCGAGCGGCGACGGATGCGCATCGATCGTACCGCCGTGCGCTTCGACGATGGCGCGCGAAATCGCCAAACCCAGACCGGCACCGCCGCTGGCGCGATTGCGCGAGCCTTCCGTGCGATAGAAACGTTCGAACAAGCGCGGCAAGTTGGCCACGTCTACGCCCGGCGCAGAATCCATCAGATCGACCACGGCGCTGTCGGCCATCGCCCGGCAACTGACGCGCAGCACACCGCCCGCATCGGTATAGCGCGCACTGTTCTCGAACAGATTGACGAACAACTGCTGAAGGCGCCCTTCGTCCGCATTCACCAGTACAGGCGAGGAGGGCAGGCTCAGCTGCAGATCGATGTCCGCGCGACGGAAGCGATCGCGGAACGTATCGGCGACATTCTCCAACTGCTTGCACAGATCCACCGCGACCTTGCGGTAGATCATGGTGCCGACGTCGGCCAGCGAGAGTTGGTAGAGATCGTCGATCAATTTGCTGAGCAGGCCTACTTCGCTTTGCAACGATGCGATGGCGTCATTGTCGAAACGGCGCACGCCATCTTCCAGCGCTTCGAGTTCGCCGCGGATGATCGCTAGCGGTGTGCGCAGCTCATGCGATATGTCGGCGACGAACTGGCGGCGCGTGCGCTCATTCTTGTCCAGCACCACCGCCAGCTGATTGAAGTCGCGCGCGAGCTGGCCAAGTTCATCGCGTGAACGTGTTTCCACGCGCATGGTGTAGTCGCCCCTGGCCAATGCGTGGGTGGCCTTGGCAATGCGGTGCACGGGCGTGAGCAGCGTGCGCGCCAGCCATACCGCCATGAGTGCTGCCAGCACCAGCGCCTGGAAACCGATAATCCAGCCGACCATGTACTGCTGCTGTTGGAAGCGTCGATCGCCGGTCTCGGTGACGTCGCGCAAAGGCAGCATCGTCAGCCAGCCGACGGTGCGGCTGTTCACCACGATCGCCTGTTTCAAGGCATGTGCAGCCGTCACGGCATTCGGGTTGCCGAACAGAAGTTGGTGCTGCGCATCCAACAATGCAAAACGAAAATCGGCGCCGGTGAGATCCGACACGGAACTGGGCCCGCGCATGCGATCCAACGCCGACGGTCCCGGTCGATCGGGCGGTTGGTGATTGCCTGGCGGATGATCGCCCGAATGCGGTGGCGATTGGCCCGGCGGCGATTGATCTGGACCGTGCGGCCCTTGATCCGGTGGCGGTTGGTCGTCCGGCGCATCGGGCGGCGCAAGATCGGGCGGTCCCGGATCGGCAAGGTTCCGCGGCGCCGGCATGCCGGCGAAATGACCTTGCCGCATGACCTCCATCCAGGCGCGCGGATTGTTGCGCAAGAAATCCCAGCTGCCATGTTTTTGATAAGCGGTGCCAAGCGAACTGGCCACGCTTTGCATGCGCTCGGTTTCCTGCTCGGTGAGATAACCGAGAAAACCTTGGTTAAAACTGCGGCGCGATGCGACGCCCATGGCGAGCACGGCAAACAAGGCGACGGCAAGCATCGCAAGGAAAAGCTTGGCGGTGAGCCCAGGTCGCATGGCGTGAGCAAATAAGTACGGTTGTCCCCTTTGTCATTAGGGCCGGTTGTCCGGACCGTTGCAAGCGCAACCGGTCGATTCCACAGAATCTCCAAATTTCCTGCACAGTCCTGCTCCAAGGTGGCCTCGTGCGGCGCCGTCGGGGTGCCGGCGGACAAGCGCTCATGGCAACAGGCAAAAGCAGGGTCGCCACCGAATTTCTCCAATTCCTGGCCGACATCCACGACCCGGCCACCGGCACCGTGTCGTGCATGCGACTGGCCGGTTGCCTGGGCATGACCGAAACCGACTTGTGCCGACGTTGGTTACGCCGCGGCGTGCGCGTTTCGTGGGAGCACTTCGTCGACGAATTGCTCAGCGTGCTCGATGCCGCGCAACTGCAACGGCGCGACCTGGAACAAGCGATCGACTGGTATTTCAACGCACCGATCGAACAGTGCGGCCGCAAGACCGCCGACCAACTGGTCGTGGCTGGCGAAGCCAGCCGCCTGCTGCGCGAACTGGACACCTGCGGTGTGTGGATGCACGCCACGCTCGACCGGCCGCGGCCGCTGCTTACCGATAAGACTCAACCGCGATTGCGCTTTTTTGTGGGGTAGACGTATGCACAAGCTGTACAAAGACGATGTCCACGTGGAATACGCCGTGGCCTTGCTCCAACTGCTCGAGCAGAAGGGCATCACTCGCGAACAGGCACTGGCCGGTACCGGTATTGGCGACGAGCAACTGGAAGACAGCGGCCGTCTTACCACCCACCAGGACGCGCTGCTGCTCACCAATGCCGTGCGCCTCAGCAACGATCCCGGCATCGGCTACCAGATCGGCCTGCACAGCACGGTCACGTGGCACGGCATGCTCGGCTACGGCTTGATGAGTTGCGCCACGCTGCGCGATGCGCTGGACCTGTGGACGAACTTTCTCGACCTGCGTACGACCACCTTCAACTTGCGCCTGACCGAACGCGATGGCTTCGCGGAACTCATCGTGCATGACCTCGCCTCACGCGCACCGATGCGCTTCTGCGCCGTCGATCGCCTGATCACCATGACCACGCGCCTGTGCGAGCAACTTGCCCAACATCCGCTATCCGGCATGGAAATCTGGCATCGCGGTCCGGAGCCGTTGCACTACGCGCGTTACCGCAAACGCGTGGTGACGACTCGTTTCGAAACCAATCTCAGCCTGATCCGTTTTCCCGCTACAGATTTGGACACGCCACTGGGCAACGCCAACGCCTCCACTTTGCGCTACATCAAGGCCCAATGCGAACGCGAGCGTGCACGCCTGCGCCGTTCGGACGATCTGGTCGTGCGCGTGATGGATCTTTTGCAAGGCCACGAACGCACCGGTTATCCGAGCATCGAAGAGGCTGCCAAGATGCTGTGCATGTCCAGCCGCACCTTGAAGCGCAAACTGCAGCGCCTGGGCCTCAATTTCCGCAGCCTAGTCGACGATGCGCGCAAAGATGCCGTGCTGCGCGATGTGTTGAATCCGGTGTTGCGCATGGATGAGATTGCGGTGCGGATGGGCTATGCGGATCCCGCAAACCTGACACGTGCGTTTCGTCGTTGGACGGGTGAGTCGCCGAGCAAGTATCGGGCGCGGTTACTGTCGACCGGAACTTGATGCTGGCCTCATAGCCATTCCCTCTCTCCTCCGGGGGGAGGGTTAGGGTGAGAAATCAACTTTGCTGGAGGTTGCATTACCCCGCACCGTCATTCCGGCCTTCGCCGGAATGACGGACTCCAAACATTCCGGTGTCAACAAAGAAGGCCGCATCCGCGGCCTTTTTTGCCATGAAACCGATGCAATGCGAATGCTGGAAAGAATGAAGCCCCGACAACCGGGGACTGGTTGCCGGGGCTTCAAGGATCAGGTTCCCTTCTTGGAGGGAGTGCAGGAAACTGATCCGATGGTGACATGCTGGGTTCACGCCACCTTGCATCGCCCCACATGCGATGCAAGACCTTAGTGCGCTTAGTTTGCTATGAAGTTCATGCGTGAGAAGCATCGCGTGCGGAAATGGCCTCAAACATCAAGCAAGTGGCCTGCATCGACAATTTGGATGGCTAAACGAGAAGAGCACGTCGCCGGCAACTACCCACTCCCCTACGTTTAGCAGGGGAGGGAGCAACGCTCTTACAACGCAATCACATCACTTGCCGATTTACCAAACGCCGGCGGCCGATCTTCCAGCTTCGACCCGAACTGCTCATTCGGCGTCTCCGACATATGAAATTCCAGCACGCCACCCGCAGCCAATTCTGCGTGGCTGATCCAGCTCTTCGTCCAGGGCGAGCCGTTCCACGTCACCGACTTGATATACGGACGGCTCGGGCCATTGTTGAACGTGCGAATCACCAGCTTGCGATCCCCCGGCAGCGCAATTTCCGCGTGATCCAACACCGGACTGCCAAAGATATAGTTCGTGCTCACCGGATCGACCGCATACAAACCCAGCGCGCTGATCACATACCACGCACTCATCTGGCCGCAATCTTCGTTGCCGGCCAGGCCATCGGGATCGGGCGGATACATCGTGTCCAGCAGCATGCGCACGCGGGCCTGTGTCTTGTAGTGCGCGCCGGTATACGCATAGAGATAGGCCACGTGATGGCTCGGCTCGTTGCCGTGCGCGTACTGCCCGACCATGCCGGCAATATCCGGCGGTGAATCGGGCGGAAGCTTGGGGCTGGTGGTGAACAGCTCGTCCAGCTTGCGCTCGAACACATCCTGGCTGCCGAACAAACCCATGTACGCATACAGGTCGTGCTGGTTGAGGAAGGTGGCCTGCCATGAATTGGATTCCGTGAAGTCGCGCCACTGCTCCGAATGGCCCATGCCGCGGGGATCGAACGGTTCCAGCCACGCGCCCTTCTCGTCGCGCGGACGAATGAAGTTCATCTTGGTATCGAACACGTTCCGATAATTGCGCGAGCGGCGACGCAGCGTTTCGGCCAATTCTTTTTCACCGGCGGCATCTGCCAGGTGCGACACCGCCCAATCGTCGTAGGAGTATTCCAGCGTCTTGCTGGCTGCCTCGGCTTCCTTGTCGCTGGGGATATAACCGAGCTTGCGGTAATACGTCAGGCCGCGGTAATCGTCATCCATCGCACGCTTGCGATAAATCGGCCACGCACGCGCATAGTCGATACCGGTGAAGCCCTTCGCTTGCGCTTCGGCAAGTACGACCGCCGAGTGGTAGCCGATCATGCAACCGGTTTCCACGCCTTGCAGCGGCCATACCGGCGGACCTTCCGGGCTTTCCGCCGCCATGCGCACCAGGCCATTGACCAGATCCGGCACGCGATCGGCTTGATACAACGTATACAGCGGATGCAGCGCGCGATAGGTATCCCATAGCGAATACGTGCTGTAGTTGTTCTGTCCTTGCGGCAGCTGGTGAATGCCCAGGTCCATGCCGCGATAACGGCCGTCCACGTCACTGAACAGCGTGGGCGCGAGCATGGTGTGATACAGCGAGCTGTAGAACACTTTGAGCGTGCGCGGCGAAGACGACTCCACGCGAATGCGGCTGAGCTCGCGCTCCCACGCTTCCGCCGCCGCCTGTTTGATCTGATCGAACTCCCAACCCGGCATTTCCGTATCGAGATTGCGCAATGCGCCCTCGATATCGACAGCAGAAATGCCCACCTTCACCAGCAACGGTTCTTTGGCGACGTCCTCGATATGCAGCGCCGCCTTCAGATGCGTGCCCTTGAGCTCGCCCGTACCGCTGGGCGCCGCCACGTCTTCCGAATACAACGTGGCCTGCGAGAACGGCCGCGACACCTTCAGCGCGAAATAAATATAACGACCCGGCGCCCATTCATACGCGCGACGACCGCCGACCAGCGTGTCGCTGCCGATCACGCGCAATTCCACATCACTCACTTTGAGAGGATTCTTGGAATCGAAGTGATAGCCGTGTGCGAAATCCACCAACAAATGCCCGCTGCCGGCATTGTGGAACGTGTAGCGATGCATACCTGCGCGCAGCGTCGTTGTCAGCTCGGCAAGAATATTGTTGTCGATCAAATGCACGCCGTAATAGCCAGGGCGCGCATGCTCTGCCGTAAAGCGCGAACGATAACCACGCCCCGGATGCGCCTTGCTGTGTTCGGTAAGCGGCGGCTCCGTAGGCGTCACACCATCGAAACGCGAGCGATAGTTCACGTTAGGCAATCCGCGATCGCCCGGCTGCACCAGCACTTCGCCCTGCGCCGGCATCACCAGCACATCCAGCATGTCCGACGCGCCGGTACCGCTCAGATGCGTATGCGAAAAGCCCATGATCGAGCCATCGTTCTGGTGATAACCCGAACACGCATCCCAGCCGGTGTCGTTGGTATCCGGACTCAACTGCACCATGCCGAACGGCAGCGTCGCACCCGGATACGTATGCCCATGCCCGCCGGTGCCGACAAACACGTCCACATACTTCGATACACCGCCCGCCTTGGCCGCCGCACCACTGGCAGCCTTTTGCGCTGCATCGGGCCCATCCGCCAATCGCGCGAACGCCGGCAATGGCCCGCCCAACGCAGCCGCCGCACCCAAGCCCTGCAAGAACCTTCGCCGTGACACCATCGCCGCTACTCCCCGAATTTTCTCGTTGTCATATCAAGCAGAGGCGCCAGCGAAAACTTGCGGGAACAACCCCGGCCGAACGCAGACGCACATCTCACCCAGTACGGTCGGCGGCCTTGAGGGCATGCCAGCCATCGCCCGACTGTAAACGAAAAATTTGTCTCGATCCAAATGCCATTAGTGGGGGTGATAAGTGGGCGGATCCATTGGGATTTATGGCGTGCCTTCGAGTGCTCGATGAGAAAGGTGGCAAAGGCGAGGCGTACACAGCGCCAGGGGCGGCGGAGTGTCATCCATGTTTCTGATGGCCATCTGCCCGTTTGGGCGGCAGGGGAGTGAGGTGTTTAGCACGGCATTGCTCAACAACCCTCAATGCAAATGCTCCAAAAACTCCACCTCCGGCCGCGGCTGCCCTAGCAAATAACCCTGCACATACGGACAGCCAAGTTCGCGCAACACGCTCAACTCATCAGCGTGCTCGACACCTTCCACGATTACCGTCAGTCCCAGCGAGCGGGCCATGGCGACCATGGATTCGAGCAGGCGGCGCATTTGTTCGTTGCCGCCGATGCCGGTGACGAAGCTGCGGTCGATCTTCATGGTGTCGCAGGGCAATAGGCTTACGTGGCTCAGTGATGAGAAGCCGGTGCCGAAATCGTCCAGCGCGACATGCACGCCCAGCGCGCGCAAGGATTGCAGGGCGCTGACGCACGAGGGTACATCCGATACGTAAAGGCGTTCGGTAAGTTCCACCGCCAGATGCGCGCGCACTGATTCGGACAGGTTGACGGTGAGAATGTCCATCAGTCGGCCCGATGCCAGGCTGCGTGCAGTGATGTTCACGTGCAGGCGGAACGTGGGTGCCAGGTTCGGGCTCCACGTCTGGAGACTGGCGATGGCTTGTTCCATCACCCATGCGTCGATGCGGCTCATGAGTGGCGTGTGCTCGATGGCATCGAGAAATGCACCCGGCGCGAGCACGCCGCGTTGCGGATGATTCCAGCGCAGCAACGCTTCAGCGCCGACCGGGCGCGGATCGTCTTGAACGGCAAATATCGGCTGGAAGTACAGCTCAAGCTCGCCGCGTTCAAGACCTTCTTCCAGTTGTTGATGGATAAGCAGCGCCGTGCGCGTGCGCGTGCGTAAAGTCGGGTCGGCCAGCAGCACGCGCTCGTCGGCCAAGGCGTCGATACGGGACGCTTCGTTCATGGCCAGCCGCAACAACTCGGCGGCTTCGATCGGTGCACCTTCGGGAGACCATAGGGCGACGCTGGCGGTGAGTGCATGCACCGAGCTGAGTGCGGGTGCCGGTGTCTGCTGCGTCATGCCGAGCGCGGCTTGTACTTCAAGAATCAGTTGTTGGTCCGATTGTGTGTCCGGCACCAGCCAGCCCAGCATGTCTTCGGCGATGCGCGCGACGGTGTCGACCTGTTCCCATCGTGTTGTCACGTGTGCGGCGAGTGTGCGAAGAAAGGCCGCGGCCTGGCTTTCATCCATGCCAAGCGCGACGTTGGCGTGGTTGTTACAGGCCACCGCCACCAGCGCCAAGGGCCGTCCGGAGGCCATCATGCGTTCGGTGCGTTCGACCAGTGCGGCGCGATTGGGCAGGCCGGTTTGTGCATCGAAATGAGATAGAAAGGCGTGCTCGACGGCGCGCAGGCGACGACGCTCCATCACGGCGGCAATGCGTGCACGCAACAGCGGCATCACGACGGGTTTGGCCAGGTAATCCTCCGCACCCAGCTCGATGCATTGGGCGGCGGTATTCATCGTGTCGTGGGCCGAAATCATCAGCACGGAAATATTGCGCAGATCTTCGTGCTCGCGCATGGTGCGCAACACCGTCACGCCATCGGTGCCGGGCATCATCACATCCAGCAACATGATGTCGGGCGGCTGCCGCAGTGCTTCGGCAAGCCCGGCTTCGCCGTCGCGCGCTTCGGCCACGTGTTGAAAGCCCAATTGCTTGAGCCGCTTGCGCAGCATGAAACGGCTGCTTTCGTCATCGTCCACGATCAGAACACGAGCATCCGGGCTCACGGCCTGCTGTCCTCCCCATTGTCGTGCTTGATCACGCGCTGCAAGGTATCGAGCAGCTTCGGAAAATCGATCGGCTTGGGAACGAAAGCATTCGCACCCGCCTGCATCGCATTGAGGATGTCGTCCTCCATCACGTGGGCAGAAAGTACGATCACGGGGACATCGTTGGTGAGTGGATTGGCACGCAGTTTCTGCAGAACTTCCAGCCCGTTGATGCCGGGCAGGTTGATGTCCAGCAATACGGCATCCGGGCGTTTCCACACGGCGTCGATCAGCGCCTTTTCACCATCTTCGACGTGACGCATGTGAATGCCGTGCCGCTCCAGCCGGCGTCGCAGCATGTAGGCGTTGTCTTCCTCGTCTTCGACGTAGAGTAGGGTGGTCATGTGGTTTGTCTCACCTGATGCTCGTCCGCCGGTATGTTCAGCCGATCCAGCAGCTGGTGGACGTGCTGGACCACGCCTTTGACATCGGACTCGCCCTTGCGTACCAGCAGCACGGCGCGCTCGTACAAGCTTCGGGATATTTCGGGCGTAATGTCCGCCGCCGTCACCAGCATGATCGGCACCGGCGCCAGCGCCGGATCGATGCGCATGGCCTCGATTACTGCGAGGCCGTCCATGCCGGGCATGACCATGTCCAACAACAGCAGATCGGGCGGACGGTTGCGCATGATGGTCAGCGCGTGCTCGCCGTTGGGCGCGGTCTCCACCTGGTGGCCGGCCTGACGCAGCAGGTTGGCGATCGAGTCGCGATAGAAATCGTCGTCGTCCACCACCAGCAGCGAGCTGCCCTTTGCATCACCCACGAAGCGCTGCACCAGATGACTCAGGTGATCGCGATCGAACGGTTTCGTGAGATGTTCGACCACGCCTAAAACGCCGGTACGCTGGTCCGGGTCCGTCACCGTGCAGAGAATGACCGGCAGCTCGGCATGCTCGGGATCGGCACGTATGGCAGCGAGCACATCCCATCCGCTCATGTCGCCCAGCAGGATGTCCAGCACCATCACCGCGGGTCGCAGCGTGCGGGTGAGCGCCAGGGCTTCATGCCCGGATGCGGCACTCACCACGTTGATACCATCGCGTTGCAATGCATTGCGGATCAGCTCGCACGCATCGGAATCGTCATCGACCACCAACACGACGGGATTGCGCCCGCGAGCGGACACGTTGTCATTGGCTGTCGACTTGCGATGCGCCTCTGCGTTGTCGACATCGCCTACCGGCAACGTCACGGTAAACACGCTGCCGGATTGAATGTCGCTCATCACGTCGATGCGGCCACGCATCAGGCTCAGCAATTGCCGCGAGATGGTAAGGCCCAGGCCGGAGCCGCCGAAGCGTCTTGCGATGGAACGGTCAGCCTGTTCGAACGGCTCAAAAATGCGCTCCATTTGCTCCGTGGTCATGCCTATGCCGGTATCCGACACGGCAACATGCAACTGATCGTCGCGGCAGGATACCGCCACTTTCACCTCGCCATTGCGGGTGAACTTGATAGCGTTGCCGATGAGGTTGAGCAACACCTGCCGCAGCCGGGTTACGTCTATGGAGGCCAGGCCCACGTTAGGTGCCACCTCCAACAGCAGCTTGTTGCCGTTGGCCCTGGCCAGCGTGCCCATGGAATGGATCACGCTTTCGAGCAGCGTCCGCACGTGCACGACTTCGGCCTGAAGTTCGATGCGCCCGGATTCTACCCGCGAGATATCCAGAATGTCGTTGATCAACGACAGCAGGTGACGCCCGGCATTGACGACGCGCTGCATGATCTCGGCGGTTTCGTTGTCCTCGCGCTCTTCGGCCTGTTCAAAAGTCAGTTCGCTCAGGCCGATGATGCTGTTGAGTGGCGTGCGCAGCTCATGGCTCATATTGGCGAGAAACAACGATTTAGCCTGATTGGCCGATTCGGCCTCCGCCTTGGCCATTCGCAACGACTGTTCCATATGCATGCGTTGCGTGATATCCATCGACATCACGCCGATGCCGGCCACGGCTCCGCGTGCGTCAGTCACGGGAAAGCGCGTAGTGAGCAAGGTGTAGGAACCGCCCAGGTAGCTGACGTGTTCCTCGCAGGCCGTGATGCGCTTCCCCTCCATTACTTCATGGTCATGCTTGTTTATCAGCAAGGCAGTTTCGGGGGTGGCTACCACATCGACCGTCTTGCCAAGCAGCTCGTTCGCGGGCCGTCCCATGAGTTTGACGGCAGCCTCGTTGATGTGCGTGATGCGACCGCTCTTGTCCTTGACCTTCATCGCCACGTTGGAGTGCTGGAAGAAGTCATCGAGCAAGCGCTTACTGGCGCTCATCTTTTCCTGCATCCGATGGTAGCGCCACTGCAGCTGCACCAGCCACGCAGCCAGTATCAGCAGCAACAGCACCAGCGCGCCGATCACGTAACCGCTGCTCGACCAGGCATCAACCTGTGCAACCGTGCTTGCCGTTGGAGGTTTCGCGAGCAAAGGCACGCTGGCGAGGAGCAGAAAGCCCCCCCCGAAACTGCTCACTCTGCCGGCCCGAACAGGTCGCTTCAACACGGCTCCCCCTAATAACCCGCAATGTTTTTTTCCCTGTGCGCGGGATGGCGCAGTAGCACCGCATGTTATCCCTTATTACAAGCGATGAAAGCGGGCCAAGGGCCAACTTTGCCGTGCTGGCTTCATGAGCGTGCTACTGGATTGATCCCACCGCTTATGTCGTGAAATGTTTGTGAAGAAAACGCGCCGCCGTGTACGGACGCAGCGGAGGGGCATGCCGCAAAAAAACGCATCGACGATATGTCAAAAGATAGTATTAAATGGATAGTCCCGACTTCTCTATCCGACACTGATGCTTCCGGTATCCGCAACCTGGCTGTTCGTGTTGGGCGTCGGCATCGTGTTGATCATGCCGGGTCCGACCAATACGTTGCTGGCGGCGGCTGGGCTGCGCCGAGGCGTGCAGCGTGCCGCATGGCTCACGTGTGCCGAGCTTGCAGGCTACGTCGTGTCGATCACGCTATGGGGAAGCTTCCTGGCGCACGCTGGGCACTCGCTTAGCTGGCTGTCCAAGCTGGTACGCATCGCGAGTTGTCTGTACGTCGCTTATCTTGCGCTTCGCATGTGGCGCACGGCGATGCCGTTCCAGTCATCGCCACGGGCAACCATCGGATGGCGCACACTGTTCATCGCGACACTGCTCAACCCCAAAGCGGTCTTGTTTGCCGGCTCGATCTTTCCTGCAGCAGCATTCGCCAGCTGGCCAGCCTACCTCGGCGCCATCGGGATTTTCACCACGTTGCTTATTCCCATCGGACTGTTGTGGACAACCTTCGGCGCTGCGCTGGGGAGCGGCAGGCTGGCATGGATCCATGCAGACACCGCCCAGCGATTTGCATCGATCGTGTTGGGAACGTTCTCCGTATCGCTGGCATGGAGTTTGTTTCACCAGGGCATGCTGTAAATCTTGAACTCGACATTGCATTGCATCTAGGGATGCTCTGATCTATTCCACGTACCCGTCAACGCGCGGCTTGAACAGACGGCCAGTCTGCCCTGTGCCACGCAACACACCCTGCGGGCCATCTGGACGTCATGCCGGGTGCGTGGAATAGATCAGAGCATCCCTAAGGAAGCATCGCGGCCATCGCTACCCGACTCGCCATGCCCTAGCCTTACCGTCACAGGTCGCCGCAGGAGCCGCAACGATGACGCATTCGCTTCAGATCATTGGCCATATTCAGTCGAGCCTTCGCGCCACGAAAGATGCCCCGCGGCAAGGTTCGGAAGGCGCCCCGGATGCGTGGATAACGATAGAGCCCGCATTCGCGGCGTGCATGCATCGCATGGCCGAGGGCGACGACGTCATCGTGATCACGTGGCTGCACCAGGCCGATCGCGGCATTCTGGAAGTGCACCCGCGCGGTGATGCACGGACTCCTCTCACCGGCGTGTTTTCTACGCGTTCGCCTCATCGGCCGAATCCTCTGGGGCTGCATCGGGTGACGGTCTTGGAAATCGACGGACCGCGGTTGCGCGTCGGCCCCATCGAAGCGATCGATGGAACGCCGGTCGTCGATATCAAGGCAGTGCTTGATGACGTTTCGGATTCATAGCGAAGGTCAGATACCTGCCGTTTTCAGCGCGATTCGGAAGATACATGGCGAAGAACGCTTCAAGCGTTATCGCGTCTGTCATTTAAGGCTGCGCCATTTCTTGTAATGACAGCGATGCAGCCGCAGCATTTTCCTCTTGCCTTGCACGCATGCATGCACCGCGTGTCGTCACCGCGGTGCAATTCGAAACACCAGGCTCGCCCCGTTTTCCAGCGTGAAACGGGTGTACTCAAGATAGAAAGAAATCCGCAAAAGCGACGCGAGTCAAACGGTACTGCAGCGCAACTCGACGCTCGAAAAAATCTGCCTATATCACGCTACAAATAACGAAACCGCCGATTTTGAGCGGTGAAATGCAGCAGTTGCGAGGCGCTTGGGAGGGGACTGAATTTCGCAAGCAAGGTGAGTCATGCGAGAAATCAAATCCGCCCGCGCAGCAAAGCCGGATATCTCTGCTGCACATCCATCACCAACTCCCCAAACAACGTGTTGGCCCACGCAAACCAGCTACGCGTGAAATGCGTCGGATCATCCTGATCGAACGTCTCATGGATGAATCCGCTACCGGCATCCGTATCGCGCAACCACTTCAAGCATTGCCGTACTTCGGCAACATCACTGCTGGTCTGTGCGTACATCATGATCGACATCGGCCAGATCATGCGCAGCCCTTCATGCGGACCGCCGATGCCCTCAGCCGCCTTGCCGCGGAAGAAATACGGATTGCGCGGACTCCACACCAGCTCGCGCGTGCGACGATACAGCGCATCGTTGCGATCGCAGCAGCCTAGATAAGGCAGGCCGAGCAGGCTGGGTACATTGGCGTCGTCCATGAAAAGCTGATTGCCGAAACCGTCGATTTCGTAAGCCCAGAATTCGCGGCCATCCGCATCATGCATGCGGCCGTCTTTGTGCACAGCCTGCTCCACTTCGGCGGCCAGCGCTTCGCACTCGCCCGCGAACGGCTCATCCTTGTGCAGCGAACGACTCATCTGCGCGAGCTGGCGCAAGCTGAGCACGGCAAACAAATTCGCGGGCACGAACAAGGGATACGTGCAAGCGTCGTCGGAGGGACGGAACATCGAATGGATCATGCCGTTCGGCCGCGTGGGATTGCCGTAGCCGGCGAGCATCTGCGTTTCCGTCGGCACTTCCGACGTGCGCTGGAAGTGATACGGCCCTTTATCCTGTTTGCGCTGCTGCTCGCGGAAGGTCTTGAGTACCCGATGCATCGCTTCGCGCCAATCGTCGTCGAACGGCTCGGTATCGCCCGTCGCCTGCCAATAGCTGTGCGCAAGGCGAATCGGATAGCACAGCGAATCGATTTCCCATTTGCGCTCACCCACACCCGGCTTCATGTCCGTCACATCATGCACCGCCCACTTCAACGGTTTTGCATGCGGATCGGGCATGAAGGCGTTAGCGTAAGGATCGATGCGGATGCAACGCGCCTGGCGGCGAATCAGACCGCGAAACAGCTGCTGCAACGCCTTGTCCTGCTTCGCCAACGGGATATATGGCACTACCTGAGCGGACGAATCGCGCAGCCACATCGCATCAATGTCGCCGGTGATCACGAACGTGTCGGGCTTGCCATCGAGCGTGCCGAGTTCCACCGTGGTGTCGAGCGTGTTGGGGTAACAGTTCTCGAACATCCAGGCGATTTTTGGATCGGCGATGGAGGCTTTGACGCTGGCGAGTTGGTGCTCGACGGCTTGGCTGACGAATTTGCGTTTGGCTAGGAGAGGGCGCTGGCTGGTGTATTTGCTTGGATCACTTGCCGAGGTCGGTAATGCGAAGCCAGCCATGCCTGCGGCAGTAGCGGTGCTTATCAGCTTGAGAAAATCGCGGCGGGTTGACATTGCTTGAAGTGTCTCCTGGCGAGAAATAACGCCCTCCCTGCTACACGTAGGGGAGGGAGCAGATCAGGCATTCATTCTTACTTGGGCGACATCACACCCGCCAAATCCTGCACCAGCAAAGCCTGCTTCAACTTCTCCAACGCCAGCTTGCTGTGCACTGTCACCGTCACACTCTGCCCCGGCAACAAATCAAACGCATTGTCCGACACCTCAGCATCCAGATCGCCGAAGGAAATCCACACATTGCGTGCCAGCTTGTCGCTGCTCAGCATCAAGGTGTAGCCGTCCGAACCGGCTTCCAGCGAGGTATGAATCTGCGCCGCCGGCAAGGCCAGCGTCTTGGCTTCGTCGAAGAAAACCAGATTGCGCGAAACCACCTTGTCGCCATCCAGCAATTCAAACACCGTGAACGTCGCGTGCGGATCAGCACCATTGAGCAACTGCGCATCGGAGTAGCTAGCCACCTTCGTGCTGCTCAATGCGGGCAGATCGGTCGACGCCTGATGCTCGCTCAGCACCTTGCCGGAGAAATCCATCGTGCGCATACGCCAATGCAGTGTCGTCGGCGTCGTGCCATCGGAAACCAGCGACACGGTGGTCGCGCCGTTGTTGCGCAAGGCCGCGATCAACAACGGCGCATAGAACCGCCGTGCGTGGTATTGCAGCGCCTTCCAGCGACCGAAGTAGTCGATGCTGGCCCACGACGCGCCGGGCCATACATCGTTGAGCTGCCAATACATCGAGCCCATCGCCTGCGGACGCGAAGCGCGCAGATGCTCGGCAGCAAGCTGGATACCTTCGGCTTGCATCACCTGGCTCAGATAAACGAACGAAGCAAAATCCTTCGGCTCGCCATAGCTGCGCATGATGTACAACAGCAAGCGCTTATTGCCGTTGCCGCTGTCGAACTTCTGATGCGCGCGCATCACCGGCGATTCCGGCTGCAGATCGCCTTGGTCGGCAAACGCGTGGATCGTGCGCATTTCGGGGAAAGACTGCAGGCCGTACTCGGATTGAAAGCGCGGCGTGATGTTCAGATATTCGGTGACCGGCTTCGCTTCGCCGGACCAGACGTTCCAATAGTGATAATCGCCATCTTCCAGCACATTGGCCGGCCCTTCGTAATCCGTGCTTGGCGTGCTGGCCCAGTAGGGCACGGTGGGATCGTATTCGGTAACGACATTGCGAAGCGTATTGCTGAAGAGGTTCACCATGCCGGTCACCAGCTTCTCGCGCTCATCGCCTGAGATGGCCTTCTTCAGCGCCAGGCGATCGCCCCATCCATCCCAACCGGTTTGCACTTCGTTGTTGCCGCACCACAGGACGATGCTGGGATGATCGCGCAGACGCTTCACCTGCTCGATGGCTTCTTGCCGCGTGTTGTCGACGAATGCGGTATCGCTCGGCGGAATCGCACCGCCGAACATGAAGTCCTGCCACACCATCAGCCCGAGCCGGTCCGTCATTTCGTAGAACGAATCGGGCATGTAGTAACCGCCGCCCCATATGCGCACCGCATTCATGTTCGCGTCGCGCGCGGATTGCAGCACTTGCTTCATCTGCGCATCGGTCGCGCGGGTGGGAAAGCTGTCGAACGGAATCATGTCCGCGCCCTTGGCGAACACCGGAATACCGTTGATCACGAACGCAAAGCTCTTGCCCCAGGCATCTTTCTCGCGACGCAACTCCACAGTACGCAGGCCGGTGGCGTGTTGCGTGCTGTACACCTCGTGGTTGCCATCGCGCACGCTGACTTTGAACGTGTACATATCCTGCGCGCCGTAACCGGCCGGGTACCAACGTTTGGGATGCGCGATGCGCAATGGCAGGCTGACGGGATTGCTTCCCGGGTCGACCGTTACGTCCTGCTCTACGTGCGCAGCCGTCTGTCCGTCCGGACCCATCGCATCCACGCTGACGTGCAGCGTCTTGCTGCTGTCGGCGATGACATCCAGTTGTGCTGCAACTTGTGCCGCGTCGCCGCTCACGTAGTTCTGCCGCACATGGAAGTCATCCACGCGCGGGCTGTTCCAGCTATCCAGGTGTACCGGTTGCCAGATGCCCGCGGTAACGATGCGCGGACCCCAATCCCAGCCGTATTGATAGCCCGCCTTGCGCACGTAATTGGCCGTCTGTTTGCCCTTGGGTTCGTCGCCGAAAGCGGAATCGAACTCACCGGGCAACGCATACGGTTGCTTGAGCAGCCATGGCAACAAACGCTTGATTGGCGAATACAAGCGCACTTCCAGCGCGTTGCTGCCTTCGTGCAGCGAGGTTTTCACTGGCACGCGCCAGCGGCGGAACATGTTGTCCGCCGAGGTCAGCTTATGCCCGTTGAGATAGACGTCCGCAAAGGTGTCCAGGCCATCGAACACCAAGTCGACGTGATCGCGCGCGAGCGTGGCCTTGTCGACGGTGAAGCGAGTTTCGTACTGCCAGTCCGACAGACCCACCCATTGCACGCGGGCTTCGTTGTCGCGGTAATACGGATCGGGCAGCAGCTTCACCGCCATGAGGTCCGTCTGTACCGTGCCCGGCACCGTCGCGGCATGCCAGCGCGTGGTGTCGTGGTGCTCTTTCGCATGGGCGTCGCCTTCCAGCAGGCGGAACCGCCAGCCGCTATCCAGGCTTTGCGAGGTGGTCTGCGCCCAGGCATGGCCGGCCGCCAGCAGCAGCAGCAACAGCATGGCCATTTTCGGAAAACGCCGTGATACGCGCGCGGACAAACGGGTTCGTTCAAGCATGCTGCTCAACCGTATTTATATGGAGTGATGGAATCCTGCGCTGGCGCAGGGGCGATGACACGCCGCGGCGCATCCCTGTTTAGATCGATCTATATCAAGGACGGTAGCAGTTGGCTAGGGGGCGTGCATGCGGCATCGCAATAGGGTTCCCACAAACTGTAGTGCTGAGACGCCTCTATCTACCCGCCCGCGTCGGCTGCAACGTACATCCGCTTTCACCGCTCAGCCAGGCGTCCTTGTCGCGAATAATGGCTTGGGGTGGTAGCGAAGGTGTGGCGACCTTGACGCCGGATAGCTTTTGGACGGCTGTTCCAACTGCCACGATTTCGGTTAATCCGGGGCTGAGTTCAATGATTGTAGGTCTTGATACCTACGATTTCCTCGGCGTGAACTGTTGCCGCATCCTTAAACGATCGAAGGCATTTTCTCTTGCGTCATAGATCAAGGTGGTCAGATCGCTGATTTCGCCTTTCACAAATCCCTTGAACATGGCCTTCAGGCTGCCGATGGTACCCAGCGAATACACCGAGGTCGAAATCAGCAGCTTGATCGGCGCGTAGCCAAGGCTTGTCGTGTTTGTACTGGCAATAACCCCTGAGCCAACAAAGAAAAATTCGGAGTTGCCCGCGAGATTGCGCAGGTCGGACGAAACGCCGACCACGCCGTGCACGCCTTCGCGACGTGCTTCATCGGCCATCCGTTCGAGGGCAGCCCGCGTCCGTCATGGATCATTGAGGTGACAGCAGAGACTTCACCACCTATGGCGCCACGAAAAGCAGAGGACACACCGCCAAGAAATCCCATCGATTGAACGCTATTGCCCACCACGATGCCGCTGGGTTTCAAGCCTTTCAGTTGCATGCAATAAATTTCGTTTCCTGACAAACCGGTTACGGTCGGTTGCGCCATGTTCGTTTGTTCCCCCTGATTTAGATGAGCCACGCGAGCATTCGAAGGGTGCTTTGCCACCGGATGACGGGCAAGCGCTTTTGTAGGTTAGGGTTTGCACTCCAACCCACGGGTTACGGCACAAGCTGAAATGGTGCGCAAAGCTTGTCGATTTCGCGCCCTCCCACTCGTCAAGATTTCAGGGCGGACTCAAACACGACGTCCTGACCGATCCCCATCCTTTGCACGAGCAGGAGTAAGTCATGAAGCGATTTTTAGCTGTCTATATCGGAAACGAAGCGTCGATGGACGCTTCGGGATGGAACGCTTTGAGCGAGGCTGAGCGCAAAGAGCGCGGAAAGGCTGGCACGAATGCTTGGCACCAGTGGGTGGAAAAGCACAAAGCTTCGATTTTGGAAGTGGGCGCACCGCTGGGCAAAACGCTGCGGGCTTCCAAGCGCGGCACCGAGGAGGCCAAGAACGAGCTGGTCGCCTTTACGGTCGTGCAGGCGCAATCGCATGAACAAGCAGTGCGGTTGTTCGAAGACCATCCGCACTTCATGCTGTTTCCAGGTGAGTCGATCGAGGTTATGGAGTGTTTGCCGATGCCGGGCTGATCTCAGGCATCAGCGCTTCGTATCTGCTCCCTCTCCTGTCCACGCGGGGGAGGGAGTGGATCACGGCAGGCATCATCCGGCACTGCTTTTTCCCTCTCTTCTCTCACTCAATACCAGCAGTCGCACGCAGAAATTCCCGCATCTGCCGCCAATGCGAGCCTTCCCAGTACACGCGATGGCATTGATCACAGGTGACGAAGCGGCTTTGGCGCTCCAACACGCTCGATGGCACACGCTGAAGCACGGAAGCCTTGTCGATCTCATGCAGGGGGATGTTGCAGTCCAGGCATAAAGTGAAGGGTCGCACGCTGGCGCTCAGGTCCAGCCGCGCAAGCACTTCGCGTAATTGCTGAGGCGATTTCAGCGCGTGCACATAGCATCCGTGCGTGACCTCGCGTCGCTTGAGCATTTCACGGTCGCGGGTGAGGATGATGCGGCCTTCCTGCAGCGACAGCTCCACGATGCGCTCGTCCTCGAAATGATTGTCGTAGAGCGTGTCGAAGCCGCACATGCGCAACAAATGAGCCAGGCCGCCCATGTGGGCATCGGCCACAAAGCGCGTTGTGCGCAAGGGTTGCACGCGCACGCGTAATGCCTGCGTCACATCGAGCGCTTCGAATTTCGGATACACCGCTACACGATCGCCGTCGCGTAGTAGATGGTTGAAACCGGTGGATTTGCCGTTGACGAGGATCAGCTCGACTTCGGTGTGGGGTACGCCGAGTGCTTCGATCATGTGCTTGGTCGTCGCGGCGCGGGCGCAGTGCCGTTGGAATTCGCGCCGGCGCAGTGCGGGGGCGAGGAAATCGTTCAATTCCTCGTAGAAGCGGAAGGTTGCCGTGACCATGAAAACCTAACTATCTGCTGCAATCCACCCCTCCCCTACGGGTAGTAGGGGAGGGAGCGTGTTACGGCAAGGTGAAGTAGAACGTTGCGCCTTTGCCCTCTGCAGCATCCGCCCAGATGCGACCGCCGTGCCGGCTTACGATGCGTTGTACGGTAGCGAGGCCAATGCCGGTGCCGGGGAATTCGGCTTCGCTGTGCAAGCGCTGGAATGCAGAGAACAATTTGTCGGCGTATTTCATATCGAAGCCGACGCCGTTGTCGCGCACGTAATAGGCCATTTCGCCATAGGCCTTGGTTGTGCCGAATTCGATCTGTGATTCCTGGCGCTTGCTGCTGTATTTCCAGGCATTGCCGAGGAGGTTGTCGAGCGCCACGCGGAGCAGGCCGGGGTCGCCCTGAGTGGTAAGTCCGGAGGCTAGCTTGATCTGTATTTGCCGCTCGGGCGCCTGGCGTTTCAGTTCGCCTAGGGCCTTTTGCGCGAGATCGCTGAGGTCCACGGGATCGCGTCGCAGCTCGGTACGTCCTACCTGCGCAAGCATGAGCAGATCATCGATCATTTGGCGCATGGTTTGGACGGCTTGCAGCATATGCTCCAGGTGTCCTCTGGCTTCCGCATCAAGCTTTTCGCCCTGCTGCATCAACAACATGCTTGCGAAGCCATCGATGCTTCGCAGGGGCGCGCGCAGATCGTGCGCGGCGGAATGGCTGAAGGCTTCCAGCTCCTGATTCATGTGCGCGAGTTCTGCATTCAAGGCATTGCGCGCAGCGGCCATGGTCAGGTGCGTGCGCACGCGGGCTATGAGTTCCGGCACAGCGAACGGCTTGGCGAGATAGTCATCGGCGCCGCAATCGAGCCCCTCCAACACCGCTTCTTCGCCGGTACGCGCAGAGAGAAGAACCACCGGGATGGTGCTAGTCCTACGTTCCGCTCGCAGCGCTTGCAACAAGGTAATGCCATCCATGCGCGGCATCATGACGTCGCTGAGGATAAGATCGGGTGGATCGCGCAAGGCGCTTTCCAATGCCTCCTGGCCGTCGCCGACCGCTTCCACTTCCCAATAGGGGCGCAGCAGCCGCAGCAGATATTCGCGCATGTCGTTGCTGTCATCGGCAAGCAGGATGCGACCTGCCGCGTGGTGCGGTTGCTTTGCCATGGTCGATTCCACCGTGCGAACAGAAGAGGGTGTTGGTGGCGTGTCGCTGTGATCACCCGAGCGATTCCATTGTCTGGCTTCCAATACGAAGGCCGATGCCTTGGCCGATGGCGGAGCGGCAACGTGCTCATCAACAATGCTTTCGGCCGGCAGATGCGCCGTGCCGGCAGGTATGGCGACAAAGAAGGTTGTTCCTTCGCCTTGGACACTGGAAACGCCTACGGTTCCGCCGTGCAGTTTGGCGAGGTCTTGCACCAGCGCCAGGCCGATGCCGCTTCCTTCGAAGCTCCGCCCTTGCGATTGTTCGACGCGATGAAAGCGCTCGAAGATGTACGGCAGTTCGTGCGCAGGTATGCCTACGCCGGTATCGCGTACCTGCAATTGGGCATGCTGACCCAGCCAATGCAGGGAGACCTCGATCTCGCCTTGCAACGTGAACTTGAATGCGTTGGAGACCAGGTTGAGGACGATCTTTTCCCATTGCGCCTGATCGACATACATCGGCTCGGGCAGTGGCGGACAGTCGATGATCAGCCGCATGCCGGCTTGCACCACGAGTGAATCGAATGCGCTTGCCAACTCGTTGGTCAGCTTGGAGAGATCCGTAGGCACGAAGCGCAGCGGCAGACGTCCCGCTTCGATGCGGGTGACGTCCAGCAGGCTGTTCACCAGTCGAAGCAAGCGGATACCGTTTCGATGAACCACACTCAGCTCGTCACCGCTCAAAGGCGCATGCTTGGCGAATGCGTTTTCAATCGTGCCGAGAATAAGCGTCAGCGGCGTTCGAAACTCGTGACTGACATTGCTGAAGAAAGCCGTCTTGGCCCGATCGATTTCAGCCAACGCTTCTGCGCGTTGTTTTTCTTTTTGCAGGGCACGTGCCTTGACCATGGCATTGGCCACTTGATCGGCGGCGGCGAGAAAGAATGCGCGATAGCGCTCATCCAGCCTTCGATGCGGGCTGATCCCAGCAACGAGAAAGGCGGAAGGTGCAGCCTGGCCCGTGCGGTAGAGCGGAAGCACGATCGCGCTTTGCGTTTGCGCGTTCCAGCGACCCATGGGCATGGGGCCGAAACGAGCACTAAGATCGTCCACGATGATTTCCTGCCGGGATCGCATGACCGATGCAAATGGCCAGTCGTTCGCATCGGCCTGGTCGTCGATGGGTACTTGCGCGGACACCGCTTGTCCGTCGATCTCTTTCCAGCCATGGGCGGCGATGAGCCTTGCGCTTTGCGTCAACTCATCCACGCTGTAGGCCAGCACAAAGGGCAAATCCAGCGCGTTGGCGGCCAGTACGTCGACAGCGATCCGACAGGCTTCATGCTCAGATTTGGCATCGGCTGATCGCCTGGCCAGGTCGTGCAGCATGCGGATCTGGCGCTCGCTTTGAACTTTCACCGTGGTCTCCTGCACGGTGTTCAGCACGCCCGCAATGCTGCCGTCATCGCCGCGAATCGCACTGTAGGAGGACGTGAAATATGTCTCCTCAGCCATGTCTTCGCTGCTGATGAAGAGTTGCCAATCCTCCATCCATGTAGCGGGCCGGCCATCGTGGATGCTTTGCACCAAGGGCCCGGCTTCGTCCCACACTTCGGCCCAGCACTGCGCACCGGGTTGAGCCAGCGAGGCCGGGTGCTTGTGGCGAAGAATGGGACGATAAGCATCGTTGTAGAGCTGCAGCAATTCGGGGCCCCACCAAATCAACATGGGAAACCTGCTGCCGAGCAAGACGCCGAGCATGGTCTTCAAACTGCCAGGCCAGTTTTCGATGGGGCCGAGTTTGGTTTTGGACCAGTCGGTGTCGCGCATAAGCGCGTGCATCTCGCTGTCACCGGCGAACAGATCCGACCAAGCGCCTGCAGATGATTTAAGGCTCATCTCACGTCTCATGACGAGTAAATGGATGGGGCCGACGGCTTGTTGAGTTTTTTCCAGCGGGTAACGCGATCAATCCGTCCGCTTCAACCACTGGTGTTCAATTTGCTTGATCATGGCGCACGTATCTTTGAACCCGGCGGGTTTGCAAAGATAGCCGTTTGCGCCGTGGCGAAGGGCTTCGGCTTCGACTTCTTCTGCCGCAGATCCGCTGTAAATAAGCACCGGCACTTCTCTGGTCCGTTCCGCAGCACGCAATTGCGCCAACACTTCCAACCCATCCAGCCTGGGCAGATGCATATCGAGCAAGATGAGTTGCGGCAGTTGAGCAAAAGCAGGTTGCCCGTTGCCGAGCAACATATCCAAAGCGGATTGGCCATCGTAGACAGCCTGGATGGTGACTTGGGACTTGTTGATCTGCAGCGCGTACTTGAACAGATCCGCTGTCGTGGGGCTGTCGTCAATCAGCAGAATATCCGGCGCACTTGTGCTCATGCAGCACCCCCTGAGAAAGTCCACCCTGACCGCTCGATACCGACGCCGTAAAGACTAATCCAAACGGCGTGGAGGGTGTCAAATCTCAGGCGTTCGCCGTATTCGACAGCACAAAATCGATCGCTGCACAAACCGCGGCCACTTGTGCGGCAATGCATTGCTCCGGGCTTGCCTGGGGACTGTCCGGATAAACCTCGGTGGTTGTCGTATAGCGCGCCGCCGTAATACCCGCGCAAAGACCAAGCTTGCGCATCGGATATTCGATGACGCCCGGCGCCACCACGGGAGAACCGATGATCTGGCCGTTGCTGTCGGCCGGGGCGATATGGGTGACCTTCGCTACCGCCGCGATCACGGCCTGTTGAAACGCCGGTTGCGGATTCTCGCTGTCGTCCACCAGGTAGAAGCCGTCCGGAACGCCATCGGGCTCATGCGCGACGCCATCGCGAGCAGCCAAGGCCGGGCGAAATTCCGATTCGTCGGTGTCAGTGGTTTCGTGCAGGTCGATGTGCATCATCACACTATCGCGAAAATCCTCCACCAAGCGCATCAAGGCCGCCGACTCCTGCGCGGGGCTGTTTTTACGGAACGAACGGTTGGGGTCGATCGCCTGCGGGTTCCAGCGATGAATCCGCTCATACGCCCATGGGCTGACACAGGGCGCGACGATGAGATTGATTCGCCCTTCATAAGCCGATGCATGTTGCTCCAAAAACCGAAGCGCTCCATGCACACCGCTGGTTTCGTAACCATGCACGCCGCCGGTCACCAGCACATAAGGCGCTTCGTCCCGCCATTGGCGGCTCTTGATGGCCATCAGCGGGTAGGTTTCCGGCGGGTAACTCAAACGCCCGTATTCCACCACGTCGTAACGCGAACGCAGCGTGTCCACCACGCTCAACACGTCCTTCTCGTAGCTGCGATGGCGCGTCTGATTCATCAACCACGTCGCTATCTCGGCAGGGCCCCAGGGAGTGCCGGGTGTGCCGATGGGATAAGGGGCGGTAGTCGTCATGATGGGGATTGTTCCAAGGTCCAATCAGGGCAAGGCTGTAAGGCGAAGTAATGTAGCACTGGCGGTGAGGTGCAGCTTTGTCACAGTCTGCCGCTAACGTGCGTGCCGAATTCCTCCCGCAGGTGCAGCAAATGAATGGGTCTTACACCGTAACGCTGGGTGAGCGCGCAACGTCTGCGCCGACGACGTCGCAACCTGCGCAGGCATTTGATCTGTTCTCCACGCGCATCTGGCAGGTGCCGCTCAAGCAACTTGCGCCCCGTTTTGCAGAGTGGGTGAAAGCCATTGAAACCATGCGGGCGGCTGCGCCGGTGCCGGCAGGGCGAACCAATCGCGGTGGATGGAACAGCACGGACAACGCAGTGCTGGATCAGCCTATTTTTTCCGAGTTGAATCAGGCGGCGCGGCATTATTGCTTGCAGGCGTTTGCGCAGATGGGCTTGGGCACGCCGGCGTTTTCCTTGCAGTCGTGGGTGAACATCCATGATCGCGGCGGCTTCAATTTTCAGCACATGCATGAAGGTGCGTTATTAAGCGGCACGTTCTATGTGCAGGTGCCGGAAGGATCGGGCGCGCTGGTGTTCAAGGATCCGCGGCCGGGGGTGTTGAATGCCTACGCCAAGGGCAACGGGGTGAATGCGTACAAGGACATCCAGCTGCGTCCGTTTGAGGGATTGCTGGTGTTGTTTCCGCATTGGCTGGAGCATTTTGTGGAGCCGCATGGCAGTGATGTGCCGCGGATCTGCATTCCCTTCAATGCGTTGAAGATTTGATCTTGCCTTACCGTCATGCCGGCGAAGGTGTTTCGTACCAGGACATAGTTCGCCGGAATAACGACGAGGCGGAGTAAGGGGTGCCCAGGAGGACCATCTCTTCACAAAACCGTCACAAGCGACCCATAGGCTCTTGGGCGGTGTGGGCACGGTAGCCTGTTTCGGCAAATACGCTCGGAGGAGGCTCGGTGCGCGAAAAGCATGCGTGGTCGACGTTGTTCGCGGAAAAGCGTGCAACGCTGAGTAACTATTTTCTTCGTCGCGTTGCGCATCGCTGGGATGCGCAGGATATGGTGCAGGAAGTTTATCTGCGCCTGCTGCGCATCGAGCCTGCGGATGCGGCCAACATTCGCAGCCCGGAAGCGTATCTGTTCACCGTGGCCGCCAATCTGGTGAAAGAGCATGCCGTGCTTCGCCAGCAGCAGCCGTTGGGCAGCGATGAGCTGGAGCAGGTGGTGGAGCATCTCGTGGCACCGGCCAACGTGGAAGCGGATATGGACAGCGAATCGCGGCAGAAGCGGTTGGGTGCGCTGATCGATCGACTTTCGCCCAAGTGCAAGGCGGTGCTGATCATGCATTACCGCGATGACATGTCGTATCGCGAAATCGCCGAGCGCATGTCGATCTCCACCCACATGGTGAAGAAATACATTGTCAAAGGACTGGCCGCTTGCCGCCAAAGGATGGCCGACTATGAGTGAATCGACCCATTTCGACGCAGCGCGCCAGGCACGACGGATCAGCGAGCAGGCGGTGACCTGGTACATCGAGCTGCAGGAACCGCTCGGCGAGCGACAGCGTGTAGCGTTTCTGGATTGGTTGCGCACGTCGCCGCAGCACGTGGCGGAATACTTTGCGGTGGCGCGCATGCACGGCGACCTGAAGGCCGCAAGCGCATTGGAAAAGCTGTCCGCGGAAGCGCTGGTGGAACAGGCCCGGCACGAAAATCCGGTGGTGCTGTTTCCCAAGGTGGGACGCCCCATACCTCTCGAAAGGGATACGCACGCCGTACGCGCCGGCCGTGGGAAACGCCTGCTGGCCGGATTGGCCGGTGTGGCCGCCATCGTTACCTTGGCCTGGCTGGGGGTGACGCATGGGCTTGCGCCCGGCGCAGTTTCCCCGCAACGCGAGGTGCAGAACTATGCGGGTAAGAACGATGCGGTGCGCTCGTTGAAACTGGCCGACGGCACCCTGGTGCAGCTGGATCGGAACAGCATGATCGAGGTGCACTTTGACGATCATTATCGCCGCATCGACGTCATTCGCGGCCACGCATTGTTCGATGTCGGCAAGGATGTAACACGGCCGATGCTGGTGAATGTGGGCGGTCACGTCTTGCAGGACATTGGCACGGTCTTCGACGTGAAACGCGATCCGAAGGGCGATACCTTGACCGTGATCAGCGGCCGCGTGCGCGTGTTGAACGGATCGAATGCCTCGCCGCCGAGCAGCGACGCGCTGGCCGACCTTACCGCGGGGCAGCAGATCGAACTGGGTCCGGCAGTTATCGGGCCGGTGCATCCGGTACAGATTCCGCAAGCCACCGCCTGGTTGCCGGAAGAGATTCGCTTTCAGCGCGAAACCATTGCGGATGTCGCACGCCGCTTCAATGCCTACACCGTCAAACCCTTGGTGATCGAGGATGAAGGCATTGCCGGCAAGCGCATCAGCGGCCTTTTTCATGCGAACAATCCGCAGGCATTCGTGGCTTATCTGTCGACCTTGCCGAATGTGCGCGTGATCGAGGGTGCGGATCGCACTCGAGTAGTCGCGGCACATCGCATGCGCACTGAGTAGCGCGAGCTCTTGCTTCCTCCCCTACGCGTAGTTAAGGGAGGGGACCGTATGTGGCAAGTTAGAAACTGAAACGAAACCCCTTGCAGCTGTAAGAAAAAATTCACCGAGCAGGGGGTACCCGGTTTCTCGCCGGGAGACTCTTGAGTAGTAATGGCGGGCGATTTGCGCAAGATGCGGCAACAACGACCTGCCACCGTTACCTACCCAAGGCTGCCCCCACATGCGTAATCGTCTGGCACTTCATATCGCCCTGATATTGGGCACAAGCGTTCCCCTGCTGGCGTTCGCACAATCCACAGCAACTACACCCCATACCACTGCCATTGCGCCCATGCCGCTGGCCAAGGCGCTGGAGAATTTCTCGCACGAAGCCGGTTTGCAGATCGTCTACGGCTCCGAAATCGCAGACAGCATCCGCAGCCCGGGGGCCGATGCGGGACTGCCGCCGGAACAGCAACTGCGCCAACTCTTGGCGGGCACGGGCTTGAGCTACCGCTTCGTAACGCCGAACACGGTGACGATCGTCCCGGGAAACGTGGCAACCAATGCGGGCAGTCCGGCCTCCGCTGCGGTAGCGACGGCCGGTAGTGCAGGCGCCCAAACGATCGATAGCGGTTCGGTGCAAACCAGCGGCGACAAGACCGCCAAGAATCTTTCGCAGGTCGTGGTCACCGCGCGTTCCGGTGTAGACGTGCGCACGCGTGCGCAAACCAGCTATTCGATCACCACCATCGACGAAGATCGCCTGCGCATGCAGGCGCCGACCAGCGTGACCGAAGCCGTGAAATCCGTACCGGGTTTCTGGGTGGAAGCCTCCGGCGGCGAAGCGAGCGGCAACATTCGCGCGCGCGGCATTCCGGTCGACGGCTTCGGCTCGGTGAATTTGCTGGAAGACGGCATTCCGGTGCAGCACGATCCGGCCTTGGGCTACCTCAATGCCGATCAGGCATTTCGCCTGGACGAAACGATCGATCGCGTCGAAGTGGTGCGCGGCGGTCCGTCGTCGATTTTCTATTCCAATGCACCGGCTGGCGCGATCAACTTCATTCCGCGTCAAGTCGATGACATGCCCGAAGGCCTGGTCAAGTACACCGCGGGCAACTACGGCCTTGGCCGACTGGATTTCTGGTATGGCACACCGGTCGGCGATGGCTGGAAGCTAAGCGCCGGCGGTTTCTTCCGCATCGATCACAACATTCGCAATCCGGGATTCAACGGCGACAACGGCGGTCAGTTGCGTGCCACGTTGTCCAAGCAATGGGAGAATGGCAACTTCAGCCTCGACGTGAAGCGCCTCGACGATCGGGTCTATTTTGATCTCGGCATTCCGCTGTATCGCAACCCAAGCGGCGAGCTGGTCGCCGTGCCCGGCTTCAACGGCAACTATGGCACCGTGGCCGGCCCCGACACCGAACACATGCAGCTGCAACAAGGCAACGGCAGCTACTACAACTTCGACAACACGGCCGGCACCGACGTGAAGCGTACCCAGCTCACGGTCAAGTTCGACTACAACCTGTGGGACAACTGGAAGCTCGCCGAGGACCTGCGTTACAGCGACACCAACGAGATACGCAACGGCGTGTATCCCAACGCGATCGAAACGTCTGCCGCGCTGTATGCCTCCGCGCAAGCACGCTTGAAGCAGTACTACCCGGCGGCTGCCGGCATGCAGCTGCAGTACGCGGACTCGGGCGCGATCTTCAACAACGCCAATCAGAACGGCAACGGCCTGGTGATCCTGGGCGGCCTGCGTGGCATCACCTTGCCGGTGGACGAACTCACCAGCAACACGCGCCTGATGCGCAAGTTCGAGTTCGGCGACCAGACGCATGACGTGACGCTGGGTTATTACCACGCGCATTTCAACCAAAGCTTCGATCGCTTCTCGTCCACGGTGTTGCTGGACTCCGAAAACAACGCGAAGCTTTTGAATCTGGTTGCGGTCAACGCGGCAGGTACGCCCATCGGCACGCTGACCCATGACGGTATCTACAACAATGGCTACGAATGGGCGCACGCGCATGGCACCTCCGATACGGATGCGTTCTACGCGTCGGACGAGTGGCAGGTCACCGACAAGCTGCGTATCGACGGTGGCGTGCGTTGGGAACGCGTGGACACCCGCGGCTGGACCGAGCTGTCGACCAACGCGAACCTGGGTACGCCGTGGAGTTCGTCGATCCTCACCGGCAACGGGCAGTACGCCAGCTACGATCACAGTTTCCACAAGTTGGGCTGGACGGTCGGTGCGAATTATCAGTTCAGCGATCACCAGGGCGTGTTTGCGCGCTACACCTCTACCTTCCGTTTGCCGAACCTAAGTTCATACATCACCTCGCCGACCGCCACGCCGGTCATACAGACGATGGTGCTGCCCGAAGTGGGCTACAAGTTCGCCAATCGCTACATCGAAACCTACGAGACATTCTTCTACACCCGCTACAACAACGTCGGTTTCAGCAACTACGTGTTCAATCCGAACACCGGCGTGTCGACGCCGCAGCAGGGTTACGCGAACACGGAAACCTACGGCCTGGAACTGGAAGGCACGATCTATCCCACGAAGTGGTTCGATCTGCAATACAGCGCCACGTTGCAGGATCCGCGCTACAAAGGATTGCGCTATACCGTCATCCAGGCGGGCGCGCCGGTGCTGCTCGACTACAACGACAACTATCTCATTCGCGTGCCGCGCAAGAGTTTCCGCATCGTGCCCGGCGTCAATCTGCTCGACAACAAGCTGCGCTTGCAGCTGACCTATGAGTACGAGGGCAAGCGTTTTTCCGATACCGCCAACTCGGTGGTGTTGCCGCAGTACAACACACTGAGTTTCAGTGCGCGTTACCAGGTTACGCCGGCGTTGTCGTTCTTCTTCTACGCGGACAACCTCAACAATTCGCTGGGCTTGACGGAGGGCAATCCGCGCTCGGGCGAGTTGAAGAGCAGTGATGCGGGCGCGACGGTGTTTATTGCGCGGCCGTTGCTGGGGCGGTCGTTCAGGGCTTCGGTGATGTATCGGTTTTGATTGATCGAAAGAGCTTTATTTTGTCTCCTTATGTCTGATCTTGCCTTGTCGTCATTCCGGCCTGCGCCGAAATGACGGTGATGCAAGAAAGGGTATCGCAGCCAGCGCGCACCTAAAATTAAAGCGATCGCCGTCATGAACGTACAACGTCGTCTACACGCACTTCCTTTGCTCGCACTGTTCATAGTGCTGCTATGCCTGACATGCGGTGCAAAAGCAGAAGGCGATAAGCCGGACCTGACCCTGAAAGGTCAAATCCATGCCAACGAAAACCGCACCTATCATCCCGTCACGTTCCAGGTGCCTGCGAACGTCACTCGCATCACTGTCCAATTCGACTACAGCGGCCGCGACCAGCACACCACCATCGATCTCGGCTTGCTCGGTCCCGATGGTTTCCGCGGGCAGGATGGCTTCCGCGGTTGGAGCGGCGGCAGCAAGAAACTTTTCACCGTGAGTGCGACGGATGCGACGCCATCGTTCCTGCCCGGCGCCATCCGTCCGGGACGCTGGACGCTGCTGCTGGGCATTCCCAATATCCGCACCAACGTTACGGCGGACTACACGGCAAAGATCTGGTTCGGCCATGCGGGCGATCCTGCGTGGTTGCCCGAAGTGCTGAATCCCCCGCTGCGCAACCAAGCGGGTTGGTACCGCGGCGATCTGCATATGCACGGCGCGCACAGCGACGGTAGCTGCACCAGCCAGAGCGGTAGCCAGCGTGTACCGTGCCCGCTCTTTCTCACTATTGAAGCCGCACTGCAACGCGGGCTCGACTTCATTGCGTTGAGCGATCACAACGCTGTATCGCAAGCGAACGACATTCGTGAGCTGCAACCGTATTTTGATCGCCTGCTACTGATCGCGGCGCGCGAACTCACTACCTTCTATGGACACGCGAATCTGTTCGGTACGGATGAGCCGGTGGATTTTCGCGTGGGCAGCTCCGGCGTGCCGGACTGGAATGCCTTGCTGCGCGAAGTCGCCAAGGTGCACGGGCTGATTTCGATCAACCACCCGATCCGTCCCGATGACGAAACGTGCATGGGTTGCGGTTGGGCGCCGGACAAACCCGTGGACATGCACGGCGTGCAGGCAATCGAGGCGGTCAACGGCATGGATGCGATGCTGCCCGATACGGGTATTCCGTTCTGGGAAAAACTGCTGAGCCAGGGCTATCGCCTCACCGGCGTGGGCGGCAGCGACAATCACGATGCCAAGCAGTCGCTCACCGTGCTGGGCGGTGGGTTGATCGGCACGCCGACTACGGTGGTGCACGCCAGTGAGCTGTCCATGCCGGCCGTTCTCGCGGGGATTCGCGCCGGGCACGTCTTTATCGATGTGCAGGGTACGCGTGATCGCATGCTGGATCTCACGGCACAAGCGGGACAGCAATCGGCGGAGATGGGCGATGCGCTGACGGTGCCAATGGGTGCATCGGTGCGTTTCACCGTCAAAGCCTCGGCACCTGAAGGGGCCAAGGTGGAAATGATCGTAGACGGCAAGCCATGGCAGCCGACTGCCGATCCGGTCGTGCATGGCCATTTGGATCGATCAATGGACTGGGTCAGTGACGGACAACGGCACTGGATCCGTGCGAACGTGCGTGGTTCGGCCGGGGAGCTTTTGCTGGTAGGCAACCCGATTTACGTCAATCTGAAGGCCCATCCGTAGCGGTAGGTTGGGGTGCGAACCCCAACAGGATGATGCGAGCATGGCCATGTTGAGGTCCGCACACCAACCTACGCCGGGATAGCGCCCAGACAGCCGTCCATCTGGCAGGACTTTTGCTTCCCTTCCGATAAGTGGGTTCGCCCGCAACCGCGAAGGGCTCAATCAGTCAATGTCCGCCAGGCGCAACCCCTATGAGCTATGGCCGATTTTTGCGGCCTTTGTGCTGTCCGGCGGCCTGTCGTTCTATGCGCTGGCGCTGGCCCGGGCCAATCACACGCCGGTCGTGTTGTGGCTGGCCAATGGCGCGTTGATCGGTCTACTGGTGCAAAAGCCGCTCACCCGTACCTGGCCGCTGTTGGCATCCGCGTTTCTTGGGTTGGTCTTGGCCAAGCTGTGCCTGGGCGATCCACTCGCGCCGACCCTGTTGATCGGCCCTTGTCATGCGTTGGAAACGGTGATCGTCAGCGAAGCTATTCGCCGGCGCTTTCCCCATCTCTCACCGCGAACGCGCTTCATGGATCTGGCGCGTGTCGGCGTGCTGAGTGCGTTGATCGGCAGCCTGTTGTGCGCGCTGGGCATGATGAGCATTTTGCACCTGTGGTCCGGTGCAAACGTGCTGGTGAGCTTGAACACGCTGTTCCGCGCGCATTTCGTGGGCATGGTTATCGCCGGCAGCACGTCGCTGGTAATGGTGACGCCCAGCCTGCGGCACATTGAGCCGGGCAAAACCTGGATATTGGTGCGCGACTTGCTGTTGATGACCGCGATTACGGGCGGTGTGTTCCTGGAATCGCGCATACCGATGGCTTTCATGATCTATCCGCCGCTGTTGCTGCTGGTGTTCCGCCATCGCTTCGTCGGCATGGTGATGGGCATGGCGATCCTGTCGCTGGTGATTGGCCTGGTCACGACGTTGGACGTAGGTCCGTTCAATCTCGTGATGAACGGGCCACCGGGCTTTCATGTCGTCATGGCGCAAGTCTTCATCGGCGTTTCCTGTTTCGTGACGCTGCCCATTGCGCTGGCGCTGGCGGATCAGGATCGGCTGCGCAATCGCATTCGTGAAAGCGAGCTGCGCTACCGCATGCTGGCCGAACACAGCGGCGACTTGGTGATGCGTATTCGTGCCAACGGCGATCGCATGTACGTATCGCCCTCGGTCAAGGAACTGCTCGGTTGGGAAGTGGACGATTTCCTGAAGCCGCGGCCCGATCTGATCCATCCCGATGACCGCGACCGCATCGCTGCGGAAGTCAAAAAGTTGCGCGAACAAGGCGGTACCACCACCGCCACCTACCGCTTGCAGCACAAGGACGGCCATTATCTATGGATCGAAGCGTTCGCACGCCTGGTGCCCAGTCCGGACGGCGATGGCGCGATGGACATCATCTACACCGGCCGCAACGTCACCGAGCGCGTGCGTATCGAACACGCACTGATGGAAAGCCAGGCGCAATTGCGCACCATCACCGACAACATGCCGGCCATCATCGCGCGCATCGACACCCACTGGCGTTACACCTACGTCAATCGTTTCGTCGAGCAGGTGTCCGGCAAGACGCCGTCACAGATCATCGGCAAGACCGTGCGCCAGGTGCATGGCGATGCCGTCTACGATCGCCTGAAGCACTATCTGGAACGCGCCTGCGCGGGCGAATCCATGTTGTTCGAATACGAGGTCAAGTACCACGACAAGCCGTTGCACTTCCAGGCGCATTACGTGCCCGACCTGGATGCGGATGGCAAAGTGCGCGGCGTCTACGAACTCACCACCGAGATCACGCACATCAAGAACGTGGAGCGCGAACTGCTGCGCTTGGCGCATCAGGATTCACTCACCGGCCTGGCCAACCGGCGCTACTTCAGCGAACGCGTGCCGGCACTGCTGGAACTGGCACAACAACACAATGTGCCGGTGTTGCTGGCGCTGGTGGATATCGACAACTTCAAATCCATCAATGACACCTACGGCCATGCCATCGGCGACGTTGTTCTGGCCGAGGTGGGACAGTGCCTGCAAAAGCTGGTACGCGAAAGCGAACTGGTTGCGCGGATTGGCGGCGACGAGTTTGTGGTTTTGAGCTGCGACTTCGGCAACGTCAAACACGCCGACGGGTTTACGCAATCGTTGTGGGAGCGCCTGCACATGACGGTCGACGCCGGCGTCGCGCAAGTGGCGGTGAAGATGAGTGTGGGTGCGGCCGTCTGCAAAAACGAAGCATCCGTCGATGGCTTGATGAAACTGGCCGATGAAGCGCTGTATCAAGCCAAGGAAGCGGGCAGAGACACTTACCGCGTACTCACCCGTGGTTTCTACGGCGATGGACATGGAAAAGGCAAGCACGACAGCCACGACCACAACCCCAGCCACAGCGAAGAAGTGAAGGTTCGCCACGCATGACGGCGCCCACGGCGGATGCTGTGATCCTGGCATGGAAAAGGCGTGCACTAGCCGTGATGGTGCGCGCTGCAACCGGCAAACGGGCTAAATCTACGCAGCCCGCTCAGCAATATCGCGATGTTCTTCACCCGATTTGCACCGCGCCATGCCGCACCTATGCGCATGATGGCCCCACTTCTAGAGCACGGAGGACATCATGGATAAAAATCGTATCGAGGGTACGAAACACGAAATCAAAGGCAACATGAAAGAAGCAGCCGGCAAAATAACCGGCAATCCCGCGCGCGAAGCAGCCGGCAATATCGAAAAAAATGCCGGCAAGATCCAGAAAGAACTCGGTAAGGCCAACGACGAAGCGCGCAAACATCACCGTTGATAACAAGGGAGCTGGGCTGCAGGTTTTTCAAAGGAGCGACGAAAGAAGTCGAGGCGACTTCCCAAGGGACAGAGCAGAAAGAGGGCGCGTTGGGGCGCCCTCTTTGCTTTTGTGGGTTTCGCGAGCTGTGTAGCCCCCAAGGATGCTCTGATTTATTCCGTGCACCCGGCATGACGTCCAGAAGGCTTGCAGGGTGTGTTGCGCATACAGTGCGGCGACGGGTACGTGGAATAGATCAGAGCATCCCTAAGCCCAATTCACCGCACCCGAGTTTGGTGCTCTCTTAGCGCCGCAACAACCGGCAAGCGTGCAGACATCCGCGGTCACACGCACTCAAACAACGCCATAAACCCAAAATCCATATGCAACTGCGAGTGGCAATGAAATAGCGAAAGCCCGCGCTGATCGGCCGTAAAGTCGATCTCCATGGTCTGATAGCCGCCGAGCATCGCTACATCCTTGCGAATACCGCCCACCGGTTGCCCCGCGACACGTGTGATCTCGAACGTGTGGCGATGCAAATGTATTGGATGGATGTCGTCGCTGGCGTTGTGCATGCGCAATCGATAGCGCTTGCCGTAGTGGAGCTGCAACATCGCCTTTCTACGCTCCATGTCGAACGCCACATCGTTGATCGTCCAACGGTTGAAGCCATGTTCGGCGGCATTCTGTTTGGCAAACGTCAGGTCGATGATCTCGTCGGGCATAGCGGGTTTGACGCCGGGTTGCGCAAAATGGCGGTAATCCCAGCTCGACGGCTTCGGCTTGCTCCATTGGGGCTTGCCACGATGACCGGCGTACTCCACCACGATGCCCATGCCGTGGCTGCGATCGTCGTCATCGAGATCGCCAAGCACCCACACCCCAGGGCGTTTCATGTCGACGACGGCGCTGATGCGTTCGGCGGTTCCCAGCCAGAGCACCGGGACATCCGCAGGGTGCGGCACCGCGTTGCCATCCAGCGCCACCACTTTGAAGGTGTGGCCGGGCAAGGCCAGGCTGCGTATCTCGGTGGCGCTGCCGTTGAGCACGTGAAACAACACGCGTTCGCCGGGTTTCACGCGGATCGGTTCGCCGTGGCCGAGCATGCGGCCATTGATGGCAAACGCTTGATAGCCCACTTCATAACCGTGCGGCTGTCCTTGGGCCAGCGATGCCTTCATCGCCGATTCGCCACGCTCCTCCAATGCTTGCTCGTGCTCGGCCGGATGCAGGAAGTCCATGGCCATGTCGCCGCCCTGGCTGAAGAACGGATCGAATTCCTTTAGCACCAGAAACACTTCGCGATCGTAATTGCCCGGTTCGTGACGCGGCTCGATGTACACCGGTCCCACTTGCCCGCTGTACTGCCCGCGGGTGAGATCGTCACCCGCTACGACATGCGTGTGATAGAAGCGAAAGCCCGCAGGCCCTGGTACGAACGACAGCCGGCGCATGCTGCGTGCCGGAATGAAAGGCGTGCCTTCTTCCTGCGAACCGTCGATGTCCACCGGCACGGTTTGTCCATGCCAATGCAGCTGTTCCGGCCTATCCGTGTCGTTGTAGACATCCACGACCATGGGCTGCCCTTCGCGCAACCGGATCAGCGGGCCGGGAAACTGCCCGTTGTATGTGGTGGTGGAGACGATGTGATCGGGCGCCAGTTCGACCAGGCTGCGCGCGATGTGCAGGGTGTGATCGGCCTTGCCCGCAGGCGCCGAAGCAGCAGGTGTCGCTGCGCGCAACAATGCCGGTACGCCGCCTGCGGCGGCAGCAAGTGTGCCGAGTTTCAAGAATTGGCGGCGATCGATCGGCATACCGGTTCTTCTCCGTTTCATTCGCGCCGGCGCAGGCGCAGATAAGTGAACGCCTGGATCGATCCCCAAGGCGTCACGTGCACGTCACGCGCCGACGCCATGCGCTCGAATTCGCTGCCGAATTGCTTGCTCAACGTGTCCGCGTCGTAGCGTGCCACTTCAAGACCGCTGCATTGGTTGGGGCCGTCTGCCGCGAACGTTGCCACAATCACCGTGCCGCCGGGTGCAACGCTGCGGAGTACTGCATCCACGTACGCCGACTTCGCCGCAGCGCTGGTCAGAAAATGAAACACCGCACGGTCGTGCCAAAGCGCATAGTGGCGAGCAGGCATGAAGCGCTGGACGTCGTGCACCAGCCAATGCACACGCCGTGCCCTGGTTGCACCTAGGCGCGCCTTGGCTTGTGCAAGCGCGCGGGAAGAAATATCGAGCACACTGACGTCCGTGTGTCCCAGATCAAGCAGATAGTCCACCAGCGTGGACGCGCCCCCGCCTACGTCGATCAAGGGTGCATCGAGCGCCAGACCGCTATCGGCAATAAACGCCAGCGAGGTGTTTGGACGCGTCTGAAACCAACTTACCGCGTCGGCGCTTTTGGTTTCATAGACCTGTTCCCAGTGATGGCGAGGGTCGACCATGGCGAGTTCGCTCGGGGGATATCGCCGCCATTATCCGCCCGGAGCGTCGCTGAATGCATGTTCGTGCTGCTTGCCGCTGCGGCAGGCTCTTCCACTTCCCCACAAAGCCCTTCCCTGCAGACGCAGGGAAGGGCTTGCATCACGGCCAGCGCCGGCCGGATTCAGAACGCCAGCCATACGTAGAAGTAGAGCGTATTGTTGTCCGTCGCCCGCCGACCTGCACCATCCACGTTGTAGACCAGCCCGTTGAAGCGCGTGTACCAGGTGTATTGCAAACCCAGCCGCACGTTGGCGTTGGGCTGCGCCCAGGAGCTGGCTTGTCCGAACGGATTCCAATTCAACTCCACGATGCCGCCGTTGGTGTCGGGGCTGCCGTTGTTGCCGTAAAGCGTCAAATCCTTGCTGCCGTCATTAGCGAACGCGCCCAGCGTTGCGCCCCAGGTGTTCTTGTACCAATAGCTGACGTTGGCGTTGAGCGCATGCAGATTGTTGTGGAGGTTGGAAGAACCGCCTGCCGCGTACGTCGCATCCAATCGTTGTTGTTCGGTGAGATACAGCAGGTTGGCCGTCACAATGTGGTTGCTGCCATTCAGCAGCTGATAGCTGGCATCCACACCGATGTCGCGGAACTTGTCGGTCGGCCCGGCCATCGCCACGGCGTTGCCTTGATCGTTGGTGCCGACCTGACCGCGCGAGGCGTTGAACAGGAATCCGCCCACTTCGACATTGCCATTGGCAAGGTTCCACGTATACGCCACACGCGCATACGGCGACACACCGGAAAGTCGGCCGCTGAAGTCGGCATTGACGTCGCGCAGAAACGCCGGCGACAGCGAACGGTAGATTCCCGCTTCCACGTACAGCGCGTTGTTGAACTGTGTATAGGCGTTGAGACCGACCACCTGTCCCGCGAGGCCGCCCATCAAGATCGGCGCAGCAGGTGCGCCAGGTGCGAGATCCGGCGCCATGTAGGGAAACTGCCACGCCGGTGCGGTGTTGAACACGTCGGAAACGCTCGGGTTGTTGTTGAGCGACAGACCCCAGATGGCCGGTTTCCCATGCAGCGTAAAGGAGCGCGCGTAGCGCAGATCGCTGTTGTCCCAACCCAGCAATCCGCCATTCTGCGAATAGGTACCTTGCGCGAGGATGCCGAGGTTGTCGGTAATGCGTCCCGCCACGAAGATCGAAGCCTGCTGCAGCTCGGTATTGTCGTTGGTGTTGAAGTTATTGGCCGGCGGAGATGTCTGCGCGGCAGCCGTATGCGTGTATGTTTCCACCACCATCAGCGACAGTGGCACCTTGGTGTCGTTGCCGACCTTGAGGGTATAGCCCATCAGCTTGAACTGACGGCCGAATGGCGTGAGCTGCGGCCCGAACCCGCCGATATGGCACGCCGTGCATGGCTGGTGCGTCTGACGCGCGAACGCCGGCACCGCGCGGCTGTTGGTCGGAAACAGCAGCAACATCAGGACCAGCAGGCTTATGACGAAAGCCAGCCCGCTGGCCAGCAGGCGATCCGGCGATGCGCGAACGAGTGTGCGTGCGATGATCATCTTCCTTCCCCTTTTTCCCCAGCATCGAGGTTGGGCAAAGCTTGCTTCGGGTGAGACGAGGTTGGTTTGATTTGGATCAAACCCAAAGCGCTTCGCATACGTAGGCTGGCATCATCCAAACGCGCTCGGAGAAGGTCCATGTCAGATCGCGAAGAAATGTTCGAATCGCGCCGTAGGTTCCTGCAATTCACGGCCGCCGCCGCAGTGGGTGCTTGCCTGGGTGGCTGGTCCTTGTTCGCCAGGGCGGGTGACTTGCCGCATCTGACCATCGCCGATCCCACGGCCAAAGCGATGAGTTACGTGGAAGATGCCAGTACCGTGAACAACGCGCTGTTCAAATCCGGCAGCATTTGTGCGAACTGCCAGTTCTATCACGGGCCTGATGTGGGTTATGGCACGTGCCAGCTGTTCCCGGGCAAAGCGGTGAATGCGAAGGGATGGTGTACGTCTTACACGCCGAAGAAGGCGTGACGTAAGTTGGAAGCAAACCCTTCGTCCGCTGTTCCCGGCGAAGCCTGCTATTCACCTCGATGCCATATCGAAGCGAGTCGTCATGGCGGCGAAGCGGTACTTCATCATGATGCGCCAGGATACAAACCCCAACATCACCACGTCGAAGGGCAAGAATGTCAGGGTTCGCACACCCCTGCACTGCTCAAATCGGTATCTCCAAAATCGCTTTCACCGTCCACTTGTCGCTCGCATCGTTCAAGCCGCGGCCGATGCCGAAGTTGAAGGGAATCAGGCCGCGCGTCACATCGATCGCCGCAAACACTTGCTGGTTCTGCCTGCGCGCCGAATCGAACTGGCCGATGCGGCCGAAATCGTTGTAGTACTCCACGCCGACTGCCGTGCCGCTCCACACGGTTCTCGCCACTTTCAATGCCGGCGCGAAATCGGAGCTGCTGCTGCCGTAGCGCGGATGGAACGTAGCGTCCACCACGGGGTTGAAAGCGATCAGCCATAGCGGACTGCGATAACCGATGATGGGTCGCAGTTCGACCGCCGGCCGTCCTTGCTCAAGGCGTTCGTTCACTGCCGATACTTCCACGTTCAACCCCAGGAATGGACCTGCGCCGCTGTCCCCAGGTTTGATCGGAATCCACTTGAGGCGCACGCGCGGCCCGGCGAAATAATTGGTGCCCGCTGCATCGTGCAGAAAGGGCAGATAAAGCCCGGCCTCCAGCGTATCGGTAATGCCGTAGGACCATTCCATGGTGGTGCGAAAGCCGTGGTCAGGCGGAATTTCGCCGGGATAGGCGGGCGCGGATCGACCATCGGGCGAGGTATTCAAATGCAGTTCCAGGCCCAACTGGCCGCGATGATTGATGCTGTCGTCGTACACCTGGATCTCGTCGGTGAGATCGGCATGTGCGAGCGGGGCGGCGAGGGATGCGACCGTGAACAAGGCGAACGGCAATACACGTCGAAGCAGCATGTGAAGCAACCGGGGCTGGAGAGTTGTTTTAACGACGGAGCATGGCAGGCGCCGCTGAGCGTCTGCTTATGAGCTTTCACGCGGCTCATGACAAGTGTGTGATGGTCGTGCCCCTATCGTTGAGTGCAACTCGTCGGGGCCGATGCAAAGCGCAAATTTCACTTGGCACTAAGCGAAACCAAAGACTGAAGGCTTAGTGTCGCAAATACTTGCAAATATGGGCCTGCATACGCGGAATTTGCGTCGTGCGCGCGTTACGTTCCCTGGTTGTGTTGTCCATCGCGTGCCTGGTTCCCGGGTATGCGCGCGCAGGCGGCGGCTTTCTCGGTATTGATCATCGAGTGGCTTACAACAACTCGGGTGTCTGGAACCGCAACATCCAAAGCGGCCTCTTGTACGGCACCGTCGCAGGCGTCGGCCTAGGAGCGCTGGCATTCGGCGATCAGGATAAATTCGGCAATACGCTGTGGCGTTCGGTGGATGCGATGGTGTTTACCGGGGTCACCACGCAAGCGATGAAATACACATTCCAGCGTGAGCGTCCCTCGCAGACGTCCGATCCCAATCGATTCTTTCAAGGGACGCATGCGCAGAGTTTTCCTAGCGGCGAGGTGGCGGCGATCTCCGCGGCGGTTACCCCCTTCATGGCCACTTATGGCCCGGATCATCCTGCCGTGTATGCCTTGGCGCTGTTGCCTGCGTATGACGCGATAGCGCGCGTGAAGACACGCGGCCATTGGCAGAGCGATGTGGTCGTCGGTGCAGCGATGGGCGTGGGGTTTGGCATCTATGCGTCGCGACGCAATTCGCCATTGATCATCAGCTGGCTGCCCGGCGGATTTCAGATCGGGTTTATTCACCATTTCAAATAGAAGCGCTGATAGACGCCGGAGTCTTTGTAGGTTGGGTTGGCGCAGCGCAACCCAACCAATCCCGGGCATGGTTGTTCGCTTACGCTTCGCTAATCCAACCCACGAACGATCCAATGCATCGCGATGTACGCGATGCGCTGACAGCGAACGCATTCAGCATTGTGCGCGGTGCGTGAAGGCTGCTGCACGCACCCTTGTTTTCTTGTTTCGACTTCGATTAGGTTGCGCGCGTTCGCCCAAATGGGGAGTGGCGAACACTCGTCGTGCAATCCAATCGATGCGTCTGTCCAGGCTTGCGCTTAGGCGGCCATGGGTAGGCTTTGTTCGGCGAAAGCAAGACTCAAGTCGTAAGTGATGTGTTGTACGGTCCTGCAAAAAACGGCGTTATGCCGTGCTGGGTACGTTCTTCTTCTTTCCTATCGCAGAGGGGAAACACATGTTCGATTACGCAAAGGGCGGTCTCGTAAAGGCGATCGCCGTCTCCACCTTGTTTGCCGTTTCCACCATGGTTGCATCGGCAAGCGACGTTTCTTCGGTGACTAATCCTTATTCACCGGCTTATGGACACGGCTATCGCCATGGCGTGGTGCCAACGCAGGAAGCCTTGCGCGGCATGAATGCCTTCGACAAGCAGTCGGGTGTCAACGCACTCGCGACGACCAGCGCGAAAACGATTGCCTACGGCGGCGGCATCGATAGCATCGGTGTCACCAGCGGTCCGCCCAAGGTGTATCTGGTGGTGTATGGCAGCCAATGGGGTACGGCAAGTACCGATGCCAACGGCAACATGACTTTGTCGGGCGACGCCCACGGCGCAGTGCCTTATCTGCAGAAACTGTTCAAGGGCCTGGGCACCAACAACGAACTGTGGTCCGGCGTGATGACCCAGTATTGCGACGGTTCGCTGGTGGGCAGCGGCGCTACGTCGTGTCCTACGGGCGCGGCACACGTTGGCTATCCGGCGGCCGGCACGGTCTTCGCGGGGATCTGGTACGACAACTCCGTCGCATCGCCCTCGCAAGCAACCGGCGCGCAACTGGCGCAGGAAGCGGTGAATGCAGCGGCGCACTTCGGCAATACCACGGCGGCATCCAACCGCTACGTCCAATACGTGATCCTGTCGCCTTCGGGGACGCATCCGGATGGATTCAATACGAGCAGCGGTAACTTTTGCGCGTGGCACGACTACAACACCGACCAAGGCGTCAGCTCGCCCTATGGCGATATCGCATTCACCAACATGCCTTACGTGCTCGACATGACGACCAGCTGCGGCGAGAACTTCGTCAACAGCGGTTCGGCGGGTGTGCTGGATGGTTTCTCGATCGTCAACGGGCACGAATACGCCGAGACCATTACCGACCAGAATCCCGCTGGCGGCTGGACCAATCATCAGCGTCGCAGCCGTTACAACGGTGAGGAAAACGCCGACGAGTGCGCCTGGATTGCGCCGGGCACGACCGGCGGCGCAGCCGATGTGTCCTTGGCGACGGGAAGCTTTGCGATGCAAGCGACGTGGTCGAATGACACCAATAGCTGTGCCATCTCGCATCCCATCCTGTAACGCCTGATTGCGTGGCCGCCTCTCTCTTGCAGAGAGGCGGCTGCGCAGGTTGGGGTTCGTTTCCTCAGCAAATCGGGCAATACATCAGGGTGCGAACCCAACCTGCACGCGCTTCTCGCTATCAAGGCAATACGCTCGCCTGCAAATTTCCATCACGCAGCACCAGCTCCATTCGCAACGACTGCGCACGCGCCGCTGAAGCTGCTAACGCCAATCCAAGGCCGGTATGCACGCCGGCTTCTTTGCCCTTGCGCCAGAAGCGTTGCTTCATGCGTGCGACGTCTTCGCTGGTCAGGTCCGGCGCAAGATTGCTTACAGACCATTCGAGCGCCATGCAGCGCAGCTCGATCGTGCTGCCGGAAGGTGCGTAGGCAACGGCATTGCTCAGCAGATTGCCGAGCGCGACGTCGAGCAGGGCAGGATCAGCCATCCAGGTGATGTCAGGTTCGATCTGCATCTCAAGCTTCAATGCACGCTCGTACAAGCGATGTTGATATTGCCCGACGAGCGCATGCGTGAGCTTACTCACATCGACGTGCTGCAACTGCAATTGCTCGATGCCCGCCTCGATGCGCGTGAGCAACAGCAAAGCCGTCACCATGCGTTCCATTTTCAGGCCGATCTCGCCGATGTCGGTGAGCAGCTCGCGCGTATCGCGGCCGCTTGGATAGCGCAATTCCACCTCGATGTCGGTGCGCAATTCGGCCAATGGCGTGCGCAATTCGTGCGCCACGCCACTGGCGAATTGCCGCTCGCGCAACAGGCCCTCTTCCATGCGTGACAGCACTTGGTTGAAGTGCGCAGTCAGCGGCGCCAGTTCGCGGATATTCGTGCTGGCCACGCGCATGCTAGGCGTATCGGGACCGATCTTCTCCATTGCTTCGGCCAAGCCGGATAGTGGGCGCAGGCTGCGCATCACCAGCAGCGGCGTCAGCACGGCCACCACCAGCAAACCCAGCACCACGCAGCCGAATTCGATGCGGTCCATGGATTGCTGGAAATCCACCACTTCGCTGCGATCCACTGCCAGATTGAGCACGCAGTCTGACGCGGCAGCCACATCCGCGTTCGCGTCGGCTGCCGCATCGTGCATGGCTGCGACATCTGCTGAAAAGCGCAACGCAACGGCACGCAGATCCATGCGCTGGCGATCAGCCATGTCCGCAAACGCCATGGATTGCCCTTGCGCGAGCGAAGGCCATGCGAGCGTTGCAGCCTGTTCGGACGACACCACACGCCGACCATGGCAGTCGATGCGGAAATACACGAGGCCGTCATCGGCCAGGAACGACGGTATCCAATAGGCAGGAAACGGCTTCGCCGAGGACGTGCTCTGCGTGGTGTAGATATCGGCCAGTGCTTGCGCACGTTCCAACAGATTGGTATCGGCACGCTGCGCCACTTCGTCGTCGACGCGAATGTCGATCACCATCGTCGCTGCGCCTAGCACGACCACGATTGCCGCGATCACCAGCAAGGTGGTGCGAAAGCGCAGCGACAAGGCGCGTTGGCCGGAACGGACGGAGGGCACCATTGTCGTCAGCTTTTCGCAATGAGATAACCGAAGCCGCGGCGCGTTTGCACCAGTTCGCCGATGCCGGCTTGTTCCAGCTTGCGCCGCAGGCCGAACACCAACACTTCCACACTGCGATCGGACGCATTGGATTCGCAACCGGCCAACCGTTCGAGAATTTCGCTGCGCGAAAATGCCCGGCCGCGATGACGCAGCAGCAGTTCGAGCAAAGACAGTTCGCGCGGCGTCAACGACAGCAACTCGCCCTTCACGTGCACCGTGCGAGTGACGGGATCAAGGCTGAGTTCGCCGATGGTGAGTTGCGGCGTCTGCGCATCCTTCGAGCGGCGCGCAAGCGCGTGCAGCCGCGCGACCAGTTCGTCGAACGAAAACGGCTTGACCAGATAGTCGTCCGCGCCGCGGTTGAGCGCGTCGATGCGGTCGGTAATCTGGTCGCGCGCCGATAACACCAGTACGCGTGGGCGCGATGCGCGTCCCTGGATATGGCGGAGCACGGACAGCCCGTCCATGCCGGGCAAACCCAGATCGAGCACGACCAGTTCGTAGTCGTAAGTGTCCAGATGCTGGCAGGCCGCGATGCCGTTGGCGGCGATATCCACGGTGAAGCCGGAAGCGCCCAGGCCACGCCCGAGCGAATCGCGCAAGCGGACGGAATCTTCGACGATAAGAACGTTCAGGGCGGTTCCTCCGGTGCCGGTGGCACGATGGATGCGGTGCACGCTGTGCGAATCGCGCCGAAAGTACCTGCCATCCACGTGCAGCGCGAGCGCGTTCGGACAGGGTGCAGTGCCCATCCTTTCGGTTACCTGACAAGATTCTTGAACCGATTACAAAACCATAACATGCCGATAAGTCTGGCCTAAGCGCGCCCCGACACACTCCTGATGCGTGCCCGCCAAGGACGTGCTGCTGCGTGATCGAAGATCGACCGATCCCGTCGAAACACGCTTCAATGCCATCCGCCATCCAGGTGTTCCTTGAGCGAACTTATTCCCGATCCGCTTGCCGGCGGCATTCCCCGCGAGACGATTCACCGCATCCTGGTGTGCCGGCCGAATCATCGGCTGGGCAATATGCTGTTGATGACGCCGCTGATCGCCGAACTGGAACGGTTATACAAAGGCGCGGAAATCGATGTCGTGGCGGAGGGGCCGTTGGCGGCCGACGTGTTCGCTGGCTTTTTCAGCGTAAGGAACGTGTATTGCCTGCCGCGCCGCGGATTCAAGCATCCGGTGAGTTTTCTTTCGCTGATCGCGCGTATTCGCAAAAACCGTTATGACTTGATTGTCGATCCTTGTGTGGGCTCCGGTTTCAGTTGCACGCTCGCACGCATTTTTCGCGGACGTTACAAGCTCGGTTTCGGTGATCCGGAAAAGAAATCGCCCGGGCTCACCCACGTAGTGCCCACGTCGATGGCGCCGCGGCATATGGGGCGGCGGCCGGTGGCGCTGGCCCGTTGGCACAGTGTGCCGGCGCCCAATGAAAGCCTCGCCTTTCCGGCGATGGATATTCGGCTCACCGAAGAAGAGCGCGCCAACGGCAAGGCGGTACTCCGCAATCTGCTGTCAGATTCGCCGTTGCCGCCTGCCGGCCGCACCATCGGCATCTTTGCCGATGCCACCGGAAACAAACGCTTTGCCTCCGAGTGGTGGGACGAATTCCTGGCCACGCTGCAGACGCTTGTGCCGCCATGCCGCCTGGTGGAGATCGTGCCCGCGCACGGGCATTCGATGCTCGGTTCGCGCTGGCCCCGCTACTACTCCAGCCACATCCGCCGCATGGGTGCGGTGATGGCGGCGGTGGATCTGATGATCAGTGCCGATTGCGGCGTGATGCACCTGGCCATCGCTTCGCAGGCGCCGACGATAGGCCTGTTTTGCGTGACCGATGAGAAGGTCTATGGCCCGTATGGCGCAGGTAGCGGTTCGTTGGCGACGAGCGAGCTTTCTGCTCAGGACGTGGCCCGCAGCGCGGTGAAGGCGTTTCCGGACCTGTTTGGTACACCGCCGAAGGTGGCCAACGCGGTGTTGCAGCTGCCGCTTCCTAGGGCGAAATAAGGGTTGGGAGCGGGGTTGGGCTGAGGCGCAGCCGAACCCCAGCGTGAGATGTGCATGGCAATGTCGGGGTTCGGCTACGCCTCAGCCCAACCTGCCGGGGGCGCTCGGCAAAGTCCTTTACAATCGCCGGCTGAGCTTGCTCCATCCGGACGCAAGCCCCATCGATCGCCTGCCCCGGAATTCCCTACATGCCCAACGACCGCATCATGGCGCACCGCTTGCGGCCCGAGACCACGCCTGCCACGCGCTGGTCGCTGATCTTCATAGTCTGCTTCGGATTGCTGCTGGGGTTTGCTTTCCAGGGCACCCGCGGCTTGTGGAGCCCGGACGAAGGGCGCTACACCGTGGCTGCCTTGCAGATGCTGGATACCGGCAATTATCTGGCGCCGGCCTATAGCCCGGACGAGGTCAACTTCTCCAAGCCGCCGACCACCTACTGGGTGATCGCCGCTTCGATGAAGGTGTTTGGTCGCAACACCTGGGCGGTACGCGTTCCTTACGCTTTGGCGTTCTTGCTTACGTTGCTGGTGCTGCATGCGATGGGGCGCACGCTGATCCCCGCAAAACCGTGGCTGCCAAGCGTGATATACGGCTGCGCGGCGGCGCCGTTCCTGGCGGGCAATATCGTCAGCACGGATGCGTTCCTGACCTTGTGCGAAGCCTTCGCCATGCTGGGCTTTCTGCGCGCGGCATTCGATGAAAACGAGCGCGGACGCCAGCGCTACGTGCTGCTGATGTGGCTGGGCTGGGGCCTGGCGTTTCTCACCAAAGGGCCGCCAGGTTTGATGCCGCTGCTGGCGGCGATTCCCTTCATCGCGCGTCGCGACGGTTGGCGCGGGTTGCGCCGCTTTTTCCCGCTGAGCGGCATTGTGCTGTTTCTGCTGGTGGGCTTGTCCTGGTATCTGGTGGTGGTGGTGCGCTACGCGGGTCTGCTGCACTACTTCCTGCATCAAGAGGTCTACAACCGCGTGTTCACCGCGGCGCACAAGCGCAATGCGGGGTGGTTCGGTTGGATCAAGATCTATGTGCCGGTACTGGCGATCGGTTTGCTGCCGTGGTGGCCGGCGGTGGGGCGCGTGATTCGTCGTTGGGTTTCCGCCGTACGCCTGGGCACGAAGAACAACCCCAGCGTCGAGCTGTTCCTGGTGCTGTGGTTCCTGGTGCCGTTCGTGATCTTCTGCGTGGTGCAGTCGCGCTTGCCGCTCTACATGCTGCCGCTGTTCGTGCCGTTGTCGCTATTGCTGGCGTTGGAACTGCGCGATCGCGTCGATCTCGGTCAAACCAGGCAAAAGCTTCTGTTGGCGGCATGGGTTGCGGTTCTGCTGACCGCAAAGGGTGTTGCCGCCTATGACTGGCATTCCAAAGACGACAATCGCCAGGCCGCCGCCGAATTGAGCGCGGCCACACCGACCGACCGCTACGCCTCGATCATCTTTGTCGAGAACACCGAGGCGGACTACACCATCGAAGAGGCCACGCCGTGGGGGCTGCGCCTGTACCTGAGCAAGGTGGTCTACGGCATTCCCTGGCTGGCGCCGCACGGCGGCGATGCGCTGTGCCATGCCTTGCATAACGAGGGCAAGGCGCTGGTGGTGGTCGATCCGGATCTGGGGCCAAGGGCGGTGGAGCCGGCGTTGGCGCAGTGCCAGGCGAAGGTGGCCGATCTGGGGACCTGGCGGAAGAACACGTTGAAGCTGGTTGAGCTTTGACGACGCTTTTCTCCCTCCCCTCCGGGGAGCCAAGGAGTACCTCGTTCCCATCATCCGGTCCGTACACCACCCATCCATTACAATTCCGCCATTGGGGCAGGCGACCCCCGCGGCATTGAGCAGAGCATCCTTACATGTGTGGAATTTGCGGAATCTTGAGTCGGGATGCAGGACATCCGCTGCCGCACCTGGAGCGTAAAGCGAAAACCATGCTGGAAGCCCTGGCGCACCGCGGGCCGCATGGCGATGCGTATGCCTCGCGACCCGGCCTGGCCATGGCCACCAACCGGCTGGCCATTCGCGGCGTGGATCAGCACCAGCCGCCGCTGCTGGAATATGAAGCCGGCGTGATCGTTGCCTGCAACGGCGAGATCGACAATCACCGCGAACTGCGCACGTCGCTCGCCGAAGCCGGCCACGACATCACGCTCACCACCGACGTGGCGGTGCTGGCGCCGTTGTATCTGGAAAAAGGGCTTTCGTTCCTGGAGCACGTGCAGGGCGTATTCGCGCTGGCGATGTGGGACGGTCGTCACCAGCGACTGATCCTGGCGCGCGACCGTGCCGGCGAGCGGCATCTGTACTACGCCGTCATCGGCCAGACGGTGTACTTCGCTTCAGAACTCGCAGCACTCGTGAAGGCTTGCCAGCCGGACGTGCAGATCGACCCCGCCGGTCTGGCGCACTATCTGCGCTCCGGTTATTGCCCCGCGCCGACCAGCCCGCTCAAGCACATCCACAAAGTGGCGCCGGGCGAGATGATCGTGATCGAACCCACCGGCATCACCCATCAGCGCTACTGGAATTTCCCGGCGGAAAAGGCAACCGCCACACCGTCGATGCAGGCATTCGATCCGATCTTCCGCGAAGCCGTGCGGCGGCAGAGCGACATTGATGTGGATTACGGCGTACTGCTCAGCGGCGGCATCGATTCGGCATTGATGACTGCAGTGGCGCGCAGCGTGCGGCCGGAAAAACAGATCTCTGCGTACTGCATCCGCTTCGCGGAGGAATCCTTCGATGAAGGCCAACACGCAGAGCAACTCGCGCGCGATTTGGGTTGCGGCTTCGTCGAAGTGAATGTCTCCGCACAAGATGTACCACGCACGCTACGCGAACTCATCCGCGCCAACGGCGAACCGCTCGCCGATCCGGCATGGATTCCGCTGACACTGGTCACCAAGCGCGCATCGCAGGATGTACGCCTGTTGTTGGCAGGCGAGGGCGCAGATGAATTATTCGGTGGTTATCCCACCTATCTCGGCGCGCGCTGGGCGAGTCATTACGCCAATCTGCCGCCGCCCGTAAAAGCACTGGCGCAGCGCGCGATCGAATCGCTGCCGACCAGCGACAAGAAAGTCACGCTCTCTTTCTTGCTGAAGCGCTTTATTCGCGGGCAGGAACTGGATGGACTGGCGCGCCACCTGCTGTGGACCGCAAGCATTCCGCCTGTGTGGCAGCAACGCCTTGGCATTGCGCCGCCCACCGACGATACGCAGCATGAGGCGACACGTCTGATCGACACCATCCAGCGTTACGACTTCGGCCACTCATTACCGGACGCACTGATGGCCAAGGCCGATCGCGGCGCGATGCTGCACGGCGTGGAAATCCGCGCGCCGTTCCTGGACCAGACCGTGATCGAATTCGCCGCCACGTTGCCGTTGGAAGCGCGCGTGCGCGGCCTCACCACCAAGGTGTTCCTCAAGCAGTACGCACTGAAGTATGTGCCCAAGGCGGTGGTGACGCGACGCAAGCGTGGTTTGTCGGTGCCGTTGGCCTCGTGGCTGCGCGGACCATTGCGCGATTGGGCGCAGGCGCATCTTTCAAGCGGTGCGTTGGCCGAAGTGGGTATCGATATTCGCCAAGCGCAGGCGCTGTTCGCGGAGCATCAGTCGCGTGTGAGCGATCACGCGCGTGCGATCTGGACGTTGGTCGTGCTCAGTGAATGGTTGCAGTGGTTGAACAGCGAACAGGTGGCTGTTTCGGTCGCGCAGGAAGAAGTGCTGGCGCAGCAGTCGTTGTAGATGGGTAACGCGAGGTCAACCCCTCTCCCCAAAGGGGAGAGGGAGTAAAGGCATCAATGCCCCAGCAATTCCTGCACGATCAACCCGGTCGCAATCGCAACCAGCACGTATTCGCCGTCATCGTTGCGATACCAGCCGTAGCCCGGAGGTGGTGGGGCCAGGCGGTAGGTCCGGTAATCCTCGACGTAGTATTCCCGCACGCGATAGCGCTCAGGCAGATACTCGCCGCGGCCGTAGTGTTTGTCCCAGCCACGGTGGCGGCCGTGGTCGTGATGATCGTCGTCGCGCCAGCCGCGATCGTCGCCATCGTGCCCATGGCCATGACCATTACCGTGACCATTGCCATGACCGTGGTCATCGTCCTGCCCACCCCAGTTCTGGCCTTGGGCGAAGGCGGCTGTGGTGGTCATCACCATGGGCACAGCGGAAAGCAAAGCCAGTGCAAGTAGATGTCGTTTCATAAGTGGTTCCCTGTAGGCGCCCTGTGATAGGTGGTGCCCTCGATACGGCGCATTGCCGTGTAGGCGAGACTAACCGAGCCGGCTGAACGGCGTCCTTCTCGATCCTTACAAGGATTGTGAGCGGTTTTGCAATCTTCAGACAGAAGCCCCGCCGGATGGGGGGGCTTCGTTTAGCCGTCCATGTGTGACCGCTCAGAACGCGTCGAACGGTGGCGTCAAGCCGGTGAAGTCGCCGATCTGCTTGGCGTCGTAGGGGCCATTGAGCAGGTTGAATCCATTGCCCGTTACATTCAGTGCGCCTTGCTGGAAGACGATCTGTCCGGCCTTGGTCACTTCGATCACACGATTGTTGAACTGGTCGCTGATCAGTGTGTTGCCGTTATGCAAGCGAATCGCGCGTGTGGGCAGCGGTGTGGGATTGCCCAGTGGCGTGTCGGTCAAATATTGCCAAACGACATTGTCGTTGCCGTCCACCTCCACGGCACGGTTGTTGTTCGAATCAGTGATCAACGTATCGCCGTTCGGCAGGCGACTGGCGAACGCCGCGCCGCTGACCGTGCCGCCCGCGGTGAACGTCTTGACGATCGTCTTGTTGGGCCTGACTTCGATCACGCGATTGTTGTTTTCATCGGCAATCAGAATATGGCCGTTTTCCAGCACTTCGGCGCTGTTGGGATTGCTGAGCTGGTTCGGACCGTCGCCGCTTACGCCGGTCATGCCGTACTGCCAATCGATCCGATGCCCCAGGTTCACCAGAACGATGCGTTGATTCGCCTGGTCAGCGATCAACACATGCGGACCCGGGTGACCGGGGAAGTTGATCAAGAACAATGCTTGCACCGGTGTATTCAACTGGTTCGGTCCCGCGCCGCCGATACCCGCCTGGCCGTATTGCCAGATGATGTTGCCATTCGGATCGACGATGAATACGCGATTGTCCGGGCAACCGTTCACCGTATCGGCGCATCCGGGCAAACCCGGTGGCGTACCGGTGCCGGAGATCAACGTCAGCGGTCCGAAGCGTTCGGCATCATTGGTGCCTACCACACTGTGTGGGCCGGGCACGTCCGAACCGTTGCCGAAATGCCACACCACCCGATGCGTCTTGCGATCCACTTCGATCACGCGGTTGTTGAACTGATCGGCGATCAACACGTGGCCGGTGTCGCTCTGTGCCGCTGCTGCCTTGGCATACAGCACACCGGTCGCCACTCCCGCGACGACCAAGGTTGCAACGATGGAATGAACCAGTTTCTTTTTGAACAGCGTACGTCTCATATCAGTTCCCTCCTCAGGGATGAACGTAAATCCCCCTGCTCCCCATGCAGGGCATGGGAAGTGCGCGTGTCGTTTTGCGAAGTATTCAGATCAATCGGATGCCCACGCCCATAGCATCACCACGCGTACGAGATGCTTAGAACCCAGGCGTTGCGGGTCGTGCCTGCAGCGGATGGATAGCCAAGAACGGCATCGGAGGCACCGCGCGTGGTGGTCCAGCTCAACTGGACATTGCACGGGGTCAGGTTCAGTCCGACACCGACCCTAAAATCGGAACGAAAACGGTTGATGCGATACTCGGTCACACTGCCGCTGCGCCGCAGATAGCCTGCGTGCGCGAACGCATACCACTTCCCCGGCAGCGCGTGGCTGTCGTTGAGTTCGGCGTACCACGCCGGATAATTGGCATTGAAATAGTTGGGCGTGTAGTAAAGACGGCCGACGAGTTGCCGGAATGCAAAGCCTGCATACGCTTCGGCGTACGCATACGATTCGTGACCGCTGAAGCGTGTGTATCGCACTCCGGTTTCCCAACTCACATCCGGTCGCACGCGGTGCGCGTAACCCGCGTAAACGAGCGCTTGCACGGCACGGCGCGAATCGATGCGTGCACTGGACATCATGCCTCCCGCATACAAGCCGCTGGTTGGCCCGTCGTAATCAAACGCCAGTTGTGCTGCCGGCCGGTCATCGCTGAAGGACGCACCGCGAAAGCGGTAATCGGAAACGAGGGTTGCGCTGCCCGTGATCTGCGCACGGGCCTGCATCGCAAACAGGACGACAAGAACTGCCACGACGATTCGAAACACGAGGCATGCTCATCGGCGCGGCACTCCTAAAGAAGCATGGGCTGTGCCGCAGTCGCAGGTACAACGATGGCTCACCTGCGCCACGGCCGCGCATGCATCAATCGTCATGGGCCGCATTGATGCGAAGCCTAGCGCAGGTCTCGCATGCAAAGCGTCATGCAATTGCGCCGGCGTGAGGCCAGGCGACAGTTCCTGCAGCAAAGCCACCAGCCCGCTGACTTCCGCGGCCGCGAACGAGGAACCGTTGACCAGATTCCAACGCGCGCCGGGTTGGGTGGTGGGAATGTCCTCGGCCGGCGCCAGCCACACGTCGCTGCGCTGTGCGGCGGTATGTTCCCCCGCCACCGCCAGCACCCCGGGATACGAAGCGGGGAATCCGCCGTCGGCCGTCGTCTCGTCCGCCGCGCCTACGACAGTGATGTGCCCCGCTACCGCCGCATCCAACAGGCGCCGCAGCAAGCGATCGTTCGGCCCGGTCAGGCTGAGGTTGATGATCTGCACGTGCTTTTCCAGCGCGTACTGCAAAGCTTTTGCCAACGTGAAACTGTCGCAGGCCGCTGAAGCGCTGCCGTCAGCCAGTTGCCAGCACGCCCGCAACGCGAGCAGCCGCGCTTGTGGCGCAACGCCCACGATGCCCACGCCATTGCCTTCGCGCGCAACGATGATGCCCGCCACTTCGGTGCCATGCAGTTCGGCGCGATAACCGCCGTTGTCCACGAAGTTGCGTTGCTCGACGATCTGGCCGGCAAGGTCGGGTTGCGAGGCATCCACGCCGCTATCGACTTCGGCGATGCTGACGTTCTCGCCGGTGGTCAACGCATGCAACTCGGCAATGTGCCAACGCTTGGCGGTGGGTTGCAGCGCATAAAGCGGATCGTCCTTGGCCAAGGTATGGAAGGTCTGCCTCGGCTGGGCCGATTCCACGCGCACGTCGTGCGAAAGCGACTGTGTTATCTCGCGTGCGGACGCGCCCGCAGCCATCCGCATGACGAAGCAATCCACGCCCAACGCCGGCATCGGCCAGCTGTCGACAAGCTGCAAGCCATATTGACGCGCAAGCTGGCGCGCGATGCGCATGCGCGCGGTTTGATCGGGCGAGCTGGCATAGGTGACGGCGTAATCGTCCGCTGCATGAAGATGAGGGGGCGCTGCTCTAAGCATCACCAGCACCTGCGAGGGCGGCTGTGTTTGCGCATGCACCACAGCACACAGACCGAGTGCGCAGAGTGCCATTGCAATGAGCCACCCGCGCCTCATGGATGGCCACCGGAGCTCAGGTCTTCCACCAGCGTCACTTGCGGGGAGCTGCGCAATTTCTGCCGCGTAGCTGCGCTGGCCCTTTCGGGGACGCGCAGCACATAGGCGCCTTGTTCCGTGGGGCCGCCGACGATGCGTGCATGGCTGGCGCGCACCAGTTCGCGCATTTGTTCTTCGTGGGTGTGCGGATCGAACATCACCACCAGCAACGCATCCTGATTGCCGGGTGCGCTCAAGGTGCGGTAGCTATTCTGCTGCTGGTGAAGCACGATCGCGCTCAATGCAAGGATGATGGCCACCTGCAGCGCGGCCAGCCAGGCGAGCCGTTTCTCGCGGCGATGCCGTATCGAAGAAGCAGGCATAGCACCGTGGCGTTTGGCGACACGGCGATACAGATGCCGCACCTTCGGCGATACATCGTCCTTGTCCGCCTGTTCGACGAACTGCTCCTGCACGATACGCAACCATTCCGCTTCCTGCTGGCATGCCATACATTCGACCAGATGGCGTTCCACCTGCCTGCGCTCGTCGGCTTGGAGCGTGCCGTTGACGTACCAGGGCAGCCACCGATCGGCCTGCGCATGCATCGACCCTTCGAAGGGGATCACTCGATCATTCATATGGCCTCCCGGCGCGACGCCAGTGACGCCCTGAGTTTGCGTCGTGCGTAAAACATGCGCGTCTTCACCGTATCCACGGGACAACTCATGATCTGGGCGATTTCGCGGCAGGCATAACCAAAGTAGTAAGTGAGTTCCATCACGGCACGCTGGTCGGGCGACAACGTACTGAGTGCATCGTCCAGATGCTTGCGCAATTCCTGCTGCTGCAAGGCATCGTCCGGGCCCAGCGCCGTTACATCCGCGTACGCGGCGGCCTCGGGTTCTTCCAGCGAGCCAAGCCGTTTGAGTGCCTTCAATGCCTGGCGGTAAGCGATGGCGAAAATCCACGTCGACACCTTCGAACGGTGGTTGAAGGTGTAGGCCTTGCGCCAAACCACCATCATGGTGTCGTCGAGAATTTCTTCCACCAGTGCCGGCTGCTTGGTCACGCTGCGCACGAAACGTTGCAGGCGAGGGTTGTACAAGCGATACAGCGCTTCGAACGCCTCCTTTTCTTCCGCCGCCACGCGCCCGAGCAGGGCAGCCTCCTCGTCTACCGGGACGCCTTTAGCCGAATCCGTCCGCCTGCTGCGCATGCTGCTTCCCAAGCGTGGTTGGTATGGCTGTTCATACGCCTTTGGGGCGGGTTGGTTCAATTGGATGAGGGCGAGTTACACATGACCTGCTTGAGCCCCCCGCCACGCCATGCCACGATCCCGCCGATGACCAGCACATCTGCCACACCGCAGTACCTGCGTGACCTCGCACGATTGCGTCGCGTTCGTGACCGGATCGATCGGGAGTACGAGCAGCCGCTGGACGTCGAGGCGCTGGCCCGTGGCGCAAACATGTCGGCCGGGCACCTCAGCCGCCAGTTCCGGCGCGCCTATGGCGAGTCGGTGTACGCCTATCTGATGACCCGGCGAATCGAGCGTGCGATGGCTTTGCTGCGCCGCGGCGACCTCAGCGTGACCGAGGTTTGTTTCGCGGTCGGCTGCTCGTCATTAGGTACCTTCAGCACACGCTTTACCGAACTGGTTGGCCTGTCGCCCAGCGCCTATCTGCGCCGGGAACGGGAAACGCTGGGGATCGAGGGCATCCCATCATGCGTGGCGAAGCAAGTCACCAAACCGATCAGGAATCGAGAAGCGCCGGCCACCGAGCCACAACTAGACTGATCGCCATGGACTTCACCCACACAGAGACTGACGCCATGGACATCTCCATTCACGCAAGCTTTCTCCCCCACAACGATCCGGACGCCTCGCTGGCTTTCTACCGCGACACCCTCGGCTTCGAGATTCGCAACGACGTCGGCTACGGCGGCATGCGCTGGATCACGGTCGGCCCGCCCAACCAACCGGGCACATCCATTGTTTTGGCACCGCCTGCTGCGTACCCCGGCATTACCGATGACGAGCGCCGCACCATCGCCGAAATGATGGCCAAGGGCACGTACGCCACGCTGCTGCTGGCCACCAAGGATCTCGCCGGCACGTTCGAGCGGGTGCAGAGCCGGGACGTAGAAATCGTGCAGGAGCCGACCGATCAGCCGTATGGCGTGCGTGACTGCGCAGTGCGTGATCCGGCGGGGAATCTCATTCGTATTCAGCAGCTGCGCTGATCATCCCGTGATGAACAGAAATACCTGATGTTGCCCCCTCCCCTGCGTGCAGGGGAGGGCTGGGGTGGGGTTGCATGCGCTTGCCGTACAGCTCCAACTCACCGCGAGATTGCTTCACCCCAACTAACCCTCCCCTACTACACGTAGGGGAGGGGAGCGCGTACGGCGAGTTGAAACGCGACACTGATCAAGAGGAAGCATGATGAACAAGGCCATCAGGAAGACCGCGCAATCCACCGCGCAGCACACTGCCGACAGCCACGACTTGATCCGCGTGCACGGCGCACGCGAAAACAACCTCAAGAACGTCAGCGTCGACATCCCCAAGCGCCGGCTGACGGTCTTCACCGGCGTCTCCGGCTCCGGTAAAAGCTCGCTGGTGTTCGATACCATCGCCGCCGAATCGCAACGGCTCATCAACGAAACCTACAGCGCCTTCGTGCAGGGCTTCATGCCGACGCTGGCGCGGCCCGAAGTCGACGTGCTGGAGGGGTTGACCACGGCGATCATCGTCGATCAGGAACGCATGGGCGCCCATGCACGCTCCACCGTCGGCACAGTGACCGACGCTAACGCGATGCTGCGTATTCTCTTCAGCCGGCTCGGCAAACCTTACGTCGGCCCACCCAGTGCATTCGCCTTCAACGTTCCATCGGTCAAGGCCGTCGGTGCGATCACCGTCGAACGCGGCGCCAGCAAGACCGTGAAGCAAACCTTCAGCCGCACCGGCGGTATGTGTCCGCGTTGCGAGGGCATGGGTTCGGTCACCGACATCGACCTCGCGCAGCTTTACGACGACAGCAAATCGCTCAACGAAGGCGCGCTCACTATTCCTGGCTATCAGGCAGGCGGCTGGAATTTCCGGCTTTACGCCGCATCCGGTTTCTACGATCCGGACAAACCGATCCGCACGTTCAGTAAGAAAGAGCGGCAAGACTTCCTGCACCGCGAACCGACGCGGATGAAGATCGCGGGCATCAACATGACCTACGAAGGTCTGATTCCACGCATCCAAAAATCGATGCTCGCCAAGGATAAAGAGGCGATGCAACCGCATATTCGCGCCTTCGTGGACCGGGCGGTCACCTTCACTCTCTGCCCCGAATGCAACGGTACGCGGCTCAGCGAGCCGGCTCGCTCGTCCAAGATCAAGAAGATCAACATCGCCGATGCCTGCGCGATGCAGATCAGCGATCTGGCGGCATGGGTAGGCAGCCTCAGCGAACCGTCCGTGGCGCCGCTGTTGAAAGCGCTGCGGCATACACTCGACTCGTTCGTGGAGATCGGGTTGGGCTATCTGTCGCTCGATCGGCCATCCGGTACGCTGTCGGGCGGCGAAGCGCAACGCGTGAAGATGATCGGCCATCTCGGTTCCTCGCTCACCGATGTCACCTACGTGTTCGACGAACCGACTACAGGCCTGCATCCGCACGACATCCAGCGCATGCACGAGTTGCTGCTGCGTTTGCGCGACAAGGGCAACACCGTGCTGGTCGTCGAACACAAGCCGCAGACGATCGCGATTGCCGACCACGTCGTCGACCTCGGCCCCGGCGCCGGCAGCGCCGGTGGCGAAGTGGTGTTCGAAGGCACCGTCGATGGACTGCGCGCCAGCCACACCCTCACCGGCAAGCACTTGGACGATCGCGCTTCCTTGAAGCCGTCGCTGCGCAAGGCTTCGCAGGCCTTGAAAGTGCGCGGTGCCAGCACGCACAACCTCAAGAACGTCAACGTCGATATTCCACTCGGCGTATTGGTGGTGATCACCGGCGTGGCCGGATCAGGCAAAAGCTCGCTGATCCACGGCTCGGTGTCCGGGCGCGATGGTGTCGTGTCGATCGACCAAACCGCCATCAAAGGCTCGCGACGCAGCAACCCTGCGACGTACACCGGCTTGCTCGACCCCATTCGCAACGCATTTGCGAAAGCCAACAACGTGAAGCCCGCACTGTTCAGTGCGAACTCCGAAGGCGCGTGTCCCACCTGCAACGGCGCCGGCGTCATCTACACCGACTTGGGCGTGATGGCCGGCGTCGCCACCACCTGCGAAGAGTGCGAAGGAAAGCGCTTCCAGCCATCGGTGCTCAAGTACAGGCTGGGCGGATGCGATATCAGCGAAGTGCTGGCGATGCCGGTGACCGAAGCCGAGGCGTTTTTCGGCGCAGGTAAGGCGAAGAACCCTGCAGCGCACGCCATCTTGTCCGGCCTGGTCGACGTCGGCCTCGGCTACCTCAGTCTTGGTCAACCACTCACCACGCTATCGGGCGGTGAGCGGCAGCGACTCAAGCTGGCCACGCATATGGCGGAAAAGGGCGGCATCTACGTGCTCGACGAGCCGACCGTTGGCTTGCATCTCGCCGACATCCAACAACTGCTCGGCTTGCTCGACCGGCTTGTCGATGCAGGCAAGTCGGTCATCGTCATCGAACACCATCCTGCGGTGATGGCACACGCCGACTGGATCATCGATCTGGGCCCGGGTGCCGGACACGATGGCGGAAGGATCGTGTTCGAAGGCACGCCGGCTGATCTGGTTGCCGCGCGTTCCACGCTTACCGGCGAACATCTTGCGCAGTACGTAGGCGCGCGGTCGAAACCAGCGCGAGCAGCACGGCGTGGATGATTGCCGGGCAGGTATGACCGCACCGGTCAACCTGAGACGAACGAGCATATTTCTGAGCCATAACGGCATTAATTGGCGCACGCCCCGACCGTAAAGTGACTCCGTCCTCAACCAACGGAGTCAAACACCTATGTCTCGCATCCATACCCCCGCTGTCGACACTGCCACAGGCGCCACGGCCGAGGTCTACGCACAAATCAAAAAGGCCGCCGGCAGCGTGCCCAATACCTATGCCGCCATCGGCGCACTCAACCCGGCCGCCTTGAAGGCCATGTTGCAGGCCGACGCCGTACTCGCCGCCGGCACGCTGAGCCGGCAGGACCAGGAAACCATCAAGCTCACCATCAGCGCCGCTACCGGTTGTGACTACTGTGAAGCCGCCCACAGCGTGCTGGGCAAGATGGCCGGTTTGAAGCCCGATGCGCTGAAGCAGATCCGCAAGGGCGAAAGCACCGGCGATGCACGGCGCGATGAATTGGTTCGCTTCGTGCGCAATCTGGTCAAGAGTAGCGGCACCGTCGGCGATGCAGATTTTGCTGCGATCAAGAACGTGGGCTACACCGACGCGCAGTTGGTGGATATCAGTCTGGCGATTGCGGGTATTACGTTCACCAACGTGTTCAATCGCATTAACGATACGACGCTGGATTTTCCGGCAGTTGCCTAAAGATTCCGCCTTCGCTCGGAACAACGTCCTCCCCTGCGTGCAGCAGGGGGGCTGGGGTGGGGTGAAGCAAGCTTGCGATGAAATCAAATGGCGCCTCAGCGTCATTCCGGCCTTCGCCGGAATGACGACAAGGCAAGTTCAGACATTTACAAAGTTGTGTAGTGCCACTCACCGCGCCTCACGCCGCCACCCCGCCGGCGTCACCCCCATATGCAGCTTAAAAGCCCGCTGAAACGCCGCCTCCGACTGATAGCCCACCTGCTCGGCAATCGCCCCCGTCGACGCCGATGACGCGCGCAACGCACTCGCCGCCATCGTCATCCGAATATCCGTCAGCAGATCGCTGGCCGAACGCCCAAGCTTCTCCTGGAACAAGCGCACGAACGTCGCACGCGACATATTGCACAGCTGCGCAAGCGACGGCAGTGTCCACGCTTGATCGGGATGATGGAGCATCGCATCCAACGCCGGTGCCAATCGCGGATAACCCGCCAGCGCCAACAAACCTTCCGGCGCCTCGCTGGATTCGCTGGCAAAGCGCAACGTCAAAGCGAACAACGCCGTCGATAACGCATTGAGCATGGCACGCCCGCCAAGGTTGTCTCCGGTCGACTCCACGCGCATCAACGCCAGCAGATTCGACAGATGTGCGCGGGTTTCGGTGGCCTCACGAGTTTGGACGGCCGAACGGGCAATCAGTCGTGTCGGCAGATATCCGCGCAACAGACGTGCATGCCCGGGACTAAGCACGAACCGCCCACACAACATGTCCAGCCGAGCACCGCTACCGCCGTTCTCGCTGAAGATCAGATTAGCCACCGCCCGTTCCCGCGAGCGTTTCGCCCGTTTGCCGCTACCGTCATGCAGGGTGTGCGCTTGGCCATCGGCCAGCAGCACGATGTCGCCCGCGGTGAGCGGTTTGGGCGCACCGCCAGCTGGATCTTCCAGCACAGCCGATCCGCCGAGCACCACGTGATACGGAATTTCTCCGGGCGCCGATGCGCTCTGATCGATACGCCACGGCGAGCCATACATGCAACGCAGATCGAGCTCACCGCGTACCGGCGTGATGTCAAGCAAACGGCTTAGCCAATCGAGCGGTGGTGTCATGCGTGACCTCGGTGGGATGAATGTGCATCGACGTGTGGCGGACAACATCCTATCTGCTTGAGCCCATTCGCTTTGCCGAACTCTCTTACCGCATCGTCAATCCCTAGTAACAGAACCGTCATGCGCGACGCCTAGTTTGAACGAGTTACCGAGACACCACCCGTCGACGCATGCCCGCATGCGCCGTTAGGGCGCTTTATTTCCAAAATCGAGGCTCGTTTCATGCAATCTTCATCTCTACGTAAAGCACTGCTCGGCTACGCGATTTCCATGAGTCTCGGGGTATTGTGCGCACCGGCCAGTGCATGGGCTCAAAGCGTGCCTGCGGCCAGTGATCATGGCCCGACCGCAAACAGCAATGCTTCCACGCCCTCGACGGCAGTCGACAGCGACGACGCCGATAAGAGCGAAAAGAAAAAGGTGAAGGATCTGCAGGGCGTGCACGTCGTGGCGCCGCGCACAACAGAAGAAATGGCGCGCGCCACCCAGCAGAATGCGCCGAACCTGATCAACATCCGCACAGGCGATGAAATCCGCTCGCTGCCCGATGTGAATACGGCCGAAGCCGTGCGCCGCATTCCGGGCATCTCGATGGAAACGGACGAAGGTGAAGGCCGTTACGTCAACATCCGCGGCTTCGATGCGGATTTGAACAGCACCACGTATGCCGGCGTGCGCCTGTTGCCCACCAACAACGCATCGCCTTTCGGTGGCTATCGCGGGGTGGCGCTCGATTCCATCCCGACCGGTTTCATTGGCGCGGTCAAGGTCACCAAGTCCAATCTGCCAAGCCAGGATGCCGAGGCGCTCGGCGGCACCATTGAGGTGCTGCCCAAGACTGCGCCGGAAGAACAAGGTGCCTTTCTCGACGGTGACGTGGGTGGCGGTTACGAGCCGCTGAGAAGCACTGGAGTGACCGACTTTTCGCTCACCGGTGGCGGTCGTTTCAATAACTTCTGGATCACCGTGACCGCGTCCAAGCACAACGACGGACGCGGTATCGACGACGTGGAGCCGGCTTATTTCAATGACAGCGCGCACCCGTATCAGGCCGTCAACGACATCGAACAGCGCGACTACGAGCTGCATCGTCGACGCCACGGTTATGCCGTGGACATGGGCTACCAGCTCGACGACGAAAACCAGTGGTACTTCCGTGCGTTCGAGGCGGGCTATACGGAAGTCTATGAACGCCAGTACTTCGATGTGGTCCCGGACGGCAACACCACCATCCTACCCAATGGCCAGTTGCAGGACACGTTGACGTCCTCCGGCGCCATTACCAAGTCGCTGCGCGACGAGCGCGAAACCTCCACCGAGCATTTCTACATGCTGGGCGGCCAGAACGAAGTGGGCGTCACCCATATCGACTATCACGTGGCGTACGTGGAAGGCACCTACAAAAAGCCGTACGACTACAACTCCACCTTTACCTACAACGCACCGGCCGGCGCGCAGGGCCTGATCACTTACAACAACACTGGACCGGGCCATGTGCCGGTGTACACCATCACCGGTTTGCCCGGTTACTTGGATCCGGCCAACTACACGCTGTCCTCGATCAACAACGACTCGGCATACAACTTCGACCGTGAATGGACCTATGCCGTCAATGCCAAGACGCCGGTGAATGGGGGCAGCCTGACGGATCAATCGCTCAGCTTCGGCCTCAGCGTTCGCCAGCGCCACAAGCAGACTAACTCGCAGCCATACAACGTTTCCTTCACGCCGATCCCGCTGACGCAGGTGGCAAACGGCAGCAACGAGACGTATTACGACGGCATCTATCAGAACGGTGTGGACATCGCTCCGGGTGCGCTGCAACGCATCTTCGGCTACGGCACGATCGGCGCGAGCGAAATACTGAGCGCGCAGCAACAATTCCTCGATGAGCACGAAGACATCTACGCCGGCTATGGCCAATACCAGGGCACCTACGGCGACCTCGGCATCCTCGGTGGCGTGCGCTATGAGGAAACGCGCGACCGCAGCCATGCCTTCTCGGCCGGCGTGGATGCATCGGGTAACAACTTCGCCAACCCGGTCAGCATCCGGCACAACTACCACAACATCTTCCCCAGCCTGCAGTTCCGCTACGACCTTGGCGACGACATGCTGGTGCGCGTGGCGTACTCGTCGACTATTGCACGTCCCGGCTTCAATCAGTCCAATCCGTCGCTGTCGGTCGATCTGGGTTCTGGCACCGTGCAGACGGGCAACCCCGGCCTCAAGCCGGCGACCGCGAACAGCGTCGATGCGAGCTTCGAGAAATACCTGCCGAACGCCGGCATCATCTCCGTGGGGGTGTTCGACAAGGAAATCTCCAACTACATCGTTCCTGTGCAGACCACGCAGGCATTCGACAACAGCCTGTTCCCGGGCAATGCGCAACCCTTGCGCGTGTATACGTACAAGAACGCCGGCCCGTCTTACGCGCGTGGCCTGGAGTTGAACTGGAACCAGCAGTTCCAGAATCTTCCGGATTGGTTGATGGGCCTTGGCGCGGGCGCGAACTACACCTGGGTGGATTCACGCTTCGAAATCCGTCCGGGCGAGTACTCGCTGCTGCCGTCCACGTCGAAGAACACCTGGAACGCTTCGCTGTTCTACAAGCGCGCGGGCCTCTCGTTGAACCTTGCCGCTTACTCGGTCTCTTCGGATCTGTTCGCGATCGGCGCCGACCGCAGCAGCGACGTGTTCAACGCTTCGCGCACGTCGATGGATTTCGATGCCAGCTATGACTTTCCGGCGAACTGGAGCATTTACTTCGCGGTGAAGAATCTGTTGAACACGCCGCATGCGTTCTACCAGGGCAATCCAAGTCGACCGATCCAGCGCGAATTCTATGATGTGACGTATCTGGCAGGCGTCCGCTTTCACTTTTGACCGGACGGGGCGAGGGCTTTAGCCTCGCCCCAACTGGATGCCCTGGCCAAGCGTGTCGCCCCGAGAAAGCTGTCATGAGAATTTTGCTGGTCGAAGACGATATCGACACGAGAACATACGTTTCGTCGGGTCTGCGCGCGAAGGGGCACGCGGTGGACGAAAGCGGCGACGGCCACGACGGCCTGCTGCGCGCCAGCGAGCACGATTACGATGTGATCGTGCTCGATCGCATGCTTCCCGCGCTCGACGGCATGAGCGTACTGAAGAAACTCCGCAGCTGCGGCACGCAGGCACGCGTGCTCATGCTCACCGCGCTTGGCGACGTGGATGCGCGCATCGATGGCATGGAGGCCGGTGCGGACGATTATCTCGGCAAGCCATTCGCCTTGAGCGAACTGATCGCACGGCTCAACGCCATCTCCCGCCGCAGTGCGCATGCGAACACCATGACGACGCTGCGCGTGGGCGAGCTGGAGCTCGACCTTATCGCACAAAGAGTCAGCCGGGCCGGCAAGCCCATTCACCTGCAGCCGCGCGAGTGGGATCTGCTGAAGTACTTCGCGCTGCACGCCGGCGAGGTCGTCACGCGCAGCATGCTGCTGGAACACGTGTGGGGCTTTCAGTCGTCGCCGCATACCAATCTGGTCGATACACATGTTTGCCGTTTGCGCAGCAAGATCGAACGCGATTTCTTCGGGCCGCGCATCATTCGCACGGTAAGAGGCGAAGGCTACACGCTGTCCATGAAACAGGGGCACTGAATGCCCTTGGGCGTGAACGTCCATGCCGGCGCGCGCATGCTGCGCAGCGCGGCATTTCGCCTCGCAGTCATACAGGCGTTGCTGTTTGCGTTGATCGCCTTGACGCTTTTTCTCGTTTCATGGTTTGCCGCGCGCCACTACATTGAAAACCAACTGCGACAAACCATCACCGACGAATTCAGCGAAGTGATCGCGCATCCGCCCGCGCAGCGAGCGGCGTCCATCCAACGATCCCTCGCGCAGGTACCCAGAGGCGTCTATGACTACAGCTTGTTCGATGCCCATCGCAGCCTGGTTGTCGGGGATATCCTGGAAGAACCCGTCGCTGGCTGGAGCACCATCGAGCAGCATGAGGGACTTCGAGGCGGCAAAGATGCGGCGCGCCGCATTCTGGTCTACGGGGCCACTCAGGACGATGGAAGCATGCTCGTGGTCGGGCGCGATCTTGCGAGTGTCGACGAACTGGATGCGCTGCTGAAACAGGTCTTCACATGGGCGGGATTGGCCGCCGTGGTGTTGGCGCTGGCGGGTGGCATGGTGACAGCGGGCGGCTATCTGCGCCGGGTGGAAGCGATTGCTGAAGCGGCCTCGCGCATTGCGGCGGGCGATCTTGCCGCGCGTGTGTTGATCACCGGGCGTGGCGATGAATTCGACCGCTTGGCTGTCTCGTTGAACAGCATGCTTGAGCGCATCCAGAGCCTGGTGGAAGGCTTGCGCCAGGTCTCGAACGACATAGCGCATGATCTGCGCACGCCGCTCACGCATATGCGCCAGCGACTGGAAGCGGCGATGGAAGAGGCCACCAGCGTGGAGAGTTACAGCAAAGCTTGCGCGCGCGCTTTGGCGGATGCCGATAGCGTGCTGGATACGTTTGCCGCGTTGCTGCGCATCGCCAAAGTCGAAGCCCGGCAGCGGCGAGAAGGCTTTGCAGACGTGGCCTTGTCCGCGTTGCTCGAACGTCTGGTCGACGACTATCGCCCCGTAATGGAAGACGAAGAGCGCGCTTTCAACGTTGCGATCACCACCGGCGTACATATTCATGGTGACGCTTTGCTGCTCACGCAAATGCTCGTCAACGTGCTCGAAAACGCCTTGCATCATACGGAGCCCGGAACGCCGATCAGCGTGAAGCTCGATGCCATCGGGCATGGCAGCCAACTTGTCATCGAGGACGCCGGCCGCGGCATTCCTGCACGGGAGCGGAGCAGGGTGCTGAAGCGCTTCGTGCGTCTCGACGCTGCGCGCAGTACACCCGGAAGCGGCCTGGGTCTTTCGCTGGTGGCTGCCGTGGCGGATTTGCACGGCATTGCGTTGACGCTGGGTGATGCCGCGCCGGGTCTGCGCGTACAACTGGATTTCCCGCATCGACAAGACGCGTAACACCAAGACCGCGTCGAGTCTTCTTCTGCAAAACCGTCAAGGGCTAACACTATGAAAAAAATCGCATGGACGTTGATCGCGACCGCCTTGCTCAGTGCTCCTGCCTGGAGCGCCGAGCCAAGCGCTAGCACCTACAAGGTAACGCAGCAGCACGCGCTTGGCGGGGCGGGCGGTTGGGATTACGTGACCTTGGATTCATCGGCGCATCGCCTCTTCATTGCGCGCGACGACCGCGTCATGGTCGTCGATGCAAGCACCGGAAAATTAATGCAAGAGATCCCTGGCATGAAGCACGTCCACGGTGTGGCGCAGGTTCCAGAACTGCATCGCGCCTATGCCAGCAACGGGCATGGCAATGACATCAGCGTGATCGACCTGAATTCGCTCAAGGTGCTCGGCCACATTCCCGTCAGCGGCAAAGACCCCGACGCAATAATCTATGAGCCGGCCACGAAGCACGTGCTTGCCATGAATGGCGACAGTAACAACATCAGCATCATCGATCCGGCCCAGGGCAAAGAGCTGGCGACCATTGCACTGGACGGCAACCCTGAATTCGCAACGAGCGATGGCCAGGGCAACGTATACGTCAACATCGAAGACAAAGGCGAACTCGTTCATATCGACATCAAGGCCGGCAAAGTGCTTCATACCTGGTCGCTCGCACCTTGCGAAGGTCCCACCGGATTGGCGCTCGACGCGGCGAACAAGCGGCTGTTCTCCGTATGTGCGAACGGCTGGATGATCGTCAGCGATGCCGAGGATGGGCATCAGGTGGCGAAGATTCCCGTCGGCAAGGAGCCCGACGCAGCGGCCTACGACGCGCAGCGCCATCTGGTCTTCAGTGCTAGCCGCGAGGGCGTACTGAACGTTATTCGCCAGAATTCGGCTGACCAGTACGCCAAGCTTGCGGATGCGCCCACCATGAAGAGCGCGCGCACGATGGCGCTTGATGCGGATTCGCACAGGATCTACCTCGTGGGTGCGAAGGTTGCGCAAAAGGGTAAGCCGGTAAGTGGCTTCACCTTGCTGGTGGTAAACGGAAAGTAACGGTGCGGTTGCATTGAATGACGCCTGCGTAAGCAAGCATCCGATTTCTTGCCGCAATCCGCGCCCTCCCCTGCATGGGCAGGGGAGGGCCGGGGCGGGGTCGTTTGAGCTTGCCGCACGGATTGGCTTCATCGCCAGATGGCTTCGCCCCAGCCCAACCTACGTCGCATTTCGTCATTTGTGATATCAAGCATGAAACTTGGCGCGCGGTTCACACCATGAAAAGCTTCAAATGCATCGCCACTGTAGTGGCCCTTGGGCTCGCTTCATCCTTTACAACGGCGGCCGGCGACAACATCAAACCCGAAAAACAACGCCCACATGACATCGTCGACGTCAGTAAGACGATCCCGCAGATGCAATTGGACATGCGCTACTTCTCCAGCCACAACTTCATCGGCCGCCGAATTCACGGCTACGAAGAACCCGCGTGCCTGCTCACCGCATCAGCCGCCACCGCGTTGAAACAGGTCGAAGACAAGCTGCTCCCGATGGGCCTTACCCTCAAAGCCTACGACTGCTACCGCCCGCAAAGCGCCGTGGATGATTTCGTGCACTGGGCAGCCGATCCGAATAACACAAGGATGAAAGCCGAGTTCTACCCATCGGTGCCTAAAAACCGCCTGTTCGACGAAGGCTATATCGCCGCCCATTCCGGCCACAGCCGCGGCAGCACCATCGACCTGACCATCGTGCCGCTAGGTAGTGCTATTCCGAGCGCAGATGCGAAAACAGCATTAACTAACTGTGCTGCACCCGCAGCGGAACGCGTTCCCGACAACAGCCTCGACTTCGGCGCAGGCTACGACTGCTTCAACGAAGCATCGCACCCATCATTCCAAAACATTTCCGCGCAAGCGAAGGCCAACCGCTTGCTGCTTCAATCGTTGATGGTTGAGGCAGGCTTTATGCCACTCGATACGGAATGGTGGCATTTCACCCTGAAAAACGAGCCTTATCCAAACACATACTTCGATTTCTCCGTGCGCCATATCTCATCGTAGGTTGGGGCGCGAACCCCGACATGATGCACGTTATAACGTCACACCACCTTCGAAAAATCCGGCGTAGAATGCGCGCCATTCAAGGTCAAGCGACCGGCCAACATGATTCGCATCTTTCAGTGTCCTGCTTGTTTCAGCGCGCCAAGAAAGACAGCCACATCCTAGCCGCTCATTAGCAGGCGCATCTGTTTCCCCTACTCACACTAGAAGCGCAAACGACTCTGGGCGTGCGTACGCCTTTGGTCATCGCCATGTGCACACTATTCATCACGTTTTCCATCACGACTCGGCTATCGCCGAACGATTTGCATCGGGCTTGCTTGATGGAGCCGGCCATCGACGGCGCGAATAGCGCGTAAGCATTCGACTGTTTTTCAACTTCCAGCCCCGGCGCAAGCCTGGGTTGCGGCCAAGCTCGCCCTGAATGCTCGAAGGACAGTTTGGCGTATGGCATGAAGGCCCTGACCGCGCGTCAGGTTCATTTCTCACAGGGACCCGCAATTATGTATTTGCTGATTGAGTCTGCAGTAGTTGTAGTCATGCTGGTGGCGCTGATCTTCGCGTCCAACGCCATCGTTTACATTCCCAATGACCGCGTCGGTATTGTCGAGCGGCTTTGGGGCGCGCCGTCGCTGACGCGCGGCCTGATCGCCTTGAAAGGCGAGGTCGGTTATCAACCAGAGGTGCTGCGCGGCGGTCTTCATTACTTCTTTCCGTTTCAGTTCCGCGTGCACAAGGTCGATCTGGTGACGATTCCGCAGGGCGAGGTCGGTTACATCTTTGCGCGTGACGGCCACGAATTGGTGGATGGCCAAACGCTCGGTGCGATCGTCGATGCCGGTGTGGAAGACGCTGCTGCGTTTCTTCGCGCAGGTGGCCAGAAAGGTCCGCAGCGCGCGATTGTTCGCGAAGGTACGCATGCTATCAACGTGGCGCAGTTCGCGATCATCACCGCAGCGCGCGTGCATGGCTTACTGTTATCGGATGAAGAAAAGGACACCGTCGACAAGATGGGCCGCGTATTGCAGGAGCGCAATGGCTTCATGCCGGTCGTTATTGGCGGCAACGCGTCGGCAGCCGGTGTGATGGATAAGTCAGAGCGTGCAGACGAAGACCCCAGGGACGTGCTGGGCGTGGTGACCATTCACGATGGTCCGGTGTTGCCGCCGGATGAAATCGTGGCGCCGCGCGTCGGCGACGATCCTGCCAACAAGGCTACGTTTCACAACAACTTTCAGAACATAAATGCCTTCCTGCGCGCAGGTGGCCGTCGCGGCCGGCAGCACCAAGTACTGGTGGAAGGCACCTATTACCTCAACCGATTGTTTGCGACCGTGGAGTTCATTCGAAAGACGGTTGTGCCGGTAGGCAGTGTGGGTGTGGTGGTTTCGTATTTCGGCAAGGCCGGCGCGGATCGATCCGGCGATGGCTACTCGCACGGTGAATTGGTCGACAGCGGTTGCCGCGGCGTATGGAAGGAACCGCTGCTGCCAGGCAAATACGCCTTCAACACCTACGCAGGCAAGATCCAACTCGTGCCGACCACCAACTTCATTCTGAAATGGTCGAAGGAGATCACCAACGCGCACAAATACGACGAGAACCTGTCGGAGGTGGCGCTGATTACCAAGGACGCGTTCGAGCCGCTGATGCCGCTGTCGGTCGTCGTGCATATCGACTACCGCAAGGCGCCGCTGGTGGTGCAGCGTTTCGGCGACATCAAGCGGTTGGTCGACCAGACACTCGATCCGATGGTCTCCGCGTATTTCAAGAACACCGGACAGACCAAGACCTTGCTGCAGCTGTTGCATGAGCGTGCAGAAATCCAGGAGAAAGCGAGCATCGACATGAAGGAACGTTTCGCCGCCTACAACCTTGAACTGCAGGAAGTGCTGATCGGTACGCCACACGGCAACCCTGGCGACGCATCGGGCCAGCGCATCGACACCATCCTCAATCAATTGCGCGATCGCCAGGTGGCGAAAGAGCAGATGGAAACCTACGACCAACAGCAGCAAGCCGCGATCAAGGAACGCACGTTGCGCGAGGCGCAAGCCAGGACGCAGATCCAGACCGATCTCACCAAGTCCGAAATCAACGTCAAGATCAAGACCAACGAAGGCGACGCCGCGATTGCCGCGGCCACCAAGGAAGCGGAGGTGATCAACATCAACGCCGAAGCCGAGCGCAAACGCCAGATCGCCGTAGGCGAAGGCAAGGCCGCTGCAACGGAGTCGGTGGGTAAAGCCGAGGCCAATGCGATCCGCGCCAAGGCCGAAGCGCTTACCGGCGAAGGCGCGCGCATGCAGTTGATCAACGATCTAGGCCGGCAATTTGCCGATGCCTTGCGCGAAGGTCAGATAGCGATTGTGCCGAAGATTGCATTGGGCTCGGATGGCGGCAATGCGCTTTCCACGCTTGCTCAGCTGGCGAATGCATTCATGGCCGAGAAGCTGGATGGCGACACTCCGGAAAATTGGCAAAGCTGGTTCAACGGCAAGCAGCCGGAAGATCACGCGTAACTTCGACATTGCGACGGACCGCTCCCTCCCCTGCATGCAGGGGAGGGTTGGGGTGGGGTGATTCAACCTCGCGACAATGTTCCCGCTATCTCGCCGGAATGACGGTGAGGCCGGATCGGACGTCATCGCAAACCCGCATTTTCTCCATCAGGCACGGCGACTATTTTCTATCCGGCAAAGTAAGCACCCGATGCCCATAAAGCCGCGCGTCCATGGAATAGGCACCGGGGCCCAGCAGTATCAGGGCCACCGCGTTGAGCGTCAGCGGAAGAAGGTGAATCAACAAAGCATGCATCGGAACGATCGCTTCAATGCCCGCAAGAATGATGCAGAGCCCGCACGCAACGGGCGTGAGCATTCCGATCAGCAAGGCGAGTGCAAGACCAACCACACTCCAAAACATGATGTGGCCGGTGGGCGAGCACGATGCAGCAGCCAGGAAAGGCCATAATGATGCAGCCAGGCAGAGCCGCAGCAGCACGAGGCCTATCCCGGGTGCTCCGAGTGGGAACATGGAATATGTTCGTTGCATAAGCGTCCTGCACCGCTTGTTGTCAGGAGTGTTATTAATCCGTTTCTAATTACAGGGCGCCCCCCTCCAGTGGGGGATGCGCGCCATTGGCCGGATGATTTAGATAGAAGCTCTTAAAAAAGAGTGAGGAGGCCGTTTGACCTGTTGGACATGCCGGTGCGTTGCCTGGCTCGCAGCCCTGAGCCTGTTGCTGCCAGCGACATCGGCATGGAGTGCTCCTGCACAAACGCAGTTGCCGGGCATTGCGCAAATGAATCATCACGCCTGGGTGATCAAGGATGGTGCGCCGGCCGATATCTGGGCGATGGTGCAAGGTGCAGACGGTTTCATCTGGCTGGGCACGGGAAGTGGTTTGTTCCGGTTTGATGGTGTGCAGTTCGAACGCTATGCACCTTCAGCGAGTCTGGATTTGTCGGCTACCGACATCACCGCGCTGATGCAGTCTGCCGACGGCGATATATGGATAGGTTTTCTTACCGGGGAAATCAGCCGCATAGAGCATGGACGGGCGATCACTTACACCGCCGATGACGGCCTGCCGGCCGGCACGGTGTTCTGCATGAGCCAAACCGAGGACGGTGCCGTATGGGCAGCAACCACCAACGGTCTTGTCCGCTACATGGGCGGCCGTTGGGAAAAAATGGGCGATGATTGGAACTATCCGTACCATCGCGCAACATGGATGCTGATCGATCGCGAGGGAACGCTGTGGGTCGCCACCGGCAGCGATTTGATGTTTTTGCGCAAAGGCGCGCATCGGTTCGAACATACCGGCATTGCAGCAGGCATTGATGCGGTTCTGGCCTTGTCACCGGATGGAACCTTGTGGCTGTCCGATGATCTGCACGGTACACGTGCTTTGCCGGGCTTGTCCGCGGATCACGTTCCACCTGCGTTGAGGGCGCCACTTCCACGCACGGACTTCACGCATGCCAAACGCATTCTGTTCGATCGCCATGGTGCCATGTGGGGCACGCTGTGGGCGGGCAAGGGACGTGGTGGCGTATTTCACATCGCCGATCCCGTCCGCTTTGCCACTGGCCAGCCTTTGCAACCGGATCAGGTAAGCGATATCTACGATACGTCCAACGGTCTTACCTCGGTCGTCGCCGTACCGCTGCTGGAGGACAAGGAGGGCAACGTCTGGGTCGGCACCAACTTCGGCTTGAATAGTTTTCACGCCAACGAGTTCCATGTTGTTTCGCCGCTGCCAGGTGAATCCGCGGCCAACGCGGTTTTGGCAGCCAGCGATGCTGGAACGGTGTGGGTCGCGCAGGCGGATTCCGTGTATCGGGTTCAAGATGGCCTGCCGGCGTGGGTGGCTACGGGTCTGCCGCTGATCGACAAGGCGTTAGCCGACCGCCATGGTGTATGGCTGCTGGCTGGTGACGGGTTTTACTGGCTGGACGGGAAGGCCGCACCGAAACGTGTGCCCATGCCCGAGGAAGGCGATCGAAGAGTCATCCATGCCATGGCCGTGGACCAGGCGGACCATCTATGGATCAGTGTCGAGAACAAGGGCCTTTACGTATGGTCCGGTAATGCCTGGAAGACCGTTCGCATCGGTACGAACAAGAACTGGTTGCAGCCCCGAACCATTGCAATGGATCACGATGGCAGCATGTGGCTTGGCTTCAAGGACAACCGGGTGGCGCATTGGCGCAACGGCCAGCTGACTGAATTCACTGCACACGAGGGGCTGGACGTTGGCAACGTGTTGACCATAGCTGCCGACGGTTCATCCGTTTTGGTGGGCGGTGAGCGTGGCCTGGCCCATTTGCAGGGTGATCGCTTTCAGTCCCTATCCATGAATCGCAATCCGCTCCTGAGCGGTATTTCAGGCATCGCCAAGACGATTCAGGGCGATGTGTGGATCAATGCCAGCGCAGGTATCGTGCGCATCGCCGCGCGGGAAATACAGCATGCTTTCGACGATCCTGCGTACGACTTCCCATACAAGTTGTTCGACTGTGACGATGGGGTGCCGGGCATCGCCATCCAGCAGCAGCCTGTGCCAAGCATCACCGCTGCCGATGACGGCAAGCTATGGTTTTTCACCAATCAGGGCGTCGGTTGGATCGACCCTGGGCAAGTTCACCTCAACACGGTGACACCGAGAGTGTCTGCGCAGTGGCTGACCGCTGACGGCAAACGCTACCTGCCGAGCAGTCCGCTAGTGCTGCCACCGCATACCAAGGCGGTGACGTTGGACTACACAGCCGCCAGCTATCTCGCGCCCCAGCGCGTAAGGTTTCGTTATCGGCTCAGGGGCGTCGATGTAAATTGGCAGGATGCAGGCCATCAACGCGAGGCGATTTACGCCAACCTCGCACCCGGCCGGTACCGCTTCGACGTCACCGCGGCCAACGACGATGGTTTTTGGAGCACCGAAGGCAGCAGCCTTTCTTTTCAGATTCAGCCCGCTTTTTACCAGACGCGCTGGTTTCTGCTTCTGTGTGCGCTCGCTGCGGCGCTGGCGGCGCTGAGCTTCTTCCGGCTGAAACTGCGCCAGGTGGAAACGCGCCTGAAGGAACGCCTGGAAGTGCGTCATGCCGAACGTGAGCGGATTGCACGCGAACTGCATGACACCTTATTGCAAGGCGTTCAGGGGCTCATTCTGCGTTTTCACGCCATCACGCAGAAAATGTCGTCGAACGACCCGGTGCGGAGCCTGATCGAGCAGGCGCTCGACCGGGCTGATGATGTGCTGGTCGAAGGGCGCGACAGAGTGAGGGATTTGCGCCTCGCCGGCGGCATGACGAAAGATCTCGCTGAAACGTTCATCGCACTCGGCGAGGAACTGTCCGAGGATCATCCGGTGAAATTCCGCGTGATCACCATGGGCGAAGAGCAGGCGGTCGATCCGGTCATTTGCGAGGAGATTTATCTCATCGTGCGCGAAGCCATGCTCAATGCATTTCAGCATGCTCATGCAGAGGCCATCGAAGTGCAGGTCGATTTCGAACTCGGGCAACTGCGGGTGTGCGTGCGCGACGACGGTATCGGCCTGGATGCGCAAACGCTCGACACCGGCTACCGGACGGGGCATTGGGGGCTGATCGGCATGCGCGAACGTGCAAAGCACATCGGCGGCCAGCTGCGCATCGCGTCCGCGCAAAGTTCCGGTACCGAGGTTGCACTGGCTGTGCCGGGTTCGATCGTCTATGCGCCCAAGCGCAAGTCGTCCGTGAGTTGGATGAAGCGTCTGCTGGGCGCCGGCCGCTCAGGCTGATAAGCGCATGGCCTCACGCATCGATGATGCCGCGACGCATCGCGATGACCACCGCTTCAGTGCGATCCCTGGCGTTGATCTTCGCCAGGATGCTCTTCATGTGCGTCTTCACGGTTTCCACCGAAATGCCCATGTGCGTGGCGATGCGCTTATTGGAAAAGCCGCCGGCCACGTGATTGAGCACCTGCAGCTCGCGCATGCTCAGGGTATCGTCGCCTACGTGTTCGGCGATCACTCGCGCCACTTCGCCTGGTACATGGCGATGGCCTTCATGGACCTGGCGAATGGTCTGCACCAGTTCCTTGCGCAGCGTGCTCTTGAGCAGATAGCCCACCGCACCAGCCTTGAGCGCACGCGTGGCTTGCATGTCGCCACGATAAGTAGTGAGCACCACGATGCGTGCCTGCGGGAATTCGCCAACAATGCTGCGAATGGCATCGAACCCGCCCATGCCGGCCATCTGCAGATCCATCAGGGTGACGTCCGGCCGATGTATGCGGAAGCAGGCAATCGCCTCCTCGCCGTTAACGGCCTCGGCAATCAATGCCATGTCATATTGTGCTTCCAGCACTGCTGTGACGCCTTCGCGGAACAGCGGATGGTCGTCGACCACCATCACGCGGATAGGCCGTTTTTCGCCGGTCATTAACTACTCTCTCCACTCACTCGTTCGAGCGTCCATGTCGCATGCGCTACCGAGCCCGGCTAGTCAATCACAAGCTCACTGCATGGGCAATCGCCATGGGCGTCACCCTTCGGAGTGAGCAAGTTTTACCCTCATGAGGGCTTTGGGCAACTGATGCGCGATGACACGCTTACAGCACGGATCGCGGCACGTCTTCCTTGCGTCGGCCAAATCCGTTTGCCACCCCTGGCCGAGAACCGATATGACCGATGCTTCTTTACCGATTGACGAACGCCGCCGTGCCCTGCTGATCGGTGCGGCGACCGTAGCCGGCGCTTTGGCGCTGCCGGCCGCGGTCGGATATGCCACGGCTTCCGCGATTGCTTCCTCCAACCCGCTTCAACAAGGGAGTCACACCATGAGCAGCATCAAGACCAAAGACGGTACGGAGATTTACTACAAAGATTGGGGCCACGGGCAACCCGTGGTGTTTTCCCATGGCTGGCCGCTCACCGCCGACGCGTGGGACGGGCAGATGTTGTTCCTCAGCATGCATGGCTTCCGCGTGATCGCCCATGACCGTCGCGGTCATGGCCGCTCGGCACAGCCTTCGCACGGCAACGACATGGACACCTATGCCGACGATCTGGCCGAGCTGATCGAGAAGCTGGATCTGAAGAACATGGTGATGGTCGGCCACTCCACCGGTGGCGGCGAAGTCGCCCGCTACATTGGCCGGCATGGCTCCAAGCGTGTAGCCAAGGCCGTGCTGGTCGGCGCGGTGCCGCCGATCATGGCAAAAACGGCCAGCAACCCCGATGGGGTGCCCATCTCGGTATTCGATGACATTCGCAAGGGCGTGCAGGCGGACCGTTCGCAGTACTACAAGGATCTGTCCGTGCCGTTCTTCGGTGCAAATCGTCCCGGCGCGAAGGTAAGCCAGGGTCTGCACGACGGCTTCTGGCTGCAGAGCATGGAAGGCGGCGTGAAAGGCCATTACGAGTGCATCAAGCAGTTCTCCGAGACCGATTTCACGGAAGACTTGAAGAAGATGGATGTGCCGACCTTGGTCGTGCATGGCGACGACGATCAGATCGTGCCGATCGATCATTCTTCCAAGCTCACCGCCAAGATCGTCAAGCACGCCACGCTCAAGATCTATCCCGGCGCTCCCCACGGCCTTACCGCGACCCACCAGGATCAGTTCAACGACGATTTGCTCGCCTTTATCAAAGGCTGACCGTCGCACATCGCGCGGCGTGCATCGCTGGTCGCCGCGCGATCGCTTCACCATCCCCTATCGAACGCCTCCAGAGATTTCGTCATGACACTCACCGCCAAAGCCATTCCCAGTTCCAAGCTGATCTCGCCCAGCAACCACGCTTTGATCCTGATCGACTACCAGTCGCAAATGTCGTTCGCGACGCATTCGATCGACGCCATCACGCTGCGCAATAACGCTGCCTTGATTTCCCGTGCTGCAGCCAGCTTCAACGTGCCGGCCATTCTCACCACGGTGGCCGAGAAGAGCTTCTCGGGACCGATGTTCAGCGAAATCACCGATGCGTTTCCGGGCCAGGCGTTGCTGGATCGCACCAGCATGAATACCTGGGAAGACGCCGCGGTGATCAAGCAGGTCAACGCGATCGGCAAGAATCGGCTGGTGTTCGGCGGCTTGTGGACGTCGGTCTGCATCGTCGGCCCAGTGCTGTCGGCGATCGAGCAGGGTTACGAGGCGTATGTCATTGCCGATGCCTGTGGCGACGTCTCTGCGGAAGCGCACACGCGCGCCATGGATCGCATGATTCAGGCCGGCGCAGTGCCGATGACCTCGCTGCAATATCTGCTGGAGCTGCAGCGCGATTGGGCGCGCACCGAAACCTATGAAAGCACCACCGGTATCGCCAAGGTCTACGGTGGTGCCTATGGCCTGGGCGTGATCTACGCCAAGACCATGTTCCACGCCGAGGGCGGTTGAGCGGATTGGCCTAACCCATCGCGACCTATCGGAGACATGCTCATGAAGCCTTATTTGTTTTCGCTCGCCGCGGGCTTGCTCGTGGGCGTGATATACAGCCTTGTCCACGTGCGCTCGCCGGCTCCGCCGGTGATCGCACTGATCGGATTGCTGGGCATCCTGGTCGGCGAGCAGATACCGCCGCTGGTCAAGCAGCTTGTCACCCGGCAAACGGCCGTCGCGTGGCTGGGGCATCAAGTAAAACCGCACGTATTCGGCGAGCTGCCAAGCGGAAAACTTCCGCCGCGTTCGGAAACGGATGAGCAGGTGAAATCATGAGCCCGTCCAGTACGCCCGAACTCATTCTCCGCGGCGGCCGCTTCACCACGCTCGACAGCGGCAAACCGAGCGCAAGTGCAGTGGCGATCACGGCCGGCCGCTTCAGTGCGGTCGGCAGCGATCCGGAGATCATGTCGCTGGCCGGGCCTGGTACGCGCGTGGTCGATCTGCAAGGACGACTGGTATTGCCCGGATTGATCGACAACCATCTGCACATCATCCGCGGCGGCTTGAACTTCAACATGGAGTTGCGCTGGGACGGCGTGCGCTCGCTGGCAGATGCGATGGACATGCTGCGCCGGCAGGTGGCGATCACGCCGCCACCGCAATGGGTGCGCGTGGTCGGCGGCTTCACCGAACACCAGTTCGTGGAGAAGCGCCTGCCGACCATTGCGGAGCTCAATGCAGTGGCGCCGGAAACGCCGGTGTTTCTGCTGCATCTGTATGATCGCGCGCTGCTCAATGCTGCGGCGCTCAAGGCAGTCGGCTATACCAAAGATACGCCCGAGCCACCCGGCGGCCATATCGAGCGTGACAGCGCGGGCAATCCGACTGGTCTGTTACTCGCCAAGCCCAACGCAGCGATCTTGTACGCCACGCTTGCCAAAGGGCCAAAACTGCCCTTCGACTATCAGCTCAATTCCACGCGTCACTTCATGCGTGAGTTGAATCGTCTGGGCGTAACCGGCGCGATCGATGCAGGCGGCGGCTTCCAGAATTTTCCTGAAGACTACGAAGTGATCCGCAAGCTGTCGCAAGAAGGACAGCTCACCATCCGTCTGGCGTACAACCTGTTCACGCAAAAGCCCAAGGGCGAAAAAGACGATTTCCTCAACTGGACACAGACGTCCAAATACAAGCAGGGCGACGATTACTTCCGCCACAACGGGGCGGGCGAAATGCTGGTATTTTCCGCTGCCGATTTCGAAGACTTCCGCCAGCCGCGCCCCGACCTGCCGTCCAGCATGGAAGGCGAACTGGAAGACGTTGTACGCATCCTGGCGGAGAACCGCTGGCCCTGGCGCATGCACGCCACGTACGACGAAACGATCCATCGCGCACTCAATGTATTCGAGCGGGTCAATCGCGATATCCCGCTCAAGGGCCTGAACTGGTTCTTCGATCACGCCGAAACCATTTCCGATCGTTCCATCGATCGCATCGCGGCGCTGGGCGGCGGTATCGCCGTGCAGCACCGCATGGCTTACCAGGGTGAATATTTCGTGGAGCGCTATGGCGCTGAAGCTGCAGCCATCACACCGCCGGTGGCGCGCATGCTGGAAAAGGGCGTGCGCGTTTCGGCCGGTACGGATGCCACGCGCGTGGCTTCCTACAATCCTTGGGTTTCGTTGTCGTGGCTGGTCACGGGTAAGACCGTCGGCGGAATGCGGATCTACCCGCAGCGCAATTGCCTGGATCGTGAAACCGCGCTGCGCATGTGGACCCAATATGTCACCTGGTTTTCCAACGAGGAAGGCAAGAAGGGACAGATCAAAGTCGGGCAGCTCGCAGATCTGATCGTGCCTAGTCGCGATTATTTCGCCTGCGCCGAACAGGACATCGCCGACATGACTTCGCACCTCACCATGGTAGGCGGCAAGGTTGTGTATGCGTCGGACGTCTTCAAGCCTCTGGATGAAACGCCACTGCCGCCGGCCATGCCGAACTGGTCACCAGTGCGCATGTTCGGCGGTTATGGTGCGTGGGACGACCCCAAGCCCGCCGCCGCAAAAGTCCGTCACGCTTGCGGTTGCGGAAAGGGCTGCAATGTCCACGGGCACGACCACATCCACGCCTGGTCGAAGCCGCTTCCGGTGCGCGAATCGGATCTGAAATCCTTCTGGGGCGCGCTGGGTTGCGCCTGCTGGGCGGTGTAGTGATGGCCGCAGTCAATCATCATGCCGACACGCCCGCATGGATAGGCGCCGTGCTGACTTCGGGTCTTACCGTTCTGCTGGCGCGTATCGCGCTCACTCTGCCTTACTGGTGGAGCGGCATCGACAAACTTTTCCATCCCACGGCAGCCTTGGCGGAAATGCATGGCATGGGCTTTCCTGCATCGTGGTGGCTATATGGCCTGCTGCTGCTGGTGCAGCTCGGCGGCTCGCTGGCCATTGTCGCCAATCGCTACGCGTGGGCTGGCGCAGCGGTGCTGGGTGGCTTTACCGCTTTCGTGACGTGTGTGGCGCATGCATTCTGGAAGCTTGATGGCGCACAGCGCTTCGCGGAGATGAACATCTTCATGGAGCACATGGCGCTGATCGCCGGCATGGCGTTCGCGGCCATGCATTGCTACGGCACAAAGCCACGCAGATCAGTTAGTCGTTATTGAATTCACAAGGAGTTCCCATGACTGTTTCAATGCATAGAAAGATCAGGGCAGGTTGGTTCGCGGCATCGCTACTGGCGCTGCTCTCCACTGCAACCGTTTTTGCCAAGGAAGTACCAAGCACGCAAGGCGTTGCCGTCGGCGCGCAATACGACACCACGCATGTATATGTCGCACCGGCCGATTTCGACACGTTCGTGAACAGCTTCACCGCGACATTCGGCGGCAAGCCGTCCAAGCGCGGCACCTTCAATGTACTGCCCGTTCCCAGTAGCACCGAAGGCCAGTACGTCTGGACGCCGGTGGGCACCTTGTCGAGCTTCGCCTTCCTTACGCCGATTCCTTATCCCTTCGGTCAGGAACGCACCGGCTATCTGGTCACGGATATAGACGCCGCATTGAAGCAGGCGCGCGCCGCGGGTGCCGAAGTGATCGTGGACAAGTTCAAGGATCCGATCGGCTATGACGCCGTGATCCAGTGGCCGGGTGGCGTGAAGATGCAGCTCTATTGGCACTTCACCGCGCCTCAGTACGACCCGCTGGAAACCGTACCCGACAACCGCGTCTACGTTTCGGCGGACACCGCAGACGTGTTCGTGCGCGATTTTCTGCATTTCTCGCACGGCAAGGTTGTCTCCGACGATCGTCGCGCGGATGCCGGCGAACTCGGCACGCCAGGACAGACTTATCGGCGCATTCGCATCGAATCGGGTTTCGGAAAGATGCAGGTGAACGTGACGAACGGCCATCTGCCGTATCCATTCGGGCATGAGATGACGGGTTACGAAGTGAAGGACCTTGCTGCAACGCTTGCGAAAGCGACGGCGGCTGGGGCCAAGGTGTTGTCGCCGGCGTATGAGTCCAGCGATCGCAGTTCGGCGGTCGTGGAGTTTCCGGGTGGATATGTCGCGGAGATTCATGCGGTGAAAACCCACTAACAGAAAGGTTTTAGCGTAAGCGCCAAAAGACTTAAAAAGGTTTGTTCAAGGCCAGATCTGCGAATGAACTGGAAACTGCTCCCTGCCCTGCGTGCAGGGGAGGGGGCCGATACGGCACGCGGAAAGTTCTCTTGCCGATGCAGACAGGGAAGAGAAGCGATCCAGTGGCTTAAACAAAAACGCGTGCTGCCAAACGTAGCGGGGAATTCATGCGCAACAAACACCTCTCTACGATTCACCGCTCGACCCTGCTGCTGGCGATGATCGTCGCGCTATCCCATTCCCCTCGCGCCAACGCGCAAGACACCACCGACCAGCCTCAACGCCCCGTCATCAACTTCTACCGCTGGCAGGAAGATTGGTCGGTGCTCGCCAATCCCAAGCTTGATCGCGAATGGGGCGACGCACTGAAATACATCGCTCTTTCGAACGACGATCCCAAGCACTATCTGTCCTTCGGCCTCACGCTCAGGGAGCGCTTCGTCAGCGTCGATCCGGCGCAGTTCGGTGTGCAACATGGACAGCATCTGGATTATTTGTTGCATCGGTTGGAATTGCATGCCGATGCACACCTCACCGACAACACGCGCGTTTTCGTGCAATTGGAAAACGCCCTCGCTCCGAACCTGGCCAAGCCGGGTCCGGTCGATGCCAACCGCCTCGATCTTCGCCTGGCGTTTCTGGATACGCAGCAAGCGTGGAACGACGGCTTGTTCAGACTGCGCGTAGGCCGCCAGGAAATTGCTTTTGATCTGCAACGTTTTGTGTCCGTGCGTGACGGACCCAACGTGCGGCAGGCTTATGACGCGATCTGGGCCGACTACGAGCGAAACGGTTGGCGCATCAGCGGCTTCGCCAGCCAGCCGGTGCAATATCGCAATCAAAATGATTTCGACGACTACAGCAACCACCATCTGCTGTTCGGCGGCGTGCGCGTGCAGCGGCGCCTCACATCGAGCAGCGAGATCAGCCTGAGCTATTCGGATTACCGCCAGGACAACGCACACTTCCTTGCCGGCTCCGGCCGCGAGGAGCGCCAAAACGTCGACGTGCATTACAACGGGCAGGCCGGCGCGGTGGATTGGGATGTCGAAGGCATGAAGCAGGGCGGCAGCATCGGTCGCAAAGATGTCGATGCCTGGGCGTTCGGATCGCTCGCCGGCTTCACGTTCAATAGCGCGTGGAAACCGCGCCTAGGCATGCAGGTCGATGCGGCCTCTGGCGATCGCAATGTGGCCGACAACCATGTCGGCACGTTCAACCCGCTCTTTCCCAATGGCTATTACGTAACGCTGTCCGGCTACACCGGTTACAGCAACTTCATCCATCTCAAACCATCGCTGACCGTTACGCCCGTTGCCGGGATGAAACTGGTGACTGCAGTTGGCATGCTGTGGCGGCAGAGTACGCAGGATGCGGTATACGTGCAGCCGGATATTCCGACACCGGGCACGGCCGGCAAATCCGGACGGCGCACCGGCACGTACGTGCAGTTTCAATTCAGTTGGGCCGTCGCGCGCAATCTGACGTTGGGACTGGAAACTGACCGCTATTTCATCGCCCAGGCCTTGCGCCGCGCGGGCGGACACGATTCCAATTACTTCGGTGCGGACGTGCGCTGGGGTTGGTAAGGGAGACATCGCCATGAAACAACCCTCGCTCTCGACTTTGCTCAGCTTCAACGCGGGTTATGTCGACACCGCCGGATTCCTCGCGTTGCACGGGCTTTTCACCGCGCACGTCACCGGCAACTTCGTCACGCTTGGCGCGGCCCTGGTGCAAGGAAGCGGCGGCACGATCGCCAAGCTGGTGGCGCTGCCCGTGTTCTGCGTGGTGGTGATGGCCGCACGCCTGCTTCATTACGTGCTGGTCAGTCGAGGCGTGATGGTGTTGCGCACCATCCTTTTGCTGAAAACGGTGTTGTTGTTCGTCGGCGCAGGGCTGGCTTGGTACTTTGGACCTTTCGCCGATGCCGACAGTACCTGGGCGGTTGCAACCGGGTTGGTCCTGATCGCCGCGATGGCCGTACAAAACGCAGCACAGCGTGTCCATTTGGCAAAGATGCCGCCCACCACATTGATGACCGGCACCACGACACAAATCATGCTGGATCTGGCAGACAAACTGCATGGTGTCGATGGCGAGCAGAAGGCGGTGATCGATCAACGCCTGTCGCGCCTGGCTGCCGCCGTTGGCGTATTCGCGCTAGGTTGCGCGGCCGGTGCGATCTTCTACCGCCTGTTCGACGTCAGATGCTTTGCGCTGCTTCCGCTGGTCGCGATGCTTGCTTATCGGCATCACGATGCCGCTGCCAGTGAATGAAGCTTGATCGCGACCTGCCGCACCCGCGGATACACCAGCGAAACAGGCATCGTATTTCTCCAGATAGGCTGGCATGGCACAACGGAGTCGTTCGAGCACTGCGACCTGTCGTGCCACCCGTTCGCCGTCGCGCACGCGGGCGGGCCGATCGCCGACCCGCGATCCATTCGCTAGCCGTTACTCCAACGCATCGGCATAAATCGCTGCCAGATACGCTTCAAGCCGGTCTCCGAGACCCCTGTCCAGTAATTCGCACGGCTTGAGGCCGCCCAAGGCCACCAACGCTTCGTTATGCCACCACTCCCGTACGCGATCTTCATCGGGTTCGATGGCACATGCCAATTGCCATATGCGATTGCTCTGCAATTCGGATGGATTCATGGGTTCGACAAGGCTATTGCGTCGATAGCGGTTCGTAATGCCGCATCTCTTCGATCTGTTGAACGTAAGGTTTGACCAGCGCAAAGAAACGCTGAAACACCTCGCTGCCACGAAATCCCTTCATATGGCCGTCGATCGAATCCCATTGGATGCGAACCACATAGCTGCCCGGCTCATCCACGCAACGCGACAGCTCATAGTGCAAGCAATGGGGTGAAGTGCTTAGCACGCCGCCGGCTTTGGCGTAATCCTGTTCGAACGCCTTCGCTGCCGTGGTTGGAATCTTGTAGCGGATATACTCGACCACCATCACTGTCTCCTCAACGGAAAAGCGTCAACCTAAGTAAGTTCCCCGTGCCATCGCGCCGATTCTCGGCATGCTTGTCATAAGCGTCTATGCCAGTCCACGACGAAACTGTTGTGAATCACAGGAACAAATGACCACCGTCAGCAATGATTCCATCGACCTGTTCAAGGTCCTGAAGTTGTTCACCACGGTCTACGAGCTTGGCAGTTTTTCCGCTGCCGCGCGTGTGCTGAGCGTCACGCCTGGTGCTGTCAGCAAGCAGATCGGCGCATTTGAAGACTCGCTTGGCTGCCGATTGTTTCAGCGTACGACGCGTTCGCTCTCCATCACCGAAGAAGGGCGGCGCTTGTATGCGCTTATCCAGCAACCTACGCAACAGATCGAAGAAGCTGTCGCCGGTCTGTCGTCGGAAGAAGGCCGGTCGCGGGGAACCGTAAAGATATCGCTGCCCGTTGCTTTCAGCCGCACCATCTTGTTGCCTAACTTGAGCCGGTTTCACGAACGTTTCCCGGAGATCAGCCTCGATCTGCATTTCGAGAACCGGCATGTGGATCTGATATCCGAAGGCTACGATTGCGCGATCGGACAGCGGCGCGATACGGATTCCAGCATCGTCGCCCGGCCACTTGCGCCGTTGCTGCTTATTCTGTGTGCTTCGCCCGCCTATCTCGCCAAGCATGGGAAAGGTCTTGCTGCCGACAATCTGGAAACGCATCGCCTGATCGCGTTTCGCTCGCCGACGAAAGGGCGCATCGAAGCGTGGACATTGCAAGGCGCAGGAAAAGACCTGGTCATCCAGCCGCATTCACGCCTGGTGGTGACGGACACCGAAGCACAGTCGGTGCTTGCCGCGGCAGGTTGCGGCATCACGCTGCTGGGTGCGCATCACGCACTTCCGCTGATCGAGCAAGGCAAGCTCAAGCACGTGCTGCCGCAGTACTTCGCCCAACGTGGGGACATCTGCATCTACTATCCCGCGCGGAAGAATCTGCCGCGGCGCGTGTCGAGCTTCGTGGATTTTGTGATCGATGAAACGCGCAGTAGCGGCGTAGTCAGGCAGATGAAGGCGATCATTGGCAAGAAGGCGCTTGCCGCGGGCTGAGCTTGGTTCTCGTTGGCCGGGGTGATCTGAAAGATCGTCGCTAACGGGAATAGTTTTCTGATTTCGTTGAAAACATATGGCCAAAAACGCGGGTGAATATCTCAGGGCTTAGCGCCAACCGGCCAACCAAAGACACAGGCCACTTGGATTACCGCCTCCCAGGACACATACAGATCCGTAGCCGCGGCAGGGACGTCCAGGCTTAAGTCTCAAACGTCTCCGAGAGGTAATGCATGTCACGGTCTCGCCAACCATTCCAAGGATTGCGCCTGGAGCGCGTGCGCGCCTCCAGGCAATTCGCGGGTGGCGGGTTTATCAATACCTATCCTGCAAGCACCTTGCGGGTATTGGAAAACAAACCCTCGCTGGTCGATCTTCTGTTTCGTGGCAAAACGGAGCGCGAGCCGGCGCGCCCGCTGCCGTCGCTCGATCCGCGTGCTGCGTGGACGCGACGTGTGGAATCCGGTTTGCGCGCTACCTGGCTTGGCCATTCCACCGTGCTGTTGGAGATCGACGGGAAGCGCGTGCTGACAGACCCGGTATGGGGACTTCGCGCATCGCCGTTTTCCTTCCTCGGGCCGAAGCGTTTTCAGCCGGTGCCGGTAGAGATCGACGCGTTGCCGCCGCTGGATGCGATCGTCATCTCGCACGATCACTATGACCATCTCGATTACGTCAGCATTCGCGCACTCGCTGCATTGAACGTGCCGTTCGTAACATCGCTTGGCGTGGGTGCGCATCTGGAAGCGTGGGGCGTGCCGCCTGAGCGCATCATCGAACTCGACTGGTGGGAGAGCACCACCCTCGCCAACGGACTGGCCATCACCGCAGCCCCCTCGCACCACTTTTCCGGGCGCGGCTTGAAGGATCGCAATGGCACACTGTGGTCGTCTTTCGTGATGCGCGGCGAGCGGCACTCGGTGTTCTTCAGCGGGGACACCGGGCTTTCGCCGCTGTTTGCGGAAATCGGGCAACGGCTTGGACCGTTCGATCTGGTGATGATCGAAGTCGGCGCGTTCGATCCCTCCTGGGGCAGCATCCATCTCGGCCCCGACAATGCGCTGCAGGCCTGGGCGCAACTGGGGAGCGGGCGTTTCCTGCCGGTGCATTGGGCAACTTTCAATCTGGCGATGCATCCGTGGGCGCAGCCGGCGGAAGTGCTTTACGAAAATTCGCCGGAGGGGTTGGTGATGCCCTTGCTGGGTCAGCCGTTCGAGCCGGCTCACGTCGAAGAGGTGCAGCCGTGGTGGCGCAAGCTGGTGGAGGAGCATCGCTCGCATCCTCCGCTGCAAATGGCATCGAGGCCTTCACGCTAAAGGGTTGGCACCAAACCTTGGAATGGCGGTTCGCGCTGTGACGGTGTGCCGCCACGGGCATGATGCGTTGATCTACTATCGGCCCAGAGGGCCGTAGGGTTACACACTCCGCAGAAGGCGTGATCGTACGTGGTCGCCATGCCGGCGAAGGCCGCAATGGCGACGAGGCGTGATCGGGCATTCCGAAGGCGCGTAATTGACTGCCCGCCGGGGCTTGCTGACGCCCTGATACCCATTCACGGCCGTCCTGCCTGAAAAGCCCGGATGACCGGCTATGACGTCGTCGGGGGAGTCATGGTATTGCGCAGCCTTGCTTCGCGGTTGGCGGTATGGGTTCTATCCGGCGCAACGGTGGTGTTTGTTGCGAGTGGGTTCCTGTTGTTCCGCATGGTGGGTCGCCAATTGGTGCAGCAGGCGCACCGGGAAACCGAGGCGCTCGCCAGCCAGGGCGGCAGCCTTATCCAGGAAAGAATGGACAAGGTCACGAATACGGCGCGGGTGCTGGCCGCCATCATCGGGCCACGTCCGCTCGATGCAGAACCGCTGATCCGCGATGCCATGGCCCAGAACTCCGATCTGGCCGGATTGGCGGCCGCCTTCACTCCCGATACGGCGGCGGTCAAAAGCGTTGGGCGGTCGCCCTTCGTCAGCCGTCAATACAACGGCGCGCTCGTGCACCGTGATCTGCTCAAAGATCCGGTGCCCTATTGGACCGCGCCCTGGTTCAAGAAAGGTGTCGATTGCGATCAAGGCTGCTGGCAAGCGCCGTTTCTATCGCAGTCGCGTCATCGGCAACTGGTCAGCTATTCCTCGGCCATGCGGGTTGATGGACAGGTTATCGGCGTGGTCAATGCGGACGTGACGCTGGATTGGCTGCAAGGCGTCCTGCTGTCGATGGATATACCTGCTGGCATTCATGCGTTCGTGGTTGACCAGCAAGGCACCTATCTGGCCAACGACACCCCCGGCCTGGTGGGAAAAAGGGCCGATCCGGCCTTGCTTGGCATTCTGCAAGCCGACGACGCCACCAATGGCTGGTCGAACATGCCTCTGCAGGATCAGCAAGGTCAGGCTGTAGGGATTTACAGCCAGCCGATCAGGGGCACGGATTGGAATCTGGCCCTGGTCGTGCCGGATGAGCTTATCTACGCGGGGGTGCGGCAAGCCTTTTTATCCGTGCTTGTGATCGGTGCACTGGCGCTGCTGCTGCTTGCGCTGCTTACGATGGTGATCATCAGGCGCCTGCTGACGCCGTTGGGCGTGTTGGCGGAGCGTGCGGAATTCGTCGCTCGCGGTGCTTTGGATTTTGCTTTGCCAAAAGTGCGTCGCGCGGATGAGGTCGGCCGGCTCACCGGCGCTTTCGACAAGATGCGTCTGGAACTGGCCGCACACTTGGTGGAACTGACGCGCATTGCGCGCGAGCAGGAGCGCCTGGCCAGCGAATTGGAAATCGCGCAACAAATCCAAACCGCCTTGCTGCCCGGGCCGCACTATCTCGATGCGCGTTGCCAGAACTTCGAGCTGTATGCAGCCTTGAAACCCGCCAGAACAGTCGGCGGCGATCTCTATAGCTACTTCATGCTGCCCGGCCAGCGCTTCTGCGTGATCATCGGCGACGTCGCGGACAAAGGCATTCCCGCCGCTTTGTTCATGGCCCGCACCATTACGCTGGCCAAGGCCATGTCCTCGCGTGCGCAAACGCCGCAGCACCTGCTGCAACTTCTCAACCGCGAGTTGTGCAAGAACAACGACAATTGCATGTTCGTGACCTTGCTTTGCGGCTTTCTGGACGCAGTGAGCGGAAACATGGCCATGGCGAGCGCCGGGCATGATCCGCCGGTGCTATGGGGACACGCCGCACGCCCTCAATTGCTATCGCTGGCATCCGGGCCCGCGCTGGGCTTGGAGGAGGATGCGTCGTATCCCATCCATCGCATTCGCCTGAAGCCGGGCGACACGTTGTTGATGTATACGGACGGCGTGACCGAAGCGACCAATGCGGCATTGAACCCGTATGGTGGCGAGCGAATCATCGCCAGGATCGGTGAGTATCATGATCATGATGAGAAGCCCGCCGACCCGGTGAAATTCCTGGTCGACGATATCGAGCAGTATTCGGCCGGATACGGCCAAGCCGACGATATCGCGGTGCTTGCGCTACGCTGGAACCACGTTGGGTTGGAAAAGGGGGCATCGATGCTCGAACTGGTTTTTTCCGCCTCGTTGCAAGACGTTTTCGATACCTTGACGCGTTGCGATAGCACCTTGCGCATGGCCGGTGTGCGGCACGATGTGCAATCCGATGTGCGCCTGGTGCTGGAAGAACTGATGGTCAACATGGTGCAGCACGGACACAGCGACGAACGCGAGGCGACCATCGGCCTGCGCCTTACGGTAGCGGAAGAGGCCATCCTGGTGGAGCTGAGTCACAACGGCGCAGCTTTCGATCCGTTGCAATCGACCACGCACCGCTTGACGGACGACACGGCGGAGAAAGAGGAAATCGGTGGCCTGGGGCTTCACCTCGTCCGTGCCATGGCCAGCGAGCTGAGCTACACCCACGACGAGTACGGCAATCATCTGCAACTGCGTTTCGCCTGTTCTTATCTGAAGGAGCACGAACATGGCCTTTAACCTGCACATCGATGCATTGAATCCGCGCCGATCCACGCTTCATCTCGAAGGCCGCCTGGACGCCATGACGTTTGGGGAATTCGACAAGGAAGCCGAGAAAGTGCTGCAGCAGATGGCAACCGGCAGCACGCTGGTGCTTGATCTGTCATCGCTCGAATACATCAGCAGCGCCGGCTTGCGCAGCATTGCCAAGGCCAGAAAGTCGATGCGCGCACGGGAAGGCCAGACCCTGCTGCTCAATCCACAAGTGCAAGTGCGCAAGGTGTTCGACATTGTGAAAGCGGTGCCGATCAAGGAAATCTTCCAGGACATGCAGGAGCTGGATCAGTATCTGGATCAGATACAGCGCAAGATGATGAGCGAAAGCGATGACGTGGAATGAATCTGTTGCGCTTCGTATGTGGTTTCCTCTTCAGCACACACGCTGATCAGCGCCATGTCCCGGTTAGCGTGGAACTGCTCCCTCCCCTGCACGCAGGGGAGGGGACTGCATGGCGCCATCACGTTCTATGGATGCGACCCGGTCACCGACCAGGCCCCCGAACCGGATGCCGCCTGCACGAAGAAGTTATAGCTATTTCCCGCGGCTGCATTGAAAGAGATCGTCAACGGCCCTGCACCGTCCTGCTCCGCTATCGCTTGATTAGCCGTGGCATTGTCCGCAACGAATCGCCAACGTGTGCCCGTCGGCACATTCAAGGTTGCAGTGACGGTTCCCGCTGCGCTCGTGAAGTTCGGCGTATACGCGTAGCCGCCTTGCGAACCGACATCGCCCGAGAAACTGATAGTGCCGCCACTGCTTCCCGAGGTACCGTTCAACGTCGCAACCTGCGGACTGTTCGATGCGCTGTCGCTAACACTCACGCTGCCGTCGAAGGTTCCGCCGGCAGTCGGATGGAACAGCACATAGATCACGCACTGCGATCCGGCCGCCAGCGAACCGCTGCAGTAGTTCACATCGGAAAAGGCATCGCCGTTGAGCGTCACGCTGCCGATCGATACGGCACTCGTGCCGTTATTGGTCAAGGTCAACGCCTGCCAACTGCTGTAACCATCCACAGCGACATTGCCGAAGTTGACGGCTGATGGACTCAACGTTGCAGTGCCATTCCCCGAACTGCCACCCACCATGACGGCCACCGGATTGGATGGAATGCCGTTGGCCACGACATAAAGGTTGCTCGCGCCCGCTTCGATGTTGGCCGGTACGTCGAAATTCGTGGATACGATCGCGCTGCCGGTCGCCACGCCCATGCTGCTATGTCCATGCGTGCGGGCATAGAACACATGGCCGGTAGCGTTGTTGACGATGCGCACCAGCGGATAGTTGGTGGCCATCTGCTGATCGTCGCCGTAGGCCGCGCCTTGCGACAGGCCGTTGAACTGCGTGCCGGAAATGGGATAGGTGCTGCCGGGTGTCAGCGCGGTATTTACAGCACTCACCGTGGGCTGCCATGCAGGCCGATAGCTGCCTGCCGGCGTCCATACTTGAAGGTTCGTGCTGAGATCGGAGAACAGGATCTGGCCGTTCGGCAATACCAGCATCGCTCCATACCAGGACGAGTCGCCCGATGCGGTGGAGGGCGCCGGCACGATGGACAGCTTGCTGCCGTCCCATTCCAGGAAGGTGGACGGCGTTTGATAAGCGCCGGGACTGGCCATCATCAGCACGTTGCCGTTGGGTTCCACCGCAGCCGGACCGTCGGCGATATCCAGACCGTCAGGGAAATCCGGGCCCGCTCGCCATGTGCCGGTGCCCGTGTCGTAGATCGCCGTGTGGCCGGCGCCGCAAGCGTTGGCGCCGGTGGCGAACACGGTTCCATCGGGCCGCAAAACCATGGGACCGATCTCGTAAGTGGCGGAGTTTTCACCGCCGCAATTGGCTGCCGAATCCCATAGCTGCACCAGCGTGCTTCCTGCGTCACTCCATTGCCCGGTGGCTGGGTCGTAAACCTCCGATCCAGTGCCGGTGGGGTTGTAGTTCGAATAAGCGTAGGTTTCGATGTTCAATACCTTGCGGTTAGGCAGCAAGATCCAGTTTTCCTCGATGTTGTAATCGGGCTTGTTGGTGCCGGTGATGCTCCAGCTGAGCGTGGACTCATTGAACAGCGCACTGTTGTACAGCCCTTGCTGGCCCATCATGAATTGGCCATTCGGCAAGATCACGCCGGACGCATCACCGATCTGGCTCCAGCCCGAAGGCGGCGAAATAGCCGTCCATGTGTTGGCGACCGGATCGTAGATGGCACCGAGATTCGACTCCACATCCTGCGCATTGTTGTACTCACCGCCTTCCACGAGCAGCTTGCCATCGGCCAGCACGCCACCCGCGAAATCGATCGGCGCATAACCGGAAGGCATGGACGCAATCTGGCTCCACGTACCATTCACGTAACTGCCGTTGATGTCCGGCGTGAGCTTGTACCACTGTGAATCAGCGGAAGAATAGGTTCTGGCATGCGCCAGCACCGTACCGTCCGTGGCGAGTGCGATGTAGCCGATGTCGATCGGAGGCGCATTCTTCAATGGCGTCCAGGTTTGGGCCATAGCGGCATTTGTGCTGAGTGCGAGCAGCGCCAGCCATGAAGCACATTTCAACATTCTCATGAGTCTTACCCTCCCTCGTGGTGTAACGAGGGAGTAACACTGCCGCTGCGAGGGAAGCCGATATAGGAAAAAAGCACGGTTCAAAGCGACGGATTTACCAGTGTGCTTTTGCTCCTCCGGGAAAGCCAGGGTGAGACGCCAAGGCTTGCCTCAAGTCATACGCACATCTCAAGGCCGTCATTCAACCTGCCACCGATCACAAAAATGTCCGCCGATACTGCCCCGGCGACATCCCCGTCACCCGCCGGAACGCCCGCGTCAAAAGACTCTGATCGAAAAAACCCACCTGCTGCGCAATGCCAGAAATCGGTTCCGCACTATGCTGCAGCAAACGCGCCGCAGCGCCAATACGCAACTTGATCAGATACTGCCCTGCAGAAAGCTGAAACACCCGCTTCATCCGTCGCTCGAACTGCGCCTCCGAAACGCTCGCCAGCCGGGCAAGATCCTCCAGGCGCAATTTCTCTGCGTAATGCTCGCGCATATGATCGATCGCTTCTGCAAACGCACTATCGATCATGCGCGTGCGGCTCGGCTCGACCAGATCGCGTGAAACGCACGTCAAACCCACGATCACGCCGGAGCGATCGCACAGCGGCTGCTTCGTAGTAAGACACCAACCCGTGCTGCCATCGTTATAAACCGTCAAATCCAAACTGCCGGTCAGTGGCCGGCCGGTCTGAAACACATGTTCATCCTGACGGGCATAGCGCTGCGCCATCGGTTCGGGAAACAGCGCAAACGCCGTCTTGCCGATCGCTTCCTCCTTGCGCTGCAAACCGCAGCGCTTCACGCAGGCCTCGCTCATCAGTACATATCGACCTTGGCGATCCTTGATGCTGAAGACGACATCCTGCAAAGGATCGAACATCGCCTGCAGCACGGCGCTGGCGGTAATGTCCGAAAGAAAGGCATTGCACCAGCTAACAGTGTGTTGTGGGGCCATGGCGTGCTCTCGCTAAGGATTCGACTGCATTCGCTTTCGAAAACCGAGCCGTAACGGCGGCGATGACGAAAACATCGAAATCGAGTAACAAAAGAAGCGTCGTCCCTGGCTGGAACATCGAACTCCTATCCGCAAAATGTCGCTTCATCCCTTGATGGCAGGATGCAATCCATCAGCCGCGCGACATACATCCACAACGCGGCAAGCCCGCGCATCCCTACCTCACTGGCTCTGCGTAGGCAGAGCAGGGACAAAATCACCATCGCGCCGGACTTAGGATGCTCTGATCTATTCCACGCACCCGGCATGACGTCCAGAAGGCCCGCAGGGTGTGTTGCGTGGCACAGGGCAGACTGGCCGTCTGTTCAAGCCACGCGGCGCAGCGATACGCGCATACAGTGCGGTGACGGGTACGTGGAATAGATCAGAGCATCCTTTGGTCGGTGTGATGTATATGCTTCACTACGTTTGCTCCCCATCTATCGCGTTCGCTGCCCGCGCAGGAGAACGCAATCGTGGCAAGCTTGTGCAAACCGAATCAGGCCGTCTTGAGGAATTGAAGCGGGCTTAGTGTTGAATTCGGCACATCCGGTGCGCTTCAGGCGGATTGCACAGTTGCCGCTAGGCTTCTGCGAAACTTCCATTTTCGGTATCGGCAATGACCCGATTGCGCCCGGTGCGTTTGGCTCTGTAGAGCGCGGCATCGGCTTCCCTGCACAAGCGCTTGAGTTCATAGCCGGACGTGGCGGTGCAGGCCAGACCGAAGCTGGCGGAAAACGAGACGACGCTTTCGTCCAACTCCACCGGCGTGGTTTCAATGGCACTGCGGATGCGATCAGCAATGGCCGCGCCTTGGCCGCACGTGCAATCGAGCAGCAGGATGCCGAATTCTTCGCCGCCAAGGCGGCCGAACAGATCGCCGGCGCGCAGGTGCTGCTTGCAGAGTGCGACGGTGTGCTTGAGCACGGCGTCGCCGGTCGCATGGCCGTGCGTATCGTTGACTTGCTTGAAGTAGTCCAGGTCAATGGATATCAGGCTGGCTGTGCCCGATTTCTTCTCCAGCAGATGCAGCGCGCGAGCGGCTTCGCTGACGAAGTGTTGGTGATTGAGAATGCCGGTAAGCCCATCGAGGCAGGACAGTTGCTTGAAGCGGAGCTGCGAGCGCTTGAGGCGGAACAGCCAGAAGATGATGGAGACCAGTACCACCAACAGCAGGGCGATATAAAGCCGGCTGGTTTCAACCGCTTTGGTGGCGAGTGCTTGCTGCAGTTTAAGGATGCTGTTCTGTTTGCTCAGGCTTTCGGTTTCGAGGTTCTGGACCAGCGTGTGTTGCTGTGCAACGGCATAGGCTAGTGTTTGAGCGCTGATGTCGTTGAGATGTCCTTTGTCCTGGGTCACGTAATGCTCGTAGTCCGAGAGTGCGGCGGCCATATGGCCTTGCTTTCTCTCGACTTCATACAGTACCTCGTAGTCGTCTTTCAGCCATTCGTTGATGTCGCCGGGGTTGCTCATGGCTATGGCGGCGAGCGCTGCGGTCTGCGCCTTGTTGTCATCGCCAAGCTTTGCGTATGCCTGTGCCCGCTGTACTTGAGCCGACAGCATGTGGGGATAGTAGTGATTGGTGTTTACGCCGGGCGCGATCCGGTCAAGCAAGGCCATGGCCTTGGCAGGCTGATTTTCCTCTAGATAGAGGCTGCTCAAAACCAGCCACATGGTCTCGGCAAGAACCGGCTGCCTAGCGGTTACACAGATATCGATAGCCCGCTGCAGCTCGGGGCTGGAAGACGTCAGACGATTGGCATTGAAGAGTGCCGCGGCCTGCAAGGAGAGGGGGCGGCAAAGTGTTTCGCCAGGAGGAATCACATCTTCCATCATGCGTGCGTACTTGATGGCAAGATCGGGTTGGCCTGCAATATCCAGCATCTGCGAAAGGTTCATCAAAAGCATGAAGCGGGCCTGCGAGTCCTTGACCGTGGGCAGCCCAGTTGTCACGCGATTGGCCAGTGCGAACGCTTCCTCGTAGCGCCGATTGGCTGCAAGGTTGGTCAGGAGCAGCGCGGATGCCTTCGCGACAAGCGTCGCATCACCCGAATGATCGATGACCTCATGAAACATCGTTTCGGACTTTGTGTAATCCCCTTCAAACATGGTTTCCCATGCATCGAGATAACGCAGATGCCATTGCTCCCCTGAGGTTAATGGGGGTGCGTCTTGATGAATCTGCGCGAGCATTTGAACGAACCGAGGGTGGTCCGTGGTGCGCAGGCTCTCGGTTTGATCGAGAAACGCTGCCGCATCAGTAATGGACGCGGCAGCGTGACAAGGCTGCGCAAGCATGCCCCAGCCCATGGCCATCATTACAGGCCATGACCAGAAACAGCTCGCTAGCCGGGGCATACTGACTTCGTCAGTGCCGCAAATGCGGCTCGTTATGCCCGAGTGCGCGGATATTCAACGGCTCATCGAGGTCATTCTCTTCGTCCTCGGGTTCGTCATCCTCACGAGCAGGAGCCTGAGAAATCTGCGGCGCATTCATGGGCTTGGGCCCAAGCTCTGCAAAGAGCGGCGAGCAATCACCGAGCGCTACCGCGGCAGTAAGGCCTTCAGATGCCTTTTCCTGCGCGAGCATATGTGCCAAATCCTCAGCCGATGCATAACGTAAAGACGCATCTCGACCGATGGCCTCCAGCAATTCAATCGTGTCTGACATAAGTTTCCTCCCCCCATTGCTTATCGTGGAACAGCTCGATGACGCCGATACGCTGACGTCGTCCGAGTGTCAGCGTGACAGAGCGTGATGATGGTTATCGCCAGCGCTCGTCGACCTGCGGAATTGCCGCCGAAACCCGTCTTTCCCAGCGACGGATCTGCATGGCAAAAATTGTTCCCCTTCGTTCAGCCGTCCACCTCACTCCTATGCGCCGGCTTTGTCCAGTGCCTCCAATCGCTCTTGCATGGCGATATTCGGTTTCAAGGCTTGGGCCGGTGGCAGTACCACCGTTTCCTCAACAGCGATCGGGATATGAGGCAGATCGCTCAGGGCCACGCGGCGGACGCGCGGCTTGTCGATCGGCAGTGTTGCCCCGCGGTAGATTATCACCTCGTGATCAAGGGGATAATCGCGGCTCAGCAGATCCACCAGCACTTGCCGGTATGCCGGGCCGGTTTGAAAGCGTGCCAGTGAGCGATCGCCAACCAAGCCTACCTGCCACAACACCAAATAGCCGGCCGGATCGATCCGCCGCTCATAAAAAAGCAACTGGCTCGCTTCGAAATGCTGGCATCCGAAGCGGCCGGGATCGATGCCCAGGTCGGCGTAAAGGCAGTCTTCCGCGGAAATGCCCGGTTCCATATGTGCTTGAAAACCTTCCGCGCGCGCCACTTCGATGGCTTTGTGCGGCGACCAGGCAAAAATGCCCGGATGGCCATAGAACACGCCGCATACCCGCTTGCCGGCGCGTACTTCGGTCATGATCACCTCTACCCATTGCCGGTAGGTTTTCATGCGCGACTTGCCTTCCTGGTAGTAGGACTGAAGGCTGCGCACATCCGGATGCATGCGTTCCAGCCACATCTCCACCACGCCATCGGAGAGTGCAGCGAACACCACGTCTGCCTGTTCGATATGGCTGCGTGCGAGTGGAGTGAGATGGGAGCCAAGCGTCATGCCGAGGCCGACGCAGGCCAGGCGGCCACGACGTGTTTCATTCTGCAGGGCTGGGGCGAGTGTAGTCATCGCGCGATAGTAGGCCTTTTTCAAGGCCTTTTGATGTGCAAGAAGATGACGCGTGGCGATGCAACTTGCATGCCCGAAGGGAGCGAGTAATGGTTCTTAGCCATCTAGGTTGGGGGTGCAAACCCCAACAATGCCACACATATCGATGAAGGTGTTGGGACTCGCACTCCAACCTACGGCCAGGTGTCACTCCTTGTCGAGGCGGCAAACTGTTGCATCGATGCAACACTCATCAACCAAATTGATACAGCCGAGCTTGCGCTTATCTAAACAACATGGCGCTGGTGATTACCGCTTCGTCAGCGCCGCGCGCGCTTCCGCCATGAAGCGCTTGAATTCCTCAGGCGTGGCGAGGTTCGAGCCGATCTGCTGCAGGATCTGCTCCATATCGTTCGAACTGGAAAACGCTTCGTCGCAAAGCAGCGCGGCGATCGGGCCCAGAAAGGTCAGCGCCACTTTTTCGATTGCATCGCGATGCACGGCGGCGTCCGTAATCGGCGCAGTGCTACGTTCGGGAGCGGCTGCAACCCGTGGTCGCATGCCGGCGTCGTTTTCGAAGCCGCCCAGCAGCCACTGCAACGCGGCCTCGCCCAGCGGCGTTCGGCTGGCCGACGCGCCGATCGCGCCCGGTTGAAACCGGGCACGTGCGGCCGACACGTTCGCCAGCTGCTTCACCGCTTCGTCGCTGCGAAAGCGGCTGAACGTCACCTCGTCCACGTGGCCGTTACGCAGCAGAATCGTCGACGAATGGTTGTTCTCGGTAGCGATGAAGAAGTAGCCGGACATCTTCTTCTGCACGAGCGTACGCAGCTCGCGCAATACCTCGATCAATGGACGGAATTCGCTAACCATATTCGTTTCCCGCAAGGTCCAGGAAATACATCACGACATCTAGCTCAGCGTTTGCTGAGCCGCTCCATGGCCAGTCGAACGCTGTTGGACAAGCGTGCAATCGCCTTGGCCAACGTGCCGATTTCATCTTTGAGCTTCACCTCTTCGATGATGTTATTCAACTTGCCCATGCTCAGCGCATCGGCGACTTCCGTCAGGCGTTGAATGGGTTGCAGCACGCGGCTCTGGATCAGCACATATTGCAGGCCCAGCAACAGCAGGCATATCAGCAGTCCGAGCAAGGCGATCCATACGGTTTGCCGCACGATCGCGCCATTGATATCTCTGTTGGGATAAGCCGCCACCAGGGTGAAGCCCCACTCCGGCACGTCGTGCTTCTCCACGGTCCAATCCGACGGCTGCTCCTGCACGATCTTGCTCATGGCGGCCGGATCGACCGTGGCGCCGGTTTTAGAGTGGAAGCGGAGCGTACCTTTGCTATCGAGCAGCGCGATAAAGCCGGAGTCGAGGATGTGAGCGCCGCTGATGACTTTATCCAGCGGTTCCAGGTCGGTTTTGTAGCCCACATACCAGATGCCGATCGGCTTGGGGTTGTTGTGATCGTAGATGGGCTCGTAACCCGTCACGTACGGCGAACCGAGAATATCCACGACGCCGTAGAAACTGCGCCCTTGCCGAATTTCCCCGATGACCGGGCCATGCGGATCGAGCTGCGTGCCGACGGCGCGCGTACCGTTGTCCTTTTTAACGTTGGTGGACACGCGCACGTAATCGTCGCCAGTGGTGGAAAAGAGCGTGGCCGTACCGCCCATGATGGACGTTACGTTGTCCACCAGTTGGAAGAGATTGCCCTGCGGCTTGCCGCCCAATAGCAAATCGGTAGCTTCGCGACCGCCTACGGCAATCGTCTGCCCGGGAGTGGGCGCACCCTGCGCCTCGCCTTCCTGGCGCAGCAGGCGCATGGAGCTGCGTACGCGATCGAGCATGATGGAATGCGTGACACCGAACAGACTCTGCAGTCCGCTGGTTTGGCTGTCGATGGAGGCCTGAGCGTCGGTGCGTACACGATTCGCTTCGATAAAAGCCAAGGCGACGGCTGTCGCAATAACGGCGCCCAAGCCCAGTGCGAGCACTGGCAGCAGCAGGCGAGCCCGCAGTGAATCTTTAAACATCTCTATTTTCCCCCGATAAAACCCTGCAGCGCGAGCTGTCAGAAAAGGCCATGTTTCATTTTGAAGACAAGCCATGATCATCCGGCTCGCACGTGTCAATTTTGCCTCATGCTGGCCCTAAATGGACAAATGAATGGCGCCGTCGGCATGTCAGGAGATGTGCTTCGGTTGGCAGAACAGGGAAGCGTCCTGTGAATGGGTTCGGCCGCACCTGGTTTCATCGGTAACTTCCGGGAAGATTCGTAGGTTAGGGTGCGAACCCCAACGTACCCCCATATTTTTGCAGTTTGAGAAGTCGATATTGCGAAGAAACCTAGCTGCGCGTGGTCGTGGACGATTGCCTGCGGCGCTTTCGATCGCCGTAGGCGACCGAGTCACTTTTCTTTGGGCCAGCAAAGAAAAGTGACTCGGGCCCTTAGGGTCCGAAAGCGCCGCAGGCAATATCCACGCCCACGCGCGACTCCGTTCCCTCGGCAAATGGTGGGGGATATATCGGGGTTTGCACCCCAACCTACGGGGTATTTCTCGTTGCAACCGGGATGAATCCTCACATTTGATGCTGCACCGCATTTCGATAAATACTCGAACCATCGCCACCGCCAGGTAACGCCATGGTCGAGTTGCTTTCCCCCGACGCACTCGCTTCGCAGCCGTTGGATCATGCGTTGACCCTGCCGGCCCGCTTCTACACCGATATACGCATGCCAACCCTGGACGCATCTGCCATCTTCGCGCGGAGCTGGCAGCTGGTGTGCCATCAATCGCAACTGTCGGGCGTGGGCGATCATGTGGTCACTGAGATTGCACGATTGCCACTGCTGATCGTGCGCAGCGACGCATCGAGCATTCGCGCCTTCCACAACGTATGCCGGCATCGCGCAGGGCCGATCGCCAGTTGCGATGGGCGCGGCGCGCAAAACCTGCGCTGTCGTTACCACGGCTGGACTTACGGATTGGACGGCGTGCTGCGCGGTGCGCCGGAAATGGGCCGCACGCCGGATTTCAATCCTTCGGACATCCGTCTTCCCGAAGTTCGCGTGCACGTGTGGCAAGGCCTGGTGTTCGTGGCTCTCGGCGAGGCGCCGCCGTTCGGCGAATTCGTCGCCGGCATCGACGAACGGCTCGGTCCGCATCGCGCGCTGGACAACTATGAATTTCATCACCGCGTCGGCTACGACGTCGCCTGCAACTGGAAGGTCTACGTCGACAACTATCTCGAAGGCTATCACGTGCCGCACATCCATCCGGGCTTGAACAGCCTGCTGGATTACCGCAGCTATATCACCGAGACGGCCGAGTGGTATTCGTTCCAGTTCAGCCCGCTGGAAAGCGGTGATGACCTCTATGGCAGCGGTGAAGCGTTGTATTACTTCCTGTATCCGAACGCCATGCTCAACATTTTGCCTGGCCGTTTGCAGACCAATCGCGTGTTGCCGATCGGTGTCGATCGCTGTCGCGTGGAGTTCGATTTCTACTACGCACCCGACAGCAGCGCGGAAGCGCAAGCGAGGCGTGCCAAGGACATCCAATTCAGCGATGAAGTGCAAGATGAAGACGTCACCATTTGCGAGGACGTGCAGCGTGGGCTCGCTTCCGGTTCCTACGAAGCCGGGCGATTGAATCCGCTGCGCGAAAACGCCGTGCATCATTTCCATGAAATGGTGCGCCGTGCCTATCGCGACGCGCTCACCCACGCATGAGTACCCCGCAGCGGGCGCTCGGCTTGTGGATGCTCATCGCGCTGGTTATCGGCAACATCATCGGATCGGGCGTATTCGTTTTGCCGGCCGCGCTGGCGCCTTATGGTGCGGCAAGCCTGCTTGGCTGGGGCATCAGCCTGGGCGGGGCATTGATGCTGGCGCTGGTGTATGCATGGCTGGCGCAGATCGTTCCCAATTATGGCGGCGCCTACGCCTATGCACGTCGTGCGTTTGGCGATAGCGCAGGTTTTGTCGCAGCCTGGAGTTACTGGGTCTGCGTGTGGTCGGCGAATGCGGCGATTGCCGTAGCGTTTGCCGGCAGCCTGGGTTCCGTGTGGCCGGCTGCCACCGCTACGCCATTGCGTAGTGCGTTGTGCGCATTGACCGCGTTGTGGCTCTGCACCGTCATCAGTCTGTCCGGCATACGCGAAGTCGGTTATACGGCCATCGTCACCACCTCGCTCAAGCTGGTGCCGCTTGTCGTGTTCGGCCTGCTGGGGTTGGGCTGGGTGCATGCGAGCGCGTTTCATCCCTTCAATGCCAGCGGTCTTCCGCTGGTCAACGTTGCATCGTCGGTAGCGGCGCTGACGCTGTGGGCGTTCCTTGGGCTGGAAACAGCCACCGTGCCGACGGGTGTCGTGCGCGATCCGCAACGTACGGTGCCGCGCGCCACGATGATCGGCATCATCATCGCAGGGCTTGCCACCATGCTTGCTTGCACCGTGGTCGTTGGCATGCTCCCGGCGGATGTGCTGCACGCATCGGCAGCGCCGATGGCCGAAGCGGCAAGACGCGTGTGGGGCGATTGGGCCGGTTTGGGAATAGGCGTGGTTGCCACCATCTCGTGTTTCGGTGCACTCAACGGCTGGGTATTGCTGCAAGGGCAGACGACACTCGCTCCCGCCCTGGATGGTTTATTTCCCAAACCCTTCGCGCGCCTGGACAAGCGCGACACGCCATGGTTCGGCTTATTGCTCAGCAGTGTATTGGCCAGCGCGTTGATCGCTTCCAATTACAGTCGCACGCTGGTGGCGTTGTTTACGTTCACTATCCTGCTGTCGACCGCGGCGACGCTATTGCCGTATTTGATAACGGTGCTGGCGTGGTGGCGAATCGATAAAGCCGGCAGTGTGTGGCGCAAGGCCGTTGCGCTTGGCGCGCTCGCTTTCAGCGTATGGGCGCTGATCGGTACCGGCGCAGAAACGTTGATGTGGGGTGGTGTGTTGTTGCTGGCTGGGTTGCCGATTTACTTATGGCAGCGTCGAGCGATCAGGCGGCGAGGCTAGGGATGCTCTGATCTATTCCACGTACCCGTCACCGCACTGTATGCGCGTATCGCTGCGTCCCAGTGGCGAAGGCAGACTGGCCGTCTGTCTAGACGCTGGGGCGCAGCGATACGCGCATACAGTGCGGCCCCAACATCTTGAATTTAAATGACGGGGTGACGTCCACAAGGCCCGCAGCCTGCGCCGCGTGGCTTGAACAGACGGCCAGTCTGCCCTGTGCCACGCAACACACCCTGCGGGCCTTCTGGACGTCATGCCGGGTACGTGGAATAGATCAGAGCATCCCTAGGGATGCCCTGATCTATTCCACGTACATTTCGCAACGCAGCCAAGTTGCTATCTTTTGGAGACAGCAGCACGGTTCGGTGATGTGCGGCACAAGGCGTCCGTTGCACGACAGTGATCCATGCTTTTTTTAAACTATTTGATGCCACGAGTGGCGCCTGGGTCCTCGCATGACATGCGAGTGCCGAACAACCATTGAGTGAAGCGGAGAAAAAGCGATGATAAAGGGATATTGGATCGTCACATTCCGATCCATTTCGAATCAGGCCGGTGTAGACCAATACGCAGCGGTCGCAGGCCCGGTGATCAAGGCTCACGGTGGTCGAGTGCTGGCAGCGGGGTTACCTGCTTTCGTGCATGAAGCCGGTTTGCCGCAGCGCGTGGCTATCGTGGAGTTCGACAATCTCAGCGCGGCCGAAGCGGCGTATCGCAGTGCCGATTACCAGGCAACGGTGCAGTATCTTGTCGGTGCGGCTGAACGGGATGTGCGGATCGTTGAAGGTTTATAGACCGGACCGCGTTGCCTCACTCCAACCTCCCACGCAGGCACCTGATTGGCGTTGAGCCAAAGCTCGTGAATATCTGCTCCCTCCCCTACGCGTAGTAGGGGAAGGGGCTGTACGCGGCACACCTTAAGCCCCGCCGATCAACGCAAAGATCGGTTACCCAGGGAACACTTCTTGCATCGCCTTTTGATGACAGCGCACCCGCGTCCAAACGTCGCGACTTGGCGCTGGCGCGTCCGAATTGATCTGCATCACAGGAATGATTCCGTGGCACATACAGGATAGATGCACCTCACCCAGGCGCTGAGCACAGTCCGGTGGGAGGCCCCGTGCAAGAGGTCGGTATGTACGGAAAAACGAGAACAGGTATCGGTGGGAGCGAAGCGGCTCCCCGTGTACGGGACAAAGTGACCACATTGCACACCTATCGGAGCGAAAGGCGGAGCGCACGGCTACAAAGGCTTTGCGCGATGCTTGTCTGTCTGTGCGCGCTGGCGTGGCTAACCACCGGGTATGCGCAGCCCAGCGACCCCGGCATTCCCATCCTTGTCTACCACCGCTTTTCCGATACGCCCGACGATTCCATGACGGTGCGCGTCACCACCTTCGAAGCACAGCTGCGCTTTCTGAACGAGCACGGTTACCACATTGTGCCGTTGCGCGACGCCGTCAACGCGTTGCGTGACCCCGCGGCCAAGTTGCCGCCAAAGCCGGTGGTGGTCACCGTCGATGACGGCCATCGTTCGGTATACGAGAAGCTCCTGCCCATCGTGTTGCGCGACCATTTCCCGGTGACGCTGTTCATCTATCCATCGGCGATTTCCAACGCTTCGTATGCGCTCACCTGGGAACAACTGCGTTCCCTGAAGCAAACCGGATGGTTCGATATCCAGTCGCACACCTACTGGCACCCCAATTTCAACGTCGAGCGCCGGCACCGCAGCCCGGCGGACTTCCGGCAATTCGTGCATTGGCAATTGAACGCCTCGCGTCAGCGTATCGAGTCTGAAACCGGCGTCCATGCGGACATGCTTGCCTGGCCGTTCGGCATTCACGACGAGGAACTGGCCGCGCTTGCTGCCGATGACGGCTACGTGGCGGCTTTCACGCTGGAAGCTCGCAGGGCCAACCGCCAAATGCCGCTGCTCGCACTGCCGCGCTTTTTGATGGTGGATGCCTACGGGCCACGTGCGCTTGCGCACTTGCTGGGCGAAGCAGACACACCGCCCTTGTCCGTGGCACGGAGTGCACAATGACTCGCTCTCGCCTGCAATGGCACATCATGCTGGCGGCGTTCGCCATCGCCGCACAGCTGGCAAGCCCGGCCGCCCTGGCTGTAACTGGCGTCGTTATCGACGCGAGCACGCTGAACCCGGTGGCTGGCGCCATCGTCACGACTTCGGCCGGGGTGACTCGAACGGACGAAAGTGGGCGATTCGATATCGTGCAAACGGTGACGAGCGTCGCCGCGCGCGCGCCTGGCTATCTGCGTACGGAAGTGAAAGTGCCCGATGATTCCCCCATCACGCTTACCTTGACGCCGTTTCGACCCAAGGCGGTTTATCTATCGGTGTACGGCATCACCAGCGCGACGCTGCGCAATGAAGCGATCAGTCTTACCCAGCACACCGCGATCAATGCGTTCGTGGTCGATGTGAAAGGCGACCGTGGCCTGACGCCTTACCGCAGTCGCGTGCGCGAGGCGATCGGTGCGGCAGCCAAAACCACCATGCGTGTCTATCTGGGGCAGGATTTCCCGACCCTGCTCGCCGATCTGCATGCAAAACATCTCTATCTGATCGCGCGCATCGTGGTCTTCAAGGACGACCCGCTTGCCGATGCGCATCCGGAGTGGAGCGTGCACGACGCCGAAGGCAAGCCATGGCGGGATCGCGAGGGCCTGCAATGGATGGATCCGACGTCGCACGATGTCTGGCAACACAACATCGATATCGCCGAGGAAGCGGCGCAAATGGGCTTTGATGAAATCCAATTCGACTACGTGCGCTTTCCTGACCAGAAAGGTCTGCGCTTTGCATTGCCGAGCACTCAAGCCAATCGCACGGCTGCGATCACCGGCTTTCTGCAAGCCGCACGCACCCGGCTCGCCCCGTACAATGTGTTCATTGCCGCCGACATTTTTGGCTACGTCTGCTGGAACACCAACGACACCGCCATCGGGCAGCAGATCGAACTGCTTGGCGCTCCGCTCGACTATATTTCGCCCATGCTGTACCCGTCCGGCTTCACCTGGGGCTTGCCCGGTTTGAGCAACCCGGTGGCCGATTCGGGGCAGATCGTAAGGCGCTCGCTGACGGAGGCGATTCATCGCACCAAGCTTCCAGGCGTACGCTTCCGTCCGTGGCTGCAGGCCTTTCGCGACTATGCGTTCGACCATCGCGTGTTCGATGCGACCGAGATCCGAGCGCAAGTCGACGCCGCCGACGCAGCCGACACCGATGGTTGGATGCTATGGAATCCGCGCAATCAATACGAAGCAGGCGATCTACCCGTTCATTGATTGAACTTGTTGTCCGCTGGATGGCGTTGGCCGTGCTTATCGTGGCGGCTCCCTGTGCGGGCGCCGCCGACCTGGATGCTTCCGCGCAACAGCAGCTTCAACAGATCGTCGACGGACAGATTGCGCAGGGGCGCGTCCCAGGTGCTGTCATTCTGATGGGTGACGCCCATCGCGTGTTCTATCGCCAGGCGTTTGGCCAACGCGCCACGGTGCCGGCACCCGAAGCGATGACGCCGGACACCGAATTCGATCTCGCCTCGCTCACCAAGGTGATTGCGACCACCACCGCGATCATGCAACTGAAAGAAGCGGATCGCATCCATCTGGATGCACGCGTCGCGCAGTACTGGCCTGCTTTTGCCGCCAACGGCAAACAGGCGGTGACGGTGCGGCAGTTGCTCGCGCACACGTCGGGCTTGCGACCCGATTTGGCTGCGCGCCCGCATGAACCAGGCCGGCGAGGGGTGCTGCACGCGATTGAGGCAGAGCATTTGCTCAGCACACCTGGAGACCGGGTGATCTACAGCGACCTCAACTTCGTCGTGCTCGGCGAACTCGTGGAGCGCATCACGCACCAGTCGCTGGCGGTCTATTGCCGCGATCACATCTTTACGCCGCTCGGCATGCAGAACACCACCTTTCTGCCGGGTGATGCATTGGCCGCGCGCAGTGCGCCGACCACCGCGGACCTTGCCGGCATGCGTCGCGGACGGGTGCACGATCCGACCGCAACGTGGATGGGCGGCGTATCCGGCAACGCGGGCCTGTTTTCCGATGCCGATGACCTCGCTCGCTTCGCGCAGATGGTGCTCAACGATGGGCGCGCCGGCAATCAGCGCATTTTGCAATCGGTGAGCATCGCTGCACTGGCCGCCGCTGTATCGCCGCGTCTGGCTACACCGTGGCGCGGTGTGGGATGGGAACTGGCTGCGCCCTTGGTCGCGAACCATGATCGCTTGCCGCCGATCGGCGCCATCGGCCACACCGGTTACACCGGCACGGGTCTATGGGTCGATCTGGCAACGCGGCAGTTCGTAGTAATTCTGACCAATCGCGTGCATCCCGACGACAGCGGCGACGCGCGGCCGCTTCGTGCGCAAGTGCTCGCATTGCTGGCAAGCCGAACCGCACCGATAACCACTGCCGAACTCAGCCGCCCGTTGCCATGGGCGTTGCCGGCGTTGCAACAAGCCGCACGCTTGCCCACGTCGGCAGGCCCGGTGCGCACCGGCATCGATGTGCTTGAAGCCCAGCAGTTTGCGTCGCTGAAAGGGCTGCGCATCGGCTTGATTACCAATCACAGCGGATTCGATGCACAAGGACGACGAACCGTCGACATGCTCGCGCACGCCCCGGGTGTTACGCTCGCTGCGCTGTTTTCGCCGGAGCATGGATTGAATACCGACGTGGATGCGCCGGTCGGCGAGATGCGCGATGCTGCAACGGGCCTTGTCGTGCACAGTCTGTACGGCGAGGATCGGCGATTCCCCGAAGGCTCGCTCGACGGATTGGATGCGCTGGTGTTCGACATCCAGGATGCCGGCGTACGCTTTTTCACCTACGAGACGACACTCGGCTACGCACTTGAAGCCGCGGCGGACCATCACATCCCTTTGTTTGTGTTGGATCGGCCCGACCCGCTCGGCGCAGACCGCTTCGGCGGCCCCGTGCGCGACGCAGGGCATGAGTCGTTCACCGGCTACTTTGCGTTGCCGCTGCAGCCCGGCATGACCGTTGGCGAACTCGCCGATCTGTTCAACAAGGAAAAGGACATCGATGCGGATCTGCGCGTTGTGCCCATGAGCGGCTATCAACGCGCGATGACTTTCGCAGACACCGGCCTGGGCTGGGTGCCGCCGTCGCCCAACTTGCGTACGCCCACTCAACTTAATTTGTATCCGGATGTTGCCCTGCTCGAAGGCGCGAACGTGAGTGTAGGGCGCGGCACGCCGCATCCCTTCGAATGGATCGGTGCGCCGTGGATCGATGCCAAGAAATGGGCAGACGAATTGAACACCCTCAAGCTTGGCGCGCATTTCGAACCGATCGACTTCGTTCCCACCGAATCCAACTGGCACGGCCAGCTTTGTCATGGCGTGAGCATTACGGTCGATGCCGCCTCAGCCCATCGCCCCGTCGCGCGCGTGGGGCTGGCGTTGTTATCGACGCTGCACGCGCGCTATCCAACGATCTTCAAACTCATTGCAACGCGTGAGTCGGTCGGCTCGGCGGCGATATGGAAGGCCATCCGCGACGGTGCGACGCTTGATATGTTGGAAACGATCGAGAATGAGCAGAACGCGAGTTTCGAAAGGTTGCGTGCCCGGTATTTACGGTATTGATGAGTGGCCGCACTGGGAGATATCCCTGCGCTTTTGATGGTGATCCCTGATGAAACCAAAGCGTTGAACGCCGGAGCATCACGATAAAGTGCCGTTCCGTGAAAGTTTTCCCGGACAGCAGTGGGCCTTCGCCGGGATGGCGGTATGCTCTGGCTATCGATATCTACACGCCCGGCCACGCCCGCAGGTATATAGTCCAGCGAAACCTCCCCCGGAGGAGTGCTCATGACCACCACCCCCTTCAGACACCCAAGCGCATGGGTTCCCTTGGTGATGTCGTTGACCGCCCTGGCCACCGTCATCGCTCACGTCACCTTCTCCGGCATGGCCCACGAAGCAGACGAAGGTGCCGCCGCCCATCTATTCCAGCTCCTTATGGCGAGCCAACTGCCCATCATCGCGTTCTTCGCCATCAAATGGCTGCGGCGCACCCCGAAAGACGCCGTGATCGTTCTGGCCTCCCAGGCACTAGCCGGCGTGGCAGCCTGCGTACCGGTTTGGTATTTCCATTTATAACGCATCAACGCGTATCGCCCTGGCCAAAATCCACCACCGTCAGCGGCGCGGGAAATTCGCCCGTGCGAACATCGCCACCGACCTTGCTCGATGACTGCCACGGCTTGCCCTGATCAAACGCCTCGATCGAATCGTAGGCGCCCAACACACGCAAGCGTTCGAATGCATATGGCAGGCCCTCGGCATCCAGCAGAGCGTTCGCATCGCTCACGTGAAAATGCAGATGCGGACCCGTCGATTCACCTGCAAAGCCCAACTGCCCGACCACCGGGCCACGCTTTACATGAGCAGCCGCTTTCACGGTCATGCTGCCGGGCTTGAGATGCTCGTAAAACGCATGGCGACCGTCACCGAGCGCAAGCGCAATGTAATTGCCCGCCGCATCCTCCAACGGCACCTTGAGCGCAGCACCTTGCGCGAGCGTGCCGGCCTCTGCGATCGCTTGCGGCGGCTCACGTTTCCGGTAAGCTCTTTCGCGCGAGGCTTCGCATGGCTTATGGGAACGCCACACTTTTGGGGATTTGCGATGGATCGACGCACGACATTGATGTTGGCAGGCATCTTTATGCTTGTGGGCCAGGCGCAAAGCAGGGCCTGTGAACTTACCCGGATCACCATCCAGCCCGAGGCGGCCGAAAACGGCGAGATGTACAGCGGCCAGATGCAGGGCGTTCGGGTGTCCTTTCATAACTATCGGACATCGGGCGCCGTAACGGCTTTCCCGGAACCGCCACTCGTCATCGCCACGCTGAAGGATGGACGGCATTGCGAGGCGGATGGAGGCATTTGGGCGCGCGACGGTGTCTACGTCAGCCATGACGGCAAGACACTGGTTACGGCCGAGTACAGCGGCTCCTACGACGGCCTGGTTTTTCGCGATGTGCGCACCTGCAAGAAGGTCGGCGAGCTGGATGTTTCCGATGCCCATTGGACCATCCAAGGGTCGCGGATCACCTGGCAGTCCGCTTCCGGCGCCGAGAAAGCGGTAAGCCTCGATACGAAATGCAGGTTTCGTCCTGTCGCAACAACGCCATCCCCCGCATCGTCACGCAGTTGATGGTGCGGCGCCGACGTGGCGCCATCCAGTCTTTTAATTCTTCCAACTTGACTCGCAAGGGATTGAATCGTGGCCAACGCCGACCAATGCATCGTGGATGCTTGCAAGAACGCCTGGGAGGGCTCCTTCCTGCGCGGTACGCCCAACAAGAACAACTGCTCGGGATTCGTCAAGGCAGTCGCTTCCCAACTTGGCATCTCGCTGCCTGCAACGGCGGACGCCGACGGGATTGCGGAGGCAGTAAAAGCCTGGAAGAAAGTCGATAGCGGCGAGGAAGCGCAACGCCTGGCCGCCAACGGATCGTTTGTGCTGGTGGTGCTGAAAGGCAAAGACCACCATCCACCCCGGGCGCATGGCCACGTTGGCGTCGTCGTGTCGGGGGAACTCTATCGCCAGAAATATCCGATGATGTGGTGCGGCAGTATCGGCCATGCGCAAAGCGAAGGCGATAAAAGCGTGGGTGAAGTCTGGAACCGTGCCGATCGCGACAGTGTGCAGTACTACACGTTCACGACCTTTGCGTGTAAGCGCTAAGCCAAGCCGGCTCGGATGGGTTGGATCGCGCGAATGCGCGCGATCCAACATGAGGCCAGCACTCAGTCGTCCTTCCCGAACAATCCCCCAAGCACCGAACCGATCACGCCACCGGCGATGGCGCCGCCGATCGAATTGCCCGAATCGCCGCTGATCACCGATGAGGTCGTTCCACTCTCACGGGCAAGGTAGGGCTCCAGCGAGTGTGCGAGATTGGGCATGGTCAGCGTCTGCAGCCAGATCTGGCCCGGACCGGTGAGGTTCGCAACGAACAGGCCGTCGCCGCCGAAGAGTTTGTTCTTCAATCCGGGCAGCAGGCTGATCTCGAAGTTGACCGTGCCTTCGAACATGCCGATGTGCCCGGGATGCACCTGCAGCGTTTCGCCCGGAGCCAGCGTGTAGTTGACGATCTCGCCGCCCAGCTCCACCCACGCGCGCGCGTTGCCGGTGAGCTTCTGCAGCACGAAGCCTTCACCGCCAAAGATGCCTGCGCCGAGCGAGCGCTGAAAACCGATCGACAGTTCCACGCCTTGCGTGCCGCACAGAAAACCGTGGCGATGGATGAAGTAGGTCTGGCCCGAATTCACTTGGACTTCCACGATCGAGCCGGGCACGTTCGCTGCGAAGGCGACCATGCCGGGCGATCCGGATGTCTCATATTCGTTCATGAACAAGCCGCCGCCCGAAAGCGCGCGTCCGATGACACCGAGAAAGCCGGAAGCACCCGCTGTGCGCGCGGAAGTCTGAAGGACGACATTGCGCGTCATCCAGGAAAAACGTCCCGGTTCGGAAATAATTCGGTCACCTTGCTCCAGGCCCACTTCCAGGACGGGCATGGTCGTTCCCACCATACGTGTCTTCATTGCTTTGCTTCCCCATGGTTTGTGTGTTTCTGCAGGCCACGCGCGCATCACCCCGATGCGCAGACATGCTTGCCTGAAAAGCCATCGGCAGCGTACGCATTGTTGGTCTGCTTAGCGAGTGACAAATGTAAGAGGCTGTCCTGAAAGGCCTCGTGTGTCCTGCGCGTTTCGACATCCCCGAAATCGGGGGTGTCGCCGCAATGCAGTCCGGAAATAATGCTGACAACCTGGGCGGCGTTGCGCCTGCCGGGATTGCGGGAACAGGGCGATGATTACGAAGTGGCTTAAGGCGCGATGGCAGTCGCGTCCAGGATTGTGGGTTTTGGTGTTGCTGGCCGGCTTATGGTGTCTGTCCAACGAGGCGCTGGCCTCGCCGGGTTGCCAGGCGCTCAACGGGCAATCGGGAACGCTGCCCGTCAATGGATACATTGAATTTTTGAGCAACAATCAACCCGTCAATCAAGGTGACCAGGTAACCCTCACTTCGTCCGGTACGGTGGCTTACGTTGGATCGTTCTTACAGATGACCGATAGCGGCGGCACGGTGTCCGGCACAGAAGGAGGCTCGGGCGCAGGCGCCGACAATATGGAGAATTTGAGCGCCGCCTCCGTGACGTACAGCATTACATGTCAGTCCGTCGCACCTGCCGTATCGAGTGTCAGTCCATCCTCCAGCGCACCTGGCAGCACCGTGACCATCACGGGGACCGGCTTTTACGGTGCGACTGCCGTGAACTTTGGCGGCATGCCCGCCACCAGCTTTACCGTCAGCTACAACGGCAGCTCGATCAGCGCCGTCGTTCCCAATGGTTCGGGCACCGTTGCGGTCAGTGTGACCACCGATGCAGGTACGAGCACGGGCGGTTCCTTTACGTTCGCTGCGCCTACGGCTAATTCGGTCAGCACGTCTGTGGCGTTCGACAGCGGCGCCGCTGCCATTGCCTTGAATGTGACGGGCAATCCGACATCGGTGGCGGTCGCCAGTGCTCCTTCGCATGGCGCGGCGGTCGCGAGCGGCACGTCGATCACTTATAAGCCCACCGTTGGTTATGCAGGGCCAGACAGTTTTACCTACACCGCCAGCAATGCGGCTGGCACATCCAGCCCCGCGACGGTTTCGATCACCGTCAATGCGCCCACGCTTGCGTTGTCGCCGACATCGTTGCCCGGCGCAGTCGCCGAAAGCAGTTACTCGCAAACACTCGCCGGAAGTGGCGGTACCGCGCCTTACACCTATGCGATAACGGCAGGCGCATTGCCAACAGGGATGAGCCTGAATGCGGCGACCGGTTCGCTGTCCGGTACACCGCTGAGCGCAGGGGCCTACAACTTCACTGTTCGCGCCACGGACAGTTCCACAGGTTCTGGAGCGCCATTCTCGACCACGCAAACTTATACGCTCACGGTCAACGCACCCAGCATCGCGATCACGCCTGCCAGCCTGCCATCTGCGCAGCAGGGAACAACGTACAGTCAGTCATTGAGTGCAAGCGGTGGAAGCGGTTCCTACACCTTCTCGGTGATCGGCAGCCTGCCAGCCGGCCTGACATTGAGTTCGACGGGATTGCTGTCGGGTACTCCCACAGTGAATGGCAGTTTCAACTTTACGGCTGTGGCCAAGGACGGCAACAGCTTCACTGGCAGCCAGATTTATACGCTTGCCGTGGGCACGCCCACGGCACCCACGGTATCGGCGAAGTCGGCGAGCACGGCTTACAACACGCCTACAAGCATCAATCTGTCGGCATCGATCGCGGGTGTGGATATCACCGCGGTGACGATCACCGCTCAGCCTGCGCATGGCACGGTGAGCATGTCGGGCGAAACAGCGACGTACACGCCATCGTCCACGTTCTATGGCGGCAGCGATAGTTTTTCGTACACCGTTACCAACCCCGGCGGCACATCGACGCCGGCCGTCGTAACGATCGCCGTAGGAACGCCGGCTGCACCCACCGCAACGGCGAAATCGGCAAGCACGGTCTACAGCACGGCAGCGGCCATCGATCTGGCCAGCTCGATTACCGGTGTCGATATCACATCGGTGTCGATCGTTTCCCAACCCGCGCATGGCACGGTAAGTGTGTCGGGCGAAACCGTTACGTACACGCCATCGTCGACGTTCTACGGCGGCAGCGACAGTTTTACCTACACCGCCACCAATCCGGGCGGTACTTCTTCACCTGCTGCAGTGAATATCACCGTGACGCCGTTGAACGTTCCGTCCGCTGCCGCGCTTTCAGTGGCAACGACAAGCGGTACGCCTGTATTGGTGGATGCGATCGCCGGCGCCGGTGGCCAGCAACCTTTCACCGGTGTAAGCGTGGCATCGCAACCCGCGCATGGCGCGGCGACGGTCAGCGGCAACCAGATTACCTATACGCCGACAGCCGGCTTCACCGGCACCGATACGTTTACGTATGAAGTGAGCAATCACTTCGGCAATTCGCAACCCGCCGCGATTACCGTGGCCGTTACGGCGGCGGGCCGTGCCGCGGGCAACAGCACGACCGTGAGTACGACGCCGGGCTCGCCTGTGTCGGTGAATCTGGCCGGCATCGCGCCAGGCAGCTATGTCTCTTCGGTGCTGCTGGGCCTTTCGCCCAGCAACGCGGGCAGCGTCACGCTGGGTCAGCCGACGTCGTTGACGTTTACGCCCCAAGCGGGATTTCATGGCCTGGTGCAGATCACCGCTCAGCTGATCACTGCAACAGGCAGTGCGGCAACGGTGGATGTGCTGGTCTTGGTCAGCGATCAACCTGACCCATCGAAGAACCCGAATGTGCTTGGTTTGATCGATGCCGAGACGATGCAGGCGCAACGCTTCGCGCAGAGCCAGCTCGGCAATATCCAAAGCCGGTTGGACAGCTTGCATGACGGCAGCGGCACTTCGCTGTTCAGTAATAACTTGTCCGTTAGCTTGAATGGCAAGCCGTTGCAATTGACCGGCAGCACGATGCGTGGCAAGGCTGATCCCGCTGCAAACCGATCACCGAATGATGCATTCGCGATGCGGCAAGGTATCGGCGCTGCGGAAAGCGGTGAGTCACCTCCTTCTTCCCCTGCGCCATCAGGCGTCGCATCACCTACCGCAAAGAACAATGCTTCGGGCCTGGGCATATGGATCAACGGATCGGCGAATTTCGGCTCGTTCGATGCATACCGGCAAGCCTCCGGATTCGACTCGGACACCGTGGCGGTGAATGCCGGCGTCGATCAGCGCATCGGGCAGCGCGGTGTGATGGGTTTGAGCATCGGCTACAACCACGACAACAGTGATATCGCCAACAACGGTACGCGCAGCGTCGCGCAAGGTTTCAGCGCAGCGCTCTATGGCAGCTTCCAACCCGCAGAACATGTTTATATTGATGGCGTACTTGGCGGCGGCGGATTGAGCTTCCAAAGTCGGCGCTATGGCAGCGACACCGGCAGCTTCTTGCTTGGTCATCGCAACGGCAGTCAGTGGTTCGGTTCGCTCAGCCTGGGCTATGAATACAAAAAGGCAGGATGGCTGCTTTCGCCTTATGGCCGATTCGAAGGGTCGCTGTCGTCGCTGAACAGCTACTCGGAAACAGGCGACGTGGCGCAAGCGCTCACGTACGGCAACCAAACGGTGCGTACCACACAGGCCATTGCAGGCATTCGCGCGAGCGGGCAGGTTCCGTTTGGTGCCGGGTTGCTCATGCCGCATGTGCGACTCGAAATAGGGCACGATTTCCAGGGCACTCGGGACACCACGCTGAGCTATGCATTCATCCCTTCAGCGGGCGCGTGGAATGTATTGAGCAATCCCTATACCGCCAATGGCACGAGCGTGCAGCTTGGATTGGGTGGCGATCTGCAACTGCAGGACAACCTGCTTATCACCACCGACTATGAATTTTTGATGCAACCGCATGCGCATGATCAGTCGATTCGTGTGGGGGTGCGGAAGCAATTCTGATGCGAGATGCAGTTCCCTCCCCTACTTCGCAGGGGAGGGAGCAAAGGCTCGCGCAACTGAAACTTGGATCAAGGGGTATCCACGTTCGAAGACAGCGGAAAAGCCACATGCAACACCGCGCCTTGCCCAGGCACAGCGTCAATCAGCAATTGCCCGCCAAGCCGAATCGCCCGATTGCGAAGGCTGGCCAACCCCGTACCGCTGCCGTTCGACGAAGCGTCGAAGCCGCGCCCGTTATCGCGCACCTTGGCATGCAAACCTTGGTCGTGAAGCCATAGCGCGACGTCGACCCGGGAAGCGCCGCTGTGCTTGAGCACATTGGTCAGTGCTTCCTGCAATACCCGCAGCAGATCCAGGCTTCTCGCCGGGCCCAGATTTACGTTTTCGGTGTCGTCCAGTTGCCAGTGAACCTTGATGCCGGCGACCTCCATGCGCTGGCTCCAACGGTGACGCAAGGGCGCCAGCAAATCCGCAAGATCGGTGTTCGCCTGAGTGGTCGTATCGATGATGAGCCGCAAATCGTCGCGCAGCTCTTTCAGCAAGGCGATGATGCGCGCGGAGTCTTGCGAAGCGCGCCGGTTTTCCAAGGTGGCAATGGCGCTCAGCAGGCTTCCGCCGAACCCGTCATGCAGATCGCGTACCAGATGGAGTCGCTCGCCGATGCGGGTGTTGTTCAAGGCCAACGCGTGCTCGCGCTCCAGCGTTTCGCCGAGCTGCTGCGTGGCCGTGTCGACTTCGCGCTTGAGCTCGATGTTGAAACTCTCCACGCGCTTCATCGCGGCGGCAAAACGATAGGCCAAGGTAAAGCCCATGCCGATGACGGTCAGCGGCGACGTAGCGGCCAATAGATACGCGTCGTCGCGGATGACACCGTAGTAAAGCAGGAAATCGTGGATCGACACCAGCAACGGAATCATCAGGCATGCAGCCAGTACAAGATGATCTGCGCGTCGTCCGCGGATCGCGTGCCATGTGAACGCCAGGATGGCGGAGTAGTAGACCGTGCCACCGACCGCAAACCACAGGCCGCGCCAGGTTCCGACCAGTGCGGGCGCCAGGAGGGCGAGGGCGAATGACACAGCGTTGATCGCCAGCAACGCAGCTTCCAGTCGAGGCCGGCGCCGATCGCAGTAGCGCAACAGAAAAATGCTGAAGCCGGAAGCGGCAGCGATATACGCAGCAGCGTTGAATGCCTCCCAGCCATCGGTGCTGGAAAACGGCCACGTACTGCTGGCAATGAAATTAAGGCCATACGCGAACGAAAACAGCGTGCTCAATGCATACCAGCCGTAACTGCCGTCCTTGCGGCGCATCAGCCAGATGATGAAAAACAGGCCGCCGAAGACCAGGCTGACGATCTGATCGAACAGCTGCAGGTCGTAACGCCACCACACGCCCTTTTTGTAAAGCGCCCCCACCGCTTCGGGATCGCCGACGGTGACCGTGCCAAAACCCGGCTGGTAATGGGACAGCCCCGATACGCGCACCAGCAAGACATTGTCGCCCTGATGCAGCAAGGGTTTGTCGAGAAGAAAGTATTGCGGCTTGATCCAGGTGCGCGACAACGGTTCCACCAAGTGGGGATCGCGATGGATTTCGCTGCCGTTGACGTAGATGGCGTCAGCGACGCTTACATAATCCACCAGCAAGCCCACCGGTTGCTCTGCGCTGATCTGCTTCCAATGCAAGCGATACCAGACGACGCCATCGTGATGCGGCCAGCGTGTATCCCAAAAGTCGATCAGCTTGACGGGAATCCACCCATTCTCCGGCGGCGTTTGCGACGACCATTCGCCGGGTACGGCTTCCGCGTGATGGATCTCCATGATGGTTGGCTGCGCGGCTTGCGCATGCAACGCGCCAAGACCTGAGCCAAGCAACAGGCATGCGAAAAGTCGGATAAGCACGGCACGCATCAGCGCAACAAACCCATGGCCTTCGCTTCGAACACCGCCGCAGTGCGCGAGTTCACCGCCAACTTGCGATAGATGCTCTTTGTATAGCCTTCGATGGTGAAGCGTGAGAGTGCCGTAAGCTCGGCAATTTCGCGGTTGCTGAAGCCGCGGGCGACCAGTTGCAGGATCTCCGACTCACGCGCGGACAAGGTTCGATCATTGGCCGTATCGGTGTGGACCGTTGCTTGTGCGTCGACCCCGCCAGGACGCTCCGGCAGCAGCGCAAGAATGCGGCGCGCAATAAACGGGTCGATGGGCGCCCCGCCGCGGCTGATGCTTTGCAAGGCCAGGCTCAACTCAATGTCTTCGCGTTCTTTCAGCAAGTATCCGACCGCACCGACGCGGAGCGCAGCCAGCACGGTGTCTTCGTGTCCCCAAGCGGAAATGACCACCGCGGTGATGGCAGGATGGTGCGCTTGCAGCCATTCGATCAAGTCGATGCCACTGCCGTCCGGCAAGCCAATATCGATGAGCGCGACGCTGATGTTCTGCGCCGCGACACAACGCTTCGCCTCGCCGATATCGCCGGCGATGGTGATTTTTGCATCGGCATCGATCAGTTCGGCCAACAATCGCTCGATGCGCCGCTGCATGGCGGCATCGTCTTCGACGATCAGCGTGCGGCTCAGATCGATGGGCTCCCCTGTCGAGTTCATGCACCAAGCCTGTTGTTCCCCTGTTGGCGGATTATGTCACTAGTAGGTAGGGATGAAATCCCAGCTTTCTCGCGACCTTGCGGCACCGGATGCCGTGATTTCACCCCAGCCTGCGCGGCGTAAGCCCGGGGCTGGGCTATGCTAAGGGCCGCTCGACCATGGGGTGCGCGATCAAATGAAAGTGACAGTCGCGAAGCTAGTGCGCTTGCTGGGGAAGGTCGTGACGTTCGTTGTGATTGTCGCGGGCGTGCTGCTGCTTATTGCGGAACGTATGCATGAAAATTCGTTCGTGAATTTCATACGTGCGTTGATGTAGCGCGGCTTGGGTGTTTTGGAGCAAGAGTGGTGGGCGACCGCACGCACTGCGCCCCGGTTAACTCAAGTAGTGATTATCCGTTTCCAACCTAAAACGGACACTTCATTCATCGGCGAAATTGGAAGCAGCGCACGGTCAACCCTGCATCCGTGCCGCATGACCGCCGAGGGGACAAAAATCGGGGAGGGGAAAATCCACTTCTTCCCACTTCCAATATCTTACCGTGGAGGGGGCTTGCCGCAATCCCCTCTTTCTGCCGTTCAATTCCCAGCCCATGTGCCAGAGCCTTCGGGTCGGGAGTATCGACATGAATCTTCGGTGGTCGAAGTGCAGGTTGTTCGCACGCACTGTTATATCGGCAGGAGCGTTGCCATGACCGAACATGCCGTGATTATTGTCGGAGCAGGTCCAACGGGATTGATGTTGGCAGGCGAGTTGGCGCTGGCAGGTATCGACGTTGCCATTGTCGAGCGGCGAGCGAATCAGGATCTTGCCGGCTCGCGCGCGGGTGGTTTGCACTCGCGCACTATCGAAGTCTTCGATCAGCGCGGCATCGCCGAGCGATTCCTTGCGGAGGGGAAGAAGGCGCAAGTCGCGGGGTTTGCGGCAACCAAGTTTGACATCAGCGACTTTCCTACCCGGCATCCTTACGGACTCGGGCTATGGCAGAAGCACATCGAGCGCATCCTCGCCGCCTGGATTGGCGAATTGCCGGTGACGTTCTATCGCGGATGCGAGGTTACAGGTTTCACGCAAGACGACACTGGCGTCGGCATTGCATTGCTCGACGGCCGTAGTTTGAGGGCGGCGTACCTCGTCGGATGCGACGGTGGGCGCAGCCTGATCCGTAAAACAGCGAACATCGATTTCCCCGGTTGGGATCCGACGACGAGCGCCTTGCTTGCCGAGGTCGAGATGACGGAGGAGCCCCCGCTTGGCATCCATCGCACTCCTTCCGGCACGCATGCGCTGGGCAAGGTGGAGTACGACATCCAGGACGGCGAGGTGGTCTACGAGAAGGGCGGGAAAGTGGCGGTCATGCTCACTGAACCGCAAATTGGAACGAGCGAGCCCACGCTGCGCGATCTCAGCGAAGGACTCATCGCCGTACACGGGACAGATTACGGCATCCATAATCCCAGCTGGATCACCCGGTTCACGGATGTGACTCGCCAAGCAGCAACCTATCGTTCGGGAAGGGTCTTGCTGGCAGGTGATGCGGCGCACGTGCATTCTCCGGTCGGTGGGCAGGGACTCAACATGGGTGTGCAGGACGCGGTGAATCTCGGATGGAAACTGGCACAGGTGGTGAAGGGGATTTCGCCGGAAAGCCTGCTCGATACCTATCACGCCGAGCGCCACCCGGTTGCCGCCCGCGTGCTGCGTCACACGATGGCGCAAGTCGCACTCATGCGCCCCGACGATCGCATCGAGGCGGTGCGCGATGTCATATCCGAGCTGCTGAGCATGGACGAGCCGCGCAAACGATACGCCGCGATGATGTCCGGTCTGGATATTCATTACGACTTCGGCGAGGGACATCCGTTGCTCGGACGCCGCATGCCTGATCTCGACCTTATCAACTCCACCGATTCGCTTCGCGTCTACACCTTGTTGCACGATGCCCGGCCGGTACTGCTTAACTTTGATGAGCCCGGCGATGTTGCGACCGGCCCATGGGCTGATCGTGTTCAATTGCTCGATGCCAAATACCATGGCACATGGGAGCTTCCGGCAATCGGAACGGTGCCGGCTCCCGCCGCCGCGCTGATCCGGCCCGATGGCTATGTGGTTTGGGTAGGAGAAGGTACGGACTTTGGACTTGCTGACGCGCTAACGACCTGGTTCGGACCGTCAACCATGGGAAGTGGTGCGGAGCGCGGTTCCAAGAAGATTATGTGAGGCGTTTTGGGATATAAGTTCGCTTTCCGAGGGCGCTAAGCGTTTTGCAACAGCAAACCGTGCCGTTATCGTGAGGACCAACTCCCGAGGTCCATCACCATGGAGGAGATCATGACCAAAGTTACGTACATCGCTTCGATCGGCATGTTGTTGCTTTTGCCATCGATGTCGACGATGGCGTGCGGTACATCGAGCGATCCGGCGCAAGTCGTTCAAGCGCAGGTCGACGCCTACAACGCGCACGACATTGATGCATTCGCAGCGTGCTATGCGGAGAACGCCACCCTCACCGACTTGAGCAACAAGCGCCCGGTCGTAAAGGGTGTTCCGGCACTCAAGGGTACTTACGCATTTCTTGCGAAGATGCCGAAGGAATTCCATGTGGAGATTGTCCAACGTGTCGTCAACGGCCCCATCGTGATCGACAAAGAACGGGTGGTCGGTCTTCCGGCAGGTAAGGCGTCGTTCGAAGCCATGGCCGTGTATGAAGTGCGCGACGGGAAAATAGTGAATGCCTGGTTCCCGCCGAAAAGCTGACGAACTATGTAGCGCATCGTAGGAGTTTCATTTGACCGGAGGAAACAATGAACCCCATAAGGTCGATCAAATTCTGGAGAGCGCTATCGAATATCTTCTCCGTGGCGGCTGCCGCGATTCTGTTTGCCTGGATTCGGCTGTCCGTGGCGATACAGCGATGCCCTTCAACACCGACTCCGCCATCGAACACCATTCTTTACAAGAATCACGGCAACTCCTGCTACATCACGCCGGAGCAACACCACGCATTGGCCTGGTTTTCGACCTATATGCTGCCGCTATTTGCGATCTTGATCGGGTTGGCATTTATTTCCAGGGCGTTTGGCCGGTGGTGGTGCGATGATGCATGGACGTAAAACGTAAGCGTTCGATCCGGGGTGGATTTTTGTTATAGCCCCTGCGGAACAGTCACTCCAACCGGCTTTCCACCATGCCTCTGACGCCAGACCCGCAACCCATCGCACCGGCAAGTCAACGATCGTTGAACATCATCGCCATCGGGGTGGTGCTCGCACTGCTGTATTTCGGCAAGGACGTGCTGGTGCCGATGATTCTGGCCTTGATTTTGGCCTTGCTGATGGCGCCATTCGTGCGCCTGCTGCAGAAGATGAGGTTGGGTCATGCGTATGCGGTAATGGTTGCCGTTCTGCTGCTGGCGACGGTGGCCGCGGGGCTCATGACGATCATCGGTTCGCAGATCGTGCATCTGGCAGAGAGTCTGCCCCAATACGAAAGGACGGTTGAGGCCAAATTGCAGATGCTGCACGACCTGACGATAGCCCGTTTGGAAGCGATGAGGGGCGAAGCCGGCAAGGTCTTCAACGCATTGGGTGGCAAGGGCGGCGTGGGACAGGTGCAGGAGGCGCCAGTCGGGTCTTCCTACACCAATGCCGTGGACGTATCTGTTTTGTCGAGCCCTTGGAACGCGATAAGAAGGGTGCTGTCCTCGCTCTGGAGCCCCCTGGAAACCGCGGGCATCGTGCTGGTCGTTCTCATCTTTGTTTTGCTCGAATACGAATCCTTGCGGGATCGCTTCATCCGCGCCATAGGCGGTGCCGATCTACGCGCGACAACCGCGGCAATCAATGACGCCGGCGAACGTCTTTCCCGCTTTTTCGTCTCGCAGTTTTCGGTGAATTTCGGTGTGGGTCTTGCGATATGGCTGGGACTGGCCGTGCTCGGACTTCCCAATGCGCTGCTTTGGGGGGCGCTTACCGCTGTGCTGCGCTTTGTGCCTTACGTGGGTGTGTGGCTGGCTGCATTGCTTGCCGCCTTGCTCGCCGCGGCGGTTACTCCGGGGTGGTCGCTGCTGTTGATGACGTTGGGCCTGTTTCTCGTCGTCGAGCTGCTGGTGAGTCAGTTGCTGGAGCCGCAGCTATATGGCCATGCAACCGGATTGTCGCCGCTCGCTGTGGTTGTTTCCGCGATCTTCTGGAGTTGGCTGTGGGGGCCCATGGGGCTGGTGTTGTCCACTCCGCTGACGCTTTGCCTGGTCGTCGTGGGACGCCATGTCAGATCGTTCACGCTGCTGGGGATTCTGCTTGGCGACACGCCCGCCCTGACCCTTCCGCAGCGGTTTTATCAGCGGGCGCTTTCCGGCGATGCCGATGAAATCATCACGGCCGCGCGCGCTTTCTTGAGAGACAGGTCGCTTGCCAGATATTGCGACGTCGTCTTGCTGCCGGCCCTACAGCTCGCACAGATGGATCTCGCGCAGAAAGCGATTGGTCCGGAACAACTGGTCAAAGCGAGAAACGCGGTGGTCAAAGTCATCGAATCGCTGGGAAGAGAAACGCCTTCGCAACCGCGGTGGCGCCGCCGTACTTCGGTGCTCGATGACGATCTGGCGCATTACCTGCGGCAGCAACGCGAGCACATTGCCGGACGCTGGCAAGGACCGCTTGCCGTAGCGCCGGGGTCGATTGTGCTGTGCATAGGCGGCGGCAACCGCTATGACGACGTGGCGACGGAGATACTCGTACGCATTCTTCGCGACCTTCATGTTGATGCGCGGCACGTTTCCGTGAAAGACGTCGAAGACTTTGAATCAGAAAGTCATCCCGAAGCGACCGCCAATGCCGTTTCCATGATGCACGTCGTCAGCGCAGCGGGCGCTGGCGGCTGGGAGTCCATCGATGCGGTAGCGAGCGATATGCAAAAGCGGGAACAATTCGCGAATGTCGCCATCATCGGTGTGCTGCTGCCCAACCTGTTGGAAGTGCAAGAGCTGCCGGAGATGAGTCACCACATCGATCGTGTCGCGCGGTCGTTTGAACAAGCGGCGCAATATACGATCGAGAAGTTCACTTAGCCACGAGCTCGGCCGGGCGGAACGTTTCGCTCCTCATCCTGGCGCGGTCTCACTCTGTCTTCGTCTCCGCCTGCTCCTCATGGGTCTGTCCAGCCTGGGCCGGCCTTACATGGCCGAAAACAGGCGCCACATTGAGGACTTCGACACGTGATTCGGCCGCTGCTGCTGTTCCGTGACCCTCTTTAACCCAGCCGGGAAGCGAAATGATGAAGTTGTAGAAGCCAGGTGTGATGGTGTTGGCAACGGTGATCTTTGTTTGCTCGCCTACCACTACGCGTAGCAAGGGCGTAAGAACGAACTTGAGAAACGATGGCAACGGGAGCGGATGTCGCCTGACGATGGCGAAATCTTCATAGCCCAATGTTTTCAATAGCGACAAGACGGGTGATTCACCGTTCTTGAAGTCGTCGATGTGCTGCTCGAACAGAATGATGGGCCGATGTTCCTGTATCAATGCCTTGGCGCCGGATAGCGCTTTGAGTTCGTGGCCCTCGACATCTACTTTCAATAGCTTGACGTTTTCGAACTTGCAAAACGTGTCGAGCGTTACCAGCTTGATGTCTACCGATTTGGCGTCTCTCGACTCGCTGATGCTGGAGCGGCCAACGTTTGCGGGAAGCACCGACAAAATCGCACTTCCGTCCTGGTCGGACAAGCCGACGTTGTGGCAGGAGATGTTGTCGGCAAGCTCGGCATTTAAAGACAGAACCTTGAACGTGCGCGGGTGCGGCTCAAAGCTGACCACGCGCTTGAAATGATCGGAAAAATAGAGACTGTGGTTGCCGATGTTGGCGCCGATATCGAGCACTGTGGCATCTTTAAAGTCTATGCCGGCCGACGCGGCCCACTCAAAGAATGTATCCAGGTCATCCTTCTCGTATATGCCGTTCAGATTGACATGGTGCGCAATGAAGTCGAATGAAAAAACCACGAGCTGCTTGCGCTGGTCGGCAAGATGCTTTCTCGATTGATGGCGGAGCAGTTGAACCATAAGCCAGCGATAGCATTCTTTCAGGAATGCCAGCCGACTGTGCTTCTTTATGAAGATGGGGCTTGCAGTACGTGTCTGTTCCATTATCGACTCCATCCAAAACCGATGCTGGTTTGACCTCAGAAACTGAGCTTGCGTGGGATGCTTCTGAGGGGCCAGGCCGGCCATTCAGGATTTCCCTTCTTCGTCGCCATTGCCTGAATCAAAAAAGGCGCGCCGGCCAAGCGGCACGTCATGCGGGATGGCCGAGCCCGCGGAGACTACCGAATGCATTGCGATGACGGGGTGAGCGTCGGCTTTCGCGGTATCCACTTAGCTAACGCCTGGCTTGCATCAAGCGGTTTGTCGCGCATGACAAGGCCTGTAGTATCTTCCATGCCAACCCGCCAACAGGGGAGGGGATCTGTCGATGAAGCGTGCGCTTTCGCGACTACTGTGCCTGTTCATGTGGGGCACGGTAATGGCTGCCCAGGCTGCAACGTTGACGGTGAAGGTGGCCGACAGCCGCAGTCATCCCATCAGTGATGCGGTTGTAACGTTGGCTGGAGTCCAGACGCCAACCACGCCCCATACGCATTACGTCGATCAGAAGAACGAGACCTTCATCCCCTACGTGGAAGTGGTGCATCCCGGGGATAGCGTGGTGTTCCGAAACAGCGATAACACGCGTCATCACGTGTACTCGTTCTCACCGATCGGGCCGTTCCAGTTCATTCTCGGTCCGGGCGAAAGCTCCGCGCCGGTGGTGTTGAACCGCACCGGCACCCTGGCATTGGGCTGCAATATTCACGATCACATGATTGCGTACCTGGTGGTAACCGCCGACCAAGCGCAGGTCACCACGCAGCAGGGCCAAGCGCGTTTCGATGACTTGCCGCCCGGCCGCTACACCGTCCAGGTTTGGCATCCGCAACTATGGCCGGGCCGTCCGCAAGTGAGTGCATCCGTCGACGTGCCGCCGGAGGGAATGGCACCCGAAGTGCCGTTTACGCTGCGACTGATGCCCGATCCGCGAAGTTTTGTCGATCGCGAACATCTGGACTACTAGCGTTATGCGAACGGTCATCGGCTTCCGGCTCCGCCTTGCGCTGTTCTTCGTAGGGATGCTGGTTGCGGTGCAACTGATAACCGCCGCGCTCGTCTATGGTGTAACACGCCGGGCATTGGTGGTGGATGGCGAACGCCAGCTCGCTGCCAACGCAAAAGCCTTCGAGGCGCAGATGGACGACGTTTCCTCACGCATCGCCGGCAATGTGCGCGTCATGGCCTTGGACTTCGCCTTGCGCCAAGCGATCGCCGAAGGGGATCGTGGAACCGTGCTTTCGGTGTTGCGCAATCATGGACGCAGGGTCGGCGCCTCGCGCATGCAACTGATCAATCTGGACGGCACGATAGCCGCGGATACGGCCGACGCTCATGCCGATCATCCGTTGTTTCTGTTTCCGGAATTGATCCAGCGCGCCTTCTATGAACACGCCGCCGAAATGGCTGCCGTGCAAGGGCGCGTCTACTGGATCGTGGTGGTGCCCATCTATGCGCCGCAACCGGTGGGCCTGGTCGTGGTTTACGTGCAGGTCGACGACGAATTGCTTGCGCATATGCAACAGTTGAGCACCTTGCGGCGAGACGTCGCACTGGAGGTGCAACGGGCTCCGTCGCAATGGCAGGCGGTGGCGCAAGGCGATCGTTCTACGCCCTTTGCGCGCGGCCTGGAACATGTCACGGGCGACTTTCCCACGCAGCCAAGTTTGCGCCGCATGGCGCAGAGCGATTACATCGTACTGGCACAGCCGCTACCGCATCCGTACGACAGCGCGCCCGTTCTCGTCCTGTTCGGTTATTCGCTTGATGATGCTCTGCGGCCTTATCACAACCTTGCGTTGGCGTGGCTGGCTCTGCTTGTATTCGGGCTCGCCGCCGGCTTGCTCGGTGCATGGATGATTGCCCGCAATGTGTCTCGCCCGGTGGAGTGGCTGGCTACGGTGGCCAAGCGCATCGAGCAGGGCGACTACCGCATACCGCCACGTTTGCCTCGCCGCGACGAGATCGGCGCGTTGGCCGGCGCCATCGGCACCATGGCGGCAGCCGTACAGCAACGCGAGGAGCGCATTTCCTATCAAGCCAGGCACGATGCCGTGACGGGCTTGCCAAACCGAATGGCGATCGAAGCGGAAATCACCTACCAAATGGCCTGCGGTGTGGCGCGCGGAAGCCTGTTGATGATTGGCCTTACGCGTGTGCCGGAGATCATCAAGACCATGGGTCACGGCTTTTGCGACCGTTTGATGCGCGACGCGGGCGAGCGCATTCAACGCGAGGTCGATGTCGCAAAGGTTGCACGCGCCACGGATAGTAATTTCGTGGCATGGCTCGCAAATACCGATCGCAACGAGGCAGTGCAAGCGGCGGTGCGCCTACTCGACGCACTTGCAACGCCCTATACGGAGCCTGATGTGAGCATCGACATGGTTCCCGCCATCGGCATTGCGATGTATCCGGAGCACGCGTCAGAAGCCGTTGCGTTGCTGCGCTATGCCGAGACAGCCCAGTTTGCCGCCGTCGGCTCATCCAGGGCCTGGGCGTTTTATCAGGCGGCGATCGACCCGCATCGTCCCGAGCGACTTTCGTTGATGGGGGAATTGCACGAAGCGCTCACGCAGGATCAATTGGAGCTGCATTACCAGCCCAAGTTAAAACTCTCGACACACAGCCTGGATAGCGCAGAGTCATTGCTGCGTTGGTATCACCCCATGCGAGGCGCGATATCGCCCGATGTGTTTGTGGGCATGGCAGAAGATACCGGCAATATCCAGCGCCTGACGCGTTGGGTTCTGGCAGCCGCCGTCAAGCAAGCCAGCCAATGGCATGCACAAGGGCTGAAGATGCGCCTGGCCGTGAACCTCTCCGCGCGTGATCTGAGCGATGCGGACTTGCCCCAGTACGTGGTCGGTTTGGCCGCCTCGCATCGCTTGCCTCATGAGCTGTTGATGCTGGAGATCACCGAACGCGCGGTGATTGCCGAGTTCGATTCGGCCCTGCGCGTGCTGCAGCAATTAGGAGAACAAGGCTTTCACCTCGCGATCGACGATTTCGGCGCGGGCCAGTCTTCGTTGTCTTACCTGCACAAGCTTCCCGTCGATGAATTGAAGATCGATCAGAGTTTTATCAAGCACCTTATCGATGACGACAACAATCGCATCATCGTGCGTTCGATCGTGGAGCTGAGCCATGACCTGGGCTATACCGTTACCGCGGAGGGCGTCGAGGATGAGGAAACGCTCCATTACCTGGCCTCGATCGGCTGTGACCACGCGCAAGGTTATTTCGTCGCCAGGCCAATGAGCGCCGATGCGCTCGCTGATTTGATCATGACCCGGTTCAACAGTAGCCACGCATGAAAAAGCATGGATTGTTTTCCATCGTTGCGATATGGGGCATGGCCACGACGCTGCATGCGCAGGATGTCGACCTGCATGCCTATGTCGATGAGCGTTTAGTGGCGGCACCCGACGACACCAGTTGGACACGCGGCGGTTTCGGCAAAGCGCGCTACGGGGACGGCAAAACGCAATTTCACTTCGGCGGTGCGGCACTCTTCGGCGCAGCGCAAATCACCCCGGAAGTGCTGGCACTGGCGCAATTGCAATATCAAACCAGCGGTCATAGCGGCGTCAGCGTCTTGGAGGCCTGGCTGCGCTATCGCCCGGTTTCCACCACGCTGTGGCGCTGGTCCTTACGAGCCGGTGCACTTTTTCCTCCGGTGTCGATGGAGAACGACGGTGTTGGCTGGACCAGTCCGTGGACGCTTAGCGCTTCGGCGATCAATAGCTGGGTGGGCGAGGAGTTGCGCGGGATCGGCGGCGAGTTTCAGCTGGAACATCGCGGCGATGTCGACAGCTGGGATGTGCGCGCATCACTCTTTCGCCGCGACGATACGGCCGGCAACATCCTGGTCATGCGGGGCTGGTCGATCGGGGATCTGGTTTCCGGCATCGGCAGCCGCTTGCGCGAGGCGAACGCCGAGGTGGAGGACGATGAAGGCACTCCGCCGCGCTACTACGGCACGTTTCGCACCATCGGGACATCGCATTGGGGCGATTACGTAGCCATCAGCTGGCATGCGCCCAGCGAAACGCGTGTGAGCGTGATGCGCTATGACAATCATGCCGACGCGGGCGCATTCGTTCCTTACGGCAATGGCGACAGGGAGTATGCCTGGCACACGCGCTTCTGGAGTGCAGGCGCGCGCACCGATACCGGGGCGGTTACCTGGATCGCACAAATCATGGATGGCGATACCACAACCGAACAGACGGCGCTTTCATCGCTGCACACCCGTTATCGCTCGGCATTTGTACTGGCAGGATGGAATCGTGGCGCATGGCGCCCTACGTTACGGTTCGAGCACTTCAGTACCCGAACCCCATCCGCTGATCCCGACTGGCATCAGAGCGAACACGGCAACGCGGTGACAGCGGCGCTCAACTGGCGTCCGCGCGACTATTTGCGCCTTACGGCAGAAGTACTGCGCATCGACAGCATGACGACACTGCGTGCCGAGTATGGATTGCCCGCGCACGTGGTCGACACACAAGTGCAGTTGAGTGTGCGAGTGTTGTATTAGGTCTGCGTGAGCCGGGATGGCGAGCAAAGCATGCGGGAATACCTGAGAGGCGGAGTCTGGTGTGCTTTTGTTCGTCCGGCGACAGAGGATTTTCAAGCGATCGCTCTGCCCCCTCTTTACTCATCAAAGATGCGCATCAGGATCCACACGCTGCATAAACGCGCTACGCGCCGCGTTTTGATCGACAGTGCCATGCGTGTCCACACCGATCACCTGGCGCAGAAGACCGCCGTCCTTGCCCGCAACAGCCGGCCAATTCGGCAAGCCCGCGCCGTTGGGATCGCCGGTTTTGATGAAGTTGGTCCAGTAGCCTTGCATGATGTCTGAAACGTGGTGATCGCTGGCGGTCCAGGCGTAGACCGGATTGCCGGATAGATTGCCCAGCGCGTATTCAATCTCGCCGCTATGCACCGCGCCCGCATCCGGGCCGGCACTGCCGTCACGTTTCGCCGGACGCGCCTGGGTGAAATAGTAGTAATACACCGGCGCTTGTCCGGTCTGATGCTGCAGATTCATCCAGCGCCAGGTTGCAAAGGCAATGAAGTCATCCCCTTCGAATGCTGTGCCGGACGCTTTCACTTCCGCTGGGGTATTGCCCGGATAAAGCTTCAATGCTTCGGCCGCATGTGCGCCGAAGCGCTTTTCCATCGCGGCGCGATAATTCGCGGGCGTCGGCGGCTTGTTATCGAGCAAGCTGAGGTAATCGCCTTCCTGCGAATTGGAGCCCACGAGCAGCGGGATGTGTGCCTGCTCGCCAGCCTGATAGATGGCCTCCGGCGAGCGAGGAAAGAAGTAGCCGTCGATAGTCGGCACGAAGTCCGGTACATCCTTGTCGCCAGTCGCCTTGAGCAGCGCATTCGCATCCATGGCGCGCAGCTGATCCAGCGAGTGCGCACCAACATGCTGTTCGAACGTCTGACCTTGCTGCTCTGCAAGCGCCAACGGCCTTGGCTTGAGATTGCCGAGCACCGCGCCGCTCTCGCCAATGGCACGCTGCATCAATCCTTTCGACAACGGCGAAGCCATTTGCGCCGATACCGACATGGAGCCCGCCGATTCTCCGCCGATGGTGACCTGATTCGGATCGCCGCCAAAGGCGGCGATGTTCTGTCGAACCCAACGCAAGGCCGCGTTCTGATCAAGCAGGCCGTAGTTGCCGGTGGCGTGTTCCGGCGATTCGGCGGCAAGCGCCGGCAGGGCCAGAAAGCCGAATACATCCACGCGATAGTTCACCGTGACGGTAACCATGCCGCGTCGAGCAAGACTGGCGCCGTCGTAGCGATGTTCCGAACCGTCGCCGGTGTGGAAGCCACCACCATAGAAGTAGACCAGCACCGGCAATGCCTCGTTCGAGCTGTGCGCGGGTGTCCATACATTGAGGTACAAGCAGTCTTCGCTCATGCCATGGGAGCGAAACACCATGTCACTGTAGAGAGGGCGCTGCATGCAGCGCGGCCCGAAACGGTCGGCCTGCTTTGTGCCGGTCCACGCAGCAACCGGTTGAGGCGCTTTCCAGCGCAACGGCCCGACCGGTGGCGCGGCATACGGAATGCCCTTGAATTCGTTCAAGCCGGTCTTGCTGTCGTGAATGCCCGACAGCGTGCCTGCGGCCACCTTTGCGATAGGTGCTGAGTCGGAAGCGGAGACGGATATTGCGCCAAGGGCAATAGCCAACACGGGAAGCATGCAGCACGTACGCATGGAAACAGTAAGCATGGATGAGGTCTTCGTATGGGCAGGGGCTTTATCGACCCGCGTATCATCCGCAGTCGGCCAGGCTCGAAACAAGCTATGACCAAAAGCATTTGAGAATCCGGGCATGAAACTATCTCATAAGCCCGATGCCGCTCTCGCGGGCGGGATCAGCAAGGTGATGGAAGCGGCGACCGGGCAGCGTGCTGCAAGAGGAGGGTTTGCTTCTTCTCCTGGCCGACTCCCTTGAGAGCTGTCCATAACCTCCGAGGTTATTGCCTCCGCTTGATCGCTCTGAAAACGTAAGACGCTCCCCTTTCTTGCCGTACCGACACAGGAGTCAACGCTCTATGCGATTCGCTTCGCTGCTGTCCGCGCTGGTGCTGGGCCTCGGCCTGGCCGGGTTTGCCAATGCCAAGGAAGAGCCGATTGCGCAAAGCACTCAGCTCGACCACATTTTGTTGTGGGGCCGCAGTATCGATCAGGTCAGCGGCATCATGGCGGTGAAACTGGGCTTTCAGGTATTGCCGGGGCGTGATCCGCACGGCGTAGCCAACCGTTTCGTGCGCATGCCCGATCGCAGTTACATGGAACTGCTGGGCATCACGCGAGCCAAGCCGGAGTTGGATCCCGGCATGGACGCGGACCAGGCTGTTTTGCATGGCGGTCCGGGTTCACGCATGTTCGGCCTGCGTTCGCCGGAGCTCGATCAAATGAAAGCCTTCCTGCAAGCACAAGGCTTCAAACCCACACCGATGTTTTCCGCGTCACCCACGGACCCCGACGGTGCCGGCCCTTCGAAGCCACCGCGCTGGCGCCTTTTCGCCTTCGACAGCCAGCCGCTTTCGACCAGCTTGTTCGTGATCGACTATCCCCCCGACGGCATTAAACCCCACCCCGCGGTAGACGATCGCGTCGCACGCGAGCACCCCAACACCGCGCGGGAAGTGTCAGCCTTCTGGCTGCTTTCGGCGAACGCCGACGAAAACCGAAAACAATTCGAACGCCTGGGTTTTGCAGGTGCCGTTCCTGTCCGCATGCCGCAGATCGGCGCCGGCGGCTTTTGCGTTCCGGTCGGCAGCAAGCGCATCTATGTACTTCAACCGGATGGGCCGGGTGCGGCGGCGGATGCCTTGCGTAGCGGTGGTCCGCAGGTGTTCGGCGTGAGTATCGGCGTCGAAGACCTCGGCCTGGCCAAGCGGCGCGTGGAACGCGGCTATGAAACGACGCTCGCGAGTTATCAGGGATTGCTGGGTGATTCGTTCCTGGCGCCAACAGGGAGCGATCTGGGGCTGGTGATGGAGTTTCATGCGCTGAGTAAAACCGGCGCTTCTTGCGGCAAAAGCTGATCAGGTTGCTGGATCGGTTGACCATCGACAAGTCAAAAAGATAGTCGTGGCAGCGCCAAATGCTTTTTCCGGTCATTCCGGCGAAGGCCCACCGCTGTCTGGGAAAAACGCATACTTTTCAAAAAGAGTACGTGCATCTCGGCACAGGACCAACCGTTTTTGACCGCGGTTTCATCGAGATACTCAACAACGCCCACGGTTGTCAGGGGCGTAAGGAAAAGAGCAAGCAAAGATCTTCCCCTCCACCCATGACAGGAGTCCTTCCCGTGCCGCGCATCGCCTTTGTTGTGCTTCTGCTTTGTATTCCATTGACGGCATTGGCTGCCGCCGGGCCAATCAACGAGCCATTGGCACGACACATCAATGCCGACGTAGAGGCGATTCTGCAGCGCACGGGCACACCTGGCGCGACAATCTTGATTTCCCAGAACGGCCATGTTGTCTATCGCCATGCCTATGGGGTTCGTGACCGTAAGAGCGGTTCGGCAGCCATGGTAGACACTTGCTTTGAGATCGGTTCCATCACCAAGCAATTTACTGCCGCCGCGATCCTGCAGTTGCAAGACGCCGGTAAGTTGCACCTCGACGACAAACTTGCCATCTACCTGCCGCGCGCGCCTCATGCGAGTGAGGTTTCGCTTCGGCAACTTTTGTCGCATACGAGCGGAATGCCGGAGTACCTTGACGCCGTCGATCAGGCAAAATTGATCAACAAGCCGGCAACGTTTGATCAGCTGATGTCATATATCGCAGACAAGCCGCTCGATTTTTCGCCCGGCAGCCGCTGGTCGTATTCGAATACCGGCTACATCCTGGCGGGTCGTGTCATCGAAGTAGTTTCACACGAGTCCTATCAGCACTACATTCAAACGCATTTGCTCGATCCTGCAGGTATGACGCATACGTTCACCGCCGCAGAAGAGAGTCGACTGCAAAACATGGCGCTTGGCTACAGCAACGATTCCGGGCGACCGGAACGCGCGGCTACTATCGATGCCACTGTCGGCTGGGCAGCCGGGTTTCTGGTTTCGACCGTTGACGATCTCGAAAAATGGAACGTCGCGTTGAGGGCCGGCAAGATCGTGACGAAGGCCGATTTCGCATTAATGAGCAAATCGGTTCAAACCTCGGCGCAGGGCGACGCTGGCTATGGCTTGGGCCTGTTCGTGGGCACTGTCGATGGACAGCCGCGCGTCGGACACACAGGTGGCTCGCTCGGGTTCACTGCGGCAAACGAATACTTCCCGGCACAGGGTACGCAAATCATCGCGTTTACCAATTTGAAGTCAGACCCTGAGCCCGGTGAGATGATCACCAATGCAATCTTCGAAGACCTCAACCCGGCCGTTACCGCTGCGGCAATGCAGTCGAGCGCGGGTGAAGATCTTGCTTTGACAGAACGCGCCAAAGCCGTTTTTGCGCAGCTTCAGGCGGGCACTGAAAACTCCCCCTACCTGACCGCAAAGCTCAATTCGAAGATGAAGGCCGGGTTGGCGAAGCATCTGGCTGAAGGTCTGCACGGATACGGCCCCGCAAACAGGTTTGTCTTCAAGGGAACGCATCAGCAAGCCGGACTGACTTTTTATGACTACGTGATCCGTTTCGGACCCGGTAGCTTGTTCAAATTCGGAGTCGCCTTGGACAAAAGCGGAGCGATCGGTAGTCTTTCGTTTGGATAGGTCACAAAAGTTCGCCACCAATCTGAAGCAGAACCCGTTGCCGGTCAGTTCTACTCAATTGGGAATCATCTCGGCAGTACCTAGATGAGCGCGCACAAACGCTTGGAGGAGGATGTATGGGTTTCCAAAGGCGGCAATTGCTCCAAACCCTGTCATACGTTTTCGGGGCCGGCTTCATTCTGCCGAAGACCGAATTAGCCAGGGCGGCACAAAACCCCGCACCGCCGGCAAGTTCTGCAAAAGCAGCGGCGAAACAGGAGCCGGCAGGAACGGAAATGGAAAAAGTCGCCGGCATCGGCGGGCTGTTCTTCCGAGCTCACGATCCCGATGCGCTGGGGCGCTGGTATCTGCAGCACTTGGGCATCGCGCTTACGCCAACAAGCGAGCATTCGCCTGTTTGGCAGCAAGAGTCCGGACAAACCGTGTTCAGTCCGTTCCCCGAAAAGAGTGGTTATTTCGGCGATCCTCACAAGGTCTGGATGGTGAACTTTCGAGTGCACAACCTCGACAAGATGGTCGCCCAGTTACGAACGGCAGGGATTGAGGTCAAGGTTGACCCGCAGTCTTACCCCAACGGGCGCTTCGCTCGCCTGCATGATCCTGAGGGAAATCCGATCGAATTGTGGCAGCCCGCATAGTTTGGCGCTCCACCTTGGGTGCTGCTTTGTTTGGAGCGTCCCTAGCCGTCTTTGATGATTAAAGCTTTCCGGTTTCGGCAACGAGGGTATTTCTCGATGAAGATGCTGCAGCAGTCGGTCGGCGCCGCTTTGGTCATGTTGTTTTCCACAGGTTGCTTTGGACAGTCGGACGATCCGCATATCGCGGCGATCGTGACGAATCTTTCGCCCAACATGGTGAAGGAGGGGAAGCCGATCCATGGGAAGTCGTTGGCCGACATGATGACCGAGGATCACGTTTCTGCTGTAAGCGTTGCTTTTATACGGCATGGAAAAATCGCATGGGTTCGCAGCTTCGGCGTGGCGAGCGTCGGAGGTGCTCCGGCGACGCCCGATACGCTCTTTCAGGCCGGGTCCACCAGCAAGCCCGTTTCCGCTACGGCGGCGCTTCATCTAGTGCAGCAGGGAAAGCTATCTCTCGATGCCGACGTGAACACGGCGCTCGTTCACTGGAAACTTCCTGCATCGGATAAGGCAGAAGGCAAGCCCGTTACGTTGCGCAGCTCGACCTCTGTTTCGCGACTCGATACGCCACTTGTCATCAGCGGCTCATACCGGTCAAAACATTGTGGCCCGAATGAAAGTTTGGCCTAAAAAGATATTGAGGCGTGCAAATCCCTGCGCTAATTTCGCTACACCTTGCGACGTACAACCGGAATTTAACGAACTCGATCGCTGACACATAGATTCATCGCATCGAGCTCGGCACGCAGGAGCCCCGGCGCAGCAAGGAAAATCGGAAAGACCTTCAAGCGGGTCTTCCACAACTTAAAGCAAACACTTTTTCGGCCATTTGGCCGCGGGGGTTATTCATGTCTACGAAGTGGCGTCATTTGGCGTCAGGGGCTCTGCTGCGCCCAAAAACGCTCGTACTTGCGATGGGCCTCGGTTCGATCGGGCTCGCTTATGGTCAGGCAACCACCGGTTCGATTTTCGGCCAGGCGCCGGCGACGAGCGGTGAAACCGTCGTCATCAAAAGCGCAACCGGACTCACGCGCGAAGTCACCGTGGACAGCAATGGCCGCTACTCGGCTGCGTCGCTTCCGGTAGGCAGTTATACCGTTGCGTTGATGCACGACGGCAACGTGGTCGATTCGCGCTCGGACGTTACGCTGAAAGTAGGCACGGCGACCGAAGTTTCCTTCGCGGCGAAGAGCCTCAGCACCGTCACCGTCACGGGCAACAGTCTTCCCGCCATCGACGTGACCAGTGTGGACTCGCGCACGGTGATCACCTCGCAGCAGTTGAATGCCTTGCCGCTGGGACGCAGCGCGGAAGCGATCGCCTTGCTGGCGCCCGGCGCTGTGGGCGGCTATAGCGGTTTCACCGGTCCCGGTGGCGGTCCGCTGGTTTCGTTCGCAGGCTCGTCGGTGACGGAGAATGCGTACTACCTCAACGGCTTCAACACGACCGATCCGCTGAGCGGCTTCGGCGGCATCACGCTGCCGTATGGCGCCATCGATCAGCAGGAAATTCTCAGCGGCGGCTACGGTGCGGCGTATGGCCGTTCTGACGGCGGCGTGATCAGCCAGGTCGGCAAGCGCGGCACTAACGAGTGGCATTTCGGCGCCATGCTGCAGTGGACGCCTCGCTTCGCCAAGGGCGACCAGGGCGATTCCTACTATGTGTCCGGCAGCAAGGCGGGTTCGATCTATCGCCGCAGTTCGAACAACAAAGATTGGGAAACCACGGCGAGCGCCTACCTGGGCGGTCCCATCATCAAGGACAAGCTCTACTTCTTTGCCGCGGTGGAAGCCGACAAACGTGCCGGCAACAGCGTGGGTGCAGTAACGTCCTCGTACAACACCAAGTACGAGTATCACGATCCGAAGTGGTACGCCAAACTCGACTGGAACATCAACGACAGCAACATCCTCGAGTTGACGGCGGCGTCCAACAAGCACGAGTACGACGGCGCCCTCTACAACTACAACTACACCACCGGTGCGACGGGTGGCTTCCACGATTACGACACGTCGACCAAGACCGCGGCTGATGTCCACGTTCTGAAGTACACCAGCTACATCACCGACGATCTGACGTTTAGCCTGCTATACGGCAAGCAGAAGATTCGCTACTACAGCGAGATCCCTGGCTACAACGCCACGTACCCTTACATCGGCACGGCGGAGAATGAGAACCCGGCGATCACCGGCGGCTCGGTCATCACCAACAGCCAGACGGTGTTGACCTACGACAATCCCAACCATCGCTCCACCAACACCAACCTGCGACTGGATCTGTCGTACAAGCTGGGCGATCACACGATCACCGCAGGCATCGATAACCAGGACAGCCACGACGTCGACGACGGAACCACCACCGCCGGCCCGGGTTACGCATGGTTCTACGGCCATGGCGATGCCAACACTGCGATCAGCGACAGTCCGTTCGTGGACGCGCCGGGCAATTACGCGGGCGGTTCGACGGGTTATTACGCCTACAAGTACATCTTCAACACCGCCGCTTCGGTGCGCGTGAAGCAGCGTGCGCAATACATTGAAGATGCATGGCAGGTATCCGATCGCTGGCTGGTGAAGATCGGCGTGCGCAACGATCAGTTCACCAACTACAACCCCGACGGCCAAGCTTATATCCGCCAGACCAGGCCGCAGTGGGCGCCTCGCGTGGGTTTCAGCTGGGACGTCAATGGCGATTCCACGCTCAAGGTGTATGGCAATGTGGGCCGCTACTATCTCGCCATGCCGGCAAGCGTGGCGTTGCGCTCAGCAGCCGGGTCGCTCTATACCGATCAGTACTACACGTATACCGGTATCGACGCGAACGGTGTTCCCACCGGGCTGACGGCCATCAATTCGAGTACCGGCGGCGCGGTGTCGGCGAACAACGAATACGGCCAGTCGCCGGACCCGAAGACGGTCGCGGCGCAGAACATCAAGTCCGAATATCAGGATGAATATCTGCTGGGCTTCACGCAGCAGTTCAATCCGTCTTATGTGTGGGGCATGAAGGCGCAGGTGCGCAAGATCCGCAACATCCTGGACGACATCTGCGATACCGACACCATTGCGGCCAAAGCAGCAAAGCTGGGTTACACCATCGACACCAGCAGCATGAACGGTTGCTACCTGTCGAACCCGGGCCGCAGCAATACCTATCTGATCCCGAACACGGCGGGTGGTTATTACTCGGTGACCGTGACGGCGCAGGACTTTGGCATGCCCAAGGCCAAGCGTAATTACTACGGTCTGGAAACGTTCCTGGAGCATCCGTTCGACGGCAAGTGGTACGGCAAGGTCGACTATCTGTACTCGCGCAGTTATGGCAACTCCGAAGGCCAGGTGCGTTCCGACATCGGCCAGACGGACGTGTCCGCCACGGTGGACTGGGACTTCGGCAAGGTCATGGAATACGCCAACGGCTACCTGTCGAACGATCACAAGCATCAGTTCAAGGCGTACGGCTCGTATCAGATTGCGCCGGAATGGATGATCTCGGGCAACCTTGCCCTGATCTCGGGCGCGCCGAAAGTGTGCTTGGGTTACTACGGCACGGATCAGACCAACCCGATCGGTTACGGCAGCTACTACCACTATTGCGGCGGCCAGCCGTCTCGCCCGGGCGACGCAGGTCGTCTGCCGTGGCAGCACGTACTCAGCCTGGAAGCCGAATATCGACCGGAATGGGCCGGCAAGAAGCTCGGCTTCAACGTGATGGTCTACAACGTGTTCAACGAATCCGTCGCCACGTCCACTTACGCGCGTTACGGCAGCAGCACAGCCCTGAACGTGAACTACGAGCGCGTGAATTACTGGAGCACGCCGCGTTACGTTCGTCTCGGCGTCACGTACGACTTCTGAGCTATTTCCCCCATTCCTGGTGTCACCCAATGCCAGGCTCCTTTGCCCCTGACGGCCAAGCCGTCAGGGGTTTTTTTATGTGTCTCGCTAAGTTGCCACGTAAATCCGGGGCAACTGAAGTCGGGCATCGCATAACTTCGGAACGCGCAGTACGGATTCGATGGCAACCAAGAAGTATTAAGCTGCGGGCGGCTCCTTCGCGGAGTGGCACGGTTGTGCCCATTCGAGAGGGAAAAGTTGGCAAATGACGGGGAGGGTATGAGCAGTCCGTTCGAAATTGTTTTTGATCCTCCACCTAGAGGAAGCCGCCGATCGGCGGAATCCGTCTACGCGCAGTTGCGTTCCGCCATCCTGGATGGCCGGCTGGTTCCAGGCGCCAAGCTTCCGGTGGAGCGCCAGTCGGCGGTCTTTTTCGGCGTATCGCGAAACACGGTTGCGCGGGTGTATGCAAAGTTGGCGATCGAAGGCTTGGTGCAGTCCCGGCATGGGGCGGGAACGTTTGTGGCGCCGAAGCAAAGTCGTCCGCAGCGCGAACGTTTTTCGGCGCAGCAAGCGCCCGATCCACGCTTGAATTCGCAATGGCAGCGGCCTGAGCTGGTGCAGGCGCTTAACTTCTGGCATGACAGTCAGCGTACGAGTGCGGCAAGCGCAAACGCATTCCTGGATTTTCGACCTGCGTTGGTCGATCCGCGGTTATTCCCGTTCGAAATCTTTCGCCGGGTCAGCGCCAAGCAGCTTCGGCGCATGGAATTGAAGCCTCCTGCCTTCAAAAGCCCGCAAGGCAATCAAGGTCATTTTCCTTTGCGAGCGGCTATTGCGACGCACGTGGGTGTTTCGCGTGCGGTGGTGTGCGAGCCCGACGATGTGCTGGTTACCGCCGGTGCGCAGCAGGCCTTCGATATGCTTGCGCGCGTGCTGGTAACCCCTGGGGCTACCACCGTGGCGATTGAAGATCCTGGCTACCCACCGATGCGCGCAGCCTTTCTTGCGGCCGGCGCCAAAGTCATGCCGGTGCCGGTGGATGCAGAAGGGCTGGTGGTCGGCGCGCTGCCGAATCCTGTGCATATCGTCTGCGTCTGTCCTTCGCATCAATTTCCGTTCGGCGTATCCATGTCCGCGCAGCGACGGGAGGCATTGCTCGATTTTGCTCGCAAGCATGGCGCGGTGATCGTCGAGGATGATTACGACGGAGAGTTCCGCTACGACGGCACACCCTTGCAAGCGCTGCGATCTACCGCCAGCGCCGATGACGTGTTCTATGTCGGCACATTTTCCAAATGCATGCTTCCCGCCTTGCGCCTGGGATTTGTCGTGGCGCCGCCATGGGCCATGCCGGCGCTCACCATGGCGAAGAACTGTCTCGATTGGCATTGCCCGACGTTGACGCAAATGGCCGTTGCCCGTTTCATCGCCGACGGATATTTGGCGTCGCACGTGCGCAAGCTGCGTGACGTTTACAGGAAGCGACGAGATCTCATCTGGGAAATACTGCGGTCGGATTTCTCAGAGGAGCTGTCGCCGATGCAGTCGCACTACGGCATGCATGTGGCGGCGTTCTCGACGCAACCTGATCGCTTGAAACGCGTTACATCGCGAATGCTGGAGTCGAATGTGCATCTGCATTCGTTCGAACGCTACTTCTTTGGTGCGCCCACATCGGAAGGGCTGGTTTTCGGCTATGGAGCGGTTGATCTCAACGGCATCGAGCAGGGCATGAAGGCATTGCGTCGCGTGCTTTAGTCGCGAGCGTATGCCTGCGTAACCCTTTGGTCGTGATTCCCGCGAAAGCGGGAATCCACTTGCTCTGAAGCAAAAGCGAAGATGGGTCCCCCCCTTTGGCGGGAATGACGGCGATACATAGCCTGAGGTGCGGCCTTACCTAGCGAGTAAATGTCATCACCCAATTCGTCTCCCACGTCTTGCCTCCATCCGCGGAGAACGCTTGCTCAAAGCGAGACGAGTTGGCCGTGATGTTGGAAAAGCCGTTGCGCACCAGGATATGCCGTCCATTGAACGTATCCGCGCCATAGAAATCGCCGCGCCCATCCTTGAACTCGCCGATCATTCCGCCGTCCAGCATGCCGGCGGTGCTGTTCGCCCAGTTCAAATTCCATTGATGAGATTGCGGGTTGTACAGGCGCAATCCAACGCCTTCGATATGGCCGGCCGGCCCGGTTACCTCGAGTTCGAAAATACTGGCGCGACCGTCCCAGACTTTGCGAACGACGGACATGCCGTCGTACTCGGTCCAGGTAGTTGAACCGGTCAGCGGATGCACAAGTCGCGAGACATGGGTTTTCCACGTGCCGAAATGGAAGTCGAAGTCGCGTTGGCCATCCCGTTCCGCTGCTTTTATCGGCATGGCTGCCGCGAGAAGGATGGCTGCCGATAAAGTCGAAGTAATCCATTTTCTTGCATGTTTCATGAGAGGCACCTAAGCGTTGAGCAATCGCAGTGGACGCCATTATTTCGATTACATCCGGCGTCATCGGCGCCACTTTTAGGTAAAACAGGTGGGCCGCCTCGACGTGAAACAACCAAGTGGCCCACTCCAAATTTCTCCCATTGGCCCATCTTCGGCTGCGGGCTTTCCCTAAAGTCTCGTCCAGGGCTGGTTATACGGAGACTGCAATGATGTGGAAGCTACTGTTACGTGGGGTCATGGTTGCCGGTGTTCTTGCATGCGCATCTTTGAACGCCAGTGCCCAGCAACCGCGGGATGGCGCCCATGATTTCGACTTTGCTCGCGGGGCCTGGCATACCCATGCCACGCAAGTGCTCGACCCGTTCGATGGCGGAACGCACACGGTGGTCATGGACGGAACGAAGACGGCGCGGCCGGTTTGGAATGGCCGCGCATGGCTGGAGGAAATCGAAGCCGATGGCCCCAACGGACACTGGGAAGGTGCCACGCTCTTTGTCTATAACCCCAAAGCAGCGCAATGGAGCCAAACATACGTCGACGGCGATTCCGGAGAAATGGAAACGCCCACCATCGGCAGCTTCAAGGACGGTCGCGGCGAACTGTTCGGTACGAGCGTTTACAAGGGCCGCACGGTTCTGGTACGCGGCGTTTGGTCTGACATTACCGCCAACTCTCATCGGTATGAGATTGCCTACTCGCAGGACGGCGGCAAAACATGGGTAACCGCGTTCAAGGCGTATTTGACGCGGCTTAAATGACGGCGTTCGTGCGCGCGACCCACTCAGTGCGCGCGCACTTCGCGAAAAACTCAGTGCACCGGGACCAGCACCGGCTTGTTCTGGTCTTTCAGCAAAAACACCACGAACTTGGCCGGCCTGGTGCTGCTGGCATTGCGACCCACCGTGTGCACGTCGTCCGGCCCTTCGTAGAAGGTCTGTCCCGGCCCCAGCGTCACCTCCTTGTCGCCATTCAGGCCCATCACGATGGAGCCTTCGAGCACGTACACAAACGCGTCGGCGTAGTGGCGATGGACCGGATCGACCGAACCCGGCGGATAGGTGACGACGATCATCTTGCCTTCCTTGCCGGGATAATCCTTGAGGGCCTTGGTCATCAACTCTGCAACCTGCGCGCGCGGCGGGGTGGATGCGGAGGCGGCTTTTTCGGTTGATTGAGCTTGGGCCACGCCTGCGGCGAACAGGAACAGCAAACCGAGTGACACGAACGTGCGCATGGCTATTTCCTCATGAAGGGCACGCGGCCTCAGCACCAGGCGAGGCCGCGGCGGCCAGGGATCATTCCAACCCGGCCTTATCGAGCCCATACGCCTTGTCGGCCGTTCCGGGAACGCTGGTGAAGGCGACATTGATGCGATTCCAGGCATTGATCGTCATCACCGCATACGTAAGATCGGTGAGTTCCTTTTCGGAGAACTGCTCGCGCACGTGCGTGTAAATTTCATCCGGAACGCCGTGCGGCGGCAACTGTGTCAGCACTTCCGTCCACGCCAATGCAGCGCGCTCGCGAGGAGAGAACAACTGGGATTCGCGCCAGGCCGCTATATGGTGCAGCCGCAGCGGCCGCTCACCGTGAATCACCGCCTGTTTGATGTGCATGTCCAGGCAAAAGGAGCATCCGTTGATCTGCGAAGCGCGGATCTCGACGAGGTAGTTGATGGACTCCTCGAGGCCGGACCGGCCGATCTGCATATTCAAGGCCACAAGCTTATTGAAGAGCTCGGGCGATTGTTTTTGATAGTCGATGCGCTGTGCCATGGTGCAAATCCTCGGGTGGTATGGCCATCCCTCAGGCGGGTTGGCGGCGATGCCTGCTCGGGTACGACGGCGTAACGGCGCCCAGCGTAGATTTGGCGCGATTCACCCGGTAGGTCCGGTGATGGGCTCTTCGTGTTGCCCCGCAGGAAACAATGGGGCGGGTGCTGTCACGGATGCGGCCACTGAAACGTCTGTCAGAGAGGGCCGGCCGATGCCGGTGTAAGGCGCGAAGACCAGCGCGAAGCCCTGACTGGACACGACCCATGACTGCCGACTCACTTGATCGATCTCACTGCGCGAACAGCGATGCGCTCGCATCAAGCTTCTCCGCGAGCTACGCAGGCGTGGTTGCGTTTATCGCGGTTGCGATGGAAGGCAGCTTCGCCCGTGCGGGCGATCGCCTCGGCATCGGCCGCTCAGCCGTCAGCCGCAGCGTGCAGAAGCTGGAGACGCAATTGGGTGTGCGACTTTTTTTGCGGACCACGCGCAGCACCACGCTGACTCGCGAAGGCGAGCTGTTCTACCAAAACTGTCATCCGGGCGTGGAGCGCATCGTCCAGGCGCTGGAGGACATGCGCGATCTGCGCGAAGGCCCGCCGCGCGGACAGTTGCGGATCAGCGCGACCGTGGGATTCGGGCGTCGCATCGTGGCGCCGCTGCTCAACGATTTTCGCGTGCACTATCCAAACATTGCCGTTGATCTGTTGCTGGACGATCGCATGATGGACTTCAGCGTCGATCGAGTGGATGCGGCCTTTCGCAACGGGCGCATGGACGACAGTCAGGTCATCGCCAAGCAGTTGATCCCGATGCCGATGCTGGTCTGCGCGTCGCCGGCTTATCAGCGCAAGCATGGCTTGCCGCGCCATGTGGAAGACCTGGCCGCACACAGTTGCATCAATTTCCGCATGGCGTCGGGCAGGATTTTCGAATGGGAATTCAAGGTCGGCGGACGTGTCCAGAAATTTCTGCCGTCGTCCAGTTGCACCTTCAACGACGAAGAGCTGGTGCTGCAGGCTGTGCTCGATGGCCAGGGTATCGCCCAACTGCCCGGCTATCAGATCAGCGAACACTTGCGTGCCGGCCGACTTGTTGCGTACCTGGCGCAATATGCACCCGACGACCGCGGACATTACCTTTGCTATCTGAGCCGTCAGCAGCTGCCGACGCGGATACGCGTGTTCATCGACTTCATGACGGCAGGTATACGCGCATTGGACTTGCAGTGTGCCACCGGACTGGCCTCGGCTTTATCCGCGCCATCAAGCAAGGCGAGTGAAATATCTGCAGCGCGTGCTGCGTGATAAGGCGATTGGTGCGCCGCCGGCAACATCGTGAGTCCATCGGCGGCGCTACCGGTTGCCGGTGGCCGTGCCTAGCATGCCATCGCCACACGTCTGCAGCGAAAGCCTGAAGCGGAGGTCTCCCATGAAAATCCTTGTCATCGGCGGTACCGGGCTCATCGGCAAGAAAGTCGTCGAGCGCCTGCGCGCACGCGGCCATGAGGCGGTGGCCGCAGCGCCCTCCTTGGGCGTCAACGCCGTCACCGGCGAAGGCCTGGACAAGGCCATCGCCGGCATGGATGTCGTGGTGGACGTTGCCAACTCGCCTTCGTTCGAAGACCAGGCTGCGCTGGATTTCTTCGAAAAGTCCGGACGCAATTTGAGTGCTGCGGAGAAGAAAGCCGGCGTGAAGCATCACGTAGCGCTATCGGTCGTGGGCACCGGGCGTGCCGCGTTTGCGGCAAGCGGGTACATCCGCGCCAAGATGGCGCAGGAGAAGCTTATCCGCGCCAGCGGCATTCCTTACACCATCGTGCACGCGACGCAGTTTTTTGAGTTTCTCAACGGCATCGCCGGTGCTGGTGGAGCAGAGCAGGAGCTTCGTCTTTCGAGCGGGCTGATGCAACCGGTCGCCTCGGATGATGTGGCCGATGCCGTCACCGATGCTGCGCTCGGCCCGGCCGTCAACGGCACGGTGGAGATGGCCGGTCCCGACAAAGCGCCGCTGGCGGAATGGGTGCAACGTTTCCTTATCGCCATAGGAGACCGGCGCAAAGTCGTCGCCGATCCGAACGCGCCTTACTTCGGCGCCGTGTTGGAGCCGGACACGCTGTTGCCGGGCGATGGCGCACGACTGGGCACACAGGATTTTCAGAGTTGGTTTACCCACTCCGCATTCGCCCGACATGGCGCCGAGGCGTGAGGCGTTGCGGCACACAGCATGCTGGATGGATCTGAGCGTCGTACAAAAAAACCGACAGCCGGTAAGGGACGTCGAGCCGTCATGACTGATTTGCGGCCACCTCACACCTCTCTGCTCGACAAGCACGTCGGCGCCGATTTCCTTCCGCTTTACACGGCGACCGTGCACGTCAGCGGTGGTGAAGCCAGGCATGGGCGTGCGTCCGGCGTGGCACGCTCTGACGATGGTGCCCTCCACGTGCAATTGCGCATGCCGGAGCAGTTGGGCGGGCCAGGCGGCGGCACCAATCCGGAGCAATTGTTTGCTGCCGGGTACGCCGCTTGCTTCCACGGTGCATTGAGCCTGCTCGCGACACGCGCAAATGTCGCGATTCCGGACGCCGAGGTCGCGGCATCTATCACCTTTGGCCGCGATCCGGTCGACGGTTTGTTCACGCTCGCCGCAGAGATTCGTATTCGCTTGCCGGGCATCGAGCGGGCGCTTGCCGAGGAATTGGTGCGCCACGCCGAACGCATCTGCCCCTATGCAAAAATGGCGCGGGCTGGCATTCAATGTGTCGTTCTGCTCGACGACTGAGGCCTGCCATGCCTTTGCCGAACAAACCTATACGAACCAAGGTAGGCGCCACGATTCGACGACAAGGGGAGTAAGCCGTACGTGCCATGCATACCCATCTGGCGTTTTATGCGGGCTGGCCGTGCGCGAATACCGTCATGGAGGTGGCTCGAAAAGTATTCGCGGAATCCGCTTAGCGCTGTCGAAATCCCGGTTACGGCATCCCGTTCTTGCAATACTCCGCAAAGCCCATGCGCTCGCCAAGGCGCTCGAAATAATCGGAGACCGCGGGAAGGCGAGGATGCTCAAACGGTGTGCTGAGCCAGCGATTCACCGACAGTCCAATGGGAATGTCGGCGAGACTGAACTGTCCTCCTGCAACAAACGCACCGGTGGAACCAAGTTGCCCCTCCAATATGCGCATGTGACGAGTCCAGTCCGCCAGCGACGCGGCAATGTCGCCTTGCGCCTGATGCGCGGGCGATTTTCTGATGAGCCCGAGAAATGCGTAGCTCCAGGACCGGTTCAAATCGGTTGCCTGCCAATCCATCCATTGATCGATCCTTGCCCGCTTCCTCGGCTCGACGGGATAAAGCGCTTCGCCGCCGTAGCGCGAGGCCAGATAACGGATGATCGAGTTCGACTCCCACAGCACGAAGTCGCCGTCCCTGATGACAGGCACAAGGCCATTGGGATTCAACGATAAAAATTCAGGGGTGTCGGTTTCCCTGAATCCAGTGCCCCAGTCTTCGCGATCGAATGGAATCTGCAACTCGGCGCAGACCCAAAGCACTTTACGGACATTGATGGACGATGCTCTTCCGAGGATCTTCAGCATAGGTGGCTCAGATAGCTGGGCGTATGGAACAAAGCATTTCACAAAACCAGGGTGAGGCGGGCGATCTCGGCGCGTCAATGAGCGTCGCGGCTTTCTACCATCGACCGCCCATCTCGGTTTCTCGACCGCTCATCCCATCCATTCGACGCTGATCACAAAACCCATGTACTGGCGGAAGAGGCGGCGCAAGCTCGGTGCTTTCCAACACGGAGTCCCGTCATGGTCGCCATTCGATACACCCTGCTGAGCGCTTTCGTTGCAGTTCTTCTGACATGCCTAAACATGCCTGTTCATGCCCAGGAAGCCAGTGCCGCCGACGTGGACGAAGCGCAGCACACCGAAGCGGCGGTCATGGCCGTTGATGAGCATTGGAGCATCGCCGAAATGACTGGCAATGCCGCATGGCTGACAGCCATGCTGATGCCCGACTATCGCTCGGTAAGCAATGAAGGCGTCGTGCACGATAGACAGGCCCTGCTTACCGGTATGGCAAAGCGCAAGGCCATCACGATCGATGAGGCCAAGCATAAAGTTGCCGATTATCTAAAGGATCACCACATCGGCAGCAACGTGATAATCCACGGCGATACCGCTGTCGTGACCTTCTACGATACGACGCTGGGTGCGCAAAAAGGCATGTCGTCGGCGGACGTGTTTGTCTACCAAGATGGACGTTGGCATGCCTTGTATTCGCAACACACGCGCTTGAATGGTTGACCATGCGCGGAACTGCAGCCCTCCGAATGAAGGAGGGCTGCACGTGGTTAAGCCAACTAGTACACCGCTATGACGACGGCTGTGCAGCTTGTCCGGCTGGCTTCGCCAACAAGGCGGTTATCTCTTTGGCAAGGTCGTCGACCACGTCGTCGTCGTAGCCGACGTGCACGTACGCCACCTTGCCGTCACGATCGATCAGCATCGTGCGCGGAATGCTCTTCGCACCGTATGCCTTGCCAACAGCGCCGGGGTCGTAGGTGTAAATCACATCGGGCGTTGCTCTTGCCAGTGCGCGGTTCAGCCGGACAAAAACCTCGCGCTCGTCCTGATCCACGGCAACCACTTGTAGTTGCGCGGGGCTGACGAGCTTCTGGATATTTGCCAGGACGGGAAACTCTTTCTGGCAGTACTGGCACCAGGATGCCCAGAACGCCACCACAATGATCTTCCCGTGCATGGCGCTGATATGGACGTCATCGCCCTTGCGGGTTTGCCCGAGAAAATCCGGCGGCGTATCGCCGGGCGATACTTCGGCCTGGGTCATGCTGACCAACAACAACAACGGGACGGCAACCAACAGCCGTTTGATCAAGGCCGACATGCTTTTCCCCTGTATTCGCATAAAGCCGTTGGCATCATATAGCGTTTCGCGGTTTCCCGATAAACGACAAAGTGAAGCTTGCACGCCGCGACGTTCAAGCATCCAACCCCTAGTGCGGGATGATGTATGCCCGCCACCGGAAAGCCGAGAGGAAACCTCAGGCTTCGCTCCTTATCGGCATTTCGCAAGCCCAGTTTCTCAAGCAGCCGTATACCCAGCATCAACAAGCAGCCCGTGACCCGAAACAAACGACGCGTCATCAGAGGCTAGGAAAGCCACGACCGTCGCCACTTCTTCAGGACTACCCGCGCGGCCTGGCACGGTCGCGGCAGCGAATTGATCCTTCGCTTCCTTGTTCGGCCAAATGCGATCTTGAAACGGCGTGTCGATAATGCCGGGATTCACGGCATTGACACGTATGCCTTGCTTGAAGAGCTCGATCGACGCCGTCTTGGTCAAGCCGAGCACCGCGTGCTTGCTGGCAATGTAGAGCGCAGCGTTGGCAAAACCGATGACGCCGCCCATCGACGCGTTGTTGATGATGACACCGCCGCCTTGCGCCAGCATTGCCTTGGCTTCGTGCTTCATCGACCAGAACACGCCACGAACGTTGGCGTTGAACGTCACGTCGTACGCCTCATTCGACTGATCAATGAAGGGCGTGAACTGACCTTCCGTACCAGCGTTATTGAAAGCGACATCGATTCGGCCGTAAGTCGAAATGGTCTTGGCGACGAGGTCGATCACGTCCTTCTCAACGTTGATATCTGCGACCACCGCGGTGGCCTCATTGCCTTCGCGTTTGATCTCATCCGCAAGGGTTTCGATTTCTGCCCGACGGCGAGCGCTGACGATGACCTTGGCGCCGCGGCGGGCAAGCTCGATGGCTGCGGCGCGACCGATGCCGGAGCTGGCGCCGGTCACCAGAGCGACCTTGCCGGTAAGGGTTTGGGGAACGGATTGGGTGTTCATGTTCATCTCCAGAATCAGTGGCTTAGAAATCCAGGGGCGCGGGGCCGGAAGGCCCGGCTTGTGTCCTTGGTGCGCATTCTGGTGTGAGGGATTACTACGATAAAGTCAGCAAAATTCGTCTTAATAGTGAATAATGCTCATCAATGGAAACGACCGAACTTGGCGAATTGGCGGTATTTGCGGCGGTTGCCAGGCATCTCAGCTTTCGCCTTGCTGCCGCCGAACGAGGCACCACGCCGTCGGCGATCAGTCATTCGATACGCAATCTGGAGGCGCGCGTCGGCCTGCGTCTTTTTCATCGCACCACGCGCAGCGTGTCGTTGACCGGGGCGGGAGAGATGTTGTTCTCCCGATTGGAGCCGGCGCTTACGGATATGCGTACAGCCGTTGATGAGCTCAATTCGTTTCGCGCCACACCGTTCGGCACCATCCGGATGAATGTGCCTCATTCCCTTGCTCCTTACATTCTGGCCGACGTCGTGCCTGCGCTACTGCACAACAATCCCGGGCTGAAGCTGGAAGTTGTTGCGACAGATGCGCTGGTCGATATCGTGGAAGGCGGCTTTGACGTTGGTGTCCGCCTTGGCGAAATGCTTTCGCCGGACATGATTGCGGTTCGCACACGGTTGGCGTTTCGATGGGTTGTTGTCGGTTCGCCCAGTTACTTCAAGCAAAAAAAGGCACCGGTTACGCCCCATGATTTGCACGGCCACGCGTGTATTCGCTACGCGTTTCCCAGCGGCGCCATCCTCAACTGGGAGTTCTCCAAAGGCGACGAGACGATTCAGGTCGACGTCGATGGACCGCTCACCGTGGATAGCCAGGAAATCATGGTGGACGCTGCATGCCGCGGTGTTGGGCTGGCGTATGTATGGGAAGTTCGCGCGGCGCCGTATCTTCGCAACGGACGACTCAAGCGTTGCCTTGAAGACTGGTGCGATTTCGATGAAACCCTTTTTTTGTACTTCCCAAGTCGCAAGCACCAGTCAGCGGGCCTCAGAGCACTCATCGACGCCATGAAGGCGTAATACGTGGCCCTGAATAAATCGAAGGTCAACGGAAGGTAACGGGTGAGCAGAAGCATTCGAAAAAATGGTTGAGACGATTCGTGAAGCCGTCCGTGAAAACAGGGCTAGCCCATGGCGCGTTTCCGATGTAGAAAAGCACCTCGCCCCTTTTTCTGCGTGAGCCAGAAAGCTGCATGACCCAAGTGAACCGCAATGCGAGCCATGGATGATGGCATCTCATGACTGAGCGCAAGTGGGATTCCCATCGCACGGCCATTGCCTCTAGCGCTTTACTCATCCTGCTTACGCTGGCTGCTTTTTATGCACCGCGCTTCACGTACCCCGCAGCAAAACCCAAAGCCGCCCCGCCACCGCAGCCGGCCGTACACACCGTCCAGCTGTGGCTGAGCACGTCCAATCGCCGATTGAAGCTGGCGCAGCAGCCCGACATTGCGATGACGGCGCGCGGTTCGCAGACCGCCGATATCATCGTCGACGTCCAGAAAAAATTTCAGACCATGGTCGGCTTTGGCGCGGCGATGACGGATTCGTCGGCGTGGCTGATCCAGAACAAGTTGAACTTCCTGCAGCGCAGGGCTTTGTTGCGCGAGCTGTATGGCGCGCCGCCCAATCTCGGCCTGAACATGATGCGGCTGACCATCGGCGCGTCGGATTTCTCACTGAAGCCGTATACGCTGGATGATGTTCCCTTCGGCCAGACCGATCCGCAGCTACAACACTTCAACATCGCGCCAACCGTGCACGACCTGATACCCACGGTGCGACAGGTGCTTTCCATCAATCCGGGGTTGCGCATCGTCGCATCGTCGTGGAGCGCGCCGGCATGGATGAAGACCACCGAAAACCTTATTGGCGGGGAGTTGCTGCCGCAGTACGAAAGCACGTATGCGGACTATCTCGTCAAATATCTCGACGCGTACCAAGGTTATGGCATTGCGATCTTCGCGTTGACCTTGCAGAACGAGCCCGGCTTCGTGCCCATCACCTATCCAGGCATGGAAGTGCCTGCAGAGACACGTGCGCGCGTCATCGCGCAATATCTCGGCCCTAAGCTGGCAAGCCGCAGCCAAAAAACACAAATTCTGGAATGGGATCACAACTGGAGCCAGCCCGAGCAAACGCTGAGCGTGCTGGCAAACCCCGATGCGGCACGCTATATCGATGGCGTTGCCTGGCATTGCTATGAAGGCAGCCAGTATGCGCAAGGTCGCGTGCATCGCGCGTTTCCGCAAAAAGACGCGTACATCACGGAGTGTTCCGGAGGCGATTGGGCGTCGGCCGTCAATGGCGAGCTGCTCTGGTTTACGCGAGAGCTGCTGGTTACCGGGACCAGGCAGTGGGCGCGCGGGGTCATCTACTGGAACCTGGTGCTTGACGAGCAACACGGCCCGCATTTCGGCGGCTGCACGCTCTGCAAGGGCGTGGTCACGATCGATGCGCGCACAGGCGCGATAAGCCGCAACGACGAATACTACGCGTTCGCACATTTCAGCCGATTCGTCTTGCCCGGCGCGGTTCGGGTGGAATCCACCATGACCGACGACAAGGGCCTCGCCAACGTGGCCTTCCAGAACGCCGACGACGGATCGATCGTGCTGGTGATGGTGAACAGCAATGCCGAAGCGTTTCCCGTTTCCGTCGCACAAGGCCAGACGCGTTTCGAATACACCATGCCGCCGGAAAGCGTGGCGACCTTCGTATGGCACACCGGCCAGGCCGAAGCATGGACCCGGCGCGCGCTTGAGTGGCTGAAACGCGCACGGTAAGGCGCGAGCTTTATTACCTCTCACGTAATTGGCGCGCTGCACTCGCGCGCATAGATTGCCTCTACCGCCGTCGATGCCGACGCGCACCACTTAGAGAGCAATCCATGCCAACGTTCCCCATCCACACCATCGAATCCGCGCCGGAACAATCCCGGCCGTCGCTGGAGGCGCTGCAAAATGCGTTTGGTGTCATCCCTCATATCGCCGGTGCCATGTCGACATCACCCGTGCTGATCGGCAGCCTGGTCGGGCTGTTTGGCCACGTCCACGGCGGAAGTTTTTCCGAACAACAGATTCAAGTTGTGCTGCTTACCAATGCGGTGACCAATGCGTGTACCTGGGCCGTGGCCTTTCATTCCGCGCTGGCCGTGAAAGAAGGTGTTGCAGAGGCGGATGTCGAAGCCATTCGCGAACGCCGCGTGCCCAAGGACCTGCAGCACGCAGCGCTCTCCGTGCTCGCGCGCACCTTGATCGAAAAGCGCGGCCATCTCGACGATCACGCTATGTCGGCATTCCTGAAAGCCGGCTTCGGCAAAGATCATTTGCTGGAAGTGATTGCCATCGTCGCCGCATCCACCATCACCAACTACACCGGCAATGTCACCCAGCCGCCGTTGGAGCAAGGGTTTCAAGCCTATCGTTGGCAAGCACCGAGTGCTTGATCGATAGCGCATTGCTGTGCGGGAAAGTTTCACTTTGCCGGATCAACCCCCTCCCTACGTGTAGTAGGGGAGGGCTGGGGTGGGGTGAAGCAACCTCGCGGCGAATCCAACCATTGCTGCAAGCTCAAACAACCCGCCCTGGCCTTCCCATGCACGCAGGGAAGGGGATATTTCCAGCTACCCATCGATCTGGCTCTGAACAAAACGCACCCGTCACAGCCAAGCAGGCAACTCTCGCTACCATCCCCACCAAACCTGCTCGGGAGCATCACATGGCCACCGCCCGCACAGATCGAACCCGCCCACCCAACGATCTAGGCTTCCTACTCCGCCATTGGCGAGAAGTGAGCGGCACCAGCCAACTGGGATTGGCACTCGAAACAGGCATGTCCCAACGACACCTCAGCTTCATCGAAAGCGGCCGCAGCGTACCAAGCCGCCAGGCACTCGCCAGCATCGTCCAATCACTGGATGTCCCCTTGCGCGAGCGAAACGCCGTCTTCCTCGCCGCCGGCTACGCACCGGTCTACTCGGAAGCTCCCTGGAACACCAGCGAGATGCAAGGCATTACTCGTGCACTCGATCGCATGCTTCGCCAGCACGATCCCTACCCCGCCATGGCCATGGATCGCTATTGGACCGTACTGACCACCAACGCATCGACGCCGCGCTTCTTCGGATCGTTTATCGACATGGCGGCGCGCAAAGGGCCACGCAACATGCTGCATCTGATCTTCGATCCCGACGGCATGCGGCCCTTCGTCATGGATTGGGAAACGGTAGCGAAAAGCCTCATCCAGCGCGTGTATCGCGAAGCCATCGGGCGCGTGCTGGACGAACAAACCCACGCCTTGCTGGATGAATTGTTTGCCTATCCCGGCGTTGACGCATCGTGGCGATTGCGCGGATCGACCGCATCCGCCCCGAACCTGCCGATGATCCCGATGGGATTCAAAAAGAACGGCAAGGTGCTCAACTACTTTTCGCTGGTCACTACCGTAGGCGCGCCGCAAAGCGTGGCCGCACAGGAGCTGCGCATCGAATCCATGTTTCCTTCGGATGAGGAAACGGAAGTGTTGCATGCAACATGGATGTCGAAGGGTCACGACACATAGCGCGTCATAACGTCGACATTGCAGTCGCACTGCATGTATGACCTGCAAAAATTTGCGACGTATGTGGGCATACACCTACAACGCTTGTCGTCCTTTACCGCTTGTCTCCGCCTTTCTGAAACTTATCCAATGCGTGAATTGAGTGGCTCGCATCGAAGGCGATGCTGCGTGCTATTCACAAGCAGGGGACAAGGGGATTCGGAATGCGGCATGCCAAGGCTTGGGCCAGGCTTGTTATGGGTGAGAACTTGTCTGCGCACAATGCGCAGGTCAAAGGGGACAATTCGATGCGTGCAGGTTGGCAAGGGAGCTGCCTGTGGTTGGCGGCGTTGTTGATGCTGTCCGGTTGGTGTCATGCCCAGTCTGTTACGCCGGACCAGGAATACCAGAAGCTGATCCAGGTCGATCAAAACATCGAGCCGCTGGGTGAGCATCCGTTCGGGGAAAACATCAATCTGTACGACGGAACTTTGTCGTTCAACGTCACCGATGTCAGCCTACGCGGTAATGGCCCAGCGATCACCGTAGGGCGAACGCTGTCATTTTGGGGCTATCTTGCGAACGGTACGAATGGGAGTGCGCAACGTCCCTTCGGCGACTGGGATCTGGATATCCCGCGCATCGAAACGATCGTAGCGGGGCCGGGTCTTCCGTCGACAGCCACCTGGCAGACAGGGGGCTTTCCGGATGCGACGACAGGTACCACACAGCGGTGCACCAACTTCAAGCCGCCGCCGGGCATTGCTCCCGTCGGAACAAGCAGCACTGGATTTGCCGCAGACCAATATTGGTCTGGCTACAAGCTGTTTGTGCCTGGCCAAGGCAGCCAGCTTCTGATGCCACGCGGGACCGCGAATTCACTTTCGCCGACCATCAGTGGGATGAGCTTTCCGATTGTCAGCAAGAACAACTGGATGATCGCCTGCGGCGTTTCTGCCAGTGACGGCGGTGACGGGTTCCTTGCTATCGCTCCCGACGGCACGCGCTACACCTTTGCCCGCCTCGTCTATCGTCCTGCCAATGAACTCACGCAATCGGGAAGCTTCCTGTTTCGCCGCGACGCTTTCATGTATGTCACGCAGATCCAAGATCGCTTCGGCAATACACTGACCTACAACTACGATCCAAACTCAGGCTATCTCACTAGCATCACGGCCAACGATGGCCGCGAAGTGGATGTTGCGTACCAATCGGGCACGCCGTTGATCCAGACGGTCACCGCTAAAGCGACCAATGTTACGTCGCGCACCTGGACTTACAACTACGACACATCGACGGCCACGGCGCCCTTCTTGACGGGCGTGCAATTGCCCGACGGGAGCGCTTGGTCTTATCAGGGAGGCGGCTTCGAGTCGGCGCAAGTCACTTTGTCGCCTAACAACTGCGGGGGAAAAACAGTGCCTACGGCTTCATCGGCCGTCAATCCTACCGCCACGATGACCGCACCCTCGGGCCTGACTGCCACGTTCACTCTTACGCCGAGACTGAGCGGCCGTTCGTATGTCCCCCACAACTGTTATGGCGGTTCACAGAGCAGCGCTCCCTATTCCATGTATCCGGAGTTCTCCGGCCAGTTCTCTATAACGAGTGAAGTGTTGTCGGGCGCAGGCATACCTACACAGACGTGGAGCTACAGTTACTCTTCGCCGAATTTGAGCTGGAACGACGACGCATGCGCAGCCAGCGGCACATGCGTCGCCACTGTTTATACGGATGTCACCGATCCGAACAACAACGATACCCGCTACACCTTCAGCAATCGTTTCGATGCTACGGAAGGATTGCTGCTGCGAACGGATTCCTACAGCGGTGCCGCCGGTGCCACGTTGATACGTTCGGAGGCCAACACGTATGCCGTTCCCACAAGTGGCCAGTGGCCATGGCCGACAGCGTACGGTACGGATCTGCTTGACCGAGACAATGCAGCGCAAGTCACGGAATTGTCGCCGTTGAGCCAGCGCACTATCACCCAGGACGGTCAGAACTACACCTGGCTTGCAACGAGCTTCGACGCCTACGCGCAACCCACGGATGTGAAGCGTTACAACGATATCGCCGGGCAGTCCTCGATCGAAGAAACCACCGCCTACTTAAACGATACGAATCTTTGGGTCTTGGGATTGCCGCTGAGTGTGACGAATGTGGGCACCGGCGAGGTGGAAATCAGCAACAGCTACGTTCCCGACGCCAGCCCGGGCCAGGGCCTGCTGCAGTCGCGCTCGCGTTTCGGCGAGTTCATGATGAGCTACACCTATAACGGTGCCGGACAATTGGTGAGCTTTACCGATGGCAACAACCACACCACTAATCTAAGCAATTATTACCGCGGTATTCCGCAGTCGATCAGCTATCCGGACAATACAAGCGAGAGCTTTGTCGTGGATGATTTCGGTCAAATCTCGTTCCTAACTGATCAGGCCGGCAACACGACGGGATATGGATACGATGGCATTGGGCGTGTCAATCACATTGTTTATGAGTACAACTCACACACGGATAGCGCGCAATGGAATAGCAAGCTGTTCGTCTACAACTTCGTGACAACTGCCGAACGGGGAATTTCCGCAGGGCATTGGGATCGAGTCGAAACAACCGGAAATGCGGTCACCACAACGTATTTTGATGTCAAATTGCGGCCGATCCTGATCGATGCTTCCAATGGCAATCAAGATATCACCACGGCGAAGAGCTACGATTGGACGGGTGCTACTACGTTCGCCTCATATCCCGTATATGGGCAGCCCGACGTCACTGCCGTCACCGCGGGTATCCACCACGCTTACGATGCACTTGGGCGAGAAACTCAGACACAGGAGGACAGCGAGCTTGGCTTGCTGACCACGGGTATATCGTATCTATCGGGCGCCGGTGAGCAGGTTACAGATCCCAAAGGCAACGTTACGACCACCTACTATCAGGTGTTCGATGAGCCTTCCTATAAAGATCCAATATTGGTTAATGCGCCGGCGGGGATAGTGCAGACGATCACACGTGACCTTTACGGTAATCCCACAACCATTACGCAGTCCGGTGCCTACGGCAGCGAGAACGATAGCATCACCAAAACGCTGCTGTACGACAACTATCACCGCCTGTGTCGGACTACGGAACCCGAAAGTGGAAGTACCGTATTGGCCTACGACGCCGCCAACAATTTGTCCTGGAGCGCTCAAGGCCAAACCATCACCGACGGTACCTGCGGGCAAAGTGGCGTAGCCACTTCCGCTCAGTCAGCGCGGACCTATGATGCGATGAATCGGGTGCTCACCATCACGCCTCCGGCGGGTACCCAAAGCACCACCTACACATATGACTCGCGGGGTAACGTATCCACTGTCGCGTCCGGTTTGACTACTGAAAGTTTTGCCTATAACACACTCAACCTCTTAACCACTCAGACCTTATCAGTATCTGGGAGTGGCTATACCTGGGGTATCGCTTACAACTACGACGCCTATGGTCATATCAATGCGATGGGCTACCCCGCTTTTAGCGGAACGAGCGAGGGCGTGAGCTACAACCCCGACGCTTTCGGTCGCGCCACTCAGGTTGGCAACTATGCGAGCGGGATTACCTATTTCCCCAATGGCCAAGTTTCGGGCTTTAGCTATGGCAATGGCGCGGGTTACGTCGCGCAGCAGAATGCGCGCCAATTGCTCAACAACTTTAGCTATGGGGCAGGTGGCTCGCTTAGCATCGGCGAAGACCTTACTTACGACGCGAACGGCAACATTACAAACGTTAACGATCTGGTCAATGGTCAGCGCACCAAGACTTTCGGCTACGACACGTTAAATCGGCTCACCAGCGCGACGGCAAGTAATCTCTATGGAACGGAGAGCTACACCTACGATGCGCTCAACAACTTGCGTAGTCGCCTTACCGGTGGCAACACGCTGACGTTCAATTACGACGCTTCCAACCGACTGGTTGGCGTGGCCGTTGGCGGCAGTGCGACGACACAATACGGCTACGATGCCCAAGGGAACCGCAATAGTCTAACGAGTGGCAGCACGACCACGAGCTATAATTTTGACGCAGAAAATCAATTGCTCCAGGTCCCTGGATTGGAGAGCTATGCCTATAACGCGGCGGGGAGGCGTGTCGCAAAAGTACCCGCAAATGGTGGAGCGAGCTCCTACTATTTCTATGGCCAGGGTGGTCAATTGATGTATGAGTTCGACCCTGCTGCTGGGAAAGGAACGAACTATATTTATTTGGGCACCAAGCTCATCGCCAAAAATGTCATTACAGAGCTTGCGTTGCCCGGTGCTATTACCGCCAGCAGCAATCCAAACAACGGCACGTTTACGTTGAGCTGGGGGGCGTCACCGGGGGCGACCAGCTACACGTTGCAGGAAAGCGCCGATGAGGGTGCCTGGAATACGATCTACAGTGGAAGCGCCGCGTCAGTCTCCGTAAGCGGACGCGCCGGTGGCAACTATGTCTATCAAGTGCAGGCTTGCGCGAGTACAGGCTGCGGTGGATGGACAACGTCTCCCACCATTGGCGTTTGGCCGTCCATTCCCAGTGCGGTAACCGTTCCTACAACAACCGTCAACGGTACTTATACAGTCAGCTGGACTGCATCCGCAGCCGCCTCCGCGCTCTATACGGTGCAAGAGTCATTCAACGGTGGAGCTTGGACAACCGTCGGAACGGTAGCATCCACTTCGATTACGCGTCCGGGAACGACAACGGGCAGCTACACGTATCGAGTGGAAGCGTTCAACACCTGGGGCACAGAGGGATGGAGCGCGACTTCTGCAGCTGTCAATGTGAATACAGCTTATGGTGTGGTGCCCACACCGGCGCCAACCTTCTCGGTGCCATCCACTAACAATACGGGCGCTCAAACCATTAGCTGGGTGGCTTCGTCGCCCGTCACGGCGTATACGCTTCAGCAGAGTACAAACGGTGGCAACAATTGGACAACCGTTTACAGCGGGACTAGCACAAGCACCACGTTAACGGGCTTGCAGTCAGGCAGTTACACCTATCAGTTGCAGGCGTGTAACTCCGCCGGTGGAGGAATGGCGTGCACGCCTTGGCAATCTGCAGGTCCTATGGTTGTCACCATACCGCCAAGCAGCGCTCCCTCCCTTACCGTGCCTTCCGGTGTCGTTAACTTCACCACTCCGTATACGGTGAGCTGGACTGGGGTATCGGCGGCTACAAGTTACAGCTTGCAACAACAAGTCAATGGTGGCGGCTGGAATACTGTCCAAGCGACATCCGCTACGAATTGGTCTGTTGGCAACGAGGCTGACGGCACGTATGCCTACCGCGTAGAGGGATGTAATGCCGGGGGATGCGGTCCTTGGAGCAATGTAGGCACCGTTACGGTGGACTACGCGCCATCCCCAGCGCCGACACTGAGCGGTGGCGGAACGAGCAGCACGGGTAGTTACTCGCTGAGCTGGACGGCGGTGGCCAATGCGACGAGCTACACCTTGTTCCAGAGCACGAATGGAGGCTCAACCTGGACTACTGTGCAATCCAACGGCGCTACAAGCTGGAGTACGAGCGGACAGGGGAGTGGCACCTACATCTACATGGTCAATGCCTGCGATGCGGGCGGTTGCAGTGGATGGAGTAATCAAGTTACCGAGACGGTCGCGCTGGCTCCCGCCACGCCAGCCATCACAGTGAAAGAAACCCGCCCAGGCACCAATGTTATTGCATCGTTTACTTGGACCGCAGAGTCCAATGCAACGTCTTACACGCTGCAAGAAATGATTGGCACCACCGTTTCAACTTTGTATTCGGGACCCAATACCTCTTACTCAACAGGCTTTCCTCCCAGTCAAACCGGTACGCACTCCGCACGGGTGGAGGCATGTAATAGCTCCGGGTGTTCGCCTTGGAGCGGTTGGGTGCAGTTTTGATGCCACCCGAGGGCGTGCTGCACGCTCATTGTTCCGGGCGGCTAGCTCCCATAAGCCTTACCAGCGCTAATCGATCATTCGTTGCAAATTTGGCGATTAAGGACGTTCCACCATGGATACCTATAAGAAGCGGCAAATACGAACGTCCATAGGGACTTTGCTGCGCTGGTTGGCGCTGAGTTTGCTGTTTGCGGGCACGCATGCGTTTGCGCAGACAGGCGGAACGGTAACTTACGTCTATACCGATCCACAGGGAACACCTCTGGCGGAAACGGATGCGAGCGGCAACATCACGGCGACGTTTGAGTACGCACCTTATGGAACCTATGCGCCGCAAGGTACGTCGACGCCCGGTGCTACCCCCAAAGGTCCTGGATATACCGGCCATGTCAATGACCCGGAGACCAATCTTGTTTACATGCAAGCGAGGTATTACGACCCGTTGACGGGGCATTTCTTGAGCACTGATCCTGTCAGACCACGAGCAGGCGATGCGTTCAACTTCAATCGCTACGCATACGTCAATAACAACCCCATTATGGGTTTGGACCCCACGGGCATGGAGGAAGAATGCGGCCCAGGATGCATGATGATGCGCCGACTTTCCGATTATTTTTCCGGTGTTGGCAGGGCCATCCTAGGTGGTTCATCGGGGATGCCTACGAGCACGCAGGGGCCGTTAGGTCAGGGGCAGGTTGCCGTTACCTACATGAACGGCGCAGCCAATGAGGACTTGGCCTCTGCATCTGCGGCGGTCGCGCCATTGGCTGATGCTGTGCCCGGGATGACGCTTGTCGGCTGTGCTGACGGTGAGCATTGCAGTGGCGGCGATTTGATCTTGGGTGGTCTGGCGGTTTTGCCTGGTGAAGGCATAGAGACAGCGGAGGGTACCCCTCTCCTAGCGGACGCAGTGCATGGCAATTCTTTGCTAAGTACTCGTACGGCCTATTTGTATCGATTGACGACAAGAGACGGTGATTTCCTCAAATGGGGAATATCTTATAACCCCGCTAAACGCTACCCTTGGAGCTTTATGTTCAACAAGAAAATGCAGATCATGATGTCTGGAACAAGGCGAGAGATGCTTAACCTCGAAAGGTGGATCGTCGAGCGCGATCCCGGCAAGTTAAATCGTGAACGTTGGGCAGGCGACGCTATTACGAATGGAACGGTAGAAAATGGCCCTTGACGCACCTGAAAATGAGGAAGTTGGGATCCTTACCTTCGGCATAATTGTTGGTGGAAGTAGTGCTAATAGTGACCGCTGGGAGGAAGCAATTTGGGTCTTGAGTCGGCGGATTGATTGCGCCGCGAAAAACCATACATCGCCCTTGAAATTGAACGTCGTATTTCAAATTCCTGGAAACATGCTCAAACCGGAATTCAGCGGAGTTCGCACTAGTACGTACTCTAAAAAATTAGCAGCGCTTATGGTTCAGGTCGCGCTGCCTGAGGAGCTTACTGAAGACGTGCCGGCTTATATTGAGCGAGTTACTCACTTGGCCATCGACGAGGCAGCCCGCTGGGCCGTAAAGCGCCGTTTAGAATTTGATGCAGGTCTATTTCATAACATCGTTGAACGAGCCCGACAAGAAAGTTCGCAAACCGAGTAGCTGATACCTGATCTGATTCACTAAGGTTGCAAAAAACGGTTGACACAGACTCCGCATTTATCCTTTCGCTTGAGAAATAGCGTCGTTCTCATATAACGTAGTGTGATCGATTGCTGTCGATTTGTTTTCCAATTCCAGTGATGTGGCGTAGCCACCATTGCCGTCGAGCTTGTGCGTGGCCTTGGATACAATCCAGTCATAGCCGGTGATTACACCAGGCCAACCCATCAACTTCACCAGCACTTCACTACCGTAGGCGCACCGCAAAGCGTGGCCGCACAGGAGCTACGCATCGAATCCATGTTTCCTTCGGATGAGGAAACGGAAGTGTTGCATGCAACATGGATGTCGAAGGGTCACGACACATAGCGCATCAAAGCGTCAGCTTTATCGACAACGCGAAATCTGCGTCCCCTGACAGATGTTCGCATCGCACCTATGCGATGGTGCGATCGTCGGGTGTGCTCATCCGCCTTTGATGAATTCAGCACACCCGACATGAGTGAAGTAACGCGGATCGCCTGGGCAGCCACCCAAACGATCCGCTGGCCACCACCAACTGACTAGAGAGTTGATCATGGTTACGTTCGATCATACGGCACCGGCACGCCTTCGTGCTCCCACCCTGGTGCATTTTCACTACTTCACCGCCGCGCACACTGCGCCGCGTCGAGCCCAAGTGGGCATTCGTCAAAACGGAAGCAGCTGATTCCGACAAAACGAGCGGGATTTTTCCTGTAGCCCTTCACGCCGCGCGCAATACGCGGCGTGACCTAAGCGTATGGAGATATACATGGAAGACATGCAAGGCGGCCGCTGCGGACCGCAACTCTATCTATTGTCCAGAGACGGCTATTTAGGCCTCAAACATATCCAGGACATGCTGACCCTGATGGCGCACATCACCTATAACAAAGACAACGCTGCGAAGGACAACGGCATGATGACCATCAGCCGTGCTGAGTTGTGTTTCATCTTTGAGGCGATCCATGCGCAGATTGATGAGGTGTTGGAACGGCTTGGTGATGAGAATTGGATCGGCCCGCAAAGCGTGAGATGGCATTGACCAACAAGCCCCTGCCGCCGCCAGCACCCCGGGCTGTGCTTCTGATCAGTAAGCGTAGGCTGGGATGACATCCCAGCTTTCTTGTCGATTCCGGTGCTGGGGTTTCATCCCAGCCTACGCAATTAGCCAGGCAGCTCAGGCCGCCCTCAATCCGCCACGTTTGGCATTCCAAACCGTCAGGCATTGATCGCATACTAGATGGCAGACAGGGGGAGAAACGTCTTTGAAACTCACGCAACGGCTGCCTTGGCCCTTTGCGCTGGCAGCGCGCATCGTTTGCTACTCGATTGCGCTGGCGATCAGCTATGGCCTGCTGCATTTCTACGCATCCCTTCAGTTGGCACAGCGCGTGGAGGCATGCCACGCGCACGTGACGTCAGTCGCTTCGCTGGCTCAAGTGAAGGAGCTTGATGCATGCCTCACGGAAAAAGGCGGCCTGCTTGAACGCTTCCTGCTTAGAAGTTTCCATAAGGCCGTCGCCGCATTACCCAATGCGCCCCAATCGTTCGTCGGCACGTGGACGTCGACACGACCGCACTGCACATATCGCGTCAATCTTTTAGCCACCAGCGAGTTCGAGGCGGAACCGATCGCCTGCGACATCAGTTCTCAGCCCTTTGAGGGCCTTTGGGGCGTCGATGGAAACAAGATGATATGGATCAACGAATCCTTTAATCGCCTTGTATTAGAGCCAGACGTCAATCCCATCGAGTCGCCCACGCCGGACGCCTTCACCCTTGTCGAGCAGGACGGCAGCCGCACGACATTCACTAGAAACGGTTCATCGCCTTCGGTAACACCGAAAGCTGCCTCGAACACACCCACCGATAAAGCTGCATACCTGGATGTATGGAAGCTGCGCGACGAGGTGGCTGCATTGGAGGCCATCGAAACCAGCGACGATACCGATCGTTGCTATCCGGAAGGTGATGAGTCAGACCAGGACCCAACACCTGAGCAAATCAAAAAATCTAACGAAGCCGCTGCGGCATGTGCAGACGAAGTGCACAGCAGGTACGCGGCCTACAAAAAAAGCTGGGACGCATTCAACGCAAAATGGCTCCCGCCATTTCGCTATGCCATACAGCATGGCGATCAGGTCGCAGAAGTCATCATGCGCCAGTGCGAAACAACCTCCGTGCTCGATCGCCACGAGTTCGAAACCACCTGCGACGAAGATGCTTCGCGACGCAACGTGGCGCGCAAGCGACTTGCCGACATCGGCTTTCTGCCGGCCTTGGATATCAGCGAGGAGATTGCCCCGTATTGGCTGAATCCATCGGCGGCGCCACGACAAAGGGAGCTGAACCAGCTTGCTGTGATGAAGAAACTACGCGGTGGTGCGCTCGGTTTCGATCATGGAATGGTCGATTTCACAGGAAACGTCGTTGCGAAAGACGGTGACATGGAATTGGCCCGACGTTGGGCACTCATGGAAGCTATCACCCAGGACGCGCCGCGTGCTTTTACGTACAGTCCCGTCAGTACCGATGGGGGACTGAAAACCAACGAATTAACCACACTACGGCTCAATCGCAAACCCGCAACACCCGGCTACATGACGTGGGGACCCGCCCTCTATTTCGGAGGTTCAAAATCTCCCTACACAGGCCCGCATTATTGGCGCTTGGCAACCGAAGAGATTTATACCCGTCAGAACGCTCCAGACAAGGTGGCGATTGCCGGTCGTGGCGTAACGGATTTCGAAAATAGGCGCACGCAACTGCTCGCCGAAATCGAATCCAACATTAATCGCTACTTGACCCAAGACCCGCGCTGGGCCGTGTTCTTGATCCATCGCGTCGGATTCCACGAATGGGTGCCCGAGCGCATGGCGAGTCAAACCGGGCAGATCGATCCGAGCTGGGAAGGCATCTGGGTACTGGAAAAAGAAAGCGCCGACTGGACCAAACCCATGTCACCGGCTACCGGTCACGCCGAAATAAAACGCCAAGGCGATCGAACCCTCATCAGCATCACCGCTGACCGCAATGAAGAGCCCATGCAGAACGTGGAAGACTGCGAGCTGCGCTACAGCGGCGGTTCTACCTATCTGCCTAACGGGCAAGACCCAAGCGAAACACTGCTTGGTTATTTCTATGAAGGCGGTGAATCAAGAGCAGGCAGTTTCTACAAGGCTGGCGACAATCAGGAAGCTGTCGCGCCGTTCGATCCGATGAAGCGTTACAAGCAGGTGCTTATGCAATGCAGTAAAGCGGAAGCGCCTGATGCCGTGCGCGTTCGGTTCTTACTACTGGCGGGCGATACGTTGGTTGAATTTGCTGCCGCTAGGCCGTTCGATGGTTCGCTCTCGGTGCGGCATTACCGCAGGCAACATTGAACCCAAAAAAGGGAGATTCATTGGACCCGCCGGGTGCCGGAGCTCTCTAGCCTGCTTTCTGATCAGATCGATAAGTGAACCTGGAACCGCTTTTTCTCATTAGGGATCCACCATTGCCCTCGTTTGAACTATCCGGAATTTCCGGATAGTTCGTTCAGGCTCCGATTCGGTCTTGATATGGACATTTTTGGGCCGCTCGCGACCGTGTACTATCCAAAGGTCAATCGTTCCTAGGGAAATGGGGAGACAAAAATGTCAAGCGAGCTTAGGAAGATATATCAACAAGCCAATCTTCTTCATAGGTATTTCGATGAGAAGGCGCCGGTTGATCTCTTCAGAGGGCAGCGGCGAGTTGACGCGAAGCAGGGGCTTCCCGTATTGCATCCAAATCCAGGCTTTGTGCGGAAGGACGGCACCGTACGCGAGCCAGATGTGCGTATTGAAGAGCGTCATGGCAAAAAGTTTGTGCTGGGGTGCAGAAGTATCTGGGGCAAGTACAGAGGTGTTTCGACCTTTGACAAAAAGAACCCGGGAGTAGGTGGCATGAGTTGGTTTAGGCTGCCGGAAGGAACGGATATCCCAGAGCCGCTTGCGATCACTCAAGACGACGATTTCAAAGACAGGCCAAACCACTACACGATCGCACCCAAAGACGATATGCCATTGGAATTGTTTTTGGTGTGGCTAAACTCACTCGGATCCAAAATGCTCGAAGACGTCTAAGGACAATGAGGCGCACCATGCAACTTTCAGCTTATACGTTAATGATGATAATCAAGGCTGTGCAGAGGGACATTGCACGGTTTGAAGAGCTGTCGCAAAGAGAAGATGTGTCTGAAGAAGAGGCTGGTGATTACGCTGAGTACGCGTTGGATATGAGCCGATCTCTCAGTGAGATTTGTCAGGCTTATGAAGAGGCAAGGGTTGGTGAAACACAGCCGCTTCCTTCTGCTGAGGAGCTGATGAAGCATGACAATTGGGCGAAATGAAGTCGTGGAAAGTATGAGGGTGCTTCGACCAAATAGCTGCGGTTCGTTCGAGGGCTTATGCGACGTGGTTTGTCCGCAACGTCTCTATCCTACGTCTCAATAAAGCGCTTAAGAATGGCAGCAGACGGATAGCTCGACATTGATGCGATACCGTTGGCAAGTTCGATTGGGAACAGTGCACCTTCAAATTTATGGCTGACCAGGGACGGGAGGGTCGCAAGAATCCTGGTTAAGCCCATTAAATCGTCTGCGTTCGGTCGTTCTCCAGAATCTATGTAATTGCCGGTTGGAATATTGAGAACCATTGATGTCCCAGGATCTAACTTTACGAATATCTTCTCGCCCCAATTTGTTCTTTTTCCGTATGGGTTCGACAGATCTGGAGAGCGATACACCTCTCGACGAACATAGTCATGATTTAGCACTGCAAATGAGGGTGGCTCATCCCTTGAATGTGGTGAGGCGAAGTGCGAAATCGACTGGAGATGGTCAACAAAGGCGCCTGTCTTTTCTTGTCCAATGATGTGAATCGGACGGCCAGACTCTTTCGCATGTTGGAGAAAGTCCCGAATGTTGGGAACTAACTTTGAGTACTGGCTGCGTAAAGTTAGTGGACCATCCTTGATAAACAGAGTGTCGCCCACCAAGGAATTGTCCGTGTGTCTCCAGAGTAACCGAATTGCAGTGAAGAGCATAAGATGCTCCATCACTAACATGTAGGACGAGGCAACGGAATCCGGAGCGCTTTCCTCGTCCATATCAAGGTGAAATCCCAGAAGATCGGAAAGGAAGACTTCTTGGCCACAACTCGGGCAAGAACCGTCGTCGTCATCATGGGGGAGTCCTACAGCAATTAGCGCATGACAATGCGGACACTCAAATGCGGGCGACGATGACGTTCCTCTATCCCATTTCCGATACGCAAGCCATTTCAGCGTCTCATAAAAGGCGCCTGATTCATCTACCTTAAACGAATCCCTGACGAGATGCCTGACTGCATCGTAGTTACTTCCGAGAGAAGTGCGTATATTTTTGAGAGGAAATACGGTGGAGTGATACACCGCACTATCACGTAATACATCCTGTAACAACAAGGGATGGGGGTGGTTCCTATCAATCGCGTCCAACTTTGCTCGATCAACAAGAAGTAATGCCGTTTTGACGAAAGCGACCTCCTTGGGTGGTTTTTGTTCGGATCTAACCGCAACGAATGATCCGTCAACAGCCCATACACTTCTTAAGGGAAGCGCACTTTTGATATCAATGGTTTGCCAGAGCGCCTTTGTCGGATCATGATCTTGAGGTGTTGTTTGTTCAAAGTCCTTCACCAGAGCTTTAACCCATGGGCTCTGAACTACCGAGAGATGTCCAAGCTTAGAGGCAGATTCGGAAGGCAATCTCGTTCCCGCGCTATAGGGCATGTCACACCGCCTCGAACTTATTAGCTTGTACAGGAATAATGAATCGATGTGACATCGTAAGCATGCGCATATAACCAGGCGTTTTCGCTTTAAGGATGTCCTGTTCGATGCCTTCGAATGCTACTTGAACGCGACCAAGCGACCTTGCCTCATCTTGGCTTGAAAGGTGGCCGACAAAAAAATTTTCCGTCTGGGCTAACAGGTCCTTGTTAATAGTGGATGGTGATTGTGTCGAATAAACCATTCCGATGTGAAATTTTGCGCCTTCCTTCGCAAAGCGCGCATAGACACCTGTCAAGTCTCTCGCATCTGGCGGGAATAAGTTATGCGCTTCTTCAAAGTAAAGCTGAACAAAATGATCTGCAAGAGAGTTGCCTACGAACTTTTTCTCCTGGTGCGAGAACACAGCCTTAGAGAGCATATCGGCAAAGTAACGACGAATCTCATCTGTAGCATTACCAAGATCAAGGATGACCGTACTGCCTTCGTCCAGAAGCTTCAAAATATCGCTGATGAAATCACCGGCATGAGGTGAATGAAAACTTTTATATGCACGAAGCATTCCTGGTCCTGTCCGGCCTGCACCAGGATTCAGGAAGTCCAAGAGAGCGATATCGTCGGGGTCGAACATCGGCTTCTTAGAAGACTTCGATGTCAGGGCAGCGTCACTTGGATTATCACGACGAAACTGCGCAATGACTTCAAGCTCGGACTTTAGAGCATCAGCGGAATCCACGGATGTTGGAGGAGTATCTCCTGTGACTGCTTGATACGCCGCGAGGCGCAATTCTTTGTTGAAGTGCGGGTCAAAGTGCTTTGCGTTTCGCGACACAAGACCAAGTGCGCGAAGTCTCTTTTCATCTATCTCAAATCCGGCCTTTAGAAGAATTGCCCATAACATCTGAATCTTGCGAATGGGGCGGGTCTTCTCGTCGTCAGAAAGGGCTTTGACTGCGTCGATCGAAGGCAGGTTGGCGCTGGCGAAGCTCTTTACGTAGTGAGCACTGTTATTGTCCTGGGCCAGCATGGAGCCTAGGATCTGAATTGCTGATTCAGTCTGTTCAAAAAAATTCAGTCGCAGGGGTTTTGAAGGGGTCTCAGCACGCTTTGTTAGCGCATAAACTTCGCATCGAGAAGCATTCGCAGACCTGAGCGATTTGTTTCCATCCTGTGGATTGTCGTTCGCGTACTCGCCGTTAATATCGAAAATTAGCTGTCCTACGGATTTATCAATAGCTGTGGAGTCCAGCATACCTTTTGCTAATAGTTTGACGACATTCGACTTTCCGAGTCGTGTCTTTCCAAACATCGCGGTACGACAACCCTTAAAGTCCTTCATGGAAATTACAACTGGAATGTTTGTAGCCTGAGAACTGGATAGGCCGCATTCCATGGTCCTGAGTACTCCGATCGGCACTCGGTGGTCGAGCTTCACCATCCCATTAACAATAACCTTTAGTAGTGCTTCGTCCGGTGCAAAGACCTTGTAACGATGAGCGCTGACAACGTTATTCACGTCCCCGGAATAGGCCAGTCGGCTCATATCGACTGGGTCCGCGTAGAACATTCCAAGTACATCGCAATCTAATGCACCCCATTGCAGTTCGCTTTGTGTCCATACGTCCAGTTCTGGCATAGATTTTTTATGCAGCTCGAAGTAGGTTTGTTGAACCTGGTTGCTTAGAGGAGTGGGTGAGACGCCTGTCACTCTAAGAAGAGTGAAATGAGGTGGAGCGCCATTAGCATTGATTGGGGTCATGATCAGAAATGAGCCCCGTGGAATGCCTCCGACTGCGAGTTTGTATGGATCACTAGTAATGATCTTGGCGGCATCAAACCCAAGGTCAAGCACGTAGCCGACAAAACGCATTCGACCTATCTGCTTCGCTTTCTCGTTGCTCGCCTCAGCTTCAAGAAAGATGCGCAGTGCATCAATCGGGTTTCCCTGTGTCGCTGATGCATTAAGTAGGCTTCCTAGCTTCGACATATATCCCCCTTAAATATTGCTGGTAATGATCAATTCTTCGAACTGGCGTCGGCTAGCGCTATCTGCCGAGATTTGAGAAAAGCGAGAGACAGAGCGCGTCAGAAAATCCCAGCCCGAATACAAAGATCGTACCGAGTGATGGTTAGCATTGGTGGCCACAATTTTTACTCCGCGTGCAGCAGCGCGCCGCAGCGCGCGTGCCAACCTTTCCTGATCGGTCCAGGAGAACAGGACCTCATTGTATTTAACAAATCCATTGAGGTTATGGCGAACGGTATAGGGGGGGTCCGCGAAGACGAGGTCGTCTTCAGATGCTTCGTTAATTAGATTTTCGAAATCACCGACACGAAGTTGTGCGCCATTGAGTAGATTTGCCATGGCCTTGAAGTTGTCTGTATCCATTAGGACTGCATCCTTCGTGCCACGGGGAACGTTGAATTCACCTTGTTTATTCACCCGATAAATGCCGTTAAAGCATGTTCGGTTCAGGTAGATCATTCTTGACGCGCGCTGCACTAATTTCTTTGGTGATCTGGCTCGAACGTCATAGTAATAGTCGTCGTCGGCGTCATGAGCGCGTTGATGATAAGCGAGGCTCTGCTTCAGCCCAATCCACTGTTCCTTAATGGCATGATAGGCGGCAATCACATCCGGATTGATGTCGCCTAGAATTGCCTGTTTAGGGCGGAGATGAAAATAGACGGCTCCTCCTCCAAGGAAGGGCTCAATGTAACGGCGATATGTAGTTGGAAAAATATTTCCGTGCTGTTGGACGAACCATCGCTTTCCACCGGCCCATTTCAAGAATGGCGTAAGCGAGGGTTGAGTCGTGTCATTGCATTCCATAGCTCTTGCCTTCCCCCTAAATCTTTCGCAACCCCAACATTAGCATCTGCGCGGCCACCGGTGTGCCGCGGATTAGTTCAATGTTAGCGATGGCCAAATTTTGAGGAGTCGCACAATACTGTGGGGACGCATAAATTGGCCGCTTGCGGCTCCCCCTAGTTTCAAAAGAAACGTGTAAAGCGGGACGTAGATGACTAAGCCGTCTAATAACTAGGCGAAGCAGTTGTTCAAGTCGTTACCCCAACCCGGCTGCGGCATCACGTTTCTTTCACGCGTTCAAATGCTTTCCTATCCAGTAGGAGCACAGGACAGGGCTCGGTGTGATCGAAGAATGTCGCTAGCGGGAAGGCCGGAAGCGCAACAGGGGCTGTGAGCGTGACAGAAAAATACTTTATGACATCCGGCATTTAGCGGAGGAGCGGCTGTTTGCCGTATGGAAGTGATGTTTCGGTTTCCAGGGGTTCGGAATGTCTGTCGTTCAGTGGGTGCTTTGAGGGTTTGGACCTTCCGTCGCAGAAGCAATCACGCGTGTGAGAGCTAAAGGGGGCGATGAGTGTCAATTCGGCTAGGGCTTTCTCGGGTAATGGTGGAGTACTTGGTTGCTTCCGAAAGTGACTTCGCGGGTAGCGAGCTAGCCTGTTTCATTCGGCATGAGCTTCGTGACGCGATTGCTGCCGGTAGCGGCGAAAGTGATCGACTTATCTTCAAGGGGAGTGCGGGTCAGAGCACTTGGGCCAGGGGGCCATGGGTCGGCATATTTAATCCTGTTGTCACTAGAAGCGCGCAAAAGGGTTACTACGTTTGCTTCCTTTTCCGTGAAGATATGCGTGGAGTTTACCTAAGCCTTAATCAGGGGGTAACTGAAGCAAAGGAAAACTACAAATCTGATGCAAAGGCTGCTTTGCACGCACGCGCCCAGAACTTCAGGGCGATGCTTGGTAAGCAGATTGCGAGATTCCCAAGATTTGTAATAGATCTCGCGCCTTCCTCGGCTAACAATGATACAGCGCTCTATGAGGCCGGAAATATATGCGCCGTTTATTACTCTGTAGATTCGATCCCAGAAGAAGAGGAGATAAGGAATGACCTGATTTCAATGATTGAGCTTTACGAAGCCTTGATAGAAGGTGAGACAAATAATGATGTTTCTCTTGATAGCGAGGGTGACGTTCCTTCGCATATTGACTATGAGGACGCCACAAAATTTCGACTGCACAAGCGTATAGAGCGCAATGCATCCTTGATAAAGAAAGTTAAGCGAGTCAGGGGTAGTGCTTGTGAGGTCTGCGGAACAAATTTCGAGCATCGATATGGGGCGATTGGCGCCGGATACATCGAAGCGCATCACCTTAAGCCTCTAGCTTCGCTTGCAGGAACGAAAGTGCCCATGAATGCGGCGATAGATTTTGCAGTTCTTTGCGCAAACTGTCATCGCATGGTGCATCGCTCTGGTCTCATTGACGACATCAAGAAATTTAAAGAGCAGCATTACAACGAGTAATGGTCTAACTTTGGTCTCCTTATGGTCGAGTTCGACAAAGGGCTCAGAACACTTTTCGGAAGCCAGTGAAGTAGAAAAGTATTGATTCCTTTAGCTGCTTACATCTCCTGTAAAGCACTCCACAGCTACCGATGCGTACTCAACTCCAACCAATCAAGCTCCTGCTCCACCCGGCGATACGCGTCATCCCCAATCTGCCCGCTATCACGTAACGCATCAATCGCCCCGCGCGCGTGCTTCACAATCTGCCGACGAAGCACGTTGTCCGCAGTTTCAGGGGAATCGCTAGCGGCCTTGGTCCCCGCCAACGCCGACTCGTATTCCTGCCGCAGTCGTTGCGCCGCTTGTCCTTCCTGGTTCGCCAGTCCATCTAAGGCGGCCTTGAGTGCCTTGGTGCGTGCCAGCTGAATTTCCTTTTCCACCACGTTATCGCGCGGCATGTTGAGCCATTTCATCAGTGGGCGCAGCGTGAGTCCTTGGATGAGCAGCGTGCCAAGCACGATCACAAAGGCCGTCATCAGGATGAAGTCGCGATAGGGAAATGTATTGGGCAGTGCGAGCGCTGCAGCGAGGGTGACGATGCCGCGCATGCCGGACCAGCCTATGACGAGCGCGCCTTTGAAGCTTTCTTGCCCGGATACGGCGTCCGGGCGGCTCGGGTGGTCGGGTGCGAAAAAGCGGTACGAGAAAACCCAGACGAACCGAATGACGATCACCACGGCGAGGCAGGCGGCTGCAATGCCGAGCCAGTTGGTGTGTTGACCGTCGACGATGGTCGGCAGGATGGGGCGGAGCTGCAAGCCGATCAGCACGAAGGCGAGCACGTTCAAGACGAAGGTCACCGTTTCCCACGTGGCAAAGGCGTTGACCCGAATGGTGGCTCGCATGGCGGAGGTCGGTGCGCGCGCGGCGGTCATGCCGAAGGCCGCCACGGTGATGACCGACGAAAGATGCAGCTGATCGGCCAATAGCCACACGCCGAAGGTCATGACGAACTGTAGCACGATGGATGTGGCCGCATCGTCGACGCGCCTTATCAGGCTGCCGATCAATTTCGCCAGCACCCATCCCGCTAAAACGCTGCCACATGCGACCAGCAGCAACGCCGGTGCTGCGTCTTTGGCATGAAAGCTTCCGGTGGCCATCGAGGCGACGGCAAAGCGGTAGATCAACAGCGATGACGCATCGTTGAGCAGGCTCTCTCCCTCCAACACCATGCGAATGCGATGCGGTGGCTCGACGTGGCGCATGATCGCAATGGCGGCTACCGCATCGGGCGGCGCCAGCAGTGCACCCAGCGCGATCGCAGCAGGCCATGGCATATCCGGCAGAAACCACCGCACGGTGAATGCGACGGCCACCGTCGTGAGACCGACGGCGACGACCACCAGCGAGGAGATCGGGCGCCAGTCACGCTTCAGATCGCGTAGCGATATGTCGTGCGCGGCATCCAGCAGCACGGGGGCCACAAGCAAGGCCAGGATCAGATCAGGCGCCAGATCCAGCTTGGGCAAACCAGGAATCAGCGATATCGCCATGCCCATCAAGGCCAGCAGCGCCGGGTAGGGCACGCCGATGCGTTTGGCCAGCATGGCCAGCATGGCGGCGCCCAGCAGAATGGCCAGCACCATTTCGAACGCCAACATAGATAACGGCCCCTGGGGAATGAAAGGAATGATGCGGCAAGGGTGATTCGGCGAGAAGGGTATCCGCCGAGGCAGGCCGTCATGTATTTATGCGAGGCTGTCGCCATTTGGAACCCAGGAGTTGCCCCATGAACGACCACACCGTGCAAGCTGACTTGCTTCGTCTGTTCGAGCGTCACGATGTCGAACTCGAACTGGATGAAGAGTGGCTGGTAACGGACGGCGATTTTCCCGCCATCCGCGGCAGCTGGCATGAAGGCGCAGAAGGCGCGCCGGGTCGGCTGGACATTGACGTTGTGATCAGCGAAGAGCGTCACATCGAAGAAAGCTTTGCCGGCCAGGGGCGAGGTGATGCCGGTGCGCGGGATGCGCTGAAGGCGTTCGAGCGCAATGTGTTGTATGTGTTGTTGGCCGCATGCTGGTACGTCACCGACGATCGACGCATTCAACTGCAAAGCTGGGAGCTTGGCATGCGGAGCTGGGATGTCTTCATCGGCCCGCTTGCGTTCAGTCGGAACGACGTGACAGCGCCCGAAGGCTTAGTGTCGGGCTTGCACGATGCGTTGAAAAACGAATCGCTGAGCGGTGAATTGCACTGGATACGCTTGTTCTATCGCCGTGCCGATGACGGTTCGGTGCTCGCCGAGGCGTTGCTGGATAACCAGCCATGGCCGGGTGGCGATCGTCTGCTGAGCCAGTTGGCTTGGCCGTCCACGGAGCAGGGCTATAGCGCGCGTTGTTTTGCTGCGTTGGATATTCGGGATTACTGACGTTGCCTCGTGTTCGAGTACCCGCGTAGGTTGGGGTGAAAACCTCAGCACTGCCATGCATAGATCGCGATGTTGGGTTTTCACCCGAATGGCGCTTGCTTAAGCGCGTGAAGCTTGTCGCTGCCATGATCGGCTCCCTCCCCTGCGAAGTGGGGAGGGAAATGTTTCACGCGATGGAGGATGCGATGAAGGATGACATTGACTCGAGAGAACTTTGGGACGAGGTATTAGCCCTCGAACTGAGCGGGAAATTGCTCTTGGTTGGACTGACCTTCGCGGATGGTGATGGCACACCGAATAGACAGGAGCAGTTTTGAGGTCGGGTTGTAACAATTGATCGACAAGCCGGTATAAAACTGTCCTTGCAAGGCAGTCGGGAAGGTGAAACCTTTCTGCTTCCACCCGATACGCGCTCGATCGAGCGAGCTTCACCTGGTGACTATCGCCTTCGATCGACGGGAGAGGTCGTGGCGGATCCCGATTACACCGTCACTTTCCTAGTCCAGAAAGGCGATAGTTAAACAATGTCCGCTCACCGCCCAAAAGCAGGCCTGAAGTAGTCGTCATCCGTTACTACAGAGGTATGGTCAATGGCGAAAATCCCCTTCTATCGAGTTTTGAACTCTTACGTGCACCTCGGTCGCATTGGGGTTCTCGCTGAATTTGGTTGTGATTCGGATTTTGTGGCGAGATCGGAAGGTTTTCGATCACTCATGAACGATGTGACGATGCATATCGCCGCCAACGGACCAGCGGACATCGAGTCGCTACACAAACAACCGTTTGTCAGAGACGAATCCCGAACAGTGAGCGACATACTGGATGAAGCATCACGCAAGTTTAGGGAGGACGTCTGCGTACTGCGGTTCATTCGATGGTCAACCGATGACTATGAACGTCCTATTGAATCTACACCTCCAAAAAATCCCGCAGTAATTTTTCGATCTGGCCGTCGCTAGTTTTATTTCGCGCATTCGACTTGTCATCCGTCCGGTTTGCTTCTGGGAAGATGACAAAGTGCAGTTTGACCCGCGCTTGCGTTCGACTGATCCGAGCATCGGAGATACGTATGCTGATTCCGATTTTGGGTGTTAGAGACATGGCCGAGGCCATCAACTTTTACACCGGCGTATTGGACTTCCGGGTTGCGTTCGCGTGGCCTGACGAGCGCGCCATTTATGCCGGCCTCATTCGTGGCGCGGATGAGATGCACCTCACTCTTGCCGCGCCAGGTACTCCATTCGGGCACTGTTCGGCGATGGTGATCTGCGACGATGTGGATGCAACGTTCGAGTCATTCAAAGCGAGAGGCCTTGCTGTACCGACACGCGCTGGATCACCGGTGCATGAAGCGCCGTTGGATCAGAGCTGGGGCGCCCGTGAGGTGTATATCGACGATCCAAGTGGCAATACGCTTGTATTCCAGCAACGCTGACATCGTTCTCCATCGACTCAAAATGGGATGTCTGCCCTGAATGGCACTTACTTAAGGATGCTCTGATCTATTCCACGTACCCGTCACCGCACTGTATGCGCCTATCGCAGCGCCCCAGTGGCGAAGGCAGACTGGCCGTCTGTCTAGACGCTGGGGCGCAGCGAGACGCGCATACAGTGCGGTGACGGGTACGTGGAATAGATCAGAGCATCTGTAAGAGTCCCCCCGTCAACCGTGAGCATTCAATGCTCTTGCCTTGAGCTTGCGGGCAATGGCTGGCCATCATGGTGTCCTCTTTTTGGCTATGTGGTGCGTGCC